>Ga0307441_1000001_pt1 | contig 401480 bp, 309 predicted proteins | sample SalMarWE160420MG_FD_202149 | JGI IMG/M metagenome (GOLD analysis project Ga0307441, IMG submission 202149) | Salt marsh sediment microbial communities from the Plum Island Ecosystem LTER, Massachusetts, United States - WE1604-20 | ecosystem: Environmental > Aquatic > Marine > Intertidal zone >... | reverse complement strand
TAAGATTACATGAAGCTGAAATAATTGAGGTTGTTGGTTACTCCCAGAAAGCGAGCCCAAAAACCATAGAGCAAAAAAAATTGCTAAGGGTGTAATATGTCTATTGATTTTTTTCTTAATAGACATCTTTATTCTATTTAAGAAAGATGTCATCTTTAATTGCTGCGTAATATGAGTTATTAATTTAGACAACAATATAAAGCTAAATTTTAGTAATAGATTGGTTTTTTTATATTTGTAAGTAAAATAAAATATGTTGGTAATTTGTTCCCAGCCTATTAAACATTAACCTAGAGAGACTAAAAATAATTTTAGGAATTAGAATGGAATCAATTTTTAATATGAATCCGTGGCACACGGTTAATCCGCTGACAGATACGCAAAATGTGCTGAATACGGTAATTGAAATACCGATGGGCAGTAAGGCAAAATATGAGCTCGATAAAGAAAGCGGTCTATTAAGATTAGACAGAGTATTATTTTCTTCTGTTCACTACCCGGCTAATTACGGATTCATCCCACAGACGATTGCCGATGACGGCGATCCACTCGATATCCTTGTTATATCTTCCCTTGAAGTAGAGCCGATGTGTATTTTAACTGCAAAGGTAATAGGAGCCATGCATATGGTCGACGATAATGAAAATGATGAAAAGATAATTGCCGTTGCTAATCAAGATATGGCTGTTAATCATATCAACAGCCTGGCAGAGCTGCCGCCTCATACTATGGTAGAATTAAAAAGATTTTTTGAGGATTATAAAAAACTTGAGAATAAGCATGTTGAGGTAAATGAATTCATTGAAAGCGAATTTGCAAATAAAATTATCGAAGCAAGTATGGATCGCTATAATAATGAATTCGGTTTAAAATGAATCATCGGTTAATTTTAATTTAGTATTTAAGGTAAAAATTAATTTCTGCAATAAAATAACCAATACCTAAAAAGTTAATTACCGCTTTCAGATTGTTTATTGACAATGTTATCAAACTTTGCATCAAAATGCTGATCAAACCAGGCATCCACAATCGATCTTTTAAAACGCCATTCTTTTCCTAATTTTGCTGCCGGAATTTTTTTCTCCTGTGCCCATGTATAAATTGTCTGCGGTTTTACCTTTAAATAAGCGGCAACTTCTTCAAGCGTCATTATTTCATCTGCAGGCATTTTATTTCTCCGTTCCGGTTGTATCAGGTATGAACTGTGAATTTTTATCTGAGTGACGGACAGTCTTTTCTTCCGGATTAGTTAACTGCTGTATGGAATAAATAACCGCAGTATAAAAATTACCCTTATATTTTTTGAATAAAGAATACCCTTGCGTTTTTTCAGCAAGAAACGGCTGCATATTCCAGGCCAGCTGAATTCCTACAAAAGCAAGAATAATAACCCAGAATCTAAAAACTTCAACTCCTGTTTTAGGATAAATATTTTTTTGCTCACATGAATATTTTAATGCATCTAAAACTGTTTTCATACCGAAGATTCCGCCGACTGCAAAAACAGCTATATGCAGCAGTTGAAGGAAATAATAATTTCCGCCAGTAAGCACAAACAATATAATAATGGGGGCAAATGAAACCATTATCGCACCGGTAAGTACGTAACCGGAAAGAATAATTATGGACATGTGGGACAATTTCATTTTTGACCCTAGAATATATTGTATAACAAAAAATGCGGGAAAACATATTATAAGCGATAAAAGGAATAAAACAGGAACTTTAATTCCGGCAGTTAATGCTTGAGCAATTCCGCTGTAACAGCCCATGATAAGACCGTAAAGAAATGTTAATCCTATAAAAAGCAGGATAAGCCGCCAGATGCGTCCCCATGTTTTTTGTTCATTAAAAATCTCGTTAAAAAATTCATCCTTGTTATACAGACCCGGAACGAGACTAATAAAACTAGATTTATTTTCCATTGAAAGATTCCTTTCAGTAAGGTTCTTCAAAAATCTTAAATAAATTTAAATATTTATTATTAAATAATCAAGTTTATTATTGTTTATTATTGTTTTTTATCACTTAATGGTATTAAATAATGGATTTATGAAAAACCATAATTTTATAATTGCTTTCATTAAAAATATCTCTAATTGTATTTACCGAGAGAGAAATTGTGCCTTAAAAGCTCTAATTCTTAACAAATTATTATTATATTCACAAGCAATATTAAACAGCTTGATGAAGTTCGGGTAGTGACGCCACTTTAGTTCATTTCCCCCAAATACCGGAATTAGAATGCCGGTTATACTGCTTTCCGGTATTTACTCATACAGGCCCTTAAGTTAAACCAACATAAGGAATAATTAAAATGATTCGAGTTTTTAACAAAACAATTTTTTGTGTTCTGTCATTAGGTATTGCATCAGTAATAATGGCAGCTACTCCCAACAATCCTTCAAAAAACTTTTCAGGTACAAATCATAAGAATCCTTTTTTTCAGCCTAGCACACTTCCTTTCCAGGCGCCTCCATTCAATAAAATTAAGGACAGCGATTATAAACCTGCAATAGAAGAAGGGATGAAGCAGCAATTGGAAGAAATAAAAAAAATTGCCGATAATCCCGCAGCACCTACATTTGAAAATACATTAGTAGCTCTTGAAAAAAGCGGACAGATGCTGGACAGGGTAACAATGGTTTTTAATGCCGTAACGGCTGCAAATACCGATTCTGTTTTACAGAAAGTACAGGAAGAAGAGGCTCCGCGTCTTGCCGCGCATCATGACGCTATTTTCCTGAATACAAAATTATTTGAAAGAGTTAAGGCAATTTATCAAAAGCGCAAACAGCTTAAGCTTGATCATGAATCGCATAAATTGATTACATACTATTACAATAAGTTTGTACACGCAGGCGCAAACTTATCTAAAGAAGATAAGGCCAAACTTAAAAAGTTAAATGAAGAAGAAGCTACGCTGATAGCGAAATTTATTAATAAACTTTTAGCCGGTACAAAAGACGGTGCTTTGGTTACCAGCAACAAATCCGAACTGGCCGGACTTTCCGCTTCACAGCTAGATGCTGCATCGCAGGCAGCAGCCGGCAGAGGTTTAAAAAACAAATGGGTTATTCCTTTACAGAATACAACCCAGCAGCCTGATCTTCAGTTTTTAAATGATAGGAAAACCCGTAAGCAATTGTTTGAAGATTCATGGAACCGATGTGAGCATAATGATGCAAACGATACAAGATCCGATATCGAACACATTGCAAAAATCCGCGCTGAAAAAGCAAAGCTGTTAGGCTTCCCTAATTATGCAGCATGGGTACTGGAAAACCAGATGGCAAAGACTCCGCAGGCCGTAGAAAAATTTCTTGCGGGTATGGTTCCGGCTACCGTTGCCAACGAAAAAAAGGAAGCAGCCGAAATTCAAGCTTATATAGATAAATCCGGCAGTAACATTAAACTGGAACCATGGGACTGGAATTATTACGGCGAGAAGCTTCGTAAGGAAAAGTTCCACTTTGATGATTCACAGGTTCGTCCTTATTTCGTACTTGAGAATGTACTTAAGAAGGGAATTTTTTATGAGGCTCATGAACTATACGGATTGACATTTAAAGAACTTCACAATATTCCCGTTTACCAGAAAGATGTAAGAGTTTTTGAAGTTTACGATAAAGACGGTTCGCCTCTTGCATTATTTTATGCCGATTATTTTAAGCGCGATAATAAAGGCGGAGGTGCATGGATGGATAACTTCGTCCAGCAGTCAAAATTGCTGGGAACAAAGCCGGTTGTTTACAATGTCTGCAACTTTACCAAACCTGCTCCGGGCCAGCCTGCTTTATTAAGTTATGATGATGTTACAACAATGTTCCATGAATTCGGACATGCGCTTCACGGAATGTTTGCGGATGAAGAATATGCCAGTTTATCCGGGACAAATGTTCCGCGTGATTTTGTTGAATTCCCTTCACAATTTAACGAACATTGGGCGCTTAACCCGAAAGTTCTTGAACATTATGCATTAAATTATAAAACCGGAAAACCCATACCGAAGGAACTGGTTGAAAAATTGAAAGAAGCAAATAATTTTAACCAGGGTTATGATTTTACCGAATTGCTGGAAGCTGCCGATCTTGACATGGCATGGCATACATTACCTGCAAGCGCTCCTTTACAAAATTCAGATAAGTTTGAAACTGCAAGTTTAAAGAAAGATCATTTATATATTCCGCAGGTTCCGCCTCGTTATAGATCAAGTTACTTTATGCATATCTGGGGAAACGGATATGCCGCCGGTTATTATGCATATCTTTGGTCTGAGATGCTTGATGATGATGCATATGATTGGTTTATGAGTCACGGCGGATTAACACGCGCAAACGGAGAACGTTTCCGTAAAATTATACTTTCGCGCGGAGCTACCGAGGATTATACTAAAATCTTCCGAGAATTCACGGGACATGATCCTGAAATCGGGCCAATGCTCAAATTCCGAGGATTGAAATAATTACAAACTTGTTTATAATTTTAGGAGGTTGTCTCAAAATTGTCATTCCGGGCTTTGCCAAAGGCATTCCTTTGGAAGACCCGGAATCTAAACACTAGAATTTCTTTTAAAAGAGATGCTGAATAAAGCTTGCCTGCGGCAGGCAGGTTCAGCATGACAAATTCGATCATTTGAGACAGCCTCCTTTTTTATTAGACTTTCACTAACTAAAAAAAGTCGGAAAAATCACACTATATTATTTAGTAGAATCACTCTATTGATTTACGAAAAGAAATTCCATAGTATAATAGCGGATTATAAAATATCTATTTATTTGGTAAAAGGATTAACTTTTTAACTGAAGTTATGCAATAGTCATGCTGAACCATGTCATCCCGGGCTTGACCCGGGATCTGCAATTGATTCGGCATCTGAAAATAGCTTAAATAACCAAAATATAATATAAGCAGCAAACACAATAAATCGTTCGAAAATTAATTTTCAAAATAAATATGCAAACCCCCTTAATAGACTTATTGGTATATGTATCGACACTGCTTGCGGCGGGAGTAATTATTTATATAATCAGTTTATTCCATATCCATAAAACATTTAAAATAATAATCACTATTATTGCGTTGGCAGCTTTTGCTTACTGGTGCATAAATACCTTTGAAACTTTTAATTATTTAAAAATCTGGATAACAAATTTAATTAACAATTATTCCTCTTAAATTAATTTGCCGTCATTTGTACGCGAACAAAAAATCCCCCTACAATTTTCTAACTTTACACGGCAAAAAAATTAATACTATAAATCTTCTCTCTTATCTATAGATATATAAACAAAGCTATAAGGAAATAAATGAAAGATAGTAACGTTTTAATACGAAGAGCTACAGCGGCAGACTCAAACCGTATTACCGAATTATGTATTCAATTGGGATACAAAGTACTTAATACGGAAGTACATGAACGCATATTGGAAATAATTGATAATAACCATACAGCTTTACTTGTCGCCGAACTGAACGGACAGGCTGCCGGTTGGATCCAGGTAAGTATCAGATCTACGTTAGAAAGCGGCGGGCTTGCGGAAATTACCGGGCTTGTTGTAGATGAGACCGTCCGTGGAAAAGGGATCGGTAAAAGCCTTGTCCTGAAAGCTGAGGAATGGGCCAAATTGAAAAATCAAAATATTTTAAGAGTTAAAACAAATGTCATCCGAACCGAAACCCATATCTTTTATAAGAATATTGGCTTTGAAGAAAAGAAAAAACAGACTGTGTTTGGGAAGAGGCTGAGTATTTAAATACACATTTTTTTCTTAAGTTAAAAATAATTCTAGTTGAATTTTCTCTTTAAAATTGAACACTGGATATTTTAATTTTTCAAATTATATCAGAGCACCATATTTTTATTAGTTACATCAATGTCGTCTATATTTATATAACAAAAATTTTGCGGTGGTTTCAATTTCCTATTTTTCTTAAATCTAAATTTTATTGATTTATCTGATATTTCCCATCTTTCAGCAATATGGATGGCGTTCCCGTATTTTTTCCCCTTAAAATATTGTAGCAATTCATTTTTACTTATACAGGAATACCTTAACAAGTTTTTATTAATTCCATTTAGTTTGAAAGTATTAATCTTCTTAACCCTAAAAATTCCTATTACCTTTTTTAACGGATTAGATGCATATACAACAACTAAAGAACCTTTATCAATTCTTTTAGGAAGTACTCTACGTAATTCAATATCTTTTTCACCTGAAAATATTTTCAGTGCAAAATTAGGTTTAACTGATAATAATATTGTGGGCGGATTCAATTATATATTCCCTTTCTCGTAGAGTTTGAAATATAATGACGAAGGTATTTTTATTGTTGTAATTGGGTTAAAATTTACATCCAATTCATTTTTCCAAATCAATTTTAGATCTTCTAATTTAATTGGATTGGTAAACAATTCAGTCATACTGAAAATAAAAGCTAGTATTTGATTTTTCCCAATTGCTAGTTTATTAATATCTGATTTTTGATAAATGCCATATTTTTTAAATTTGTTAAATAATTTTAATGGCTCGTCTATAATAATTTTATCACAGTATGATGCTGCTTTGAGACATTGAATTTGTCCTTTAATATCTTTACTGCGAGAAACATACCATAATATTCTAGATGGAGCCATAATTTTATTATTAAAAGCAGATTTATAATAAACATTTTCTAAATTAAAAATCAGATGAGGTAAACTGCCAAATAAGTTTTGATTTGCTAATGCAGAATCAAATAAGTGTAGTGCCCATTCAGGCTTAATTGGAACAATATAGCATGGTATGTTTATGTCCTTTAATTTAGTTGGCCAAATTTTTTTTTCTTCTAAATAACAATTCGGTTTGCTAAAGTTTGATTCAATTTTAGCTATTTGTAAATCTAATTGGTTTTCGTATCCTCTATAGCGTTGCAGTTCTTTTAAGTTCATTATTGAAGGGAGTAAATATTTTATCCATGTCCCGTTTAGATTAGTAAAACCATATTTCTCTAATTTACTACAAAGTTCATTAGTTATAAATTTGTCCTTAAATATTATTTCTTTAAAATCTCCTAACTTAGCTTTATTAATTATTAACCCAATTATATAATCTTGTAATTCAGCAGTATATCGCCTCTTTATAAATCTAATTATAGGTATAGAAATTAAGTTATTATTTTCTTTTGATATACATATTAATGCATATAAATCATCTTGTTCACTTATGACTAATAATTCATTATGTACCAAATCCGTTAAAAATTTACTAATTGAATTAGAGAATTTTTTCTTTTTTTCGTAGTTCTTGTCATAAAACAATTCTATTATTTTATCAAAACTATCAACACTGACTCTTGAGATATTAAAGGATGAACCTCCAAGACTGACATCAGAGTAAATTGCTTTGTTTGAAAAATAGTCTTGTGCTAAAAGGAATGCACTAGGTGATAAAATAGATAAACCAAATTCTTTTAAAAACATAGACGCATTTCCCAAAATGGAAGCATCTGCTGTTATAAAATAATTCATTTTAGCTGCAGCTGTCATTGCTAACTGACGGATATCAGAATCATTACTGTCATTTGACTCTCTATTCCATATATTTTTTATTCGCTTGAGTATTCTAACGTAATCCAATTGTTTAAACCAGACTTCCTGAAAATCAGAGATTCGCTCCTGACTTTTCTTTCTAAACTCTATATCCTTTTGACGAAGAATTTCGTTTCTTAATTCAGGTGTAATATAAAGTTCTGTAGTTTCTAACAACCAGTCCGACATTAAGGCAATAGAATCGCTCTCAATAAGCATACTTTCATTAAAATCAAAAAAAACATTAGCATCAATCACTGCTTTAATAATATTTTTGCTACTTGTGTTTTCTAATTTATTAGAGAATAAATCTTCTTTATCATAATCATACCACCAAACAATTAGTGTTGAACCTGTTTTGCTCCTACCAGGAATTTGGTTTTTATTTATGAAATTTAATCTACTCCAAACTTTTGTAGCTTCATAATCTTCTCTACATCTTACTCTAATACCACGATAACTCTTTTGAGTTATAGATTTTAAATATTCGATTAATTGAGAAGCAATTCCTTTCTTTCTATAATTTTGACTTACACACAAATGTACTATATAAACTAAATTACTTGTTGAGTTTATTGAAAAAAGCAAATAACCTAATAAGACATTATCTTCTACAGCTAATAATATTTGATTATCATTACCATATTTTTCAAATGCTGCCCTGGGAAGGAAACCTAGAGTAGTCGTATTAATTTTATGTAATTCTAAAACTTCAGAAAGTAATGTTAAATTGTTTTTAATTTCAATTATTTTAAACATTTTTATAAAACATAAATTATTAAAGATATTTTCTTAATAATCCCACACAATCTATATTATCTAAATAAACCTGACCCTCTGGTAATTCTGGATTTAGTGTTAATAATAAATCTTTCACCTTTTTTTGTTCAGAACTGTTAAATCCAAAAGCAGTGCCATAAACTTTATGTTTTTTTAATAAAATATTTTTTAGACCTAATAATTCTATGTTATCAATTGCATAGCCGAATCCCAAAATAAAAATTCTTTCAGCAGACGTTATTATCTTTTTAATTTTGTCCACATTTGTTTTTCTCTCATCATAAATTATTTGGATATTATTTTTAGCTTTATTAGCTAAATCTAAAATGTCATTTGTAGAATATTTTTCGCCTTTTTTATAATCTTCCCATTGTAATTCAAATACTTTTCCATAAGTGTGAATTATTTTTATCCATTCAAAACTTTTTATAACGTCTTCACGATCACCAGCAAAGGAAAAGAATAAACTCCGGGATAAATATTCTTCTAATGAACGATCATAATTAAATGTGATTATATTTAATCTGTTTTGTCGAAATTTTTCTAAATCATTACTTCGAATCATTTCGCTAGTTAGTTCCTTGAAAAGGAGTCGATACCAATCTTGTTCAGGATTTTCTAAATCTTCATTAAACTTACTGATTGTTTCAAAATATAAAATGCACCAAGCAAGTATAAATTTTCCTGCATTGTAATATTCCTTTCGATTTCTAGACAAAAATAAATCAAAAGATTCAATTGATGATTCCTTAAATGATGAAATCAAAAAAGAGAATTTATCCGTCGAGTTTCTTGCTTCATCTATTGAAATATGTTTTTCAATATGTAAATATTCAATATACTTTTGTCTGAATTCCTTGATGATGAATTCTCTTAATCCTTTGGCTGTTGGATATCCATAAGGGACACTTGCTCCAGCACCTAAAATGAAAGCAGTTGTTTTATTAAACAATTCTCTTCTTTCCTTTAAATATTGTGAGTAAAGAATAGTTTAGTATTTTTGTTAACTTAATCAATTAAATTAATTTTGTCTCAATTTTTGTTTTAAAACTTAAAATAAAATATTTTGTGAATTTGGTTCATTTAATATATCCCTAATTTCATTCCATACTTTATTCCGATGTCTCCTTCATCTGTCAATTCGTAAAGCTGGTAAACTAATTGGTCTATTTGCTTGTCATTTTTATTATCAAAGTTTAATTCCGCAAAGAACGGATCAATAAATTCCCTGCGCAGTTGTGTTTCATTAAAATTTGGGGATTTATAATAATCAATGTTGTTGTTGAATGTTTCGGTAAGCTGTTTGATTTTGTCTGGTGTCCCCGGCATTCAATAGACCTTTTAAGAATGAATAAAATGAGTTTTTTTGTTTTTTATAATTTCCCGATTTCAAATTAGCAAGAAAGTTAAAAAAAGGAAAGAAATAATTGGAATTACCATTGCTGTCCAAATTAATTTTAATGAGAAAGAAAATAATCTAAATAAATCATTAAGACAAATATTATTGGAAAACACAAAACCGATCTCTACCAAATCCAGTATTTCGATAAATGCTATCGAAGAAAATTTAGTAATATTTTTTATAATGTACTTTTCTTAGCGTAAGAAAAGTACCAAAAGAAACATGCACTCTAAAACAAATTCTAAAATTATCCTTCGTTTCACTAAGATAAATAAACTCGCGGGTGACTAAAAAATATTCAACTTCGAAATCAGTGAAAATCAGTTTAAATCCGTGTTATCTGTGTTCTATTTTTCCATAAAAATTTTTTTTAGTCACCCCCTCAAACAGCATTTATCTTTTAACGCGTCACTGCGGATAATTTTTTAACGAATTTCTTTTAATGTGCGCGCTTCTCATTTTAATTCTTTTGGACAGATATGCAATACGGATAAAGAAGGTAACGCAATAAATCGTTCTTGGTTATTTGGAGTTACTAAGGTAGAATAAAAAAATCTCTCTCCCAATGGAAGGAGAGAGATAGTGTGAGGGTTAAGCAAGTACTCATGTATCATCTTTATTCATAAATCCGATACATATTATGGGACGAAATATTTTACATGTTATCTGACACGGTAGGTTTAATATTATGATTTACCCGGAAAAAGTTTTTAGGATCATATTTGTTCTTTAACATAATCAGTCTATTATAATTTTTTGCACCGAATGCGGCTTTTATATTTTTTTCACTTCTTTCGGTAAAATAATTAAGATAAAATTGCCCGACAGATACAGGCTGAATGGTACGCGAAAACCTTCTTGCCCAATTGATATGCTTATCGGGATTTTCAAATCCCATCCATGCACCGATTATGTTCAAAACAAATCTTGCATCCCTGTGTGCAAAGGACATGTCCGCAGAATTTTTATTCTTTATTGCTCCTTCCCAATGGTAAATATGAACTGCCGAATATGCTGAAAGTTTTTTCATTCTTGAAACATGTTCAAGTAAGATATCTATAGCATAGTTATTTATATCCATAAGATGGTGCGTTTTCCAATAAGAATGTATTCCATTAGGTACATTAAAATCTAGCATACTCTGAAGAGCTGTGTAAGGAATAGGCCCTAAAAAATCAACCTGTTCGGAAGAAAAATCTCTTAGAGGCTGAACAATTTTTTCTCCTTCTTCAATAGGACCGGTATAACAAACTGCTATTCCAATCATTTGCTTTCCGATATATTTTTGCGGTACGAAAGGTTCGGGCGGTAATGTTAAAAATAAAACCATTGTAGATAATTCGTTAGGCATCAACCATGTCCATTCGCGGTAGAAAGTTAAAAGTTCCTTAGCTTTAGACATTGGATAATAAATCATTCCGCCGTAAACAATTTGTCCGACCTGGTGTAGTTTTAGTTCAAATGAAGTAACAACTCCGAAATTTCCTCCGCCTCCCCGGATACCCCAAAACAAATCTTCATTTTCATTCGGGCTTGCAGTAACCAGGCTTCCGTTTGCAAGAACCATTTCTACGGATAACAAGTTATCCGCTGTAAAACCATATTTACGCGACAGCCATCCAAACCCGCCGCTTAAAGTATGTCCTGCTAAGCCGGTACCGGAAAATAAGCTCCCTGTTGTTGCCAAACCATATTGTTGAGTGGCTTTATCAAATTCACTCCACGTAAGCCCGGCTTGCGCCCAAACAGTATTCAATTTGGTATTTATCTCGATTCTTTTCATAGGAGAAAGATCGATAACAGCGCCGTTATCGCAAGTGCCTAAACCTGCAACGCTGTGTCCTCCTCCCCGAACAGCTGTTACTATATTATTTCTTTCGGTAAATTTTATAGTATTCTGCACATCGTTTTCATCGGCACATTTAGCTACAAATAAGGGATGTTTATCAATCCGGCCGTTCCAAACTTTTCTGGCTTCGTCGTAATCATCATCGCCCATATAAATTAAATTTCCTTTTAAGCTTTCATCAAGCTTTTCAAACATAGTCTCGCTGCTCATAATTACCTCTTCCAATTATTATCGAGCATTTTTAAAACATTGTATCAATTAACTTCTTACAACCAAAATCAGATAAACAACATCTATATAATTTTATTACGGCAAAAGGATTAAAAAAGAGAAGTATATATCCGCTTAACTTTCTGCAACGTAGTTAAAAAGAATCTTATGTGCAATACTTTATATACTACGGTGCGAAACATCACGCAAATTATTCTTAGAGTATATAATTGTTAACAACAAGAGTTTATTAACAATCATAATTTTAATTAACAGTGTCGTGATAAAAACAAATTAATTAGTAATTATTCTTTTGACAATTTCCATTTCAATCTATTTACAAATCAATAAATATTTCATAATATAGGTTAATAAAATTTTTCGGCACGGTAATAAAATGCTGCTTGAAACAAACGGTTTCAGATATTTATTTTTCTGCTAATCGTATCATTTCCCTCTTCCAATTCGAAAAAGGATTTATTCTCCGACTCACTTGCATCAAATTATCATAGTCTAAATATCCGAATTAATACCACCGGTTCAATTGAAAATTAAACAGCTTATTTTTATGGAATTTTTAATACCCGGCCGGAAAAGCAAATTGGTTTTTATTTTTGTTTGATATTTTCATGACTTTCTTATGAATAGACACATTTTATATTGTCAACCCATCCAAAAACCTTTGCAGTGAGATATTCCCAGTACTTTTCGGTATTCGGTGCAAAAATATATAGATCGTTATCCTAAAAAACTTTCCGGAAGTCGACGCCAAATATCTTTTAACTCTTTTCTACAATACGGAATTATCGGACAGGTGTCTTCTTTTCCCTGAATGCTAATCATTATTTAATCCATCTTTTAATCTTATATTATAGAAGCCTCATAAATTTCATTATTTATTAACTTGGAATAATCTTCTACTTTGTTGAATTCAAGTAAAAAGTAAATAATCACTATGTATGTAAATAAAAATATCATAACCGCAAGATATTGAAGCAGAGGAAACTGTAAAATTTCATTTCCTGTAAGAAAATAATTCAATTAATATCCGGAGAAAATTAAAGCTAAAATTAATTTCCATTTTTAATATTAAGGGACTTGCGGTTAAACCGCATACTAGAATATCAGATATGTCTATTGAATAATAGTTTTTACTTATAGACCAGCATCAAGTAATAATTATTGCAATTGGAATATTTGATAAAATTGCCAGTGGTTTATGAAAGAGTGTCCCTTTTTAATATTCCAAATTTGTTGTACATAAAGTTAGTATTAAAAAATGATTTGTCCAATAAACTATAATTTTGGGAAAATTAAAAACTGGGACGATTTAAATATTTTGGAAAGGATATGAGAGAAGTATTGCTGAGGCTGTAATGTTTACCAGGTTAATGAATTTATATTTTATTATTACCGAATAATAAATTTACTTTACTTGAAACCAATGAACGCTTTTATTTTGTTTGAATCCTAGTTTTAAAAGTATATTGATAGATTCTTTATTAGTCTCCTCTACATATGCAAAAGGAAGTTTTCCGGTATTTCTTAATTTTTCTATTATAGATATCGTTACGCTTTTTGCGTATCCTTTTTTTCTATAATCTTTAAGTGTATGCAGAAATCCTATTGCCCCGTCATCCTGAGTTATTGCCCAGGAGACTAATTTATTATCCTCATATATTCCGGCGCTTATGCCTTTCTGTATTTGTTCTTTTACATATTCCTCGGAAATATATTCTTGGTAAGTAGAATTATTAAATACAACCGGGGCATCTTCTTTTGTTAATTTCACGTTTTTATATTTATTGGGTAATATTTCAATATCATCAGGTAAATAAAATTGAAGTGTTTTCAAATCCCATATAATTTCCTTTTCTTCGGTAAGAATAGGCATCATCCATTCATCAATTGCCGCAAAATATTTATCATCGTTTTTAAGATCATTCTTAAGGACATTTAACTCATCTTTATCTTTACAGCTTATATAAATCCATTTATTGTCGCTTATTCCCCTTACAAGAACCGATTTACCTTTAATATAAATATTTAATATTGAATTATTCTCAATAAAATTAATAATTCCAATATTATTTATTCTGTCTTTTTCTAAAACTTTTATAGCTTTTTTAATTGAATCCATTTGTTAAAAATATTTAATAACAACTTATACGTTTTCAGTGCAGATAAAATGATCTGTATAATAAAAATCCTATTTTTTTTCGCATTTTTTAGGAAGGAATATTTCTTGTGCCCGGAACAGGACTCTCCCAAAGGGACTCCTTCGGAGGAACCTGCATTCTGTGCCCGAAAGGGGACTCGAACCCCTACCCGCTTACGCGGACTAGACCCTGAACCTAGCGTGTCTACCAATTCCACCATCCGGGCAATAACAAAATATTTTAATGAACACTAAAAAAACTTCAGCACAAAGTTAAATCTTTTTAATAAATTTTACCAGCCGGAATTACCGGGTACCCCTTCCTTCCTAATTTTTTTATCACCTGTATGAATTTCACATTTAGGCGGAAGGTTCTTCATATTTATTATATCGCGCACTACGGTAGGACAATATTGTGTTGCCAGTCTTGTATCTCCAAGGTCCATTGTCGTTTTGCAGAATGAAACCGTATCAACACCGGAAGCAAGATGGAAATATTTAACAGGTATATTCAATTCTTTATATGCATTTTCCATGAACATAGCCCAAATAGGAAGCGCTGCTATCGCACCCTGTCCGTAAGAACTGGTAAACTTAACTCTATGATCGTCAAAACCTACCCAGCATCCGGCAGCAAGTTCGGGTGTGTAGCCTACAAACCACGCATCGGAATAACCCTGTGTTGTTCCTGTTTTGCCTGCACAAGGATACTGGAAATATCTTCTGACACCTGCGCCGGTCCCGTAATTAATTACATCCTCCAGCATACTCGTCATAATCGAAGCGGTCTGAGGAGAAATTGCTTCAGTATAATTCGGAACAAATTTGGCTATTAAAATTCCGTTGCGGTCTTCAATCTTTAATATTGAAACCGGATCAACATGAATTCCCGTATCCGCAAATGTACAATAAGCGGAAGTCATTTCCAGGGGAGAAACTCCCGATGTTCCAAGTGCAATTGACGGAACTGCATCCAACGGAGACTTAATTCCCATGCGGTGGGCATATTTAACAACCTGGCTCGGCGGAGCCATGTTGCTTATTGTCAATCTTCCGGCGACAACATTTATTGAATATGCAAGCGCATTTCTTAACGTCATATAACCGTCGTAATCATTTTCAAAATTGTCTGGCGACCATCCGTTGTAATTAAACTTTTGATCCAATAAAGTGTAAGCCGGGAAATAACCGTTATCAATTGCAACAGAATAAGCAAAAGGTTTAAATGCAGAACCTGCCTGTCTGCGTATTGCAACAGCATGGTTTAAGCCTCTGCCGAATTCCTGGTTTGCACCGCCGACCATCGCCCTTATCTGTCCGTTTGACGGATCAATAACTACAAAACCGGTTTGAATTGTAGTCTCAGCTTTTTTTACGGAGTCAATAAATTTAGGATCATACTTCAAGTAGTTAAATATTTTGGCTCTTGCTTCTTTAGTCTTTACGGCATTATAAACCGGGCTGTCCCAGATTGCCCTGTCTACCGCACTTACAAGAATATCTCTGTGTTTCTTCCAATTCCATAACCTATCAAACATGGGCTGAAATTTTTTCAAATGATCGGAAGCCGCCTTGTTGGCTATCTTCTGCATTTTCAGATTAAGGGTAGTATAAATATTTAAACCGTCACGATACAAATCGTAGCCGTATTTTTCGGACAAAGCAACCATCTGCTGGCGAATGTATTCCATAAAATAAGGTGCAATAGAAGAATTGCCTATAGTTTTTTCCTTCGCAAGGTCAATCGGTTCCTTTTTAAGTTTTTCATACTCAGCCTCAGACAGCATATGGTTCGTTACCATATTGTGAAGTACAAGATTTCGTCTTTCCAGTGCATGTTTAGGGTGCCGTATGGGATCGTAATAAGACGGCGATCTAAGTAAAGCTACGAACAATGCACACTCAGGCAGCGTAAGATCCTTCCCTTTTTTATTGAAATAAACTCTTGCAGCAGATTCCACCCCGTAAGCGCTTCTTCCGAAGTAAGATACATTCAAATACATCTGAAGAATTTCTTTTTTTGTATAAGTTTTTTCAATCTGTACGGCAGTTATCCATTCTCTTATTTTTCTGATACCGGTCTGGAAAATATTTTCATGCCTCGATTTCAAATGATAAAGGTTTTTTGCCAGCTGCTGCGTTATGGTACTTGCACCTTGATGCGCACCGAGAAAAATATTCTTTATCATGGCTTTAACAAAACGGTCGAGATCAACTCCCCAGTGAGTATAAAATTTCCTGTCCTCGGTAGATATAAGCGCTTGCGGCAGATAAGCAGGCAGGCTATCAATGCTGGTTTCAATTCTGTTTTGAATTGAGATTGTTCCTATTAATTCTCCGTCAATCGAATATACTTTACTTGCCAGCTGAGGCTTTGGATTTTCCAATTGTTCGAGTGAAGGGAGTCCGCTTATAATGTAAATACTAAATACGGCAAACAGAACCAGTACGATTCCGCTTATAATTAATTTTGTTTTTAAACTTAATTTTCCATTTTTATTCTTTTTGTTACGGTACGCATAATCATGAAAATACTTTGAAAATTCAAAAACTGATTTTTTCTTTCGAGTCATTCTAATTCCAATCCACTATTTTGAACTTATCATCTTTAAAAATACCATAGCACGGCGTATCAAGCCAAGAGCCTAAATTTATATATACCCCGTTTTTATAATTCAAGCAGCATCTTTTATGAAGATGACCAAACAGTACATAATCATAACCTTTATCTATTTTAATTTTTGCGGCTTCAAATAATCCGTCTTCCTCCCCGTAATCTTTTTTTGAAGTATAATCCCTGCTCGACTTACTAGTACCGCTTGCAATTGAAATTCCAAGATCAGGATGAATCCAGGAATACATTTTCTGAAGGGCCTTATTCCTAAGAATTTTTTTCAGTATGTTATAGCCCAAATCATTTTTAACCATTCCGTCCCCGTGGCCTATAAAAAATTTCCTGCCGTTTAAAATTGTTTCAACCGGATCTTCATACATTATCGCGCCAATTTCATTTTTAAAAAAATCACGGTGCATAAAATCATGGTTGCCTATAAAATAGTGCAATTTTATGCCTTTTTCAGTCAAATCCTGTAGTGCAGTTAACGTTCTAAAGTAGCCTTTTTGATAGACCTTTTTATACTCAAACCAATAATCATAAAGATCGCCTACAATAAAAAGTTCTTTGCCGATATCCTGGGCATAATTCAAAAAATTAACGAGCAATCTTTCTTTTTTCTTTTCAAGCTCGTCAGACTGAAGTCCTAGATGAATGTCGGAAATAAATAGATAAGCGTCGTTCACTAATTACAATTTTATTTATTAAAAAATTAATGATTGGTTTTTACAAAATAAACATACATAATTATTCACTACTTTGCCGAACTTTTTGTGTTTCCGCCAGCAGCCAGTTGTCCGGATCCAGACTAACCTCAACAGGTTTTTTCTCAACTTTGAATGTTAAAGTCTTTTGACGCTCGTCAATCCGAAAAGTTTTAATAACAGTACTTTGATCCGCAAATTGTATTTTTACATCCAGCGGGAAATAATATACATTATATTCCTTCTGAGTCTGCTGCACGTTAACACTTATTAAATATGAATCTTTATTTCTTTCAGCTTTCCAGTTATAATTTAATTTAATAATGCCTGTACCTTTAAATACCCATTCTTCGAAAAATTTATCAAGATTTTCTCCGGATATTTTTTCACATACTTTTTTAAAATCTTCAGTTGAGGCGCTTTTATATTTATATTCCGAAAAATAACTTCTTAATATTTTGAAAAAAGTCGAATCCCCGACTTGATGCCTCAGCATATGAAGCACCCAGGCCCCTTTATTATAAACAGTAGTATTGAATAAATCTGCCGGATTGTAAACAGTACCTGCAAAATCATCCTGAAACTTACTCATCATACTGGATTGAAGAGCACCTGGTCCGCCTTTGTGTTCCGAATATAAAGCTTCACAATACGTAGCGAATCCCTCGTTCAGCCAAATGTCTTTCCAGGTTTCGGGGCCAACTGCATCTCCGAACCAATGATGCGCCAGTTCATGTGCAAACACACTGCTGAAAAACTGCTTGCCGGTAATAAAATTAAATCCGACTCCTGTTAATGTTTGAGTTTCCATTGCACCCAAATTCCAAAGGAATTCCGCCATTCCGTATTTTTCTTTTATAAAAGGATACTCTCCGAAAGTCTTCGCAAAAAAGTCTATCATCTGCGGAATTTCCTGAAAGTCAATACGCGCATCTTTTAACTGCTTCGGGAAAACATAATACTCTATTGCCATTGTATCGGATTTATCCTGCGAAATATATTTATCGGAAAAATTAACATAGTTGGAAGAGTATAAACAGATTAAATATGTGGAGATTGGATAAATTGTTTTCCAGTAATATGTTCTTCTCGAACCTTTTGTTGTTACGCTAATTAACTTACCATTCGATGCCGAGATATTTGAAGAGTCATTTGTAATCTTCATGTCAAGCAAAGCCTTATCGGAGGGAATATCGTTGCATGGAAACCAGGTAGAAGCATATTCCGGTTCGCTTAAATTATATACACATGAATTTCCGTTTATTTGCCCGAATGCAAAAGACGAAAATCCGATTCGTTTCGGCGTGCCTTCATAGTCAATTTTAATTTTAAAAGTATCCGCCACCGTATTTTTTAGCGGAATAGTAAGTCTTGTTCCTTTTTCAATATACCCGGCCGGTTCGCCGTTTAATTCCAATCCGGTGATATTTAAATTATCATAAAAATTAAGATCAATCTGTTTAAGATTTTTATCAAGAACAAGCCCTGTTATTAAAACATCACCAATGAGTATTTTTTTAGACGGATGCAAATCAAAATTAAGATAGTAATGCAGAATATTTATTTTATATTGGTTTGAAGAAATATATCCGATGGAATCATGATCGAATAAATAATAATTGTTTTTGCCTGCTAAGTTATTTACCGATGAGATGGAATGATTTCGGACTTTATTAACATTCCACATTTTAAAGCCGAAGAATAATAAAGCAGCAATAAACATCGTTAAAAATATTCCCGAACTTTTACTCATAAGGCCTAAGTTAATTTATTGATTATTATCAACAAGTTTGATTTTATATTATGCTAATTTATAATTACTCAAACTTGAAAATAAATAATAGACTTATTATAATAACACACATTACGCATTATACTTTAAGGTTACTTTTTTAGACCTTTCACAAAGTGACTTCTTTGGAGGAAAGATGCTTAAATTATGGAGTCTTAAAGGTTTTTTCAGCCATAGGCTGATCCGCCAAGGCGGAAAATGCGACATTCAAGGTTTTGCTCAAATCGACATAATAATTTTTATATACATAAAATTGATTTGTAAAATTAACAATTTCTTCAATTGCCAAACAAATCATATTTATATATATTGGAAACAATTTTTTGGGAGGGATTATGATATTTCCAGGTTCTTCAATTCTTAGGGAATCTATAACAATGCTTTTAGCCGGCGGCCAGGGAGAAAGGCTTTTTCCGCTGACAGCATTGAGAAGCAAGCCTGCAGTTCCGTTCGGCGGCAAATACAGAATTATTGATTTCGCACTTTCAAATTGTCTGAACTCGGGTTTTAGAAAGATATATATTCTGACTCAATATAAATCGGACTCGTTAAACCAGCATTTACTTGAAGCCTGGACGATCTTTAATCCCGAATTAGGTGAGTTTATTTATAACGTTCCTCCTCAAAGGAAACAGAATAACGATTGGTATCTTGGAACGGCTAATGCGATATATCAAAACATGAACTTGTTCTCAAAAGGAAAAAACGTCAGCTGGGTATTAATACTTAGCGGTGATCATATTTATAAAATGGATTATTTAAAAATGCTTCAGTATCATGTGGATATGAAAGTCGATTGCTCAATGGCGTGTATTGAAGCCCCAAAAGATGAAGCTCATCGTTTTGGTGTTGTAGGGGTGAATGATAAATATCAGGTGAATTCTTTTATTGAAAAACCCGGCACTCCTCCGGAAATTCCCGATAAGCCCGGTTATAGTTTTGTAAATATGGGAATTTATGTCTTTAATGCTTCTACCCTTAGGGAAGTTTTTAAGGAAATGGAAGCCGGTAAAATTAAAAGTCATGATTTTGGCAAGGACATAATTCCTTATATGCTAAAATCAAATAGGAGCATTCAAGCCTATAAATTTTATGATGAGAACAAAAAAGTAAAACCTTATTGGAAAGATATCGGAACAATCGACAGCTATTTTGAAGCAAGTATGGATTTAATTTCAGTTACACCGGAATTTAACTTTTATGATTTAAGCTGGCCAATGAGAACGCACCAGCTTCAGCTTCCTCCGGCAAAAACCGTTTCCCATGAAGGAGAAAGAGTGGGACGGACTTTAAATTCCCTAATCTGTGACGGGTCAATTGTATCCGGAGGCCTTGTAGAACGTTCTCTTTTAGGACCAAATGTAAAGGTAAATAGTTTTTCATATGTAACCGATTCAATAATAATGAATAACTGCAATATAGGAAGACACGCAAGAATAAGAAGGGCTATAATAGATAAAAATGTAGTTGTCCCGGAAGGTTATGAAATCGGTTTTGACCTTGAAAACGATAAAAAGAAATTTACGGTTACGGACAGCGGTATTGTTGTTATTGCTAAAAATCAGGTTCTCCCGGTTTAACTATTTTATCCTTAAAAATAAATTGAGTATTTAAGACATTTCTAATTTCACTTTTATTAAGAGTTGAGTTATCTTATCCTTATAAGAAATTAGATTAAAGATAATCAATATATGAATTCAGACTTAGAATCAAAGTTAAAAAATTTACCGGATAAGCCTGGCATTTACCAATTCAAAAATGAAAAAGGTAAAGTAATTTACGTCGGTAAAGCAATAAATCTGAAGAATAGAGTAAGAAGTTATTTCCATAACGGCGTTACATCACCCAAAACTCTCGCTCTGGTTAGTAAAATCGACGACCTCGAATTGATTATAACAGATAATGAAATTGAAGCGCTGGTGCTTGAAAATAATTTAATAAAAGATTTAAAGCCTCGTTACAATGTTAATTTAAAAGACGATAAATCCTATCCGTTTATAAAAGTAACAAAAGAGCCTTATCCAAGGATATATCCTACAAGAAGAATTATTAAAGACGGTTCAAAATATTTCGGCCCTTATACGGATGTAAAAAATATGAAGTCGTCTTTAAGGATGATCAATCAGATTTTTAAAATAAGAAGCTGCAAATTAAATATAGACCAGGAAAGTATTGATAAGAAGAAATTTAAAGTGTGCCTGGATTATCATATTAAAAAATGCGACGGACCATGTGAAGGTTTGATTACCGAAATCGCTTATAACGAAATGGTCGGCGAAGTAATAAAAGTATTGAAGGGCAAAACAGACGATTTAATTAAAGAACTTAATGTAAGGATGCAAAAAAGCGTTGAAGCGCTCGAATACGAAAAAGCTGCTGAAATTAGAGATAAAATAAGCCAGCTTGAGGTAATTTCTTCAAAACAAAAAGTTGTAAGTGAAGATCTGGAAGATCGGGATATAATTTCAATTGCATTTGAAGGTAAAGATTCGGCATGTTCTGTTTTTAATATTAGAAACGGAAAGCTTGTATCTAAGAAACAGCTAAGATTGAGCATTGAAGAGGGTGAAGAAGCAGCCGATATTTATTCCGCTGCGGTAAAATTTTATTACAGCGAATTTGTTGAGATTCCCAAGGAAATCGTTTTGGATACGGAACCTTCCGATATACATGCATTGGGTGAATGGCTTTCCATGAGGGCTGATAAAAAAGTTAAGTTTACAATCCCCAAGAGAGGCAGCTTAAGTTCGCTGACAAAAATGTGTAAGGAAAATGCAGTGCTTCAGCTTAAAGAAATTCAGCTCCAAAAAATGAAAAAGGAAGGCCATGTCCCTTATGCGCTGGCGGCACTTCAAAGAGATTTAAGGCTTAATATTCTTCCGAAGAAAATCGAATGCTTTGATATTTCAAATCTTCAAGGCACCGACACGGTTGCAAGCATGGTTGTTTTTGAAGACGGCAAACCCAAAAAAAGTTTATATAGAAAATTCATCATTAAAGAAGTGCAGGGCCCCGATGATTTTTTAAGTATGCAGGAAGTAATCAGAAGAAGGTATTCCAGGCTTCGGGAAGAAAATTCAATTTTACCCGATTTAATTATGGTAGACGGAGGCAAGGGCCAGCTTTCGAGCGCAGTGGAAATTTTAAATGAATTGGGCTTTAAGAAATATAATATAATCGGACTTGCTAAAAGATTGGAAGAAGTTTTTTTCCCCAACCAATCCGATCCGGCTTCGATTCCCAAAACCTCATCCGGCTTAAAGCTTCTGCAGCAAGTAAGAGACGAAGCACACCGATTTGCAATAACATTTCATAGAAAAAGGCGAAGTAAAAGAACCATACAAACCGAATTAACCGGAATAAAAGGCATCGGCTCTACTACGGCACAAAAATTATTAAAAGAATTGGGCAGCGTTAGTGCAGTTAAGCAGTCGGACTACGAAAAGCTCGCCGAATTAATAGGCAAACAGAAAGCGGGAATTCTTGTAAAATATTTTGAACAATCTAAAAACTAGGATATGAAATATTTATTCTTGATCATATTTCTATCTTTTCTATCTATTAAAAATAAATTGCACCAAAAATTTTATTCAGAACTGCCGGCCGGGGATTCAAATAAAATCTTCCAAAGGCAGGTCATAAAATCATCTTGCAATTTCCTAACTGCTGTTACAGCGTAAGATAAATGAGTAATTTTTATTAAATTATGGTTCGAAAAAAGATGAAAAATATCCTATTTGCAATATTATTTACAAGTCTAATCATTTCGGGCTGCAGGCCTTCGAACCAAGTAAAAAATAACTTTATCCGCGTTAACGGAAAAAGTTTAAAAACCTTAGTTGAAAAAGCCGTAAACGGCGATACTCTCTCCAATAATAATTTAAATAATTTAATAAATCTAAACTTTCCGGTAAATAATAATTTCATTTTGTTTAACGTCGACAGCGTAAAAACATTTAATGGCAAGAAATATTACCTGGTTCTTCTTAACAATACTAATCCCGTATACAACAGGTTTGCTGTTTATGATTCTTTGCTGAATTGCTACTTAATTGATAAGTCTTTGAACGGTTATTTATACGAATCCGTACTGGACATTGACAATATTAAATTTGTAAAATTAACCGAGAATTTTAACTCAAAAGATGTGCTGGCATTAAACAGAATTTCGCTTTACCGGATAAATAGCGGTTCCGTAAGTCTTGCATTTAAAGACTTTACCAAATTTATTGAAAATGGAGTAATTTATACACAGACTATTACTTCAATAACACCTGATTTTATAAGAACTAAACTAAACTCCACTGCTGCTTCCCCAATATCCGACAGGCAGGATGTTTTTTACTTTAACAATGAAAACAAAAGATACATAAGTTCCGCCGCAACTTTTTATAATTTTGTAAAAAAGAAAGTTTCGGATTTTAATTATAACTTTCAAAGGCCTCAAATTATAGGCAGAAAAAGTATGCTTGCTGCCGTAAGCAGTAATTTGTCTTTAGACACTATAAAAACCACGAGCAACACTAAAGATATTCAAGGTTTTTCTTTAACGCTTACGGATAACTGGGAAACATTACGCAACCGTATTATTCCGGAATATTTAAGAAAAAGCAGCAGAGGAACAATATTCTTTAATAAATTATTAGAATCCAGCATTTATGTAATCGTCATCCCGAAAAAAGATTCTGCCGAAATGTTTATAAGGAGAAAGCTAACCAGATCGGTTTCCGGTAAGTATAGAATTCGATTTTCAGATAAAATTACCTCAGGCAAGTATTTCGTACAATATTTTGAATACTCCTGCGGATTTAAAAAATATTTGTTAATTCTTAAAACCTCCAGGGATAGATATACCGAGGACAGGAATATTTATCAGGCTATTATTAATTCATTTAAAATTGACTGCTGATGTATAAACTATTATTATTCCTAAATAAAACAGACGATGAAAAAATCATTAATCATTTTAATGAATATACATTAAAATATTTATCGGAAGTTGCGGGACAAAAAATTGAAGCGGCAACAGTTGAAAGCAGCCTTTTGCTCGAACAAAAGTTCATCAAATTCTGTGAAGTTAGTGTTGATTCCAAAGATGATTGGTATAGAAAGATAAACACAAAACCGGGGAAGGAGTTCAATAAAGATTTAATGGATTTCCATCAATTTATTACTGTGATTTTTGTAGATTACAGTATATAAAATAAGTTACTAATCATTTTTAATATCAATAATATTTGATTATTTTCACTTGCTGATATCTTAATTTTCTTAACTCTCATAATTATTAAAAACATTTCTTCAGCGGAATTTAAATGAATATATACTTAATCAGACATGGCGATGCCGAAAAGTCTTCCGTGAGTAAAAAGGATTTTGATAGAGAATTAACAGCTTCCGGAATTGCCAAAATAAAAACAGCCGCTTTAAATTGGAAAGTGCTTATAAATAGTTTCGACCACATAGTCTCTTCACCTTTAATTAGAGCAGAACAAACAGCTTCGGCAATTGCCGAAGTATACGGATTTAATAAAGAGATTATATCAGATAAGAAACTGTCTCCCGGAAGTAAAACGGAAAGCTTGATTGAAATTGCCAACTCATTATCCGGTGAAGATATTGCATTTGTGGGACATCAGCCTGATTTTTCCGAACATTTATCTAACATGATATCAAGTAAAGGTGCATACCTTGAATTCAAAAAAGGGGCAATCGCAAAGATATCATTTTATAATAAAGCTCATCTCGGCAAAGGTATACTGGAGTTTTTAATTCCTGCCGGTGCATATAAATAAAGGGCACGCAGCTACACAAGAGTCATGTCTACCGCTGCTTCCTTCCGGATCTGACGGGGTTTAACATTATCCTGTTAACCGGTGCCCAAAAATCTTTTAATTATAAGGGATGTAAAGATTCAAAATTTTCAACTCTTATTCAAGTTGATGGAAGCAATTTTTTAATGTAAAATCCCGGTAAAACGTATTTTGTTATACAAATTTTATTTGTTTTAACGTAAAACATAAAATAGGTATTATTACAAATTTTTATATTCTGCTTTTATCATTTTATTCATCAATAAAATAATAAGGCTTTTACTCTCGGTATTTTTCTGTTACTAAGGAGTTATCAGCAAATAAGGTTTTGGAATTATATATTTTGCAATTCTAAGTTTTAATTTAAAATATACAAATAATGAAATGATTGAATATAAATTTTCCTATTAAACCTAATTTTATTTTGCAACCTTAGTAACCCGGCCAACACCCATACAACCCGACCTTATTATCTTATCTTTTTTATCAGCAAAAGTGTATTATAATAACCGGCTGCGTGAATTAAAAATATGTTTAAAAGCTAGAGAAATAAACAAACATTTATGTCAGTCTGAGCGGAGTCGAAGACTGATATTCACCGTTCGATTTCGCCCATGACAACAATTTAATACATTTTTGAAAATAATTTTAATCGGAAATTTTCTTTAGTATATATTATTTTCTAATTCACACAACGGGTTATACTAACAACAATAGATTTAACTAAGCATTTTCATAATGCAATTCAATTCCATCAATAACCGGAATATCAACAATTAATTAAATCAAACCCTAAAAAATTCACTTATGATTTCTCTTTTTCTGCTCCATTAAAGTATTGCGTTCCCAAAAAACTCCGTCATCATATCCTTGAATTGATTTATTATTATCTGCGAGTTTCAATCTTTTTTCAGCTAAGCATGAATAAAATTCATCACTTTCTATCCCCGAATAGTTACGGCCTAATTTTTTAGCTGTCACTGCTGTTGTTCCTGATCCTAGAAAAGGATCAAAAACCAAATCGCCCTTGTTTGAACTTGCAAGTATAATTTTTGCAACCAACTTCTCGGGCTTTTGTGTAGGGTGATCAGTATTCTCCGGCATCGACCAAAATGGTACTGTAATATCAGTCCACAAATTTGAAGGATGGGTAATTCTGAAACTTTCCTTCCCTTTGCCTTCCCAATCTTTAGGTTTGCCATGACTGTCTTTATAAGGAGCCAATACCCTTCGCTTCATTTTTACTTCGTCAATGTTAAAAGTAAATTTACCCGACTTTGTAAAAAACCAAATATCTTCCGAACAATTCTTCCAATTCTTTTTTGAACCTCTTCCCTTTTCACGCTCCCATGTTATTCTATTTTGAACTTTAAAATATCTTCTACCGACATTAAATATGGAAGACGAGGATTTCCAGTCTCCGCAAATGTAAACTGACGCCTCCGGCTTTAACATTCTTACCATTTTATTTAACCAGGAATCAAGCCATTTTCCATATGAAGCAGGTTCCATTTCTTTGAATGATGTTAAATTAAATGTTTTATCAATGTTATACGGGGGATCGATAAATAGTAGATCTATAAAATTATCAGGCAAGTATTCAAGCGTTTCAAATAAATCCTGATTTATAATCTTGTTCTTTATTTTTTCCGGTGATGCGGCGTTATTTAATGTCAATAACTTTTTCTTAAAAAATACAATTTCTCCATTTGAAATAGTCAACGTTCTGTTGTAAGGAGCTCTTTGTTTTCCCGTTAAATTGCTCATAATAAAATATAACTAACAAAATAATTTTATGTGAATATAAAAATATATTGAAAATACGATAAAAATATTAAATAAAATTGCGGTAATTATTTAAAGCAAGTTATTTGATGATCAGCTAAAGGACATATGGCTGTATTTTTCTTTCAGCGCTTCCAATTCTTTTAATATAGTTTCAAAATTCAAGACCAAATCTTTAAATAATTTTTCCGTAGAATCGTCAAGGCATTCGGATTTAGCTTTTTCTTCCAGTTTGAGGCATGTCTCGGTTATTATATCGATACCTAACGTAAGGCTGCTTCCTTTTAATTTATGTGAATAAAATAGAAGCTGCTTGGCATCCTTTTCCGTCAAACTGTTTTTTAGATGGGTTATTGTTTGGGGAAGGTCACTAATATAAATATCCAAAAGCTCAACAAAAAAAGCTATATCATCGTCGGATTGGATATCCTGAATTAATTCAATTTTATTTTCGTCAATTAATTTAGGGGAGCTTTTTTGTTCTTCTACCTGCTTTAACCTTTTATCTTTTTCTTCATAAATAATTTCACCCCACTTTTTCAATACTGCATGCAGTTCTTCTACCCTAATAGGCTTGCTTATATAATCATCCATTCCAGCATCAAAACATTTGTCCTTGTCACCTTGCATTGCGTTTGCTGTCATTGCAATTATTTTAGGCCTTTCATCATACGAATATTTATTAATTATATTTCCCGTTGTTTCATAACCATCCATTTCAGGCATGTAAATGTCCATCAAGATTATATCATATTTTATCTTCTTTACGGCACTCATTACTTCATACCCGTCAGCCGCAATATCAGCTCTGAAACCCATTCTTTCCAGAATTCTTAATGCCACTTTTTGATTTACTACATTGTCCTCTGCAAGAAGAATTTTTAAAGGAAAATTATGTCCGAATTCTCTGTCAATCTTTAAATTTCTCTTACCTCTTTCGGCTGTTACTTTATTACTATTGTTTAGCACCGATGAAATTGTTTCATATAATTGCAGATGTTTTATAGGCTTATTTAAGAATGCCGATAGATTCAGTTCTTCAACAATGTTCACATTTTCTTTTCTGCCTATGGATGTTAAAATTATTATTGGAACATTCTTGCCTTTTTCAAATTTTCTTATTTCTCCGGCTAATGTAAGACCATCCATTTGCGGCATTTGATAATCAAGAATTACCATATCAAATTCGGTATTATCTTCGAACATTTTTATCGCCTCAATCGGCGATCCACATACCCTTGATATCATTCCCCAGTTATCGGTTTGCACCTTTAAGATTCTTCTATTGGTTTTATTATCATCAACAATTAAAACTTTCTTCCCGTTTAACTGCAGCTGCTGGCCTTTCAGGTATTTTTTTGAAGTTGTTTTGGCCGATTCTGCTTTAATTGTAAAACTGAATGTTGAACCTTCACCGACTTTACTTTTAAACCACATTCGTCCGCCCATCAACTCAGCCAGCTTTTTGCTGATTACCAAACCCAATCCCGTACCGCCGTGTGTTCTTGTTGTTGAAGTATCTACCTGGCTGAATGCTTTAAATAATCTGTCTATCCTATCTTCAGGTATTCCGATTCCCGTATCTTTTACCGAAAATTGAATTTCAAAATTATTTCCCGAAATTTTCTCGGCATTGATAGAAACAAACACTTCCCCTTTTTCGGTAAATTTTATGGCGTTATTAATTAAATTCGTCAGTATTTGTCTAAGTCTGGTTACATCCCCGATTATTGTTAAAGGAGTATTATTTTCAATTAGATAAGCTAAATCCAATCCTTTTTCAGCAGCTTTTGAAGCAAGAAGGTCAAGTGAATCTTCGACACAGTCTCTAAGATCAAAGGCCTGCATCTCCAAATCTAATTTTTCAGATTCAATTTTAGAAAAATCGAGAATATCATTTATTATAACTAATAGCTGATCCCCGCTGATACGGATAGTTTCGACAAATTCCTTTTGTTCATCATCGAGATCAGTATCAAATAGAAGTCCCGTCATTCCGATAACTCCGTTCATCGGCGTCCTTATTTCATGACTCATCAAAGCTAAAAATTCGCTTTTTGCTTTTGCACCGGCTTCAGCCTTAATAACTGCCTGGTCAAGTTCTATGTTTTTTGAAATCAATTCTTCCTGCACACTATTACGCTTGATTACAGTTCCCAAGGTCGATGCCATAGTTATCAGCAAAGACTCTTCATTCTCGCTCCACACTCTGTTTTCTTTACATTCATCAAATCCGACAAAGCCCCAGTACTGATTATCTACCATAATCGGGACTAATATTATTGCCTTAATTTTTCCATCTATAAAAGTACTTTGCTCGTCTTTAGGTAAATCTTTTATACGAAACTTCAATGAATTTCCACTTGAAAAATTTTCATAGAAACCCAAAGATTCAAACCTTGAATAAGATAACTTTTGAAGAGCAGGGGTTAAAATTTGAGCTTCGACTCCTTCCGACACCCATTCATACACCAGACTTACATACATTTCCCCGGTATCTTCCAAAACCCTATGCTTATAAATATATACTCTATCAACTTCGGCTGCCGTACCCAAAATTTTTAGCGCTGTTGTAAAAGCCAGAGTAGGATCGTTAAGAGAAATTAAAGACCTTGTAGCTTCGGCAATCCCTTGTAAAAGCTTATCTTTCTTTTTCAGAGAGATTTCATCGGATTTTTGTTTTGTTATATCTCTAAAAACAGTCAATAATACTGTCTCATTATTCCCGAGTTTGATAAAAGTATTGGTTAAATCAAAGGTTATTTGTTTACCATTCCAAAGTATAATGCTTTTTTCCTCGCGGGGTTTGAAATCATTTTTGTGAAATGAAGTGAGGTAGTTAATCAATACGTCTCTGGAATTATTATTTTCATAAACCAATGAAAATAATTTCCCCTCAATTTCGGATTTGGGCTTACCTATCATTTCCGCATATGCATTATTGCACATAACAACCTGACCGTTTTTATCGGTAAGCCTCATACCGGCAAGGGATTTATCCCAAATTGTTCTAAAAGTTCTTTCCGAAGATTGCAGCTTTTCATCAAACTTAATCCTTGATCTTATATCATGTAATATACCCTGCCCGATATTTTCTCCGTCAACTTTTATAAGGCGTGCATTTAGTGCAACCGGTATGTTGGTACCGTCCTTACGAATCAGGTAAGTAGCTGCATTTGTAATTTTTTTGTCATTAAATAATTCGTTAATCAAGCCGATTATTTTTTTAATTTCATTTGAGGGTACTATTTTTAAAATTAACTGACCGACAATTTCATCTTTTTCATAACCTAAAAGATCTTTGCATGAAGAACTTAAAAAAATAATCTCGCCTGTTTTTAAGATTCTGAAAATAACATCAGAAGATGCTTCGGAAATAAGTTTAAAATCGTGATATGCTTTTTCTGCAGAATTTATAACTTCATCTAACCTTGGAAGAAGCTGGTCAAAAGTATCGCCGGAATGATTACCTTTTAAGGCATCTGTTATTGAATTGCGGAGTTTATTAAAATCCTCCTTTATTAAATTAAATTTATTTTCTTCTTGATCCACTTTTCTATATAAACTAACAAAATTTTGAAAATAAAATAAGTAAGTTAGTATGTAATTGCAATAAAACTAAAATTTTACGGTTATTAATTAATAATCCCGGTACTATCATTATCGGATATTATTGCTAAAGTTTTAGAAATTCCGTTTAGCTGAAAAATATACTTTCTAGATAATTTGAATAACTTCAGTTTTACACTTATTTATGGCAATTATAAACCAGTATAAATTACCTTCCTTGTTTGGATTATTTAGTTTATTTAAGTTTGAATAGTCTTATTTTCGAATATTTTTGAGGGATTTCCAACATGAGAACCATTGTTACAATGCCAGGCGACGGTATTGGTAAAACCGTACTTCCGGAAGCTATAAGAGTTTTAAATGCATCAGGATATAAAGCCGATTATATTCATGCAGATATCGGCTGGGAATTCTGGTGCAAAGAAGGCAATGCATTACCAGAAAGAACAATTAATCTTTTGGAAAAACATAAAATCGGCCTTTTTGGAGCAATTACCAGTAAACCGAAAGATGCAGCTGCGAAAGAATTAGATCCTTCACTTCAAGATAAAGGATATGTTTATTTTAGTCCGATAGTTGGTTTGAGACAACATTTCAATTTAGACTTATGCATAAGACCCTGTCAATCATTTAAAGGCAATCCGTTAAATTTTATTAGAAGAACTCAAGACGGATTTGAAGAACCGATTGTAAATGCGGTTATTTTCAGGCAAAATACCGAAGGTTTATATTCCGGGGTTGAATGGACAAATCCTCCCAAAATTGTTAGAGATGCACTTGAAACTCATCCGAAAATGAAAGCCTTTATAGATGTACCGAGTGAAGATTTGGCAATTTCAACAAGAATAATGTCGAGAAATGCTTGCCGCAGAATTATAAGAGAAGCTTTTGAGTATGCAAAGAAATTCGGTTATTCAAATGTAACAATTTGTGAAAAGCCGAATGTCCTTAGAGAAACTTCAGGCATGATGTTTAAGGAAGGAAAGGTAATTGCAAAAGATTATCCCGGAATTCAGCTTTGGGATACTAATATTGATGCACAAATGATGTGGCTGACAAAAAATCCGGAAATCTATGGAGTTATTGTTGCCGAAAATATGTTTGGCGATATTATAAGCGATGGTTTTGCCGGCTTAGTCGGAGGATTAGGTTTTGCCTGCAGCGCAAATGTTGGAAAAGATGTTGCCGTATTTGAACCTACACACGGATCAGCGCCTAAATACCAGGAATTAAACCCTTCAATTGTTAATCCGATCGCAATGATTTTAAGCGCCTGCATGATGCTGGATCATTTAGGAGAAGATGAACGTTCGCAAAACATACGAAAGGCTGTAGCAAAAGTTGTTGAGGAAGGTAAGGTTAAGACATACGATATGTTAAAATTGAAAGGCGGTCCGGATGTTTTTGAAAATGGCGCCTGTACAACACAGCAGATGACAGATGAAATTATTAAAAATCTTTAATTAGCATTAATAAGAGGTTGTCTCAAAACTGTCATTCCGGGCTTGACCCGGAATCTAAATACTCGAATAACTACTAAAAAGTGATGCTGAATCAAGTTCAGCATGACAAATAGCCTCTTTTAAGACAGCCCCTTTATTTTTATAATGAGGATAATATGCGTGATAAAGTTTTAGAAATTTGGCCGGAAATTAACTGGATTAAAAACGAAGATCTAAGGGAAAAAGTATTAAACTGCTGGATCTATGCAATTGAAAATAGTGTATTGAGTACAGAAGATTTGAACGTAATCCCTTTTTCACTGCTTATAAAAGACTCCAAGATTACTTTTATGACACACAAGAGGACAGCGGTTCAACTTGCCGTTGAAATGGCCAATATAATGAAGAAAAATTTTGGCGACGAAATAAAAATAGATATGGATACTTTAATTGCCGGCGCAATCTTAATTGATGTCGGTAAATTATTGGAATATGAAATTAAGGATAGCAAATTGACAACCAGTGATGCCGGGAAGTTAGTCAGACATCCTTTTAGCGGATTAGCAATTGCAGATAGGTTCGGAATTCCGGCCGTCGTGCAGCATATAATTGCAACTCACTCAAAAGAAGGCGATCTGGGAAAACGTACCATCGAATCCATAATTGTTCATCACGCTGACTTTGTAAGTTTCGATCCGTTTAAAGCTTGAAGGTGAAATGTAAAACGTTAAAAGTGAAATTTCAAAAAGGAAAGTAAAATAGGGGTATGTTAAATTTAAATCATAAAAAATTAGAAGTATGGGAAAATGCTTTAGAGTTTTCTACTCAAATATACAAAGCAACATCAAATTTCCCTAAAGATGAATTATTTGGATTAACAAATCAACTTCGAAGAGCATCTGTTTCTGTCATTTCTAATTTAGCTGAGGGCAGTTCAAGGTCAAGCAGTGCCGAAAGAAAAAGATTTTACGAAATTGCTCGGTCGTCTCTTGTAGAAATCGATGCTCAAATGGAGATAACTTCAAAATTAAATTATCTAAATAATGATGAATTAAAAATTATAGATAAGTCAATTAATGAACTATTTGCTAAATTATCTAACTTAATAAAGAAAACAAAATGAAAATCATTGCTTCTTTGACATTTGACATTTTACCTTTGACTTTTGTCGGTTCACCTTTAATGTCTACCATTTTATATTTCAAAATAATCAAAAAAAATTGTTAGGGGCTCAATCATGTCACAAACATTAATCGAAAAAATCGCTCAGAGATACGCTGTTGGTCTTGACAAAAATCATGAAGTACACAGCGGAGATTATTTATCAATTAAACCTGCCTACGTAATGACTCACGATAATACCGGTGCAGTAATTCCAAAATTTAAAAGTATCGGTGCATCCAAATTAGCAAATCCTCGTCAGGTTGTACATACTTTAGATCATAATGTACAGGATAAAAGTGAAAAGAATTTAGAAAAATATAAGAAGATTGAAGAGTTTTCAAAATCAATGGGTGCCGATTTTTATCCGGCGGGAAGAGGAATTGGCCATCAAATATTATGTGAAGAAGGATATGCATGGCCCGGGACAATGGTTGTTGCTTCCGACAGCCATTCTAATATGTATGGCGGACTCGGATGTCTTGGAACTCCTATAGTTAGAACTGATGCAGCTTCTATTTGGGCAACAGGCAGAACATGGTGGAAGGTTCCGCCTATTGTTAAAATAGAGCTTAAAGGCAAATTAAGACCCGGAGTAAAAGGTAAAGATTTAATAATTGCTTTATGCGGATTTTTTAATAATGATGAAGTATTAAATCATGCTATTGAATTTGTTGGTGAAGGAACTAAATTTTTATCAATTTCTCAAAGGTTAACCATTGCGAATATGACAACCGAATGGGGAGCGCTCGCAGGTGTCTTTCCTATTGACGATGTTACAATTAAATGGCTAAAAGAAAGAGCAGAAGTAATTTCAAACAGAGGCCTGGCCGGTGTTCCTTCAGATTTAGACGGTAAAGATGTTCATCCCAGGCTGAATAATAAAAGAATTGCAAAACTTGTTCAGCATAAATGTACTGCAGATAAAAATGCTTTCTACGCGAAGCAAATGATAATAGATATTTCATCTATTCAGCCTTTCGTATCAGGACCTAATACTGTTAAAACAATTACTTCACTTTCGGAAATAAAAGCAAAGCAGGTTAAGATAGATAAAGCATATTTAGTTTCATGCGTTAACAGCAGAGTAGATGATTTATCCGAAGCTGCATCGGTTGTAAGAGGTAAAAATGTTGCCGAGGGAGTTAAGTTTTACATTGCTGCTGCATCAAGTGAAGTACAGGCAGAAAGTGAAAGACGGGGTGATTGGCAGGCTTTAATTCAAGCAGGTGCTATTCCTCTTCCACCCGGATGCGGACCCTGCATCGGATTAGGAACAGGGCTTCTCGAAGATGGCGAAGTTGGAATATCGGCTACTAATAGAAATTTCAAGGGAAGAATGGGTTCACCAAAAGCTCAAGCTTATTTAGCTTCGCCGGCAGTTGTTGCTGCTTCTGCTATTGCCGGTAAAATAGATTATTCATGGGAATATTCTCCCGATCATATTTATGCTGATATTAAAGTAAATAAGAAACCGGGAAAATCTAAATCCAAAGTAGAAATCATAAAAGATTTTCCCGAAACATTAGAAGGAGATTTAATTTTCTGTTATCAGGATAATTTAAACACCGACGGAATTTATCCCGGGAAATATACTTATATAGACGATTATACTCCTGAGCAGCAAGCTAAGGTTGTCATGGAAAATTATGATCCTGAATTCGGTAAGATTGTTAAGGAAGGCGATATCCTAGTCGGCGGATTTAACTTTGGTACAGGAAGCTCAAGAGAACAAGCAGCTACTGCTCTTAAATACAGAGGCATTAAATTAGTAATTGCCGGAACACTGAATGAAACTTATAAAAGGAATGCTCTTAATAACGGATTTTTACTCTTGGAATGTCCGGAATTGGTTAACGATCTGAAAGTAAAATTCGGGAAAGACAAACTCACTTTAAAAACAGAGATGAACGCAGTAATCGATTTTGCCAACTCCGAAATAAGAGTAAATAAGAAAAAATATTCCTTCGATCCGGTAGGTAAAGCGGCCCAGGAATTAATTGTAATGGGAGGTTTAGAGAATTGGGTTAAGAATAATTTAAGTAATAATTAATATTTAAATTTTAAAAAAAGATTTCATAGAACAGGTTAGAATGGAAAAATCAATATCAAGACAAATATCCGAATTCGCTGTAAATCTTAAATATGAAGATTTACCCCAAAAAGTAGTTAATGAAGTTAAAAGATATCTATACGATTCAATTGGCTGCGCATTCGGAGGATATCATACAAAAGATGTGAATATACTCAGAGACATATACAAAGAAATGGAAGGCAAGCCTGAAGCAACTCTAATTGGATTTGGTGATAAGCTTCCCGCAGTAAATGTTTCGCTTGTAAATTCATTAATGATGCGTGCCCTCGATTTTAATGATATTTACTGGAAAGAAGATCCATCACATCCTTCGGATTTAATTCCCGCTGCACTTGCAGTTGGTGAGATGGTCGGCGCTTCCATGAAAGAAGTAATTACAGCAATAGTGCTAGCTTACGAGTTTGAACAGAGATTGTGCGAATTTGCAGTCCCGGGAATTCGTGAACGTAAATGGCACCATGCAACACTAACACAGTTTGTTTCTCCGATAGTTGCAGGTAAGCTTTTAGGTTTAAATGTTGATCAAATGGTTAATGCAATTGGAATTAATGGAAGCCATAATCATACAATCGGCTGTCCTACTGCAGGGAAGCTTACCATGATGAAAAATACAGTTGATCCGATGGCAGTTCAATCTGGAGTATTTGCGGCTTTAATGGCACAAAAAGGATTCACAGGAACCGAAGCTGTTTTTGAAGGCAAAGAAGGTTTTATGGACTGCTTTTTCGGCTGGGATGCAAAAAATAACAAATTAAATCCCGTTAAAATGCAAGGGCGTGATACACTTGATGAATGGAAATGGGATACGGAAAAATTAATCGGCAATCTTGGAAATGACTTTAAAATTCTAGAATGCGGCATGAAGGCTTTCCCTACAGAAGCACTCACTCACACTCACATTACTGCAACACTTAAAGTTGTAACAAAAAATAATATCTCATATGATCAAATCGAATCTGTTACAGTAACAACAATCGCACGAGCGTGCGATATTCTTTTTGATCCTCATAAGTACCGACCTGAATCAAGAGAGACAGCAGATCATTCTCTCCCTTACTGTATTGCAGCTGCATTAGTTGATCATAAAATTACGACACAATCTTTTTCGGAAGAGAAAATGAAGGATCCTAAGATTTGGGAAGTAATCGATAAAATAAAAGCTGAAGCTTCAGTTGAATTTGAAAAAATGTTTCCGGCAAAACAGCCTTCAAAAGTTTTAGTTAAGACAAAGGACGGTAGAGAATTTTCAGAATATCTTGAATATCCTAAGGGTGATCCGAGGGAACCAATGACAATGGAAGATCTTGAAAATAAGTTTGAAGGATTGAGCGGCACAGTATTATCATCAAGAAGAAGAAAAGAAATAAAAGATGCAATTTTCCAGGCTGAACTATTGACAACAAGAGAGTTTATGAAGAAATTAATTGTCTAGCTCATGAGGTAAAAAGTTTGCAAAGGAATATTGTTAAACCGTTCTATTGTCCGAAAAAACCATGACTTCGACAAATACGGGCTTAATTATATTTTAAGAGTTTAATAATTTAACATTGACTATGGAAATTTAAGACTTTATTTTTGTGTCAGTATAATGACATTTTTAAGGTGAAAAAATGCAGGCGATAATATACACAGAAGCTCGAAACAAGTTAAACAAGATTATTGATAAAGTGAACGAAAATAATGAACCATACTTAGTTGTAGGCAGTAAGGGAAGAAAAGATGCTGTTATAATTTCAAAAGAAGATTACGACAACATGATTGAAAATTTATACGTGCTCGGTAATCCGCAGTGGGTAAAAAGCATAAAAAAAGGATTAAAAGAGCTGGAAGAAGGTAAAGGGAAAAGATTAAATACATTTGAAGTACTGGGATTCTGAAATTGGAAAAACCTTTAATTATCATTTGGTCACCCGAATCATTAAAACAAATAGAAAAAATTAAAAAGATTAAATCAGATGTTGAAGTAAAAATATATTTCGAAAAAATTTATTCGCTTTTAAATGATATTAAGAAGCACCCCTTTTCAGGAATCGGCAAACCGGAACATCTTAAGTATAAATTTCCTCCATGCTGGTCAAGGAGAATAAACAAGCAAGACAGATTAATCTACAGAATTAAAAACAAGGAAATACAAGTCATTTCTTTATTAGGACATTACAATTAATTATGAAAACAAATTACAAATCGAATGCAGGAAAACGCGGCGATAGTATCAGATCGGATTGCTACATTGAAATTGAATTACTGAAATCCGGCGGATTAAAATTAGATATAAAGAGCAAAGTCGCTTCAATGTACGGGGATTCAATTAAAAAGTTATTGCTGGAAATGTCGAAGTTTTTCGGGATAAAGAATGCAAAAACTTATATTGAAGATAACGGGGCACTTCCCTTTGTTATTGCCGCAAGATTTGAATTAGCTTTTAAACGTCTCTCACCTGATAATGATAAAGAATTTCTTTTCCCTTTCAACAAAAAGAATCTTTACAAAACATCAAAAGATAGATTAAGAAGAAGCAGACTTTATCTCCCGGGCAACGAACCAAAATTTTATCTAAATGCAGGATTACATAAGCCGGATGGAATAATTTTAGATCTTGAAGACAGCGTTTCTCCATCTGAAAAAGATGCAGCTCAATTAATCGTAAGGAATGCATTTAGAAGCGTTGATTTTTACGGATCGGAAAGAATGGTGCGCATAAATCAATTGCCTAGAGGATTAAACGATTTAAAATACATTGTCCCTCATTATGTTCATGTAATTCTAATTCCAAAGTGTGAATCTCCCGAACAGGTGAAAGAGGTTGAACATGAAGTAAATCGTTTGAAAAAAATTCATAATATAAAAAATGAAATTTTCTTTATGCCGATTATTGAAAGCGGTTTAGGAATTATTAAAGCTTACGAAATTGCAGCTGCATCAAAAAATAACTGCGCATTAACAATCGGGCTGGAAGATTATACAGCTGATATTGGAACTCAACGAACATTAGAAGGCAAGGAAAGTTTTTTTGCTCGATCTATGATTGTAAATGCTGCCAAGGCTGCCGGTATTCAAGCAATTGACACAGTATTTTCCGATGTTGGAGATATGGAAGGACTTCATCAAAGTGTTTTAGAGGCAAAGTCACTTGGTTTTGAAGGTAAAGGCTGCATTCACCCGCGTCAAATTCAAGTCGTACATAAAGGATTTGCACCGACACAGGAAGAAATTGATAAAGCTAAAAAAATTGTTACAGCATTTGAAGAAGCTGAGAAAAAAGGTTTAGGCGTTGTTTCTTTGGGAAGCAAGATGATTGACGCACCGGTAGTAAAAAGAGCGCAAAGGACTTTGTTTTTATCAAAATTCAAATAATTGTAATTATATTTAAGATTATCATAAGAAGAGTAATGTTGTAATTTAATAGTCATTAAATTGTCAGACGATAGTCATTCGATTGTCATTAAGATATAATAAAGATTGATTATTTTATTTAAATTTTATTTCGGAGGGGATTATGAAACTTGATGAATTAATTGTATATCAGTTGTCAATGTTGATGGCAGAAGAAATTTGGGATATAGTAATGAAATGGGATTATTTTACAAAAGATGCGATCGGGAAACAATTAATTCGGTCTGCTGATTCTATTGCAGCAAATCTTAGTGAAGGATTTGGAAGATTTTTCTACAAAGAAGAAAGGCAATTCTGTTATTATTCAAGAGGTTCTTTATACGAAACGAAAACCTGGTTAACTAAAGCTTCAAATAGAGGACTTATTAATTCTGACGATTTTGAAAAATTTAAAAAAGAAATAAATAACATTGGAGTAAAATTAAATAATTACATTAAATCAATTGGTAAGAAAAAGCAATCTTGGAACAAAATACAATTGAATGACGATCAACTGACAACCGAATGACGGCGAAGCAAATGACAACTAATTATCAAATGAATTTAAATTAATATAGAATAAATAAAGATGAAACTAGTAAAAAACGCAGCAGACAGATTAGTTCCCACACAAATTAATGGTGAAAAACAGATCCCTTTCAAAGGGGTGAATAAATATAAACCAACTGGTTTTAAAGCTAAACCGAAAATTAAAACTTGTATAGATTATCCGGCAGATGGAAATAAAGTTGTTAAAAATCTTAGGGAAGCACTTAAGAAATCCGGTTTAAAAAACGGAATGACTATTTCAACTCATCATCACCTCAGAAACGGAGATGTTTTAACAAATGTTTTATTTGATACAATTCATTCAATGGGAATAAAAAACATCCGCTGGTTCCCTAGCGCTTCTTTCCCGGTGCATGAACATTTAATAAAGTATCTGGAAGACGGCACAATTCATCATATAGAAGGAAGTATGAACGGACCTCTTGGTAAATTTACTTCTAAAGGTAAAATGAAAGGTGTTGGAGTTCTAAGATCACACGGAGGAAGATATCAGTCTGTTCAAGACGGTGAAGTTCATATAGATATAGCAGTAATTGCAGCTCCTACAGCAGATCCATTTGGAAATGCTAACGGAGTTAACGGTAAATCAGCTTCGGGTTTAATCGGTTTTGCTTTAGCCGATTCCGAATATGCAGATAATGTTATTGTAGTAACAGATAATTTAGTACCATTTCCGTGTATACCCTGGCAGATACAGGGAAATAATGTTGATTACGTAGTTCAGATTGATTCACTCGGTGATTCATCAAAAATTGTTTCCGGCACTACCGAAATAACTAAATCACCTGATAGACTTCTAATTGCCGAATATGTCGCTCAATTTATCGAAGAAGCCGGGATAATGAAAGATGGTTTTTCATTTCAAGCAGGATCAGGCGGAACCAATCTGGCATTTGTACTTTATTTAAAAGAAAGAATGAAAGCTAAAGGAATTAAAGCAAGGTTCGTTAGAGGCGGCAGCACAAAATATTTAGTACAATTATTAGAGGAAGGATTAACAGATTACATTCTGGATGGACAAACATTTGATCTTGAAGGTGTAAGAAGCATGAGAGAAAATCCTAATCATGTTAACACAAGTCCCTTTACAAGTTATAATTTTCACGGCAAAGGGAATTTCGCTTCAATTGTCGATGTTGCTGTTTTGGGTGCTACAGAAGTAGATGTAAATTTTAATGCAAACGTGGTCAGTCATTCCGATGGATATTTGCTGCATGGTATAGGCGGCTGGCAGAATTGCTTGTATTCTAAATGCTCTATTCTTGCTGTACCTTCATTCAGAGATAGAATCCCTGTAATAATTGATGAAGTTACAACATTGTGCGGCCCGGGTGAATTAATAGATGTAGTTGTAACTGAACGTGGTATAACGATAAATCCGAGGAGAAAAGATTTAATTAAAGCAGTTAAAAGTTCAAATCTTCCAATCAAATCCATAAAACAAATTAGAGACGAAGTTTACGACATATGCGGCGGTGCTCCTGCAAAGCCTAAGATAAACAAAAACAAGGTAGTAGCTGTTGTAAAATGGGTGGATGGAACAGTACTTGATTCGGTTTTTCAAGTTAAAGAATAAATTTTACGCGGCCTATTTTAGCTTTTCGACTAAATTACCTGCATAAATTTTAAAGCATTTTTCTAAATATTATTAACTGTTTTTCCATATATTTCTTTGATAATTTTAAATAATAATAATTTTCTTAAATTAAGAATAATCTTACGAAACAATTAAACTATGACAAAAATTGGAATTGCTTTTGGAAGCGGAGGAGCTAGAGGTCTGGCTCATCTCTTAATGATTGAAGCCTTTGAGGAATTGGGATTGAAACCTTCGGTAATATCAGGCTCAAGTGTCGGGGCTATTATCGGTGCATTTTATGCAGCCGGATATTCCTCCAAAGAGATGAAAACAATATTGAGTAATATGCTTTACCCCAAAAACGGAAAAATCTCGGACTTCTTCCGTCGTTCGGATATTATAAATATGCTTACTATGTTCGATTTGCAATTAGTTAAATCCGGTTTTATTAAAGGCGATAAATTGCAAAATTATATGCAGACCTATCTTAAGGTGAGTACCTTTGAAGAATTAAATATTCCTTTAAAAATTATTGCTACCAGTTATTGGGAAAAGACCGAAGTAATTTTAGAAAAAGGGAAACTGCTGCCTGCAATTAGAGCTAGTTATTCTCTTCCGGGGTTATTCACACCGGTAAAAATTCATAATAAAATTCTAATTGATGGAGGTGTATCTAATCCGTTACCATTCGACATATTAATTAAAGAATGCGATATGACAGTAGCAGTCGACGTTACCGCTTATAAAGTAAGCAACGGGAAGGAATATCCTCCCACTTTTGAATCTGTCTTTACTACATATCAATTAATGCAGAATTCTATCAGCCAGGAAAAATTAAAATTTATTAAGCCTGACATTTATATAAGGCCTGAAATTCTGGATGTTAGAGTTTTTGATTTTACCAAGTTCGAATCAATCTTTAAGCAGGCCAAACCGGCAAAAGAATATCTTAAAAGAAAATTAGGAAAGATATTGGAAAGAAAAACTTCAATAGAAGTTACTAGCAAAGAAAATATTTAATTGTAAAGAATTCAATTTATATTTCATAATTGCCTTAATCCGGCAAATTCAAATTAAAATTACTTCTAATCTCTATTCTTATTTTTATCAGGTACAAAGGGAAATTGAATTAAAAAGAAATTTGACTCACAATAATTAGGATTATAATATTTTATTATATATCGCGAGTCAAATTTCTCCGGTCTACCGCCTACAATTATTTCAATAAGCACGGCTAATAATATTTTTGAATTTACTCTTTTTTAGTATTTTCTTCCGGTTTTACCAATTCCTTTTTAGCGGAATTAAATTTAAATAGCAGGATAACTATAAATATTACCAATATGGCAATGACTACGTATAACCAGTTAAACGGACTTGGAATTACCGCACTTTGCCATTGAGATACTTTAATATTGATGACATCCGCCTGGGTATTTGTTAACATTTTATTGTTAATTAAATAAGGAATCCATGTGGGTTTTACATTCACAAACCAAACACTGTCGGCAAATCTTTTATATACTTTTCTGGATCCTTCAATATCAGCATCGGCATTTTTTATTTCATCGGAAATAAAACCTGTTAATATTTCGGTAAACTGTTCACCGTTTGAGAATCCGGTTAAATTGATTCCATGATCGCTGTAGATTTTTCTAATTGAATTCCAAACTTCCTGCTTTATTGCTTCGTGCCATGATACAAACGCAGAATCTATTTCTTTCATATTTTTTACATTCTGCTTATGAGCGGAATATATATCCAAAATTTGCGGACCTATTCCCCGCCACAACTTTAAAAAATCATGTTGTTGTTTTTGTATAGATTCAATATCAGTCAAGTTAAGAGATGTCACTTCAAGAAATTTAATATTATCGTTAATGGATTTTTTAATATTATATATTATATCATTCTTCTTGGCTTTGGAATATATTTCATTTTTTTCAGTTGAAGTAAGCTTTCCTCCCTCAACAATTGACGGGGGGATTAAACTGTCAAGCATAGTCATTACAAGTCTATCTCTTTTATGTAAAGAATAGCGAAGCTCATTTATATTTTTTTCCAGTCTTGCTATTGTCGCCTTATCCTTACTTCTTTCTTCCTGCATTTGCTGTATCTGGTTGATTAGTATCGCACTCTTTAAATTTAATGAATCAATTTGAACTTTCATTTGAGAAACCTGAACCTGCAAAGTTGTAATCTGTGTATAATCTTGTTCCCTTAAATTTAATTGATTGTTCAGCTTTTCTATTGTTGTATTGAAGTTATCCGGATAGAGGCTTTGGTCTAACAGACTTTTGTGCGCTATAAATTCATTTTCAAACCGGTCAATTTGGATATGAATCTTTTTAAGCTGTTCCAATGACGAAGCAGTTTTAATAGAATCCTGAATCTGCTGCTGCTTTGCTTTGAAATTTTGTACTATTTGGTAATCTTGCTGCGCAAAAATAAGATTAGTCGAGGCAATCAAAAGAAGTAAAAACATCATAAAAATATTTATTCTTTTCATTTCTTATCCTCCTCTTTTGCAATTCCGCTTGCAGTCAAATTAACTTTTTTACCTTCATAAATCAATTGGATATATGGGGGCCTTTGATTAAATGCCGGATTTTGTATTCCGGTAGTATCGGAAATTTCAATTTTATTATCCAGGCGAAACGCACCGTCATCAACTTTGAATACATAAACATTCTTAAAGTTATTTGCTACCATAAAATAAAGGCCTTTTGTATTACGAATAACTCTAAGCTGTTGATTTTTATATGCCGATGAATCTTTTGTTTCTTTATAAAATAGATTTTCAGTGTTAAAAGAAAGTGAATATCTTTGAATATGTACATTTCCGGTACTGTCAATTTGAAGTACTGATTCGACAGGCCATGCAAAATCCGCAGGCTTAAGAATTAAGGCTGAACAAGCCGGCAGCAGCAGCAAAGATAGAAATGCCAGATATTTAATTGATTTCATTTAACTACCTCCCGATTATTATTAAATTTCATTTTGAATACCCGCAATTTAATGCATGAGCAAAACACTTAAATATCGTTATTCTGCCTATTGCAAGTAAAAGAACAAGTAATTACAATCAATCAGAACAAAAATAAGAATATCAAAGTGAAATAGATTTGAAGAAATTGAAATTATATAATTTTTCTTAATTATCCTAACTTTTGTTTCTCATGCTTGTAGAATATATATGGAATATTTGAATAGAAAAATGATGAGTAGCACTTTAGCTGTAATTACTTACTTTATGGAATAAAAGCATCAAATTAACAAATTGAATTAATATGAATTTTTTGATCTTCCAACTCAATAATTAACTCTTGCTTAACATCTATTTTTTATATAAGTTTTAATTGAATAACTTCCGCGGGGATGGACATGCGTTACTTTGCTTTCCTTTTTTTGTGGTTGTTTTTATCCGTTTTGCGGATAAATGCCCAAAATAAAGTGATTGTAATAACACTTGACGGAGCAATAAATCCGGCTGCAACAGATTACATTCAATATGGAATTCAGCAGGCTGTAAAAACGAATGCCGAATGTCTGGTACTTCAACTAAATACTCCCGGCGGATTATTAGAATCCACACGAATGATAGTTTCGGATATATTACGCTCTCCTGTTCCCGTAGTTGTTTACGTTTATCCGCCCGGATCCCGTGCTGCCTCAGCAGGTGTATTCATTACTTTATCCGCCAATATTGCTGCGATGGCTCCCGGAACTAACATCGGAGCTGCTCACCCAGTTACGCTGCAAGGTAAGATGGACTCGACTATGACGGAAAAAGTAACAAATGATGCCGCCGCATTTATAAGGGCAATAAGTAAACAAAGGAATAGAAATGTAAAGTGGGCAGAAGAAGCCGTTAGGCAAAGTGTATCGATAACGGAAACAGAAGCTTTAAAATTAAACGTTATTAATTTAATTGCTAGTAACATGGAAGATCTTCTGGATAAAATCGACGGTAAAGAAATCCAAACGGTTAGCGGAACTGAGACTTTACATACAAAAAATGCTCAAGTAGTTTATGTCGATATGAGCTTTCAGCAGAAATTATTAAGTATATTGAGCGATCCCAACATTGCATATATTTTATTAATGCTAGGATTTTACGGTTTACTCTTTGAATTATATAATCCGGGCTCAATTTTTCCCGGTGTTGTTGGTGTAATAAGCCTTGTATTAGCATTTTATTCTATGCATACTCTCCCGATTAATTATGCGGGTTTGGCTTTAATAATTTTTGGAATTATACTTTTCATTTTAGAAGTAAAAATCGTAAGTCACGGTTTATTAACAATAGGAGGAGTAATTTGTTTGGTATTGGGATCTTTAATGCTGATAAAAACAAATTCGGGCTTTGAAGTTCTTCATATTTCCTGGCAGATAATTGCAGCCGTAACAATTTTAACAATTTTATTCTTCACTTTTGTAATCGGTATAGGAATAAAAGCACAAACAAGAAAGCCTAAAACAGGCAAAGAAGGATTATTAAATGAAATTGGAGTAGCCATTTCAGATCTGGATCCCTCAGGCCAGATTAAAGTGCACGGCGAAATTTGGCGTGCGGTTAGTACCGAAGGAAAAATTTTAAAAGGCAGTAAAGTTATCGTTACGGAAATTTCTAATCTTCTCTTAAAAATTAAAAAGGCATAAGAAAATTTAAACGACAATATCGGAGGTATTTATGCAAGAAGTATCGGTTTACGTTGTAATATTAATTTTATTTGTAATCTTTATCCTGGCAAATGCAATAAAAATTCTCAGGGAATACGAACGCGGAGTAATTTTTAGACTGGGAAGGCTCATAGAAACCAAAGGCCCGGGTATTATTTTTTTATGGCCTATTGTTGACCGGATGGTTAAAGTAAGTTTACGTACAGTCGTAATGGATGTGCCGCCGCAGGATATTATTACCAAAGACAATGTTTCCTTAAAAGTTAATGCCGTTGTATATTTTCGAGTTGTTCAAGCAGAGAAAGCTGTTGTAGAAGTTGTTGACTATTTATTTGCTACTTCGCAGATTTCCCAGACAACACTACGAAGTATTTTGGGTCAATCTCAATTGGATGAAATTTTAGCCGAACGAGAAAAAATTAATAGGGAGCTTCAACAGATAATTGACGAACAGACTGAACCTTGGGGAATTAAAGTAACTGCTGTAGAAGTTAAACAAGTTGATTTACCGCCGGAAATGCAGCGTGCAATTGCAATACAGGCTCAGGCAGAAAGAGAAAGAAGAGCCAAAATTATAAATGCAGAAGGAGAATTCCAGGCAAGCCAAAAACTTTCGGAAGCCGCCGAAGTTATTCAGAAATTCCCGGTCGCTATTCAGTTAAGATTTCTTCAAACATTAACTGAAATTTCGTCTGATAAAAATTCTACTATATTATTCCCGGTACCGATCGATTTGATTACGCCTTTTATTGAAAAGATGAAGAAGGAATAGAAATAAATGATTATCTGCTAGATTCTGGATACTGAATATTCGATTTCGGATTAAATCAGGTAATCAGGATCATGTATCGAATATCTGACAAATAATTTTAAATTTTTAATAATAATATTTATTGCTTTTCAAACACTTTCTTCTTTAACCTCTTTCGGGACAAAATAAGCGACAATTATTCCGAGAAAAACAATTAGGGCTAAATAAAAATATACACTATGTGCTGCTCCGGCTAAAACATTTTTTAATTCTATAATAAATGAAGATCGATATTTAATTCTTTGCACAGGATCTATTAATATTTTTATTATATCCAGACTTTTTTGAGAAGCCGGCAAATTAGCACTAATATGAAAATTCAATAATCCGCCGAACAATGTAGCACCGAAAGTACTTCCGAGCATTCTCATAAATGAATTGGAACTCGTTGCCACCCCTCTTTTTGCCCAGGGTACAACATGCTGCACAACAACAATCGATACTGTAGAAGAAAATCCGAGTCCAAGCCCTATAATGAAAATAAAAAAGACTATTTCCATCAGGCTTGTACGTTGATTTATTAGAAGCATTAACAATGAACCGGCAAAAAGCACAAATGCACCTAAGACGGCAGTAAATCTAAAACCCATTTTTATAATTAATTTACCGGATATGCTGGAAGCCAAAGGCCAGCCAATGGACATTGAAGCTAATAGAAATCCCGCCACAATTGCTGTTGTACCAAAAACTCCTTGTGCAAACATCGGAATGATAGAACTTACCGCTAAAGTTGCAACACCCACTATTAACGAAATTAAGTTAGGGAAAAATATTACAGATGATTTTAACAAAGAAAAAGGGATAATAGGATTTTCAGTTTTCTTCTCGACAAAGCCGAAAACAATAAAAAGTATAACTGACAAAAAAATCATACCCATAAACCTTATATCAGTCAGCCCCCACACACTTCCGACTTCTAATAAAGGTATAAGTAAACACGAGATTGCAAAAATCATTAGCATGGAACCGGCATAATCAATCTTAATCTTATGGCTTTTTGTAGTTATCTCCCTATTTTCAAATTCAAGTTTCTTACTTGAAGAAAAACCTATTTTTTCAATATCTTCGTGGAAATATATATATGTGGTTAAAACGCATATAAGTCCGATGGGAATGTTTATAAAAAACACCCATGCCCAATGAAAATTTTGTACAATAATTCCGCCTATAGCAGGTCCTATTACAGCTGATATTCCCCAGACGCTGCCCAGATATCCCTGCACACGTGCGCGTTCTTCAAGATTATAAATATCACCTATAATAGTTTGGCTTGTCGGCAGTACTGCCCCTGCTCCAATTCCTTGTATTGCTCTAAAAAGAATCAACACGTACATACTTCTTGCAAATCCGCATAATGCAGAGCCAATAATAAACAAAAAGACTCCGAAAGCGAAAACTTTTTTTCTACCATAAATATCGGATAATTTTCCGTAAAGAGGGATGGTGGCCCCCTGCGTAAGAAGAAACGCAGAAAATACCCATGTAAAAAGAGTAAATCCTCCCAGGCTGCTAACAATGGTCGGAATTGCTGTAGCTACTATAGTAGCTTCAACAGCGGACATAAAATTAGCAAGCATCATTGCAAAAAGAATCAGACGCCTGTTCAAACTTCCATGTTGTTTGCCCAATAATTTTATTGGAATAACGATCCCCGCTTAAAATATTTAATTTACCAATCAAAGATAGTTATGAAAATATTAAATGAATAGAGAGATGAATTAAAACAAATAAATTTTTAAAACATAATATTATCTTTGCATATTAACTTTTTCATTTTTAAAAAATAGATGATAGAATTACTAAAAAAATATTTCGGTTATGATTCTTTCCGCGGATTGCAGGAAGAAATCATTAATAGAATAACACATGAAAAAAAGCATTGCCTGGTTCTAATGCCTACCGGCGGAGGAAAGTCGTTATGTTATCAAGTTCCCGCAATGTATTTTGTCGGCGGAACAATTGTTATAAGTCCTCTAATTGCATTAATGCAGGACCAGGTTGATGCATTAAGGAAGAAAAAAATTCCTGCTAATTTTATAAATTCTACGGTATCCAAACAAGAACGTGATTCAAGACTTCAGGATTTTACAGACGGGAAGATAAAACTCTTATATGTAACACCTGAAAGATTTAGAAAACAAGAATTTGTCGATAAAATAAAATCGGCAGATATCTCATTACTAGCCATTGATGAAGCTCATTGTATTTCGGAATGGGGACATGATTTCAGGCCGGATTATTCCCGCATAGGTGAATTCAGAAAAATTATGAATAATCCGTTAACAATTGCACTTACTGCAACCGCTACATCTGAAGTTCAAAAAGACATAATTGAAAAATTAAATCTTAGTGAAGATGATATTAAAATTTTTCATCAAGGGATTGAGCGCCCAAATCTCCGCCTTGAAGCAATTGATGTTTTCGATGAAAAAGAAAAATATGCTGCAATTGTTTCGGTGCTAAATAATTACTCAGGTTCCGGTATTATATATTTTGCTTTAATTCAAACACTTGAAGAATTTTCACTAAAATTAAAAGACAATGGTTATAATCACGGCATTTATCATGGAAAACTGCCCGATAAACTGCGGAAACAAATGCAGAGAGATTTTCTCTCCGGTAAACAAAAGCTAATTCTTGCTACAAACGCTTTCGGAATGGGAATAGACAAACCTGATATTCGGTTTGTTATTCATGCCGAAGTTCCTTCTTCTATTGAGGCTTATTACCAGGAAATAGGACGGGCGGGAAGAGACGGGAAAGATTCTCTTTGTATGCTGCTTTATAATCAAGATGATCTGTATACTCAAATGGAATTTATTAAGTGGTCTAATCCCAGTGCTGATTTTTATTCCGCGCTTTATGATCTGTTAAAAAGGGATATTCATGCGGTAAATTCTGTTGAGGGGATTGAACATCTTCGTGAACAAATGAATTTTAAAAATCGTAAGGATTTTAGAATTGAAACTGCAATTGGAATGCTTGATCGATATGGAGTTATAGAAGGATCTCTGGAAAATCATAATATAAATATCATTGACGAAATGCCTGATGAGCTGTTAAATGAAGAAAAGTTAAAGAGAAAACTACTTAGCGATAATAAAAAATTACTCTCCGTAGTAAATTATTTCAGAGGAGAAAAATGCAGAAGGATTTTTATATCAGGATATTTCGGATTTAATGATGAACCTGTTTGCAACAATTGTGATAATTGCACATTGAATAACAAAGTGTAATTACTTCTTCTATAAAAGCAATTAATTAAAATTAAACAGACTTAGCTATTTTAAATAAATTGAAAAATTATATACAAGCCGATTTAATCGCTGTCTTTTATTTTAATATACATAGTTCAAATTTTTGCAAAATATTTAGGACTTAAATAAAAAAATCTTATTAAGCTTTATTTCATTTATGCCATTCCGGAATTGCACCTGGTGTCCAGGGAGCGCCGATTGATTCCATTTTATTTTGAAGATTAACTATATCAACCTTTAATAATTCTTTCAATTGTGCAAGAACCGGGGTGAATTCATCGGCAGCTATATTATACTCATTTTCCTGAGTATTTGTAGGCGCTGAAGTAGACTGCCATTCGTCATAAATTATCTGCTGAACGCGATCTCTTATTGACGGCAAAGTATTAATATTTCTATTTATTAAACTTTTGTTCCCGGTTAATTTAAGAAGAATATTATTTGTTCTTGCTTTAATTGAATCGGCTTGAATCATTAAATCCGGTGAAGCTTTCATAGTATTTAATAATGAAGACTTTATATAAGATATTCGTTTTGATAAATCTCTGGCAGCATTAACCGAACCTAAGACAGCGCCGCTAAGCAGAGATACTTTCTTTTGAAATTCAACCAATGCAGTTCTATTGTCAGCAGGAAGACTTGTAAAGCCCAGTACTTCCGCTTTGAAGGATTCCGGTCCGGCAATTTGAGTTAATAAACCGTCAACATTTTTATACATAATTACTTTATAAGTTCCCGGCATTGCCAGCAAACCGCTTTGAAATTGATCCGGCTCCCCGTTGCTTTGGAATTGTTTTAGAGTTGCAGGGTCCGGAGAAGGATACCTTAAGTTCCATGTAATCCGGTGAATACCTGAAACAGCTTTGGTCTTTAATTCTCTAATTTCATTTCCATTTTCATCATAGATTTTAAAAAGTAAATACGGAGCCGGCTCTAAATCTTCAGCTGTTAATTCAGCATTACTCGGAAAAGGTACCGGCTTTCCTTCTTTCTCAAGTTTTTTATCCTTTTCACGCCGCAGTTCTTTTTTTGTTTTTATAGTCGATTTAAGATAATAAGTGAAAGTTGCGCCGAATGGAGGGTTTGGTGCAGTAAAATAGGATTCACCCTGAGAAGCTTTTCCGACATCACCTAAAGGCTGGGAAGGGATATACATTTGGGCATTTTTAATAGAAAACAGCACTGCACCTTTTTTTAGATTTTCTTTACCTGCATGTCTTAAGGGAGAATAATTATCAAGAATGTAAAATCCTCTGCCGAATGTAGCTAAGACCAAATCGTTTTCTCTTTTTTGAATTGCTATATCCATTACGGCGATTGTCGGTAAACCGCCTTTTAATTGAGTCCATTTTTTGCCGCCGTCGTTTGAAAAGAAGACACCGAACTCTGTTCCGGCAAATAAAAGATTAGGATCTTTAAAATCTTCGGTAATTACATGAACATATCCATTTTCAGGTAGATTGCTGCTAATTGATTTCCATGTTTTCCCGGCATCTGTACTTTTTAAAATATATGGTTTAAAGTCTCCGCGTTTGTGGTTATCAAAAGAAGCGTAAACAGTATTTGCATCAAACTGTGAAGCAGTAATATAACTTACATACGAAGTATCCGGAACACCGGGAAAACTTTCTATTCTTTTCCATGACTTTCCGTCATTTTCGGTTACGTTAATTAATCCGTCGTCGGTACCTGCATAAAGCAGCCCTTTTTTAACAGGTGATTCGGCCAATGAAACAATATTCCCGTAAAACGATGTTGATGCATTTTTCTCAACAGCTTCAACGCCCCAAATTCTTCCCATAACATGAAGTTTATTTCTATCCAACTGTCGGGTTAAATCTCCGCTGATTTCTGTCCATGAATTTCCCATATCGGTACTTTTAAATAATTTGTTCGCAGCAAAGTATATAGTTGTGTGAGAATATGGACTTATAATGAGAGGAGAATCCCAATTCCATCGTAATGGTGATTCATCTTTTCCAGGCTGCGGTTGAATGCCCATAATTTCTCCGCTCTTTCTATCATATCTGACTAAACCTCCATACTGGGACTCTGCATAAACTATATTTGGATTTTTAGGATCAACTCTGGAAACAAACCCGTCACCCCCGCTGGTTACAAACCAATCAGAATTTACAATTCCTGATGCGCTTGTTGTTTGCGAAGGTCCGCCAACGCTGTTATTATCCTGCGTTCCTCCATAGACATAAAAGAAAGGTAATGAATTATCAACCGTAACATTATAAAATTGTGTAATTGGAAGATTACTTTTAAAATCCCAATTTTTGCCTCTGTCATAACTTTCGTAAACGCCGCCGTCGCATCCAACCAGGTAGTAATTTGTATTTTTAGGATTTATCCACATTGCATGGTTGTCAACATGTTTATGTTTTTCTCCAAGTAAATGAAAAGTTTTACCTCCATCATCAGTAACATGAAGATATGTATCCATAGCATAAACACGATTCACATCTTTCGGATCACATACAAGTTTATTAAAATATTGCGGACTTGTAGTCATATAGTTGCTTCGTTTTTCCCAGGAGGCGCCCCTATCAGTCGATCTGAATACACCTCCCTTGCCTTCTGCAGCTTCAATAATTGCATAAATAACATCCGGATCAACCGGTGAGATTGCTAATCCTATTCTTCCCATATCAACAGTAGGTAAACCGTTTTTTAATTTCTCCCAAGTATTTCCCGCATCCGTTGATTTATAAATTGCCGATTCAGGACCTCCGTCAATTAACGTATATGTGTGTCTTTCCCGCTGATAGGAAGAAGCATATAATACATTATGATCTCTCGGATCCATCACAACATCATTTACTCCTGTGTATTTACTAATAGTCAAAACCGCTTTCCATGTTTTTCCGCCGTCAGTGGTTTTGTAGAGGCCTCTTTCGCCGCCAGGATTCCATAACGGACCTTGTGCAGCAACATAAACAACATTTGAATTTTTTGGATCGATTAAAATTTTACTTATATGCTGCGAGGATTTTAATCCCATATTCTTCCAGTTTTTTCCCCCGTCACTCGATTTATAAATTCCATCTCCGTACGAAACACTTCTCTGACTGTTATTTTCACCCGAACCAACCCAAATTACAAAATGATTATTCGGATCCATTGCAATACATCCGATTGAAAAAGAACCTTCTTTATCAAAAATAGGTTCCCAGGAAGTTCCATCATTAACTGTTTTCCAAACTCCACCTGAAGCTGTTGCAACATAATATTCGCTTGGATCATGCGGATTGACAGCAAAATCCGAAATTCTTCCGGAAGTTACCGCTGGTCCGATACTCCTAAATTTTAGTCCATTGAAGATTGACGATACTGAATCATTTTTTTTGTTTTCATTTTTTCTGTTTTCAGCTTTGACATTTAATAATAGAATTGAAACAAAAACTATTAGAGAGTAGGAAAAAGTTTTCATTGGTCTGCCTAATTTTTAAAATAATTAATTAGTCAAAAATAAATAGAATTTGCAAAAAGACTTGTGCCGTTGAGTATCAAATATCGGGATAAACATAATCTTGATTAAATCGCACATTATAAGAATGTATTAAAAATTTATGATGAGTCCAATTGGATTTAATGAAAGTTAATAATAATTAAAATTATTACTAAATAAATTGATAGAGAAATTATAATCGGGATTATATTTCCTTATTATTAACGAGATAAATATATTAAGATTTTTTCCGTCTAATCGATTTTTTGCTTTTGAAGAAATGTTTTTTACCAACAAACAACCGTTTCCAGAAATTATTTTTCTTACCGTCAAAATAAGTATCGGGATATTGGGTCGAATTTACTGCCATTCTTGATGAATCGGCAAATGCGGCAACAGTAATTCCTCCTAATGAGGAAGATTGTATTGTTAGAGTGTACTTTGCTTTTCTTAAAAGCGATTCCGGGGGATCATCAATAAAATTAGGATCCGTAAGGTTCGATATCGTATTTAAATAATTTGCTGCATTTGATGAATCAACTCTTTGACCTCCTATTTCCCAATGATTTTTTAATTTAGTCAGAACAAATGAGCTGTCACCGGGATATGAAAATGATAGTTTATTCCAATTATTTAGATTATCATAAATCACGTGATCATCTCTAAAATAATCGGCATTGTGGTTGAATTCAAAATTCATAAATCCTAAAACTTCATAAACATTATCATCACCGCCGACCCTAACATATGTCATCATATTATTCGGCCGGTGATATGTAAACTTTCCGATAGTGATATCGGCAGTATTATTGCTTCCTTGATATACTTCTACTCTTGTCCCGGATGTATCTACCTGAAACTCTTTCCATTTATCTTTACTCTGGGCAGCAACACCTACCGGTTGAAATAGTAAAAGCTGACTTAATAATTGATTTATTTTTGATTTCGGAATCTCAACATCTTTTCCATCGGTTAATTTAACTTTCCAATAATTTCCTTCTTTAAAAATGTGGACTTCCTTATGATGTGTTGCTTTTGGATAAATATTAATAGATGTAACTTTAGCAGTATCAATACTAACAAGGGTGTTACGGAAAGATCTTTCACCATGGCTTGAATCATATATTATAAAAATTGCAACTACAGCCAGCAATACAACAAATATAAGGATAAGAGTTTTAGTGGAAAGCTTATTAATCATAGGTTTCGTTCATCCATTTATTTCTGAGTTTTCTTCTGTGTTGATAACGGAAAAATCCGTAAAGAATAATTATGAGGATAGGTAAAAGGAAATTCAAATATTTTACTAATGCTTTGGTGCCGCTTGAAAGATCTGCTTTTAAAGGCCTTGAGGTAATACCTTTGGTTCGTAAAGCAATTAAACCCGTATCGTCTGAAAGCCAATCAATAGAGTTAGCCATTAGGTTGATATTATCTGCTTCAAGTCTCTGAGAATTTTGTCCTGACCCGTTAGTCGCAAAATCACCGTCGCCAAAAATTACCATTTTAGAATATGAATTGCCTGCAATTTTTCCATATACTGCAACGGCTACCGGTAAGGATGATACGGGGAAATCACTTTTCGTCCAATTCTGTGTTACGTTAAAGTATACCGGCGGTTTTTGTATCCCGGTATTTTTTGAGGTAGTTGCCAATGTTACAATATGAATTAAACTGTCTTTATTGGAATACTTTATTGGGCTGCAGAATGGCATTAAAACCGATTCTATCCCTTTTGTAATAGGGTGATCTGCAAAGTTTGTAATTACAGGCAAGTATGGAAATCTGACCGGTGTATTCATTACAAACATACCCTGCTGTTGTCTTACCATAATATTTCCGCAATTAGCATCAATAACGAATCCGTCTTCAACATCTATACCTTTGTTTTTTAACCACATTCCCAGACCTGTAAAAAGACTGGAGCCTCTTGCATTCTGCAGGTTTCCTTTTACTCTATTCAATGCAATAAGTATTCTGCCGCCTTTGGAGAGGTAGTCGTTTAACTGTTGAATATCGTTTGGTTTTATCGTATCTGACGGAGCAATTATTATCAATGTTTTATATGTTAAGGGAATTCCCGTGGTATCATTAAATTTAAAGGTATGAATATTATAAAGTATGGATAATTGTTCTTCTAACTGTCTCATCTCAGATAAGGACGGTTCACCGTTTCCCTGAAGAAATGCAATATTGGTTTTATGTTTTAGCGATAATTTTTTAATTGTTGAAGATAAAGCATACTCCATGGCGGTTCCGGGCTGTATAAACGGGATCTTGTCTGTCTTACCTTCATATTGTAAGGTCGCACCCATATACGCCCTTTGCTGCTTCATCTGGTCCCTTTCACGTACATTTATCATTACCGGCTGAATACCGGCTTCCTGAGCTTTAATTTCCGTTTCCCTGTCTTTGTTCGGATTAACAAATTGATAAACGACCTTTCCGCCCGAGGCATTGCTGTATTCAACAAGCATATCTTTAAAATCATTTTTAACTTGAGCAATATTCGGAGGCAGATTTTCCGAGAAATATGCCGTTACGGTAACCGGACCCGTTAAGTCATTCAGAATATTTTTTGTAGCCTGGCTTAATGTAAATTCATGATCTTGAGTGAAGTCCAATCTTACAAAAAATCTGTCTGCTACAATATTTACTAAAACCAGGATTCCGAAAATTAATGCAAGTGATGTTAAAACTTTTTTCTTTGTCAACATAATGTTTATTCTGCTAAGTTTCTTTTAGAAAGTGATGATTCGGCCAAAATTAATCCGAAGATTGAGATACTTAAAAAGAAGATTACATCTTTCGAATCAACTACTCCTCTTGATATAGATTCAAAGTGAGTTGAAAGGCTTAAGTAACTAAAAACCTCTCCGGTCAACCCGGTAAAGTTGCTCGACAATACATTGAAGATAATCAAGAAAAACACACCTATGAACAGCGACAATAAAAAAGCGACTATCTGGTTGTTTGTAACGCTGCTGGCGAACAGTCCTATACTAATATAAGCTGTGCTCATTAAAAGAAGGCCGAGATAACCGCACCAAACCGCGCCGTGGTCTATAGGTCCTAATGCCCAAACACTGATGTAATACGGGAGTGTTAACAGAAGAGCAATTCCAATCAGCATCAGGCACGCGAGAAATTTTCCCCAAATTACCTGCCAGTCAGTTACCGCCTTGGTAAGCAAAAGCTCAATAGTACCGGATTTATTTTCTTCAGCAATCATGCGCATAGTAAGGGCAGGTGTAAAGAAGAACAATGTCCAGTATGCAACAGAAAAGAAGGGCTGAAGAGTGGCTTGCCCGATAAAGAAAATATCCGAACCGAAAAGCCAGGTAAAAAAACCGCTGAGTCCGAGAAACACTACAATTAAAATATAAGCGGTTAGTGAGTCAAAAAAAGATCTTAATTCTCGAACTGCTATTATCCAAATTTTTTTCATTTTATTAGTCGGTTGTTAATTCTCTGAATATATCTTCAAGTTTAGTTTCTATGGGTGTCATTTCGGTTAATACCCATTTCTGCTGTACACAAAGATTAAATAATGCTCTGCGCGAAGAAGCGCCTTCCTTACTTTGTATTATATATGAATCGTTTGTGTTTGCAACGGGATCAACCAAATTAACCGATTCTAAGGATTGTAAAGAAGAAATTACATTATCCCTATTGTTAGAGTCGGCAATCTGAATCCTGAGTACTTCATTTCCCTGAGCCTGCTTTCTTAATGTTTCAGGCGTACCATCTGCAACTATCTTACCTTTATTAATAATTAATATCCTGTCGCAGGTTGCTTCAACTTCCGGTAAAATATGAGTACTGAGAATTACAGTTTTTTCTTTCCCCAAGTGCCTTATTAATTTTCTAATCTCTATTATTTGATTGGGATCTAATCCGGTAGTGGGCTCATCTAAAATTAAAATTTCCGGGTCATGTATCATCGCCTGGGCTAATCCCACTCTTTGCCTGTAACCTTTGGACAGTTCTCCGATCTTTTTATGTTTCTCTGCGTTTAATCCGCATACATGAACCATTTCCTCAATTTTATTTTGAATTTGACTTTTATCGATACCTTGCAGTTCGCCGACAAAGTCAAGATATTCCATGACAGGCATATCATAATAAAGCGGATTATTTTCAGGTAAGTATCCTATTTTTTTCTTAATTTCTTCCGGGTTATTATGAATAGAGAAATTATTTACTTTTACGTCACCACCGGAAGGGGCCATAAAACATGTCACAATCTTCATTGTAGTTGTTTTTCCGGCTCCGTTAGGACCTAAGAAACCTAATATTTCACCTGTGTTAACCTGGAAAGATATATCGTCTACAGCTTTTTGGGGGCCGTATTGTTTGGTAAGGTTTTCAACAAGAATGCTCATATATTTTACAAGAGGCTATATTTATAAATAATTATTTCGAAAATAATAATTATGCTAACACTGCTATGTGATAGAAAATATATTTTGATTAATAGAATATTTTTAGACGAAATGATTTTTAAAAAGTTCCGTAAAGTAAAATATATTCTTATCAATTTAACATTTCACAGTATCCAGATTTAATTTATTATTATAATGAGTGAAGTTAATTATGATAATTATGAAAATATTCCTCTACTCAGATCGGGATAATAGGATTAAAAAAATAATTTTGTAAATTAGGATACTGCTAACATTTCAAATTTTATTTATTCTAAAAAACACATTTTCTTTAGTTGTTGTAATAAAAAAATTCCAATGATAAAATTGGTTTTATAATATTCACAAAATTATTTTATAAAAAGGGTTAAAAGTATTCTCCTATGAAAGACAAAACAAATACACTTGATAGAAGCTTAGGATTGTTACACGCAACTGCTTCAAATATGGCTACAATGGTAGGTATAGGCCCGTTTATAACAATTCCACTGATTGTCTCGGCAATGGGAGGCCCGCAGGCAATGTTTGGCTGGATAGTCGGTGCTGTTATTGCAATCTCGGATGGGCAGGTTTGGGCAGAACTTAGCACTGCGCTGCGAGGTGAAGGCGGTTCATATATTTACCTGCGTGAATCATATAAAAGATTTTTTGGTAAATTGATCGCCTTTTTATTCATATGGTCATTTTTATTAAGCGGTCCTTTAGAAATTGCCTCCGGCATTGTCGGAATGATGCAGTATCTGTCTTTTATCTGGCCATGGCTTTCGGGAAACAATATTAGAATAATAGCTTTCGCGGCCGGAATATTTACAATAATTCTTCATTATAATAAAGTGAGATTTGTAGGTGTTATTACGGTTGTACTTTGGTCTGTAATGCTTCTAACTGTCGGGTTGACTATTGTCGTCGGAATTATTCATTTCAAACCGGAAATAGCTTTCAACTTTCCAAAAGGATGGTTCTCTTTTTCATGGGGATTTGTAATGGGACTCGGAAGCGCAACTTTAATTGCAATGTATGACCTGATGGGTTATTACAACATTTGTTATGTTGAAGAAGAAGTTAAAAATCCGGGTTATGTTTTCCCGCGCGCAATAATTTGGTCGGTAATCGGCGTAACCATACTTTATGCAGTAATGAATTTTTCAATTATAGGTGTACTACCATGGCATGAAGTTGCAAAGTCCGATCATATTGTTTCGGATATTTTCAATATTTTTTACGGAAAGACTTCTGCAATAATTATAACTCTTCTTGTAGCAGTTACTGCATACGGTTCAATCTATGCTTTAATGATGAGTTATTCAAGACTCCCGTTTGCAGCGGCAAGAGACGGATTCTTCTTCGGCTGGTTGAAAGCAGTTCATCCTAAAAAACATTTTCCTCATTACTCCCTGCTTTTAGTCGGCGGTATTACAAGTATTGCCAGTCTTTTTAATCTTGATTTCATAATTGCCGCAACACTATCCAGCAGGATTTTAATTCAGTTTTTAGGTCAAATTATCGGATTAACAATTTTACGTAAAACCGATCCTAATATGAAGCGTCCTTTCAAGATGTGGCTGTATCCGGTTCCTTCTATTGTTGCTTTTATCGGGTTCAGCTATATTTTCATCAGTTCGGGACTTGAAGCCATAAGCCTGGGATTGGTTTGGCTTTTAACCGGTGTCGGATTCTTCTTATACTGGGCTAAAAAGAACAACGAATGGCCATTTAAACCAAATAATTTTGCCGTTAAAAATTAAGCTCGAATAAATTTTAAAAATGATACCCTATACATCAATCTTTAACTGTGCAGATAACTGCGACTTATCTATATCATAATGACTGCCGGACCATTTTACTTTTCCATCTTTTTTAAGCCAGATTACCTGCGGTGATTGATGCTGAATATTTAATTCTTTAGCAATATACCGGCTAACGGATTTAGCAGAAATTACATCAACTTTTGCACAAACAATTTTTACGTTCTCATTAAGATTTGAAAACCAAGAATTAAAATCATTTTCAACCGAAGAGCTTACGCCGCAAATCGGGCTGTACTTAAAAACTATCAGTTCTTCTTTTTTAGCAGTTTCTTCTCTTAATTTTTCCCATTCATCTACACTTTTTATTTCAACTGAATTCATAAAAAATCCATATCAATTTTAAAATATTTGTACTACAAAAATAATAATTTTCATAATTGTTTTATTGTCGAATTGTCAAATTGTTAACTGTTTTAACAATTTAAAAATCACCTTACTATAATTTTCAAAACGAATTATATACATCATTATTATTTTGCATTGAATAATTTTTTAAACAATTCCGTATCATTCATAGAATCAATTCTTCTCTTTTCTTCGTCATCATTTGTTTTTTTAAGAATTAGTTTTGCGAATTCTTTACTGGATATTACCTCACATCCGCAGACCTTTGCAAATTCCCTAATATTATTGTCGGAAGTAACAACGATCAAATTTTTCCTGTTCTTTTCTGCTTCAATTTCATTTTTTATATATTTATCGGCTATTTTGCTTTTACTGTAATGTATTTTTGTTATATAAGTTTTAATCGGTAAATTTTCAAAACCGTCAAAATGAAGCGAGACTTTTATTTTTTTGTTATGGAAATAATTTTCAACAATGAAGGCTAATTTTTCGCGAGGCGCCTGCTTATCCTTTTTTTGAAGTAAACTTAAAGAAGGAATTTTGCCGATTAAATTATTTCCGTCTATTATGTACTTAATCATAGAATAAATCTTTCACTAAAAATCAATTATTATTTCCCATTAAAGAATTCGCCTCTCTTGGTAATCTTAAGATCCTGTAATTCCGGAGCTTTAACCCTAATCTCCAGATAATAACCGCTGAAAGTACCGACCGGGTTCCAAGTAAAATTCATTATCCAGCAATGAAGGTCCCTTGAAATTCTTATTTGGGGTGCAGAAAATTGATTATGTACAAAATCATAACTGCCTGCTACCGAAAATTTCCATTTAGGAGTTAAGTTAAAATCCAGGCTTGCACTAACATTTGATGATGTATTAGGAGTTAAAGGATTGTATTTTGAAAATGAATAATTATAACTTAAAGATAAATTCCACGGAATTGAAAAATCCGGCTGTTTGTTATTATAAATTCCCTGGTACAAATCGGATTCCGGGGGCTGAACAGCGTCGCTTACCGGCTGCTCCTGTTTTTGTTTTTCTTTCTCTTTCGATTTCAGTTTTTCCCCGGACAAGCTTGTAGAAACTGAAAAGTTAAAATTCCTAAGCCTGAACAATCCCTTTCCTTCATTAATCAAAAATTTATTTATATCGTATCCCTTGCTGGAATAATCATATAAAGAAAAGCTGGATGAACCTGAAAAATTAAGAAACTGCCCAACCTGAGTATGATAGCTTAATCCTAAGTCGGAAAATTTTAAACTGTCTGCAGCAAAGTTATAGCTCATACTTGCAGATAAATTTAGTAATTGAATTTTTTTTGCTTTTGAAGTTGTATCGGTCGGGTCAACTGCCGTTTTCATTTCGAAAACATTGCCGAGAGAAAAAGAAATACTTTGCTGTTCTCCGGACGGCGGTGAAGAAAAAATTTCTCTTTGATATTTATTATACTTTACATTCTGACCAAGATAATTAATATAGGAACCGTAATATCCCCATCCCGGCTTTGAAAAATCCGGGGTGTAGTTATACGAAATTGTAGGAGTTACTATGTGTCTAATTGCGCTTATACCCAATATATTAGGCTGAAACATTCCGTAAAATTTAGTCGATGCTGAAACTCCTAATCTAAATGTACGCACTTCGCTTATTTTGTGAATATCATTGGTTATAACCGAATCAGCTGAACTGTCTGCTTTAATACCTGCCGAATACATTTGAATCTGTTTGTTATACCATTCTTCATTATAAGAAAAATTTGGAGAAATATTAAAATATCCGATTTTAGGAGAAGCACTCACATTTATAGTATGTTGAATTCCTCCTCTTATACTTAAATGACCTGCGGATTTATTTCTTGTGTTTTCAAACTGCCCGCTGTAACTGTAACCTATATATTCATACCATTTTTGTGTATTAAACACACCTGTCCACTTAAACGGGTAATTAAAAGGAATATTAAATGTTAAGTTTGGAAGAATTTCACTTATATTGCCGCTTTCAAGGTCCTGGTTTCTGCTGTAGCTTAAAGTCATACTGTTGCCTGATTCATCCCAGCTTTTATAAAGAGTTGCATTTGAATAAATGTTGTTGGTTAAAGCTTCATTCATATTATATGAAGTTGATTGGATATAATTTTTCCCGGATAAGAACTGCAAGTTGGCATCAAGTCTTAATGTTGGTGTAAAAGTCTCGTGATGACTTAAGGCAATACTCCATTGTTTACTTGTACTTGTACCCAAACCGGCTGCACTTGTAGATCTAAACAATCTATATCCACCTTGGATTGAACCGTTATAGTCGTATCTTTTTACATATCTGAATCTTGTATTGAAGCCGAAGCTTCCCCTGGTATAATAATCTCCCGTTAAATTCAAATCCACATAATCATTTATTGCCCAGAAGTAGCCGAAGTGAGAAAAATAATAACCGTAAGTTCCGTCGTCGCCAAATGCAGGAGCAATAATACCGGACCTCCTGCCTGATTGAAGCGGAAATACGGCAAAAGGTAATGGTATTGGGAAAGGAACCCCTCCGAAAAAAATCCAGATCCATTTTGCAATAATTTCTTTCTTCTGGATTACCTTCATCTCGGGAGAATAAAAGTAATAATCCGGCGGGACAGTGTCGCATGTAGTGTAGGTTCCGTCTTTAACAAAATAAGTATTCTTATCAACTTTATTAATTATCTCACCGGTATATTTCGCACCTTCACTAGTAGTACTTGCTTGCGTTATCAAACCTTTAGTAGTTTTAAAGTTGTATCTCATCGATTCGCCGTCATACACCTCCCCGTTTTGAGATAATATTGGAGTTCCGCTGTATTTGTTAGGAAGAGAATCATTAGGGATACCGTATGCATCAACATTATTGGTATTAAAGTTAATAAAGATTTTAGCGCTTTTAAGATCGGTATCCTTGTACTTTAATTCGCTTTTACCGTAAAGATCCATTTTTTTTTGATTTACATAGAAAAAAAGCGAGTCGGAGGAACTTGCATAAATTACAGTGTCCACGTCATATTTTTTCCCCTTCGCTGTCGTATCAATAACCGATAATGAATCTTTAGCAGTAACCGAAAGAGAATCGGACTTTTTAAATAAATTGGTACCGGCTTCTTGTGCAAGAATGATTTGAAAGTTTACAAACAAAATAATAAGTATTAAAAGAAGTCTCATAAATAATGATAATTAGCGTTCATTATTTTTAACAATGCAAACTTTAATCATGATTTATAAAAAACAAGTGCCGAAGCGCCTTTAATTCCGGCATCATTTTTTAATTTAGCAGGCAAAACTTTTATCCTTTTACTAAGAGGTTTTAGTACCCTTGTATAAGTATTTTTTTGAATTGCATCAAAGAGCGGCTCGCCGAAACCCGCTACTCCACCTCCGATAATAAAAGTACCGATATCTAAAGCGTTCCCTGCAGAAGCTAACGCAGTTCCGAGATGAAGCCCTAAGTTCTGTACAACCGATTTTGCATAACTATCGCCTTGTTCGGCAGCCTGCTGAATTATTAATGGAGTTAAAGTTTCAAGATTGTTGTCTATCAAATCCCAAATTTTAGAATATTTGTTATTAGGAAGTTCTTCTTTTACTCTCTTTACCAGATAATGATTTCCTACATACGTTTCCACGCAGCCGTAAGAGCCGCAATTACACTTCGGTCCATTATAATCAATAGAGGTATGGCCTATTTCTCCCGCAGCACCGAATTCACCTCTAAATAATTTTTTATTGAAAATAATTCCTCCGCCGACTCCCGTACCCAATGTTACCATTATGAATGAATCTATTTTTTTACCTGCCCCAAATATCATTTCTCCTATTGCCGCAACATTTGCATCATTTTCAACATGAACATTTATCTTAAATTCTTTCTGAAGAATTTTACCCAAATTAACTTTTTCCCATCCTGGCAAATTGGGCGGATTTTCCACTGTCCCTTTCTTTATGGACACAGTACCCGGCGCACCCACACCAATTCCTTGAATTTTTAATTTATTCTTGGTTAAAACTGCTTTTATGCCCTTTTTAATCTGACTTATAACTTTATTAGGGCCGCCTTCGGCTAAAGTTTCAAGAGAAGTTTTCTTTATTATTTTGCCTTTTTGGGAAACAATACCGATTTTAACATTTGTCCCTCCCAAGTCAACGCCAACAGCGTATTTTTCCGTTTTAGGCATAAATTAATCCTTAAAAAATATTAAATATGGTTGTTTTAATGATTTTACAATAACTTTCAGAATTCCTATCATGAATTTAACATTATAGTTACTCTTATTAAAATTAATGACGAATGATTTATCGATATTGTTACAATAAATAATTGTGAAAGAAGTGCTGTAAAACTTTCGTTTTCCTGTTTTGAAGTCCGCGAATCTTTTTTCTTTAATTAGTAAATTCTTTACTAACTATCTTCAATTCTCCGGGATATGTAATATCACCAATTGGTGAGGTAACAGTAGGTTTTGCATATAAGGCTAGATTTGAAGAATATCCCTTTTCACCGCTGATAGCAAGGGCTAGTTTTATTATCCCTTCAAAGCCTTTATCGCTAAAAAATTTATAGAGATTCAAATTTACCCGGATCGGAATTACCGTAAGTTCTCCGGTTCCCGGCACGGAAACAGGATGGCCTAAATCGCCGGAAATTGTTTCTTTATTTTCAATATATAATTTCCACGGGAAGGCTTTAATCGTTGCATTTGTTTTTGGGTAACCGCCTGTTCCGTCATTCGGATTTTTAGCTTCAACATTAAGAGTAAAAGATATGGGCAAAGATTTATTTGCAACAGCAGCCGTTAATTTAATTACTTCTAATGCATTGAAATCTTTTACGCTTGTTTTTCCTTGAATTGAAATTCCGTCCACTAATACACTGTTTACCTGTCCAAGTTTAAATTTAAGCCTCGAAACATTTACAAGAGTTTGATAAACGCTGCAGCTTAAATTTATAAAAGCGAAGAGAAATAACGATGCAAAAATAATTTTTTTCATAATGAAATTGCCTTTAATGATTCTTCAATCTTTTTTAAAATAATTTCCGCAACCTTAAGTGCTCTTAATCCGTCTTCTCCGGAAACAACCGGAGGTTCGTTCCTCAACACTGAATTTACAAATAACTCAAGCTCATATTTAAGCGCATTTATTTCTTTTATCTCGGGCTGTTCATATACTACGCGCTTTTTCTTCTCACCGATACCAATTTCGCCGAATGAAATAAAAGCCGAATCAACTTTTTCATTTACAGGCACTAAGCGGTAAACTTCCGATATACCGGTTATAAAATCCAAAGCTATATAATTATCTCTCTGGAAAATTCTCATCTTTCTCATTTTCTTTTGAGAAATTCGGCTTGCAGTAACATTTGCAACCGCTCCGTTTTCAAATTGAATTCTGGCGTTTGCTATATCAAGAGTATCCGATACAACAGCAACTCCGCTTGCTTCAATATTCTTTACTTCACTTTTTACAAGACTTAATATTATATCAATATCATGAATCATCAAATCGAGCACAACCGCTACATCGGTTCCTCTCGGATTAAACTGTGCGAGCCTGTCGGTTTGAATAAACATAGGCTTCAATATATATTTATCGAGTGAAATTAATGCGGGGTTAAATCTTTCTATATGGCCGACCTGAAGGTTTAGGTTATTCTTTGATGCGATGTTTACTATCTCTTCGGCTTCCGGGATAGTAGCGGTTATCGGCTTTTCCACAAACACATGAATTTTCTTTTCCAGACATTTTTTAGCAAGCTCGTAATGAGCACTAGTTGTAGCAGCAATTGAAACTGCTTGAACTTTATTTATTAAATCGTCTATGTTATTGAATGCTTTTACTCTAAATTCATCGGCAGAAGATTTTGCAATATCAGTATTATTATCATATACGCCGACAAATTCACAATTATCTATTTGGTTAAACATTTTCGCATGTAAATTACCCAAATGCCCTGTTCCAATTACCCCTACTTTTAGTTTTTCCATTTTTAATTACTCACTATTTTTTTGTATCCTATAATTTTATCATATCCGCCGAAATTTGGATCATGATAATAAAGAAAAATATGATAAACATTCGATGTTTCCCAACTATTTCCTTCCAGTATATACCAATCCGCATTTTCAATATCTCCTGAATTCAAATCTACGACTACATACTGGTAATCATAAATGCCTCTTTTAAGCGGGATAGTTATTGAATATAAGCCGTAATTATTAGTCAATTCATACGACGGCGAGAGTTTCCAATTATTAAAAGCACCGACAAGAATAATTCCAGGTACTTCAGACGGCGGACGAATTGTAAACGTAACATTTAAATATGTTGCATAGTTATCATTATAATTAGTAAAAATTGATCCGCCGTTTAAATCTTTAGGTTCTTCTTTATAAAACCTTGAATACTCAACAGTTTCCCGGTGGGCGTTAACATTTTTTCCAGGAAAAATGTTTGTATTTCTTAAATCCGTCTCTCTATATTCATTCCCTGGCCGAATATCCCTGGCGATAAACCTAAAACTCCTGTTTCCGTCCCAGTAATACTGACGTGTATTAGTATTAAATTTCGTGCCGACTATATAAGGATAATCAATTTTATGGTTCTCCACAATTTCAACTTCATCCAAATAAGAAGGTTGAAAATTATTAGGCAGATTGAAGAATGTTGTTATATTAAAGACTTTCTGAAGATCTGAAGGAAAATAAATTTTGTCTTCTAATTGTTCATGTCTTAATGAATCGGATAAAGCTACTTCTTGATAGACCACATAGAATTTTCCTTGGCCGTAAACAATGGAGGTATCTTGAGTGTCCGTCAGATAAAATCTCCACTTACCTGAGAATGGAAATTCAACATTTTCTTTTGAATCTGGAAAGCTGCCGGTGAAATGATAATTTGCTTCTAAAACAGTATTAGGCAATTGCGTAAACCGCAAATTATATGCGGTATTCTTTCCTTGATTTTGGAAAAAGATATTTGAATACGGACTCCAATTTTTATCACAAAATCTAAATACAATATTCATGTTCGGAACATTTACGGATTTCACATCAAATTCAATTATTATTTTTCCCGAGCCATTACCGTTTTGTACAATTACCGGGAGTGAAGTTTCATCATTTCCGGAATAAGCTTTTAAACTCTTCACCTGAATATCATGCGGCAGAGATGGGATTGTAAAAAGTATTAGGAAAATAGGAAATAGTATTTTCAAGGTTTGAATCCCCGGTTAAAAGTTAAAAATTTCAACGCATTTGATGGAAGGGTATGGTACAAATATTTTTACAATAGTATTTTCCCTTTCCGCCTCCAGCATTAAACCTTCATCATACACATTAGTTAATTTGCCGGTTTTAAATACTATTTCATAAATAGGACTGTTAGTCTTTGAATCCATTTTAAGCCCGTAGTTTTCATGCATGGTTATGTTTAAAGTTTGACCTATATATTTGTTCCAATCAAGCTTCATAATTTTTCCTGTAAAAGTTCGTTTAATTTTTGTTTGAATATTTCTATATCATTACATCGATAGTACTTTTTTAAAAATTGAGCCGCAAGAATTTTTTCTCCTGCCGATAAATAATTAGCATATACTGTTGCAACAATCCCTTTAACTTTTACAATTGAATTGCAGTCATTTGTATGAGATTCAAAGTACGTGTCGAGTAAATCGATTAAAGTATCATTTTCGGAAATAAAAATATTGTAAATCTGATCATTGATAGAACTAATTTTACCGTTTTCATAATGCCAGCATTCAATGGGAAGATATTTATCTCCTTCATCTTTATTAAATATATCAAAATTATAATTACCCGTAACGATAATTATTCCTTTATATTCTTCAGATTCTCTTTCCGACGGTTCTATAAAACCTGATCGGATTGAGTCGGCGACATAAAAAGAATCAATTGTGTTATAAATATATAAAGTGTAAAAATTAGCATCCCCTTTTTTATAACTATCAGTAATTAAAAATTCATTCACACCGTCGTCATCAAGGTCGACGAGTTGTTCAACAGGATTATGAAAAGTTTTTTCGTATACCTTTTTATTAGTACTGTCGAAAACTTCCAAATGATTTTTCTCGAACCTGCCGGTAAAAATATTTAAAGTGTAATTTCTCTCCTGACTAAATGATTTTAGAGAAGCAATACATAAAATAAAAATTAATATTTGAAGTTTCATTAATCAAAAGTAGGCTGTTTTAGATATGTTAAATATAACTTATTCTGAATAATTAAACAGCACTAATTTCCCGCTTTTAAAAGAAATTTCATTCCTGTCCAAAATAAATAATTACAAGCTTATCTAAATTATTATTAATAATGTTTCAATTTCATCCCCACGGGATTTTGGATTCGTCTGTTTATTGTTTTTTTAGAATAATTTCACGCCTTCGGCGTTTAGTACAAAAGCCCTTCCAAAGGAATGCCTTTGGCAGAAGGGCTGAGATTATTATAATTAGATTATAAGCCAATATAGTTTTTAATCCCGTAGAGATGAAATTATTCTTAAATGGAATTTTTATATTCTCCGATTATTGGTAACATAAATTTATTGTTGCTGACTTATTTTGGACAGCAATGAGAAATTAAGAAATAATTTTTTTGAGTCTGATTGAGTTTTTTTACTAAAATCAAATAGAATCTTATTAAAATAATTTTAATCTATTTATGAATATTCCCGAATTACAAATTTTTAATCTCATTTGTTAGCTTTGTAATTGCGTCTTTTGCATCGCCGAAATACATAAGAGAATTTGTACCGAAAAATAATTCGTTATCAATTCCGGCGTAACCTACATTTAAAGACCGTTTATTTATAATAACTGTTTTAGCATAATCTACATTCAAAATGGGCATTCCGTATATGGGGCTGTTCTGGTCATGTCTTGCAGCAGGATTTACAACATCATTAGCACCTATTATCAGTGCTATATCCGTATTGTTGAAATCGTCATTAATATCCTCGAGTGCATATAATCTATCATAAGGTACATTCGCTTCTGCTAAAAGTACATTCATATGACCGGGCATTCTTCCGGCAACCGGGTGAATAGCAAATCTTACCCTAATTCCCTTTTTCTCCAAAGCATTCATTAAGTCCCTAACAGCATGCTGAGCTTGTGCAACAGCCATACCGTATCCCGGAACAATTATTACACTGCTCGCAGAATCAAAAATCATTGCCGCCTCTTCCGAATCAACTGATTTTACATCTCCTTTCACACTGGTAGTTGAAGTATTTCCACCAGTTGAACCTGCTGTAGACCAGCCGCCTAAAAGTACATTCATTAGTGATCTATTCATACCTTTACACATAATATTGGTAAGAATAATACCAGAAGCACCAACCAAAGCACCGGCAATTATTAATTCGCTGTTTCCAAGTACAAAACCTGTGGTTGAACCGGCTAAACCGGAATAGGAATTTAAAAGCGAAATTGCAACAGGCATATCCGCTCCGCCGATTGGAAGAACGAGAAGCACGCCTAACACAAGGGATACAGCAGTTATAGCTACCGTTACATTAACTAATGAAGGATAAATTACTACATAAGTTCCTGCAGCCAACACGAATAGGAGTAAAAATAAATTTATAATATGCTGCCCGGGATATTTTATTACTTTTCCTGTAATCCATCCCTGTAATTTTGCAAAAGCTATCATCGAACCGGTAAAAGTAACACCGCCTATTAATAAACTAAGTACTATTGCAACACCAGTGTTAATGGGAATATTTGGATTTATTTTATAATATTCCGATAGTGCAACTAAAGTAGAAGCCCCGCCGCCGAAACCGTTCAGCATTCCTACCATTTGAGGCATTCCAGTCATCTTGACCTTCAATGCCATTATGGTGCCGATACCCGAACCAATTATAATCCCGACTATAATCCACTCATATGTCAAGACATGTTTATCAAGCAGGGTTACAACTATTGCTATCAGCATACCGATTGCCGCATAAAGATTTCCCCGTCTGGCGGTTTTGGGCGAGCTTAGTTCTTTAATGCCGAATATGAAAAATATTGAGGATATTAAATAAGAAATGTCGATTACAATATTCATAATTCAACTCACTTCTTTTTGAACATTTTTAACATTCTATCGGTAACCAGGAATCCGCCTACTACATTTATCATTGCAAAAATTACAGCTACAAGACCAAGTATAGTACTAATAGTGAATTGCTGCATTCCCGCACTAAGCAATGCACCTACAATAGTAATACCGGAAATAGCATTCGATCCGGACATAAGCGGAGTATGTAAAGTTGGAGGGACTTTGGTAATTAACTCGAAGCCTACAAAAATTGCCAGTACGAAAATATATATCAGCATTAATAAATTAATATCCATTATGCTTCCTCGATCGTTTTTAAAATACGTTTGTTTTTCTTAAGTAATCGTTAACTCTTTAATTTTCGGATGAATGATTTCCCCATTATAGGTTATCATTGCACCTTTAATTATTTCATCATCAAATTTAATTTCAATTTTTCCTTCTTTGCCGATATGAAGCAAAAGACTCAAAATATTTTTTGAATACATTTCACTTGAATGAAAAGGGACAAGACTCGGAAGATTAGTTTCTCCTATAATAGTCACTCCGTATTTTTTTACGGTTTTCCCTTTTTCACTTACTTCGCAATTTCCGCCGAACTCTACCGCCATATCCAAAATAACGCTGCCTTCCCTCATCTTCTTTACCATTTCTTCAGTTACCAAAATAGGAGACTTTTTACCGGGCACCAGCGCTGTTGTTATTACAATATCCGCTTCGGTAATATGTTTAAAAATCAATTCTTTCTGTTTCTTTAAAAATTCTTCGGAAGCTTCTTTAGCATAGCCGCTTTCATCCTGCATTGATTCGTCCGATTCCACTTCAATAAACCTTCCGCCCAAACTTTCAACTTCTTCTTTAACTGCAAGTCTTATATCGGAAACTTCAACAACAGCACCGAGCCTTTTTGCCGTACCGAGCGCTTGCAGCCCGGCTACTCCCGCACCCATTATAACAACTTTTGCAGGAGCAATTGTACCGGCGGCAGTCATCAATAAAGGAAATAATTTTCCAAGAACATTGGCAGTCATTATTACACTTTTGTAGCCGGCAATATTAGCCTGAGAACTTAACGCATCCATCTTCTGTGCTAACGTTGTTCTCGGAATCATATCCATAGAAATAACATTTATTCCAAGCTCTGCAGACTTTTTTACCAAATCGGTATAATACAAAGGGTAAAGGAATGTTATTAATAATGTTCCTTTTCTCATCAGGTCAAGTTCATTTTTGTTAAGTTCAGGGTGATTTAATGGACGCTGCACTTTTAAAATTATTTCAGCCGAATTGTAAAGCCCCGTCAAGTCGCTGAAAATTTTTACTCCTGCTTGTTGATAAGCAGAATCGGTAAATCCTGCTTTTAAGCCGGCATCTTTTTCAATATGAATTTCAAACCCGGCTTTTATCAATTTTGAAGCCACATCGGGAACAACGGCAACTCTATTTTCACCCTCAAGAATTTCTTTGGGAACTCCTATTATCACGAATTATCCTCCTTAAATCTTTTCGGATTTTAGAAAAATATATTTTATAAATAATATGATTATATATCGGAAATAAGGATACAGAATTTATCTCGCCGGTTTAAAATATGAAATCTTTCTGGTAATTAAAAAGAAAACTCTCTATCTTATTAGTCGGAATAAAAAATAATTGGAAATTTTTACATTAAGTATATAAGAAGGGTGTGTTTCTGATATATTTAACCAGCTTATATGATATAGAACATAGCTGAGCCCACGGAATTTAAAATCAGAAAATTTTAATTACAAAATAACTAAACAATCAATAAGGAAAAGGGTATATAATGAAAAAAAATTTGTTCGTATCGTTCAGTATTCTAACTGCTTTATTCCTTTGTATGACAATTTATGCTCAAGATGCATACAATCTGCAATATAAATTCACAAAGGGAAAAACTTATACATATAAAGATTTAGGATCCACCAGGATAACACAAACAATGATGGGAAGAGAAATGAAAGTTAACACCTCAACCAAAGGTCAAGTAAGTTTGAAGGTTGAAGATGTAAAAAGCAGCGGCGATGCAACACTTATCTATTCAGTTGATTCTATTCAGGTAAAAACATCAGGAATGGGACAAGAGTCATCTCCGGATTTAGGATTTTTAATCGGTAAAAGAATTGAAATGAATTTTTCAAAACTCGGTAAATTAATTAATTTAACCGAACTTGATACGGTTGAAAACAACAACCGTTATATTTCCATTGAACAGGAAGCAAAACACTTCTTTGCAACTCTCCCGGATAAAGGAGTTAAGATGGGAGATAAATGGAATTCTTCTCAAGTTGACACAATGGCAACGATGGGAGGAAATATAATAAGTGACGTGGATTTTGTTTACACATTAGCCGGGAAAGAGAATAAACTAGGACATGATTGTTTTAAAATTAATTTTACAGCAAATCTAAAAATTCAAGGACATGGTAATATGAGGGGAACGGATATTACCATGGACGGAACCGGGACATCAAATGGAGAAATATTTTTAGATACTAGTACCGGGATGTTGGTTTACAATAAAAGTAATGTTGATACAAAGATGAATATGGTAACCGGCGGTGCACAAGCAATGACAATTCCAATGACCCAATCGACTATATCGGAAAGATCACTTGTCGGTGATTAAATAATTAACTTCAATTAACCGGCCTGAAAAATGGCCGGTATTTATTTATATTTAATCTGCGGATAATAAAATATTTTTACCATTTCGTTAGAGTTATTTTCTTATGAAATTTATTGAACGCTCTCTGGGAAAGTTTACAAAAGAAATTTATTCTTTGATGAGAATTATTATTGCTGTCTTGTTTGCGAGCCACGGCGCTCAAAAATTATTCGGCGTTCTCGGGGGACATGTAATGCATAATCCTAAATTTATAATCGCAGGAATTATAGAATTCTTTGGTGGAATAATGATTTGTCTCGGATTTAAGACGAGGATTGCAGCATTTATTGCATCCGGTGAGATGGCATATGCTTATTTTACCGTTCACTCTTCAGGCGGATTCTGGCCGATTATGAACGGCGGAGAAAAGGCAGTGTTTTATTGTTTCGTATTTCTATTTATGGCTGCTTACGGATCAGGAAGCTGGAGTGTTGATTCACTTTTAAAGAGGAAATAACCAAACATTTAAAAGGTTAAATCATAGCTAATGACTATCTATATACCCGGCTGCTCACGCGTTAAGCAATGAATTGTACCCAATCCCCAAACCAAATCAACTGCATGGATTCCTATAACAGGACGATCTGTTATCAGTTCACTTAATATGCCAAGTGCAAGTTTATCATTCGGATCATTAAATGTAGGAACTAAAACTGCTGCATTGGAAATATAAAAATTTGCATAGCTTGCGGGCAGTCTTTGTCCTTTAAATATTACAGGTTCAGGCATTGGCAACTCTACAACTTCAGGTTTGGAACCATTCTCGAGCTTTATATGCTGAATCTGATCTTTATTTTCTTTTAACAATTTATAATTCGCGTCTGATGAATTTTTCTCTTGAACTAACACAAGAGTTTTTTCATCGACGAACCGGCAAAGGTCATCAACATGACCGTGAGTATCGTCCCCCGCTATCCCTTTATTTAACCAGAACACATTTGTTATACCGAGATAATTTCTAAAAATTTCTTCATAATCTTTTTTATTCAAACCGGGATTACGGACTTGAACTTTTTCATCGAGAAGGCATTCTTCAGTAGTTATTAATGTCCCTTTCCCGTTTACATCAATTGATCCGCCTTCCAAAATAATTTGTCTTCCTGAATGTTCCGGAACGAATTTTAAAAGATTAAACTTGTTAGAAATGAATTCAGGCAGTTTTGTATCTTTTTTGTAGTTCGAATATTTGGCCCAGCCGTTGAATTTAAATTTTACAGAAGCAGCTTGTTCTTTATTTATAATAAATGCCGGACATGCATCTCTCATCCATCCCCTGTCGGTTTTAAATTGATAGAATTCAACATCGGTTAGGTCAACATTTGAAGAAATTAAAGCTGACATTGCTTTTCGCTTATGTTCATTTGACTCAACAATAATTCTAACTTTTTCATCTGCCGAAATCCTTTTAACAATTTCAGAGTAAACCCATTGAATCGGTACAAATTTTCCCGGCCAGTCTTCTTTATTGTGCGGCCATCCTAGCCAAGTGGCTTCATGCTTTTCCCATTCGGCAGGCATTCTAAAACCAAGTTCAAATGGAATTTTGAAAGAGATATTGGATTTGCTCATTTATCCCCGTCTAAAAATCTTTTTTCAATACCGCTGTAAGCGTCAATTCTTCTATCGCGAAGGAATGGCCAGTTAGTGCGTATATATTCAATTCGGGATGTATCGACTTCTGCAAGTAAAATTTCTTCTTTGCCGGCTGAGGCTTGTGCAATAATTATACCTTGAGGATCAGATATAAAGGATGATCCCCAAAACTCTATTCCATCGGAACTTTCAATTTGTTTTTCCAAACCTACTCTATTAGCGGCTGCTAAATAAACTCCGTTTGCTATTGCATGCCCCCGCTGTACAGTCTGCCATGATTCAAATTGCGCTTTCCCATGTTCCCTTTTTTCGGACGGATGCCAGCCTATAGCCGTCGGGTAAAATAGAATGTCTGCTCCATTTAATGCGGTTAATCTCGCACCTTCGGGATACCATTGATCCCAGCAAATAAGAGTTCCGATATTACCGTACTTCGTTTTAAATGACTTAAATCCCAGATCGCCCGGCGTAAAATAAAATTTTTCATAATAGTACGGGTCATCCGGGATATGCATTTTGCGATAAATGCCAGAAACTTTTCCGTCGGCATTTATTACAACTGCAGTATTATGATAAACTCCTTTAGTCCTTTTTTCAAAAATCGGGACGATAATTACAACTTTATTCTTTGCAGCAATATTGCACATTGTTTTGGTTGAAGGTCCATGAATTGTCTCCGCCAATTCAAAATACTTTATATCTTCTTCTTGACAAAAATACTGCGAACGAAATAACTCAGGGAGGCAAATTACTTTTGCGCCTTGCTTGGAAGCTTTTTCAATCCATGTAACTGCTTTTTTAAGATTTATCGCCGGATCTTTTTCCATAGCCATTTGAATCAGTCCGATTGAGTATTTACCAATTTTATTTTTTTTGTTACTCATGTAAAATTGTAATAATTATGTTTATAAGAAATTATTGAATGAAAATTTATATTAATACTGATAAAAATAACAATTTCATGGCAATTACTTAATACCCTGTAGAAGAAACAAGTCTCCCGTTTTCATTATACTCTTTACTGCTTATAAGTTTGCCGTTTGAATAATAATCCTCAGTCTTCAATTGTCCGTTTTCAAAATAAGTTCTAACGTAACCGTCAATTTTTCCGTCCCAGTATCCTTCAACTTTTTTAAGCGCACCATATTTATAATAATACTTTTTCTTCCCGGTAATTTTTCCATTCGAGTAATCTGCTTCGGATTCCAAAAGACCGTTATCATAATAAGTTTTATAATCACCATTAGGTATGCCGTTAATATTATTAAACTGCGATCTTAAATTACCGTTTTTATAGTATGTTAATTCCAATCCGTTCTTTTTATTATTAGAATAATTAACTTCAGATTCTAAAGTTCCGTCTTCATCATAATTTCGAGCTATTCCGATTTGGACGCCGTTTATATAACCCATTGAAGATTTGAGTATTCCATTATCGTAATATTTAAAAGATCTTCCCTGAAGTGTATCTTTTTTATAGTTCCATTCTTCCTTTAAAAATCCATTGTCATAATAATATCTTGCATAACTATCCTTTACGCTGTCTTTGTAATGAATTTCGCTTTTTAATGTACCGTTATCATAATAAGTGCGTAGAGTTTTTTCCTCGGATTGAAATTTGCCCATTATATTATAGCGGACCCTATTTACTAACTGCCCGTTAACATAATCATCAACAACTCTAACATTTCCGGCAAGATCAAATATTTTTACTTCACCTTCAAGTTTGTCATTTTTGAAGTTGGACTCCAGGGCAACAGAGCCGTTATCATTGTATACTATTGAAGGACCATTTCGCATTCCATCTTTGAAAGTTTTTAGAACTTCAACCTGCCCATTTTTAAAATAAGTTTTGGAAATCCCCTCCAGTTCCCCATTTACATAATTCCAGTCTCCCTGCAGCTCTCCTGTCTTATAATAAGTATGGGTTACTCCTTCCAATTTTCCATGAACATAATTTTGAACCGACCACAGTTCGCCTGTCTCGTAATACCATTTTGATACACCCTCTTTCAAACCATCCTTATAATTCCATTCGATACTTAGCAGACCGTTTTCAAAATACCAATCTGATTTTCCCTGTTCCTTTCCGTTTACATAATTCCATACTTTCCATAAGTGGCCGTTCGGATAGTATTCGATATATATTCCGTTTAATTTTCCATTTGAATAACTACCCAAGGTTTTTAAACCGCCGCCGGGGTAATAAGTTTTTTTAGTTATTGAGGCGGATGTTTCCTGCGAATAACTCAATGTTGAAAAACAAAAAACAAAAGATAAAACAAATAGAATGTTAAAATTTTTACGCATAAGATTCAGCAAATATTTTTAATTATTATTTCCCAGTCATAATTTTTCACTTTAAATTTAATTATAAAATTATGATTATTTTATCATAAGAAAAATTGATAAAAATTTCTTTTTATTGGAAATAATATTATTATTAGGTAAAATAAATCATAAATCAAAAAATCAACACTTGGCAGAGATAACCGACATGCATAACCACGGAATAAATCGTGCCGGGACACAGAGGAATTTGATAATATCCATATTCCTTAATGCATTTATAGTAATAGGAGAATTATTTGCCGGAATTATCAGCAACAGTTTAGCTCTTATTTCCGATGCGCTGCACAACTTTAGCGACTTGATCTCGCTTATTTTAAGTTTAGCAGCTGTTAGAATGTCTAACTGGAAAGCGACACCTAATAAAACATACGGCTATATAAGAGCAGAGATAATTGTTGCATTTATTAATTCATCTGCTTTATTATTAATCGGCGTTTACATTATCTACGAAGCTGTAGGACGAATTATCCATCCGCAAAATGTCCTGGCTCTCTGGGTAATTATCGTTGCGGCAGGCGGATTTATTGCGAATTCGATTTCAACTTATTTAGTGCATAAAAATTCTCATGAAGATTTAAATACAAAGACAGCGTATCTTCATTTATTTTTTGATGCGTTAAACTCACTACTGGTAATAATAGCCGGTACATTAATTTATTTTTTCAACTGGATTATACTTGACCCGGTATTTTCCATAATAATCGGTTTATTCATTATAAAGAGCGGCTGGGATGTTGTAAGGGAAACTATAAATATTTTAAGCGAAGGTACTCCGAAAGATATTAATATGAAGGAAGTCGCTGATTTCATTTCTTCATTCCCGGAAGTTAAAGAAATGCATCATCTGCACATCTGGTCGCTGTCGTCAAAAATGTATGCATTAAGCGCTCATGTTGTAGTCGAAGATCAACTAATAAGCAAAGGATATTTAATTATTGACAAGCTTGAAAAATCCTTGAATCAAAAATTCGGAATTGATCATCCCACAATTCAGCTGGAAGCGGATTTGAGCTTAGAACAGAATAAAACCATTAAAATCCAGCATCAAAGTATTGATAAGTAATCACTCGTAAAACTATATTAAAAATCTGTTAGAAATAATTTTAATATGAAAGGTGATAATTAAAAATTACCCGTATAATCATAAATTAAGCTTTTCTTGCAACGAATAATAGATAAAATATTAGGATAAGCCGCCTTTTGTCAATCTGATGTAATTATTCAATGGTTACAGGCAGCTTTTATTTGGGATTATGTTTGTCATCGATAATGTATTTAAAATCTTTGTACAGCCATATACTATGAATTTCCCCATTAATTTGGGCTGGAATAAATTTCAATTTGCTTGCATAATTAACTGCAGCCGAATCCAATAAAATCGAATCTGAGGATTTTTGAACAATGATTTCAGATACATCCCCTTTTTTTGTAACAAATAACTTAATCCTTAGGGTCCCTTCGATATTGCCGGAAACTGCTTCAGGCGGATAAACCGGTATAATTTCGGAAACTATTTTAGGTTCAATAATTTTGGTTGAATCGAATTCAAAAAAATTTTTAATTACAACTGTTCCGTTATTTTTTCTTTCCTTTTTAATCTTATTAAAAATAACCACATTTTCATTTCCATAGAATTTATATGCAAGATTATAACGGTTCAATAATTTTTCCAAATTTACTTTATCAAGGTTCTGCATATTAACGGAATCAATTTCAATCTTCCCTACTATATTGTCTCCGTAAACAAAATTCAATCCTCTTTCGCTTCTCATTTTCTCAAGAACGGTTTTGAGGAGTACTTTCCTTCTATCCGTAGAATGAATATCATCAAAGGATTGGGAAAAAATATGTACGGAGAATAAGATCTCCGTACACAATAATAAAACAAGTCGTGACATATTAATTTTCAATATTGATTGAAAAATGTCTATCCTCCGTTTTTCCGTTTGATTGAATTTTATTTAATTCAAAATCAGGATAGTGAATTCTCATAAATCCCTTAATCTTGGAAATAAGACTCTCTCCTTGAGATTTCAACTTCATATTTAAATCGGAGGAATTTTTTATGTAATCTATATCATTCTTAACAGCATTGTACATTAGATGCTTTACAGACTGGAGACTATCGTAATCAGGGCAACGTTGAATAAAATCATAGAAAATTAAAAACGAAAGCGGCCAGGAATCCCAATTACTTTCCCATTCCCGGGTAATTTTTTTTGATATAACTAAAGCTGCATATGAATTGAAGTTTAAGGCATCCTTCATATTACGGACAAAATTAATATTTTGGTGAAGTATTTCTCTTTCTATACTTAACCTATCGGAAATGTCGGAAATTTTCAAAACTGCGTATAATCGGTTTGCTTCATATACATAATAATCAGCAAGCATATCCATTTTTGAAATTTGGAATTTTACTTCCATCGACATTCTCACTTTTATAGGATTCCCGTTAACCTTTGCAGGTTCAAAAACGAGGTTATTACAATATTCTATTGCGGAATTATCTAAGATTTTTGATCCTGCCGATTGTAAAATACTAACGTTGGAAACTTTGCCGTCTTTATTAATATTGAATAACATTTTCGCATTACCGGTGAAGGAATTTTCCTGTGCAAATCTTGGATACATTAAACGGGGATGATTTAATTGGATAGGCGGAGTATAATTTTGCTCTCCGATTATATTTGAATTATAACCGCATGATAAATTTATGACCATCAATAATATTAACAACAAACCTGCATTTCTAATCATAGTTTTACCCTCCCTTATACATTAATTAGATTTTCATTCTAACTTCGCTTTCGGTAGCGATTTTTCGTATTAATGAGGACACTATCGATTCGATTTTTATTTTGATTTTATAAGATATTTTCCGTTTTGTTTTACATATTTAATATTCAGGGCCAAACATATCATCGATAATACACTATCTATGCTCATGTCTTTAAACGAACCTGTTAAAGTATAATTCCTCAGGTTATCTCCCTCTATAGCAACGGGAACATTATAATATTTTTCCAACTCTCCGGTTATTGAATAAAGCGGAGTTTTATCAAATACCAGATTACCATGAAGCCAACCGAGTAAAAATCCCGTATTGATGTTTTCCTGAACAGTAGGCTTTTTATTCCCGACAACAACACTAACTTGGTTTTTCGTTAATCTTACTGCCTTATTACTCTCTCCTTTCGGACAAACTTTAACAACACCTTCTCTAACAATAACTTTCGTCTCTCCGCCACGTGACCAAACATCAAACTGAGTTCCAGCGACAGTTGTTTTTGCATTCTGAGTTGATACTACAAAAGGAATATTTTTCTTTGCAACGGAGAAAAATGCTTCGCCTTGTAATTTAACTTCACGAATATTACCGGGAAAAGTTTCCGGAAATATAAGCGTGCTTTCGCTGTTTAAGGTCACGCTTGAACTGTCAGGTAAAAGGATTTGCTTATTTTCCTTGCTAATAGTTGAAACAATCTTAATTAACGGAGTATTTTCATTTCTATTCAATATAAAAAGCATAGCTGTCAAAAACAGAACTACAGCAGCAGCTACAAATACCGGTTTTAATTTACGTTCAAGTATTAAGTTCTTCCAATAAGTAATAAACTTGAATTTCTCACTTTCTTTTCCCGGAACATTTATAGTTTTATATAACTCGTTCCATTCATTTTCCCCATAAGGAATTTCTGTCCCTTCATAAATCAAACTCTTATCCCAAATCTTTTTAATTTTATCAAATTCAGCTCTATTAGCACTTGATTTATTAAGCCATTCCTTTAATAATTCGCCTTCAGTCTCGTTTATATTTCCGGATATCGACTTAATACAAAGTTTAAAGTAAGATGATTTTATTTTTTTATTCATTTATTTCTTCCTCTATATAATATTACAGATGAATTAGAGAAAACCCTACTTTATAAAAAATATTTCCCTAAGAATTTTTTTCTTAAAATATTTACGGCTTTAGACATTCGTTTTTCAACAGCTTTTTCCGAAATTTCACATATTTGAGCTATTTCATTGTATTTAAAACCTTCTACTCTGCTAAGAAGATATACGATTTTTAGTTTTTCAGGCATATTGTCTAAAGCAGCCTTAATATCAATCTTTAACTCCATATCACTTTCACCTTGAGAATTCGAATTCTTCTTTATTTCATCTAAAGATATATTTCTCGAAGAATGAAGCGCTTGTTTATTAATTATTATGTTATGAAGAGACTTAAAAAGATATGCTTTTACAGACTTTTGAGGATTTAGAAGATGCCTTTTAATCCATATACGGACGAATAATTCCTGCACCATTTCCCGCGATAAATCCATAGAATGCGTATAATATAATGCATATCGTAAAAGCAGAGGAAAGTATTTCAAATAAAACTGTTTAAATGAATCGGTATCGTTATTTATGATTGCTTTGATTAGAGGTTCATCAGGAAAAATATGATTATTATCTTTCGGCATTAGATAACAGCCCTTATTTCTTTTATAATTATTAATTCCCTCGGCCTTAAACGAATAAATGAACGAATGTATAAGGCTTAAGAAATCCCCTTTACCTTGAATAAATTAAAATTTATACTATTTAAATATATAAATAGGTAACTAATAATTTATAAGAATGTTTAACGCAGAGGCGAATTGAATAACTTATTAAAGCTTATGATCCTGTAATTTAGAATGGATTATTTTGTTTTAAAACCTGCATCCCACATTAATTTCTTAGCCTGCGCTGCAATTGATTCGTTTTCAAATGATATCCTGAAAGTTCCTCCCGTCCCCTCCCTTATCTTTAGAAGTTCTACATCTTTTATATTTATATTATTTTCAAACATGATAGTGGATAATCTGCTTAAAACTCCCGGTTCGTCTTTTACATAGATAAAAACATCTACAAGAGGATTTATAAAACCTTTTGTGTTTTTGGGAATTTCGTCGCGCCGTTTTCTAGCCTTTTCGAATAAATGTTCTATTGCGTTATAATTTCCCGAATTTATGTTGTTTTCAATGACAGTCAAATTATCCCTTAATAATTTTACCGCTGTTATTATTTCTTCTCTATTCAACTTTAAAACCGATTCCCAAATATTAAAACTGCTCGAGGCAATTCTAGTCATGTCTCTAAAACCGCCGGCTGCAAAATCCAGATAATTAATATTATCGTCGTTATCAAAAGCCGCATTTACAAGACTCACAGCAAGAAGCTGCGGAAGATGACTCACCCTTGAGATTACTTTATCGTGAATGTAAGGATTTAGGAACCTAATTCTTGCACCAAGAAGCCTGATTACTTCTACCAGTTCATTCATCTTTTCTTTTTCCTTAGAAGTATCGGATATAATGTAAATTGAATTTTCGAATAAGAGTTCATCGGAACTTTCATAACCGCTTGTTTCTTTACCTGTCATCGGATGTCCGCCGATATAAATTCCTTCGCTGGTCATTGAATTCCACTTTTTTTCAAAAATACCTTTAACTCCGCTTACGTCGGTAAGGATTGTATTTTTCTTTATTAAAGGCACTATTTTTTCAAAATATTCAAGAGAAAGTTCTGTAGGAAGGCAAAGAAATATTATATCCGAATCAAGACTATCTTTTATATCCACAATAGTCTCGTCTATGCTTTTTTCTTTTAATGCTGCATCCGTTACTTCGGGAATGTCAAAGCCTTTTATATAAAATGATTGTTTGCTGGTTTTTAATGCTTTGGCAATTGATCCGCCGATTAATCCCAGTCCGATAATTGAAATGTTTTTTACTGTCAATTTTTATTTAATCTCAATTCAAATTTATAAAGTTAAAATGTTCTTTACATCTTTCTGCCGATTACCTCAGCAATTAATTTAACCTGCTTCATCAACTCCGCGAATTGATCGGGCAGGAGAGCCTGAGGACCATCAGACAAAGCTTTTTCAGGGTCATTGTGAACTTCAACCATTAATCCGTCGGCACCGGCAGCTACAGCAGCCCTTGCCATAGGAAGCACTTTATCCCTCATTCCGGTTGCATGGGAAGGATCGGCTATAACAGGCAAATGGCTCCGTTTATGAACAACAGGAATTGCTGACAAATCAAATGTATTTCTTGTATAAGTTTCGAATGTTCTGATTCCTCTTTCACAAAGCATTACCTGCCTGTTTCCGTTGGATAAAATATACTCGGCTGACATAAGCCAATCTTCCACAGTAGCAGCAAGTCCGCGCTTCAGCATTATGGGCTTTGTTGTTTTTCCAAGGTCTCTTAATAAGGAAAAATTCTGCATATTCCTTGCACCGACCTGAAAAATGTCCGTGTATTCTTCAACTAATTTTATTTGATTTGATTCCATCACTTCCGTAATTACCAATAGATTAAATTTATCTGCTGCTTTTCTTAGCAGTTTCAATCCTTCTTCACCCAAACCTTGAAAAGAATAAGGTGAAGTACGCGGTTTAAAAGCACCTCCTCTTAAAATTTTCGAACCCGCTTTTGCAACAATTTCTGCAATTGTAAATATTTGATCTTCATTTTCAACAGAACACGGACCTGCAATCATTATAACTTCATTCCCGCCGATAGACACATCGTTTATTTTAATTACCGTATCATTTTTTTGAAATGTTCTGCTGGCCAATTTGAAAGGTTCTGTAATTCTATAAACTTCGGCAACACCATCTAAAATTTTAACCTTTCTAATATCAAAATCAGGCTTAACTCCAATAGCGCCTAAAACTATTTGTTCAACTCCGGTTGATTTATGAACGGCAAATCCGAAATCTTCCAGGTGTTTAATTACATTCTCAATTTGTTTATCATTTACATTTTTATCTAAAACAACGACCACAGTTTTCTCCTGCTAGTTTTTCTAATGAAAATTTTTCTCGCCGGCTTTAATAGCCAAGTTAATATGATCTTCCTTTGACGGAATTGCACATGAATATTTTGCACTGTAAGCGCAATAAGGATTATAAGCTAAATTAAAATCGATTGTGTAAACATAGCTTGTATCGGGATTTAAATCAAAATCAAGATACCGGCCCACACCGTAAGTTTCATTTCCTGTGGTTTTGTCGGTAAACCAAATTGTGTAATAAACTAAGCCGTTCGTTGAAGTTCCCTTATAAACATTCAGCTTATACTGCTTATTTTTATAATTTATCAAAACGTATCCGAATCTTATAATTTTTCTTTTCTCTCCCTTCGTGCCAAAAATTATTACCGTATCGTTTGTGCCGTACCTATATAATTTACTTTTAAAAACAAAATCCGGATTTACGTCAAAATATTTAAGCGGTTTAAAATGAGCGTTATTATCTTGATTAAAAGGAGACGAGGGATCATTTTTCATTTCTTCATTTTTCTCCTGCCTAAATTTCTCTATACTATTAATGTATTTTTCCTGTCCCGATGTGTATTTTTTCCCGCAGGATAAAAATGCGAAAATGATTAAAGTGATTAAAAATGATTCCCAAATACGTAACATTACTTTGCCATTAAGCATTGTCTTTAACCTTCTTTTTAAGTTCACTAAGCTTGTTCAATGCTTCGAGCGGAGTCAGATTATTTATTTCGATATCATTTATTTCGCCCCTAATTTTATCATCTTTTATTTCGAATAAATTAATTTGATTTTCATTTTCCCCTTTCAATTTTTTCAGTTTTTCTTTTTTTATTTCATAAGGCGTTAATTCTTTGCTCTCAAGATTTTGTAAAACCTCTTTTGCCCTGTTTGAGACGAAAACAGGCAGCCCTGCCATTTGAGCAACTTGAATGCCGTAACTGTGATCTGCTTTTCCCACGCTTACTTTATGAAGGAAAAATACTTTATCGCCGTGTTCCCTTACTTCTACTTTATAGTTTTTAATTCTCGGAAATAATTCGGCCATTTCATTTAATTCATGATAATGAGTAGCAAACAAAGTTTTTGCGGCAACATCCGGATTTTCATGCAGGTATTCCGTTATTGCCCATGCAATTGAAATACCGTCAAATGTGCTGGTTCCGCGGCCGATTTCATCAAGTAAAATCAAACTTTTGGAAGTTGCGTTATTCAATATATTTGCAGCTTCCTGCATTTCGACAAGAAATGTACTTTCTCCAGCAGCAATATTATCACTTGCACCTACTCTTGTAAAAATTCTATCCACAATTCCAATTTGCGCCTTTTTAGCAGGAACAAACGAACCTATTTGTGCAAGCAAAACCATTAATCCAATTTGCCTTAAGTAAACGGATTTACCTGCCATATTCGGGCCGGTTAAAATTATTATCTGGTCATTCTCATTATCAACCTTGCAGTCGTTTGCCGTAAACTTTTCGCCGGGAGGGAGAATCCTTTCAACAACAGGATGTCTTCCTTCAATTATTTCAATTGAATTTCCATCATTTAATTCAGGCTTAACATAATTATATTGTTCGGCGCATTCTGCAAATGAAATGAAACAATCGAGCATGGCAATCATTCTTGCATTCTGCTGAACAGCTTCCGCTTCGGCTGCAACCGTTAACCTGATTTCGTTGAAAAGCTGCGTTTCCAGTTCATAAATTTTCTCTTCTGCGTTCAGGATTTTTTCTTCATAATCTTTTAATTCGGGAGTAAGAAATCTTTCCGAGTTAACCAAAGTTTGTTTACGTATATAATCCTGCGGAATTTTTTCCTTATGTGCATGGCTTACTTCAATATAATAGCCGAAAACTTTGTTAAAACTTACTTTTAAAGAAGAAATGCCTGTCCTTTCTCTTTCGGTTTTTTGAAGATTTGCTATCCAATCTTTTCCATGCAATGAGATATCTCTCAATTCGTCCAGTTCAGGGCTAAATCCGCTTTTTATTACTCCACCATCTGCCATACTGAGCGGCGGAGTATCTACAATAGAACTTTGTATCTTTTCTACAAGCTTATCGAGCGTTATTAATTTTACCGAGATTTGAGAAAGCGTTTTAATCTCTGCATTTGATAGATAATCTTTTATTGAAGGAATTTTTTGAAGCGAAGTTTTTAATGCAATTATTTCTCTTGGATTTGCTCTTCCTGTACAGACTTTTGAAATTAGTCTTTCAAGGTCGCCGATTTCTTTTAATTCATTTATTAGATTTTTTCTCAGCGGTTTATTTTTTACAAGTTCTTCAACGCTGTCCTGCCGCTTTTTAATCAAGTCTAATTTTCTGAGAGGTGCGGAAATCCATTTCTTCAGTAGACGACCGCCCATAGCAGTTTCAGTCTTATCTAAAATAGAAATTAAAGATCCTTCCCGTCCTCCGTCCTGCATTGAAAATGTAATTTCAAGATTTCTCTTTGTTGAATAATCCAGAGTCATATATTCAGAAGGATTATATGCCGAAACTTTGTTGAGATGTGAAAGATTTTCCTTTTGTGTTTCCTGCAAATAATTTAACACAACTCCGGAAGAGATAATCCCAGTTGTAAAATTCTCAATTCCGAAACCTTTTAAATTTACAGTTTTAAACTGCATAATTAAAAGTTCCTTAGCATATTCAAAATTGAAAACCCATTCATCAACTTTTGTAATCCTGATTGAAGAATTAACTTTATTTACGATGGATAAAAATTGTTCTTTATCTTTTTTTTGAACGAGTATTTCCGAAGGGGATATGGATTCAATCTGCTGCTGCACTAAAGATGAAGGAACTTCATAAGCATAAAATTCACCGGTGGAAATATCGCAGAATGATATACCTGCAATTTCCTCCTTAATGCAAACTGCCATCAAATAGTTGTTTTTTTTATGATCCAATATTCGATCTGAGAAAGCCACACCCGGAGTAACCACTTCAATCACTTCCCTTTTAACAATACCTTTTGCAAACTTGGGATTTTCGACCTGTTCACAAACAGCTACCCGGTAACCTGCTCTAACCAATTTCGGTAAATAAGTATCAATAGCATGATGCGGAAATCCTGCAAGGGGAACATCTTCTGCCGCACCGTTTGCTCGTTTCGTCAAAGTAATCCCCAAAACTTTCGAAGCAATTTTTGCGTCTTCATCAAAAGTCTCAAAAAAGTCACCCATCCTAAAAAGTAAAATAGTATCGGGATGAGATGCTTTAATCTTACTGTATTGGGTCATTAAGGGAGTTTGCATCATTCTCATTTTATTAAGAAAATAAAAATAGTTTAATATTGATAGAATTTCAATTTAATGAAAAGTTAACATTTCAAAGTACTTATCGTAAATTAATTTTTACTCTATTGCCTTAATTTGTTTAATAATGTCGATTTTCGTAAATAACTGTAATAAAGTATTTAACTTGATTAGGTGAAAGTTTTTCATATATTTGTCTCTAACTATTCAGCTAAAATGCGGTTATTTCGAATTTTTAAGATAATTTTGTCATCTATTCTCAACAATTATACTTTATGAAAGAAGATTATCATAAATGGTATTCACAATATCTCAACAAGGAGATGGAAATGCTCGTTTTCGGGCATGACGGATATCCAATCATATTATTTCCTACTGCCAAAGGAAGATATTTTGAATGCAAGGATTTCGGTTTAATTGATTCTATTTCAGAGTTTGTAGATTCAGGTAAAATTAAGATTTATTGTCCGGACGGATTTGATTCTGAAAGCTGGTACAACTATGAAATTCACCCAGCTGACCGTGTAAAGAATTACATTAATTATGAATTAGCAATTCTTTACGACGTAATTGAATTTGCAAAACATGAAACGGAAAAAGAAAAAGTCGGTGTTGTTGGCTGCGACTTTGGCGGATATCATGCAGTCAACATAGCGATGAAGCATCCTAATTTAGTCGATAACCTAATTTCTATAAGTGGATTGCTGGATATTAAGCGGTTCATTTGGGGTTATTATGATGATAACTGCTATTTTAATAATCCGAAGGATTTTCTTCCCAATTTAACGGACAATTGGTATCTGGAAAAAATTAAAAATATGGGAATAATTCTCGGGATAGGTGGAAAAGATGAATATCTTATTCAAAATAAAAATCTCTCTCAAATATTGACATCGAAAAACATTAACAATTGGCTGGATATTCAGCCTGATTCAAACCACGACTGGGAGTTTTGGAAGCAGATTTTCCCTAAGTATTTAAATGCAATACACTTCTAATTTATCTTCTCAACTTTTTGATTAACATTTAAATTGATTAAAACTTAATTTATTTTGATGCAATTCGAAAAATTGTTATAATAAAACTAAATCGTTTACTCTTATATTTGACGCAAGATTTATTATATTATGTATTAAAAGAAATCCTTGTATTAAATAAAATTATTATAGAGTTTAAATTCTAAAAATATTATTACCAATTATGATCAAATATGATTTTCACGTAAGAAAAAACATAAGAAAAAAATACCAATTTGACACTTCACTCTTTACGATCTCCGGTGATTTGATAATTGCAAATTTCCGGCAGGCCAGAATCTTAGCCAATCAAATAAATGAACAAAGAAAAGCTGAAAATAAAACAGACCAATTGATTGCCCCAGGCCAGCTAAATGCACTCGGACTAATTCATGAAATTTTTCACTACTTAATTAGAATTTATGAAACAATTGAAAACCCAGGAGTTATAGATCGCGGGATCAATCATCTTAAATCGGTTTTAGGTGAAGAAGAATTTAATAAAGTTTTTTTAGCTTATATAATTGAATTTCCGTCCGTAGAAGTTTTTAAGGGGAATATGAAACCGGAAGAATATCTTACCGGAAAGACCGAAGGTACACCGAATATCAAAATAATTTTTGAAGAATTGCTTCTTCTGCACCTTGAAAATTTTAATCCGGCTACAAGAAGTTTGGAGGAATTGTTTACCGACAAGCCTCTTTCACAAGTGACAAAATATATTAATTTTCTGGATGAAGCGGATAAATTTTTTCTTAAAGAAAAACCTTTCTCACAAGAAAATCTTACATTACTTGCATTTTTGAAAAGACCGATTGACAATAGTCCTCACAGTATTGAAGGACAACTTGATTATATGCTTCAAAAATGGGGTGTTTATATATATGACAAATTCTATAATAGAATTTTATTAAGCAAGGATCTGATTTTAGAAGATCTAAGATTATTTATTCGCCATGGTGACATAAAGCCCACTCCTCCGGTACCTGTTTATGATGCAGATTATCTTCGCAGGCTAAGATTAAAATTAGCTGCCGGCGAAAAATTGACGGATGAAGAAAGCAGATACTTTTATTCGGAAATTGAAAAGTTCACCACCGATATTGATTGGATGCCTAAAGTTGTAATGATTGCAAAAAATATTTTTGTTTGGCTAGATCAACTTTCTAAAAAATATAATCGGTCCATTACAAGATTGGATCAAATTCCTGATGAAGAACTTAATACATTAGCCAGATGGAATTTTAACGCTCTCTGGCTAATCGGGATATGGGAAAGAAGCAGTGCATCAAGAAAAATCAAACAATTTACGGGGAACCCGGAAGCGGCTCCTTCGGCATATTCACTTTACGATTATGTAATTGCTCAGGAACTCGGCGGAGAAGAATCTTTCCAAAATCTTAAATCACGCGCCGCTTATAGAGGGATTAGACTTTCAAGCGATATGGTTCCAAACCATACAGGAATTTATTCTAAATGGATAGTGGAAAAACCGGATTATTTTTTACAATCCGATTATTCTCCATACCCTAATTATACATTTAACGGACCAAATCTTTCGGATGATATGAGAGTTGAAGTAAGGATAGAGGATAAATATTATTCAAAAGAAGATGCTGCGGTTGTATTTCAAAGAAGAGACTCATATACAGGAAACATTAAGTATATCTATCACGGAAACGACGGAACTCATATGCCGTGGAACGATACTGCACAATTAAATCTTTTAAAACCCGAAGTTAGAGAATCTTTAATTCAAACTATTCTACACGTTGCAAGAAAATTTCCGATTATTAGGTTTGATGCGGCAATGACTTTGGCAAAAAAACATTACCAGCGTTTGTGGTTTCCGAAGCCCGGAACCGGCGGCGCAATCCCCTCCCGGTCCGATTATTCAATGACAAACAATATGTTCGATCAGGCGATGCCGGAGGAATTCTGGCGCGAAGTTGTAGACAGAATAAACTCTGAGATGCCGGAGACTCTACTTCTGGCAGAAGCATTCTGGTTAATGGAAGGATACTTTGTAAGAACTCTCGGTATGCATCGAGTGTATAACAGCGCTTTTATGCACATGCTGATGAAGGAAGAAAATAATAAATATCACGATTTAATAAAAAACACACTGGATTTTAATCCGGAGATATTGAAGCGTTACGTTAATTTTATGAGCAATCCCGATGAAGAAACGGCTGTTAACCAATTTGGTAAAGGAGATAAATATTTTGGTGTTGCGGTTTTACTGGTAACAATGCCGGGATTACCAATGTTTGCACATGGACAAATTGAAGGTTTTTCGGAAAAATACGGGATGGAATATAAGAAAGCATATTATAATGAAATGCCCGACGATTATTTAATAAAGCGTCATGAAGCTGAAATATTTCCACTGATGCAAAAAAGATATTTATTCAGTCAGGTTAACAATTTTGAGTTTTATGATTTTTACGATGAATCAGGCAATATAAATGATAATGTTTTTGCTTATTCAAATAAATCGGGCGCAGAAAAAGCATTGATTATTTACAACAATTCCTATTACCTATGCAAAGGCTGGATAAATCATTCCGCCGGTAAAGTATTGAGTGAAAGTAATCTTAATCGCAGTATAAAAAAGATAGCAGAAGCATTGGAATTCAAAAACCATTATAAGAATTTCTATAAGTTAAAAGAGCATAAAACCAAACTTGAATTTCTTATGTCTTCAACAAGGATTCATGAATCGGGAATGTTTTTTGCTCTTAACGGATATGAGTACAGAGTTTTTTACGACGTAGAAGAAATTTATGATGAAGCAGGCGATTACGAAAGATTAAACAATATTTTAAACGGTGCTGGTGTGCCTTCAATTGATTATTCTCTCAAGGAGATGAAACTCGCACCTTTTAATGAAAGCTTGAACAACCTATTAAGTATGGAAATAATTTCCGAGTTAAAAAATTATTGTTTTAAGAAAGTAAAAAATCAAAGGGTTTCAAAATCTAAAAGTAAAAAAGTAAATGAGCCTTTGTTGCCCTTTACTAAAAACAAGCTAATCAATTTTATTGAAGAAACAAGAAGAACCGGCGCAATCAGATTAAATAACAATGATGATATTTTAGATGAGTTAAAAAATATTTTAAATAGAACCAAAACTTATTATAATTTAGCCAGCAATAAAAAAAGTACAAAAATCAATACATTTAAAGCCGCTAGTAAGGAAAAGGCAAAAACAAATAAGTTAATTGAAATGGATGAGAATGAAAGAGAAACGCTCTTAATTTTTATTTTATTAAATACCGTTCTTTACATATCTGATATTTCAGGGGATGTATATCAAGATGATTTATTTGAAAAACTTTTACTAAACAAAAGCTTGTTTGATAGTTTAAGCAGCTTAGGTCATAATCCGGATAATATTTTAAAAGAAATTTCTCTATTAAGCGCTTTGCTTTCAAAAAGTTATTTATTAAATAAAAAATTATACTTAAACAACAATTCATTGGAAATTTTTATTTCGGATTTCCTTAACGGGAAGCAAATAAGTGAACATCTGATGCTGAACGAATTTGAAGGGAACATGTATTATAACAAAGAAAGATTTGAAGAAATTATAACCTGGTTTTTCAGGCTTTATATACCAACTGAATTAATAAATGCAAAACAAAAAATAAAAATAGATAATCTAAAAAAAGAAGAAACAGCAGAATTAGCTAATCAAAATAAATTATCTGTTTCCATAAATAAAGCTGAAAATTTTATTAATAAAATCATCCTTGCATCGGAAAAAGCTCAGTTTAAAGTAAAAGAATTAAAACAAAACCTTGAGAAGAAGGAAGTTATAAAAAGGAAACCTATTAAGAAGGTTAAAAAGAGTGATGGTTTAAAGGTAAAGACAATTAAGAAGAGGAAAAGTTAAATAGCTGATAAATCCGCTTAAATAAACATTCTTTTAAAGATAAACCGGAATATCAAACCAAAAAACTTTTTCCTGTCTCAACAAAATTGATTGCCCTATTAATTTTGCCGGATTGATAAATTACGCTGCTTTGTGCATCCTTTAAGTAATACCGGTCTTTTTGTGTGTATTTTTTTGTAGGGACAAGCATTACAAAATAAGCTGCAACGGAAACAATAATTATTCCCAGGATTAAAAACCACAACGGAGGATTATTTTTTTCTTCAATGTTTGCCAAATTGTTCTCCTAAAGATTTTGAATTTTATCTTAAATAAGACCTAAAAGATTCTTTAATTAAAATATAAAATTAAATCTTTAAAAATTCATAAACTTGATTTTTCTCACATCCCATTTTTCTAAGGTGAAGAGATAAATTTGGCGGCAGCATCAGCACAGTTTTCACCATCTATAGCAGATGAGACAATACCACCGGCATAACCCGCACCTTCACCGCATGGAAATAATCCGTTTATTTCAGTATGCATAAAATTCTCTTTAATTCGTGGTATCCTTATTGGCGAACTGGTTCTACTTTCGACTGCAACTATCTGTGCTTCCTCAGAATAATAGCCCTTCATCTTTTTATCAAAAATAGACATTGCTTTTTTCAAGTTATCTACTATAAATCTTGGAAGAGTCTCATGAAGAGGTACGGAAGTCAATCCCGGGATATAAGAAGTTTCAAGCAGTGAAGCTGAAATTCTATTATTAACAAAATCGGTTACTCTTTGCGCCGGGGCCTTCTGAGTTCTGCCGGCTAATTCAAAAGCCATCTTTTCCATTTCCTGTTGGAACATCAGGCCGCCAAAAGTATAATCTTTGCTGTACTTTTTCCAATCTTTTTCATCGACTGTTACAACAAAGCCGGAATTTGCATAAGGTGAATCCCGTCTTGATAAAGACATTCCATTAATTACTATTTCACCCGGCGATGTTGCTGCCGGTACAATAATTCCTCCGGGACACATACAAAATGAATATATTCCTTTACCGTTTATATTACATGATAAATTATAACTTGCCGAAGGCAGGTATTCACTTTTTTCTTTTTTATGATATTGGATTTCATTTATTAGTGCCTGCGGATGTTCTATCCTCACTCCCATAGCAAAAGACTTGGGCTCAATCTTAATATTTTTTTTATTTAAAAGATAATAAATATCTCTTGCAGAATGACCGGTAGCTAAAATAATTGAATCCCCTAAAAGTTCCTTTTCATTATTTATTATAACTCCGGCTGCTTTTGAATTTTTAATTATTAAATCGGATACTTTGGATTCGAGATGAATCTCTCCTCCGAAATTTAAAATAGTTTCTCTTATTTTTTTAATTATTTTCGGCAGCTTATTGGAACCGATATGAGGGTGAGCGTCTATTAAAATATCCGGATCAGCACCATGATTTACAAATACGTTAAGTATTTTTCTTACATCTCCTCTTTTAGTTGAACGAGTGTAAAGTTTGCCGTCGCTGTAAGTTCCGGCTCCTCCTTCGCCAAAACAATAATTAGAATCGGGATTAACTTCATTAAACTGCTGAATTGCCCTTAAGTCCCTTCTTCTTGCTTGTACATCTTTACCCCTTTCAATAATGACCGGTTTAATTCCTAATTCAATTAACTTAAGAGCCGCAAACATTCCGCCGGGCCCGAAACCTATAACTAAAACTCTTTTATCGTCTTTTACGTGTGAATATTTAATCCTATTTCCGCCAACTTGAGGTAGCTCGTTAATATATACTTCACAAAGTACACGATAAAGCGGCGTATGTCTTCGTGCATCAATGGATCTTTTCTGCGGTACAACAGCTTTAATTTCTTCAAGAGCTGATTTTAATTGATGAGCTGCTTGAGTATAAAGGAATGTTTTATCGATTATTTTTTCCGGGGGTACTACTATTTCGATTTGTTTAAGCAAGGCATTGTCCTCTATTTATGAGGAAAAATATTCAAATTAGAAAATTTAATAAGTATTTATTCTATCAATCAAATTCACAAATTATTTTCAACCTTAATCTTTCTCTTGATCTTAAACTTAATCATGCTTCCAATTGTAATTTTAGTTGTTGAATAATTAAATTCAGTTAAATGATTATTAAGATTAAGAATCCTAAACTTTTAAAAAGCTAATATATACCTTTGGTTAATCCGCCGTCAACCTGAATCGTGTTGCCTGTAATATAACTAGCTTTATTGGAAGCAAGGAATAAAACCACGGAAGCAATTTCTTCGGGACTTGCAAGTCTATTCATCGGGATTTCTCTAGCCATTTCAATTAATACTTCTTCATGGGATTTTCTATCCTGCTTGCTTCTGTTTACAGCTAAATCATAAATACGGTTTGTAAGGGTATAACCGGGGGCAACATTATTTACAGTAATGTTATATTTTGCAACTTCATTGCTTAATGTTTTTGCAAATCCTATCACCCCGTTACGAAGTGAATTCGAGAGCATTAATTTATCCATCGGCTGCTTTACTGCGACCGAAGTTATATTTACTATCCTTCCCCATTCCTTAAGCATCATATTCGGAATTACAAGATTGCAAAATCTTACAGTACTAAGTAAAACCTGATCAAAAGCATTCTGCCAGTTATCATCTGTTAAATCCTGGAAATAACCTGGCTCAGGTCCCCCGCAATTGTTAACAAGGATATTAATTTTTCCTAATTGTCTATTTATATTTTCAATGGTATTTTCAATATCTTTCGGTTTATTCAGATCACATACAGACCAGATAGGTTCAAAACTGTATTTCTTTTTTATTTCTTGAGCGGTTTTTAATAATTCTTCCTTATCTCTAGAACATATTGCTACACGGCAGCCTTCCGCTGCGAAAGATTCGGCAACAGCTCTGCCTATACCTTTGCTGGAAGCTGTAACTAAAACTGTTTTACCTTCAATACCCAATTCCATGTCTCGTGTAAAACCTTTCTATTTAGATTTAAAGGAATTAAAATAAAAAATCAATTAAAATGATTCGTATTAAGAATAGTAGTAAACTTATTTTAATCTGCGCAGTAGAGTAAGAATTATTCCGGATAATTTCAATTATATAAAATGGAATATATTATGCATTACATTTCTTAATAGCATAATGCATTCAATCACAATTAAAATAAAAATGTTTAGCTATAAATTCTTTTGTATTATTAGTCGGCTTTTACTTTTATTTCATCTACAATTTTTGTTGTATCTAAGGCAATAACCAATTCTTCATTCGTCGGTACTCTCAGTACAGGTACTTTTGAAGAATCTTTAGAAATAATTTCTTCTTTATTATTATTTCTCTCTTCATCGAGTTCAATGCCCAGGAATTCCATATTCTTACAAACTTCCGCTCTTACTTCCGAAGAATTTTCACCTATTCCGCCGGTAAATACAAAAGCATCCAGGCCGCCCATAGCAGCGGCATAAGAACCAAGATATTTTTTAATTCTATAACTGAAAATATCGAAAGCATACTTCGCACGTTTATGACCTTCTTTCATTGCAGCAACTATTTCACGCATATCGCTGCTTTCACCGCTTATTCCGATTAAACCGCTGTGTTTATTAAGCAGAGTATTTGCTTCATTTAATGACAGGCCTTCTTTTCCCATAATGTATAAAATCAGCCATGGATCGAGATCGCCGCTTCTTGTACCCATTAACAATCCTTCTAGCGGAGTAAATCCCATTGAAGTATCTACCGAGACACCTTTATTAATAGCAGCCATACTGCATCCGTTGCCTAAATGTGCAGTAATAATTCTTAAGTCTTCAATATTTTTCCCCAGAATTTCGGCAGCCTTTCTGGATACATACAAATGCGAAGTTCCGTGAAAGCCGTATTTCCTTATTTTATATTTCTTATAAAGTTCATAGGGAATACCATATAAAAAAGCTTTGTGAGGCATTTTAGTATGAAAAGCCGTATCGAATACCGCAACCTGCGGCGTATTCGGTAATACTCTTTTAACTGCCTGAATACCTTTAATGTTCGGAGGATTATGAAGCGGGGCTAACTCAATATTATCCTGTAATACTTGTATAACATCATCTGTAATTAAAACAGATTCCGTAAATGTTTCACCCCCATGAACTACACGGTGTCCTACGGCTTCAATATCATTTTTATCTTCAATTACTCCATGGTTTTTACTTAGCATTACGCCTAATACATATTCAATAGCTATTGAATGATCTAAAATTTCTCCGACTATTTTTATTCCATCTCCGTCATAGCGGTTATGAGAAAGGACAGCACTGCTCATACCAATTCGTTCGACTAAACCTTTAGCTAATGCAACTTTTTCATTCGTATCAATAAATTGATATTTAATTGAAGAACTACCGCAATTTAAAACTAGTACTTTCATTTCTATATTTTTCCTAAACGATTTTCAAAATTAATTTTTTCAATTTCCCCTATATTCTTAACTATTTAATAAATGATTTGCCCGTTTTCATCATACTTGTAAAAACCTTCACCGGTTTTTTTACCAAGCTTTCTTTCTCTAACAAGTTTTCTTAAAATCGGGCAGGCTCTGTAACGTGGTTCACCTAAAGTCTTCCATAAAGTTTCCATCCACGCTAACACTTCGTCTAATCCCATCATATCTGCCATTTCCAGCGGGCCGTATTGGAAGTTATAACCGAGTCTCATTGCCGTATCAATATCTCTGGCAGTTGCAACACCTTCCAATAAAATATACATAGCTTCGTTCAGCAAAGGAACGATAGCCCTTGTTGTGACAAAGCCGGGATACTCATAAACCTCAACAGGAGTTTTACCGATTTTGGCAGTAAAGACTTTTACAATTTCAACCGTTTTATTTGAAGTGTGTAAGCATTTTATCAATTCAACAACAGGAATTTTAGGAACCGGATGCAGAAAATGCATACCTATTATTTTATCCGGCCGTTTCGTTGTTTCAGCCAACTTTGTTAAACTTAATGTTGAAGTGTTGGATACAAAAATTGTTTCTTTTTTAGCAATAGAATCCAGATCCATAAAAATTTGCTGCTTCAACTTAAAATCTTCATCTACAGCTTCAATAATCAAATCATAATCATTAATCATATTGAATGAAGTATCCCAGGCAATTCTGGCTAATATTGATTTCTTTTCGGATTGGGTCATTGCCCATCTTTTTATTTCACGGTCAATAGACTCATTTAAATTTTCCTTTGCACTTTCCAAATGGTTCGCATCTTTTTCAATTAACAAAACATCTATCCCGTTTCCCGAAATCGTTTGCGCAATTCCCTGACCCATAACGCCGGCACCGATAATTGCAACACTGTTTATAACGCCGGGACCGGCATCTGCTAACTTAGTTCTGCCTAAAAGATCCTCTAACCTTAAATTCTCCTCCTGCATAAAATTCATCCTATAATATTTTCAATAAAAAATAAATTAACTAATAATAATATATCTTATACATTTCTTTAAATTTCATAAGCTATTTTATCGCATATAATTTAGCAATTAATATGCCATAAGTATTATTCAAATAACAATTATTTAGAATCATTCTCTAATTTATTAGCTGCTTATTTTGAACAGTTAAATTTCTATATTTAATTGTATTAAAGAAAAAATCCAACATCAATATTTTTAAATAATCATATTAAAAGTTGTTTTACTATCTTTCTAAACTTGAATTTGAATAGTCAAGCCGTTCAATAATAATTTATACATAATTATTAACTATCACTTAAGACAGCAGAAATTTGAATGACTTATTTAATTTTGAAATTGTAAATCTTCATCCTCTAAGTTAATATTGTAAAGCTTACTTAAAAATCTTTCTTTCTAAAAATTGAGATTGTTATTCCCATAGTTAATATTAAAAATGCTAAAGAAGTAAGAATAGGCTGATAATCTCCTATACTTTTTCCCATAGCAAGTTCAAAGGTAATCTTTCCCATTAACTCGGAAGTTTTTGGAATGATATAATATCCGATATCAATTAAAGATTTTAATAATTTGCTCTGAATTATTGCTCCCCATTCCGAATGACCTGAAGAAAGAAGGGGGCTTAGAATTATAAAAATAAAATATGCTACCATCATGCCAACTGTTTGGCCTTTTGTAATAACACTAAAAAATATTATTAAAGAGTAAAGTACTGCAAATGTAAATGTTATGGAAAAAATGATTAACAGGAATGAAAAATCCCAATGAGAAAATTTAATCGAAATAATAAACCAGGCACCCATTACTAGAAACGTAATATTTAAAAACACAACCAGGATACCGCCCCAGAATTTCCCCCAAATTAATTGAGAACGCGATACCGGTTTGGAAATCAGCAAATCAATATTTCCTTTTTCAAGCATTACCGGAACAAAGCTTGCGCTTGAGAAAATTGCCAATAGCAGACATAATCCTGAAAGAGGGGTAACAATTAAAAGTTCAAGGCCAGATGTTATTTGATGAACGGAAATATTTTGATTGGATTTGCTAAAACCTGAAATTATACTTGTTGTACCGGTTAACGAAAAAACCAGAATCATAATTAACAGTGCAATACAAGAAATGATGAAAAATGCAATAAAAACTTTCCTTGCCATCGCTTCTCTTAAAGTAAACCAGGTCATTATCAAAGTATTTTTCATTTTGTATTCTCCTTTTCTGCTTCCTGGATTAAAGAGATGAACATATCTTCAAGAGTATTTTTTTGCTGTGAAAATTCTTTAATAACGACTCCGTTTTTTCTCAACAGATCAAGAATTCTATTTAACTCCTGCGTATCTGCTACCCGCAAAGTGTAATAACCGTCTTGCATTTTAGCAAGATTTAATCCGTTTAATAATTCCGGGGACAGTTTATCAATTCCATCACCCTCTACACTTATTTTATATTCTTCTTTTTTCTCAGTAAGCTCACTTACGGTTCCTTCTTTCAACAACTTGCCTTTATTTAATATTCCGACCCTGTCTGTAATTAATTCTACTTCGGATAGAAGATGGCTGTTCAAAAATATTGTTTTGCCTTTCGTTTTTAATTCAAGAAGTATATCCCGTATTTCTTTTCTTCCGATCGGATCTACACCATCGGTAGGTTCATCAAGAAAAATAAGCTCAGGATCATTAAGCAGTGCTTGCGCAAGTCCCAGACGCTGCATCATTCCCTTTGAATAATTTTTAACTTTTGTCTTTTTCCACTTGGATAGCTTAACCAGTTCCAGAAGCTCGTCTATTCTCTTCTTTAAATAATCGCTTTCCAATTCGCTTAACTTCCCGAAGAATTGCAATACGTCTCCGCCGTTTAAGTAAGCAGGATATTTATGGTTTTCCGGTAAATAACCGACTCTTTTCTTAACATGATAATTAGCAATTTCTTCATCGAGAATTTTTGCAGAACCCGAGGTAGGGAAAATAATTCCCAATAATAATTTAATTAATGTGGTCTTGCCTGCGCCGTTTGGCCCGAGAAGACCAAAGATGGATCCTTTACTTACATTAAGTTTTAACTGCGTAAGAGCTTCAACCTTTTTTTTACCGAACGATGATGAATATACCTTTGTCAGGTCTGCTGTTTCTATCGCATATAAACTCATATAATATCCTGTTATTTTTTATTTTAACTTTAAATATAAGAAAAAAAGATGAAGGACAGACCCTTTCAGCTTACCATATTGTTAAAAAATGATGATGTTTTTTGTTGCTGCTAAATATTATAAATTTTTTGATGGTTTTGTATTCACCGTTTGGTAAGAATGTGTTTTAATTATTTTTTGTATTTTTAAAAGTAAATAAAGAATTAATCATAAGTACGTTTAAGAGATATTATTGGAGCCTAAAGAAGCACTTTTAAAATTTTTCGGTTATAATTCTTTCCGGAAAAATCAACTGGAAATTATTAATGCAATACTTGAAGGAGAGAATGTATTAAGTGTACTGCCTACCGGTGCCGGGAAATCTTTATGCTACCAAATACCGGCTTTAATTTCATCCGACTTTTCAATAGTGATCTCACCTTTGATTGCTTTGATGAAGGACCAGGTTGACTCTCTGAATAAACTTGCACCGGTTGCTGCTTTTATAAACAGCACTTTATCTTTTTATGAAACCGAAGAAGTTTTGAAAAATATTTCATTCGGTAAAACCAAGTTATTATACTTAGCACCGGAAAGACTGGAAAGCATTGATTTTGCCGATAGGATTAAATCTCTAAATCCTTCTTTTGTATTTGTAGACGAAGCTCATTGTATAAGTGAATGGGGGCACAGCTTTAGGCCGAGCTATAGAAAAATTAAAGATTTTATTGATTATATATCAGTAAAAAAAATCTCTGCGTTTACCGCAACTGCAACTCCGGAAGTTGTTAAAGATATTGTAGAACAATTGGGATTAAAGGATCCCAAATTATTCGTAAGAGGATTTGAAAGAGAAAATCTTGAGTTAAATGTAATATTAACAAGAAAGAAAAAAGAAAAATGCTTCGAGTTAATCTCACGATTTAAAACTCCGGCTATAATTTATACAGCTTCCCGAAAAAGAGCCGAAGAAATTTCCGAATATCTTAACATGCATAAATTACACTGCGGTTACTATCACGCCGGATTAGCTCCGGAAGAAAGAAAAAAAATACAGGAAGATTTTATTGAAGGCAGAATACCTATTATTGCAGCTACAAATGCTTTCGGTATGGGCATTGACAAAAAGGATATACGACTGGTAATTCATTACAATACCCCGGGATCAATTGAAAACTATTACCAGGAGATAGGCCGTGCAGGCAGAGACGGAAAAACTTCTTATATATACCTGCTTCACGACGATTCCGATATAAACATTCAAAATTTCTTTCTGGCAAACTCGCATCCGGATAAAAAACTTATTCAAAATATCTATGATGCGATTTGCGATTACGGACAAGTTGCCGTAGGCAATATTCCGGATAAAGAGATACATATTAATCACGAATACATTTCTGCTTACGCTAAAAAGGAAGTTTCAAAAGGATTGCTATACTCTTCTTTAAGGATACTTGAAGGAGGCGGCTATTTAAGACAGGCCTCAGAGTTTGACAACCGAACTACAATTAAAATAAACTTAGAGAAAAGTAGACTAAAAGAATTCTTAAAAAAATCATCCAATAATTTAATTAAAGTTATAGTACTGCATTTATTAAGAGAATACGGCAGTAAAATTTTTACTTCATCTGTTCAAATTTTAACATCAAAAACAGCTAATAATACCGGTTTATCGGAAAACGAGATTGATGAGACATTTACTACACTGGATAATCTGGGAATAATTTCACTCAACAAGCCTATTTCAAAAGAGAATGTTTTACTAACTTCACCTCGAGTAAGTTCAAACCGTTTAATGCTCGATTATAAAAAAATTAATGAAAGCTATCTTTCTCTTCAAAAAAAAATCGACCTGATGGTGGATTATGTTTACTCAAATGAGTGCAGATTTAAATTTATTCTTAGATATTTTGGTGAAAATGTTGAAGATTATAATTGCAGCAGATGCGATAACTGCAGAATTCAAGACTCTCTGCCCGATTCATCAGCATCTTATATAAAGGAAATTCTTCTGCAGACCTTTTTCTTATATAAAGATCCAATAAGCGATGCAGCAGTAACTTCAATATTGCTGGGAACTTCAAAGTTAGAAATATATAAGCACTTAGATACCTTTGGAGCATGTGCAAACTATAATAAAAACGATATTAAATCGGTTTTACATGAACTCATTGCAAAGGGTTTTTTAAGAAAAGACGCCGGCAAAAAATATATTAATTTAACTGAAAGCGGGTCAGACTTCTTAAAAGAAAATGATTTAATAAAAGATGAATTAATCGAGCAGCCGGAATATGAAGTTAACCTGGAACTTTTTAACCTGTTAAAAGAAGTAAGAACAAAAGCTTCCAAAAAATTTATGCAGACAGGCTATTTAATCTGTCCAGATGAAATACTCAAAGAAATTTCAGCGACACATCCTAAAACAAAAAACGAATTGCTTATGATCAACGGTTTTAACCATAGGATGTTTAATAAACTGGGTACAGATATACTTGAAACAATTAATGAATTTGAAAAAAACAAAAGTGTCATATCAACTAAAACACATAAGGAACTTCGTACGATACCGGCAAATATACAAGAGACACTAAAACTATTAACAAAAGGTTATTCATTAAAGGATATTGCTTCGCTGCGCAAACTGTCCGAAGCGGTAATTTCGATGCAGATAGAAACAATACTTGAATATGAAAACAATATCGATATAAGCAGGCTATTCGAGAAAAACGAACTAGACGTTATAATAAAAGAAATAGAAAAAGGATATAGCGACTTAAAAGATTTGAAGGGGAGGCTTCCAGGCGATATTTCCTATCCGCAGATTAGAATTGCATTAGCAAAGTACAAATCTACTTTGCATTCTTTTTCTTAAGACTTTCCAAATATGCAGTTACCTTGCTAAAAAATTTTTCCCACTTAGCCGGATCTTGATTATAGTACTCTATTGTCTTTTTATAATCTTCCTTAGTAGTATTATATCTTTTAAACACGATACTCTTAAGTGAATCATTCTTAACATTCAAAGTGTTCAATGTATCCTGCTGAATAATTAAATCGGCATATATTTTTACGAATTTATCTTCGTTTATAATTTTTTTCCTGGAACACCCGGACAGGAGAGTAATAAGTAAAATTTGTGATACTAATACAAGAATGCAGTTTAAGCGGTTGCTATATTTACTGAATATTTTAATCAACTCAAGCTTTTTGTACTATTATGATTTGTGCCCTTTTTAAATATTTAACCTTCTGTTTTCACAAGAAAAACTTATTTCATTTTTTTGCTTGCTTCGAACAAAATCTTTTTTTCTTTATCGGTTAAATTTTGATAACCTGATTGACTTATTTTGTCTAAGATCGCATCAATCTCAGCTTGTGTTACTTCATGCTTATTTTTATCATCCTTTATTTCATAATACCTTGCTTCTTCAACATTATCATCTTTTTTCTTAAAAACATTTGCAGCGTTTTTTAAAGAATCGAAAACCTTTCCGCCGCCATGCTGATAAGATGATCTGCCGAAAATATTTCTAAAAGAGAAATTAGATTTTCTATCAAGCATTATATAAACAAAACCTGCCAGACCGCCTCCAAGATGAGCGAGATGTGCTATATTTCCACCCTGAGGAATTGAATATAATTCGACTAAAACCGCAAAAGCAATTAAGTATTTTGCTTTTATAGGAATGAAGAACCAAAGGTAAATATATTGGTTTGGGAATAACATACCGAATGCTATTAGTACGCCGAAAATAGCGCCGGATGCTCCAATTGTTGGGCCTAACGGTTCATGAAATAGAGGAGGAAAGATTAATTGAGAAATACCGGCAATTACTCCGCAGAGTAAGTAGAATGTTAAAAATTTTTTAGAACCCCATAAATTTTCTACTTCCATCCCGAACATCCACAGCATAAACATATTCCAGAAGATATGCCAAAAGCCGCCATGCATGAACTGGTAAGTAATTAATTGCCACGGATAGAAACTCCAATGAATGACTTGACCAATCCCGTTAGATAAGTTTATTCCGCCAATTGGAATTAAAGCAAGATATTCGGTTAATATATCACCAAAAGTTAATCCGGTGCTGGTTTGGATCTGCTGACCTAGCATATAAACAATAAAAACCAAGCCATTAATTATCAATAAATTCTTGATTACCGGAGGGAAAAAACTAAAACCGCCGAATCCTGAAGGTCTATAATAATCACTCACAAAAAATTCCTTTATTAAAATATTTTACTTATTTATAAAACAATATGTGAAAATAATCAGATAAAAACATGTACAAAATAACTCACAGCCATACTAAATATGTTATCAATTTAAGTTTTTATAATATATATCCGAATTTCGCTAAATTCCGCAATTATAAGAAACCTGCCTATTTCCAGGCAGGAATTGAAATAATATCTGGTAATGCATAGCGGAAAAAATATTCCAGTGAAATAAATTTACTAAATATTCGCTGTAATAAGTATGCTATGCTTCACTTAATGCCGCAACACCCGGCAGTGTTTTACCTTCTAAAAATTCAAGTGAAGCCCCTCCGCCTGTAGAGACATGGGAAACTTTATCATCCAATCCGGCTTTACTTATTGCAGCTGCAGAATCACCGCCGCCAATTATAGTAATTGAACCATTATTTGTTGCCTGAACCAGAGTTTCTGCAATTGCATTTGTACCTTTTGCAAAGTTATCCATTTCAAAAACTCCCATTGGTCCGTTCCAGACAATCGTTTTAGCTTTCAATATTTCACCGCTGAAAATTTTTCTAGTTTCCGGCCCGATATCGAGTCCCATTTTATCTGCGGGTATTTCATCAACACTAACAACCTTTGACGGTGAATCGTTTTTGAACTCATCGGCAACTACAACATCAACAGGCATTAAGAATTTTACATTCGACTTGCTTACTTTGTCCAGAACTTCCTTAGCTAAATCTATCTTTTCGGCTTCAAGTAAAGATTTGCCAATTTCTTTACCTTGTGCTTTATAAAACGTATAAGCCATTCCCCCGCCGATGATCATTGTATCTACTTTATCTAAAAGATTAGTAATAACATCAATTTTCCCGGATATTTTAGCTCCGCCTAAGATTGCACAATATGGCCTTTTAGGATTTGAGATTGCGCTACCTAAATAATCCAATTCTTTCTGCATTAAATACCCAGCAGCACATTGCTTAATATATTTTGTAACACCTTCCGTAGAGGCGTGTGCTCTATGTGCGCTTCCGAATGCATCATTAACATAAACATCACCGAGTTCCGCCAACTGCTTTGCAAACTGCGGATCGTTTTTTTCTTCTTCTTCATGAAATCTTAAATTTTCCAGGAGAACAACATCTCCGCTTTTCATTTGGCCTACAATTTTTTTAACTTCTTCTCCGATACAATCGGGAGCCAATTTAACTTGCTTATTTAAAAGCTCACCCAAACGAACCGCAGCAGGCTTCAAACTATACTTCGGATTAACCTTCCCTTTAGGTCTTCCCAAATGACTCATCAATATTGCTTTACCGCCATCGGTTATTATTTTCTTTATTGTCGGCAGTGAAGATACGATTCTAATATCATTTGTTATTTTAAGATCTTCGTCTAAAGGCACATTAAAATCTACACGTACTAAAACGCGCTTGTCTTTAAGATTAAGTTTATCTATTGATAATTTGTTCATTTATTACCATCCTTTTTCTTCTTATTCAAAACACACGAATTAAATGGCTTTTTAAAAGCAGTTTATTAAAAAGAACCAATCTGAATTAGTGAAGGGATATAAACAACAAAGACGAAGTTTTTACTCCGTCTTTGTTTTTAATAATTAACCTTGCTTAGCGATTTTTACCAGCAAATCGACCACTCTGTTTGAATAACCCCATTCATTATCATACCAGGAAATAACCTTAAAGAATCGCTTTTCATCTTTAAAATTATTCTGAAGAGTAGCGAGTGAATCGTAAATCGAAGATCTTTCATCATGGACAAAATCCGTTGAAACTACTTCTTCGTTACAATATCCCAAAATTCCTTTTAAATAAGTTTCGGACGCTTTTTTCATTAAAGCATCTATTTCTGCTATAGAAGTTTCTTTAACAGAACGGAAGGTTAAATCCACTACAGAAACATCTGCAGTCGGAACTCTAAACGACATACCCGTTAACTTGCCTTTTGTTGAAGGAAGAACTTCTCCGACAGCTTTAGCCGCACCTGTGGTAGATGGAATAATATTTATTGCCGCTGCTCTACCGCCTCTCCAGTCTTTCTTTGAAGGACCGTCAACGGTTTTTTGAGTAGCAGTATATGAATGAATTGTAGTCATTAATCCGGTTTCAATTCCAATCCCTTCTTTAAGAATTACATGAACAACCGGAGCTAAACAGTTAGTTGTGCACGATGCATTCGAAATAATATTATGCTTTGCCGGATCATATTCATTATCATTAACACCTAATACAATTGTTTTAACATCACCCTTTCCAGGAGCAGAGATTACTACTTTTTTTGCACCGGCTTCCAGGTGACCTTTTGCTTTATCGGAATGAGTGAATAATCCGGTTGATTCTATTACATAATCAACTTTTAATTCTTTCCAAGGCAACTGGGAAGGTTCTTTAGTAGCAAGCACACATTTAATTTTATGACCGTTGACAATAAGAATATCGTCATGCTCTAAAGATGAATCACTTTTTTCCGTTGCTAACTTTCCTTTAAATTTACCATGGACCGAATCATATTTTAATTGATATGCAAAATATTTTGCATCTGTGGTTATATCTACTACCGCTACAACATCTATTTCTTTACCCAAAATACCTTTATCAACCAATGCATTAAACACCAATCTGCCTATTCTGCCGAATCCATTAATACCGACTTTAATTGCCATACTATACTCCTTTAATTAAAATTTTTTTTAGTGCATTACAAAAATACTCAAAGGGTGTTTTAATTTCAATTGGATTGAATTAAATATCTAAGAATAGATAAGTATCCGCTAATTCAGATCACTAAAGTCTAAGGCTGTTTAATAATAATTTTTAAAAATATAGAGATGAAATTTAATTTACAATTAACAATGAAATAAATTTCCAATCAACAAAAATGGTCCCTTGAATCGATTTAAGATTTTAGCCGTAACAATATTGGGAAATATAAATCTGCAGCAGGAGAACTGGTAACGAAATGCTTAATTCAATATTTGCTTTACCGAAAGCACAGATAATTTAATTTTAATATAATGCAATATTTTAAACAGGCTTAGCTATTTTTTCTTTTTAAATTATTTTTTTAATATACTCCCACAAATCGAAACCTAATCCCAGACCAAGACCCACTAACACTGTTAATTTTAAATTAATTAAAATTACGCTCGGTAAAGAGTAAATATTGTAACCTTCAATTAACATGTAAAGCAAAAAAAGTAATAAAATACCAATAACATTGAAAGTGCCATAAATTACCGGTAGAGCAAAAGATCTTATAAAAAGATATAATTTTTTATTTTTTTTAATAAAGTAAGAATAAGTTTTTATTGAAAAAAATATTACTGTTGTTAATATAAAATCTCTTACTAAGTTTAAAGGATGATAAGATTTACCTATTATGATAATATTTAGTACGAAAACTGAGATTAAAATTAAAAATTGTTTTTTTAAATCAGATTTTGGAAGCAGACTGAAAAAAATTGAGCCGTAAATTCCAACAGTTGTAAAAATAAAATATGGGTTGTGCAAATTAAATATTCTAAATTGGAAAAATAAATACCCGATGACTAAACTGCCTAAAATACCAAAGAGTATTTTGGCAATGGAATCGATAAAGCTTGATATTTTTCCGTTCACTTAATTTTCTTCCGTACGATTTTATTATTGCACAATAATTTTAATATCATAAATTCTTTTTTATGTATTTAAGTACATATTCTTTCAGATCGGTTTTATTTTTATAATAAAATGTTTTTTCCGGGTACGGCATAATAAATACTCTCTCCATACCGGAACTTTTTCTTGCACTTATTTTTAACGAATCGGTTATTCCCAAATAAATGTAAAGATATGTTTTGCCTGCTTCTTCCATTTTAGTATTTGGCACAAGAACATAATTTTTCTTTTTCAGGATAATCCTTACTGCCGATCTTAAATCTGCATTAAAAAGAGTATCTTTTTTTAAATTTTCAGAATGGTTATTAATAATAAGATATGCTTTAAAAACCTTTTGTTTCTTTTGCGCATAAATTTGATTAGTCAGTAAAAGCGAAAGAAATATAAAAATGACAGAGAAGAATTTCGTTTTGGATTTCATAAATGCCCCTAGAAATAATAAAATTTATTATAATCCGTTTAACAAAGAAATTTTTATTCTATATTTTTTACTAGTAAAAAGTATAACAAATAAATTACTTATCCAATCAAAGGAGTAATAAAACATTTAATAAAAACCCGGCACTCCTAAAACTCGGCTAATTGTTTAAAAATTTTTAAATTAAAATGAACAACCTCGTAAAAATTTTTAATAATATTTATATACATATTGAACAATGCCTACTTTATTACCGTCGCTGTCATACTTCAATTCCTCAATTACATTTCCTTTCTTGTCATATTTATATTCATATTTATTTTGTAAATCATCGTCTCCGTTATAACTTAACGACTCTACCTTTTTACCATCCTGGTCGTACTGATTAACTATTTTAAACTCAAGTTCGCCGTCTGCATTATACCATAAATCATCTGTAAGGTCGCCGTAATCATCATATTTATAAATATAATATTTTTCCATTATTCCGCTCATATTTAGTCTTGTAGCTTTTATTTTATTCCCGTATTTGTTGTATTCATAAATATATTTATTAATAAGTATTCCGCTCGAATTATATCGTAAGGTCTGGGTCCGGAATCCGGCATTATTGTATTTATACTCGTAACGCTGATCCACCTTACCGGCTTTATCATAAAAAAGCATTTCGGTAATGAAGCCTTCAGGATTATAAAGAGTTTGAGATAATTTTTGACCGTTTATTAATTTTCCGTCGGAATCCAAATTGAAACTGATTTTATCTACGGTTTTTATCCTTTGTATCTTCGCTAAACTGCGTTCTTCAAGCTCAGCATTTCTAATAATATGAATTTTTTTCTCCTCTTTATATCTCCCCTTTGACTTTTCGGTTTCTTTGGTAGAAGAACACCCAATGTACATTAAAGATATCAAAGCACAATTTATTATTATCAAAAATTTCAATTTCACTTAAACACTCCGCATTACAAATTTTCTTAGGGAAAAACATAAAAGATAATTCACCTAATCATAAAATTTATTAATGAACTCTTTATAAATTAAGCTACTTTTTCTTTTTGTCCGATTTTTTCTTTATTTCTTTCCCGTCTTTATATATTTTTTCAAGAATTACTTTCCCCTTCTCATTAAAATCCTGCCACTTGCCTTCTCGTTTACCCATTGCATAATTCCCGATTTCTTTCAACTTCCCGTCTCTGTAGTACCACTCCCATTTACCCTCAGGTAAATCATCTTTAAAATTGCCCTGACTTTCCAGTGAAGAATCCGGGTAATAATATTTCCACAAACCTTCATTTTTATTATTAACAAGATTTCCTGCCATTTGCGGCGCTCCGTTTGGATAAAACGTTTTAAATTCTCCGGTTTTAACTCCTTTTACAACATCATATTGGACCTTTATTCCGTGTATATATCCTATTTTCCTTCCTGTATACGGAACCTTGCTGTCTTTTTTATAAATTAAACCATTAATCACAACAAAACCATTGCCTTTTTCTTCCTTTTTTGAACATGATGAAAATAGTAAGGTTAAAACAAAAATGGCAGAAAGAAATAGAATAATATTTTTTTTGTTGCCGTGCCGGATTTTGCCCATAGGTTTCTCTTATATTAAATGGATTTAAAAAATATTTGATATTAAAATATTTCCGGTGTTGAAAGCAATTAGAAAATTTTGACCGGACTTTTAATGTTAATTATAATATTAAGAAGTGCGTTTTTTAATTTCGGAATATGCTTTTAATAAATTCTTTTTTGTCAAAACTAAATCTTGAGATATTACTTTAACTTCACCAAGTACCGGCATAAAATTAGTATCGCCGTTCCATCGCGGAACTATATGAAAATGTATATGCTCATCTATGCCTGCTCCTCCAACCTTTCCCAGGTTAGCTCCGACGTTAAATCCTTCAGGCGATAAAACTGATTGTAAAGCTTGTTCTGCTAATTGCAGTTTCTCCATAATCTCTATTAATTCACTCGAAGTTAACGATGAAAATTCACTGGTATGCCTGTACGGTAATACCATTAGATGACCGTTGTTATAAGGATATAGATTTAATACCGTAAAAGTAAGAACTCCTCTGTCTACAAGAAGATTTGAAGGGTCATCCACATCTAAATTAGAAACTTCACAAAAAACACAGCCATGTGATTTGTTATTTTCTTTAATTGATTCAATATATTTAGAACGCCAGGGCGACCATAATTTTTCCATTTTACCTCATTAAAAAGGCGGTTAATAAAAACCGCCTGTTCAAAATTTTAATGTCCTTCTTCTCTGGATTTATTGTATTCGTCTATAATTTTCTGTTCTACTTCTTTTGGGACTTCTTCATAATGTGAAAATTGACGTTTGTGCACGCCTCGTCCTGAAGTTAAACTCCGGAGAGTAGACGAGTATTTATATAATTCAGCTAACGGAACCTGAGCTTTAATTAATTGGAAGTGTCCGTTCGAATCCATTCCTAAAATTTTACCGCGTCTGCTTGAAATATCTCCCATTACATCGCCCATATATTCTTCCGGAACAGTAACTTCTATGATATAGATAGGTTCCAGCAAGCATGGTTTTGCATCCAGCATTCCTTTTTTAAAACATTGGGAAGCTGCAATTTTAAAAGACATTTCATCGGAATCTACAGTGTGATATGTACCGTCAAATAAAGTTACTTTAACATCAACAACAGTATTACCCGATATAACACCTTTCTGCATTATCTCGACAATTCCTTTTTCCACTGCCGGTATAAAACGACCTGGGACTACTCCGCCGACTATTGCATTTTCAAATTCAAATCCCTTTCCTCTCGGCAAAGGTTCCAACCTAAAATGAACATGACCGTATTGTCCTCTTCCGCCGGATTGTTTTTTATGCTTGTATTCAGCATCGTCTACTCTTCCTTTTATTGTTTCCCTATACGGAACTTTCGGTTCAACCATATCTACATCCACACCGTATCTTTCTTTTAATCTCTTAACAGCTAAACTAAGCTGAAGTTCTCCCTGTCCGGAAACAATTGTCTGTGAAATTTCAGGGTCAAACTTAACGCTGAACGAAGGATCTTCTTCATGTAAAGTATGAAGCCCCGAGGCAATTTTATCTTCATCACCTTTGGCCTTTGGAATTATAGCGCTATTAATAACCGATCCCGGGAATGATATCTTTGCTATAATTACGGAAAGATTTTTTGAAGTTAGAGTATTGTTTGTATGTGTATCTTTTAATTTTACTACGGCTCCTAAATCGCCTGCAAGAATCTTTGTTACATCGGTTCTATTATGTCCATTTAAAATTGATAATTGACTTAAACGTTCTGTTTTTTCATTGTTTTGGTTTAACAGATCCAAACCGGCCGTAGCCGTGCCAGAGTATACCTTAAATAGTGAAAGTTCACCCACATGTTGTTCCGAAATAGTTTTAAAAATGAACATCACCAATTCGCCAGAGGCATCAGGTTTTAGAAGAATTTTATTATCCGTATCTTTTAGCGTTACTTCTTCTCCGCCTCTTTCATCAGGAGTTGGAAAATATTTTGAAACGAAATCCAAAAAATTATTAATGCCAATTCCTTTAGCTGCCGATACGGCAAATACCGGTGTTAAGCTACCTTTTAGAATTGCTGTTTTCAATCCGGTTTCCAGGTTTTCAGGTGATAAAGTTCCTTCTTCAAAATATTTATTCATCAAATCTTCGGATATTTCGGCAACCTTTTCGATTAACTCCGTACGATAATTTTCAGCTGCACTTTTAAGGTCCGCGGGAATATCTTTAACATTAACTTTTTTACTTCCGGCTTCACCATATTCATATACCTTCATGGAGAGAACGTCTATTACCGTATTGAAATTAATTCCTTCTTGTGCGGGGAAAGTAACAACAATAGCGTTTCCGGATATTCTATCTTTGGCCTGCTTTACGGTTTCACTAAAATTGGAATGTTCATTATCTACTTTGTTAATTAATATTGCATTCGGCAATTTATACTCATTCGCAAAACGGAAAGTACTTTCGGAACCCACTTCAACACCTTCCGCTGATTTTAAGACTAAAACCGCCGTATCTACAACTCGGAGAGCTGCTTTTACATCACCTAAAAAATCGGAATAACCCGGAGTATCTAAAATATTTATTTTTGAATTATTCCATTCAAAATGAAGAAGAGAAGTTGAGATGGATATTTGTTTTTCGATTTCGTTAGGAGTGTAATCCGAAGTTGTATTGCCTTCAGCTATATTTCCTATTCTATTTATTTCGCCGGCGGTATAAAGAAAAATTTCGGATAATGAAGTTTTACCGCTTCCGCCGTGACCAATTAATGCAATATTACGTACTGATTCAGCGCCATATTCTTTCAAGTGACATTCCTCCTTAAATTCAAGGTGAGATTGAACTATATTTTTTAATTATTTTTTCTTGTAGGCATTCCAAAAAGCACTTACTCCGTTGGTAATTGCCGAGAGGCTTTTTATCAGGTCTAAAACAGGCCCGGCAAAACCTTCACGCACTTTTTCTTCCAACTCTAAAATGGTATCTACCCTTTCATCAAATTTATTTACTATTCCTTTTGTTACGTTTAACTGATTGCTTGCTTCCTGCGACATACGATTGAGCTTTTCGCTTAAATTAGTGGAAGAAGCAATCAGTGGTTTTATTTCGGAAGTTAATTCTTGAATCTCAGATTTTATGTCTTTAATAGACGTAGTAATCCTGTTTAAATAAATTACTAATGCTATACAAAGTACTGATGCAGAAGCCAGCAAAATAATTGAAAATATTGAAATCAAGCTCATATATTATTTCAAATTGCCCAATTTTTACGAATTCTTGGTATTTTTATAAGCGTCGACCCCGGCTTTAACAGCACCCTTAAGCCTGGAGCTTTCGGTCTCCAAAGTCTGCTTGCCCTGATTAACAGCCCAGGTAGTTTTGGATTTAGCTTCATTGAAAACCTTTTCTGCATCTTTAAGCAGTTCATCGGATTTTACTTTAGCATCGCTAATTAATTTTTCCGATTTTTTCTTTCCTTCATTAATTAGTTCTTTTGCTTTGTCCTTTGCCTCTTCAATATACTTATCAGCTTCATCCATGTAGCCATCTGTTTTAATTTTAATATCATTTCTCAATTCTTTACCGCTTTTTGGCGCATATAATAAAGCTAATACGGCACCTACAACTCCACCGGCAAGAAAACCTACAAATAAACCTTTTCCTATATTATTATCTGACATATCAACTCCTTTTTTAACAAATAATTCTACCCATTGAATATAACAAGCACCTTCTTGAAAATCAAGAAATTAACTACGGATACTGTTTTAACTAATAACAAACGAAAAAATTTTTACTTATGTCGCTTTATAATAAGCAATTATTTTGTTCTACAGATAAAATGCATTTCAAATATCCAATTAAAATCTCCTTTTTACCGGTCAGAAACTGTTTCCACTGATATTTTACCGAATCTTTTCTGATATAAAGAGACACTAAATATTCCGACGAAAACCGAAAACCAAAGTGTAACAATCCTTACAATAAAGGTTGATGCAACGGCGAGGTCTTTGGGGAAATTATTTCTTATTAGCATAAATGTAAGAGATCCCTCAGTAACCCCTAATCCACCCGGCAGCATAGTTAAGGCTCCAACTATAGTTGAGAATCCATAACTAAAAGAAGCCCATATATAACTGATTTTCATCCCAAAATTAATAAGAATTATATGATATCCCAAACATTCAAATGACCAGGCTACTAAACTTAAAAGCGTCATATTAATTAAAGGTATCGGTTTAAGCATCTGATATGAACTTTCGTATGCCATATGAATATTTTTTAAATACTTAACCAGGAATTTATTTCTTTCCAGTAATCCGATAAGCGGCAAGGCAATTTTTTTATTACTTATTACAATAAGTATAAATATAAAGAAGATACCAACACCTATCACAATTTCTCTGCCAAAATTAAAAATATAAGCTCCAATTAAAGTTATAATGATCAACGAAATAAAGTCCGTAATTCTTTCAGCAAAAATTATCGGTAAAGTTTTACTTATAGGAGTCTTCGTAACTTCTTTAACTAAATATGATTTTAATAACTCACCCATTTTACCGGGAGTAACACTCATGATTAAACCGGACATAAAAATTGAAAAAGAATCTATCTTTTTAACGTTAACTTTTAAGACATTTAAGTAATAATCCCATTTTAAAAATCTTAAGAAATAATTTGCAAAAGATAATAAAAGAAGCAGGGGCAAAAGCAGCCAGTTAAACTTTTCAAATGAAGATATAACATCATTAAAATTAGCATAAATAGAGAAAGCGAGATAAAGTAAGCCAGTGATACCAAGCGCAATAAAAATATTTCTTTTGATTTTTTTTAACAACTTAGACTACCCTTAATAACGATTGGTAAACTTTCGTTAATGGAAGGCCAACTACATTATAATAGCATCCATTAATCCTTTTTATGAACACAGCACCAAAGTCATCTTGTATTCCGTAAGCACCTGCTTTATCCATCGGGCTTCCTGTTTTAATATAATCATCAATTTCATTCATAAATAATTTTCTAAAGGTGACTAGTGTCTTTTCATAGCCGGTAATTGTCAGCCCTCTAACCGAGTTAAAAATTGAAAATCCGGTATAAACAGAATGAGTTTTCCCGCTCAACTTTTTTAATATCTTCTGAGCATCTTTTTTGTTTTCAGGTTTACCTATTATTTTTTTATCAAGGACTACAATTGTATCGGCAGTGATAATAATGCCTCGATTTACATGAAATTTTGCTTCATTTAATTTTTCAATCGATAATCTTTTAACAGCGTGAATCGGATCTTCACTGTTAGGTATAGTTTCATCAATTTCAATATCTAATATTTTGAACTTTAAGTTTAATTGTTTTAAAAGTTTTTTCCTTCTTGGGGATTTAGAAGCCAGAAAAATCGGCAAGTCAATTTGAATCATTTTAACTCCTGAATTTCAGTCCCGGGGAAATAATAAGAAAGTATTTGTTTATAACTTCTACCCTCGATCGATTGGTTTATGGCGCCCCATTGGCAAAGTCCTACTCCATGACCGTTCCCTTTACCGTCAATAATAACATCTCCGTTATTATTTTTATAAATATTAAACATTGTACTTCGCAGGATATGCTTATCATCCGGGGTTTTAATAACAGATCTAATATTATTCCCGTTAATATTAATTATTTTTTTATTCCCCTTATCGGATACCAGTATAATTTGAAGATCATTAACCCGGCCTGATTCAAATCTACTTTCTACTTTAACATTTTCTAATTTATAATTATTGCTCCGGATATACCCCGCGGTTTTAAACCTGTCAATAAAAATCTTTTCCGGGAATTTTTCCGTCCAAATAAAGTGAGGTTCTATGGAACAATTTGGAGGATCCCCGTCCCTTACCCCTTGTAAATACGGTTCATTGGTACCTTTGAAAACATTACTCGCATTTCCCGTATGTCCTCCGCAAGCAGCCGAATAAAATACTATTGCCGGTTTACCTTCATAAGCCAGAATTAAATTTTTTGTCTCATCTACGGCTTTATTAGATAACGGCTTTTCAGCATCTGCTCCGCTATAAACCTGGTCTCTTGTATCTAAATAAACATCAAATAGAGAATTATTATTGCCCATTTTCATTACTGCATAAGTCCTGGCACAAATTGCAAATGCCTTTAGAGCTTGAAAATAACTCGTACCCGGGCCAATCGGCATTTCTGCAGGTACAACTCCTTTTAAATAATCTTCTAAGGAAATTCTATTTATAACTTTTACGGAATTTTCATCAGCTATTATTTTCAAATGGCCTCTATATTCCTTACCCTTATAGGATATTATATTTATTGTCCCGTAACTCTTTAATTCAAAATATTTCCCGTGAAAGTCTCTCCCGGATATTGTTAAATTGAGACTACTTCCTTCCGGTGAAAAAGTTAATATGTTTCCTTTTTTCACTATCGCAATCTCTTTATCCTCATTATATAAAACAATAGGATCTTCTACTTTGTAAACCAGATTATTATCATTATTCGAAATTAAAACCCTGATAGGGATATTATTAGACTCTGCCGATACATTTTTTCTTTCAGCATATCTGCTTGTCCCGGAACAGCCGGAAATAATTAAGATTATTGAAGATAGGATTATAAAAAAGGATCCGCTGTATATTTTATTCATTAACCTGCATTAAAAATAAATGAATACAAAAATGGGAAAATTAAACAATAAATTCTAATAAAAATATAATTTTAGTATCGGACTTTTAATAAATCGTAATAAATTACTTTATCGTATTTAGTTATATAAAGTTTTAAAAGATAAGATTTTTTTATTGTTGGTATTTTAAAATCAATTCAATTCTAATATTTGCATAGTAAAATTTGTTTAATAGTCCAGAATGAAAAAAATATATTTAAATATGGCCTTCATAATTACAATTTATTTCATACTCTAAGTTTTGTTATATTATAATTAAAAATGCCAATCAAGACTAGATTTAAAAATTACTTTGCCAAGATCATCTTTTTTGTAATATTTACATCTTTGCCGATAAGTTGATAAAAATAAATCCCGCTGGATAGATTATTTGCATAAAATGAAACAGTATGAATTCCCGGCGCAGCATCTTCATCAAATAATGTTTTAATTTTTTGACCTAATATATTATAAATAGTTAATGTTAATTTTTCTTGTTTAGGTACACTAAATTGAATTATAGTGGAAGGATTAAAAGGATTAGGATAATTTTGTATCATACTAAATTTTTTGGGTATTGAATTTAATATATCTTTCGAAGAAATTATATCTACAGCACTTGTATCAATTAAACCGGAGTTTAAATAAGAATAAGTTTCACCTGAAGCTAAAGTTATTATAATAGTCTTGCCTGTTGTATCGGTTAACGGAGTAACACATGAATTTATAGTCGAATCTTTTCCGACATTCGGTTTGGTAAAAGTATAAGCCCTGTTATTATCTACAAGATAAAATATTACAAAATAACTTCCCGGCGCCAAATTAATGAAAGAATAATTCCCGAGAGAATCAGTCAGCACATAGCTTAACCAAGTTCCGTCCGATTTGTAGATATTAGCCGTTACCCATTGCACGCCAATCTCGCCGTTATCTTTTAGGCCATTATGATTAGCATCGTACCACACATTACCGGCAAGTGTAGCCGGTAAATAAGCCAAAATATTTCCATTGTTATAGTTTACACTCAAAATTCCGGCTGAAGTATCCGCAATTTCACAATCTAAAGAATCAAAATATATAATACTTTTACCAGCCTTATATTTGAAGTTTAAATCCAGGAGGGTACCATTTCCGATATTTAACGGATAAGTATCGTACCAGCTTATAATGATTTTTCCCTTAATATTTGTAGACGACATGAATGTTCCGTGAGTAGGAAAATTAGTAATACCATCGAATGACATCATAGTGGAATCAAAATCAATAACCAAACTTACTGCACCGATATTATTAAAATTCGTTACGCGAACCGGAACAATAAGAGAACCGGAATTTTGCGTTAAGGTAGTATCGTTTATTTTTATATTAATTTGTCCGTAACTAACCGTAAATGCAGCAATAGTAAAATAGAATATTAATAATTTAATTTTCACATATTTCCTATAATCAAACATTCAAGTTTTTTCAAGTTGTATGCCATTATAAGTCCGAATATTTTCGATGTTTATCAAATTAAAGAATCTATATTTGTCTGCTTAATGTATCATTATTGGATATAAAAAAATAGTGTTTTCTTTTAAGAAAAAAAGAGAGAATAAACTGTAATTTATAAAGAGATAATATTTAAGGAGAAATGAACTGATCTTTCCGCTTTTTCTAATTTAAATATGCAGATATTTTCTTAATTAGAAATAATTAGTATACGATATTAACTAATTTCTGGGATTATCTTTACACCACTTTTTTATATATTCAGCAATTGCAGTTGTAGGTGCACCCGGTGTAAAGAGTTCACCGACTCCCATTTTTTTTAATTCGTCAATATCTTCTTCGGGAATTATTCCGCCTCCGGTTAAAAGGACATCATTCAATCCTTTTTCTTTCATAAGATTAAGAATCTTAGGTAAGATTGTCATATGTGCGCCGGACAAAATACTTATGCCAATAACATCAACGTCTTCCTGTATAGCAGCCTCAACAATCATTTCGGGTGTCTGCCGCAGGCCGGTGTAAATTACCTCCATACCTGCATCACGCAATGCAGCAGCTATAACCTTTGCGCCCCTATCATGGCCGTCAAGCCCTGCCTTAGCAATCAATACCCTGATATTATTATCCATAATAAAAAACCTTTATGTTGTTACTGCCAGCCGAATTTTTTCAGCAAAATTTTTCATAGTCCCATCATCATAACTCTTCAAATTTGGTCTAAACTTAAAATCGTCGCTTTTAAACCTGGGGATTATATGGAAATGAAAATGAAAGATTGATTGCCCCGCTGCAATACCGTTGTTTACTACTATGTTAAAACCGTCAGGAATCAGACTTTTAACGATTGCATTGGATAACTTTTGAGTCGCAAGAATTAACGCCTCCATTTCTTCCGGAGGGACTGAAAGAAAATTTTCATAATGTGTTTTTGGAATTACTAAAGTGTGACCGTAATTTACAGGCCTTATATCCAAGAATGAAATTACTCTATCATTCTCATATAATATTTCCGCCGATTCTTTTTTCCCTATTATATCGCAAAATATACAATCCATATAACAAAAATAGATTTAAATTTTCAGTAAGGCAAAAGTAAATTTCCCTCAATAAAAGGACAATAATTTTTAAAATACTAAACGCTTAAAAATTCTTTTCGTTTTCCGAATACTCCGTAAAGTCCACCCGTATGAAGAAAAATCACTTTCATGCCGTTGTTTTGCATTAAAATATTGTCATAATAGGCTTTAAAGGCTTTACCCGTATATGCAGGATCTAAAATTATACCGGTTGAACGGGCAAAATTTTTAATTAATTTCACTTTGTCTTTATTTATTTTTTTATATCCTTCGTCAGAATAACCGTTTAATATCTCTAAGTTAGCTTCATTCAATTTACAGTTTATTTTATAATCAAGAATACAGCCTTCTGCTAATTGAAGTATCTTTTTCCTAATCACTTTTTCCGGGTACAAAACATTAACTGCATAAACTTTTATATTTGATTTCAAAAGTGCTAAACCAACTAACAAGCCTGCAGCAGTTCCGCCGGAACCGGCAGCAACTAAAATTCCGTTTACGGTTTTCAAATTAACTTGTTTTTGTAATTCCGAAATAAAAGACACATATCCCCAAATTCCCAAAGTAGTCGATCCGCCTTCGGGAATTACATATACTTTTTTACCTTTTTTTAAAAGTTTCTTCCTTTCTTCAAACATAATATTATTAACATTTGCATAATCTTTTTTATTTAAGAAAGAAATTTCCGCTCCTAAATATTTGTCAATGAATAAATTTCCGTCGGCGTTATTTCTGTCTTTACCCCACAGAAATAATTTGGATTTAATTCCCGCCTGCGCGGCTGCAATTACCGCAGCACGTGCATGATTGGACTGCTCTCCGCCATCTGTAAAAATAAAATCTGCCTTTTCCTTCTTAGCTTGATAAATCAGGTATTCCAGTTTCCTTACTTTATTTCCGGATAATTCCATCCCGGTTAAGTCATCTCTCTTGATTAAAAAACTTTTATTCTGAAAATTAATTTTCTGAAGAGGCGTAGGAATATTTGCTAAAATAATTTTATTCGGAGTAATCATAAATCATTCTTTTTCATTTTCTTTTAAATATTTTTCGTAATACAATCTTGCACGTTCAAGATCTTCCGGTGTATCTACTGCAAGATTTTCATATTCCGTTACTACTACTTTTATTTTAAAACCATTCTCCAGCATTCTTAGCTGCTCAAGTTTTTCTGTTTTTTCAAGATCGGTTGGAGACAGCTCCGTAAATTTAAACAACCATTCTCGGCGATAAACATAGAGTCCGATATGCTTATATATTTCCGCTTTTTGAATGCGCTCAAGATTTGTACGTGCATCCCTGACATACGGTATGGGTGATCTTGAGAAATACAAAGCAAAATTATTATAATCAAAAACTACTTTGGGTATGGAAGGTGATTTCAAATCCTGAACATTATTAATTCGTTTTGCCAGGGTAGAAACATTAACTGTTAGATCAAACAATAAAGGTTCAATTGCCTGATCGATCATTTCACCTTTAATAAAAGGTTCATCACCCTGAATATTTACGATTATTTTTGCTTCAGGCAAACTTTTGGCAACAAATGCAATCCTGTCGGAGCCGGTTGCAATATCTTTAGGCGTCATAATAACTTTCGCCCCAAAGCTTTCTGCGGTTTCAGCAACTTTTTCGTCATCGACAGCAATAATAACTTGATTTATTAATTTTGATTTGAGTGAACTTTCGTAGGTATGCTGAATCATCGGTTTTCCGCAAATATCAGCCAAAGGCTTACCTAGTAATCTAGTTGAAGCAAATCGTGCAGGAATAATACCAACTATCATTTATTTATTTAAAATTAATAAATTGAAACAAAAGCCAAAGAAAAAATCAATCTCCTCCGATAACTTTAGGAACCCTGAAGAAATTCTCATCTTTCTCAGGCGCATTTTTTAATGCTTCTTCCTTTGATACGGAAGGCTTAACCTTATCATCTCTAAAAACATTGTTATTTTCAATTGGGTGTGAAAGAGGTTCTATATTTTCCGTATTAAGCTCATTCAGCTTATCTACATAAGTCAATATTTCATTCAATTGGTTTGTAAAATTTTCTAATTCCTCATCATTAAATTTCAAACGAGCAAGTTCTGCAATATGTTCTACATCTTTACGGCTTACGGACATAGTTTAATTACCTTTCCCGATATTTTGAATTATAATATCTCTCACCTTTTCCATTAAGTCAAGTTCATCTTTACGATTTTTTATATTTTCAGTGGAAACCGGTTTACCAAAGTGAACATTAATTGTTCCCCTCTTAATTCTAAATTTTCCTTTGGGCAATATTTTATCAGATCCGCTTATTGATACAGGTATAATAGGATAACCTACTTTAGAAGCCAGATAAAAAGCACCGCGCTTAAACGGCTGGACTTCACCAGTTTTACTTCGAGTACCTTCGGCAAAAAGAAGAATCGAAACTCCTTTTTCAGACATCATTTTTTTAGCTCTTTCAATACTTTTTAAAGCGCTTTCCACATTCTGCCTATCAATCATAATATAAGGTCCTAACTTCATCTGCCATCCGAATAAAGGTATTTTACCCAATTCTTTTTTGTAAACAATACTTGCTCTATGAGGTATTGAATACTGAAGTGCAGGAATATCAAATTGGCTGCTGTGATTTGATACGAAAATATAGGTGTCTTTAAGATTCAAATTTTCAATACCCGTAACTTTTAATTTAACACCTCCTATAATCAATATTCCCTTAGAAAAAACCCTGCTCTCCAAAAAATAAAGATAAAAACTCCTATCAATTATGCTGACAAAAAGAGCAACTATAGACATAATTACAGTATAAATTATTATAAAAAAAACTTTGATATATGATATCAATTAATTTCCTTGAATACTTATATTCCCGTCTACGGATTTTACATCGCTAAAATTTTCCGAATAAAATTTATTTATCGCAGCAACCCGGTTTTTAATAGACGGATGACTATAAAAGAACCATTCCACAAACGGATTCGGCTCTTTATCGCCTAAATTTTGATCGGTCAATTTATCCAGAGTTGAAACGAATGCATCTTTTTTACCGGTAGATAAAATTGCATATTCATCAGCTTCATACTCGAACTTCCTCGAGAGAATATTTGTTATAGGAGTTAAAAGCAGCCCGATCAGCATAGCCCATAAAGATAGAAGCGGCAGTGCTGCAATTTGTGTTATGTATTTAAATCCGAACCATCCTAATGAAATATCGTAGAAGTAGGCTATCAAAAACAAAGTCAGGAAACTTGATGCAGTTCCGATAATAATATTTTTAATAATGTGTTTTCTTTTGTAATGCCCGAGTTCATGTGCGATAACAGTTTCAATTTCGTCAATGGTATAATTATCAAGCAAAGTATCGCCGAGTAAAATTCTTTTGGATTTTCCAATTCCGGTGAATGCAGCATTCGCCTTTTTGGTATTTTTGCTCATATTGAATTTAAAAACATTTTCTACGATAATTCCGGCATCCTTAGCATTTTTTTGTATTCGTTCTTTTAGTTCTTCATTTTCAATAGGAGTAATTTTATAAAACAACGGCAGAATCAGCACAGGGACTATCCGCGCCAGCACTACCGAAACAACAAATAAGATAATTGCAAACGGCAGCCACCACATCAAATTAAATTTATTTAATGAGTAAAAAAATATTAATAGAATCGGTACCCCGATAGCGAGAGAAACAAGAAGGCCTTTCAAATCTTCCCAAAGCCATTTAAATAAAGTTTGATTTGATAAATTGTATTTATGTTCAAGATAAAATTCCGAATAATAATTTACCGGGAAGAAAATAATTCCGGCACCCAAACCTGTAATAAATACAAAAATTAAAAAGATTAAATAACTGCCGGATAAATATTCTGAAATATAATTTTGCAATACAGAGCTTAGGCCGGTTGCAACAAACAGCAGTATAAGTAAAAAACTTACAACGCCTTTTCCTATGCTAATTCCTAATTTGATATTATTATATTTTTTAGAATCCATACGCTAAAAATAATTTATAAAGAATTTCCAATCAATTAATTATGAATGTAAAGATACAATTTAGTTTGCACTTTTATATGGGAAACCGTGAGTTAATATAAGTTGATAGAAAAACGAGTTGAATTAAATTGTTTTTAGATCTTTTTGAGGCATCCAGCCTTCTTTACCGTCCTGAAGCTTGATTTTAACCCAATTATCTACATGATCTTCTTCTCTTACTTTCAAACCTTCATGAATAACAAAAGCATCGCTGCTTGTCGGATCCGGGGCTTGTTTAACATTTACAGAAGTTTCAATAATAATTGCATTTTTAATATTCAACTCCCTATTTAACTTAATGATTAAAAGAGAAGCAGTAATTACAAGCGCAACCAGGGAAATTAATCCTGCAAAGAAGGAATATCTTTGAAATCTAGGCCTTTTGAGGAAGAAGTACAATCCAATGGAAACCAATAAAAATATATAAAAAATATAAGCAAGATATGTCCAGCCTGTTAAAGTGAAGAAAGCCAGCAGACTTTCCCACCACTGGAATAAGAAGAATTGCGGCATTGTATTAATTTTATCAACTGTTTTAGTGTTGGCAATTGCCAGGTTATGATTAACATCTCCATCGCCCGGAGCTAACCGGTGAGCTTTTTCAAAATATAAAATTGCATAACCAATTTTACCTTCGCGGTAATAAGCATCGCCTAAATTATAGTAAAGTGAAACTCCTTCATATCCCATTTGCATCACTTTTTGGTATGTATCGATTGCCTTATCATACTGCTTCCGCTGGTAATAGTCATTCCCGGCTTTCATCAAATCACCTACTTCCGAACCAAATGCAATATTTGAACACAGAACAAGTGAAATTAAAAAAAGGAAGAAGAATGATTTTTCCAATTTGATAAAATTATTTTTTTTAATATTAAACATTTCTTTTCACCGATAAAGACTTTTCCAATTCGATTATTACTTTAGTCAAATCTTTGTACATATCATTCATAGCTGCAGCTCCATCTCCACTTGGTGCAAACCTTGCATACTCGCATTTTTCAGTACAGTCTTTTAAGTTACCAATTAAATCCGAATTAATATTTTTCTTTTCTAATTCCTCAACAGCACGTTCAAGTGAAATTTCCGATTTCGATATATGAAGCTTATCTTCGAGGTAACCGAACAAAGCCTGGGATATTTCGGCATAAAACCCGGTTTGATTATTCGATTCCATCAAACCTTTAGCGGTTTTAAATCTTGATCTGGCTATTTTTTCAGCGCGCTGATATCTTAACAACTGGAGGTTGCCTGCAAGTTTATCCGCTCTTCTTTTCCATGTAATTAAACCGCCTAAAAGTAAGAGAGGCACTGCTGATGCCGCCCAAAAACCGAAACGGAATAAAATTATACTGCCGTTCTTTGAAAGATCAATATCATTAGTTTTTATATACCTAATATCCTGCCCAAGCAGTTTTATCTCTTCCTTCGTATAACCGGCTACCGATTCATTGCTGCTACCGGTTCCCTGCTCCACATTAATTATATAAGGTTTCGTTGTTAATGTTTTATATGACCTTGTCGTAGGATTAAAATATGAAAAATCAACAGACGGAATTTTTTGTTTGCCTGCTGTTCTGGGTACAATAAGATATTCAACTGTCTTATTACCATTTATAATTCCGTTCCTATTAATTTTCTCGGATGTCTTTGGCTCGTATTTATCAAATCCCGGGGGCAGCTTAACTTCCGGCATATTTAATAATTGTATATTTCCCTTCCCTTTGATATCAATTTTAATTGATATCGGACTATTCGTTTTTGCTTTCGTTTTACTGATGCTCGAGTTCATCGTATAGTCGCCAACTGCACCGTTAAACGATTTTGGTTCATTTTTTGAAGGAAGCGGAATGACTCTTAATCTTATAGTGTTTGATTTTGCAGTGTAATTTACAGTGCGGTAATTATTGAAAAAGGGATCGTTAAAAAAATTGTCAAAAATACTATTGCTGCTTTTTTGCTGTTGTCGTATCTGAACCGGGACATCAAGTACAAGAGGAGTAACGTTTAATTCACCAAGTTGTGACGGGAACAGAGCAACTTTTTTTAATACACCAACTCTATATTGTTTGCCTTTGTACATTTCCGTTGCGAATGAAATTGTATTAGACACATTAATCTCTTCGGCCCAAAAACCTTCATATGAAGGAAGTTTGGAAACCTGCATTTGTGAAGCGATGCTTAGTCTTGTATACAACTTATAAGTTACGGTAACTTGCTCACCCAAATATGCTTTTCTTTTATCCGCAGTTGCAAGTATAAACAGGTTGTCCCCGATTTCCTTTGGACTAACTACTTGGGAATTATTTGAATTATTAGAAACATTGGGTGCTGCCTTTGGTGATCCTTTTACAACATTAATAGCCAGCGGCTGAGTCTGAAAAGTCTTACCGTTGTAATTTATAGTTGCTGCACCAATAGTAAATTTACCAATCTTTTGAGGCTGCAAATAATATGAATATGTTTTTGAAGCCGAAACAGAACTGTTGATTATTTGCATACTTGTAGATTCATTTGGACCGGAAAGAACCATAAAATTACTGAATACCGGAGGTTTAAAACTTTTAATCCCGTTTATATCCGTGCCTGAAAAAGTAAAGGATATTTGAAATTGACCATTTACTCCAACGGTTGAATTATTAACAGTTGCAGTAAAATTCTGCGGGAAGGCTAAGTATGGAATAAATAGAACTAATGCGGTTAATATTTTTAATTTTAATTTTAACATACAATTTATTTAAAAGCCTTTTCCACAGTTAAATTTACAAAATTCATGATCTCAACTACCAATCCTTTTCAATTTTAATTGGTTTCCCTTTCATCTTTCTCAGTTTCTTTTGTAAAGCTTTTTCATCATGATTTAAAGCATTAAGAATTGCCTGTGCCTGTTCTTTTGAAATTTTATTCGGCTGAGGCTGATTTTGTTTTTCCTGATTCTGTTTATTTTTTTGGTTTTGATTTTGTGAATTTTGCTGGTTTTTATTTTTTTGATTTTGCTTGTTCTTATTCTGGTTATTCTGTTTATTGTTTTTGTTCTGATTGTTCTTGTTATTCTTATTGTTTTTATTTTGCTGTTTCTGATTTTTATTTTTATTCTTCAATAAATTCAGTGCATAAGATAGATTATATTTTGTAGATTCATCGTTAGGGGTTAATTTTAGCGCATCAGCATAAGCGCCTATGCTTTGTTTAATCTTTTTCGACTGCAAAAGAGCATTGCCGATATTATGGTAAACCTTCGATTTTAATTCGGGATTTTTTGTTTTACCAAGAGCTTCAGTATATGATTTCAAAGCTTCTTCATATTTACCTTCTTTATAATACGAATCTCCAAGATTAAAATTAGCCTGGAAATTATTCGGAGATTTTGATAATCCTTTTTTAAACTCAACTTCGGAATCGATAATCTTACCTTTTTTATAAAGGTCGACTCCTTTATTTACAGACGAACGGGTACTTTGAGCAAACAAAATATTGCCTACAGTCAAAAAAATTATCAAAATAAAAAATAAAAATATATTATTTAATCTAAAGCTTATCATTATAAAATCTATTTATCTAAACCGAAACGTTTATTTAACTTACTAAGCCACGGTGATTTGCGGTCTGTAATAAAAAACTCCAGCAATAATAAAATAATTGCAGGCGGTAAAAAATAATAAAATCTATCTTCGTAATCTGTGACTTTTTTTTCACCAAATTCTGTTTTACGCAAAGTCGATAAATCCTTATAAATCATATCAAGTTCATCTCTATTATTTGCGGCTCTAAAATACTGTCCGCCTGTCTGCGATGCAATATCTTTCAATACGGATTCATCAAGTTTAGTCAGAACAATATTACCATGTTCATCTTTTTTAAAACCAATCTGCTGTCCTTGACTATTATACATTGGAATTGGAACGCCATCCGGAGAACCAAGTCCGATTGTATATACTTTAATACTATGTTTTTTGGCATTATTTATTGCCTGTTGAATGTCGCCTTGATGATCTTCACCATCCGTAAAAATAACCATCACTCTTTCTGTTTTTGACGAATAATCAAATGATTTTGTTGCTAGATTCATAGCCGCAGCAATAGCCGTACCTTGTTCAGGCACAGAATTAACATCTGCGGCGGAAAGGAAAAGATTTGCTGCCGAATAATCGGAAGTTAATGGAAATTGAACAAATGCCTCACCTGCAAAAACAACCAAACCTATTCTATCGCCTCTTAATTTACTTATTAAATTAGAAATCTCGAATTTGGCTTTTTCAAGCCTGCTAGGCTGTATATCCTGCGCCTGCATACTTAAAGAAACATCAAGCAGTATATAAATATCAATACCGCTTTCTTTAACATTTTCAACCTTTGTACCAATCTGCGGATTTGCCGCTGCAATCAACAAGAATACAATTGCAAATAAAATAATAATAAATCTGATTAAATTTTTCCCTTTACTGAATACAGGCAGTAGAATTGCATGCATGTTTTTATCTGCAAATTTATTCAGAACTTTTTTCCTGTTTTTAACCAGATACCAGTAAAATAAAATTAAAACCGGAATTACATAAAGTCCGTATAAATATTCAGGATGTGCAAAACGAAACATATTATTTAATAATTAATTTTTAACATTTTTTAAAACTCAAGGAATCTTTCTAAAAATCGTCCTTGACAATAAAATCTCAAGAAATAAAAGTATAAGTCCGGCATCCACCCAACCGTAAAACAATTCTGCAGCATTGCGGTAAGACGTAACTTCTATTTTAGTTTTTTCAAGCTTATCTATTTTATTATAAATATTTCTAAGAGTTCTATTATCGGTAGCTCTGAAGTATTGGCCCCCGGTAATTTCGGCAATTTTACGTAAAAGACCTTCATCTATTTGAACAGGCATCATCTGGTAACGGATACCAAAAGGTGTTTGAACAGGATAAGGAGCCTCACCTTCGGTTCCTACTCCAATAGTATAAACTCTAACGCCGTATGTTTTAGCAATTTCGGCCGCAGTTAAAGGATCAATTTCTCCCGCATTGTTTACACCATCCGTAAGTAAAATAATAACTTTGCTTTTAGCCTTCCCGTTTTTCAATCTATTTACCGCATCGGCAATTCCGTTTCCAATGGCAGTACCGTCGGGAACCATTCCGGGTTCGACTTTTGCCAGCAAATTTTTAAGAACACGATGATCGATGGTTAGCGGGCATTGTGTAAAAGCCTGGCGTGCAAAAACAACCAGTCCTATTCTGTCATTAGGTCTGCCGTCAATAAACTTATCGATAACATGTTTGGCAGCTTCTACTCTATTCGGTTTTAAATCTTCTGAAATCATACTGCCTGAGATATCAAGCGCCATTACTATATCGATTCCTTCGGTAGAAATATTCTGACCGGACGAATAACTTTGCGGCCTAGCTAATGCAACAATTAAAAGAGCTACAGCCAGTGTTCTTAAAATTATAGGAACATGCCGGAATCTTTCTTTCCATGTCGGCGGGAATTCTTTAAAGATATTAAACGAAGAATAAGTAATTGAAGGCTGATCGGATTTGCCTTTCTTCCAGTACCAGAAAATCATTAATGGAATAATGATTAAAAAATACAATATCCAGGGATAAGCAAATGTTATATCACCGAACATCACTTACCTCTTCTTCTTTTTCGGTACCGGGTACTATTTGAATTGTCTTATTTACTATAGCATAAGCTTGCTTCAGCATTTCTTCATTTAAAGAAACAACAGGGGTAAACTTAGCAAACTTTACAAGATCTGCATTCGAAAGAAAATCAAATGTAATACTTCTTATTGGCTCAGTATCCTTCTTCTGATTCAGTAATTCCATTGCTTCAGAAGTAGTAAGTTCAAGCGCCGGAAAGTTGAATCTTTCTTCAAAATAGCGCCGGATTATTTCGGTAATTTCTGAATGATATTCTTTTATTTTTCCCTGCTGCCATAATTTTTTCTCTTCAAGCTCTTGAAGAGAATTTAATGCTAAAACATGAGGCGGAAGCTTAACAACCTTATGTACATGCTTAATCTGGGATTTTTTCTTTGCGTAACGGAGATATAAATAATACACTAACCCAATTATGATAATGCCAATTAGAATCCATAAAAGAATAATCTTCCAATTAAGCGGAATTTTTATCGGTTCCTTTACATCTTTAATACCGGCCTGAGGATTTATCTTTACCGTGCTGACAGTAAATTGAACTTCGTTGGTTGCTGCCGTATGTATTGTTGTATCGTTAGCATTTTTATACATTACCGGGATAGGAGGAATAGTTACACCGACCGAATCATAACCCGAAAGAATATAACCGTATGTAGTTGTCATTTTCCCGTTGTTTTCTTTAGTTACGGGAGGTTCACTTTTAATAATCGAAACATTTTTTAAACTATCCTGAAAAGAAGGAGGATAAATCAACGTCCCTTTATTGTAATTTACCTTTATGTTAAAATGTATATAATCGCCGACTAAATAATCAGACTTATCAGTCGAGGCATTTGCCGTAACCGATTGTGCAAAAGCATTTATCGAGACTAATAACAGTATAAATAATATGGATAAAAGTTTTTTCACCATCGTCTTTCACGCAGTCTAAAAAATTGGACAAGCGGTTTAATATAATTTTCACCAGTTTGAATTTCTATACTGTCAAGCCGGCTGGACAAAAACAAATGCTTTCTTTCTGAAATATTTTTTTGTCTGATTTCTCTAAATCTCCTTTGAATGGATTTATCACTGGTATCAAGCCATCTGTCAATTCCCGTTTCTGCATCGGTAAACTTAACAAGTCCCATTTCAGGAATTTCATCTTCTCTTTTATCGTTCAAAACAATTCCTATTAAATCATGTCTGTTGCCAACAATTCTTAATATCTTTTCATACCCGGCATCCATAAAATCGGATAAAAGAAAAACTATGCTTTTTTTCTTTATAGCATTATTTAAGTATTCTAGTGCAGATTTGATGTCTGTCGTCTTTCCTACAGGTGCAAAAGATAAAACTTCTCTTATAATTCTTAGAACATGCTTTCTTCCTTTACGGGGAGGAACGAATTTCTCAATTTTATCTGTAAAAAGGATCAAGCCGACCTTATCATTATTTTTCATCGCAGAGAAAGCAAGGATAGCGCTAATTTCGGCTGCTATCTGCTGTTTTGTTTTTTCAATAGATCCGAAGATTAAAGAACCGCTTAAATCAACCATTAAAATAACCGTAAGTTCCCTTTCCTCTTCAAAAATCTTTATAAAAGGATGTCCGAATCTTGCGGTTACGTTCCAGTCGATATTGCGGATATCGTCTCCGAATTGATATTCTCTTACCTCGGAAAACTCCATTCCCCTTCCTTTAAAAACCGAGTGATATTCGCCGGAAAAAACCTGGTTTACCAGCCCCTTTGTTTTTATTTCTATTTGTCTAACTTGTTTTAGAAGTTCTTTTGTTAACATTTGAATAATTTCTGTTACTATTAAAAAATTCTTTAATGTTTATACCCCGCCCCGAAATAAATCGGGGCGCCCTTATTACTAAGGGATTCTATTCCCATCGGAGGAATGGGTAAATTTTTAAGGAACTTCTATCTTATTTAAAATTTCCTGAATTACGTTTTCAGCAGAAATTTCTTCAGCTTCTGCTTCGTAAGTTACAGCAATGCGATGTCTTAAAACATCCAGGCAGATTGCCCTAACATCTTCGGGAATTACATAGCCTCTTCGTTTTATAAATGCCATTGCTTTTGCACCTAAAGCCAGGTTTATTGAAGCTCTTGGTGAAGCTCCATAGCTTATTAGATCGGATAATTTGTCTAACCCGAATTGTTTAGGCGACCTTGTAGCAAAAACAATATCAAGGATATATTTTTCTATCTTTTCATCAACATATACATCGTGAACTAAATTTCTAGCTTTCAAAATATCCTGAGGTGAAATAACTGCCTGAACTGCTCCGTCAACTTCATTAACGTTTTGGCGCATTATTTTCATTTCCTCATCACGCGTTGGATAAGAGATTTTCACTTTCAGCATAAATCTATCTACTTGAGCTTCAGGCAGCGGATAAGTTCCTTCCTGCTCGATCGGATTCTGCGTTGCTAAAACTAAAAACGGTTCTTCAAGTTTAAAGGTTTGCTCACCTATAGTTACCTGTCTTTCCTGCATAGCCTCAAGAAGAGCACTTTGAACTTTGGCGGGTGCACGGTTAATTTCATCTGCTAGAATAAAATTTGAAAAAATAGGACCTTTGCGGATAAAGAAATTTCCGTCTTTCTGGTTGTATATCATTGTACCGATTAAATCTGCAGGCAGAAGGTCGGGTGTAAACTGAATTCTTTGAAATTTTGCCTTCATAGCGGATGAAAGTGTTTTGATAGCAAGGGTTTTGGCCAATCCCGGAACACCTTCCAGCAGGACATGCCCATTTCCCAAAAGACCAACAACTAATCTTTCAACCATAGCTTTTTGTCCGACAATTACTTTCCCGATTTCGGCCATCAGTAAATCAACAAAAGCGCTTTCTTGTTTAATTTTTTCGTTTAATGCAGAAATATCCAATTTTTAACCTCATTTAATGATTAATAATTGTGATTACTTAATGAAAAGTAATGGGATTAGACGTATGCGAAGTTAAAAAGGTTGCATATATTTATCAAGGTAACTAAAATGTTTTATGATATTACTCAACCTTAAATACTGCAAATTTTAGGTATGATGTTTCATTCATAGAAGGAATTTGAGGATGATCCAAAGAAGCCCCGTTAAAATGTATAAATTGAATTTTTCTTTGAGCTTTAACCGCTGCCCTGGAAATAATTTGAATAAATTCATCCTTGCCTAAATGATATGAGCATGAAGAAGTTACAAGGAATCCTCCGTTAATTACCACCTGCAAGGCAAGTTTATTCAATTTTTCATAACCTTTAATTGCAGTCTTCAGATTCTTTTTACTCTTAGCAAACGCAGGGGGATCGATCATTACAACATCAAATTTCTTATTTTCAGAATAAAGTTTTTCAAAATAATCAAATACGTCGATTACTGAAAATTCAGCTGTATTTGAAAAATTATTCAATTCAAAATTTTGCTTTGCTGATTCAATTTCAAAAGATGAAGAATCAACAAAGATTACGGATTTCGCACCAGCTTTCGCTGCATGAAGTCCAAATCCGCCTGAATTACAGAATGCATCAATTACATTTTTACCCTTAACGATCTTTTCAATAAAAATTCTGTTATCTCTCTGGTCGAAATAAAAACCGGTTTTTTGTCCTTTTTGAAAATCAATATTATAACTAACCGAACCGTCGTTTATTATTTCAGTTTTTATCTCACCGATATATAATTCATCGGTCTCGGGCAAGCCTTCCAACTGCCTGAAATGTTTTTCGTTTTTTGAAAAAATATTTTCAGCTTTTAAATCCTCTTTTAAAACTTCAATAATTGATTGAATATTCTTTTGCATTCCGAAAGAATATATCTGCAAAACAAAGGTTTGATTGTACTTATCTATAATCAAACCGGGTAAAAAATCGCTTTCACTGAAAACTAAACGATATGACTCGGCTGCGGGATAAAATTCTTTTCTTAATGAATAAGCTTTAAGTATCTTCTCTCTAACAAAAGATTTAAAATCAATAATATCCCCGGAATCTAAAATTCGGCCGGATATTAAAGAATTTTTATTATAAAAAGCAGTACCTAAAAATTCATTTTTAGAATTATACACTTCAACCATATCGCCATTCTCAGGATTGTTCTCAACCTTGTCAATTTCATTGCTGAAAATCCAGAGGTGCCCGGCTTTTAACCGCCTATCTTCATTTTTCTTTAAAAATAATTTTGAATTCATTATTCTCAATGGTTTAATTTTATAAAAACAATTATATCCTTAATTTTGATTATAAAAAAACGGGAAATTAAAATGAAAAAATTTCTCTTCACTTTATATTTTCTTTTAATATTATCTGCAGCCGGACTAAGCCAGCAGTTTAAATATGCATGGATAACCGATACACATATCGGTTCGCCGGGTGCCGGGATAAATCTTGAAAGTGTTATAAATAATATAAATAATCGAAAAGATATAACATTCGTTGTTATTACAGGAGATATATCGGAAAAAGGAACCGACAAAGAACTCGAAACTGCAAAATCTATATTCGATAGTTTAACAATACCTTATTATATAATCCCCGGAAATCATGATACAAAATGGAGTGAAAGCGGATGCTTAAAATTTAAGGGACTTTGGAAGGATGATAAATTTGCCTTTAATTATCACGGCGTGGAAAATATAGGAATGAACACCGGAATTCCCTGGCAAGGCGGAGGCGGGCATTTTGCCGTAGAAGATTTACCATGGCTTGACAGTGTTTTAGCTGCAACTCCCAAAAACGATCAAATAATTTTTTATGCTCATCATCCGCTTGACGGAGATGTTGATAATTGGTTTGATGTTATAAATAGGTTAAGAAATTATAATATTAAAGCGATCCTTGTTGGTTATGGCCATGAAGACAAACTGTTAAATTTCGGAGGAATACCGTCGGCAATGGGAAGATCGACTTTAAATGATAAAGACAGTTGGGGTTACACTTTAGTTGAGAATAAACCCGATTCACTTTCATTTTATGAAGTCACAACCGACAGCATTCCTAAATTTTGGGGTGGTATCAAAACAGAAAGAAATAATATCCCTTATATCGATTCAATTCAATTTATTAATTATACGGATCAAAATCTTTCAGCAAAAGGTCCTGGTGTTAGTGTATTATGGAATAAAAATTTAAAAACAACATTGATTGCTTCACTGCTTGTTAATAGGAACAATGTTTTTGCGGCTACCGAAAACGGAAAGGTCTACAGTTATGACCTTAGCGGAAATTTGGAATGGGAATATTCTTCAGGTGAAACAATTTTCAGCAGACCGATAGTTTATGATAGTATACTTGTATTCGCTACAATAGAAGGAGATTTAATTTCACTAGATGTAAAAACAGGACAAGCATTACAAACAATCGGCTTAAACGAACCTCTAACTTCACAGTTAATAAAAATAAATGTAGGATATAACGGCAGGCAAACTACAGCAGTTGCGGTCGGCACTTCAAAAGGTAATGTTTATTGTTACGACATAGACACCTTTGAAGAAATATGGGAGAATCATTCGGCTCACGGAATGATTCAGACAAAACCTTTATATATCAACAATAGGATTATTTACGGAAGCTGGGACAGTTATTTATATTGCATAGATTCGAGAAACGGTATTATAAATTGGAAATGGACAAAAGATAGAAATTTTTATTATTCACCTGCTGCATGCTGGCCTGTAACTGACGGGCAAAATGTTTATGTAACTTCGCCGGATAAGTATGTTTCCGCTGTAGATTTAATGTTAGGTCGAACTGTTTGGCGTAAAAATAATTTTAATGCTTGGGAGTCCATTGCCATCAGCAGCAACAAAGAAAATTTATTTATAAAAAGTTATAAAGATAATTTTGATATTGTTTCGGCAAAAAAAGGAAATCTTGTAAAAGAAATTAAAATTGGCTACGGGCTTGATTTAACTCCAATAACTCCGCTTGAATGGAAAGGAAATATTATTTTCGGTTCGAAAGGAGGGAACATTTACTTGATAAATAAGGACAACAAATTTATTCCGCTACTTTTTTTAGGAACCTCAAGGATACAAAATATTTATCATGTTAAAAAAGATATATTTGCAGCATCAAACATGGATGGTAAAATTGTTGTGTTCGAAATTAAATAAAATTATCAATGATAATATGAATTAACACAAATGATAATTAATTATAATCCAATATTAAAGGAGAATAGCTGGAAGGTAAATATTCTATTTTGGAAATTAAACAAATAAAATACTAAAAAATCTTTTTATTTAACTCTCTGCAAATTCTGATGCTTCGCAAAAGCGTATTGTTTTTTCCATGTTTTTGAAGCAAGTTTTATTTGAGGCTGGGTCTTTTCATAATGAAATCCTTTTTCATCTTCCGAACCGGCCGGTGCATTTAATAACATATAAAGAATTCCTGCTAATGAAAATAAAGCAATCACAACGTATATCACAAAAAAGTTTAACATAACTGCACCATTTTTTTTTAATTCATTAAAATGCTTCGATATAATAAAAACAATTTATATGCCACATGATTTAGTCATATTATCGACTGATTAGAAAAAAAGTTTAGTCTTTGTTAAAAATTATTCTAGACTTAAAATTTCAACAAAGAGGTCTTAATTCATTAAAAAAACAAAGAAAAATTAAGATTATTAAATAAATTTACTTCTCAATTTTAATAAAATAACCATCTGTACATGCAATATTACCTTTCAATTGCGCAAATTATTAAACAGTATCAAGTAATATTTGGAATCAGAAGATGTAAAATTTACCACTTTAGATAATTGTTGCAGGAACAATTTACTTTTTGTCACAATTCCGAATCAATGATTTTCATCAAGTAAAAAATGATTAAATTATAATTCTCCATTAATTTTTAAGTATCGACAAATGGAAAAAGTTCAATTCTGTTTTGAAAATAATTATCTATATTCTTAGAAATTCTTGAATTATTAATGTTCATGTAATATTTAGAATAAAGAAAGATTTTAACTTTTAAAAATATAACCTGCTTAAAATAATTGGTCAATTATCCGGGTTAATTACCCGCTACGAATGAATTTATAAGATAATCGATTAAAAATTTAATTTAAAAACAGATTTTATATTAGAAATAAAAAAGTCTTAATTTTCATTTTTACAGAAATAGAATCGAATAAAATAAAGAAAAGGTTGTTTTAAGAATAAAGGCAGGACAGTAACATAGAAATCGTTTCTTAAGATCTCATACATAACACTGCCGGTAGAATATAACATTTCAATCTAAATTATTAGACTTAATTTATACTTGAAGATTAAACATTTAACCAAAAGAACTAATATTAAAAATTTATTTAATATTTATTATTAATTTAATAAGGGATGGATTATATCTCAGTTACTCTTGTCACTCGTGTGTGTCACATCATGCAGCATTTATTTTCCCCAATAAAAAAACAGTACAATGTAAAAATCTTATTTTATATAAAGAAGAATTAGATTCTATCTAAATAATAGACTTAAAAATATGGATATTGTTGCAGCTAATAATAACCCAAAAACAATTACAACAGTATAATTCTTCTTATCCCAAAAATATCCGGCACTATTTACAATTGTATAAATCAACATCCCGGTGCTAAGTAAATATAATAAATATCCTTTCCCCTTTTCCTGCAACAATAGAATTCCACTCATTATCAAGGTTATTGCAGTAATCATTTCTGCTATTGTGTGTGTTAATATGGTTTTAGGCGATGTATCCATTTCCGGCACATCCTCTTTTCTTAAAGAAATAAACCACTGGTAAATAATAACTAGACCAATTATTATATTAAAAAAAGCAGCTACAATCATTCTAAACTCGCCTTTAAATTTATTTGTTTAAAATATAAAAAAAAATCCATAATCCAACTGAAAATTTTAATATAAATAAATTTTAAAATGATTTAAATTGAAGGATATGTTGGATAATGTTGAAAATCAGGCAATCCAGACAGCAGAACTGGTAATGTTTATAAATGAAAATATTTTGTCCTTTTCTAAATTCCTAAAAGCAATTTTATAATAATTTTTTAACATAATTGCTCTATCCAATGTAAGATGATTTACAATCCAGGTATTTTACTTAATACTAAAAAATGATTGGTTATTTATTAAATAATCCGGCTTTCAGGTTATATCCGGTTGTTCCGGGAATAGCATGTAAATAATCAAGCGGTAAAGGTTCGTCAACATTCTCAGCTATTAATCTTAATGTAATTTCACCTTCTTTAATTATATTATTTTCATTCATTGTAAATTCTTCTGGATGTACGCCTGAACTATCCGAAACTCCCTGGTAAAATTGATTATTTAAAATGCAGCTGTTGTCTATAGAATATTTTGTTTTGTTAAAAGAATTTTTAATAAAAGCGTACCTGCAGTTTGTGATGATGTTATTTTTAAATACAAAATCATTATCTGGCCATGCAAGCCAAACAGCAGTTTGAAAAGCTCCATAGACAATATTGTTAGTAAAGCTGTTTCCCGTTTTACTCCCGTTTCCCGAGTCCTGCCAATATACAACAGCATTTTTTGCATTGTAAAAAACACAATGATCAATTTTAACTTCATCCCCGTGTGCAATAATCCCTACTTGAATATGAGAAGCATCCTTGTCTCCGACAAACATACATTGTTCAACCAACAAGTCGGATTTTGCTTTATTAACCCTTGCTATGGGGAAATATCTTGTGTTCGGATAAAAATAACCGTGAAATTTTAATCCTCTTATTGTAACATGACTTTCATCGATTAAGAAACTGGCAACTCCTTGCGGATTTCTTTTTGATGTATTTACAATTACCGGCATTTTCTCTGGAGCCCATGAAGTATCACCCGGTAAAATATTAGCTTCGATAATGATACGTTTTCCTGCTTTCTCTTTTTCCGTAAATACGGAAATATATTTATCCAAAACGTAAATGCCGGGATTTATCTTCATGGTAAAGATATCATTATCCTTGCTTTGAATAATTTCAGCAGCTTTATTGATAGAATAGAACGGAGATTTTATTGTGCCGTTATTATTATCATTGCCTATATTGCAATCTACATAAACTGCCTGCGCAAAAGCAGTATATTGAAAAATAAATGATAATATTATTATAAGAAAGGTTTTTTTTACAATTGCTTTTTCAAAAGGAGATAAGTTGTTTCCCATTTTTATACTCCATAAAATTTAATTTTTAAATTTAGTTAATAAGCCAAGTTCAATTTTTTATTCAAATTGACTGAATTATTCGTATCGCAAACTCTCCACCGGGTTTGCCGTTGCCGCTTTTATTGCCTGGAGGCTTACGGTTGCAAATGCAATTATAAATGAAAGTCCTCCTGCGGCAGTAAATATCCACCAGCTTAATTCCGTATGATAAGCAAAATCCTGAAGCCAATTACTCATAGCGTACCATGCAAGCGGCCAGGCCATAATATTTGCCAAAGCAATTAATTTTAAAAATTCCCCGGTTATCGTAAATACAATAGAATTAATTGAAGCACCGAGAATTTTTCGAATGCCGATTTCTTTTATCCGGCGATTAATACTGAGTGAGACTAATCCCAATAATCCCAGGCAGGCAATAAATATTGCAATTACTGAAAAACTATTAATAATACTTTTAAACTGTTCGTCGGATTTGTAAAGCTTGTCGTATGTTTCATCAAGAAATTCATATTCAAAAGTTTTATCAGGCGAAAATTTATTCCACGTACTTCCAATATACTGAATTGTTTTGGGGATATTCCGGTTGTTAATTTGAATATTTATTTCACCGTTCCAATTGGCGTATACCATTGCAGTAGGTTTAATTTTTTTATGCAGAGAAGTATAATTAAAATCCTTCATTACACCGATGATAGTTACTTTAGAATCAACAAAATCAATCACAGTTCCCAAAGGCTTCTTTAGTTCAAACTCTTTAACAAATGTTTCATTAACTACTGCTGTTTTATTAATGTCGCTCCGGATATCCCATGAAAATTGTCTTCCTTCGAGCATTTGAATTCCCAAACTCGGAATAAAATCAGGATCTACCGTAGTTGCAGAATAATTTTTTTTCAGTCCGTGAAGAACGGTAGATGATCCAATAGGGAGGTCCCGTCCAAAAGTTACATTAGAACGGGAAACATAATTAATATCCGGATTTTCAAGCAGCATCTGTTTAAAAGCATCGTAATGCTGATTTACTTGACTGCTCTGATTAAAGTGAATTATGTTCTTACAATTCAATCCAAGATTTATTGTTTTTAAATAATCCATTTGTTTGGAAATCATCAAAGTACATATTATCAATGAAATGGAAATTGCAAACTGGAAAATAATTAATATATGTCTTATTGAATTTCCCTTTTTACCTTTAGTAATTTCATTTTTAAGAATAGTTGCCGGTTTAAAAGCCGAAAGGATAATTGCAGGATAAATACCTGAAACAATTCCAATAAGAATAATGCTTGCAATGAAAATTAAAATTACGTGAGGTTGATACAGCACATTAAACTGTACCGGTTTATCTACTATTTTGTAAAAAATGGGTTTAATTAATTCAACCATCATTAATGCAGCGGGTAAAGATAATAGGCTAATAAAAATCGATTCGCCTAAAAATTGTTTTATCAGTGCCGGACGATTAGCTCCTATAACTTTTCTCATACCAATTTCTTTTGAACGGGAAGCAGATTTTGCAATTGTTAAATTTATAAAATTGATAATTGCTATGGCAAGAATGAAAAAACCGATTAGTTGAAGAAAAAGTATAAGCTGCTGTTTATTGTTATTTTGAAAGTAAACATCATCAAGAGAAATGAGATTTATCTGTGCATGTACTTTGTCTAATAATTTTTCCTGCTTTAACCATAATTTGTTAAACTTGTTTCCAAAAGCACTAATGTTATTATTCTGTATCGTTATATAAGTATCATACTGGTAGTTGTGCCAATCTTCATCGAGTTTATATCCGTATTTCCGACTAATAGAATATAAAGAAGATAGTGATCCTGCAGCATTGAATGAAAGTGTTGAATTATTTGGTAGATCTGCAATAATTGCCGTTACTGTCATGTCCATAGGAAGTCCATTGTCTCCGGTATAATGGATTGACTGCCCGACTGCATTTTCAGTTCCAAATAAGCTAAGAGCCGTACTCCGTGTTAATACTATTGAATACGGTTTCTTCAATGCCTCGGCAGGGTTACCATAAATTACCGGGAAACTAAACATTTCTAAAAGAGCAGAATCGGCAAAGACAACATCTTTTATATTAGCTTTTTTTCTAACACCATTATAAAATGTCTCAATAATTGGTGATCTTCCTCCTCCCATTCCATAATCTATCCTAACTATTTTTTCAGCACCCGGAATATTATTTTTTATCATTGTCCCTAAAGGCGCCGGGGTATAAAATGCATTGCCGATTTCAACCTGATAAATATTCTTATGATTCAGGAAGCATTTATTATAACTCAATTCATTAAGACAGTAAGTTGTAATCAGAAGAAAAACTGCCATTCCCACAGCCAATCCGAAAATGTTAATAAATGAATTAGCCTTGTTCTTTGATAAATTCCTGAATGCAATTTTGAAATAATTTTTTAACATAAAATCCTCTTATTTGTGCATAATGCAAAACGTTTTATATCCGTATCGAAGCGATTTAACCTAACGTTATCTGTTTTTAAACATCATCTATTCTACTTTTTTTATTTCTATATCCTGCCCATTTTGATGAACAATCATTTTGTCAACAGTCCCGTTTGCGTTTTTGTTAAAAGTTATCTGTACATCTTCCGGTTCAATAAAATATTCGGTTTCCGACAAGGGGAAAAGTTGAATTATTGCTCCCTGGGGTGTTGTAGTATAAAGTTTCCCGTTATTCAAAGTTACGCTAATATTAACCCTTCCGGGAATTTCATACCTGCCAATAAATGTTTTATAAACCAGGGTATCTATTTCCGGTATATTTTCTATAGTAGTTGTAAAATCAGGCAATACTTTGCGGATTGGACTTACTCTTCTTAACTCTTTATCACCGACATCGAGTGATTTATCATTAATCTGCCAATTGTAATCGAAGGAACCCGAAGCTATATAAAGTTTATCGATTGATCTTCCAAGACGATTGTTAGGAATGCACCCGTCCCGGATAATAAAGTCATAATTCGAGCCGGAATTGTTATATAAAAACATTCCCGAACTTGATGTTGCTCCGATAACTGAAATATATCTTTCATGATTATACGGGTTTGGATATATCATTTGAACAAAAGCATCCTTTGCCGAAAATTTTCTCCCCTCGATTTCTATTTCGTCGGACGAAATTTTTAACGGGATTTTTTCACCCATTTTTTTTGTAATTAAATTATCACCGGAACCACCGTAAAGCATCAAAGAATATTTTTCCATATCATTTTGAGTTAATTCCGTATCCTTAAAAACACGCGGCTCATATTTCTGCCAGTCCTTCCAGTAATTTACAAACTGTTGTGCTTTAAGGTTTATCATTTTTGTCATCAGCGAATCTTTTGAAATTGTTCCGATAACAACGGCAAAAGGAGTGGTGGTTAAATCGGAAATCATCCCGGCTAATTGAGGAGTTTTATGTAAAGACGCCGGCCTATAGCTTATATCCCGTAAAGTTATTTTTCCATTAATAACTTTTGCATCTCTAATATCATTTACATTCCAAATTATTTTCACCGGCTTTTTAGGATCAATTAACTTTGAAGAAGGCGTGAGTTCATTTTCCAAAACATTTTCAGTAGATAATTTAATCGTATTATTAATTAGTACTTCGGCTTCGGCCGCGATAAATGAATTCGGATTATCCGATTGAGTTACTTTTACCCAATGCGCCGAAGCGTATTTCAAATCAGCCGATCTTACCCTAACTGTTGCCGGATTTGAATTCCTTTTATGTTCAAGGAACCAGGGTATTAATTGATCGTAATATTCAATGCCTTCATGACCGAAACCGGGATATTCATGATACCTAATATCGTATCCCCACCTCTGAAGTGTTTTGACCAGGTATCTTGAGTTGTTAACATCGACCGATTTATCGATATCGCCGTGCGTAACAAAAACCGGGGTCGTTAATAATGCGTCAGCATGAGTAAGAGAACTGCCGGATTCAATATTAAAAAGAGCACGACCCGAAAGTTTTGCAATTCCGTCTTCGTTCATTACCACATGATAATCCCATCCCCCGTAGACCGGGGCAATCGCAGCGAACAATTCGGGATGCCTTGTACCTACATTCCATGTTCCGCCGCCGCCCATCGATTCCCCTTTAAGATAAACTCTGTCTTCATCAACATTAAATTTCTGTTTGGCAAGTTCTATGCATTTGAGAATATCCTGATCCCCGATTCCCAAATAACTTGTGTTGCCTCTGCCGTGAGGTTCAATATAAATAATGGGATACTTGTCGACTACACTGTTATGTCTTTGATCGATAGACCACCACTTAACATACACCGGATTCTCACCGTTGTACCCGTGAAGCATTACCACAAGCGGCCATTTCTTTTCCGGATTATAATTTAACGGGAGATATGCACGGCAAAATTGAGGCGTGTTATCAACCGGGTCAATATAAGTCAGCCGGACAAATCCTTCGGCACGAACACTTCCTTTTCTGCCGGATTTATCAAGCAATAATTCTTCGTATTCCATGAGCGGGGAATAAAGATTCTGTATAATCGAGCTGTCAACTTTGTCCGGATCGAATTTAAGTCTTTCGGTCAGCATTTCGCCGAGCATCTTGTGATGAAAATCTTCCGGTGTTTTGGGATTTTTAGGAACGCTGGATAAAAGTTCTTTTGCTTCCTTTACGGCATCTCCTTTATACCAATAAAGGTAAGCAGTCATTATTTTACCGTGAGTATCGTGGCTTTTAAAATATACATCGTAAACTCCTTCAGGCCATTTTTTTGTATCGAAAGAAATTTGCTCTCCGCGTTTAGCATTTTTTTCGGCAATAACTTTACCTCCGGCGGCAACGGCTTTCACATTAACATCAAATTTTTGAATTTCAGGGTTGAGAGTTTTATCGGTTTTTATAACCAGCTTATCTTTCCCGCCGGTTTTTACTATGCCCGGTGATAAATTGAAATCATTTATAAGTGAAAACCTGCCCGGTTCAATAATCCGGAATTTAAATCCCCATGTCCATCCGTCGTGAACGGATTTAATCAGAATTGAATTTTTCCCTTTTACCATGTCGACTTCAATTTGATTGTTTTCCAGTTCGGATTGGTATTCTTTTCTGCTTTCATAAACAAGTTTTCCGTTAATCCATAATTTGTCGCTGTTGTTTTGAACAAAGGACAGGATTACTTTGCCTTCGTTCTCTCTATTTACTTCGGTAAATGCATAAATAACTTCTCTGTTAAACTCGCCGTTCTGAAGCACATCAAAAAAATTAATGTAGTTGTATGGCGAGTGATAATTTTTCCACTTAAGAATTGTCCCGTCGAAAAGTTTTTCCGTCATTCCGGCTTCAGGTTGAATTCCCGTTTCACCGCCGTTATCTTTCAGAAAATCCGTGTCGTATCCTTTGTCGTTTTGATTTGGAAATCCCCCGATCATAAGCCAGTCTTGAATATATCCCCCGGTAGCTGTTCCGACAGGGTAACGAGTTTCATCTTTTAGAGAAGTTTGTGCTGTAATGAAAATATTTGCAAATAAGAAAACAAAAAGGATGAAAATGCTTGTATGAAAATGCTTGTTCATGTTCCGACTCCCTCTTTTAAGTGTATTTTATTTTTAAAAAATATCGTACGTTTTATATCATTACGCTTTTATAAGTTAACTTACTCATATCTTAAACTCTCAACAGGATTTGCAGTTGCCGCTTTTATTGCCTGAAAGCTTATTGTAATTAATGAAATCAAAACCGCAATTCCGCCTGCCAGAAAGAAAATCCACCAGCTTATATTTATTCTATATGCAAATGACTGCAGCCATCGATTCATAAAGTAATATGCAGCCGGAAAGGCAATTACATTGGATATAACAATCCAAAGCAAATATTTTTTAGAAAGCATAAACACAATCTTTACTACATTTGCGCCCAGCACTTTATGTATACCTATATCTTTAACCTTCCGCTCTATCATAAAAGCAGTTAATCCGTAAAGTCCTATACACGCAATAAAAATTGCCAGGAGCGAAAAGTATTTGAATATGTTTCCCATCCGTTGTTCGGCGAAATAATTTGCATTCTGACTTTCGTCAACAAAATAAAAATTAAACGGTTCGCCGGGGAAGAAACTTTTCCATGTATCTTTTATATATTCCACACTTTTACTTACAGCTTGAGGATTAATCCGCACTGCCAATTCACGGTAAAATATATTTTTTTTATTAGGTTCCGGGATTCTTAGTATCACCGGTTCAATCAAATCATGAAGAGAGCTGAAATTAAAATCTCTTGTAACACCGATAATTTTCCCTTTCCTTCCCCACACGGTAATTTCTTTTCCAATTGCCGGTTTAAGCCCCATTTCTTTTTCCGCCGTTTCGTTGATTACATATGCACTTGTTTCATCGGAGGGATATTTATCCGAATAGAATCTCCCTTCTTTCATCTGAATTTTATATGTTTTTGCAAAATCGGGATCAACATGCAGAAGCCACGAATCAAATCTTTTTTGTTTGCCCGCCCAATCTATTCCCTCGGTTTTAGATAATGATTTTCCATCCATAGGTTCCGACCTTGATATACATAATATTTTAGAATTCGAGAGCAGCCTGTTTTTGAAAGCATCATACTTATCATAAATATTCCCGTTAACCTTAATATCTATTATATTTTCTTTATCATAACCTAAGTCGGCATTACGGATAAAACTTAATTGCTGCATTACTATAAATGTACAAGCTATTATAGCTATAGATAATGCGAATTGTAGAATAACCAAACCCTTTTGAAGATTTAATCCGTCAAAATTGTTTTGAAATTTGCCTTTGAGGATTTGTACGGGTTGAAACCGAGTTGCAAAAATTGCCGGGAATATCCCCGAAATTATAATAGTGATAAATGTTATTAGAATTACAGGTAATATGAATTCAGGACTTGAATAATTAACCGACAATTGTTTGCCGGATAAATTGTTCATTAAAGGCAAAAGTATTTCAACAAATAATAAAGACAAGCCGAGAGATGTAATTGTAATAACGAATGTTTCACCGTAGTATTGCAGAATCAAATCTTTTCGATTTGCGCCAACAACTTTTTTGATGCCTATCTCTTTGGTTCTCTTTAAGGAAAAAGCATTGGTAAGGTTAATGTAATTCATGCAGGCGATAAGTAAAATAATGCATGCAACAAAGGAGAAAATATATACGTATTTAATATCTCCCGTTGAAACGAAAAACCCGATATTATTTGAATAAAGATGGATTTTACTCAAAGGCATTAGAGAATAACCGGTTGTTCCCAAATTTAATTTTGCAGCATGCCTGTTTTCGCATTCCAAAATCTTTTTTTCAATACCGGACTTATTAATATTTTCGCGGGAAACAATAAAAGTCTGAACACTATAATTTTGCCAGGCATCCCATTTTGCACCGAACTGCGTAATAAAATCCAGCGGCAGTATTAATTCCTTTTTGAATTGCGTATTATGAGGAATATTTTCAATTACTCCGGTTACTTTTATTATTTTCTTAATACCTACAAAATTTAGTTCAAGCGATTTACCAAGGGCATCAGATTTATCAAAATATTTCCTTGCCATTCTTTCTGTCATTATTATTGAATTCGGCTCATCAAATGCTTTACGAGGATTTCCTTCAATAAATTTAAAGTTAAATATTTCAAAGAAATGCGGATCGGTTAAGGCAAATGATTCTTCAAATCCTTTTTCTTTATATTTCAAGAATGGTTTGAAGGCTTCCGGAAGAGGAGCGTAATCTGTTTCGTTTAAAATTCCGGGTATTTCGGATTTGATTGCAGGTCCAAGCAATTTCGAAGTTATTGCCGTTACTTTATCATTTGATGTTCGCAATACTAAGTAAGTATTGCCGGCATTCTTATGAAACTTGTCGTAGGATAATTCATCCTGTACCCAAATCATAATCAGAATAAATCCTGTAAATCCTACCGCCAGGCCAAGAATGTTTATTACAGAATATTTTTTGTGCTTAAATAAATTACGCAGCCCGATTTTCAAATAATTACTTAACAAGTTCTCCTCCTTTATTCATACCTCAAGGATTTAACCGGGTTTGTATTTGCAGCTTTTATTGCCTGAACACCAACTGTTACTAATGCAATTAGTAAAGCAAAAACACCGGCTAATACAAACATCCACCAGTTTAGATTTATTCTATAAGCGAAATTCTGAAGCCATTTATTCATTAAATAATATGCAACCGGCCAAGCAATAATGTTTGAAATGAGAACCCACTTTACAAATTCTTTAGACAATAAGGCAAGAAGTGAATTAATAGATGCACCCAGAACTTTTCTGATCCCTATTTCTTTTGTTTTATGAGTTATCATTAAAGATGATAATCCGATTAAACCAAGACATGAAATAAAAATCGATAAGAAAGTAAATACTTCGAATATTTCAGCGGTTTTAATTTCGGCTCTATACTGCCTGTCGAAAAATTCATCAAGAAATTTGTATTCGAAAGGATTGCCGGGAAACATTTTCGTAAAATTATTTTTTATAGCATTTATTTTCCCCGGTATGCCTTTTGTATTGATATCAAAAATAAAATAATTGCCTGTAGTTACTCCCTCATAAATTGACGGCAATATTTCTTTATCAAGTGATTGCTGGTGATAATCTTTAATCACTCCGATAACATTTCCTATCTTTTTCTTATCACTATAAATTGAAGCACCGAGTGCTTTTTGCGGGGAGTTAAAACCAAACTCCTTAGCGGCCGTTTCATTGATTATTAATCCTTTTGCATTATAGCCGTTTTCATATAATTCTTTGACTTCGCTTTTTAAAAAATTACGACCGCAAATCAAATTAATATCGAAAAAATTTAAATAGTTTTGTGCTACATATACAAAATAAACCTGCTTACCCTGCTCAAACGACTGTTCGCTTTGTCTAATTCCGCCTGTAACTTCGCTGTTTTCATTACCGGGAATAACAGAAGAATAAGTAGCATCTTTTATTAATGATAGATTTTGCAGTTCATTTATAAATGTATTGTAAGCACTAGTTCTGTCCTGTCCTTTTTCCAAATTAGCGGGTACATTAACAACCAATTTTTGTTTTATATTAACACCGAGATTTTTATTTCTCATAAAAGACAATTGCTGTTCAAAAACTATTACTACTATCATTAATACTACAGCAATTGCAAATTGAAAAACCACAAGTCCTTTTCTAACAAATATTCCTTTTCTTGAACTATTGAATCCCCCTCTTAAAATAGAAGCCGGAGAATATGATGATAAAACGAATGCAGGATAAATTCCCGCAGCAATTGGATTCACAAAAACAAGCACAAGCAGCAACATAGTTATATCTGTACTCTTCCATAAAGATATAGAAATAGGAACTCCGGCAAGTTCAGTCCAATAAGGGAAAGTTATTTCAACAATTAAAAGTGAAAGGACAACAGCTAATAAATTGATGATAAATGATTCCAATAAAAATTGACGAACCAATGTCCAAAATCCGGCCCCTATTACTTTTCGCAAACCGACTTCTTTTGCTCTTTCAACGGAACGAGCTGTTGAAAGATTTATGTAATTAATCCACGCTATTAAAAGAATAATTAAAGCGATCAGTGAGAGAAAATAAACCGTTTCGGCGTTTCCGTTTTTTTCATGCTCAAATCTTAAATTAGAATACAGATGTATATCTTTTAATGGTTGGAGAAAATACGCCCTATCGAATCCGTTTTCTTGTCTATTATGCAGCTTATCAACAATTAAAGGAAGTTTCGCTTCTAATTCCGATTTTTTCGTTCCGGATTTAACTAAAATATATGTGTTGTTATTATTGCAGCCCCAGCAAAAGTGATCATTCAATTGAGTATTAAAAGAAAGTAGAATATCAAAATGTACGTGTGAATTGGAAGGGACATTTTCGGCAACACCCGTAATTTTAAAGTTTGTGTTACCAACTTGAATAATCTTTCCAACAGCATCTAAATTTCCAAAATATTTTTCGGCAATGTATCTTGTAATAACCGCTGAATACTTTCCTGCCAATGCTTTATTTGCGTTGCCGGAAATAAGCGGGAATGAGAACATTGTAAGTAATGATGAATCGGCCCAGAGAATATTATTTTCGTTAAAGTATTGGTTGTTTACTGATACTAAAGCCGATATTTTTCTCAGTCTTGTAAAATCAACTATTTCGGGAATTTCTTCTTTTAAAGTGGGTCCTAACTTTGCAACACATCCGGCGCTTCTGTCTGTGCCGCTCGAATAATATCTTACATTTTCCAGACGATAAATTTTATCGGCATTAACGTTAAAAGTATCATAGCTTTTTTCATAGGAAACATATGTGTAAATGATCAAACACGCTGCTATTCCAAATGCCAGGCCTAAAATATTAATCAATGAAAATGTCTTCCGCCGTAAAAGATTTCTTAAAGCTATTATAAAATAATTTTTTAACACAATTTTATCTCTTTATTCATATCTTAATGATTCAACCGGATTTGCCGTAGCAGCCTTTATCGTGACCAGGCTTATTGTTAACAAAGTAATTATTAAGGTTATGGAGCCAGCAATAAAAAAAGTTAAAAAGCTTATATCTATGTGATATGCATAAGACTGCAGCCATTTCGTCATAGCAAACCATGCGGCGGGCCATGCTATAATGTTAGCAATGATCAGCCATTTTGTAAAGCTACCCGATAAAAGGGAAAGGATGTCCGTTAAGGATGCACCTAATACTTTTCTTATCCCGATCTCTTTCGTCCGCTGTTCGGTCATGAATAATGCTAATCCGAAGAGCCCCAGAATAGTCACAAAGAGTGCTAATGAAGTAAAGGTTCCGAATATGTCTGCCAGCCTTTCTTCTGATTGATAAAGATTATTATAAGTGTCATCAAGAAAGTGATACTCAAACGGATATGAAGGATTAAATTTTTCCCATGTGCTTTTTATAGCTTTTATTGTTTTGGGAACGTCTACCGGTTTAATCGAAATATAAATTACTCCGAATAAATCCATAACATCATCTGCAAAATTATTTGTGAGGTGGAATATCATAGGCTTGATGGGATCTTTCAAGGATTTAAAATTAGCATCTTTAACTACACCTATTATAAATCCGTCTTTATCCCATGATTTTAATCGGGTTCCAATAGGATTTCTTAACTCCATTTCTTTTGCCGCTTCTTCGTTTATAATAAAAGCCTTGGATAAATCAGTCGGATATTGTTCCGAAAAATTCCTTCCTTCAACAATCTTGAGATTAAGAGTGTTTATGAAATTATAGTCGACTTCATCAATCTCGGAAACAAATACTTTGTCCGGTGCCTTTCCTTCCCACCACGGCGCTGTATTATTTACACTTTCAGTAGTTAAAGAATTTTTTATTCCCACATTTTTAATGTTTCTATTGCGAAGTAATTCGTTTCTGAATGATTGATAATGAGCTCCGGCATCTGCTTTAACCGGTAAGCAAACAATATTGTCTTTTTTAAAACCGAGCTTTTGGTTTCTCATAAAATTCAATTGATTAGCGATAACCAGTGTAACGATAATTAGGAATATAGCCGCAACAAATTGCGTAATAACCAAACCTTTGCGCAGTCCTCCCGTGCTGGAATTTATCCATTTATTTCTGAAAGCCTGCATCGGCTTGAAATTGGAAAAATAAATTGCCGGAAATGCTCCTGCGACAAGACCGGTCATGATAATAATAAAAACGAAACCGGATAAATGAGATAAATTATTATACAATAGGTTTAAATTTTTACCCGTAAAACTATTAAAAGTAGGCAGTACTATTTCTACTATTATTACCGCAAGACATGCGGAAAGAAAAGACAAGAAAATGCTTTCTCCCCAAATTTGCTTTATTAAGCTGATCCGGTTTGCACCGATTATCTTAAGCATCCCGATACTTCGTGCACGCGCTGATGTATGCGCCGTTGAAAGATTCACAAAATTAATGCAGCCGATAAACAATATTAGAAAAGCAATTATTGTAAAAACGTAAACATATCTCCTGTCGCCCTGCTTCACGGTTATCCCTTGAACTCCGGCGTCAAGATAAACATTACGCAAAGGCTGAAGTGATATTTTAATATGAAATCTTTGGGCAATCTGGCTATTCTCGATATTCAGGTTTGTTAATTTTTTAGCGACAGTTTCCGAATTGCTGTTTGGTGCTAACTGTACGTAAGTTTGATGTATTGCATTGTTCCATGTAAAGCCGCCCGGGAAAAATTTTCTTAAATTCTCAAGCCTGGTAAGCATATCAAAATTAAAGTGAGAATTTTCGGGGACATCTTTAATGACACCGCTGATTGTAACATCAAACCAATTGTTAACCTTCAATCTTTTTCCCAAGACGTCGGTTGTTCCGAAATATTTTAATGCGATACTTTTTGTTATCACCATCCCGTTATCAAGTGCGGTTTCGGGATTTCCCTTTATGAAGGGAAGAGTAAACATTTTAAATAATGAAGGATCAGCCAGGTAATAATTATCTTCATAAAAAGCTGGTTGATTTTTGGACTCACCTATAGCTTTCACAACCATTCTCGGTCTTTTCAAAATTCTTGCCGCGTCAACAATTTCAGGGATTACCTTTTTCGCTTCGGGAGCTAAAAGTCCGGGCGAAGTTGCCCAGACACCAACCGACCGGTTATCCGACTGGTAAAGAACCCGGTAGATATTATCTCCGTTCTTATGAAAATTATCATAGCTTAATTCATCCTGCACCCATAACATGATGAGAATTGTACATGCCATTCCAATAGCCAACCCGGAAATATTTATTAAAGAAAATAATCTTTTACGGATGAGATTTCTGAAAGCAATTTTAAAATAATTTTTAAACATTTTTTCTCCTCCTGTGATATCAAAAATTATTTATCTACAGAAGTTTTTTATGCAAAAATTGTTAGCTTACAATAAAAGCCATTTGAATACATCGTGCATAAATTCTGCACATTGGAAGTTGTTCACCCCTTTCCAGCTTGTCATGTATAAGGACGTCATTCCATCTCCCATGACTATAATTTTGCCCCCGTTTTTTAGACTTTCGTATACTCCAAAAGGATACTGGCCATTTTTATTAAAACAGAAAGGCGTCCCGCCTTTAATAATTCTCCCTCCATAATACGTTATCTTTAGTGATTTTTCAGTAATAAATCCTGCTTTTGTAACTCCTCCCAAAGTTGTATCGGAATTTTGTTCGCCAAATTGAATCTCAAAAGTTTTAATTATATCATTTACATTTGCGTCTTTAAGAGTCGACCAGTAGTCTTCATCCATTACAAGAAACAGAGAGCCGCCGTTATTTAAATAATCATCTATAGCTTTAACTTCATTCGGAGTATATTTGGAAGAAGGTATATGAATAAACAACAGATCGCAGTCAGATAAATTTTCCGGTTTAATTTTATCTTTCAGGTATAACAATTCTGCATTTACTGAAGATGCGGTTTTTTGGAATTGATCGGTCATATATTTAACCCTGTTAATCATATTCTGATCATATCCTCTCATGTCTGAAGGATCATTCCAGAATCTTTCGCCGTGTGACAAGTCCATATATATTTTTTTCTTCGGAGAAGTCTGTGAAAAAGCGTTAGTAAAAAACAGGAATGTTAGTAAAACGACAGCAAAATATTTGCAGCTCATCATATCTCTCCTTTTAATCATATATGTTAGAGCTATATCGACAAAGAGTGTGCCTAAGTAAAAAGATTAAATTGGATCAGATAACAAACTTTCCAATTCATTAAATGTCCGATTACGGACAATAGTGAACGCTGCCGGACATTAGAATCTAAGGAAACTCTTCCATATCGATAATGATACGCAATATATGAAATTTATTATTTACTTATTTCTTTATCGAATTGGATTTATATTAAAACATTTCAATCTTAATTAAGAGACCAGAGCTTTCCCCATCAAGGAGAAGTTTTTCCACTTCAATGACGTAAGATTTTCCTTAAATCATTATTTTAATTTGCCGTATCTATTTTACATTTCTGTAATTTAAGTGTTGAAAGCGGAACTAAACAGATCGCAGCAAATACTGCCCACAAAACTAACTTATAAAAATAAATCATTGTCATCTCCTTTTACCCTCTTTAATTGTTTTAAATTTAAGTAAACATAGTGATTTTGTTTATCAATTAAATAGATTAAAAATGAATATAATACTCAAAGTCACTTAGCGTACGAAACCCCACTAGACCATTCGATAATAAACAATAACATATAACAATTCTTAATTTTAAATTAAGAAATTATTTTCTACCAGGTGCCGGGTGCATTTGGAAATGAAAGGCTTTCATAATATTTCAAAGATTTATCCGGTTTTTCAAGTCCGGCCGGTATCGGCATTTTTGAAAAAGTCTGGAAGTATAAAACACATGCATTCCTCCACCATACCGCTTCTTTTTCTTCAATCTTTAAATACATTTGTTCATTGCGCCATTCTTGGCGGTCGATTTTTCCTTTTAAAGAATTCCATATTTTTTGCATTTCTCGTACTCCGTCAACTCCTTTATAATAGTGATAACAAATTTCATCCCACAGCGAATTACCGGACGGCATTTTATAATCCCATTTTATATGATGAAACCAAAGAAGAAATTTTTGCGGACAGTTTTTAAGCGAAGAAAACTTTTCTGCAACCGGCGGGAAATATTGAGCAACTGCATTGCTGCCTGATTTTGTACGATCAAAACCTATACCGATGCTGTCTGCTCTATGATAATAAGTAGAGTTCCAATCCGCGTGAGGCGAATAATCTATCCAAGGCCCGGGACCGTAATGATTATCGTAACCAAAAATCATATTCAAACCGAGCGGATCCATATAATTAACAACATTCTCCCGGGAAGCAAGCATAATTTTTTCAATCGGCTTAATAACATTTACATTGTTTGAAAAAGTCATTCTTATCCATTCGCCGGCAATTTGTTTCGCTGTAAGAAACGGATTCCAGGCTAATCGTCCGAATGCATACCAGCTTGACTGCCCGAAAATATTTGCAGTCCAGTCACGGTCAGCGCCAATATTTGAAACACCTGCAATTCCTGAAATAGAATGATGATCCAATGAGCCGTCAACAATTTTTGCGATTGTAGAGCCTTTGCCTTTTGCATAAGTATCCGAATTGAGGAATTCTTTAAACAATGTTCCTAAATATACTAGACTAGTTCCCTGCCCTAAGTATTCCATTGTAATTTGAAACTCCGGCATTAAAGGAGTTTTGGGCATCGCGCCAAATAAAGGGCTGAAGGGCTCGCGCGGCTGAAAATCCAACGGTCCGTTTTTAATTTGAAGCAGCACATTACTGTCAAATTTACCGTCAAGAGGTTTAAAAATTTTATACGCTTGTTTAGCACGGTCTTTAGCATTATAAGTATAAACGAAAGCTCTCCACATAACTATACCGTGATAAGGCTTCAAGGCAGCGGCAAGTACGTTTGCGCCGTCAGCTTGCGTTCTACCGTAATCGCTTGGACCCGGCAATCCTTCCGAATTAGCCTTAACCAAAAATCCGCCGAAGTCGGGGATAAGCGAATAAATCTCTTTCACTTTTTCTTTCCACCATTCTTTTACCTTCGGGTTAAAAGGATCAGCTGTTTTTAATCCGCCTATTTTAATTGGTGCGTCGAAGTTAGCGCATAAGTATAGATGTATTCCGTATGGACGGAAAACATCCGCCAGTGCTGCAGCCTTAACTAAATACCTGTGTGTAAGAATCAGCGGGTCGGCATTTACGTTATTCATCACGGCGCCGTTAATTCCTATCGAAGCTTCAGCACGAGCGTAATCTCGGTAACGCGGCTTTATATAGGTTGGAAGTGTATGCCAGTTCCAGATTGAAAATCCTGCGTAGCCTCGTTCGATTGTGCCGTTTAAATTATCCCAATGGTCGAGTATCCTGTATTTAATTTTGGGGAATGAAATAACATTAAGATTCGTAATTTGCCTATTCGTCTGTAAAAGTCTTAAAAGTCCAAAGACACCGTATAGAACTCCGATGTCATCATTTGCCGTAATAATAGTTACTTTCTTATTATTTATCTCGGAACTAAAAATAATATAACCTTCATTGCCGATTTGTTTAAGCTGTTTTGTTAAATCAATTTTTGCAGGCAAAGACAAATTCTTATAATTTCCTACAATTAATGTTCCGTTTTCCTTTACGGCTTCGGCTTCAGGTACCTCAGTTCCAAGCAATCCATCCAACCCGATTCGAAGCTCATGTTCGACAGCTTTTATAGTAGCAGAATTTCCCTTGATTATTTGTTCTTTTAAGAATTCCCTGTATTCTTTTAATTTCTGCTGATTGGAAATCAAATCATATTTCAGCCACAGCCTGTATCCGTCATCGGCATATGTATAGATGTTGAAGATAAAGACGGATATTAAAAGGGTAAAAATAATAAATGTCTTTCTCATCCTGCTTCCTAATTTTTTATTCAAAGTTACCCATTTTAATTTAAACAGACCAATCTTTTTATTAATGAAATCGTAAGAATAATTGTAAAAGCTTTTATTACCGCTGACTAAAATCTCAGAAGGAATTTGTAAATTATGCAAGTTATTTAAGTCTTCTCGCAATTTCAAAATGTCGGGGAAAAACCCGCCATCCCCGAAAGTCAATGAATGTTAATAACACCCCATCTGTATGTGAGCAACACGGCAATTTAAAATAATACGGGGAAGCTGACCTGACTGCTTGTTAAGAAATACCGTATTTTCCTTTTTGCCTGAATAAAGCCTGAATATATTTTGAATCTTCCTTCGGTTTGAATATTTGGATTAGCTCCCATGATTTGTCATAGTTTTCCAGTCCCTGCTGAAGCCTTTTAATTTTTTCTTCAACCGTCCAGATTTCGGTATCAGGTTCCCACCTGAAAGATTCAACCCTGTAATTAAATTGTCTTTTCTTCCCGTTTATTTTAACTTCTATTTCTGCAATCTGTTTATCCAAAAAATCCGGCAGAGGAATACTTATTTCTTTCATGTCTGTTCCCTTTCTTTTTATCACCTTCACATTACAATGATTTTATTTCTGCTTAAGTTTCTATATCTTCCACCGGAAACGCAACTAGGTCTATTTAAAATGCAAATACTTCCGTTACATTCAAACGAAACCGGCGGTTTCTTTATTCATATCTTAAACTCTCAATCCCGATCCATCTCGATCTCGTCATTGCAATACTACTCGTATTTTAATGGTTCGACAGGATTTGCTTTTGCTGCTCTTATTTTATATTCGGATAATGTTATAAAGGCTATTTTAAAATAATTTTTTAGCATAAACTTTCCTTTTATTCATATCTAAGTGATTTTACCGGGTTTGCTGTTGCTACTTTTACCGCTCTTAATGAAATAATTATCAAAGATGTAAATACTAGCAAAAATGTAACGATTAAAAAGGGCTATATGTTTAAATTAAGTCTAAATGCAAAAGCTTGCAGCCATTTGTTCATGCCAAACCAAACAATAGGCCAGGAGAATATACTTGCAAGCAAGACAAGAATAATAAACTCTCTAAATATTATTGTAATAATTGAGCTGACAGATGCACCAAGTATTTTACGTATTCCAATCTCTTTTGTCTTTTTAATTGTGCTGATAGAAGCAAGCCCAAAGAGTCCAAGGAATGCGATAACAATTGCCAGACCTGAAAAGATACCAAATAAAGAAGCAAGTTTGGTCTCCGATCTATAAAGTAATTCTAAATGCTTATCATAGAATGAATATTCGTAAGGACTTTGCGGAAAAACTTTCTTCCAAGAATTTTTTATATAATTTAAAGCCGGAGCAACTTTATTTGCTTTAATTCGAATAATAATAAAATTTAATTCATTGGGGTCGATTACTATAAAAAGCGGTTTTATTTTTTCATGAAGATTTTTGTAATTAAAATTTCTTACGATACCTATTACTGTTCCGTCGCCACAGTAACTTTTCAATTCTTTCCCTATGGGATTTTTCCAGCCGATTTTTTCTACAGCGGATTGATTAAGGATATAAGCTTTCTTGATAACTGTTCCATACTTTGTAGAAAAGTCCCGTCCTACAAGCAATTTTATTTTAAAAGTTTTAATAAAGTCAAAGTCTGCAATAATAAAATCCATTGTTTTATCGTAACCGCTATTCTTCCATTCTATGGAAGTATAAGCAGTTACATCACCAGGCAGGACAGAAGAAGCTGTAACAGAAGAAATATCAACATTCTTAAGTAATGTATTTTTAAGTACCTGGTAATGTTTCCGCGTGTATTCTTCCCTTAACGGAAGAACGACAATATTTTCTTTATCTAGCCCTAATTTTTTATTTTGGATATAATTAAGCTGCCTGGAAATTATAACCGAAGATATTATTATTCCTGTCGATATAAGAAATTGAAAAACAAAAAGTACTTTTATTATAAATGAACTGGAAAAATTATTAAATGGAGTTGCTCTAAATATTTGAGACGGGTTAAAAGAAGCTAGTAAAAATGCCGGATAACTTCCTGCAATTAAGCCGACTGCCAGTAACGATAGAACAATTACACCTATTAAATCGAAATTGCTTAAAAAGCCCAATGAGAGTTTTAGATTTAAAATTGAATTGATAGCCGGTAAAAATAATTCGGCTATCACAACTGCAAGCAGCAATGAGAATAAGGTAACAAGACTTGATTCCAAGATAAACTGTTTAAACAAATTGATTTTATTAGCACCTAGAACTTTTCTTACTCCAACTTCGTTTATACGATAAGAATAGCGAGCCGTAAGAATATTCATGTAATTTATGCATGCCATCAACAGCACTAAAACTGCAATAGCAGAAAATATATAGATATATCTTACATCACCATTTGGTTCAATCTCCCCGCCGATATCCGAATAAAGATGAATTGAAGAAAGCGGTTGAAGTTTAAAAGTCGGCTTCCACGCAGAATATAAGCCCATTCCATAATATTTTTTAAGAAATGGAATTGACTTATTTTCGATCAACTCTGATGATTGCTTATTTTTCAATAACAGATAAGTATATACGAATGTATTTAGTTTGTTTTTAAAAAAATCATTTCCATAAAAGTCTTGTGCACTTGCCATTGAAATTAAAAAGTCAAAATGGAAATGGGAGTTTGCCGGAACATTTTTCAAAACGCCGGTTACTTTAAGATTATATTTATTGTCGTATCTTATTATTTTTCCTATTGCTTCTTTATCTCCAAAATATTTTTGTGCAGTTTGCTGTGTTACAAGAACAGTTAACGGCTCTGTTAAAATTGTATTCGGATTTCCTTCAACAATTGGAAAGGTAAATACATTTAATATGGAAGGATCTGCTAAAAACACTCTGCCTTCATAAAACTTTTTATTTCCGCTGCTTATTAGTACTTTATTTGATTTATGAATCCTTACAGTATTGATAATATTATTAGGAAATTCATTTTTTAATGCAGATGCTAGCGGGGCGGGAGTACTAGCATATTTATTGCTAATTACACGATAAATATTTTTGTAATTTTTATTATACTTATCATAACTCAATTGGTTTTGGACATATAGAAAAATAATCAGACAACTTGCTATTCCAAATGACAATCCTATAATATTTATAATAGAATATGTTTTGTATTTTAATAAACTTCGGACAGCAATTTTCAAATAATTTTTCAACATAATTTTTCTCTTTTATTCATACCTCAAAGATTTTACCGGATTTGCTGTTGCCGCTTTAATTGCCTGAAAACTTACTGTAAATAATGCCGTTAAAAAGGTAATTCCGCCGGCTAGCACTAAAATCCATAAACTAATATTGATTCTATAAGCGAAATCCTGCAGCCATTTATTTAATACGAAATACGCTATAGGCCACGCAAATAAATTTGCCAGTAAAACATATTTGGTAAATTCTTTAGCTAATAAAATGATAATACCGGAAACTTTCGCTCCAAGTACTTTACGGATACCGACCTCTTTAGTACGCTGTTCCGCAGTGAATGAAGCAAGTCCAAACATTCCCAGACAAGCAATAAACAAAGCCAGAATACTAAATATATTAATTAATTTACCCGCTTTTTGATCAGAGTTATACAGTTTATTAATCTGCTCGTTAAGAAAGCTGTACTCAAAAGGAAATTCAGGCGCAATATTATTCCATGTTCCTTCTAATGAATTAATTGTCTTATTTAGATTTCCCGGTTTAATTCTAACCAACAATTGTTTTATCTCGGCCGGATCAAAATAAATTATTAAAGGTTCTATTTTAGAATGAAGGGAAGAAAAATTAAAATCTTTCATAATCCCTATTATTTTAAGGCCAAGAATCTTTTTCCCGACTGGCGATTTCATGTCCATAGCTTTAACTGCAGCTTGATTGATAATACAGCCGTCCGCAGTATCCGTCTTCAGAGAAAAATATCTTCCTTTTGCCATTTTAATCTGCATTGTTTTTGCAAAATCATAATCGGCAGAAAGTCTGTAAATTAGAAATTTCGAGTTAGTATTACGCCCTTCCCAATCACTTACATCCGTAGAGCTTAATATACCGGCAGGGGGATAAGAAACACCCGATATACTGATTACCTGCCGGTCTTTTTGTAATTCATTTTTTATTACACTTATCTTTTGGTTTAAATCCCCTTGAAGCTTAATGCATAGTACATGCTCTTTATTATATCCTAAATTTTTGTTTTCAAGGAAGTGTAATTGCCGGCTAATAACAACAGTACCTGTAATTAAAATTATAGTTAAAACAAATTGAAAAGTGACCAGAAGTTTGCGGAAATTTTTATTGCTTAATCCAAAGTTAAACCGTCCCTTCAATACTTTAACCGGTTTAAATGCTGACAAAAAAAGAGCCGGATAAATCCCGGAAATAATTCCGGTAAATACCGTTACTCCTAAAATAAGAAAAAGTATCTCCGCATCATTCTGAAATTTAAAAGTCAGTTCGCTACCCGAAATCGAATTGACTAGAGGCAGCAAATCTAATATTAGTATTATTGAAATTATAAGAGAAACAAAAGAATACGTAATTGATTCGAGAAAGAATTGGAAAATAATTTCTTTTCTTTTTGCGCCGATTACTTTTCTAATTCCGATTTCTTTTGCTCTTTTGCCAGCACGTGCTGTAGACAAATTCATAAAATTGATACATGCAAGCAGCAGAATTAAAAAGGCAATAATGGAAAATGTATAAACTTGTGTTATATCTCCGGTACCCCCAATCCCCCATATATTTGATGAATAAAGATGAATGTCCGGAACAGGCTGTAACGAAATAGTGATAGGATCATTTTTATCGTTTTGTATGATAGTATTTCTTATTTTTTTCGAAACCTCCCGATAGTCTGCACCTTTTGCAAGCAATACATAAGTCGTATGAGCAAAACTGTTCCATCCATTTATAGTATAACCAAAATTTTTAATTGCTTTGAACGGAAGCAGGAAATCGATTTTTAGATGTGAATTAGCCGGAATATTTTTAATAATACCTGTTACAATAAAATCATATTGATTATTTACACGTAATGTTTTTCCAACAGGATTATTATTGCCGAAATATTTTTCTGCCGTTTTTTCAGTCAGAACAATTGAGGATACGCCCGATAATGCATTACTGCTGTTTCCGCTTACAAATGACAGTGAAAACATTTTTAAAAAAGACGGATCGACAAACATTATATTATTTTCATCGAATCTTTTATTCCCATATTGTATAACTAAGTTCTTAACATTTCTTAACCTTGCAGAATTTATTATATCAGAATATTCACTAACTAAGTACGGAGCGAGCGAAGGCGGATTCATGCTAAAAAGGGTTTCCTCGCCGCTTGCATATTTCTCGGAATCGGTTACCCTATATAGTCTATCGGCATCCGGATAAAAACGGTCGTAGCTCAATTGATATTGGACCCATAAAAGTATCAATAAAGTACAAGCCATGCCGATAGATAAGCCGAAAATATTTATGAAAGAATATCCTTTATTCTTAAAGAAATTTCTATATGCTATTTTGTAATAATTTGTAATCATAATATGTCGGTTTCCTATTTAATAATTTTCTAGTTTATTCATATCTCAAACTCTTAACAGGGTTTGCAGTTGCGGCTTTAATTGCCTGGAAACCAATAGTTATTAAAGCAATTACTAAAGCAATTCCGGCAGATAAAGCAAACAGCCACCAACTCAATTCAATTTTATATGCGAATGTCTGCAGCCATCTATTCATGAAGTAATATGCTAACGGCCAGGCAATTATATTTGCTATTAAAATCCATTTAGTAAAATCTTTAATAAATAGAGAAACTATGCTTTTTACCGACGCGCCTAAAACCTTACGCACTCCAATTTCTTTCGTTTTTGCTTCCGTCATGAATAAAGTCAAACCGTATAAACCAAGACATGCAATTAATATTGCGAAAATTGAGAAATATGATAAAAGTGTTTCTGTCCTCTGTTCGGCACGATATTGTGCATCGATATATTGGTCAAGGAAATAAAAATTAAATGGGGCAGATGAAGATACATCTTTCCATATTTTTTCGACAGAAGATACGGAGTTTTTTAAATTGCCCGGTTTAAGCCGGATACTTAATATACGAAGTCTTGCATTCTGCTTTTCATTAGGCTTAACGATTACTAAAGGATCAATTTTTTTATGAAACGAACTGAAATGAAAATCTTTAACGACTCCTATTATCTTCCCGACTCTATTCCCTAGCTTGAATTCTTTACCAATTGGAGAAGTTTTTCCCATTAGTTTTGCTGCTGTTTCATTTAGAACAAAATTATTGGAATCGCTTGCTGAAAATTCAGGTAAGAAAAATCTGCCTTCCTTTAATGTCAATTTATATGTTGAGGCTAAATCTTGATCTGCATGTAATCTTGTTATTGCTTGATTTGTTTCTCTTGTCTTGCCTTTCCAAAAAAATGAAGTAGTGCTTGATAAACTGCGGTCATCTACCGGTTCGCTTGCACATGAACTGACTACACTTGGGTCATTAGATAGTTCGCTTTTTAAAGCATCAATTTGCGTGTAACTAAAACCGTTTAGAGGTACACAAAGTATATTTTCTTTATTATAACCAAGCTTTCCGTTTTCAACGAAGCTCAATTGCTTTGTAACCACTAAAGTACAGATTATCAAGCCAATTAAAAGAGAAAATTGAAATACTATTAATCCCTTTCTTACACTTAATGACTTGTTACCTTTAAATGTTTCTCCTTTAAAAATTCTTACCGGATTATATGATGAAAGAAACAATGCAGGATAATATGCCGAAATTATCCCGGTAAGAATCATTATTAAAAATAAACCTCCTACTAAATTTAAATTGGACCAGTTAAGTGATAAATTTTTTCCGGTTAAATTATTCATAAAGGGCATAAATAATTCAGCCAGGACGATTGCAATTCCCATAGATATAAACACAAATATGAAAGTTTCCCAGATAAAAGAATTTATTAGCTGTAATCTGCCTGCTCCAATTACTTTTTTTATTCCAACTTCTTTGCTGCGTTTGAAAGACATTGCTGTAGAAAGATTAATGTAATTTGCACAAGCAATAATTAAAATCAGCAAAGCAATAACTATTACAATGTAAACATCTGTTATATCCCCGTGAATAGCTAAATCATGGATTCCGGAAGAAAAAAGATGAATATCTTTTAAATCCTGCAGCTTAAAATTCAATGCGCTTTGTTGGCTTTGCGGGAAATAAACTTTAAAAGTATTTGTAATTTTTTGTTCCAAAGATTTTACGGAAGTATTTGGTTTTAGAACTACATAAGTCCGCGGCCAAAAACTTCCCCATGATAACATGTTGGGAAATCTTTTATTTAAAAGACTCATGGAAACAAATGCTTGACGTTGGAAATGAGTGTTTTGAGGTAAGTCTTTTATTATTCCTGTTACTCTTAAATTATATTTAGTATTAACTAAATCAAATGTAACAATTTTACCAACTGCTTTTTTTTCGCCGAAATATTTTTTTGCAAATGATTCGGTAACTACGAGTGAATTTGGAGTTGATAATGCGGTTTCTCTATTACCTTCAACAAAAGGGAAATTAAAAATGTTGAAGAACTTATTGTCGGTAAACGCGGCATGTTCATTAAATGTTTTGCCTTTATATTTAAAAAGGAAATCTTCATTAACATATCCGTAATCCGTTACATCTGTAATTTCAGGAAATTTTTCTTTTAATTCTGGAGCCATTAATTCAGATGTTGAAGTCGAATATGATTTATCAATTCCCTGCAGCACTAAATGAATATTATCCGCATTCTTAAAAAACCTATCATAGCTGAATTCATTTTCTACCCAAAGCAAAACTAAAATTATACAAGACATACCTATAGCAAGACCTGATAGATTTATTAATGTATAGGCTTTGTTTTTGAATAAATTTCTAAAAGTTATTTTCAAAAAGCTTTTAAACATAATTATATCTCCCAAATATTTGAACGCCGGAAAGCAAACAGCTCAACCGGCGCTCATGGCTAACGGAATCTTTATTCATACCTTAACGATTTTATCGGATTTGCAGTTGCGGCTTTTAATGATTTCAATCCTACCACTGCAAAAGAAAGAATTATTACAAATAAGACAGACAATAGGAACAGCCAGTAGTTTATTTCAATATGATTGGGAATCGATTGAAACAAAAATGTTACGACTTTGTAGGCAACGGGAACAGCAATGATTTCAGCAATAATGACTAACAAAATAAATGACTTCGATAACCTAAAAATAATATCCTTAATTGATGCTCCCATAACTTTCCTAATCCCTATTTCTTTAGTCTTCCTATCAATGACGAAAGAAGCCAATGCAAATAATCCCAAAACTGCGATTAATATTGTTATTATTGCAGCAAAGCGAATCAATGAATCTATTGCCTGAAATATTGAATAGTCCGATCCCAATTCATTTGTTAAATACGAATACTCAAATGATTGCTCAAAACCTAAATTTTTCCATGATGATTTAATATAGTTAATAGTTTCGGCCGGGTTTGATTTATTTATTCGGATCAAAATATACTTCATCAATCCCGGTTCAATTTTTAGTATCATAGGATAATCTGTAGGACTAAAAAACCTGTGGTTAAAATTTTTGACTTCGCCGATTAAATTGCAATTATAACGAATATCGGTTTTATCGTTCTCTTTAAAATAAAGCTGAACCTTCTGTCCGGTTACTCCCTTCCATTTGCAAGCCTTCATTGCGCCTTGATTCATGATAATTGAAGAATTTTCATCGTTATAACTTCCGTGTGAAAAACTTCGCCCTTCTTTAATTTTTAATCCCATCGTCTTTATAAAATCTTCGTCAACGTAATAGATATCTACATTTAAATCTTTTATATTGTCTGAACTGAGAAAGATCATGTTATTATCAAGTCCTCCCGGAATAACGCTTGATGAAGTTACGCCGGTTATATTTGAGTTTTTAAGCAGCTCATTTTTGAATAGATCATATTTATCTTTTACTTTATTATCATAAATAGGGATACATAATACATTCTTTTTATTGAAACCGAGATTAGCATTTTTCCAGTATTGGATTTGCCATAATATATGAAGTGAACAAATAATGAAAATAACCGAAACAGCAAATTGAGTTACTACTAAAAATTTCCTGAACCAAGCCGATGATTTACCTGCTCTTAACTCTCCTTTAATTACATAAGAAGCTTTGTACCTGCTGAGGACGATAGCCGGATAAAAGCCTGCAGCAATTCCAATAACAATAGAAATACCAAACATGTAAACCAGAATGTGCGGATATACAATATTAAAGTCCGCTTCTCTTTTAGGCAAGATACCCAAAGTCGGATATGCATTGCCTATAACAGAATGAAAAGCCGGAAGCAGCAATTCAACAAGGACAATTGCAACCATATACGAAATTAAACTGACAATTACAGATTCTCCGATAAACTGCATTATAAGCTGTAAACGGTTTGCGCCCTGAACCTTGCGCATTCCTATCTCCTTTGCGCGTGTAATTGAGTTTGCGGAAAGTAAATTTGTGTAGTTAATGCAGGCGATAATAAGAACTAAAAAAGTTAATATTAACAATAAATATGAGAATGGTTTAAATCCCCAATCCCAATACGGTAAGCCATTGTCTCTTTCATAATAAGTATCCTTGAGAGGAACTAATTTGAATTCCGTAATTTCATAAATTTCTTTTGGAATATATTTCTTTATAAACGAGGGAAAAAGAGATTCTAATTCATGCGGATTAGAATTATTCCTAAGTTGGATGTATGTATAAGTTAGAGCTTGTGCTCTATTTCCTTTAGTTTTCTTATCATTAGATAAGCTACTTACTATTTTATCAATACTGCTAAATGAAGCCAGAAAATCAAATTTAATAGTTGAATTAGGAGGAACTTCTTTTACTATTCCTGTTACAGTAAAACCATATTTTTTAGAAAATGCGCGCGACTGTAAATAAATTTTTTGTCCGATTGGATTTTCATTTCCAAAATATTTCTTTGCTATGTTCGGAGTAATTACAACCGTAAATGGTTTTACAAGTGCGGTTTTAGGATTCCCGGCTTTTAAAGGAAATGTAAACACCGAAAAAACAGAACTGTCTGTAAATACAAATCTTTTTTCGATATTGGTAAAATTATTTGTATTTACCATACAATATAAAAAATTGGCAAACCTAACTGTATTTTTAATTGAGGGATAATTTTCTTTAAGAAGAGGAGCTAATGCCGTATTTGTTTGAAAATCTCTAATCGAAGAACCGTTGTAATTGTATATTTTATCAAGCCGGTAGATATTTTTTTCATTCTTATGAAAATCGTCATAGCTGTTTTCAAATTGAATGTAACTGAACATCATAAGAAAACAAGCCATACCGAAAGCCAATCCGAAAATTGTAATGAATGAATACAATTTTTGATTAAGTAAATTCCTTACCGCAATCTTCAAATAATTTTTTAACATAATTTTATCTCCAATATATTTGAACACCGGAATGCAAATCTGACAAACCGGCGCTCATGGCTAACGGAACACTTATTCATATCTTAAAGATTTAACCGGATTTGCAGTTGCCGCTTTATATGCCTGCCAACTGACCGTAAACAAAGCTATAAATAAAATTATCATATCAGAAGCGGCAAAATCCACCAGTTTATTTCCGTCCGGTAAGCGAAACTTTGCAGCCATTTATTTACTGCAAACCAGGCAACCGGACATGCAATTACAAATGAAACCAAAACCAATTTTATAAAATCTTTATTCAGTAGAAGCATAATATTATTTATTCCTGCGCCGTGCACTTTTCTAATACCTATTTCTTTGCGGCGCGCTTCGGATAAAAATACTGCAAGCCCTAATATTCCCATGCAAGATATTGCAATTGCCAGGAGAGCAAACATAGCGATTGCCTCTCCGAATTTTTCATCCTGCCTATAAAGCGAATCAACCCACTGATCATAAAATTGATATTTAATATGATAATACGGATAAATTTCCGTCCATATTTTTTTGATGTAGTTCATTGTTTGTCCTGTACTGCCTTTAGCGATTCGCACATTCAAATAATTCATCGATACATTATCCGTAAACAAAACGGCAAGCGGTTCAATTGCTTTATGCATGGATGCAAAATTGAAGTCCTTTACAACCGCTATTACCTTATAGCCTCCGCCGTTATTATATATTTTGTTCTTCAAATTATCCCAGCCGAAATACTTATATGCGGTTTCATTGATAAAGCAAGCTTTTCCAAAATCTCCAGGTTCAAGTTTTCTTCCTTTGATTATATGAACTCCAAAAGTATTAACAAATGAAGTATCAGCCATTATTATTGAAACCGGTTTATCTTTCCCCTTTATCCCGGATCCAAATATCCAGTTTATTTCTCCCGGGGCGCCGAGTGTTGCACAATAATTTTTTATCCCGGAGTAATCTCCAAATTTATTTTCCAAAGCTGTTAATTGAGATTTATTGTTGGGGATATCCAGACGTACCAATTGTTCTTTATTAAACCCGAGATTTGTATACTTTACAAAATTCAACTGCTTTTGAATTATTATAAGACAGATTATTAAGGCAGCAGATATTGAAAATTGAATTACGGTTAAAATATTTCTTAGATAACTCTTCTTCTTATTTTTAAAAATATCACCTCTGAATATTCTTGCTGCACTAAAAGATGAAAATATAATGGCAGGACCAATTCCTGCCAGAATACCGGTAATAAAAACAGATAAGATAACTATTAAGTTTACCGGAAATTGGAAAAGAAAAATCAAGCTTAACCGGGTACCTAAAAAAGAATTGAAGGCAGGCAGAGTAATTTCAACTAAACATAAAGCAAAGAAAAATGCAATAATTGTAACAAGGATCGCTTCAGTTAAGAAGAGAAATATTATTTCTTTTCGTCCGGCTCCAATTGTTTTTCTTATGCCGGTCTCCTTATTCCTTTTATTCTGTTGAGCCGCGTTAAGGTTAATATAATTTATTACCGCAAGTACTAATACTATTAAAGCAATACTTAAAAGTAATTCTAAAAATGCCGGATTTCCTTTTTTATTACTGCTGCCTGTAGTATTATCCGATAAATATACATCGGTCAAAGGCATTAAATTGATCTTTTTTATATAGGGGTAAAATATACCTGCATTATTATTCAACTTTGAAATAAGCGATTTTAAATCTAAATTCTTTTTAGCCATTAGATAAATATTAAAGAGATATCTATAAGAACTACTATCGCTGCCGTTATGAGTGGAGCTAAACTTAAATTTATTATTTTGTGCATTTACCAAAATACTTGCATCAATACTCGAATTATCAGGAAAATCTTTTATTACGCCGGAGACAACTAATTCCAAACTATTAAATATTTTAATTTGTTTTCCAATAGGGTTAACCTTCCCAAAAAATGTTTCGGCTGTGCTTTCGGTAATAACAACCGAATTAATATTATCGAAAGGCTTTTGGGGATTACCGTAAACGAATGGAATTGTAAACATTGTAAAAAATGATTTATCCGCCGACATTATATTATCAACATATAAGTCATTTTTTAAATAACTCGTTTCTACTTGCGTCTTAATAACTTGTAGATAACATGCCTTTTTTATTTCAGGAAAATTACTTGTAATCATTCCGGCAACTCTATAATCAATACCGCTGGAATTATTTTGAGTATCTATTAATTTGTAAATTTGAGCAGCATTCTTATTATAGCTATCGAAGCTATTTTCTTTAAGGATAAATAATGATATTATAAGACATACGGAAATACCTAAAGTTAATCCAAGAATATTTATCACCGAAAATGTTTTATGTTTCTTTAGATTTCTAAATGTTATTTTCAAATAATTTTTTAACATAATTTTTCTCCTTTTAAGCTGAAAGCTATCAGCGGTCTGCATTCAGCAAAAAACTAATTGCTGAGTGCTGACAGCTAAGCTCATTCATACCTCAAAGATTTTACCGGATTCGCAGTTGCTGCTTTTATTACCTGGATGCTTATAGTAAATAATGCAATCAGCAAAACTATTATTCCACCGAGTATAAAGAAAGAAATATCCAGTGAAATTCTATATGGATAATTCATGAGCCATTTATGCATAAAAAAATAAGAAGTAGGAACAGCAATTAGATTTGCAATTAAAATAATTTCTATAAATTGTTTTGATATCAGGAAGAAAATATTTTTTACCGAAGCACCAAGTACTTTGCGGATTCCAATTTCTTTTGTCTTATGCGTAAGAGTCAAGATTGTCAGACCTAGTAAACCCAGACTTGCAAGCAAGATTGCAAGAAAAGAAAAAGTGCCGACAATTTCCTCAGTCCTTCCTTCGGTTCTATATGCAGCATTAAATTTATCATTTACAAAAAAATAATCAAATTGTTGTGATGGAATTAATTCTTCCCATTCTTTTCTCAAGTAATTTACAGCGTGAGGAATATTTGAAGAATTAATACGAACAGACAAAAAATTCTGTAAATACCCATATCCAGCATATCGAATTACCATTGGTTCAATTTTATTTTGCAGTGATTTAAAATTAAAGTCTTTAACAACTCCAATAATCCTATAAGGACCATCGCCCTGGGCAAATGTGATCGTTTTTCCGACAGCGGATTTCCAGCCGATTTTTTTAAGTGCAGTTTCGTTTATTAAGACCGCTTCAGATGAATCGGAACTAAATTCTTTTGAAAAATTTCTTCCTTCAATTAATGGGATTTTGTATGTCCCAAGGAAATTTTCATCTGCAGAGGTAACAATCATTGTAATCGATTGGCTTTTATCGAAACCTTCTGGTATAATACCGAATTGATTATTATAATAATACCCGGGTGTATTTTCCGATATTGCCGCACTAATGATTCCGGCACTTTGCTTATTATTCTTTATTATGTTTTCAAATGTTTTTGCTTTTGCTCCGATATTGCCCGAACCATTATTAAGAGACATTACAAGTATATTTTCTTTGTTAAATCCCAAATTATAGTTTTTCATAAACCGAATCTGTGTCCCCACGACAAGTATGCATGTTATTAGTATTATTGATATTGCATATTGGGTTGTAAGCAACAATTTACGGAAGATATTAATTTTTCCGCCCGGAACTTTATTCTCTTGATTAGATTTTAATGAAGAAGAAGAAAGTAGAAATGCAGGATATAATCCTGAAATAATTCCAATGAATAAACCGAATGAAAGCAAACAAATAATATTAAAAAAATTGAATTGGAATAATTCCAGGTTCTTACCCGTTAGTCCGTTAAATTCTGGCAGAAATAATTCAGATAGAGCAATACCGATTGAAAGAGCCATAAAACTTAGCAAAATCGATTCGCTTAAAAATTGAAAGATAAGCTGAGATTTTTTTGAGCCAAGCACTTTACGAACATTAATTTCTTTTACCCTGTCTATCGACCTGCCTGCAGAAAGGTTTGTAAAATTTATACAAGCTATTAAAATTACAGATAAAGCAATTGCAAGCAGAGCATACAAATACAATCTTGATACTGGTGGAATTATTCCGCCAAGTATTTCAGGTTGAAGATGAATTGATGTTAAGGGTTGAATATCGAAATTTTCTCTATTTTTAAGAAAACCAGGTAAATATTTATCCTTAGTTTTGACTAAAATATTTTTTAATTCCGCCGGAGTATATTTATCCATGCATTTAACAAAAGTATTTCGGCCTGAAGACCACCAGTGTTCTTTATAACCCGGGTAAAAACTTTTTCTGAATTCCGTGGAAACAACTATATTTAATTGAATACTTGAATTGGAAGGTATCTTTTTTAATACGCCACTGATAATTAACGGATATTTATTAAAAAGGGTTATAGTTCTCCCTATGGGATCTTCTTTACCAAAGTATTTTACGGCAAGTTCTTTTGTTATAACTGCAGAAGATGGATTATTAAGTGCTGTCTTTGGATTGCCTTCCCCAAAAGGAAAGGTAAAAAATGAAAAGAAGCCGGGATCGGCTTCGCTGATTTTTTCATTAAAGGTTTTTCCATCAATACGAACCGGGAACTCTATGCCTTCGGATATTGATACGGCATTTAAAGAGGGAAAATCATTTCGTAAAGTATAGGCTAAAGGATCAGGAGTTCTAGCGATTTTTTCTATTCCTTGCGGAGTTTTATCTATAGTGTAAATTCTATAAATATCTTTAGCATCTTTATTAAAAGTATCGTATGTTATTTCGTTATAGAAATAAGAAAAAATAAGAATAAAACAAGCTATACCAATTGCAAGCCCGGAAATATTTATCAATGAATAGGTTTTATTCTTAGAAATATTTCTAAAAGCTATTTTCAAATAATTTTTTAACATAATTATGCCCTCTATTCGTACCTCAGCGATTTAACCGGGTTTACAGTTGCGGCTTTAATTGCCTGAAAACTTACTGTTAATAATGCTATTGTCAGAGCGATTATGCCTGAGAAAGCAAAAATCCAAAAATTTAAATCTATCCGGTAAGCAAAAGTCTGAAGCCATTTATCCATGAAGTAATATGCCGCTGGCCATGCAATTATATTTGCTATTAAAACCCATTTGGTAAATTCTTTAGATAACATAGTTATCAGTTCTAAAACCGATGCACCAAGTACTTTTCTTATCCCAATTTCCTTTTTCCTTTGTTCAGTAATAAAGGATGCCAGCCCGAATAACCCGAGACACGCAATAAATATTGCAAGCCCCGAGAATAAAGCTGCAACCTTGCCTGCCCTCTCTTCTGATTTATAAAGATTGGCTAAATCCTGATCCATAAAAGAAGCATAAATCTCTTCTCCCCCGGTAAATTTTTTCCAGGTATTATTTATAAATGTTATTGTGTTTTTAATATTTGCCGAAGATACCCGGATTGTTAATATACTAGCCGCTTGATTAACAGGACTTAAGAAAAGTACAAGCGGTTTAATTTGTTCGTGAAGAGATTGATAATTAAAATTCTTAATCACGCCGATAATTCTATACGCTCTTGTTTGATTTCCCATCTGAATTAATTCTTTTCCAATTGGGTCTTCCGCTCCGCATTGATTTTTCATGGCTTCGTTTATCACTAAGGATGTTGTATCCGCTCCAAAGTCCTTTGAAAAGAAACGGCCTCTAAGCAATGATATTTTAAATGTCTTTAAAAAATTATAATCTACATCAAGATACTGACTGGAAATAATATTAGAGACCTGTCTATTATTATATGAATAACCGTTTCCCGGAACTCCGTGAAAAAACATTATGGAAGAATTGGTTAATGATATAACATCCGGGTTCTTTAATAATTCATGTTCAATTACTTGTAATTTATTTTCCGGTATTCCAAAATTCTTTATTGCATATAGCTGCTCTTTATTAAAGCCGAGGTCTTTATTTTGAATGTACTGCAGCTGATCCCTAATAATGAATGTACCTACTATTAAAGCAATTGAAATAGTAAATTGAACTACAACCAATCCGCTTCTTAACGTGCTCTTTTTAATTCTCTTTTCAAAGCCTGACTTGAACAAATGGATCGGCTTAAATGATGAAAGATAAAAAGCCGGATAACTGCCGGAAATTATTCCGATAATCACTGCAAATAATATAAGACCGGGAACTGTATATACATTGTTTAATAACTCAAGATTTAAATTCTTTCCGGTTAATTGATTGAAATAGGGCAGAGTAATTTCAATTAAAGTAATTGATATTAAAACCGAAAATAATGAAACTAAAATTGATTCGGTTAGAAATTGACCTATTAACTTTGTTTTATTTGAACCGAGAGTCTTTTTTATCCCTACTTCTTTAGACCTGGTTTCAGATCTTGCGGTAGTTAAATTTATAAAATTAATTATAGCTAAAAGTAAAATGAAAACAGCTACCGCGGAGAATATGTACACGTAATCAATATCGCTTGTACTTTGCTGAGCAAATTCAGAGTTTGTGTCAATTCCATATTCATTTTGAGAATATAAATAAATTGATGTTAACGGCTGAAGATAAAAGTTCCAGGTATTGCCTTTATTGAGGAATTCACTGAAAGAAATTCCAAGAACCGATTCCGCCTGAGGACCTACATGAGCATAAACTATTTTCTTTAACTTTTTCTGAAAGATGGCAGGATCTGTTCCATTTTTTAAAACTATATAAGTTATATAGGACATGTTCAGCCAGTCGTCATTTTTTGTCACCGTATAAGTAGACATTGATAATAAAAAATCACATCTGAAACTTGAATTAGCGGGAAAATCTTTCATTACGCCGGTAACCATGTATGAAGTTTGGTAATCAGCGATAAGGATTTTTCCGACCGGATTTTCATCGCCGAAATATTTTTTAGCTTCGGATTCAGTCATTACTATACTATTCGGCCGGCTTAGTACTGTATTGGGATTACCGCTAATAAGAGGAAGTGAAAAAACATTGAAGAAATTCGAATCCGCGGTATATAGGCGACGTTCTCTAAAAACTTTATCCTTGTACTTTAAAACATGATTACCAAAAAATCCGATCCTTGTGTAAGTAATTACTTCAGGAAAATCATGAACGAGCGTATTTCCAAGCGGAGCGGCTGTTTTGCAGTTGCAGCTTTCCTGTCCATTAATCGATGATTTAATATAAACCCGATAAATCGAATCGGAATTTTTATAAAACTTATCGTAGCTTAGCTCATTACGGATATAAAGCAGTATCATTACGCAACAGGCAATACCAATGGTTAGACCAAAGATATTGATTAAGGAATATCCTTTATTCTTTTTGAGATTTCTTATTGCAATCTTTAAATAATTTATTAACATAATTTCCCTTTTGTTTAGCTTTCGTCTATCAGCACTGAGCATTCAGCCAAAGCTGAGTGCTGAAAGCTTTTCTCATTCATACCTCAAACTCTTTACCGGATTTGCCGTTGCAGCTTTTATTGAATGAATACTTACAGTAACCAACGCTATAAAAAGTGCAATTAAACCTGAATAAATGAAGGTCAATAAGCTGAGATTTATTCTGTAAGCAAAATTACTTAACCATTTAGTCATTAAATAATATACTGGGAACCAGGCAATGACGCTTCCTATTAAAACTAATTTTATAAAATCCTTGATAATAAGATTAACAACCTGAGGCACAGACGCCCCTAATACTTTTCTAATACTAACTTCTTTCGTACGCCGCTGAACAACATATGAGACAAGACTGAAAAGTCCCAGGCATGCAATTAAAATTGCTAACAATGCAAACGCTCCAAATATTTCACTCAATCTTTCTTCAGATTGATATAACTTCTCAAAGCTTTTATCAAGAAAATGATATTCAAACGGAAGATCAGGCGAGAACTGCTTCCAGGCTGATTCAATATAATTTATTGTTTCCGGAATGTCTGCCGAAGAAATTTTCATTGCAATAGTATTATAATATTTTGCCGCAGTATCCATTAACATTACAACAGGCTCTACATTCTGCTGAAGGGATTTGAAATTGAAATCCTTAACTACACCGATTACTTGTCCCTTAGGATGGTAATATGTCTTTAATATTTTCCCTATAGCGTTATGCGGAGTCCACCCGATCATTTTTGCTGCCGTCTCATTAAGAATAAAACTTTCATTCCAGTCCGAAAGCATATTCCGCGAAAAATTTCTACCGGATTCAAACTTGAATCCAAGTACCTTAGTGTAGTCGGGATCGATAATCAGTGTAAAGAAGCCGTCGGAGTGCTGGCCTGTCCCGTCTGTCCAAGAGTAACCTTCAACATCTTGCGGATGGCTGGGAATCCAGTTTGCTCTTGTTACAGCCGTTATTCTGTGCTGCCGCAACAACTGCGATTTAAATGCATCGTAGTTCTTCCCTATTTCATTGTTCGATGGAAAATATATAACATGCTTTGCATTAAATCCAAGTTTATGCGACTTGAGAAAGTTATACTGCGACCACATTACAATTGTAACAGCAATTAGAAATACAGAGATTGCAAATTGAAATACAATGAGAGACTTGCGGATTAAACCACTTTTATTTCCCGATGCAGCAGAATTTTTCATAACGGCCGCCGGCTGGAATGAAGACAGATGAAACGCCGGATACGCACAAGCCAGGAAAACAACAAGAACCCAAACGGCGGATAAAGAAAGAAGTATCTTTGGGTTGGTGATAAGATTGGAAGATAAGTGTACTTCTGCTAACGAATTAAAACCTGGTATGAACAGTTCAACCATGACAATTGCAAGAGCAAGAGATATAAAAGCCATTACCGCAAACTCAAAAATAAATTGACGTATTAATCTTGAGCGGTTAGAGCCAAGCACTTTTCTTATTCCAATTTCTTTAGCGCGAGCAGTTGAACGGGCAGTTGAGATGTTTATAAAATTGATGCAAGCAATCAGGAGTATAAACAATGCAATACCCGAAAGTATATAATCATATTGCAAATCTCCCTTATTTGTGAAATCAAAAATATAAGTTGTATTAAAATGAATATCGCTTAGCGGCTGAAGCAGCAAACGACCGGAATCTTTGTTATATTCTCCAAATATTTTAGTCAGGAAGGCGGGAAGATTACTGCGAATCATTTCTACTCGAAGCCCTTTTGGAAGCATTAAAAATGTATAATAGTTAGAAGAACTGAAATTGTTTAATACACTTCCGGAACTTTTATGATAGATATCTTTCAAACTAACGAAAGAGGCCAGATAACCAAACTGTATGGACGAATTAGAAGGCGGATCTTTAGCAACGCCTGTTACTTTATAATTGTACATGTTGTTTATTCTAATCGTCTTTCCAATCGGATCTTTGTTGCCGAAAATTTTTTTCGACTCGCTTTGTGCAAGCACTATAGAGAACGGCGCAGACAAAGCAGTTTTGAGATCGCCTATGATAAGCGGCAGTGAGAAAACATCAAAGAATGAAGAATCGGCAAAGGTGAAGTTTTTTACCGTGAAAAGTTTTTCTCCGTATTTAACCACCGCATCTCCCATTAAGGGAATTGAAATTCTGACAGATTTTACCCCTGGAAAATTTTCCGGGAATGCATTAGCGTACCCTGTAGGAGTTGGTGCCCATGTTACCAGTTTTCCACTCTGCTTGAATTCTTGAACAACCCTATATATCCGGTTATAATTCTTGTTGAACTTATCGAAGCTCAAATCGTTCTGTACATAAAGGAATATTAATACACAAGCTGCCAGACCCACAGCCAGACCGAAAATATTTATGAAAGAATGAACTTTGTTCTTCAGAATATTTCTAACTGTTATATTGAAATAATTTTTGAACATAATTTCCTTCGATTTAATTCAGTGTCAAATTTCAGAATTAATATTAAGCTGATTTTAAATAAATCATCGATAAAAACTTTATAATTATTTGAAACTGAAATTTGATGTTTGATATGAGGAGTAATAATCATGCTTACAATAATGTTTAATCAATAGAAAATATTAAACTATTTAATTGTAAAAAAACAACAATAATGCCATTTGGAAGGCTTAAAAATTACCGGTATTTACAATTATTTTAATATTAACCGACCGGATTCGGACACTAGCGATCGAAATTGAACGATTAAATTTTAGCAGATTTTAACTTTGAAGTACTGTATTTCATAGGAATTTTAATTTATTTCAAACATATTTTAATTACTTACCATATGCGCAATCTTTTAGAGTGAAAGTTTTTGTGCCGTCAAGTTTTATCTTATCTCACCATATATGATATTAAGTTTTTATTAAAATATTCGATAATTAAACGGTTAACTATAATATTTTTAATGAAAATATATTATGAGTAATGTAAGCCGGAAAAAATCAGAATTTATTGGTTCAAATAATTTCAATTATTTGTATAAAACTAAAAAAGTTGACGAATTTAAAACATTTTTAGGGATTATTTTTAGCGGCAAAGAGAATACAAATTCAATTATTAATACATGCTGCAACCATGGAAGTGAAATTTCAGCTACTTCTATTTTTAGACCTGTTGAAAATACAACAGTAAATTCAAGCATTTGTCTCCGTTTAAAGAATTAACCGATACCCAGCCTAAAATTATAAAGTAAAATTGAATGGTTGTGGGTAATTAAATTTATCAAAAATAGAATTGACAGAAAAGTATTTAATTTGTTGGTTATCGAATTAATTACAATAAAAATTTAATTTTTTAATTTCTTATGCAGTGGTATTTCTTTACCTTATCAAATACGCGAGATAATTTTCAAAAGGAGAACCGAATTATTGAATTGCTGGGAAAGTTGATACTTAAATTCAATAAAGGTAAACGAAAAGATACTTTATTATTATATCAAATCCCCTCCAATCTTAACTATATAATTTACTATATAACTTCTCCCCGTAAAGAGATTATCAAGTTTTTTATCAGACATAATAAGGCCAGGCCTTGTTTTCATGCCAATAATAAAGCTCCTGTAAAATTATCAAATATGAAATTTCTGTCGGGTGATGTAATTTTATGGCTGAATTTATTAGGCGTGCATAAGTAAAATTTTATTTTTTATAATTAAAATAAATGCGGTTGTCTCAAAACTATTAATTTGGCATTCCGAACTTTGACAAATGCAATCCTTTGGAAGATTCAAAATCTCTTTTTTTAAAAATTTAGTAATTATAGATTCCGGGTCCGGCCAAAGAACCGGCAAGCAAACCCGGAATGACAATTTGAGACAGCCTATTTAATTTTTATTTCATTAAAATTAATTTCTTCACCGCTGCAAAACTTCCGGCTTGCATCCGGTAGAAATAAACTCCGCTGGAAAGTTTGCCTGCATTAAATTCCAAAGAATAATTACCGGCTCTTTTAGTTTCATTTAATAATGTTTCAACTTCCCTTCCCAGAATATCATAAACTTTTATTATTACTAAACTGCTTTTAGGTACAGAATAATTTATTGTTGTTGCCGGATTAAAAGGATTGGGATAGTTTTGTTTAAGCGAGAATTGTCTCGGAATACTTTGTGTTTTATTTTCAACATCGGTTATTGTACTATTTCTGTATCCTGTCCGTTGATTGTTACCCTTAAAAGTTCCCCATTCATATGATTCATTAATTATAGAGGCAGAACTTGAAAATCCTCTTTTATTTAATTTTGTTAATAAACTGTCATCAGGAATTTTCAATACGTACAGTTTACCTAGTGTATCTCCTATCATAACCAAGTTTGAGTTTGTTATTAACGTTGGAGCAATAATCGGATTTCCCGTTCTTAATACCCATTTTTGATTTCCGTTTGAGCTAAGTGAGTAAAAGTTTCCATTCATTGATCCAAAATAAATTGATCCGTCAGCACTCAAAGCAGGCGTAGAATAAACAGCAGAGCCGGCATTAAACTGCCATATCTTATTTCCTGTTTTTGAAAGACAATAAAAGCTGTCGTCTCCCGAACCAAAATAAATAATACCATCCAAACCGATTATCGGGGAAGATTTTATTTTTCCTCCGGTTTGAAATTTCCACAGTAAATTTCCGTTCCAGTCGACTTTATATAGATACCCGTCTTCCGAACCAAAAACTATGCTGCTGTCTAAGCCTAATGCGGGCGAACTGCTTATCGGTCCGTTTGTAGTATATGTCCATAGTACTGATCCTGCAGGAGATACGGCATACAACTTACCGTCATTACTGCCGAAATAAACATTGCCGTTGTCACTTATTGAAGGAGAAGAAGTAATTGGGCCCCCGGTTTGTAAATACCATTTAATCTTTCCCGATTCATCAAGGGCAAAAAATCTTCCCGTTGTAATTCCTACGTAAATTAAACTGTCAAATACTGCCGAAGGTGATGAAACTACTGTGCCTCCTAATGCCTTATCCCATACCGGAATTCCCTGATAATCAAAAGAATATAAACGGGTATCATTGCTTCCCACATATATGTTATTCTTATTACTTATACAGGTTGTGGATTGTATAGAGCCTCCTGTCTGAATTGTCCATTTTACACTTCCGGTTGAATCAAAACAATATACGCTTCCTCCTTTAGATGTAACAAAATAAGTGTTACCGTCAAGCTGACCTACTGCCGATTCAATTGAACCTTTAGTATCCAATTCTGCCGCATATACGGAAATTTTTACAGAATCTTTTTTAATTACACCATAATTACTGGTTAATTTAAGATCAACATACCATGAACCCGTCGGCAATTCTATTGTTACACTTGGGGATGTGCTTATTACTTTATTATGAATACTCCATTCATAACTCACAATGCTTCCGTAATTTAGATTTATTATAGGGTTAATAGTCTTTGTTACTTTTGCTGCATAATTAGAATCAAGCCAGACAGCCGGAGTATTGTAATCTATATTATTATACTCCGGAATTACTGCACCTTTAATCGATTTAACAAAAATACCGTTACCTCTTGTTCCTATTATTAAATTTGTATCTTTAATTGCTGCTATATCTATCCAGTCATTATTTGTATAACCGGGACCATTTATTGGATTCCATGTTTGGCCATTATCAGTAGAAAGTGAAATACTATAAGCAAAAGTCATTGAAAGGATATTTGAACCTGAACTTCCAAAAACATTAATATCTACTCCCATTCCGTGCCAGGATTGTCCAATGTCGGTAGAATAATATAAGCTGTCGTTAGTCGCTGCAAAAATTTTATTTCCGGAAATAACAATATTAGAGACATGAAGTCCTGTTAATCCAATTGGCGACCAGTTAGCTCCGTCGGTATTAGAAAGATATATCCCATTATTTGTTCCTGCAAAAAGATTATTTCCGTTAATAGTTATAGACTCAACCGTATCTTTAAATGATGGATCAGCCTTGGTCCAGTTTCTACCGTTGTTTATGGAGATGAATACACCGGAATCAGTGCCGGCGTAAGCGGTATCTTCATTAACCGCAAGGGAAAAAATATAGTTACTGGTTAAACCTGAATTTGATTGCTGCCAGGTTGAGCCGTTATCATACGATAAAAAAATTCCGCTTTCGTTGGTGCCTGCATAAATAGTACTGTTATTCACTGCAAGAGAAAGGATATCAAGATTATTTAATCCACTATTGGCCTGAGACCAATTCAAACCCTGATCAGTTGATATCAGGACTCCGTTGGCTTTAGTACCTGCGAAAAGATTTGCTCCTTGTTCAGCAAAACTTGAAACCACAACGCCGTTAGGAGCATTAGCATTTATCCACTGGGCATTACCGGTATATGTAAAAATTAAAAATGTAAAAATGATCGTAATAAAACAGCGCAGTAAACCTTTCATTATTATTCCTCCAATTAAATTCTGATTTAGATTATTATAATTTTAAAATCATAATACGGATATTATTGAAAGGCAGCCCCCATAGAGGTTCCCCATCCGGTTAGATATCATAATAGTCAATTTAAGAATACAATAATAGTTTGTAAAATATTCAATATGATTAATATAATAATTTGAATTTTATTAACAACCATTATATTAAAAATTTTTAATATAAATTTAAATTAATTTATGCTATGTTTCATTTTAATATTTTCCTGCACGTATAAGGCTTAAAATTTTTAGTTGATGAAATACGACTTCTTTCTCAATGTATGCTATTCTTTATAATAGTTGTGCATTTAACTAAAAATATTTTTAAGTTAAGTAAGAAATAATAAGCTAGGATATTTAAACACGGGGATTTTATAAATACTATTAAACACACATGGGGTCAGATCGAGATAGATAAGTTAAATTTATTTTAGGAAAATATCAGAAAAATAAATATGATTTAAATTGAGCTTTATCTATAATAATAATGATAATATGAAACCATCTTATATTTATATTATAATCGTTTTATTTCTCCTCTTATGTCCTAATCCAAGTATCGCTGCAAATGCAGATACATGTCGCGGTCAAATAACTTTTGATTCTACTTATGTCATATCAGTAAATAAATCTTTACCAAGGTATTATATCCGTTTAATTGAAAGAGAAGATACTTCCGGGAAATATACCGGGTGGAATTATGAATTATTAATTCGTACTAAGTTGAACGGCCCGATCGAACAATCAATCTGCGGTCAATCTGATTCACCTTTTGACATGATGAGTGATGAAGAATATCCCGGTATTCAATTTATAGATCTCAATTTTGATGACTATTTAGATATTAAAATTTTCAACAATCGCGCTGCAAATGGCGTCAACGCAGGTTATGCAGCGTACTTATTTTCTTCGCATAGTCATAGCTTCAATTACAGCCAAGCCTTCTCTGAAATTTTAGGCGGCACCGGTATAGAATTAGACTCATCAAAACATGAAATAATCAGCAGCGGAGAATTAGGATGCATGGGGGGATGCTGGTCAACAGATACATATCAAGTTCACAATGATTCACTAATTCTGATAAAAAGTGTACATCAGGATCAAGATCCAGAACATCCGGGAAAATTTATCCTGGTCACTGAAGAATTACGTGGCGGTAAATTAATTGTAATAAGTAAAAAAAGCGTAGAGTGGCCATAAGGCAATTAGGAAAAAGTTTAGTATTTTTGTTCCTACTTTCGCTTAAACGCAAGGTCTTTAGACTAAAAGCATAAAAAAAATAGCGATAAATATTCAAATGCCAAAAGCCGGAAGAATATAAAGGGTTTTTAAAAAATTAAAAGGGAAAGATTTATTAACAAAAAAAGAGGGAATTCAATGTTAAACAAAAATATCTTTTTAAAATTTACGGGAATATTATTAGTCTTATTAACCTTAAATTCTTTTGCACAATTTAAACAAGATAATGTTTACCATGGTTTTAAATTACTAAAGGAAGAATTTGTTAAAGAAGTTAATGCAAAATGCTACTACTTCGTCCATGTTAAAAGCGGTGCAAGGCTTTTAAAAATTGCTGCCGACGATCCAAACAAAACTTTCAGCATTGCTTTTAAAACTGTACCTCAATCCGACTGCGGTACACCGCATATAATCGAGCATTCCGTACTTAACGGTTCAAAAAATTTCCCGGTTAAAAGTCCGTTTGATGTACTTGCAAAAGGATCTCTTAATACCTTTTTAAATGCAATGACCGGGAGCGACATTACAATTTATCCAGTTGCCAGCATGAACGACAAAGATTATTTTAACTTAATGCATGTTTACCTAGATGCGGTTTTTAATCCTCTTATGCTGCAAGATAAAAGAATATTCGAGCAGGAAGGCTGGCATTACGAAGAGGATAGTGTTGAAAGTCCGGTACAGTATAATGGCGTTGTCTATAGTGAAATGAAAGGGGCATTTTCAAGTCCCACTCGCGAACTTTACTACAATGTTGGTAAATATCTTTTCCCGGACAATTGCTATAGATATTCGTCAGGCGGCTACCCGATGACCATTCCGCATTTAACTTATGAACAATTTATAAAATTCTACAAACAGTTTTATCATCCTTCCAACAGCTACATTTTTCTTTACGGCAATGCGGATTTGGATAAAGAACTTAAGTTTATCGACTCGGAATATTTATCGAATTACAATAAGATCGATGTCAATTCGGATATACCGCTTCAAAAGCCATTCAAAAAGATGAAGGATGTTACCGATTATTATTCGGTAACCGAGGGCAGCAACACCGCAAATCAAACTTATTTAAGTTTAAGCTTTGTTATAGGATTAAACACCGACCGCTCATTAGTCATGGCGCTGAATATGTTGTCCGATCTACTTGTAAACCAGGAATCTGCGCCTGTCAGGCTCGCACTTCAAAAAGCCGGCATTGGAAAGGATGTTAGTGCCTGGGTGGATGATATTGAACAGAATGTTTTTAATATAACTGTGCAGAATGCTAACCCGGCGGATAAGGAAAAATTTAAAGAGATAGTTTTTAATACTCTTAAAGATGTCGCTAAAAATGGTTTGGATTCTCTATCAGTTCAAGGCGCACTTAACAGAACGGAATTCAATCTTCGTGAAGGCAATGATGCACAAAAAGGTTTGTCATATAATTTCAAAATTATTCCAACATGGTTTTTTGAAAATGATCCGTTCCCCGGGCTTGAGTATGAAAAATCTCTTGCAAAGTTAAAATCAGGTATAAATAAAAATTATCTTGGAGATATCATTAAAAAAGATATGATAAGTAATTCTCATTCGCTGTTACTAACTCTCATACCCAAACCAGGACTCGAAAGAATAAATGTCGAAAAGATTGAGAAAGAATTATCGGATTATAAGGCATCACTTTCCAAACAGCAGGTTAAAGAAGTTGTAGAAAATACCAAAGCGCTTAAAGCATATCAGAAAAAAGAAGACTCTCCCGAAGCACTTGCTAAAATTCCGTTACTGAGCTTAAAGGATATTAACCCGGAAGCGCAATGGTATTCACTCGATAAACAAACCGTTGATGATATACCGGTACTTGCCCACAATGAATTTACAAACGGAGTTGTTTATACAAAGCTTAATTTTGATATGCGGGTATTACCTGAAGATTTGGTTCCATATGCGGCGCTTCTTTCCGAAGTAATGGGCAGCATGAACACGGAAGATTATTCTTATTCCGATTTGGAAAAGCAATTAAATATTAATACCGGCGGTTTCAATACGTATCTTTCTTGTTACGTTAAAGATATGAATGATTCCAGCTTGATTCCCAAGTTCATAGTTTCATCTAAGGCAATGAATGATAAAGTAGCGAAGATGTTTGATCTGATTGGTGAGATAATTAATAAAACAAAGTACGCTGATAAAGACAGGCTGAAAGAAGTTCTGTTAAGAGATCAGTCAAGAATTGAAGCGAATACAAAATCAAATGGCTATCATTATGCGCAGACAAGGTTAACGTCATATATCAGCAATCAAGGAATGTTTAACGAATTAACTAACGGTATATCGTACTACCGTTTTATATCCGGGCTTACGAAAAATTTTGATTCGAAATCGGATGAGATAATTAACAACTTAACTAGAACTGCAAAGCTCCTTTTTACAAAAGGCAACTGCATCGCATCGGTTACTTGTGCAAAAGATGATATGCCTGTCTATTTAAAAGATTTCGGAAGATATGCGGATAACCTGGTAAAAGGTAATTCCGGCTATAATGAATGGAAGTTTGACTTAGAGAAAAAGAATGAAGGATTTATCACCGCTTCAAAAGTACAGTATGTTATTGCAGGATTTGATTATAAAAAACTTGGTTTCAATTGGAGCGGTAAATATTATGTGCTTAATCAAGTTTTATCAACAGATTATCTGCAGAACCATTTGCGTGTATTAGGCGGCGCATACGGCGGATGGGCTTCTTTTTCACCGACGGGACTTGCATATTTTGCTTCTTACAGAGATCCGCATCTTAAAGAAACATTAACCAATTATGACAGTACAGTTAATTATTTAAAAAACTTTAGTGTCGATGATAAAGCAATGACAAGATATATAATCGGAACAATTTCAGGACTTGACCGGCCGCTTACTCCGGCAAGTAAAGGTGATTTGGCAGTTAGGCGGTATCTTCAAGGAGAAACGAAGCAGTATGTACAAAAGATAAGGGATGAAGTTCTGGCAACTACTTCAAGCGATATTAAATCGATGAGCAAGCTTGTGGAAAATGTGATTGCAAAAAAAGCGTATTGTGTTTACGGCAATGAAGATAAAATAAAATCCGAAAAAGATTTATTTAAAGATGTTGTCCCTTTAAATCTGGAAACTGAATAGAAGCACAAAAAAATTAATTGCTGATTACTTTGTGTTTCTGTAAAAGTATGAAATTAGTCATATGAATTAATTACTATTTTATCTAAGGGTAATAAAATATAAAAATATGATAATATAAAGTTCAGCCTAACAAATAATTTTATGCATTTGACATTTTATCCTAATGAGATTGCTATGCCGGAGATTTTTAATGTAGGTAATACTAATCAAAGGCTGGCAATCTCTTAAAGTTTCTACTATTCTTGAAAATATGAAATTAGAGGATAGAAATAATTCAGTATAAATTTATATCGTGTATTTAAATTAAAAGGGAATTTTGAAATCAAAATATTTATTATATCCGGGGGTTATTATTCCTATAATTTTTTTTAGCACAACAATTATTTGCGGCTTTATTTTAGGAGACTATAATCATTTAACTAGAATGGTAAGTGAATTAGGAGCGATTGGGACTAATTCTCAATTTGTATTTTCATTCGGACTAATTTTATGTTCTGCATTAAGTCTATTATTTATCCTTGGACTTTATAAAACATGTAGAGCTTTTGGTTTGAATATTCTCCCTGTAATCTTAATTCTAACTTACTCATTTTCAATAGCCGGAGCTGCAATATTTCCTTTACCTTTGAAACTTCATGAATTAATGGGTATGCCTTCAATTCTTCTGATTCTTTCACCGTTATTAAGTTTATTCTTATGGAAATACAACGACCAATTATTGATTATTAGGGAAATGGCAATATTGAGTTTTTTAATTATGTTACTTGGATTTTTAGTCTATTTGCCTGACTTATTCAGCAATTATATAGGATTGAAGCAAAGATTTTTTCACATCGGGTGGTCGGTATGGTTTATATATTTAAGCATAAGTTTTCTAAAGCTTTTAAAAAAGCATAAATCATTTAGAGTTAAAATATTTGGTAAAATAAATCGTACATAACAATAGTTTCATGTTGATCGCGATTTCGTGCTCAGCATTTTACAAATTATTAAGTTGTTCGTTCCGTTTAGTTGAGCTCTTTTAAAGTAGTTGTACTAAAGAAAGAAATTATTAATTTTCTCCTCCGGCGGAAATTGTTCAATTTTAATTGACATTGCTGTTTTAGGCGAAAGCTTAAGCGCAAAACATCACGCCGCTTTTTCCTTGAAATTCCTTCCGATTCGATGTCCAATCAAACCGTAAAAACCTACATAGCTGTAAGCTATCAATGGAACAATATAAGAAATCTGCAGCCCGCCTAAGTCTGCTATATGCCCTTGTAGCGGCGGCAAAAGCGCACCTCCTACAATTGCCATTACAAGCAGCGATGAAACTTGACTTTTCAATGTGCCTGTTCCCTCCAATGCAAGCGAAAAAGTATTCGACCAGCCGATAGAAGTAAATAAACCAACTCCAACAACACACCACATTGCAACTCGTCCGCCTGCAACAATTGCTGTAGTAAGCAAAGCTACAATTGCCACCATGAAAATCGTTAAGGTACGGGCAGCTTTACCTTTGCCGAGTTGGAATAGGAGCCAGCAAAGAATTATGAGCGGCAGGTAATGCAGCACAATTCCCCATCCGCTTACAAGACCCAACACAATAATAGCTGCTAAAGGTATTCCGCCTAAAATGAGCTGTTTATTTTTTGTTTTCATCTCGCTTAGTATTACTGCCCCCATGAACCTGCCTATTAATAAACCTCCCCAAAATAACGCTACATATTTACTGGCTTCTAAGGCTGTAAGACCGGCAATACTTTTCTGACTAAGAAAATTTATGATAGAACTTCCTACCGACACTTCCCCGCCTACGTACATAAAAATTGCAATGATTCCCAGGACAACATGAGGAAATTTCAGAGCGCCTGCTCCCTTTTTAATTTCTCCTTCACCAATATGAGGTAAATGAATAAAAGAAAATACTACTGCCAGAATAACAAAAACGATACAAAATGCCAGGTAAGGTATTTTTACAGAGTCCGCTCCATGCACATTTCCTTGATTGAAATATTGAAATATCAGGTAGCCTCCGATTAACGGTCCAATTGTCGTTCCAACAGAATTGAAACCTTGTGCCAGGTTTAATCTACTCGATACCGTTCGTTCTGGACCGAGTATAGTAACGTAAGGATTTGCAGCAATTTGCAGCATAGCGAAACCAAGGCCTACAACGAAAAGGGCAATTAAAAACATAGGGTAAGAAGTAAGAGCAGCTGCCGGCCAAAATATAGCACTACCTAAACCTGATATAAGAAGACCCATTATAATTCCGTTCTTATATCCCATTTTTGCAATTGGGTCTCCCGTAGTTGAAGAAATTATAAAATAAATTAACGCTCCGACAAAATAAGCTCCAAAAAAAGCAAATTGAACCAGCATTGCTTCAAAATAATTCAAAGTAAAAGCTTCTTTAAAACGTGGAATTAGAATGTCGTTCCAGACTGTCATAAATCCCCATAAAAAGAACAGCGATGTCATTATCATGAATGGACCGCGGTAGCTCTTCTGATTATTACCTTGACTAATATTTGAATTTATTTCAGCAGACTGGTTGATGCTTGCCATAAACCTTTCCTTTCAAAACAAAGTTTTTCAAGTGAGCCTGATTTATAAACGGGAACTTATAAAAAAAAGTAATGATTAATTCGAAAGTTCTTTTAATGTGTAAATCTTCGTTTATTTTAAATAGATATATTTTTTATAATATTTTTAATAATTATTATTTATCAAGTGAATTTAAAGCGAATGCATAAGCGCCTATTGAAACTGCCCTGCTGGTTCCTAACTTGGAAATACCGACGCCTATTTTTGTCTGCGAGTCGTACTTAACTTTTTTCCCGGTTCCGTAGACGGTAATTTCTTTTGCTGTACTTTGCAGAAATGTGCTTAATTCATTTTCATTTTCAAGATTATAAACATTTGCAGTCAGCCTGCGATATTCGTTCCCTTCCCAATTTATAAAATTGCCGTTCATTTCTTTTACCAGGTAAGGAAGAAAAACACCTGCAGCGCCTGATAATCCTCCGCCGATTACTACAAGGCCATCAACCAAAGTAACTGCATTGGCAACAGCATCACCGGCTGCCTCTCCGAACTCCCGGAATGCTTTTAATGCTGCATTTTTATTGCCGTCTTTTTTTTCTGTACAGATTTCATAAATATCCCTGGGTTCCGGCACATCCTTTATATTTAATCCTGATTCTCTTGCAAAAACTTCTTTTATGCCCCGAATGCTGACATGCTCTTCAACATTCATTCGAAGATTCAGTTTGTCTCTAAAAAGCCAAATCTCTCCAGCTATGGAGTTGTCTCCTCTAAATAAATTACCTTCACTAACTATTCCGGCTCCAAATCCCGTACCTAATGTTAGCCCGAGAAGATTTTTATATCTTTTAGGATTCCCGGATTTCTCTAGTAAATTATTTATGTAGTTCAAATAACCCCCGATTGCTTCGCCGTAAGCAAAAAGGTCGCCGTCGTTATTAATAAAAACCGGAAGCTGAAATTTTTCTTCAAGCATAGGGCCTAGTGCTATTCCGCCTTTAAAAGCAGGCAGATTTTGAAGATCGCCGATTATTCCATTAGGATAATCTGCCGGACCGGGAAACGCAAAGCTTATAGCAGCCGGCTCAATAGTTAATTTATTTTTAACGTTTATAAATCCTTCAATTATTGTTGATAGACATTTTTCAAGATCTTTTGCATTTGAAGGCAAAATAATTTCCTCAATAATCTGCTTATTACCTTGAATTGCGGAAAATACGAAGTTTGTGCCTCCCGCATCCAGTGTTAAAACTATTCTTTTGTCTTCATTAAAATTCATTAATAATTTTCCTTATTACTAAATGTTTTTCAAAATCATTTTCAATTATTAAAAACGAGACAATAAATTAATTTTATGTAATTTATTTTACTAAATAATTTTATCATTTTATAAAAGATCATAACTAGTTTAGATGAAAAATTAATATTGAAACCACTCTTTATTGCATTTGACTTATTGCCCTTTTTAATTTTATTACTTCTATGCCTGCATCAACTACGGCGCCCAGTCCATGTTTTTCTTCCAATTTTGCCGGGCGATCATAATAGAAAACCAGGTTGTCTTCAATGCCTGTACCTACGCAAATATTTTTCACCTGTCCGTCAAGCTGAATTTCATGTTCTTTTAGTCCTTCCCAACCTCTAATAGCGATTGAACCATAGCGTGCGTCAATCCATCCTTGGTTTACGGCCCGTGCAATAGAATAAATAAACATAGCCGAGCAGGAAGTTTCGATATATGAATCATTTTTATCAAGCAATTGGTGCCATAATCCATCAGCACTTTGATATTTTGCAATTCCCAGAATCTGCCTTTCCAGATCCTTGATTATATCCTCTCTTCCGGGATAGTCTTTTGGTAAATAGTTTAACAAATGCACTTTTGCCATCATAATCCAGCCGTTGCATCTGCCCCAATGCGCCACACCGTTTCGTTTGAGGTCGGTGTAATAACAATGATAGTATAAATCTTCCTTCGGATCCCAGAGATATTTTGTAAAGTTTTTTACCTGTAATATTGCATCATCCCAGTATTTTTTGTCGCCGGTAAATTTACCCATTCTTGCGAGGAATGGAACACTCATATATAAATCATCACCCCATATCGTCATCTCGTTCGGGAATTTTCGCACCAATGTTCCATCTTCAAGCCGGTCCTGTACTTCCATTATATGTCTCGCTGTTTTTTCAATATATTTCTTATAGTCGTCGCGTTTAACCGTTTTATAAACATCTATCATACTTGCACCCATAGCACCGCAATCATCCAGCGCTTCCATTGTCCAGAGCTGCCCGAAAGGATAAAAGTAATAAGTGCCGTCTTTTTTCTTGTTGTACCGCTTTTGAAAATATTTGTAATTATCCATTCCGAAAGCAACTTGAGCGGCGGCGTAATCAGCGTATTTTTTATCACCGAGAAAATTCGACAAATCAATTAATGCCATATTTAATACTCCGCCGGTATAATGCCATTCTCCGAAAGGACTTGAAAATTTTACTTTTGCACCCGCAGGAATATCTTTTGTCGATTTATAAATTTTCCCGGTATTAACATCTTGAAAACTAAGCGTGCCGTGTTCGAGAATGTAATCTGCAACTCTCTTTACAACCAGATCATCAACATTATTGTTTTGTGCGTATGTAATTGCAGTCAAAAAAAAGATTAACATAAAAATTGCAAAGTGTTTCACCGGTTTTCCTCCTTTTATTTTTTGACATAATTGTAAGTCATTCTTAGCGCAGAGTGCCTGCCACCCCAAAAAATTGTACCCATAAATGTAAGCATTTTAATTTAACATTGTTGGATTAGTTAGTCCGGTTATACTGGTTTAGAAAATCACGAAGTTAAATTAAGTAAATAATTTTAATATAGATTTAATAAACGAAGTTTTAAATTTAATTGCTTTACTTTAAGGAATAATATTAAATTCTTTAAATAATCCGTTGTATGAATTAAAAAATTCAATTATGAAAAACTGTTGAAACAGTTTCTAATCGAAGTCTTAAGATTGCATTAACCCACGGACGGGGTTTAATAAAAAACAAAGTATTTTTTAACCGTTTTAACACATGCCTGCCGGTAAAGGCAGGGTTTTACATCCTAATACACACAACTGGTTTAAATAATATTAATAGAAATTTATTTTAATTAGAGAAGAACCGCCTTTATGATTCAATTTAATCTTCAGAATATATGCGCTATTAATATTTTCACTAATCCAGTTAGTCACTATTGAGCCTTCAATAAATACGGCCTTAGGTCTGGCAGGCGAAACAATTTCAGTTTTATTTTTATGTCCCGGAAAAGCTTTTAACAAAACCGACAACTCTTTTCGTGATTTATTATATTCACCGGAAATTAGCTGCGAGTTTGTATTTTTAATATACGGATATTCAGGTTTTCCGAGTTCATAATTAATTTCTTTTAGGTTATCAATTTTAGCGGGAAGAACTAAGGAAGGATATTCCTTGCCGTCATAAATTATTTTTTTTAGATAATCACCTTTCCCGGTTATTTTTACTTTAACAATTCTTCCTTGATAAGAAATTGTAAAGCTTGTTAATTTTTCTTTTGGCAGGAGATAAGGATTAAAAACAATATTCCAGGCGCTTTCATCAACACCGAACAAATGATATAGACTATATAAGTACCAGCCTGCCGCCCAAAGAAATTGCGGCTTATCAATCTTCCCGTAAACTTCAGGATTATTATAATCACTTATTCTATATTCATACATCGCAGGCTGGCCGTTCGGACTATTTGTTATTCCATCAAGCGTCATTGTATTTTTAATAAAATTATATGCATCATCTTTTTTATTATCCGCAATTAAATCCAACGCATACCACGCATTCGCATTAAACCAAATTCCGCCGTTTCCGTAATAAAATGGTTTTCCGGTTTCATCATCTTTCAGCTCAAGAAAATCTTTTAGCTTTTCCAAATCCATCGGATAAATACTATAAATGCCTATCTTAGGATCTAGAAGATGGTCACTAGCAGATTTTACAAGTGCGCCGGTTCGTTTTTCATCCAACAATTTAAAGTGAGGCGCAATTAAAGAACCGGTATAATAATGCGTATCTAATTTACCGCCTTTATAATAATTGATAAGATATTCCTGTTTATCACTCCACAGTTTTTCATTTAAAGCTTTCTGCATTTCATTTGCTAAAGTTTCATACTTCATTAAACTATTTATATCTTTTCCAAGCATATATGAAATATATACGTACTCCTTTAATGATTTTACAGCAAGTGAAGTCATATATGATCGCGGGCCGTAACTATTACCCAAATCCGAACCGTCGATATGCGCTTCCCACATTAAATTATCATCTTTTTTATTCAGCAATGTTTGTTCAACACATTTTGATATATAAGGATATAAACGGTTAAGAAATTCCAGGTCATTTGAATGTTTAAAATAACTGCCGGAGACAATTATAAACCAGAAATTATTCCAGTTATCCGAGGTTGCATATTCGGTTTTGTACGCAGTATCTTTCCAGTAATATGCATGCGGAATAATAAAATTTTTATCTGCATGTGAAATGATATATTCAAGATCATTTTTAACTCTCGAAAGGTCGAAGTTTACAGCGGCATAATCTGTTACAAGAACATCGTGGGTAAAATAAAAGTTATACTCGGCAGGACACGGCATTGGAACAACTTGTCCGTCTAAATAATGTTTGTTTACAGCTAATATCCCTCTTGCCCATTTGTATGTTTTATCAAAATTCTTATTTCCTGTTATAAAATTCCCTTTATTGATATTAATAAGAATACTTCTTTCATAATCAATAATTTCTTTTATATAATTATTTAATAGATACTCAACAATTCCTTCTCCTTCACTTTGTTTACTCGAACCAATTATTTGCACAATAGTCATTTTTTGATGAGGATTTAAAGTCTTTTTATATAAAAATTCTGCCGCAGGAATACCAGGATTTATTTTGGATAATACTTTTTCTTCAAGCTTATAGTTAACTAAGGAATTTAAATTTATATTCTCATACCCTTTATCATCAAGGTTTCCAACAGTGTTAAAACTTACAGGTTTTTCACCCGCATTAGAAACAAAAACCTGTGCATATTGTGTACCTAAATCATCAAAATTAGAATAAATGGTAGAACTTCCTTTATCATAAGTAGTCCTTGCCTTATCTATAAGTGCGTAAGTATGACATGTTTTTAATGAAGTTTCGAGATGCGAATAGAATTCAAAATTTTCGGATTGATTACTTTCATTTGTTATTTCAATTGTTAATACCATTGCAGGCTTGTCATTACAAAATTGATAAGAAACCATTATGGATTTTTCAGAATCGGATTTAAAATATTTTACTTCATACGGAGTTAATATAAATTCGTAAGGTTTTTGACCCAGCCACTCGAAAGGTCTATTACCGATTTTTAAAGCAAGCGACATTATATAGGTGGTATCTCTTTTAAAGTAGTCGGAACTTAAATCGATACTGTTGGCTGCAGGATAGAAAAAGCTTATTCTTTGAGGAAGTATGCGGCTATTATGAAATTCGACACCTACATATGGACTTCCAACCGAAACATCGGCCTTGCGATTAAAGTGAACTGCTAAAGAATCAAAAAGATTTTGATTTTGCTCCTGGGGATATAAATTAATAACGAAAGCAATAATTAAAAAGTGAAATAAATAACTTGCGTATTTAATTTTCATTTGAGACCCCGCTTAATAAATATTCGAAAACTTTATCACACTAAATATTGATTTAAAGTTGTACAGAATATTTCAGTCCCTTTTTTAGAATCTATTATTGAGCCTGAAAATGGTAAAGTTATTTTTTCATCAGGCAGAATTGTAAAACTGTTGTCTCTAAATAATAAACCTTTAACTTCCAGGAAGACAAAAAACGCGGGTTTATCCGTCGATATTTTAACTAATTTTTTACTTTTATATAATTTAATCTTAAGCCTGGGCCGGGGCATTTTCATATATTTAAATTCAGTACCGGCGAATAAGTTTCTGTTAACTAAATTGTCTTCTTTATCAAACAAGGAAATTACATAAATTCCCTTTCCGTCTTCTATTGGTTTAGGCAGGTTGAATGAATGACATTCATTTTTAGATGAAGGATCAACAATAACTTTTTTTGAAATAATCTTACTAATATTTCCCGATGGTAATTCAACTAAATCTATTTGAAATCTTCCTGCAAAGTTTTCCATGGAATTATTTATAACAAATATTTTAATGTTATTATTCTCTTTGCGGGAGATAATCAAGTTTTTTGAGAATGCATTCTTCACCAAATAATAAGATAATTTTGGAAGAAGATCCGAATCAATTAAAGCCCAGCTTGCAACAGGCCAGCAGTCATTTAACTGCCAGATAATTGAACCGTTTGTTTTAGGGAATCTGTACTGCCAATGTTCAACGCATTCTTTTAATGCAAGTCCTTGATTGAGTTGGGTAAGATAAATGAAATCTCTTAAATCAGTTCTTACAGGCAAATGGGCGGATAGGAATTTAAAAAGTCTTTCCGTTCCTTCAATTTGTTTATTATGATATTCAAATAATCTGCTTTGTGAAGACTTCTGATCTTTTGGTAAAATTTTACTGATAGTCGGATAACACGCAGAACTTTGAAAACCGAACTCAGTTACAAAAAGACTTTCATCATTTTTGACTTCTTTATAATCTATCCAGGAACTCCAGATTCCCCATTGATGGCGATTTCCGGATAATGGAGAATTGGGATCTTCTTCTTCGTTACTAAACGGCGTTGAAGGCCAATAAGGTCGATTAGGATCGGTCTGCTTTAAAATTGCCGGGATTATTTCATGATATATTTTATAACCCGACATTTCCGTGAAAGGTTTCTTCTGATCCTGATAGAAGCCCCATTCATTTTCATTATTGCCGCACCATATTGCAAGCGAAGGATGATGCTGCAATCTCAATACATTCTGTTCAACTTCAATCTTAACATTATTTAGGAATTCCTCATATTCGGGATACGAAGCGCATGCAAACATAAAATCATGCCAAACCAGTAATCCGAGCTCATCGCATAAATCATAAAAAATATCATTCTCATAAAATCCTCCTCCCCAAACTCTTACAACATTCATATTTGCTTCTTTAGCTAATGTTAAAAGTTTTCTGTATTTACTTTCATTCACTCTAGGGAGGAATGAATCTGCTGGAATCCAATTTACGCCTTTTAAGAAAACCGGTTTATTATTGATTATGAATCTGAAAGTATTTTTTTCATTTTCTTTTAATTTAAGTTGAATTGTCCTTATTCCGACCTTTTTGGCTTTCTCATCTATGATACTGCTGTTTCTTATAACTTGAATTTTAAGATCATAAAGATTTTGTTCACCGATACCATTCGGCCACCATAACAAAGGATTTTTAACATGAAATTCTACTATTGTTTCCAGTGCATATTTAACAGCCGGTTTTTCGAGCTCAAGCTTTTCATTATTATTATTAAAATTTATTTTATAATTAATTTCTTCAGCAGCTGGTTGATTCAATTTTATTCTCATTCTTACCAGTGCATGATCTTCTTCAATTCTTAAAGTATCAAATGAAAAATTTTCAATAAAATACTCCTCTTGCTGAAGGAGATAGACATTTCGCCAAATTCCCATTGCAGCGAATGAAGGCCCCCAGTCCCACCCGAATGAGTACTGCGCTTTTCGTATGTATACTCTTTCGGTGTTTAACACTACGGGTAATTTACCTTTTTCATTTTCCAGCTGCCTGGCATATTTAATAGGAGAAGTAAAAAATAACTCAAGTTTATTTTTTTTATCGCGAATTATTTTTGAAACATTAAACTTATAAGTTAAGAACATATTATAGACCGAACCGATTTCTTCTCCGTTAAGTAATATTTTTGCGGAAGTATCTACACCTTCGAAAACAAGGAATGCCGGCCGGTTAATATTAAAATTTTTTGGAAAATCAAATTTAGTCCGGTAAGTCCAATCAGATTCTCCGATCCATTGAAGATCCTTTTCATTGTCGGAATAAAAAGGTTCGTCAATAAGTTTTAAATTAAGTAAGTCGGTGTGAATGGTGCCGGGCACGGCTGCATGAAACCACTTGCCTTGTCTTACTTTATTATCTACTTTATTAATATTTACATTATCTTTTGAAAGAGTAAATTGCCAGTCATCATGCAGAAAATATTTCTTTTCCAATTTAATTCCTTAACTTATTATAAGTCTCCATTTTATTTTAATAAAACCATCTTCTTGTAAAATCTTTTTGAACCGGCTTTTAATTCATAAAAATAAATCCCGCTTGCCGCATTAGCTCCATTCCAGGTTACAGAATGTTCCCCGGCAGGTAAATATCCGTTTATTAGATCGGTAATTTTTTGTCCCAACGCATTATAAATTGTTAAGGTAACATTAGAGGAAGTCTTGAGCAGAAAATTTATTCTTGTTGTCGGGTTAAACGGATTCGGATAATTCTGAAATAACATATTTTTATCCGGTATTTGAGAATTTTTATTATCATTTATATAGGTGTATATGTCAGCCAAGTTTTTAATATCCGAAACCGATAACGCATAATTATAAATTCTAATATCATCTAAAACTCCGTTAAAATTATAATTATTATCGGTCGGCAGCATTTGTCCGATAGTAAGTGCAATTTTTGATTGCAGCAATTTCCCCGACCAAGATGAAAATGCGTCCAAATTTCCGTTAATATAAATTTCATAATCCGATCCGCTGTACAAAACCGTTACGTTATAAAGACTATCCTGCACTAACTTTGTTTCAGAGTCGAGATCAATTATTCCCCCGTTAGCGCTTGTATCGGTTTTAATAGTCCATCTTAAATTTTTCTCCGGTATAATGGAAATTTTTAACCGGCTATCGTAACTGCCTTGTGATAAAACATATTGCTCGCGTGTATAAAAGGTACCTACTTTCATCCAAAAGTTAATTGTAATAGAGTTTTGAAAATTTAAACTTGAACTGTTTGGAACTTGGATATAACTTGTTTGGCCGTTAAAATAATATGCATCATTAGGATTTCCTAAGCGATCCGAAGTAAGAGTAGCCCCATAAACAGTACCGTTATTATTATTCCCACTTGCATCATTTGCATTCCCGTTAAACGGGTAATAAGCAGCTAATTGACCCGTTTGAACAATAGAAAAATCTCTAACTTCAACTCCTATACTGTCAGCCGCAATTCCCCCATGTCCGTCATTAACATTACATTTAATATAATAATTTCCTGCGGCAGCAGGCGCTTTCCAAATAATTTTTGAACTGTCTCCAGTAATATTTCCCGCAGAAGATGACCAGCTATATTGAAGAGAATCTTTATCAGGATCACTAGCGTTACATAATATAGTAGAATATGCACTAAGGTCCATTTTTCTCGGAGATGCCGTCAAGCCGGAAATAACAGGAATTTGATTTATACGTTTGACAACTAAAATTGTGTCGGTTGCCGAAACATTTCCTCCACTGTTATCCGCAACAATACATTTTATCGAATAGTATCCTTCGGTATCTGGGGCCAACCATGTAATATTGGCGCCTGATCCAATTATTGTTCCTTTTGACGAACTCCAGTTATAAGATAAAGAATCGCCGTCCTGATCTACTGCTGTGCAGTAAAACCTCACTGAATCTTTTGTTACAACAGTATCGTTAATTGTTGAAAGACTTTTTATTCTGGGCGGATAATTTGATGTAAAAGTGCCGGAATGAAAGTCAACCACAACTCCGTCAATTAAGAATTTATCCAGGTCATAAGTTTGTGCACCGCCAGCCGGAGTGATAACAGCAAGCACAGCAGAATTTGCCGGAATCGAAATTGTGGTTGATCCATTTACTCCATGCTGTAGAAATGTTTTACTTACTGCGTCATAAATATCGCTTGAGGAATTGCCCACATCTACAATTACCGTTTTAGCAGAATCATAAGGATTGTAATATAAATATGTAGGATAAGCATTGTCATGATAATAATCTGTCTTAAGCACATCCAACCGGAGTATACCTTCTACATTAGTTGTGTCTATAATCCCGCCTAAAATTCCTACATGCGACGAACCGTAAAGCGCTAAATTTGTGAGTCCCCAACCTCCTGAAATCGGATCACCTGAAGCATAAGGGCTAGTACTTAAATTACTCGGATCGTATTGATGCATTGCTTCATGAGCTATGTACGAATTTGTATCATACTGGCTTGCCCATTGCCAGCTAGGCTGATCTTGATTTGCCGAAGGTAAAAATTTTGGATAGAAAAGTCTGGCAGCATTTGCCGCATTCAATACCCATTTGCCTACTGCTCTCGCATATCTTGAATCGTACCTGACCATGGGAACTAAGGCACCAATTTGTTCAAATGTATTCATCACAAACGGATAATTGTTGTTTCCGTTAACTTCGCCGATTAAGCCGTCTACATCATAGCCGCCCCAATTGCCAACCATTGCACCCCAGCTTCGAATATTACCGGTATTAAAACACCAATTTAGCATTTTAGTTATATCGTAATTTGTTCCGAGTTCTGCATTCATTCTTGCGGCCATGTAAACACCGTATGATAGTTGAAGTTCATAAGCAGGATTCGATGTAAGTCCATTCAAATATTCCATACTCAATTCAGCACCGACCCTATATTTAGAATTACCTGTCAGCTTATACGCGTTATATAAAATCCATGCAATTGCACCGGCTGTTTCCGGTTCATCATGAACATGTTGAGAATATGGAGTCATTGTCGAAAAATCCCAGCCTTGGTATTTCATATTTGGCACTTTCCACGGTGTTGTGCTTCCCCCCATTTTATTCACAACTTCAAGCCACCTATCCGCAACTGTTGTAAATTGAGTTTTAAATACATTATTGTTAGGATATAAATAATTTAATTCGTAAAAGAATACATTCGGCATTGTCTCATACCAGAAATCATTAATAACATTAGACGACGGACCGTTTTCATATACATCAAGACCGTTAGCTTTGTTGAACCATTCCTTGCACATATCAACCCAATTATTGCCATTCTGGTTGCTCTTGTCTATTCCGGAAAGCGTAGCACCTATTACTGCCGGAATACAATTGATGGCTTCGTCAATACTTGATTTGGGTGTAAGACCGACCACCGTGTGCAAACCGAAACGTTGGGTTCCCGGATAATTAACGGAGCTATAGTCAGTCCAAATTAATGGAAGATATTCTCCGGATAAATTTGGATTGAATACTAAAGAATCATAACCAATGGCGACATTTTTCCAATCTCTCATTAAATAAGGAGCCGGCATATTAGGCATTTGTTCAATTCTGGAAATATTTATTTGCTGGGAAAAGTTTTGTGAATTCATAATAATGCTAATAATTATTGTAAACAAAACGTTTTTTATATTGAATCCGAGGAAGTTTAAATGAAGTGATTTATCAATTTTCATAGATGCCCGTCCTTTCCACAAATAACAACAATATTTTAATTCAGGAATTTATTTCGAGTTATAATTTTTTTTAATGTATTTAACCAGCACTTTTTTAGAAATAGGATTCTGTTCAATTTCTAATAATGAAAGAAGCGCTTCAATCGTCGATTCCGCACCAGAGTTTTTATTTATCTCGTTCTTGCTTATTATACCATCAAAACAGACTCCGGTTTTAAGATTGTACATATTTTTACCGGCCGGATTTTTCCCGAAGAACCACGCTCCAAGCTTACCGGCTAATTTTGCATAAGATGGATTATGTTCGATATTAAAAGCGCTTATACAGGCCATTACCATCGGTCTAATTCCATAAGCTATTTGAGAAAACTGATTCTTCTCTTTCATTAAAACTCGGGCTTTTGTTTTTACAACTGTGAAGTTATTGAGATAATTTTTACTAATTAAATAAGGATAAAAATTATTTATCTCCTTTAGCGCACTTTTTATATAATCAGCTTTACGTAATAATTTACCTGCCTGTAATAAAGCATAAGCTTGACTATTACCCCACATGTGCCATGTATTTTCCCAGCTTAAAAAAGCATAGTACGGAAGTAAATTTTTATTTCCCGCCTGCATTTTCATAATGCCATTACAAAGTTTTTCTATTTCATTTCTTACTATTTCACTTTTATTTAACTCGTAGTATTCGCAGAATCCTTTTACCAAAATTGAAGCCTGATCCGCAGCGGTTTGATGAGGCAGCCATGTCGGTAAATTATATCCTCCGAAATTTGACAAAGAATCAGATTTATTTTCATTCAGCCATTTTATTGTAACATCAATTGCCTTATCCAGTTGAGGTTTAATCGAATCGGAATAACTTTTATCAATATTGATGAAAAATTTTTGAGCTTCAGCTAATGCCCAAATTGCTCTCCAGCTCCACCAATCAGGTTTTGCAACACTTGTTTTATAAGTAGTATCTTTTGAATAATCTTTCCATATAAAATTATTAAAGAATCCGTTCCCGGACTGCATATACAAAAGGAAGTTGGTAAGCATTTTAATTTTATCCATGATTCCGGGTTTGGGATTTACCGAATAATATTTCATATAAAAAATATCGGCTCTTGCGGCATCATCAACACAAGCAATACCTTCCCCTTTTGCATCAACATATTTATAATCAGGGTATTCGGCATAAATATGCACAATACCCATTTCTTTATTGTCTACTTCTATTTTTTGATAAAGATAATCTAGGTGGGAAGTATTTACTAATAAAAAATCATTTTTCTTTTGTGCATCAATTTGGGAAATAGCAATTAAATTTAAAAACAAAATGATAAAAAAGATCCTTGTTAATAAACTTGAATATTTCATGTAATTCTAATTCCTCTGTTTTAAATTTTAGTTATAATCCGGCTATTTGCACAAAGAAATTAAATAATCTACCGTAGTGGTTGCCAAACAAATATTTGTATCCGCACCGGAGTAATAAATATTTACTTTACCATCGTCCTCTACTATCCATCCGTTCGAGAAAACGACATTGCCCACATCCCCTATTCTTTCATATTCGTGATCCGGTGATATTATAGGTTCTTTACTTCTTCCCAAAACAATCCCCGGCTTTTTAAGATCGAGCAGCATAACACCGAGTTTATATAGGCTGCTAATACCAAAGCCGCGTACACCATGATAGATTACAAGCCATCCGTCCTTAGTTTTTACAGGTTGTGTAGATATTCCGATCTTATCTGCTTCCCATGTTCCGGGTATTGGTTCGGTCAAAAATTCATAACCGCCCCAATGCATTAAATCCGGGCTATTCGAAATCCATATATCATGCCTTGCTTCCGCTGAGGGACGATCCATCTTCCAAAATTTTCCATCAATCTTTTCCGGGAATAACGTACAATCCTTATTTGAAGGTAATGTAATAGGCCCCAGGACATTAAAATCTTTAAAATCTTTAGTCTCCGTTAATATAACCATAGGCATGTATTTGGAATATCCTGTATAAGTCAGTAAATATTTCCCGTCAATTTTTGTTATTCGAGGATCTTCAATTCCCCATTCAACATACTTTTTAAAGCAATCATGATCCTCCGGTGTAAGCCATGGTTTAGAATCAACATTAAATTTAACTCCATCCTTGCTTTTTGCTAGAACAAATGACGATCTTCCGGTTGGCATTTCAACCCGGCAAACAAGCAAATAATCACTTCCTACTTTAACAGCTCCAGGATTGAATATACTGTTGACTCTAAACGGAACATCATGTTTTACAATAATAGGATTATTTTTGTACTTAGTTATGCTCATTTGAATTCCATAGTTTGATTAAAAAATAATTAATTTCAAAAAAATTTATTTAGTCAGATTATATAAAAGCTCAGGCAAATTAACTTTAGCAAACCCGCAATAAGAATCAGACATAGCGTAGGGAATAACTAATTCATTATTATGTACAATCGAACCGCATGAATAAACCACATTAGGTACATAACCTTCACGTTCATTTTCATTAGGTTCAATTAGAGGACATTTTAACGTACCGATAATTTTCGAAGGATCATCCAAATCAAGCAAGCAAGCACTTAAAGTATATCTTCTAAAAGGTCCTACTGCATGAGTAATAAGAAGCCAGCCATGTTCGGTTTCAATAGGTGAGCCTCCATTTCCGATTTGAACATATTCCCAGGGTTCTTTGGGTACTTTAAGGATCCTGTATTCATTCCAGAAATAAATGTTATCGGAAAACATAATAAATAAATTCTCTCCGTCTTGTCTCGAAGATATTACATACTTACCGTTAATTTTCCTGGGGAATAGAGCCATACCTTTACCTTGAATACCTTTACCGTGCAAGGTTCTTATTTTAAATTGCAAAAAATCATTTGTTTCAATTAAATTCGTACTAAATGTCTTACCGTTATAAGCTGTATAGGTAGCATAATATTTTGAAGTACCGTCATTTTCTTTAAATAATACAAATCTAGCATCCTCCATACCTACGGACTCTAACGGAGAATTTGGAAAGATTATCCTTTCAGGAAGGGTTGAAATTTCGGGGAAGTTTATATCATAGTTTGACTCTAACAAATTAATAATTTTATTAGAAAAATTTTCATCCCGATAATTAACGTTGTTTCCATTTAAATATATTTTCGCCTGGTTCAAATTAAAATTCCCGGGAAACTTGTCCAGTAGTTTCCGTTGTTCCGAATTTTGAGATTCAATTCTTTCCAGAAGAAACTTTTTCGAATATATTTTATTCTCATCTTTAATAGGCAATTCGGAATATTTAGAAGTTAAATCAAAAAATATTTCATTCGTTGAATTTAATATTCCCGTCCTGAATTCAATGGAAGATAAGTGCCCTTCTCCCGTTGCTCTAAAGCTCATAATAAATCTCAGCATACCGGGTTTTGAATATTTTTGATCCGGATGTGGAACTATTGAAGGATTAAAAAGTGAGGCCGCTTCAATCGAATATTCTTTTGAAAAATAAGATCCCAATAAATATTTTTTCTCATTTGAAAGACGGGCAGGATTTTGAATTAAAGGTTCAATCCTTTTATAATTCATTAATAATTTTTGTTTAAGATTTAGATGTCTTTGAGAAAAGTCCTTATAAAGTCCTTCCATAATGACTTTAGTTTCATTCTCTGGTATGGAAAGAACCTTATCAATTATATTATATATTCTTTTTTCATTTCCCGGGTTAAAATATTGAAAAATAATTTTCGCAGGATTCGCCGTTATTTTTTTTGTAAGCCGTGTTATAAACATTAATATTATTTTCCTATAAGTTTTATTCTTTAATACCTGTCGATGCCATACTCTGTATAAAATATTTTTGAAAGAATAGATATGCTATTACAATGGGCAGTGCCAGCAAAGTAGCCGCCGCTAATTTTACTCCCAGCTGTGATTCTGCTGCGCCTCCGACAGCGAACAATGTTACTAATTGAGGCATAGTCATTAAATGATCATTCCTAATTACGATCAATGGCCATAATACATCATTCCATGAAGTCATAAATGTGAGAATACCTACTGTTACTAATGCAGGTAATGAGTTTGGCCAAAGAATTCTAAAAATTATCTGGAGATCCCCGCAGCCGTCAATTCTGGCTGCATCAATCAAGTCCTGCGGAATACTTTTAAAGTATTGTCTGAACAAAATTATTCCAAGCGCATTCATTAAACCCGGTACAATCAAAGCCCAGTACGTGTCGACCCATCCGAACTTGACCATCAAAATATATTGCGGAATTAAAGTAATCTGGAATGGTAATGTCATGGTAAAAATGACAATAAAAAAAATCAAGTTCCTGCCTCTAAATTCCAGTCGCGAAAGTGCATAACCTACCATAGATCCAAATACGAGAACTCCCAGTGTTACCATAGAAGAAACAAACATGCTGTTTATAAATGCTCTGGTAATAGGAATCTTGCTTAGCATTTGAGCATAGCTGTTTAAAGAGAGAGAGGTCGGCAAAAAAGTTAATGCTCCGATTTCATTTTCCGGCGATAAGGAGGCAAGCAGCATCCATATAAAAGGATAAAGGAAGACCAGAGCGCAGAGGCAAAGAAATATGTAAAAAATAATCCTTTTCATTTGTCTTTTTCAATAAATTTTTTCTGAAACATAACTACTCCTAAAATCAGTACAGCAAAGAAAAGCCCAAGTGTGGCGGAGTATCCCATGTGGTAATAAAAGAAGCCCTGTTTATAAATATACAGTACTGCCGAAAGTGTGCTATTTAATGGCCCGCCGCCGGTCATAATGTACGGCTCAATAAATAATGAAAAGCCGCCGATAGTGGATAATACTACAACCATAAAAATAGTCGGATTGATCATAGGCAGAGTAATACTTTTAAATTTCTGCCAATGTGTTGCTCCTTCAAGGTCAGCAGCTTCATAATAGTTTTTAGGAACTGTTTGTAAACCTACTAAAAATAAAATTATATAGAGGCCTACGTTTTTCCATGTTGCCATAATTGCAATTGAAGGCATAGCCATTGAAGGATTGACAAGCCAGCCGACCCGGCCTAAGCCGAGAAAAATTAATATACGGTTCAATAGACCAGTATCGAATCCATACAACTGCTGCCACAATATAGTAACTACAACACCAGATACTATAACTGGTAGAAAGAATGCAGCTCTAAAAAAACCTCTGAACTTAATATGTTGATTCAATATCTCTGCAAGAAAAAGCGCAATAATTATTTGAAGCGGGATATGAATGACTAAGAAAATTAATGTATTACCCAAAGATTTTAAGAAAAACTCGTCGTGAATTAAATGGACATAATTTGTCAAACCGGTATACTGCATAGGAGAAATAATATTCCATTTATGAAAGGTTAAAACGACAGAAAACACTACGGGAAAAGCAATGAATATCAAAAAGTAAATGATATACGGAGACACTAAAAAATAAGGCACTATTTTTTTACTATTAATATTCATAGATAATTTATATTACTTCATATAAAGCAAATTTACCTGTTTAGCCGCATCATCAATCGCTTTTTGCGGCGACTTTTTCCCATAAATAACACACGCCTCATATTCCTGTGAAATTATATCAAATACTTCCGTTAAATTCGGGTACGGATCAGTACCTTTCACATATTTAGCTTGCCTGGCAAATTCAATCATCTTCGGATTATCTTTAAAATAATCTGAAAACAGGGAATCAGTTTCCAGATTTTTTCTTCTCGGAATTTGATTGGTCATTTTCAAAAACATTAAATCATTCTTTTCCTCTATCATATTTTTGATAAAATCCCATGCAAGTTGAGCATTTGGACAGGTCTTAAATATTACAATATTCTTCGGATCGCAGTATGTATATACTGGTCCTTTATGATTATCAGGTACCGGCATATGAGTAAAATTAAATTCAAAACCTTTTGGTTTAAATTTATTTGCATGAGAAATTTCCCATGGTCCGGTAAATCTTGTAGCAATTGTTCCGGAAAGGAAAATATCCTGCCTGGTAGAAAGTCTTTCTTTGGCAAAATAGTCATTAGCATAAAGATTTCTAAGAAATGAAAACACTTCAACAGCATACTCATTATCAAAAGCCGCTTTATAATCTTTTACCAGCGGTGCACCTCCCGATGCAGCCAGGTATAACGGATAAAAATCAAAAAACCGCTGCCACCATGTTACAAGTACTTCCGAATAACCAAACCATCTGTCTACATAACCGTCCTTATCGATATTTTCATCCTTGAATTTTTCAGAAGCAGAATCAAATTGGCTGTATGTTTGTGGCGGGTTTTTTAATCCTAAATGATGAATAATTTTTTTATTATACATTAACATTATCGGATTTATTTTCCACGGCACCTGATAAATATGACCGTCCGGGCTGGTTACTTCTTTAACAACATTGCTGTCGCATCTTGAGTATATAAAATCTTTAAAACCTTTTAATGTATCAAGAGCAACCAGTACACCGGCATGAGCATAATCTTCTACGTCTCCCTGCCACATGTTGGAATAAATATCCGGAGTGGTTTTGCCGACTACGGCGGCTAAAATAATTTCTTCGCTTGATTGCCCTTCAGGTACCGGCTGAAATGAAACTGTTTCGGAAGGATTTTTTTTGTTCCATCCGTTTACTATATATCTCGCAAATTCAATTTCTTGAGTATTGTTGCTCGACCAATAAATTAAATGGTTAGGGTTTCGTTCGCCCCTGGAACCGCATGAAATTTGGAATAAAGAGAAAAATACCAGGAAGACAATATTTACCCACCATTTTATCATTAACAACCAATTCTATTATATACAGTTTAAAATTTTAAATTATAGAAATTTAATTTTGAGTTAAAACTTATCAATACCGCCTATTCCCAAACCTGCCATGAAAAATCAATAGAGGGATAAGCCGGATGCGGAAACGTTCCTCCCTTCTTAACAACATAAGTATCAATTGTCCTTGGATTATCATAATCATGGACACTTAATTCTCTTAAAACATTTTCATTAATTTTAACTTTATACTCTTTCCGAAGTTGCTGCAGTTTCCGATAAGTTTTTTCAATTAAAATTTGCTTTTTATTATTGTACTTACTTTTCAGAGAAGACGGCGATTCAATGTTTAACCCGACAGTGTTTGCTAAATTATCTCTTACAACAGCATAGACAATTTTATCCTCCCACCAGTTAAGCTGCTGTTTTATTATTTCTTTATTCTGAAAACCTCTTGCGTATGCCCGCTGAATTAACAAATGGTCTCTGACCATTTGCCATATTAATTTTTCCAATGAAGCCGAAAACGAATTAAAATCGGTTTTATCAAATTTTAAATACTCCTCCCGCATTTTATACCATTCTAAAAAATCACTTATTGACAGGCTGCCATCATTAAATTCAACAAGTTTCATCTTAGGCAATTCACTATTTGATAAGGTATCAAAATGATTTAGTTCTTTTTGCATACGCTCATCAAGTTTCCATGTTAGAAATTTCTTTTTAGGCAGTACAAAATTACCCATATAAGAACGGAGAATATCAAATGCTCTGCCCTGAATTACCGGGTTATGTTCCAGCATCATTTTTCTAACATATAAATCGGAAAGACTATCCGATTGATTTAACTTTAAAGCTCTAACGGCATCATATTCTTCTTTTTCCAACTCGGATTGCGTAACAACGGCATCTTTCCATATATCAATTAATTTTACAATGTACCAGCCGTCGGAACCATGAATAGGTTCTGAAACTTCGCCGGCTTTTAATGTATCTACGGTACGGAACATCTCAAGATTCTGCATTCTCAATTTAAACTTGTTTATTTTCATCGATCTTTGACCTGCAAAGACAGAATCTTTTAATTGTATTTTAAATAATGAATCAAACGAAAGTCCGGAATTTAAGCCTGCCAAATAATAATCAAGACTATCTTTATTAGGTGCGTAGAGCCACTTTACCTGGAATGTAAATTTTTTTTCATTTATTGCTTTGTTAATTTCAGGTTTAGAAATTTTAATTTTATCAAAAATATCGGCATTAAATAATTGATCGGTTGCTAAGTCACCCTTAATTGCAGAAAGCAGATCTTTAACTCTTGCGGAATCAGCGAAGCCTTTTTTGTACCCGTCCAGTGCAAGAAGTTTTTCATCAATCATATATTTTAAATAACGCCTTTTTGAATCCGGTTCTCTTTTTGTAAAAGCAGGCCCGAATTCATAACTAGCAAGAAATTCCCGAACAGTAATTTTCTTATTACCGATTTGAGCTAATACAGTATTCCCAATTTCAGATTTAAATGCTCTATTAAAATCTATAGATGACGTTGTATCATTTTTAGAGTGCGCAAATATAAAAGTACCAAGAAAAAAACTAAAAAAAATATATACGCATAAAATATTGGGTATTTTTAAAAGTTTACTTATCATAAACTAAAATTTAACTCCAACTGAGAAAACATTTATACTTTTTAATCTCCCGAAATCGCGGTATGCATAATCGAATTTTACTACATCGGTGCTGAACAACATTTTAGAATTCAATCCTACACCAAAAGATAAACCTCCTTCGCCGTCTTTTAGAAATAGTGATTGATACCCGCCCCGCAAGAATAAAAATTCTTTAAAAGAAAATTCCGTACCTACATTAAGGCTTTCATAATTATCATTCGGGTGTAATGCATCTACTGCTATAGTCCATCTATAATCTTCAGTATTTATTGCATTAGTAGAAACTCCAATTCTAAAGAGTAAAGGTAAACTCCACGAATTCAAATCAATGCTGTACGGTACTTGATCATTTGTTCCTAATTGATCGGGAGCCACGCTGCTGAAAGTTCTTGTATCAATTCCCGATAATTTCATAGAAGTTCCGAAATTAGAAATTGAAGCTCCTATTATCATTCCGCCGAACAAGTCGGTTTTAAATGATGTTCCCGCATCAATTGCAAATGCACTGCTTGACATATGCCAAATCGATTCTTGAATGTACTTAGCAGTAAAGCCAACAGAAAAACGATCACTTAAAGTTCTTGCATAGGAAACACCAACTGCAAGATCACCGGCACTGAAAAATTCGCCGGTACCTTCAGGCTGTTCAACGGTTCTAACCTTCATATCGGGCATTGAGAGAGAAGTATAACTAAACCCTAATGTTCCGAACTCTCCAAGAGGTAAAACGAGGGCCGCAAAATCAAGACTTGTTTGAGCCAGCCATTCCGTATGTACAACATCAACTTCATTCTGGCTTAAATCTGCAATACTGGCGGGATTCCAATATAAAGATGTTGCATCATTTGCTCTACTTACATAAGCACTGCCCATACCGGTTGCTGTTGCACCCACACTAATTTCCAAAAAATTTGCTGCTGTAGTTCCAACTTTTGAAACATTTACCCCGGAGTTTTGTGCGATTAATGTTGAGATCGATATTATTGTAATAAAAATTAAATTTAGTAAAATTTTTTTATTCATAAATGCCTCTTTTAAGCTTCTTATCGGCAATTCTTATTTAATAATTGCAAACCTGCCAATCTTTGTTCCCAATGATCCAGCGTCAACCTGAAAAATATAAATACCGAATGCGATATCCATTCCGTCTTTTGAAACTAGATTCCATGGTTCTTGACCATTTGCTAAGCTGCTTTCATGTCTTATAGTTTGCACAAGATTTCCGCTAATAGTATATATTCTAATTGTACATTCTGCAGGAAGATGTATGAAATAAATTCTTCTTACTCCTCTTCCTACTTCCTGAGAAGTAGGTTCCCAAGAAGCCGCTGCAGGATAAGGATTCGGTACTACAGCAATTTTATCTAAATCTTGCATGAATTTAGATTTATCGAAATAAGCAGACTTAGTTGTAAATTGATAATATTCACGATTTCTAAACGGTTTATTTGTCGCTATCTTAAATATATCTCCCGCCTGCGGTGCCTTTTGATCTGACTCGGCAATCGTTGTATCCTGGAATAGCGATAATGACCAGCCTATATGTCTATTTGTATTACTCGTTACTTTCGCTCCCAGTGAATCTCCCGCTATTATAAATACTGCATCTCCGGCATCAAACTGACCATTCTTATTTACATCCTGAAAGATAAACTGCATGTGAGGGATATTATCTGTTACATCTTTTATGACTATATTGCTTACTATTGGGTCTGAAAAAGTGCTTGCGGGATAAGAAGTATCTCCTTTCCCCGGATCTGTAAATTGAATTTCGAAATCAGCGGGAAAATTTACCCGCTGTACTTGATATACAGGATATCTTGAATCAAAGCCGACTACCGTTAGATAATTACTGCTTCCCTTTTCCCAACCCGTATTAGCCTGATTAATAGTAACTACCGTATCATTTGTCAAATCAATGCTTAAACCCTGGACAACAGTAGTTTGAGCATGACTACCGTTAAATTGTGTTAATGGAATTAATGTATCGCCGGTGGAATAATTTATTAAAGAATAAAAAGGATTCGGCGCATTATGAAACGGTGTGTTCTCCTTAAAAACTATTCTATAAGTATTATAATTTTGGATTGAATCCGGATTAAGTTTGTTGATATTTATTGAACCTGATCCCGGCCCGCTGGCAATAATATTACTTATGTTCGGGGGTACATATCCCGCACTTGGTGCTGTTGGAGTAATGACAGCAGTATTCACGTCGGTTTTTACATTACCGTTAATATCAACTTTTATTATAGTAGTTGTTTCTGATGGAGGAATACCTTCTTCCTGTCCTTGAATATTTGTTGTTTCAAATCCCTTATCGTAAGCTGATACAGCATAGTAATAAGTCTGCCCGTTAACAACATTTGTATCAATAAATGAATGCTTCAGCCCGGAATCTGTGCCCAGATCAAACATGGCGCCGTTTACTGAAATTGGAAATAATCCCGTAACGCCGTCTTTTAAATCAAATTGCGCTATAGGTTTTCTAAAAGTTGGCTTTCCGTATGCGTCTGTTATAACCTGATCTTCGATAAAATTCGGTTCCGTCGATCTATATATACGGTAGCCTTCAAAATTAACTCTCTGATAAAATTTATCATATGTATGTTCAGCTCTTGTATCCCAGTACAAAGTTACTTTATGGTTGCCGGGTATAGCTGTTAAAATTGGTTTTTCAGGAGGTTTCGCAAAATTATATGATGCGTTGTAGATTGCCTGTATTGTTTGTTTTCTTCTGAACAAATCATTTTTGTCGATACCGAATAAGAGCGCCATTGAAAAACGCTGAGTGGATCCTGTTTCTTCAGGTTGTCCTTGCTGTGCGGAATAAGTATTTCTGCCGTCCATATGAAATAAATAACTTGAAAAGAAGTTTCCGAGATTGACCCCAACCAGCGACTGCCCGTGAGGCGATGGTAATGCAGAAAGCGCAGACCAGTTTCTCTCATCATTATTTAGATCATAAGTATGTACTGCAAAAATTGCAAACCCGGTTAATCCTAATTGATCCGATTCATCTTTATCAAGAATCCCGAAATCAGGTTCGCCTTGATCAGGTTTTAAATTTCCTTGTGTTCCATCAGCGTCCGGACCAGTATAACCGGCATCCAATGGTCCTAATCCGTCACTTCCAACATCATCATTAGCCGGATTCCAATTTCCATTTTCATCTCCCGGCCACCAAAGTTTATTTTTAATTGCAGGTAGCTCGTTTAACGATTGATAATTAAAATACGACAAGAATTGAGCAGTATCATGGGTAGCAATAAATGCAGCTCTCACATCGCCGGGCGCTACCGGCTGTACACCATATAGCTTTTCCAGTTGTGAGGCATAAGGAGATGAAGCTTCGAAAATAGGCCCATGATATTGCGGATATCGCGGCCAGGTTGCTGCTGCATCATCTCTGGATTCATCCACCATACCATCATGATCATTATCTATATAATCATAACTAATCCCGGGACTTTCCAGAAATGCATAACCGGCATAACCGACCGGGCTCCAATGCCCCGGGCTTCCATATGCTACAGTTGACCATGCATAAGAAATATTTAATACTTGATCATAATCTCCGGCATTGTTTGAAGAATTATCGTGACCGCCGATGCCCCAGTCTACATATTGAGCAAATAATGTCTTTGGATAATCAGTGGTACCCATATTGGTTATTTCATAATACCAAAAGATAACGTCTTCAGCTAGTACTTGAGACCATTGAAATCCTCTTCCATGAACCTGCATCCCCAAGCCGCCTCTTGTTGTATCATCGGCATCCGGATAAAAGCCATATTTATCTATATATTCGCGATCCATGTTATCATCAAAGACAAAATAAGTTTCCAGGTCGGCATTTCTTACTCCTTTGCCGAAAAATCCATCCCACTGCCCGCTCCAATCGGCAGGTCTATCCGGCCAGTACGTAGGCCATGTTGTTGGATCATCGCTACGGGCAACACTACTCTGACTAGGATTAGCATATCCCGGTAAAGACCACCAGCCGTATGTTATTCCGGTTGCAGGATTGTATCTGGTATTTTCATAATAATTAGTTTCCAGCGGATGGAAAACGTGCCCATTTTTAGAGGCTTCTGCTTGAACTATAACTGCAACTCCATCAACATAAGTATGATTTGTTCCTTTTGGCCAAACCCCGCTTAAAGAAGCTTGATTTTGCCAATCTGCTATTTCACCCATGTTATAAAAAACTGTTTGTACTAAATTCCCATCCATTATACCCATTTTGTTATTCAGATAATTACCTTTATTTTTATCCACCAATTGTTGGGCAGAAATATTAGCAGAAATTAGTACCAATATTGTTGGTATCACATAAAAAGTTTTTGTTAACAAAATATTTTTCACGACATCTTACCTTATAAAATTCTTTTTTTAAAAATCTACTGATGCACCGACAAGAATCTGCCTTGGCGCTGAATAAAAATCCGGTCTCGAAAAGTATTGTTGAATTGTATTTACACCATGCGGTGCTGCTTGAGGTCTTGTCTCTTCCAAAGTATAACCTGCTCTTCCGGTATCCGTAAAAACATCAAGTTCATTTGGAGTATCAAAAAGATTATAAACTTTAGCAAATATTGAAAGATTAGTACCTAACAATTTAAAATACTTTGTTATATAAAGGTCAACATTAAAAAATGTGGGCTTATTAGAGCTATTTTCTAATCCTGTTCTTTGATTTTGATAAGATGGAGTGTATGGAAGCCCACTGCCAAGCTGACCAACCGCACTAACAATAAAATCACCGGGTGTACCTCCGGTAATAGTAAAATTTAACGAATGTCTTCTATCCCAATCCAAAGGAACAAGCTGTTTATTAGGCTCAATCGGCGGCGTAGCTTGTGCTAAATTGTAAGCAGCATTCGGGTCGGAAGCATCACCCTTAGCAACTTGATATGTATAATCTAAAGTCGCTCCAAGTCCGCCGTTAAATCTTTTTTCAAACGATATGGTAAAACCGGTAACCGCACCGTAATCAGTGTTAATATATTCTGCAAATTTTTTAAAGTTATTTTTTACATGAAGAGCTACACCCAGCAAATTTCTTATATCTTTATAATATGCAGTAACATCTACAGCAATTTCAGAAGTAAGCTCCTGCTGCAGACCTAATTCATACATTACAGTTTCTTGCGGCTTTAAATCAGCGTTGCCAATCGTACTGCCGACAAAATCAGGATAATTTCCAGTTAACGGTATTCTAAAATTTGGATTCTTATATAAATACTGGTAAGGCGGTACTTCGAAAAAATGTCCATAGGAAATATGTACTGCACCTTTAGCACTAATTGGATAGGAAATTCCAAGTCTAGGGCTTAGTTGCCATTTTGCCGATGCCTTATGAAAATAACCAGAAGGATACGGTGGTTTTAGTGAATCAAGAACAGAAATATTATTTGGATTATTTAAAACTTCACCGTCAGGCTGAAAATAATCGTACCTAATACCGACATTTACTATCAAATAACTTAATTCAATCTTATCTTGTATATAAGCAGCTAATTGATACGGATGATTTGAATAGACATTATAATCAAAATCACCCGGTTTTGGTAATGCCGGTTTATAATTTGTTGCAGCATCAACTAAGACTTGAAAATCTTTATAAGATAGTGTATTTAAATCTGCTTCAACTCCACCTTTTAATTCATGTACATCGGTAATTTGATCAGTAAGATCTGCTTTAAATGTATAAGTTTTTGAATTATGTGAAAAATGCCAGTTCTGAGTACCGCCTGTGTATAAAGCATTCCCGCTGACCTGTGAAAATCTGTCCTGCGAAACATAACGAGGATCAAGAGGATCCGCATATACATATCGTTTAGAATCAGTTGTAAATGTTGAAGCTAATAAATCTAAAAAAGCTGCAGGACTAAAAACATGGGTATAACTGATACTGCCCAAAAAACTATAATCATGATTAGTATAGTTACCATCAGGATTCAAAATAAACATATGGTCATAATTCTCATATTCATGTTTTTGATATAGTCCTTCCAGCACTATTCCCTTTCCTTGACCAACTTTAAAAACAAGCTTTTGCTGCAAGGATAGCTGCTTCGAATAATTCATCGGTATATCTTTACCATCTCCTGTTGCATTAATAAACCAATTAGCCGGGTTATCGGATGAAAAGTTTGAAGAATCCTGAGGTGTAAACATTCTTTTCCCATAAAGATACCCGTCATCACTAAGATACCTGGCTGAAGTAAAAGATTTTATAAATTCACCTGTTCCGGGAATTGGACCGCTCAAACTTCCTTGAACATTATGTGACCTTAACGGATTGAATCTTCCCATATATTGGAAAAGATTTGTTCTGGATGTTACATAATCTCCTGTATAGGCAGAGAAACTACCTGAATAATGGTTTGCAGGAATTTTTGTTATTTGATTAACTACTCCCGACATGGCTTGACCATATTCGGCATTAAAAGTACCCGTAATAACTTGAAGTTCCTGAATGCTGTTTGTTGATGCTTGCATACTTGCTTCGCCGGAATAAACATCATTAACAGAAACACCATCAATTAGATATTTAACTTCTCCCAGCCTACCTCCTCTAAAATGCCCGTTAACTACGCCGGCTTGTAAATTTACGATTGACTGCACATCTTCAATAGGCAGCATAGAAATACTGCTTCCGCTAATGCTCGATTGAGTTGAAGTTAAGTCTTTTTGGATTAAGGGCTTTGAAGCGGTAACAACTACACTCTTAATTTGTACGGCTTGTTCTCCCATTTCAAAATCCAGCCTTGTAGTTTGATCAACGGATACCCTTACATTTTTAACAGTTACAGGGGCATATCCAATTTCGGAGGCTCTAACCTCATAAACACCAGGAGGGATATTAATTATAAAATAATTACCTTCTACATCCGAAGCAGCTCCCATTGATGAACCAACTATTACAACATTGGCCCCGATTAATGGTTCTTTTGTTTTTGCATCAATTACTTTTCCGGCAATTTTGCCGGTAGTACCGCCAAAAAGTTTTAGTGGGACAAAAATTATTATTAAAATACAAAGGATTAAATATTTAAAATTCCAGTAACAAATATTCATACTAATTACCTTGCTTATTATTTCAAAAATTTAGCAAGAAGTTTAATGTTTATTTTACTTTAGCTAAAAAAAAGGGACGTTATTTTCCAAACGTCCCTTCTCCTGAAATAAATAATTACTTGAGTAGAATCATTTTTTTCGCTGCAATGTTATTTCCGGCAACGACTCTATATATGTAAGCGCCGCTAGCAACTTTTTCACCATAATTATTATCTCCATTCCAAACAACTTGGTGATTACCCGAGTCTTGGAAATTATTCACCAATGTTTTTACTTCTCTGCCAAGCATGTCATAAATAACAATTTTAACTTTTGAAGCTCTTGGGATAGCATAAGAAATTTTTGTTGATGGATTAAATGGATTAGGATAATTTTGATATACTGCGAATTTGTCTGGTATGAGTTTATTAAGATCGCGAACATCCGTTACCGTCGTACTTTGAATTGTAATATCATCAAAATAAACCTTACCGGTAAAAGTTGAATAAACATGTAGACGGCATTCCATACCAATAGTATTATCAGGGACCTGGAAATCCACGTGGTATTGAGTCCAATCAAATGAAGTAACAGCAGGGAAAGTAAACACCGAATCCGGTCCTTGTCCGCCCCATCCAACATTATTTCCTAACTGAGGGAAGAATTGCGGAGTAATTCCTACACCCCATGTACCTGGATGTGCTGCTGCAGAATCCGGTAATAAATTACTTGCTTTAATCCAAACATTTACTCTAACATAACCACCGGGTTGTATTGTCGAATCTATACTACTATACGGTAATCTATGAGTACTTATAAATCCATCTCGCGAGTCTCTTCCAAAAGGCATATTGAACATTAATGAGTATTTACCTGAATGTGCAGCAGAATCGGTAACCAAGGTATTCTCAAAACCAGCATTTAATAAGCCGTCGTTTCCTCCGTTAGGCGGCATCCAGTAATAATATCCGGTTGGAACACCTAACTGCGGATTCCAATCACCGCCGCCTCCGGTAAATATAAAATTATCCGCCCATACTGTACCGGTAGCATTTGTACCACCGACAAACTTAAAGATCATTTTCCAAGCTTTTTCGGGTAAGGATACATCACCTGGTGATGTTGTATCTGCTACCCATCCGTTACTTGTTGCTGTACTTTGATCAATAGGTAATTTAAAAGTTCCCATTAGTGCGCCGGTACTGTCATAAAATTCATAAGATAAATACCATCTCTGATCATCTGATGTCGGATTAGTATTTACATTCTCAGTCTTAATCCAAGCACCAAAATGCAAATCGGTATTTGCAGCTATTGTGGGTCCCCAGAGATCGCACATGTTTTTAGATACCCATGATGCGGTATCCGGAGTTAATCCTTTTTGAATCTTTAATGAACGGCCCATAGATAAATACTGATCAGTAGCCCATGAAAGTATGCTTCCTCCAGGATTATTTCCCATATACCAGTAAGCAGGTGCTGTTCCTTCAAATCCTCCGATATCGGAAAGTGTATAATTTGTTAGATCAGTAACACTTAAGTCATCAAAATAAATCGTACCGGTAAATGTAGAATAAACATGCAAACGAATTCCCAAACCGACCTTAGAGGGATCATTCGGTACGGGAACATCTACATAATATTGTGTCCATTCGAAAGAAGTAACATTCGGAAAAGTAAACTGATAATCATTTCCCGATCCGTCGAAGCCGGCATTGTTACCCATGGTAGAAAAAAATTGAGGAGTAATTCCTACAGCCCATGTGGACGGAGATTTTGCCGCAGAATCGGGCTCTAAATTACTTCCCTTAATCCAAACACTAATTCGAATAATATCTCCCGGTTTAATTTGGGGATCTATTTCACTATATGGTAATCTATGAGTACCGATAAAACCATCATGGACTTCACGTCCGGCAGGCATATCAAATTTTAAAGAATAATTTCCGCTGTGTGCAGCTTCATTAGTAACAACTGTATTTTCAAAACCGTTACCTAATAAACCGTCATTTCCACCGTTGGGAGGCAGCCAGTAAAACCATCCAGTCGGAACGCCTAATTGAGTATTCCAATCACCACCGCCTCCGGTAAATATAAAATTATCTGCCCATACGGTACCTGTAGCATTTGGACCGCCGACAAAACTATAAATCATTTTCCAAGCCTTTACAGGTAAGGATACATCACCTGGTGATGTTGTATCAGCCACCCATCCGGTACTTGTCGCTACACTTTGATCAATGGGTAATTTAACATTTCCGATTAGCGCTCCGGTGCTGTCATAAAATGAATAAAGTAAATACCATTTCTGATCATCCGATGTCGGATTTGTATTTACGTTCTCTGTTTTAATCCAAGCGCCAAAATGTAAATCGGTGTTTGCTGCTACCGTAGGCCCCCAGAGATCGCACATGTTTTTAGATACCCAGGCTGCAGAATCAGAAGTTGCACTTTTTTGTATTTTTATGGAATGTCCCATGGAAAGAAATTGATCAGTAGCCCATGTGAGTGTAGCGCCTGAAGGCTGGTTACCAATTGTCCAAAATGCTGGTAAATTTCCTTCAAATCCTGCAATCTGCTGCAGAGAATAATCTGTTTGAGCATAAACATTAGATTGCCCAAACATTACAATTGCTACGAGGACAGCTATAAGAAAACAAAGTTTATGTATAGTTTTTACCATACCGAGCTCCTTTTTTAGTTAGGTATTATTTGATATTTTATTACCGTTAGGTTTCTAGGTTGTGATAAAATGTTTTCCAGCTTATCAAGATTAGTAATTACCGGATTTAATTTTTTTACATCTATTTTTTTATTTATTAGAAGATTAACAGCTCTTGAGAACGTGAAGGGATTTAATAAAGAACTTTTAATTGTTAATTCTTTTAGAAATATATTTTGAAGATTGAGATTTATTGAGTCACTCTCAGAAGCCAGTCCAAAAATTATTATCCTACTGCCTTTTTTAGAAAGTTTGACAGCTAAATCCACAGCCGAACTGTTACCCGCACATTCAATTATAACATCCGGTCCACCGTTAGTAAGATCAAGAATTTCCTTAAATAATTCATCCGAATTTGAGTCTAATACATGATCCGCACCCAGATTAAGTGCCGTTAAACGTTTTTCAGCAATAGGTTCGATTACAATAACTTTTCCTGCACCGGATATTTTTGCTAGCTGAAGCATTAACAAACCAATTGTTCCACTGCCCAAAATAATTAAATCTTCACCATGCTTAATTGCAGCTTGATCCATACCTCTAATACAGCAAGAAAGGGGTTCGGCGAAAGCTGCTGAGTTAAAAGAAAAATCTTTCGGCAGTAAATAGACTTGAGATATAGGTACAATTGAATATTCTGCAAAGCCTCCATTTGCGCTTACTCCTAGTGCACGCAAATTTTCACAATAATTTATTTTCCCCGTTTTGCAGTAACGACATTCGCCGCAATAAATATTAGGATCAACAGCAGCATTATCACCTATATGTAAATTGCTAACATGGCTTCCTATCTCTACAATAGTTCCAACAAATTCATGCCCTGGAATTACAGGTGGTTTTGAATATGATTCTCCGTTGTAAATATGAAAATCAGTACCACAAAGCCCGCAAGCTTCTACTTTTAATAAAACCTCATTTGGTTTTAATTTGGGCAATGAATAATCTACTATCCCCATTTGATTGGGTCCATTAAAAAGTGCAGCCTTCATAAACTTTAAGAATTTTTTTTATATCTTTTGTGTTGAACTTCTTACAATTAATTCGATAGGTACTAAAACTTTTTTAGTAATCTTTTTATCTCCTTTTAATAAAGCAGACATAAGTCTCATGGCTTCTACGCCCATTTCCATTCTAGGGATTCTAATTGTACTCAGACTAAATCCTGTCGAGTTGGTAGGGATAACATCATCAAAACCAATAATAGAAATATCTTCCGGTACCCTTTTCCCTTTTTCTTTTAAATATTGAATAACGCCCATAGCCATCGCATCGTTGCAAGCAAACACCGCAGTAATATTTTTATTCCTTGCAAAAAGTCTTTTAGCTGCATTAAAGCCGTTAGAAGAAGCCGGATAATCTTCCTCTATGTCTATCAGATCATTATCCACAACTAAATTAGATTGTTCCATTGCGGAATAAAAACCTCTAAACCTGTCATTTATACTCGGATGCTGAATATCTCCGCCTACAAATGCAATATTTTTATGGCCAAGATCAATTAAATGACTTACAGCCATTTTACCGCCTAAAATATTATCTACTACAACAGCAGGACATTTCTTTTTGGAATATTGAAAATCTATTAATACGACCGGTAATTTGAATTCACATAATTTTTCTATTAATACATTAGGCACTTTTCCGGCAATTATAATCCCGTCAATATTTCTTTCTAAAATAAATCTAGGTAACGGGTTGTTTTCTTGATAGTCGGAACTTACAGTATTTAAAAGAACATACAGTTCGTTTTCCCTGGCCTCAAATTCAGTTCCGATAAATATATTTGTATAAAACGGTTCGGTTCTTAAGAAGTGATCATTAGTTAGTATGAATCCCACATTTCCTGTTTTCTTGGAAACAAGCCCTCGAGCAGATCTTGAAGGATAATAATTCAATTCTTCAATTGCGTCAAGTACTTTCAATTTGGTCTCCTTAGAAATTCTTTTATTATCATGAATTACAAGAGAAACAGTAGCAATTGATACATTAGCTTTTTTTGCAACATCTTTTATAGTCGGATTGTTCATTTAGTTAAACGTTTAACTAATAGCAAAAATAGTAATATTCTAATTTTATGTCAAGGGGATATTTTAATATATTTGATGAATCTTGGTCTTAAATGGAAATAAGTAAAATATAAAAATATTTAGATTGGTTTTGAAAGAAATTTACATTTCATATTTAATATTTGCCATAAGGGAAAAAATTGCAAACATTAATTGTTCACATAATTAATTTTGGTAGTGTCCTAATTTACTTAAATTATTGACGAATAAATCATCCCTCGACTCCGCTCGGGATGACAATTCAAATATATTTGTCAAAGTGAGCGGAGTCGAACTATGACTAAGATTAATAAATTAGGACACTACCTTAATTTTGCTAAATGAAATACAATTAATAAATGAATTATTTTTAAAGATAAATTTTAATTGTAATCACTGAAAACTTGTTTGTAATTACTTTAATTTTTTTACCGGTGAACTTTAACGGTTCTAAATTTTCTTCCATAAAATTTGATTTGAATACTTTCTTAGGAACTCTGGGTAATGTTAATATGGCATCAGTCTTCTTACCCATTGTTTCAAACCATTGAATTACCCATTCATCGGAATTTAGAGCTTTCTTAATTGAAGTAAGAACCAAATTATTCCCTTCAAGATTTATAAACGATTTTTCTTCTTTCAAACTACCATTATGAACGGTATTTAACTTTGCTATTAGTGGTTGATTAAAATTATATGCAGCTCTGAAAGAATTAGCATGTTTCCAGTTCCCTATATGAGGATAAAGACTATAATCTATCACATGTTCTCCGGTATCTGATATTGCAGCTGATTTTTCCGGGTAATTTGCAGGATAATTTTGAATCCGGAGCAAAGAAAGACGCATAATATTCTCTTTTATATCGTAACCGTATTTTGAATTATTCAACAAACTCACACCATATTTCTTGTCTGAAAGATCAGCCCATTTTTCTGCCGGAACTTCAAATCTTGCCTTTTCCCAATTCGAAATTCTCCGTGTTGAACGAAGAATAGTTCCGTATGGAATTTCGTAAACTGCGTTTCTATTCCTAACCGCAACAGGAAAAGCAACTTTCAACATTGTATTAGGTATGTTAATATTAGCATATAATTTAAAATCAATACGATTGATGCCGTGATAAAGAATTATATCATTTTTTATAAAGGATGAAGGATAGCCGTTTTTCGGATATTCCCTGTATAAACGTAAAACCGCTCTAACAGGTCCTCTTTCAATGATCTTTGCTTTAACTAAATGTAAAGGATATAAAATTCCCGTATATTTAATATTCCATGCACCGCCTTCATCTTCTAATAGTTCTAATTTGTTGCCTTCATCGGTTAGAATGTTTTTCCCGTTTCTCCTATCGACAATTTGTTTTATCCAGCCGGAAGAGTCGTCAAGTTCTATAATAAAAAATTGGTTCTGAATTTCATTTACTTTAATCTTCAATGATGTTCCGGCAAACTTTGATTTTTCTTTCTTTAAAATGTATGTCTTATATCCCAGCGGCGGAACATTTTCTGCAATGAATAATATTTCTTTGGCAAATCGATTTTTCATTACGGTTTGTGAAACTATTTCTTTCCCATTCAAATCATAAACAGAATAATTCTTTTTACCTTTATCGGATAGCTTTAAAATAACAACATCAGTTCTTTTCCAAGAAAGAGGATTAAATACGGTAATTGGAATTCCGGTTTTTACAATTGAAGTATTGATATTCTTATTAATTATCTGAATAGAATTATTTAAAATTTTCAGACCCGTTTTTAGAATGCCGGCATAATCTTTCTTTGCGTCTGAGTAAACGGCTTGAATGCTTGAACCGGGAAGGATATCATGAAACTGATTGAAAATTACTTTCTTCCATGCTTTATTAAAATCCTTATCATAATTCTTTTTTTCAAATAAGCCGGATAGGCAATTATACTTTTCGGCTTGAGTTAAAAGAATTTCACTTTTTCTGTTAAAATATTTAATATCTGAAATTGATGTATACGAACCTCTGTGAAATTCCAAATAAAGTTCATTTTTCCAGGTTGGAAGTTTCGATAAATTTTGCTTCTTAAGCCGGTTTAAATATTCTGAAGCGGTTCCATATTCTATATTAGGAAAAATATCTAAATTCTTTAGTTGTTCTATATTATTAAGCATTTCCAAAGTAGGTCCACCGCCATGATCACCGACTCCAAAAAGAATCATTAATTCTCTTAAACCGGTATTTGATTCAAATTGTCTGAGTTGGTCGATTAATTGAAAGGGTTTACTCACATCGCAGTCATAGTTGAAAGGTAAATAGGTTAATACTTTAGAATTATCAGGAGACATCCACCAAAAAATTCTATAGGGGAAAAGATTTGTATCGTTCCAACTGATTTTCTGAGTAATAAATGTATCTATTCCTGAATTTCGAAAGAACATCGGCATATTTAAATTATAACCGAAGGAATCAGGATTCCAGCCAATCTTAGTTATTCTGCCGAATTTTTTTTTGAAATAATCCTGCGCATACAAGGATTGCCTGTACCATGAAACTCCATCTGGTAGGTTACAATCGGTTTCAATCCACTGCCCTCCTATAATTTCCCAACGACCTTCTTTTATTTTTTCTCTTATTTTTCGAAAAACCTCGGGATATAATTTTTCCATCCATTCATAATATTGTGCCGAACTTTGTGTGTATGTAAAATTTTTATTCAAACTCATTATATTAAAAACAGAAGAGAATGTATTATGGCAAATCTTTATAGTTTCTTTATACCGCCATAACCAAGCCGCATCGATATGCGCATTGGAAGTAAAATACAAAGTGAATTTTTTTGCATATTCCGATATCGGTTTTATCTTCGGACGTATTTTCTCAATCGACTCCCAGAATTTATTTAAATCCCCCCGTTTTAATGCAATCACATTTATTTCCGCTGTCAATTTCTTCAAAAGTTTATTTAATTTTATTTTTTCTTCTGTTGAAAATTCCGACTTATCTATTGGGGGATTATAATCTAAGTTAAAACCTGTCTGATGAGTATCAAAGCTTAACAGTTTTTGCCCAGTTTTTAAACTTAAAACAAGATCTTTTATTTTTTGTTTATCTATCTTTAAATCTTCAAAAATTAATTCTGCATGTTTAAACCAAATTTTATCGCTATTGTTAAAAGCTTCTATGGCAACAATAAATTTTTCCCCTGGTTTAGCATTATCCGTCAAAACGAAATTACAACTTTTATAAAAATATCCTCTGCATTTCTGATTTATCCAAATACACCCTGCATCAAGGAGATTTATTGAAAATACCACTTTACCCTTAACAGAATTATTAAGTACTTTTCGCGGCAATGTAATTGTTTTCCTAATCCAGCAATAATTTTCATTAATTTTTTCTTTAATATTAATTTTTTTCCAATTCGAGTCATCAAAATTAACATCGTATGGATATTTAATAATATTATCTTTGCTTGGATCAGAATTGATTTTCCAATTGCCCAAATAATATGTGCTTAGTGCATCAAGTTCAAATATTAACTTATCAACTATTGTTTTATTAGAAGCTACTCTATAATTAGAACGCAAAGGAGAATTATCAAATTTATCATTCATCTATTGTGTTTCCTTTATTTTCCGGCAATCTTTTAGTAATCGGGATGATTTGCCGGAGAAATAGCATTAATTATAGCACTAATTATCGGTGGAAATTTATTATAGCCGCGTTGCTCGTAGAGTTAAACGTTTAACTTAGTGGAATATTAAACGTAATTTTCTTCTAAGTCAATACTTTTTTAAGAAAATATTTTTTATAAGCCTTAGATTTTTAAACTCTGAAAATTTACGAATGTCTTAGAGTTTATTACTGATAAAATTTATAAAATTAATTTTATTACCGAACGTTTTAACAGGAGGATTGCGGCAGCAGTCAAAATTATATTAAATTGGTTAAAAAATGTTTTATCTTCCCAAATAAAGCATGCAGCCAATAATTGTAATAAGGTAACTTCCCCAAAGACCTATTCGCTAAATATATTTATTGCCCTGAAATCATGATTTGCATTGTAAATAAAATTAATATTCCGCCGTAAATATATTTTTAGGAATACGGACAAGTCTTCTCCGGGCCCCGTCAATGAATAAAGAACGACGGGGACCTGAGACACTTGAAAATACAATTACTTTCCGGTTGGAGTGATAATTCGATAATTTCCGCTGAGGTGCATAAGGCTGAATAAATACAATAAACCGTCGTAGTACGGATCAAAATATCCGTCGGAATAAGGTTTTAGTTTTGCGTTCCATACGGCATCGACAAATTTCCAGCTCTTAGCTTGCGTTCCCATAATTGATGCGGCGGCGGCGGTTGCAACAAATCCCAGCGAATGACGAAGTTTCCTGTATCCGCCGGCAGGCATAATAAACTTAGGACGCGTTCCGTCCAAATTATATTGATCTACAAATGAATTAATTCCCTGGCAATAGAGGAAATTCTGAAGGCGTCTACAGTAATCCTGCTGCCATTTTTTATCTTTTGCAAACCAGGAATAATCCATGGCAATATTCATCGGGACGCGCCAGGAATCGAACCTAAAATCACTGTGGAAACGACGGAATGTTCTGGGAGCCCCGCTGAACTCGGTTGCATCGGCGTTCAAACCGGTTGGTGAAGAACATGCCCTGTGAAGAAATTGGCGTGCAGTATCGGCGCATTCCCTGTAAAATTCAGCATGACCGTCTTTAGCATATAACGCCCATACTTCATAAAATGCAGGCAAGAAGTAAGAAGGATCCGTCCAGTTGTATCCGGACCTATTGGGAACAAACGTAATCTTTTTTTCTTTCGTATTTATGATATTGGTAACTCCGTCCTTGCCGTTCTTGCTCCACATAGCATCGAGAATTCTGCGCGCTTCGGCGTAATAGTTTATTCCCGTATTATTTCCCCACTGGTTGGATGCAAACAGCAAGTCCGTTATAAAATACAACTCACCGTCGGATGCGGCGCCTTCGGAATTATGAATCCCAGTTTTCGGTTTCACGCTCCATGCAAAATAATCTTTCCACGGACCGCTTTGGTGCTGCATATATTTTTTTGCCCAGCGCCAGAGACGGTCGAATACATCCTTCTTATTCAACTGAACGGCTATCATCATACCGTAAGACATACCTTCGGTACGCACGTCGTGATTTTTCAAATCCGAAATATAAGCCATGGAATCGCCGACTTCGAAATAAACTCTGTTCGGTCCTTCAAAAACATCATAGTAGGCTTTAGCCAGCTTAGCATCAATATCTTTCTGCTTATAACCTGCTTCTAGAAATACATTGCGATACTTGCCTGTTTCAAATGCACCTTTTTCCCACGGTTTCATTTTTCCGCGCGGATCTTTAATATCTTTGTTACAGCCACCGTTCTGAGCTGCCATTGGAATCATACTTAAAAATGAAAATGCAAGGATGTATACGATTTTTTTCATATTCGAACTCTTAATTTAATTGCTGGATATAATTTTGGATGAATTTTATTTTTTGTCGACAATATTGCAGCAGGTATTTGTTTATTATAATACAAATTTAAAAATATTTTTATATTTATCCGAACAATATAATTTTTGATGTTATTCTATTGACTGCATATTTATAAAGCCATAGATATATTCGTGTAATTGGCTTATCTGTTTGCTACGGTATTATAAGATTTCGTCAATAATTAAATTTGCTAATGTTTCTTACAACAACAGGATACTTTATTAACAATGGATTTATCCATTGAGATAGTATTTCATGCCAAAATATTTAATCGATAAAAATTCTTAATTTTATACCGGATCTTGTTTTTGGCGAATATGACGGTTAAATTAAATATATTTTACAGATTTAAAATTCTAAAACAGGATTCTTTTTATGAAGAAATTCTTTTTCGGCCTATTAGTCTTTCTAATTTCGGTATTACAATCCAATTTTGCACAAAATGTAAAAATAGTTTCCGAAGACGAATCCGTTCAAACGAAATATGCGGCGGGTGTTCTTCAAAAAGCTCTGTCGGAACAGGGATACGTTATAGCAAATGATAAACCCGATTTTCGAATTACTCTTAAAATCGACTCACAGAATTTGAAACCCGAAGCCTTCGAAATAAATCCGGGGAAAAGAGATATTGTAATTAAAGGCGGTAACGGAACGGGAATAATATACGGCTGTAATTCGATTGCTGAAGATTTGGGGAATAAAATTCGCCTAAAAGATTTAAAAGTAAAACGGGAGTCTCCGCTACTGGCTTTCAGGGCAATTAAATTCGATCTGCCGTGGGACACTTACCGCCACAGTTATGCACTCTCGCTTCATTCGAAAACATGCAAGGATATAAATTTCTGGAAAGCTTTTCTGGACATGATGTGCAGGAACAGATTCAACGTTCTCACACTTTGGAATCTGCATCCCTATCCTTTTCTGATTAAGCCGAAAAATTTCCCGGAAGCAAGTCCGTGGACCAACAATCAGATGAAAGAATGGAAAAAATTATTCCACGGAATTTTCAGATTGGCAAAGGAACGGGGAATCGACGTTTATCTTGTCCCCTTCAACATCTTTGTAACTCCGCAGTTTGCAAAAGCTCATGATGTTGAGATGTTTAATTTGCAACATGACTTTTTTGTTAAGGGAGATACATCCGAAATTATAAAGCGTTATACGCGTGAGTGCGTTACTCAGGTTCTTAACGAATACCCGAATCTTACCGGGTTCGGACTTACCCTCGGCGAAGGAATGGGAAGAATGACGCCGCAGCAAAGAGAAGATTGGATAAAAGCAACGATTATCGAAGGAATGCGTTTGGCCGACAGAAAATCAAAATTACTTCACCGGATTCCTTTTTCCGGAAATACCGGATCGCTTGGAAAAACTACTGTCCAGATGGAGAAGATCACCCGTTCGGAAATTGAACAAGAGGCAAAATTAAAATGTTTCATTAAACCTATATGGGCAAGTCTTAAATTCAACTGGTCTCACGGACACTCTACCACAAAGTTAATTAAGGTACACGGCGGTAAATTATACGGTACATATTTTTCGCCGGAACCCAAAGATTATAAGATTATCTGGACCGTACGGAATGAAGATTTTTTCTGTCTGCGCTGGGGAGTAGCTGATTTTATCAGGGCCCATATAAGAAGAAACTATCACATCTATGTCGGGGGCTACATTATCGGGTCCGAAACTTATATACCCGCAAAGGATTACTTTACAAAACCCGACCCGGCGATAAACTGGAAATATGCATTCCAGCGGCAATGGTTGTTTTATAAATTATGGGGAAGGTTGTTGTATAATCCAAAAACGCCGGATAAAGTTTTTAAAGACGAATTTGTTCGTAGATACGGTAAAAGCGCGGCTGTTTTATTCAAGGCATACTCGCTCGCGGGAAAAACACCACTCCGTTTGGCATCATCATTTGACTGCAGTTGGGATTTTACTTTATACGCGGAGGGATTTATGGCATTAAATCCTGCCGATAAAAGAGTGGAATTTATTACGGTTGACCGGCAAATTAATCATCCGCCGCTTGATACGGATTATGTTTCAATAGCCGAATATGTTAAAGAAATATCTTCCGAAAAGAATCTCGGTAATAAGATTACTCCTCCTGTGCTTGCCCGAATGCTTGTCAAAGACTGTAGTAAAGCCCTGAAGTTAGTAAAAAGCGTCGATATTAAGAAAGATTCTCCGGTGAAATACGAAGTTGCCGACGTAAAAGCCTGGGCAAATTTAGGTTTATTTTTTGCGGAAAAAATTAAAGGCGGAGTTGCACTTCAATTATTCCGTACAAACGGTAACAAAGAATATAAACTGGAAGCGGTAAAACATTTGGAAAATGCCTTAATCTATTGGGATAAGATCATCGCCATAACACGCCCGCTTTATAAAGATATGCCTTTGGTTCATTTAAGCGAACAGGACAGAAAAAACTGGAAAGAAAACGACCACCTTCGTTTTCATTGGGCATTGTTAAGGAATGATGTTGTTAAGGATATTGAAACAGCAAAAAATGCAGTTAAAGCTTCTAGTGAATAAATAAAAGATGGATGCGATATCTTCAGAATAAGTTTTATGGTAAAGTAGGTCGGGCAATGTTTGGCCTACCCGACTAATACAGCCCGGAAAAAGTTACAAAGTAGATTTTCCGATCATATGGAATCCATATCAACCCCCTGTTCCCAGATCTATATCTCGATGTTTAAATTTTCAAACCGGACAATGCACTCATTCCATTTTCGTAATGAAAATAACTATTTATTAGACGGAACGTATGTTCAATTCATACTTAAACCGTCGGTGTCGATTTTAAACTGTGCTGTTGCTGCCTGCAGCTCATTTGCCATACCCGAAAGTCCGGTGGCAACATTCCCTACTTCCTGTGCCTGCTTGGTAGCCTTTATAGTTTTTTCGGATATTTCGTTAATTGTATTTGCGTTAAACTCACTTATTCCCGCCACATTGTTTATCATTTCTACGGTATGTTGTACGCTGGCACTCAGCTCTTCGGTAGCGCTCATGTTTTGTTCTATAACGCCGGCTATTTTATTAATGGATTCCAGCAATCCAGACATTATATTAGCCACGGCATCGTTTGCTTCAGCCATTGTATTTATTTGTATGTTAACATTTTGAGACGTATTCAACAGCTTATCTATCGCAGCTCCCGACTGATTGGCTATCTCGGTCCCTTCTTTGACTTTTTCGACTATCAGTTTAACAGACTCTCCAGCTTCTTTCATGTCATTCTGAACTTTAATAATCAGACTGGAAGTTTGTTTGGTGGCAGCCGCAGATCTTTCGGCCAGATTTCTTACTTCGTCCGCTACTACCGCAAATCCTCTTCCGTGTTCACCTGCCCTGGCTGCTTCGATGGCCGCATTTAAAGCAAGGAGATTGGTTTGTTCCGCAATTTCCTCTATTGTTTCAATGATTTCCTCAATTTGTTCCGACTGCTTCGCCATGCCTTCAATTTTTGAAGCAAATTTATTTACGGTTTCCTCAATAGTCTTCATTTGTTCAAGATTTTTCATAACCGTTTTTGATCCGTTTTTTGCTACCTCAATAGCTTCGGCCGAAGCAGTAACAACCATTGAAGCGCTCGAATTTGCGGAATCAATAGCATTAGAAATTTCCATTGCCGAAGCGGATACTTTTTCCGCAGCTTTCTTTTGTTCGTGCGAATCAACCGCTATTTGCTCTATCGAGGCAGCAATTTGAGTCATATTTGTATTTGCTGTACTTACAGACGTCGCTTCTTCATTCAAACTCTTAGCCATATTTTGTACGGCTTCCGCATTATAATTTGAAGTATCTGCAGATTGTTGTGCAGCAGAAGAAAGGTTCTGACTTAAATCAAGAAGCTTGTTAGCTTTTTCTATGAAGGTAGCAAACAAACTGCGCAAGCTCATAGGTTCACTGTTAAAAGCAGCCACACTTATTTTTCTATCAACGGCCTTATTTATGAAAGGTATTAATTTATTATCAAAAATGCCGGTGCTGATGCCTTGGTAATTATTATTTATACACTCTTCAACGGCTGGTCCATATATTTCGGCTGTTACATTTATTTTGCCGTTATCATGAGAGCCTTTCGGAATTATCCAATCAACGGTAGCATTAAATTGTCTTAATTCATTGCTCGCAGCATCAACACCTTTTTTAAAATCATCCCAGAACGGAGTTAAAGATCTACCCAGAACGGCAATTTTTATAGGTCTGTCTGATTTTCTTATCGGTTTCGCTCTTCTTGAGGCTACCTGTTTAGTTTCTATTATACCCCTACCCGGCTGCCAGAATTGATTATAATTTTCTTTAGTGACAAGGTCCATACTAGTAAGCATTCTGGGCTGAACCGGGACCCAATTATTAACAATATGATTGAATAAATGTATAACCGGATCGTGACCCTGGCCAAAAACATCCTGCCCCAGTGTAGCGGTTACCGTTCCTTCTTTCACAAATTCCATCGTGTCGTTGTCCAGATCATGGCATATAATTTTCACTTTACCGTCCCTGTTCAGATCTTTCACGGCTTTTGCAATCACAGCACCGCCGTAAGTTACGTATATACCGTTTAAATCCGAGTGCTTTTTTAAGAGATCCTTTGTTACTTCATAACTTACTTCACTATTAAGATTTGTTTCGGCAGTATCGACGAGGACTATTGAAGGGAATTTTTCTTTTATTAAATTGAGAAATCCTTTTCTTCTAAGCTCATGTCCTATGATATTTAAACTTTCTACTATTATGGCAACTCGGCCTTTGCCGTTCAAAGCCTTACCCATTGCCTCGCCGCAGGCTCTTCCTTCAAGATAAGAATCGGCTCCTACATATAGAAGTCTCTGACACGGATTGTCGGTTGCCGAATTAAATTCTTTGCTTGCTTCCTTTAAATTCTTAATAATTTGGTTCAAACCCGCCGTCATTTCTCCGATTTTTCCGTTCGCAGAAGTTCTAATGGAATTGGCTTCCAGCTTTATACCCGTCGTCAAATTTCCGTGAGCCATTTCGGTTAAAGCCCTGCTTATCGAAGAAAAATCTTTATCTGCCATTAATTTTAATTTTTTGGACAGTTCGGATAACGGCTTATAAAAACTAAATTGCAAATGGATAACTAGCAAGAGTACCATTGCCAATGATCCGACTAGACCTATTAAAACCAGATCTTTACTTTGATAAAAGGCATGAATATCCGAACTAAGTTTAATTCCACCTAGCGAAAAATATCCGATGAATTCGATTAGGATAAACACTATCGTTATCAAAAAACCGAAATGGAATAAATATTTTTTTATTACCGAGAACATGATAAGCCTCGCTAATTTAAAACGGGAAAACATTAAATCATCAGCGACGTCGCGATTTTCTTTATACGATTTACATATAATTTATTTTATTAACCCTTGTTTTTGCTTCGGGGGAAGCCTTAAAATCCAAGCCTCCTTAAATTATTAAGCATAAAACAGCACAATTATAGACGTCACAATTATTTTCGAAAATATTATGCGTTTGTTTAGTATATCCAAACCTGTCTTTGCATAATACGGGATTTAAAGGAATATGTTAATATCTTATATTTTCTGCATTTACGGTATTTTCCGCAATAAACTTTGCCCCTTCCCCTTTTTGGGTGATACATAAAATCTCACCGTTAAAACGTCAACTATTTACTTAACAAGATAAAGACTTAGACCTGTGAAATTTTCATCTCAAGTTTTGCTGGACCGATTGTTTGCTGAAGCGGGTGTTTTGCTTTTTAGGTAAGTTCGGATCGACTTCATTTTTTTTAAAATTGTATTTTATTGATTCAAAATCCAGGATGCTGTCTAAACGATACCGACATTCTCTTTATTAACCTCCAATTCTTTCATTTCGATTACGGAAGAGGTAATTAAATTATCGATAATTTTAACATTTGAAGTGAAATATTCTTTAATGAGAAGAAATATTACAAAGTCTTGGTAGTGGATTCTTTTTACTTTTTATTATTACAGATAAATATATTTTGATTATTGCCTAACTTTTACTTATTCAGCATACATTATTTATTAAAGTAACGTAAATATGCATGCGGCTGCAAAACTATTTTTCATTAAAAATCCTTTATCATTTCGATTTGGCCACATGCGTGTCTAATTGTATTTACAAAATCCCCGAGTTTAAATATCGCGGAGAATTATATATTCATAACCTTAATAATATTTTTTGCTAATTACCGGATGAAAAATATACTATTTAAAACAACATGATGAACCGAGTAAAAAAATTAAGGTGGATTAATTTTACTTAAGACTTACACTGAAAATTAAATGTTAACATTAAAAATTTAAATTACTTAACGCCTGAATTATCCATCCAAATAATACTTGAATTACCGCCAACCCATCCTTTAGAAGTCCGGTGATATTTAAATGTACTTATTTCTTTTGTCTTATAAATTATCTTTTTAAGCTTATGGCTATAAATACCCGAGTTTAATGTCCAGTAAATTAATACCGTATCAGATTCTTTTTTTATCCGCGATAATTGCAAGTAATTAATAAAGCCAATTCGATTAACCGAATCCTTAATCGCAGAAGCATTAAGGGCAACAAAATTTATATGAGGTAATTTTGGAAAATTATTTATTACAATGCTGGTATCGTATATAAAAATATTTTTTGACTCAGATGTTTTAAGAGGATGAGAAGAACTTGGTAATAATTTTGTTTGTTCTTCAAGGCTTTTAGTGATGAGTTGGCTTTTTACGTATTCCGGAAAATGATGATATTTATTATATAACAGAAATATTACTATATCTACAAAAATAAATGCAATAAAAAAAATGATATAATATTTTTTCATAAGAGTATCTGTATAAATTCCGGATAAAAATAGTAAATTATTAAAATGAAATATATAATAAAATTATTGTGTTCACTTGATTAAAATTATTGAAGAATAATGATAAAAATAGATAATAGGAGGAAATATGCCTAATATATTTTATCATAGTATAACACCGGATGAAATAAATAAATTGGATAAAATGACCCCCGGAAGAAAGATTGATGAAAAAAGCCATTATGAAAATTCAACTGATAATGATTTAATTTATGCAGACCTCTTTCGCCTCTATACAATTAGAGGAGATAATGAAAAAGCTAAATTATACTTCAATAAAATTAAGGATGAAACACTAAAATATTTTTTAGAGAATTAGAAGAAAAAAAAACCAATCCTATAAGAAAATTAGATGCGGTTAAATACGCTGGATAAATTAATTTTAAACTGTTGACCTGCCCCTATAGTCTTATCAATATTTACGTTAGTCCCAACCATCAAGCTCTCGCAACCAATGTGGGATTGTCTGGAGATATAAAAATTAACAAACAATCATTTCCTTGTAATATAGTTACAACATTCTCGCCTATAAATATTGCGGCTAAATACATATTATGGATGTTATTAATATTCTGCCTGCGCTTAATTTTTCTTTATGGTGATGAAGTTCAAGTAACATTTAATATCCTAAATTTTATTTTTTACTTTTGAATTAGGATTATCCAAAAGTATAATGAAGGAGATGCAGAAATTTATCGTGAAAGCTAATATTGACGGTAAATGATAAACATTCATATTTATTCAATTTACTTATGGTTAAAAAAGTTATGGAAACCGCCTTAGATATTCAACAGGAATAAATAACTACCCAAGACGGCTCCTTCTAACTATTTTACCAAGCAATCCTGACAAACTTTTTTATCCATCTTAACGCGTCCGTATTCCATTACGGTCATCTCCCCGCATTCTTCGCATACAAAACTATTAAAGCTGTGAGGTGTTTCGTGCAAATCATAGTCAAACACTTCGGAAATATTTAACAACATTTCCTGCGGTGCACTCATTACTTTTACAACCAACGGATCTACAACATCCGATGGAACCTGGCTTGCCGGAATGCCTTTTTCCCTGTAATCTTTGAAGAAAGGTGTTTGTTTGTTAGCGAGCATTGCTTTAGCCTTTGGTGTTACTCGCACAGCTTTTTTTGTTTTTTTATCGACTACTGTAACAGCCCATTTACCTTTATGTGTTTTTTTGATGTTGCCTTTGCCGAAAGTGGTTCCCATAATTACCTGAAGCCCATCAGCATAACAGGTAGCACAATGATCTTCACCCAAATCTACGAATGCTAGAATTTGTCCGTCTTTAGCTCTATCGACTCCAAGCTTATTCATTGCAGCAGCGCCTACACGTAAGCCCAGCGGCATTGCCGGACACTTGTGCCCGTGAAATTTTTGTCCGAACTCTAACCAATCTTGTGGATTAACCATAATTATTTCTCCGAATTTTTAATTAAAAAAATATTGAATTTGTAAAGTTGTAAGTGCATTTGTTTTATTTGATGCAAACTGAAATTTGTTATCTAATGAAAGCTTAATATCATTTCCTTTTATCAGATAAGAATAACCGACTACATACCAGGGGTCATCAACTGTTGCCGGATTTAAGTCATTATATTGTTCAACAGAGAGTATAATGAAATTCTTTTTTGCAAAAAGATAATCGGCAATCGCATAAAAACCATAAGCATTTTGATTGCCGAGATGTGCCGCAATGTATTCGGATTGTAATTCAAAATCACCGAGGTTTAATTTTCCCTCGAAGCCAAACCTGAAGTCATTGCCGGTAAAAGAATAATTATTACCAAAAATTTTACTGAATTGTAAATCATGCGCGTCACGATAAGAAAGGTTATAACCCAATTCTAATTTAGATTCGGAATTATTAAGAAAGAATAAATTTCCACGGCTCACATATAAGAAATTTTTCTTATCTGAAACAGTATTTGCACCATTCCCATTAAAGAATCCGAAACTAATAGAACCGGTTTTGTTTTCGTTTAATTTCAATTCAACCCCTATATCTCTTGCCATAGTTTCGGCACCCGGAACAAGTGAATTAACAACGTCTGCTCTTTCATCGAGCGGTATAATATAGTCGGGTTGTTTTCTTTGCAGACTAAAATCAGGTACGAACTGGCCGGCAGTAATTTCAAAATTGTGTGTTTTATAATTTACAAGTACATCTTGAAGTTCAAATAGATATTTAGAATTCTGTAGAAAATTAGCCTGTAATTTATAACCCCAGTTTCCTTCGTGAACTGGCAATAAACCGTCAACCCAGAATTTTGCTCTTCTAACTGAAAAATTCGTTTGATTCACATAGTTATCCGAAAAACGATACTGGAGGTAACCATTCCAATTAACTTTTTGCTGACCAAATAAAAGTGAACTAGTTACCGTAAAAAAAGCAATAACAGCAATAATATTTTTTTTAACATTTAACATCAGATATCCTCTTTCCATTATATAACACCAATAATTAACTTTACGGCTATAGCAAATAATACTACTGCAAAAATTTGTTTGACTCTGTTTGATTTTGCTCTAGTTGCCATAAAATTACTTCCTAAAAACGCACCAATGACAACAGCTAAAGTGAGTATGACAGTTAATGTCCAATTAAAATGCCCTTGTGCAACATGTCCTAAAAATCCGGAAAAAGAAGAAAATGTAACAGCTAAGGCTGAAGTGGCGGCAGCTTTTTTAGTCTCGTATCCCATCCACATTAAAAGCGGAGCCATAATAAATCCTCCCCCGATTCCGAGAAGACCGGCAACAAAACCGGCAAAGGCGCCTATAACCGCACCGATGACTGCACGCTTTTTAAATGACATAATTTCCTTCGGTTCGGGTTTCCGGGACATAAATAACATTCTTCCGGCTGCAGCAAAAACTGCAATTGAAAAGAATATTAATAGAATATTAACAGGCAGTTTATCGGATACAAGTGCTCCAATAGGAGCAAATGCAAAAGCAAAAATTGTCATTGCTAAGCCACCTTTTACGTCTACCAGCTTATTTTTGAAATATGCTATTAAAGCTATAAGAGTTGTAAAACCGTTTAGCAGCAAAGCTAATGGTATGGCAACTTCCTTAACCGGGAAACCAGCCCATTTAAGAACCGGTACATAAATTAAGGCTCCTCCTAATCCCAGCATGGAAAATAAGAAAGAGGAAGCAAGAATAATGATTGAAATAATTAAGTATAACATTTTAATCTCTATTGAATAATTGGTAAATGAATAACTTTTTCTTCTCCGGTTCTTTCCGAGCAGGAAATGCAGACTTTCTTTCCGTCTTTAACACGTAAATATCTTTCAAAAACGTACTCACCGCAAACTTCACACTTTGCTTTACTGAAAGAACCTTTAACCGGAGTATATTTGAAATTTTCAAGAACAGTTTCATTAAATAGTTCTTCATTTGTTGCGTTGAGAACCATATCAATAATATCTTTCCTTACATCTTCCGGAATTTCCGATGGTTCGATTCCTTGTTTGCGGTATTTGAAGAATTCATGAGGGGCAAGTTTGTCCTGGAATTCATTTTTCAGAAATATCCTTACAGCGTCTTTTTTCCCCGGGTACCAAAAGATTGCGGCAACTTTACCATAATTCAATTTTTCAATCATTCCTTTACCGAAAGTTGCGCCGGTTGCAGACATAATTCCATCCTGCATGCAGCCCTGCGGATGGCCAATACCCATTTCGGAAAATACGTGCATTTCGTGATTTAGACTTTTCTTCACTCCAAGTTTTTCTAATGCCAGGGTTCCCATTCTATAACCAATCGGCATAAAAGGACATCTGTGCCCGTGAAATTCAAACGTCCATTCCGGCAAATTAAATTTTTTAGTTTCCATTTATATCTCCTTTTATCATAAAATTAAGTAAGTAATTACTTACAAAATAAGGTAAAATTTTTTATTTTCTTAATGACCTTAAAATCAATGAGTACATTCTTTTGCAGAAGTTATCCATATTTAAACTGTTTATATTTAGTACCAGTTCAATGTTAAATGTGATGGGAATTCCCATATATATAACTGCAATATCTTCAGCTTTAATTGTTTTATCCCAGATATCTTCGGATATACCATCTTTTACTATTTTAACAATTAATTGTTTTTGCTCGGTTAAGATTTGATTTAATTTATCTTTTAATTCCTTATCGCCGAGGTGTGCAGCTTCCGAAAATAGAAGAATGGTAATACCCATATTTTCTTTCAGGTATTTAACATTACGGCATAAGTATTTGAATAATTTTTCTTCTGCCGGTATTGCTTCAAGAACAATATTTCTTAAAGATCCGACTAAATCGTTAGAAACATCCTCCATTATCCCTTTAATGATATCCTTTTTAGTAGGAAAATGCCTGAAAATAGTTCCTTCCGATAGTCCTAGTTTTTTTGCTAATTTTCGTGTTGAAAAATTGTGCAGTCCCTCATCTGCAATTATTGCCAATACAGCTTTTTTAATTTGATTCTGCCTTATTTCGGTTGTTTCTCGTATCATTTACATTCATAAAATAATTATGTAAGTACTCGCTTACAAAAATACATAATAAAATTTAAAAGTCAAGTGGTATGATTAAAATTGCTATGATACAGCTCATTTGATATTTTGTATTTTAAGATTTGGATTTAGGCATGTAATTAATACGAAGGAATTTCCTTTTCAATTAAACAGGGGCTATGCACATGAATGTTTAATTTATTAAAAACAGTGCATTTAAAGCAGGTAATAGATTTGAAATTGTTGCTTTTCTAGTACTTTTCTACAGAATGTTGTGGAGGTGGCGGGAGTCGAACCCGCGTCCGAAGTTAAGCACCATAGAACGTCTACACACATAGTCTGTTTTTGTTTTAACTTAATGCTACCAGACAGACAAGGATCACATTAAGCCTGCTCATAATTTAATTCGCTTCATCTATAAGAGCGATAGAATCGGCTATCATACCTAAACGACGCTCATCTGAAATCCGGCATGAGAGAAGTCAGTGAACGGCTACCGTTTAATTAGGCAGCTAAGGCGTAATTAGATTCGCCAGTTATTATTTTGTTCCCAATTCTTTAACGTGTACTCGGGGAACACGATGCGCAGTTCTACGTCTCTTCAACCCCGTCGAAACCAAAATTCACCCCCTAAAAAAGTAGGCTGTTTTTAATCGGCAGTGGGCAAATAATACGCTGACTAAACAAAAATAAAAGAACAATTTACAATATAAGATTAAAATTTATAAACTAAATTTCCCCGCAGATTTTAATTTAAACTAAATAACAGTTCAAATGTTCCATTTTGTATCAGTAACTCCGGCTGCTTTATTTTCGTAACGAGCCAGTACAAAAAACAAATCCGCAAGCCGGTTAAGATATATTAAAATATTTTTGTTTACCTTATCACATGAGCTTAATTTAACAACTCTTCTTTCCGCACGTCTGCAGACCGATCTGCATACGTGAAGCAGTGCACTCGATTTCGATCCGCCGGGCAGTACGAAGTTTTTTAATAAATCAAGCTTTTCTTCAAAATAATCAATTGACTTTTCGGCATCAGTAAAAAATTTTTCCGGTACGCGAACAATTTTTAATTTTGTATTCTTCTCCGTTTCAGGTGCAGCAAGATCGGATCCGACGGTAAACAATTCGTTCTGAATCTTTTGCAATAATTCCTTAACTTTTTTATCCTTTACCTCTGCAACAGCCAAACCTATAAAAGAATTCAATTCGTCTACAGTTCCGTAGGCTTCGATTCTATCGGAACTTTTAGATACCCTCTCTCCGCCGAATAAGCCGGTATCTCCTTTATCTCCGGTTTTAGTGTATATTTTCATTTTTTTAAAGGAAGGTTTTCAACGGTAACTTTTAATTTCCTTTCATTTCCGTTTTTAGCAACTAATTCGGTGCCCTGCTCCATATAAGGTTTTCTAACATAAGCCAAACCGACATACTTTTTACATCTAGGTGAAAATACTATGGAAGTTACCGTGCCTGCTTCCCTTCCTTCATTATCATATAAAAATAACCGGCCGTTCGGTTCAAAAGAATCTTCAAAGGTAAGTCCTTTTAAATTTCTCTGAACTTTATCATATGTATCCAGTCTTGCTATTACTTCCTGCCCGATGTAGCAGCCTTTTGTAAAGCTTACAAAATTCAGCAGTCCAGCTTCATGAGGATTAAATTGATCGTTAACTTCATTAGGTGCAGAAGGAATTCCCTGAACTACGCGGTAATAATTATAGGCATCTTCCCCGACAAGATTAAAATCGAAAATATTTTTATTGCCCAGCATAAGTTTAACAAGCTCAACACCGTTGTTTTGATCCGCTAGTATCCAGTATTTCAGCTGCCCGTTATTGTCTTTCATTTTTATCAGAAAGAATATAACTCCTTCGGTCCGAATTGATTTAAACCTGTTGATTCCGATTTCGTTAACCACGTTTCCGCATATTAATGTTATAAAGGAATCTGTTTGGGGACCCAGCAGTTCGAGTAGAACATATTTATTTTCCGAGCTGTTAACTTTAACGTCATCGGTTATAACATATTTTTCAATCCATTTCATAACCTTATATTCATGCTTATTACTTCCAATAAGAAGCTGGTAATCTCCGAAATTCATTAGTAAACTTGAATCTATAATCTTTCCCTTTTCATTTGTAAAGATAGTATGTGCTACTGCTCCTTCGGGAGTATCTTTTAAAACATTTGTTGAAATTCTATGCAGATAATCCAGAACATCCTTTCCGCTCAATATTAATATTCCCGAGTCGGAAATATCTCTTAAAGCCACGCCTTTATATAATGAATTAATTTCGGACTCCATTGAGCCGAAAGATTTTATTATTCGCCTTTCTTCAACAGAATCATAATTATAACCCAGACTCTCGAAATATTGCATCAACGGGGTTGCTGTAAATTCAATCCCAGCCATCCTTCTCCTTCATGTATTATAGATAAATTCAAAAAAATCCTCAGTCTATCTTACAAATTTAAAAAACAAGTACTACCTTAACAATACAATTTTAAACTCTAAAAGATATTCGTAATTAAAATTAAAAAATTTCCGCTAAAAATAATTTTAAAAAATGACGCACTAAAGATAAGAAAAAAATCAATAAGGACGAGTCTGCAGGTGATTTCTGGTATTTACATAAAGCGAGTCTTTTTCATTCCAAACAAATGCTACCGAATCTTGTTCATAGATTCTATCGGCTAAGTTATAATAAACAAATTCATAATAATCGGGATACTTATCATTATTTACATTTGCCATAGTCCGCTTAAAATCTATTCCCTTGTACGTCATTAACAAGTGCGGAATTCTGGTAAGTCCGTTTATCATAAAGTAGTTATAATCGATATGACCTATTCCTTGCGCATCATGAAAATCAACCTTTACGTAAGGAGTATTGTTGCAGCCCCATTTTTTCAATTCCAGGTTATTAAATCCTCCATGCGACGGTATCGGGTCTTCCCATATTTTTGTAAAGGTACCGTTTTCACATTTGAATAACGTCAAGTAAAAAAATGCTGTACCCAGTTTTGTACTGTCGAGATTTATAAAACTTTCCTTATAACCCACAACATTTTTGGGCTCAATTAATCTTTCACCGGGTTTTGATCTAACTATAACAGCGAAAACATACAAATGATTATCTCTTGTTAAATAAATTACAGCAGGTTTAGGAACATTAAAAGTAAGCGTCTCATCAAAATCGACTAAGTAAGTGCCATGCGGGTAATTATGAAGTACAAAAGCAAGAAGCGACAAAGTGTCGTAAGGAGTTCTGTACTTCGTCTGATTTTCTTTAACTTGGAGATTATAAATCCGGATGTCAAATTCCTTATCACTCGAGTAAGCAGCTTCATTTCCGCGTGTTATGGTTTGCTTTTGTTCATTTTTACTGCATGAAGAAAATAACACCGGGATCAGCAGCAATATTAAAAAAGGTATATGCCTTTTCATTTTATAAATTTTCCGACATAAGAATATTTATTTAGAAACTTCTTCAAATACTGAACTCCCCAATAATTATGCCGCCTAAGATAGCTATCAGAATATTATAAGAGTCTCAATTTATCACATAATGATCAAAAAAAGGTCTCTTAAATAAATAGCCAAAATCTTATATTCGATTAACCAATCTAAGATTAAGACACAGCTAAATTGAAAATTCCTTAATAAAATAAGCCGAACTCATAATACCAAGCTGAAAATGTTTTAAATTAAAATGTTCATTCGGCGAATGAAGATTTTCACTGTCCAATCCTAAACCCATCAAGATTGCCGGAGCCCTAAGCTTCTTGGAAAATACGCTAACAATAGGTATGGAACCGCCTTCTCTAATAAAAACTATTTTTCTGCCGAATGCTTTCTCCATAGATTTTGCAGCAGCCATAGTAGCGGGATTATCCAAAGGCATTAATATAGGCTGCCCGCCATGCAGATTTGTAATTTTTACCTTAACGGATTTAGGAGTAATAGATTTAAAGTATTTTGTAAAAAGTTTGGCTATCTTTTTTGTATCCTGATTTGCAACAAGCCTCATACTAATTTTTGCCGTAGCTTTTGCGGGAATTATAGTTTTAGCGCCCTTTTCCGTGAATCCTCCGATTATACCGTTGCAATCCAAAGTCGGTCTAATCCAAAGTCTTTCCAAAGTTGAATATCCTTTTTCACCTTCCAGAGCAGCGACGCCTATTTCATTTGCAAACTTTTTGTCGGAAAATTTTAATTTGTTGAAATTAGTTCTTTCTTTTTTTGTTGGTTTTAATACATCGTCGTAAAAATGCGGAATTGTAATCCTGCCGTTCTTATCATGCATTTTGGAAATAAGGTTTGTGAGTATATTAACCGGATTCCCCACGGCTCCGCCGAAAGAACCAGAGTGCAAATCCCGTTTAGGGCCGGTTAGTTCAACTTCCATATATGTTAATCCGCGTAATCCATAAGTTAATGTGGGAACTCCTTCGGCATACAAAGCGGTATCGGAAATTAAAACCGCATCACATTTTAATAGTTCAGCATTGTTGTTTATAAATATCTCCAGATTTGAGCTTCCTATTTCCTCTTCGCCTTCAATTAAAAACTTTACATTTAAAGGCAAACTTCCTTCCATTTTGAAGAACGCTTCCACACTTTTAATATGCATATACAACTGTCCTTTGTCGTCCGTTGCTCCCCGGGCATAAATTTTTCCGTTTTTTACAACAGGTTCAAAAGGAGGACTGTTCCAGAGTTCAACAGGATCAACCGGCTGAACATCATAATGTCCGTAAAAAAGTACGGTAGGTTTTCCGGGAGCACCCAACCATTCGCCGTAAATAAGAGGATGTCCTTCGGTTTTAAATATTTCTACATGGCTCATCCCGGCTGTTTTCAATTTTTCTTTTATGAATTCCGCCGCCTTTTCAATATCAGTTTTATGTTCAGGCGATGTGCTTATGCTGGGAATTCTTAATAATTCCTTAAGTTCTTCAATATAGTTGTTTTGATTATTTTTAATGTATTCAATTATATCTTGCAAGAGATATCTCCTTTATTAATTTAGCACAGAAAATACTGTAAATAAATTCTTTAATTAAGGTTTGATTTATTACCAAGAAAACTTTACTTATCATTAGAAGGAACCATTACTTTCAATTGGGTGCAAAATGTTCTTAGAAAAACATTAAAACTGCTTCATAAACATAACAAAATGATGCATAATATAACATATTTATTCCAGCTAAATTTTAATTTATTATATAACAATTTTATTTGATAATAAATATTAGGCATATCACTCTAATCGATAATAAAAAATAATCTAAGTGGCAAATTCGCCAAAAGAATTTATCATTTTTAAAAATATTTAATTTCTTTTTTATTCCTTAAAGAGTTATGCTTGTTATACTTTAGCCCCTTTTATATATTAACTTTATGATTTTATCAAGATATATACTTAAAAGTCACATAGTACCATTTATCTTTTCAATTATAACCTTAATGTGCATTTTTTTGCTTCAGTTTTTAATGAAGTTCGCCGATAGGCTGGTAGGGAAAGGACTTGATGCGTGGGTAATCTTTAAACTTATTGCTTTTAATTTAGCATGGATGGTCGTGCTGGTTGTTCCTATGGCAACCCTTGTAGCAACTCTCATGGCTTTCGGCAATATGTCGCAGAATAATGAGGTTACAATTATGAAATCATCCGGTGTTAGCCTATACAAAATGATGCTGGCTCCTTTCCTAGCAAGTATTGTAGTCGGATATCTTCTTTTTTTATTTAATAATGATGTTCTTCCCGATGCGAATCATTCTGCAAAACTTTTAATGGAAGATATTTCAAGACAAAAGCCTACCCTGTCTCTGGAACCGGGTGTGTTTTCTCAGGAAGTTTCAAATTATGCAATACTAGTAAGGGCTATTAACAAAAAGACAAATGAATTGGAAAATGTTGTTATTTATAATTATACCGATCCGTCTAAAATTGATATCGTAACTGCAAAGAAAGGGAAAATATATTTTTCTAAGAACCAGAATAAATTGATTATGGATTTATGGAACGGTGAAATTCATGAATCCAGTAATTCACAATCAGATTTATATAGAAAGATGTTATTTAAAAAACACCGTATTATAATTAATGCGGACCAGTTTACTTTCCAGCAGTCGGCACCCGGAGGGCAGAGAGGAGACCGTGAATTGAGCACCCAGGCTATGATTGCTATTGTAGACAGCCTTGATAAAATTAAGAGTTCTTCCTTAACAAATTTAGACAAGGAAACTAAAAAATATCTTCTCTCGGATAATGAGAATCCTTTTGGAAATATACCGTCATTAAAATCAAAAAGTTCGAGTTACAATTATGCACAGGCATTAGACAAAATTAACACTGCAAAGAATATAATTATGTCCAACTATAGAATGGAAGAATCAATTCAGGATGAAATAAACTCATATATGGTTGAAGTACATAAAAAATATGCGATACCGGTTGCATGTATAGTATTTATATTAATAGGGGCACCGCTGGGGGTTATGGTTAGGAAAGGAGGCTTTGGTGTAGCTGCAAGCATAAGTTTATTTTTCTTTGTTATTTATTGGGCGTTTCTTATAGCAGGAGAAAAATTAGCCGATAGAAATGTTATTACTCCTTTCTGGGGAATGTGGTCGGCTAATATAATATTAGTTATTGCAGGAATTTTACTTACTACTAAAACAGTTCAGGAAACTGTCTTGCTTAACTTCAACTTTCTGAAAAAACTGCTGCCAAAGCAATGGCGAAACTTCAGCCAGGAAACCAATGAAGAATAAATGAAAATTCTCGACAAATACCTCATAAAACAATTTTTACAAACTATTTTATTTAGTCTGGTTGCCTTTACGCTAATTTTTGTCATTATTAATATGGTAGAGAATATAGGCGGATTTCTCGACCAAGATGTACCCTTCCTGATTATTCTTCACTACTATACTGTTTTCAGCCCGGATATAATAAAGCTGATGACTCCCGTTGCGGTTTTATTTGCGGCTTTATTTACAGCAGGCAAAGCATCAAACTTAAGTGAACTTACAGCGATAAAAGCCAGCGGAGTAAGTTTATATAGATTTATGCTGCCGTTTATTATTACTACTTTTTTTATCAGCATTATTTCAATTTATTTTGCAGGATATGTTGTTCCTATGGCAAATAAGACCAAAGAAAATATCGAAAGGGAATATCTGAATAAAGGTTCTAGTTACTTCGGGAGCAACTTAATTTTCCAGGATACCAAAACAAGAATAGTCAGTATTTCGTTTTTTGATAATAATAGAAATGAAGCAATAAGAGTAAGTATAGAACAATTCGATAAGAATGATCTAATTAAAATGACTTCAAGAATCGATGCTTCAAATATGGTATATGATACTCTTAGTCATGATTGGATTGCCAGGAACGGAACAGAAAGATTTTTTGAAAAAAATAAACAGACAGTTAAGTATTTTAAAACTCTTAAAATAAATTACTTACATTTTACTCCGAGCGATTTGGCATCAAAACAGGAAAAACCTGATGAAATGAACTTAACGGAATTAAAAAAATTAGTGGAATCACAAAAGCTTGCCGGCAATGATCCAACGAGTACGTTAATAGAATATTATTCAAGATTTTCATTGCCTATGGCAAGCATAATAGTAGTACTTTTCGGGCTGCCCATTTCTGCAAATAAAAGAAGAGGCGGACTGGCTGTTCAAGTAGGAGTTAATATCCTTGTAACTTTTATTTACCTGGTATTTATGCAAATAAGTCTTGCCTTCGGAAAGAACGGGGCTTTAAGTCCTTTGCTGACTGCATGGTTTGCAAATTTAATTTTCTTGGCAGCCGCTTTAATAAATATTCCCAGGATAAAACAGTAAATTAAAATTTCCAAACCGAATCAAAGGCAATTGAAAAGTATTTTCCTTTCTGCGGTGCTACAAGAGATTGAAGATCCAGAGTTCCTATGTTAAATTCCAGTAAGCCTGTATCAATTCCTAATCCGAATCCCCAATGAAAACCAAGAAGTCCGCCGAAAGAAAAGCCGGTTCTTACATACGGAATCCAATCCATCGGTTTCCATTCGGTACCGAATGAAAATCTGGGATTTAAACTATTCCCGGGCTCATCGTTTAATCCCTGGTTGTAATCAAATGCAAAAAGAAATGTACCTGGAAATTTATTTCTATTTAGGTTTAGGAAATATGAAGCACCTACTCTTACAGCCGTAGGTAAGCCGGTTGAAAAACTTCCGGTACTATCTTTAGTTTCCTTAAATTTATTTGATAAAGAATCCTGCAGGTTCGACTGTGAAAGATCGGTAACGGCATATTGACCGGTATAATTAATGAATACCGTATTTTCTTTCCAGTTTACTTTGCCTATGTCGGTTACTGCTAGTGAAATATTCCAGACTTTATTTAATGAAGTATTAACTCCCAGATCTACTCCGTACCCGGTACCGGCTGGACTCGGGAACGGACCTGCGTTTACCGATCGATTTACGCTGTCTGAACTGTTTTTTTGTACCAGATCATTGGAACAAGCACCGATAATATTGTTGTTTGCATATAAATTTATCTGGTCATAATTACCTGTTTGTATGTAAGAATTAATTTTACGGTTTCTCACATAATAAAAACCGTTAACAAGTTTTAAAGAAACGCCTGCATATAATTTATCTTGCCCTTTTAAATCCCAATTTAGAATTTCTCTTGCATAGGATATCGAATATTCCCTTAACCACGAGGATTTAACCGAAGCATCATTAATATTATATTCTTGATTTACTTGATTACCGTTAAATAATAAATCGGTAATTCCATGAGGAAATTTGAATTCACCTTCTACAATATCTTTCATTGAAACTGCAAAAGCTCCGATATTTTTATTTACGTTATAAGAAATAGAAAAAAGATTGATGGAGGCGTTCGTGCAAACCAATCCGCCGTTTTTAAAAAGCGAATTTAAATTTTGTTTGTCATTATCGCTTAAATCTCTTCCGGAATAGTAATTTAAGTTTTGAAGATCCAAAAAATTTGTTCCGGCCCCTAAAGATAGATAAGGTATGGGTAGAATGGTATTAAACGATAAAGAATTATCAGAAGCAATTGCAAGATTAGACGGATTTATCCCGATTGAGAATACATTAGTTGATATAGCATTATAAGTCTTGCCCATTGCCATGCTTCTTGCATCGGCAGATCCTATCGATCCCATCTGCGCCAGGGAAATCCCGCAAATTTGAATTACTAATACCGCCGTTAAAAATATTTTTTTCAAAATTTATTCACCTATTCTAAAGATTAATTATTAATCCTGTACTTTACCTGTCCGGTTACTATTATTTTAATTTTATCTGTCGGTCTGATAGCAACAACCGGCGGCGGATTTTGAAATGCATTCTTGGTATTAACACTTACATTAAAAATTGCATAATATGCGTCCGCAAAATTATTTATGTTGGCTGAATCCAACTGGACAATTGCAGCGGTAGACGATGTTTTATATGCCGTTCCGTTTTGATCTATCGGGGCCCCGGGAAAATATATGGAATCACTGCCGTCTGTATTGTTTTTTATAGTGAAAAGAGGATGATAATTTTTGTCGGCCATTGTTACCCGCAGATAAGATGTTAATGGAATGCCATTTTCTGACGAAATAGTAAGATTTACTGATTTGGCATTTCGTATATCATTTCTTTCATCTGCGGAAATAGAATTAATATTCGTTGTATCGGTAATTGTTAAGGTCTTTAGAGATAAATAACTTTTAGTTGAAAAGTAAGTACTAAATTTAACCGAATCCTGAGCTGTTGCTTTTCCGGTTTTATAATTAGGATTCATTATATATTCGGCATTCAATAAAACTTTGCTCGGTAAAAAAGCAATGAAGTCATTAATATTACTGTTTTTTTGCGTAAAGACTTTTTGATAAGTTTTACTATTAATAACAAATTCTAGGTTTAAATTACCGGTGCTGTCTTTTAAGAAAATTTTTGTCCCGTCTTCTCTTTCTCCGATAATATTTAAATTCTTAACTTCAAAGCCGAATGGATCGGACACACCTGATAAGTAATCAATCTTTAAGTATAAATCTGCATTTTGTAAAAATACTTTATCCCTGAAATTTTCAGCATCACCTAAATTTAAACTGAAAGAATCGGAACTATCTCCCAGGGATTTTGACGGAATCAGTCCTGATACGGAATTAAAACTGAATTCGGAAAGCTTAAGATTTATATTTACATATGCTGAACTCGAATTTGAGGTAGCTTTTAAAATTATCTGTAAATTATTTTTATTAGCATTTATTTGATTTGCGGGAATATTATAGTTGTATCCTTTAAGGTCACATATTACGGAATCCTGCTGATTTGGAGGAGCAATTCTTAGGATTCGTAATTGTGTGCCGTTAGGACTAAAAACACCAGGACATAATATATCCAGGTTAACACTATATGATGTCGGATTATTTATATAGAGAGAAAATTTACCGTTAGAAAAAGAAGCGCTGTCAATTTCGGCGTTTTCGGGGAATGGAATATAAACAGTATCTTCACCGGAATTATTTGCCGGCAGTAATAAATTACTTAATGTTGTGGGTTTAGTAAGCTGTAAAAAATTAGCAACATTAACTTCCTGTGAGTATGTGTCCGATTGCAGTAAATAAACGCTGTCACCGCTTGATGTGCCGACACTTGAAATATAATTATTTGATTTAATTAAATTATTTAAAGTGTATGAATGATTGATAATCGGAACATTTAAATTTACATCCCATTTGGGAGCTACAAGATCCTTTGGCAAATCTACGCAGCCTAACTTAAGCAGAATAGTAAAAATAAAAATCGAAAAAAATATTTGTTTGAAAATCCTTCTCATAAATAAAACCCGGCAATTTGTCTTAAAAAATCTTTTCTAATCTTATATTAAATAAGGTTTCCTTACGGAGGTTTATGGTTCATTATCGAAGATATTTTAACGCACTTTAGCCGGATGAGTAAACAATTTTTTTATGATGTAGGTTAAAATTTTATCTTAGGTTTGACTTATTTTTTATCCAAAAAACATTTTTTAGTACTTTAAAAATTACCGGCAGTTAAAGTATAAAAATTAACACCGCTTTTAAGTTTGCCTGATAGATATGCATTAGGGAATGAAACTTGATATATTCCCGATGACTGTTAAGTGTATGCAAGTACTGCAACTTTTCATCTTAATATATGGTAAACGACTAATTAAACAGTACGCAACCGCGTCTTTGATGGGTATCAAATAAGTAATTGTTGTACGCGGATAAAACGGATTAGGGTAATATTGCTCAAGCTGGAAGGATTGCGGTTTTGTTATATCTATAGAATCAATAACTGAAATTTTATATAGATACGCGCTCTGGTGCTTATTATATTTTATCTTAAAACATCCAGCGCGAGTCAATTGCTACAGAAAAGTACTTTCCCGAATTAGGTGCAAGCAGAGATTGAAGATCCAGCGTTCCTATATTAAATTCCAAGAATGAAGTCTCTATTCCCAATCCGAATCCCCAGTGAAATCCTAGTAAGCCGCCGAATGAAAATCCGCTTCTCACAAAAGGAATCCAGTCCATTGGTTTCCATTCCGCACCAACAGAAAACCTTGGAGTTAAACTATTACCAGGCTCATTATTAAGTCCCTGGTTATAATCAAAGGCAAAAAGGAAGCGACCGGGCCAGCTATTATGGTTAATATCCAAATTGTAAGAAACACCAAGCCTCAGCGCTGTTGGTAAACCGCTGCTGAAACTGCCTGTCTTAATTTTTTCACCGTTGAATTTATTTTTAAGGGTATCTAAAAAGTTGCTTTGAGAAATATCATTAATAGTATAACTGCCCGTATCTGTAATCATTGTAGTATTTTCATTCCAATGTATTCCGCCGATATCGGTCAGTGCTAAAGAAACATTCCATACTTTAAATATTGTAGAATTAAATCCGATATCCATTCCAAATCCGGTCCCTGCCGGGCTTGGGAATGGTGTTCCATTCCCGTGGCTTTCAGTTGTATCATTGCTGTATTTAAATCCGAAGTTATTTGAGAAGGCGCCTAGAATTTGATTATTAGCATATAAATTTATCCGGTAATCATTTGTTGTTTGCAGGTATGAATTTATACTTTCATTTTTTAAATAAAAAAATCCGTTAACAAGTTTTAATGAAATACCGACATTAATTTTACCTATTGGTTTTAAGCCTAAATCCGGAAGTTGTCTCGCATATGATAATGAATATTCTCTTATCCACCACGCATTTACTTTCGCATCGTTTGTATTGTAAGTATGATTAATCAGATTACCGTCTGTCAGCAAATTTGTAACTTCGTGAGGGAAATGAAATTCACCTTCGAGAACATCTTTCATAGCAAAACCAAATGCGCCGATATTATTATCAGCTTTGTAAGTAACTGATAAAAGATTAAGTGACGTATTTATGAAAACCAATCCGCCGTTGGCAAAAAGAGAGTTAAGGTTTTGTTTATCATTTTCGGTAAGAATCCTGGGCTGATCATTAACTTTACCAAAGTAATAATTTACATTTTTAAGGTTAATAAAATTTGTTCCCGTCCCAAGTGAAAGAAATGGAATGGGAAGTACCGTGTTAAATTCCAGACTATTATCCGGCGAGATTATAAGATTAGAAGGATTAATTCCTATTGAATAAACACCTCTTGATATCATATTATACGTATTGCCTAAGCTCATACTTCTTGCATCCGATGAACCAATGGAACCATACTGAGCCCACGTGATGCTTGTAAATAATATAATAGCTGAAAAATGTAAAAATATTTTTTTCAAATTGTTCTTCCTTGTCTTTACATTTAATTCAAATCAACTCTGTATTTAATTTGTCCATTTATATGAAGTATAAGATTATCTGTCGGTCTGATATAAACAACCGGCGGAGGATTTAAATAAGCACTCTTAGTTCTGACACTTACTTTTATTATAGCATAGTGAGCTTTAGAAAATTTTATAATTTCTGTTGAATCAAGCTGAACAATGATTGAACTTGGCGTTCTGCTGCTTACATTTCCATTCTGATCAACATCCGCCCCCGGTATATACAGGGAATCACTTCCATCGGAATTATTTGTTACTGTAAATAAGCGATGATGCAGCGAATCGGCCAATGTAATTTGCAGATAGGAGGTTAAGGGAATTCCGTTATCCGCGGAAACACTGAGGTTAACAAATTTTGCTTTTCTTATATTATCTCTATCATCTTGAGAAAAACCTGAAATTCTTGTACTGTCATATATTGTTGATGTTTTTAGTGATAAATAACTTGTTGTTGAGAAATATGTATTAAAATTTACCGAGTCATCTATACTTGCAGAACCTTCTTTGTCGTCAGGATTCATAATATATTCCGCACTTAATAATACTTTGCTTGGGAAAAACGATATAAATTTATTTATGTTGCTGTTTTTCTGAGTAAATAGTTTTTGATATGATCCTACAAATTTAAAATTGAAATTAGAGTTGCCTGTGCTGTCTGTCAAAAATAGTGAGTCTGCATTACCAATACCTATTATATTCAAATTTTTTACTTCAACTCCAAAAGGATTAGAATATTTTGACAAATAATCTATGTTTAAATAAAGTTTTCCATTCTGAAGATAGACTTTATTCCTAAAATCTGCGGCATCTCCAAGATCTAGATTAAAGGATTCGGTTTTAACTCCTAAAGATTTGGGAGGAATAATTCCGGAAATGGATTTGAAATGGAAATCAGATAGATACAAATCCAGAGATATATAAGATACCGGGAGGCTTGAAGTTGTATTTAAAATTACCTGCAAACTGCCTTTATTATTAATTTGATTTGCAGGAATCATGTAATTATACCCCGCAAGATTGTATGCTGCAGTATCCTGTTGATTTGCGCTTATGTACCTCTGCACATTAAATTGTGAACCATTACTGCTGTAAAGACCGGGGCACATTAAATTTAAATTTACATTGGCAGAAGAAGAATTACTTACGTGAAGGGCAAAATTTCCGCTGATAAATGATGCACTGTCAAGCTGCGCTCCCTCGGGAAATGGTATATAAATTGTGTCTGCGTTTGCGCTTCCTGCATTAATATATACATTTCTAACATAAGCAGGATTGGTAACCTGAACGAAACTTCCTACATTACTGCTAATTGAATAATTTCCGGATTGAATAAGATATAAGCTGTCCCCGTTTGTTGCTGCCTGAGTGGATATATAGTCTTGTGACCTTATTATATCATTAAGCGTATAAGTTTTATTAACTATTGGTAAATTAAAATTTGTGTCCCATTCAGGCACAACTAAATCGGAAGGTAAATTTACACAGCCAAGTTTGAAAAAAAACAGTGAAATAATTGTTACATATAATATTCTTTCAGGAATCTGGTTCATAAAGACTACCTTAATAAATTTACTTATACTTAATTTTTCTTTAATGATCAGTAAAAAAGAAACGCGTTGAAGCTTATATTATATAGTCCCAAAATTTTAAAACACTTTAATATTCCTGAATTTTCTTTCAAAGTAATTGACTTATGCTATCGAAAGATAAACAATAGTTAAATGAAATAGAAATGTAGAATTGCAAATAAAAACTTAATTTTATTTCCTTTAAAACAGCTTTTTTCTTATGCAAATCAGATTACGATTTAATTTTAACAAAGCCTCATTTCGGAAATAATACATCAAGTTAAAAGATTTATTAAATGCTAAGTTTTTATTAAAAGATACATATAATGATTAAAAGAGAAGAAGTGCCATTATTTTAAAAGAATCATTTTTTTTGAAGCCTTAAAACTTCCTGCAGTTAATGTATAAAAATAAACACCGCTGCTTAGTTTACCCGATAGATATGCATTTGGGAATGTAACTTGATATGTTCCCGATGACTGTTTAGTATCTACAAGTACTGCAACTTCTCTTCCTAATATATCGTAAACTACTAATTTAACTGGAACGTACCCGCGTGTTTGAACGGGTATCATATAAGTAATTTTTGTATCCGGATTAAACGGATTAGGGTAATTTTGTTCAAGCTGGAAAGACTGCGGTTTTGTTATATCTATAGAATCGATAATTGAAATTTCCCTTAATATTTGATGATTCGGATCGAACGTTAAATAGTTCGGCCTTCCAATTACATCCCAGGAAAATTGCTGATAAAGAGAATTATTGAAAACAGTAACGATGGTATCGTTTAATGCTGTGGAAACTTCAATTTTAATCGGCATTGTAAAATATACCGGATTAATATTTTTCGCTTGGTTTATATCCAATGTAATTCTATATAGGTCATTTCCAATATCCTTAAAGTTCCATTTAGCATTATACTTGGGATAATTTTCTCCGTAAATCCACTCATCAAAAAAATATTTTAGGCTTGATCCGTAAACTTTTTCCGCATCTGCTTCGAAATCCCTTGTAGTGGCTACACCGTATTTTAATTTCGGATCGGCAGCATAAGTTTTAAGGATTTTAAAAAATGTAGAATCCCCTACAATTCCTCTTAACATGTATAAAACAACCGCACCCTTTGCATAAGTTCGATTATAATCGAAAATATTATTTACGGATGAAATATCCTGGACATAAACAGAACCAACTGCCTGTTTAGCTGCATCCATATCCTGCTGAATCATTGAGTTGTAGTAATTTTCACCTTGTGTAGCCTGGAAATAAATTGCTTCGGAATAAGTCGCAAAACCTTCATTCAGCCAGATATCCTGCCAGTCTTTGCATGTAATCATATCTCCGAACCATTGATGAGCAAGCTCATGGGCCTGAATGTCTTCGCCGAAAGCACCCAGCGAGGTCATGGTCTGATGTTCCATTCCTCCGCTCCAGCCGAATTGGGCTTGTCCGTATTTTTCTTTTATAAACGGATATTGCCCGTATCTCTCCGAAAATATTTTTATCATGTTTGCAGTTTTGTCCAGATCGGATTTAACGGAAGCGAAATCTTCGGGATAAATATAATTCACGATCGGCATGGAGTCTGATACTATATAATGATAATATGTTGTGTAAACAGTATAGTTTGAAATTGCTACGGAAATTAAATACTGTGCTATAGGATATTGATTCTTCCACTTGTATGTGGTTGTACTATCATTGTTTTGAATTACATTCGTTAACAAACCGTTTGATGCAGCCTTTAAGGTACTCGGACATGTAATCCAAACATCGGAAGAGTCGGCTTTATCTGCCGGTGTATCTTTACACGGCCACCAGTCGCTTGCACCGTAAGGCTCGCTTAAAGACCATATTGCCGGTTCGCCGTTATGGCTGCCGAATTCAAAGCTGCCGAAGCCGCTTGATCCCGGCACACCTTCATAATAAACTATTACCGAAAACAATTGGCCGGTATTATATGTCGTATCCAAAGTAATATATAACTTTGCATTAGTGTGATTAAATAGAAGCCGTTTGTTTTTGCAGGTTATTGAATCAACTTTTAACACATTTTGCAAATCGAGAAAAAAAGTTTTTAACGATTGGGATTTGCTCAAAGCGTTTACGGTTACCGCTCCTTTTAAATAATTAGGCGAGTAGGTGATATTTAAATTCAACTTATAATATGTAACATCAATTGTCGAATCGCCGGGATACTCAACTTTACTTAACCTTTTATCGTTAAGATATTGTTTTTTTTCGGAGTTTAATAATAATTTCTTGCCTGACTGGCCGAATATAAAGGGCGAGAAAGTTATCATTATCCCGGGCAATAAAAATAAGATAAGTTTATTTGTTTTCAATATTAAAATAAAAATTATTTATTTGGAAAATAATTTATTTAATATTGATAAACATATCTATGCGTTAATAAAAATACATAGATATAAAACACAAATATTTAATGGATTAAAGTTTTTTTAAATTTTTGGATAATGCGGTAAGGATTTGAAATGACATTTTAGTTAATTTCTTGTATTCTGCAAACCGGACGGAAGTTGCAAAACCGGCAAACTTTATTTTCTCTATCATTTAAAGTTGAAAGGTTAAACTTCCCTGAGGCAATTTCACTTACATATTTTTTTACGGTCTCGCGGCAAATATTAATTAATTCAATGTTGCTTTCCATCAGCTTTTTATCATCCAATTTTGATCTTTGATTAAATAAACCGATTAACTTTTTACCAAAATCCTTGTCGTCAAATTTTAAAGAATATATCTCTGCCCCTTCCGGTTCAAGATCTTTGTTAAGCTGGACTTTAATCATTTCCTTAGCAGCATACATATAAAGAGGTAATTGAAGTGAAAGACCTTCACTTAAATCGATTAACGAAGGCTTTTTACCGCTTAATTTATAATCGATAACTTTATACCGTCTATTTTGTTCATCCAAGTCAATTCGATCAATCTTTCCTCTTACGCTTATATTATCGACTTTAATTTTTTGAACATTTAATAACTCTTTCTTATTAATATTTATATTTCCAAAACCAAGTTCAAAGAAAGAAGGGACAAAATCCCCGTTGTTTTCTTTCTCATTAATTAAAAATTTATATAAAATGGAATTTTGTCTGTCGCCGTTTATCCCCAGAATTTTTTCTTTTTCATAAAATGTTAACGGAGAATTGAAATGGGCTTCTTCGATAACTTCTTCTGCTGTCTTAAACAATAAACTTTCCGCGTATTTAAAATTACTTTCATCTGTTTTATTTAAAATTATTTTTTCTTGATTTATACTTTTGTAAAATTTATACAAAATTTTGTGAAGCAGACTTCCCATTTCAAGGGCTTCAATTTCCTCGGTAGGCTCTTTAGCAGGTTTTAAATTCAACACCCTTTCTGCAAAATATTTGTAAGGACATTTGGCATATGTTTCAAGCTGCGAAATGGAGAACTCTTTCATTTCGAAACCATCCAATTCATCTTTTCCCTCTTCGGTAAGATGATCTTTGATGAATCCGGTATATTCCGATTCCTCAAAGGGATTGTTTTGTCTAAACTGACTAATATCAATAGATTTTTTTATTTCTCCCATGTCAATTCCATATTCGAGCAAATCCAAGTCACCGGTAATTTCTTTTCCTTTGTTTTTCCCGAGCTCAATTAGCAGCTCTTCTTTTGAGGAAATCATATTTGAATAATCTTTCTCCGTTTTGGTCTTGAAGGAAAATAGATTTGAAAATTCATCCAGGAAATTTGATTCAACCAATTCTTTATTCTCTTCCTGAAACGGGTAAGTCAGGTAAAGCACCTTTTCCCATGAACACAACGATTGATAAAACTGATATCTTTCTTCTGTCTGATGGATCCGTTCGCTTCTTGCATAAGATCCCGAATAAAATATCTCAGGCGTATATTTAGTAGGCAAGTCGCCGTCACAAAGACCTGAAATAAACAGATAATCGAACTTTAGACCTCTAATTTCATTCAATGTTGTAATTTGTACACCGTAACCGGGCTTTTCCTTGATATTAAACCTCGAAGATGCAACGGCGGTTTTGATATTATTTAAGAAAAACGAAAGAGAAAATTTTTTATTATTCCCGTACTCAAGTTCGAATAATTCAAATATTTCATCAATTAATTCTAAAAATGTAGTGACGGCTTTAATATTCTCTTCAGTTGAGTCTTCTGTATTGTTAATAATATTATTAGGCAGCTTCATAGAATATATTAAGTTTGTCAGGTTTGAAGTAAACTCTTTAAATGTCAACGGCTTTGAAAAAGGCAAAAGAGTATTATGAAGTTTTTTTATATCCGCGGCCGCTCTTTCAAATAAAAATTTATCCGATTTTGAAAAATTATTCTCATCATCTTCGGAATCCGAAATTCTATTTATTGCGTCGTGAATGGAATTTATCCAATTGTCGAATCCGGAAATTATTTTCAAACTTACGGAAGTGTTTAAAAGGTTGGAAGTATCGATTTCCGGTATTTTTAAGAATCCTCCGCTTAAAGCTCTAAATATATTTTTATAATAATAATCGTTTTCAACTATTTCCAGAAAATTGATTATTGAAATTACAGGTGATGATAGGTTCAATTGAATACGGTCGGTTAAATTGAAAGGCAAACCGTATACATTAAATATGTCTCTAATTATAGGAGAATATTTTTTAATCAAATTAAATGCGACGCAAATTTTTTGCGGTTCAACATTTTTACCTGCTATTAATTCTTTGACTTCCTTAGCAATTAATTCAATCTCTTTTTCCCTGCTTGATGCGGTTATTTTTATAATAGTATTTTCAAATAAATTTATTTTATCGCTTGCCTTCCGACTAAATAACTTTTCCCTTACTTCCGCTTGAAATTTTTTTTGCACCGCAGGCGAGAGATCTTTTATCGGATTAAATCCTTTTTTAACGAGTCTGTCATAACATTTGTCAAGGTGGGAAAATATCAGAGGATTATAAGCATAATAATCAAACGAAATATATAAACTGACGTTATTTATATCTGCAATGGAATTGATAATCTCTATTTCCGGTAAAGTAAATTCATCAAAACCGTTTATTACAATTAATTTTACATCCGGATAAAGTTCAAAAAAACTTTTTTCAAGAACGGATTTATTTTCTTGAATAAGTTCATTATAAATATCCCCGATCTCCATTACATTTAATTTTTTACATTTCCCCAAATAAATTTCATATATGGATGCAATATCTTCTGCTTTAGCTTTTTCCGATCCGGTTAACGATTCTGCCTCCGTTTTCACATCAAACGGAGATATTCCCTGCTTTTTATATTCGGAAATTACATTTCTTATTCTTTCCAGCGTTCCGTGGGGAATTTCGCTTTTATACATGGAAAAATATTTAAGTCCGGTTTCCTGAAAACTTTGTTTCAATAGAATCGAAGAAGCTGCTTCGCTAAGTACTTTGTTAGGCTTTGAGTTATTTTGAAATAAAAGATTGGATGCAAGTGTCCCTATTGTTTCCAGGTTTATTTTCGATGACGCTTGTTTTGCGGTAAGAGAAATAATTTCTTTTTTAAGCGATCTGATTTTTCTATTTGTCGGAACTACCAGCAAAAATTCATTCAGCATGCCGGATCTTATCTTCTCATCAATTAGGAAATCAAAATTAATTGATCTGGTATTGCATTTAGTTAAAATCATTTCTATTTGTTCTTTCCCATCATCAAGTCTCTGTATGACTTTCTAATCTCATTGTATTTGCTAAGCTTTAAAAGTCCGACAATTGTTTTAAATCTTTTTTTAGCATCTACCTTCCCATTAATTACAAGCGTTTCCAGCTCAAGGAATGTTCCAAGTCCTTTTACATCATCCAGATGCACTCTCGTGTTGTCATACATAAATAAATTTCTCTTCTTTTCTACAACTGTTTCAATCAAGAAAAGATCCTTAAAAAATTTTTCAGGATCGCCGGATGAAAAATGCAGTACTTCATAATTAGAAAACCTGTCTTTTTCTTTTTCATTTCTCAGATATTTAATTATGCTTTGTCCGCCGTTTTCAATTCTTAATTTCAGCAATCCGTTTCCTGTTTTGTAATAAATATCTTTTTGATCTAGTGTCTTTATAAATTCAGCTTTAATGTTTTTTAAAATTCTTTTTACATCATTATGCGAGTCTATTTTTACTTTTAATTCTAAATTAACGGGCATTTGGGTCCTCATTTTCGGTAGTTTAATTATGATTTCCGGTTCTTTATAAAGTTCTGAAGGATTTAATTTTTTCCGAACTTATTTTTAGATTTTTTGTTATAGAGCTTTTTTGTATATGTGTAAAACTTCTTTACCTTTTCGAGGCTTAACGGAATTAATTCGCCTGGAAAAAAATTCTAACTTAACATGATTTTTTGCATGTTTATAAAAAGCATTAATATCAATATTAAAAGGCGGACCACCTTCCCTGCCGTCAACCGGAAACAAAATAGCAATCAATCTTCCTCCGGGTTTAAGGAAAGAACAAATTTTTGTTATATATTCTTTTCGTCTTTCAGGATTGATTGCACAGTAGGTAGTATACTCATATACAACATCGAATTTTTCAAAAAAATCTTCACCTAAATTAAATATATTATCCGCTGAAAATTTAACTTCAACCATTTCATTTTCAGCTAATTCTTTTGCACGGGAAATTGCATATTTGGAAAAATCAACTGCCGTAACATCAAAACCGGATTTTGCAGCAAACACGGCATCATATCCGTAGCCGCAACCCGTAATCAGCAATTTACAAGGCTGTATGAATTCCTGCTTATTTATTATATCTACCCAGACAGGGTTGGGCTTCTTTAAATCCCATCCTGTTGTTTTGTTAATATACAATTCATCCCAGTAAGTCGGTGTATCTAATATAGAGAACATAAATCACTTGATAATTTATTATCTTGGAATTATCTTAATATAAGTTAATTTATATATTGAAAAAGTTGATGAAATATTTACTTTTAACAACAATATTACTAATTAGTTTTTTAAATGTAAATGCGCAGGGAATCGGTAAATTAGCTCCTCCCAAGCCACCCGAGAAATTTCCTAATAATGCTTTGGGTGTAGATATAATGTTCAGTGAAGGCGGATTCGGATTGGGAGGATTCTATAGGCGCCAGCTTTCCGAAACGGTAACTGCTTTTTCGGATATATCAGTTTCGGAAGCTACGGATCCCAGAGAATTTACATACGTCGACTATTTTGGGAACACTTTTACCGCCGGTAAGATAAATAGAGCATTTTTAATTCCTTTGAATTTCGGTCTTCAGTACAGATTGTTTGAAGACGTGCTTACTGATAATCTCAGACCATACATTAATTTAGGCGTAGGACCTTCTATTGTTATGACAACGCCCTATGGTCAGAACATAGAATATTTTAGCTCTTTTAAATATGCACATGCAAATTACGCATTAGGCGGTTATGTCGGCTTTGGAGCAAACTTCGGAATAGATAAATCAAACCTAATCGGCATCAATTTACGATATTATATTATCCATCTTTTCAACCAAGGCATTGAAATTCTTCAAGGAAGAAGTGAAAAAAATTTAGGCGGATTTTTTCTTACTGTAAATTTGGGCACAATGTATTGATCACTTCAATTCCTGTATTCAGCGGGTTCAGGCAGGATTCATTTAAATTCCTCGGTCAATTGGAAAAAGAGAAAAATAACAACGTTGCATGGTTTTCTAAAAACAGGACCCGTTACCAAGAAAACATTGTTGACCCCGCAAAATCATTCGTAGCAACAATAAGCCAATTCTTTAGTCACTTAAATCCTGCAATAAGAACCGAACCTAAGTTTAATAAAACTCTCATGCGTATCAATAAAGATATGAGATTTTCAAAGGGCACACCTTACAAAACATTTTTCCTTATTCACTTCGGAAGATTCAAAATGGATAGTGAGTTTTATGTTTATCTTTTTAAAGGAGGCATTCAATACGGTCTCTTCTTAAACAATTCGGCAGGTGATGAATTATACCTAAATAAAAATTTGATAAAATACCGTAAAGAAATTATTAGTATCTGCAAAAAATTCAAGATCAACAACAAATTCACCTTTTATGAACTGCATAAAATTCCCGAGCTTGTAACGCCGGCTTTTAATGCTGCAAAAAATTTTGACGCCTTATTAAGTATGAAATATATTCTTCTCGAAAAAGAAATTTCTTTAAATAAAAAACTAGTATGCTCACCGGACTTTTTAACCGAAGCAATAAAAACATTTTCTAATTTATACCCATTATATTGTTTTACAATTTCTTCAAATCCTTTAAAATTGATCGATGAATTCGAAGAGAGAATGGGTGTTGCCGTTTAATAACTTTCACTTTAAAGACAAAGTGAGTTTATTTTAATATTATGTATTTAAATAGATTATTCGATCACTTTTCGTTTATTAGCTGTAGTAAATATATCCAATAATCTATAAATTATAACCGGTTATAATTAAATATTTTTTACTATTAATAATATTATTAATAAGAATTATAATGGCACAAGATATAGAGTTCGCGAATAACCTATATTATAATTATCAAACCTATAAGGAATCCTCTTTAAAGAATAGAAGGATCAAACATAAAGACATTGCAGATTTAGTCGAACGTTTAAATAATAATCAAAAATATGAAGTTGCCATTGCAGGCAATTCAGTTGAAAACCGCTCGATACATTTAATTAAAATTGGAACGGGGAAGACTAAAATATTTTTATGGTCTCAACTTCATGGCGATGAATCCACAGCAACAATGGCAATATTCGATATTTTTAATTTTTTGTCCGCTGATGATTTTCTAAATGACTTTAGAAATAATTTACTCAATAATATTACCCTCTATTTTATGCCGATGGTTAATCCTGACGGTGCGGAAGTTTTTCAAAGACGGAATAAATTTGATATAGATATTAACAGGGATGCAGTCTCCCAACAGACTCCCGAAGGGAAAGTATTAAGAGAAACATTTGAGAATTTAAAAGCAGATTTCGGATTCAACCTGCATGATCAAAATTTACATTACAGCGCCGGACACAGTTTTAAATCAGCAGCGTTGTCTTTTCTTGCACCGGCGCATAATTACGATAAAACAATCGATATCGTGCGTTCAAATGCAATGAAAGTAATCGGACAAATGTACCGGGCTCTTTCATCTTTCATTCCGGGCCACATCGCCAAATATTCCGACGATTTCGAACCACGTGCTTTTGGGGATAATTTTCAAAAATGGGGAACGAGTACGATCCTTATTGAGTCGGGCGGCTGGAAAGATGATACGGAGAAACAATTTATAAGAAAATTAAATTTTATCGCACTTCTATGCGCATTTAAAAGTATATCCGAAAAAAGTTTTAATAATGAATCTCTGAATACTTACGACAAAATACCGTTTAACAAAGAAGATTTGATGGATTTGATAATCAGGAGAGTTAAATACATCAAAAACGGATTGGAATATTCTTTCGATTTGGGAATAAACCGTACCGAAGTTAATATAAATCATTCTAAAGATTTTTATTATAAATCTGCAGTTGAAGATTTAGGCGATCTATCGGTGTTTTTCGGTTATGAAGATTATGATTTTGAAGGCATGGAGATTTTACCCGGGAAAACCTGCCCATCCCAATTCAGTTCGATTGAAGAAATAAAAAAGCTTAATTTAAATGATCTTTACAAAGAAGGTTATACAAATGTAATATTAAATTCCCCGAACTTTAATTATGAATATTGTCCTATGGCAATTAACATTATTAAGGATCAAAATTATAAGTTGGAAAATGATATTAAAACCGGGGTAGTACCTAATTTTGTTCTTAAGAAAAATAAAGTCGTAAGATACGTTATTATAAATGGTTTTATTTATGATGTGTTAAATTCCGTGGGAGAAATTAAGAACGGACTAATTCTGCAATAAAAAATAAATCCGGTTAAAACACATTTATTGCAATAGATAAAATGAGTTGTTCACTTAAATGACAAGAATAATTTTTAAACGATAAGGACAAATAAAATTTCAATTAGCAAAATTGGTAGTGTTCTTATTAACCAGAATTATTATTAAGGAATAAATCATCCCTCGACTCCGCTCGGGATGACAAATTAAATACATTTGTCATGGTGAGCGGAGTCGAACCATGACTTAGGTGAGCAAATTAAGGCACTACTGAAACTTATAAAAATAATTACCAAACTTTTAAATATAAGATTAATCCAATATTTAGGATGAAAGAAGGTGTGAAATGTTCAAAATAAAAAATATTTTATTGCCGACGGATTTCAGCAAATTATCTTTAACTGCAGCTTCTTATGCAATCGAGTTAGCCTCACAATACGGAGCTAAAATTCATTTACTACATGTTATAGAAAAAAAGCCGCCGATTTTGGCAATTCGTGCAATTGATATTTCCGAAGAAAAAATAATGAAATCGATAGAAGATGCTGCTAAAGAATCATTGAAAAAAGCGCTGGACAAAATAAATAATCAAAATACTGTAGAAATAAAGTCTATTCTGTTAAAAGGTAATGATTACGAGGAAATTGTAAATTATTCGCAGCAACAAAATATTGATGTAATAGTTATCGCAACTCACGGAAGGACAGGACTTCTGCACACTCTTGTAGGCAGTGTTGCTGAAAAAGTAATTCGCTACGCAAAATGCCCGGTATTGGTAATTACACCTACTGAAAAAGATAAATAATCAAGACATTCATATCTTGATTGTAGAGCATTTATTTCATAAATTAATAGTTCGAATTTTCGAAAAGGAAGGTTGAACGATGGCACGAGTTAAGAATGTTGAGGTTTTTTGCCCGATATGCAATACAGTAAAAAAGATGGAATTAACAGGACAAGTACTGGGCGAAGGAAATGAAAATAAATACTGGGCTAAATGCAAAAAATGCAAGCAGACTATGATAATCAACATTGAAGAAGATGTAAAAGAAAACAAGGTATCTTTGGAAGGAATTGAAAACGAAGACTGTACCGTATATGCGCCGACAAAATCGTTTGAAATCGGAGAATCTATTTATCATAAAAACTGGGATGATTTCGGAAAGGTAGTTTCAAAGGAAGTCTTATCAAACGGTCAAAGTTCAATTGCGGTTGAGTTTCAAAAATCCGGTTTAAAAAAACTAATTGAATCATTAACAATATAAAAACCAAAAAGTGAGGTGAAATAATTTGGTAGGTATTACCGTAGGCGAAAACGAATCAATTGATAAAGCTCTTAGAAGATTTAAAAAGAAATATGAAAGATCCGGCATTCTAAAAGAATATAAGAAAAGAACCTTTTTTGTGAAACCTTCTATAAAAAAACGTATGGAAAAGTTAAAAGCTGCCAGACGTGCACATCGTATTGATTATATGGAGTAAGTTTTGCCCCCTTTTAAGGGGGCTTTTTTATTTCAAAGCGACTCTCGGTTCCAGTACATTTGATTCTTTTTTAGTCAAATAATGCTTATCGAAATGCTTAACAATATTATCGAAAGCCTCATCCACAGAATTGCAAAATGTAAAATTATTCAGGTCCGATCTGTTTATAACTCCATTTTCAATTAAACCGTCGAAATTAATTATGTTTTTCCAATACTTCTCATCATAAACTACCAACAACAGCTTCTTCTTTATTTTGCCTGTCTGTACCAATGTTAAAATTTCGAAAAATTCATCCATTGTGCCGAATCCGCCCGGAAATACTATCAAACACTTAGCCAAATATGCAAACCAGAATTTTCTCATAAAGAAATAATGAAACTCGAAGCTTAACTCGGGGGAAACATATTTATTCACAAACTGTTCGAACGGTATACTAATATTCAATCCTATTGAATACCCGCCGGCTTTATGCGCGCCTCTGTTTGCGGCTTCCATTATGCCCGGGCCGCCGCCGGTACAAATAATAAATCTATTTGCAAAAGTTTCCAAACTCATTGACCATTCCGTAAGTCTTCTAGAAAGCTCCACCGCATCTTCATAATACTTGGACATGCGGACCATGTGCTGTGCCTTGCGTAATTCCTCTGCAAGCTTCGGTGTAGATTTCGGATTAATTGTCTTAAATTTATTTAATGCTGCAAGAGATTCTTTCCTGGATTTTAATCTTGCCGATCCGAAGAAAACTATGGTATCTATTATTTTATGTTTTTTAAATTCCTTTTGCGGTTCAAGAAATTCCGAGAGGATTCTTAATATTCGGGCATCGGAAGAATTCAGAAATTCCAAATCCTCATAAGCTTTTAGGACAGTTCTTTTTTTAGCCATTTGCATTCCAGATAAATTTTACAATAAACTAGAAATCAGCAGCGTTCAAATGGTATATTGATAGCCTTTTTTTTCAATATTAAAATTTTATATTTGAAATGTTTTGTTTTAAAATTTCTATAATTGATTTAATTTTCGAAAACTGCTTTTCATTTGTTTTAAAAATAAGCAACTTAAAATAGATTACAAACTTTTTTACTTCATAAATACTCCCGGCATATGGCAAAAAAAATATTATTGATATTTTTACTGTTATTTATTCAAATCTCAGCTTCTACCAAAGATGATATTAAGGAAAAGATTACCGAAATACTTAATAAGTTACCTTCAACTACTAAAACTGCAATCTTAATTTATGATCCTTTAACCCAGGATACGGTATTCCAAAAAAATCATACTTTATCCATGGTTCCTGCATCCAACACAAAACTTTTTACAACTGCAACAGCCCTTTCTATTATGGGCGGTAATTATCCACTGGCCACAAAAATTTTATGCGACGACAAGGACATTAAAGACGGAGTTATTCAAGGTAATTTATATATTAAAGGATTCGGGAATTCGGTTTTCACTACTGACGACCTTATCGAAATGGTAAAAACTTTAAAAAAAATGGGGATTAAAAAAATTACCGGATATATTGTCGGCGATGATTATTATTTTGATGAATTATATACACGCGCCGACTGGATAAATGATGAAGCACCTAACATCAAGCTCCCTCCTATTTCCGCTCTGGTTATTAATAGGAACGGAATAATCGTACATAGAACAATTAGATACCGGCGAAGAGGACATTTAAGAAGAAGAGTTGTGGCATATAGAAGATACATAAACAATCCTCCTTTATATATTGCTAAACTTTTGAGAGAAAAATTGATAAAGGGCGGAATTAAAGTTTTAAAAGGAGCTAAGAAAGGCAAAACACCTCCCGGCGCCGATGTACTTACCGAATCTAAAATCCTATTAAAGGATTTGGTTCAAAAAATTAATAAACACAGCGATAATTTTTTAGCGGAATGTTTATTTAAAACAATAGGTGCGGTTGCAACAGGTAAGCAAGGAAATTCTTTTTACTCAACCCAGACTATATTAAAATTTCTTAAAGATAACGGAATCTATGCAAACGGCACTGCAGTTGTTGACGGATCAGGCATTTCGAGATATGATTTGGTTACTGTTGGAGCTATAGTAGGATTGCTGCAGAAGATGTATTTCGATAATAAAAACTTTAAGGATTTTTACAACTCTCTTAGTATAGCCGGGGTCGACGGTACTTTAAGAGACCGGATGATAGGAAGTTCCGCAGAAAATGACTTTCACGGTAAAACCGGAACTCTAAACGGCGTTTCTTCATTATCGGGTTATTTGAAAACTGCTAAGGGGGAAGAATTGATCGTGAGTATAATCTTCGACTATAAAAACGGCTGGACTGATACGTATCGCGAAGCAGAAAACAAGATAGTCGAAATACTCACAAACTGGTAATTAAAGACCTCGAATTGTCATACAATTCGAGGCCTTGAAATTAAATCCGATATTTTACTTGGTTTTTTGTTGTGTACCTTGTTGACCCTGGCTTGGAGTATTTGTAGGATTCTGCTGGGGTAAACTGGGTGTCTGCGGTATTTGCTGATTGGAAGACTGCTGAATAATAGTTTCTTTCTGGCCAGCGGCAGACTGTCCGGGCAGAAAGAATAAATTAATTACAATAGCTAAAACAGCAAGACTTCCGCCTAACCACCATGTAGCTTTACTTAAAAAATCAGCAGTTCGTCTTGATCCGAACATAGTGCTCATACCGCCTCCGGCGCCGCCGAAAGTTCCTGATAAACCTTCTCCTTTACTTGCCTGCATCAATACAACAATCATCAATACTACCGAAATAACAGCTGAAAGACCAACTAATAATGAATACATATCGTTCTCCTTAATATGGTAGCGGGGGAGGGATTCGAACCCCCGACACGTGGATTATGATTCCACTGCTCTAACCAACTGAGCTACCCCGCCTCATTTTAATTTTAGCTTGTAAATATAGAAACATTTGAATTGAATTTCAAAAGTATTTACCTCACAAGATTAGAATAAAAGAAACAAATCAATGTTTTTAGTCCTTTGCCCCAGCCTACATACCTTTTTGTTAGCATTGTAGCAAGAAACCTGCCAGTTCGTTAATTAATTTTACCTTAACGATTTTGTTCGTCGAAGTCCGGTGTGACGAAGACTAATTAAAGATTTTCTGATCCCTTTCGATTATGAAATGTGTCTAACACAAGCGGATCAAATTAAATCTTTCATAAAAACCACATAGGAGGTGAATTAATAATGACAATTAGTTCAATTGGATCTGTGGGAAGTACATTTTCTGTTTCAAGTACTGCTCATAAGGCAGCAACAGCTTCGACAGCGAAGTCCAATCCTAATGGAGATGTTGCTACAATTTCGGAAGCCGCAAAAGAACTTGCCGCAAAGCTGAACGGAACATCATCTCAAGAGGAAGCAGCCGAATCGGCCGCTGCACAGCTTAAAGAACAGGCAGCCGGTCTTTCTTAACACAAGGGGATTTTTAATTAAGAAGAAAGGAAAGTCCGCAAAATTTTCCTTCTCTTCCTTTTTTAAGTTTTCTGCTTGATCCCTTTCCCCGAAGCAAATGGTACTAATAGCTTTAATTTTTATAATATTCTTTAATTATTAAGATTAGTATAACAAATTCATACTTAATCTTATAAATTGAAAAACTTGAAATATTAAAGAATTATTTACTTTGAAAGTCCTGTATTTTCCAATGTTTTCCATAAGTAATCAAGTAATTCCTTAATTCCTATTCCGGAAACAGATGAGAATACAAGCAGCGGCGAATCGGCTTTATTAATCTTCTTTTTACTAAACTTTTTTAATTTCTGTTCTTCTACCAGGTCGGCTTTGGATAATGAGACTATTTTTTTCTTTTTTGAAAGTTCTTTGCTGTAACTGCTTAATTCATTTAAAAGCAAATTATAATCTCTCTGGTAATCATCCGATGTAATATCAATAAGGAATAATAATATTTTAGTCCTTTCGATATGCCTCAAGAATTTAAGTCCCAATCCTTTGCCTTCATGTGCGCCTTCAATTATTCCCGGAATATCTGCAACAGTAAAGCTTTGATAATCTTTATATTGAACCATTCCGAGATTAGGTTCAAGTGTTGTGAATGGATAATCCGCAATTTTAGGTTTTGCAGCTGAAATTTTTGAGATAAGGGTGGATTTACCGGAATTCGGAAATCCTACCAGGCCTACATCGGCAATCAGCTTAAGTTCCAAAATTATTTTTTTTTCTTCACCGCTTTTACCCGGTTCCGCAAACCTAGGTGCTTGATTTGTGGGTGTAGCGAAATTGCTGTTCCCTTTACCTCCCTTTCCTCCTTTTGCAATAATTATTTTTTTGCAATCTGTATCAAGGTCAAATAAAATTTTAGAGGTTTGCGGATTTTTTATTATTGTCCCGACAGGCACATTAATAATAACATCCTCACCATTTTTACCATCTTTTAAAGAACTTCCGCCGGGCTTTCCGTCTTGAGCTTTATACTTCTTTTTGTATTTGAAATCTAATAATGTATATAAATTATGATGAGCTTCTAATATAATATCTCCACCTTTTCCGCCGTTGCCTCCCGATGGACCGCCTTTGGGTACGTATTTTTCCCTTCTAAAAGTTACTGCACCGCTTCCTCCATTGCCTGCTTTAACTTCGATTTCTGTAAAATCGATGAACATCCTAATCCTGACTAAAATAATTTGAGACTGAGTTCGTCAAGATAATGGCGTCTCTGGAATAAGGATTCACGCGATAAGTTAAAAAGACGCTTTTTAGTATTTCTGTCGCTTCTTCATAACTGCTGCATTCGGTTAATCTTTCCATTGTATTAGCAAAGTCTTCCCTGTCGTCATTAAATACCGAAGCAACAACTTTTTCAATTTCTTTATCGCTTATATATTCAAAAAAATCTTTTTCCCTTTTTTTGACATGTTTTATCGGGATTTTTCGCGGGTTCTCGTCTTCCGAAATTTTCTCTGTATCAATTTCTAAATTATCTTCTCCCTGTTTTTCAGATACTTCATTCAAAATTTCATCAAAACTTTTTTCATCTAATATTTCCTCATTAAAACTATTACCGGTAGAAGGAAGGTTTCCATCAATTTCCTTATCATGCTTTTCTTCAACAATATTTTCCTCATCAATTGAATCACTAAAATCCTTTAAAAGATCGCGTGTTTCATCATCAAAATCATCCATGTCTTCCAAATCTTCTTTCTTGGATGAATTCGATTCGGGTTCCTGTTTTTCTGCCTCAATATCTTCCAAACTTTCAGATTTTGATCCAAGCTCTTTTTCATACATATCTAGAAGATCTTCATCAATTTCAAATGTTGTTTCTTCATTTTCATCCGGCAATTCAACTTTTTGATCACTTTCCAGGTCGGCCATATCTTTAATATTTTCAGCAGGTGATTCATCATCGTGCAATTCTTCAGAGCCAATTTCCACTGATTCTTCCGGCTCTATTTCATTTTCCAATCCTGTTTCCTCTTGAAGTTCAGATTGGGGTTCTTCATCAGGATTCACATATACTTCAGTTTCCTCTTCAAGTTCCTGTTGAGGTTCTTCATCAGTATTTAGTTCCATTTCAGTTTCCTCAAGTGCCGGTGTTCCTTCCAATTCTACTGTTTCTTCTTCGAATAAGTTTGGCGCTCCTTCCTCAGGAATAAAAGAAAATAAAGCTTTACTTATATCGGCAATATCAATTCTTTGCTTAACGTCTGCCGGAAATTTTCGTCTAAGTTTAAAAAGGTAATCTAATTGATTTTTTTCTTTAAGATAATATTCCAAGGTGTTGGGTGAGATCCTGGTTTTATGCCCGGAGCCAAGGTTAGAAAATTCAGCTATCGAAACCAGGGCATTTTCAATAAGCTTTTGAGCTTGTGAATTAAAAAGTTCTTTATCTATTTTATTTAGAATCAGCTCAAATTCCGTTAAGCTTAAAACAACTATTTTTCTTTTTTGAAGATATGAATTAAATATATTTTTTATATAATCATAATAGTAAACGTAATTTAAAATCAAGTTTATTTCATCTGTTGACTTACTGCTGTCTTCGTTAAAAACAATTTTAGTTAACGCCCAGTTCGGTCTTATCAGATAATTAATATTAAATGAAACCGCCTGAATAACAAGTTTCTTAATATCTTCATATGAAATCTTTTTATTTTTCTTAACTTCCTGTGCAATTAAGCTAAAATATTTGGCAACTTCGGGTCCCGAATAATCAAATACTGATTGCTGTAATAATTTCTTTCTGTCTTCATTTATTAAATAATCCAATTCGGCGGAAATATACTTTAGAACTGCCGGATGTATTCCGCTGTTCAATATTTTATCGAATGTAATAAATGAGCCCAAACTTTTAATCTTGTTAAGATTAAAATCAGATATAAATTTAATTTCCTTTTCAAACATAAATCAATTAACTCCAAATTAATAATTTAATTTATGCGGTAATTTTCGCCCTTATTGAAAGTTCATCCTTTCAAAAAACCAAATTACAATATATCTATAAAACAAGATCATTGGAAATCTTAACCGAAAAATTAAATTATGAGGTTTTTCAATTGAAAAGATAAAAAAATCCCGATTAAAATAAACCGGGATTTTTTTAGCAGTTAATATTTTCAGAAAAAAGTTACTCTACCTCAACATTTGAAGATTTTAGTTTGGCAGAAAAATATTCACGGTTCATTCTTGCAATATTTGTAACCGAAATACCTTTCGGGCATTCCGCTTCGCATGCATATGTATTTGAACAGCTGCCGAATCCAAGTTCGTCCATCTTAGCTACCATGGCTTCAACACGTTCCTGCCTTTCAGGCTGACCTTGAGGAAGCAGTGCAAAATGAGAAACTTTTGCAGAAACAAAAAGCATAGCGGAAGCATTTTTACACGCTGCTACACAGGCACCGCATCCGATACAAGCCGCCGAGTCAAACGCCTGGGAAGCAATTTCTTTTGTAATTGGTATCGCGTTAGCATCAGGAACACCGCCGGTATTTACTGATATAAATCCTCCGGCTTGAATAATTTTATCAAAAGCAGAACGGTCGACAGCAAGATCTTTAATAATTGGAAAAGATTTTGCTCTAAAAGGTTCGACATAAATTGTCTGCCCGTCTTTAAAATTCCTCATGTGAAGCTGGCAGGTGGCAATTTTTCTTAGCGGCCCGTGCGGCTCACCGTTTATAACCATACCGCAAGTTCCGCAAATTCCTTCCCTGCAATCGCTTTCAAATACTATCGGTTCCTTATTATTTTTCTCAAGATCATTATTTATTTCATCAAGCATTTCAAGAAAAGAGGCATCAGGTGAAACTGATACTTTATAATCAACAAAAGCACCAACTGCTTTAGGACCTGTCTGGCGCCAGATTTTCAATTTTAAATTCAAATTGTTCCCGCTCATTATTTATAACTCCTCTGGGATAATTTTACATATTCAAACTCTAAATCTTCTTTATGTAGATTCCATTTTCCGACATTTTCAAATTCCCAAGCAGCAACATATCTGAAATTCTCATCGTCACGTTTAGCTTCACCTTCTTCTGTTTGGTATTCTTCTCTAAAATGTCCGCCGCACGATTCATTTCTATGAAGCGCATCAGAAGCCATTAATTCACTTAATTCAAGATAATCGGCTACTCTTCCGGCTCTTTCCAATGTTTGATTAAGATCATTAGCGGAACCTACAACATTTACATTTTTCCAGAAGTCTTCTCTAAGTTCTTTAATTTCCGAAATAGCTTCTTTTAATCCTTTTTCATTTCTTGCCATTCCGACTTTATTCCACATAATTCTGCCGAGTTTTTTATGTATCTCATCGACTGTTTTTTCGCCTTTTATGGAAAGAAGACGTTCTACCAATTCTTTAACACCATTTTCTTCTTTTTTGAATTCTTCGTGATCGGTTGTAACTGCAGCAAATTTATTTCTTGCAAGATAATTTCCAAGAGTATAAGGAATCACAAAGTAGCCGTCGGCAAGGCCCTGCATTAAAGCGCTAGCTCCGAGTCTATTTGCACCGTGATCGGAAAAATTAGCTTCACCTAATACAAAAAGTCCAGGTATAGAACTCATTAAATTGTAATCTACCCACAATCCCCCCATTGTATAATGCGGAGCCGGATAAATTTTCATCGGTACTTCATACGGATTTTCGCCTGTAATGGTTTCATAAATCTCAAAGAGGTTTCCATATTTTTCTTCTATTGCTTTTTTTCCTAATCTATTTATCGCATCTGCAAAGTCTAGATAAACCGCTTCCCCGCCTTGAATTCCTCTGCCTTCATCACATACTTCCTTAGCACTTCTCGAAGCAATATCTCTAGGCGTTAAGTTTCCGAAAGACGGATATTTTCTCTCAAGATAATAGTCTCTTTCTTCTTCCGGAATTTCTTTAGCTTTCCTGGTATCTCCTTTTTTCTTAGATACCCAAACTCGTCCATCGTTTCTTAAGCTTTCGCTCATTAATGTAAGCTTAGATTGATTCTCTCCATGTACAGGAAGACATGTCGGATGAATTTGAGTATAGCATGGATTAGCAAAATAAGCGCCCCGCTTGTGAGCTCTCCAAATTGCGGTAGCATTGCTGTTCATTGCATTTGTGGAAAGAAAAAATACATTTGAATAACCGCCTGTGGCAAGTACTACAGCATGACCGGCATATTTTTCAATTTCACCTGTTAATAAATTCCGAACAACAATTCCTCTAGCTTGTCCGTCAACCACAACAAGGTCGAGCAATTCCCGCCTGGAATACATTTGAATTGAACCTTTACCAATTTGCCTGCTTAAAGCGCTGTAGGCGCCTAATAAAAGCTGCTGACCTGTTTGGCCTCTTGCATAAAATGTCCTTGAAACTTGAGCGCCGCCGAACGACCGGTTATCCAGTAATCCGCCGTATTCTCTGGCGAAAGGAACTCCTTGTGCAACGCATTGATCGATAATGTTATTACTTACTTCGGCAAGTCGGTAAACATTTGCTTCGCGGGCTCTAAAATCTCCGCCTTTTACTGTGTCATAAAAAAGCCTGAATATCGAGTCGTTATCATTAGGATAATTTTTAGCAGCATTTATTCCGCCCTGTGCGGCAATACTATGTGCACGCCGGGGTGAATCATGAAATGAAAATGATTTCACTTTATAGCCTAATTCTGCTAAAGAAGCTGCTGCCGAAGCACCTGCAAGTCCGGTGCCGACTACAATAATATCGTATTTTCTTTTGTTCGCCGGGTTAACTAATTTCAGGTTAAACTTATAGTTTGTCCATTTACTCTCTATCGGACCTTCCGGAATTTTAGAATCTAGTTTTTCCATTTATCCTCTCCCATGAAAATATAAAAAGTATATTGGCAGTGAAGCAAAACCGGCTGCCATTATTATAGAGTAAACAGTACCTACTAATTGTATTAGGCTAAAATATTTTTTATGGTTCCATCCGAATGTTTGAAATGCACTTTGAAATCCGTGATTCAAATGAAAGCCCAGAAGCACCATTGCAATAATATAAAACCAAGAATATACCGCATTTGCAAACAGACCTGTTACAATAGAATACAACTCTTCGCTGCTTCCGCCGAAGTTATTCGGATACCATATTGTCTGTAAATGAATTACTAGGAAAATAAAAATTATACTACCAGACCAGATCATAGTTCTTGAAAAGATATCCGAATTTTTTGACTTTGCATTTACAGCATAATCTTTAGATTTGGCTACTTTATTTGAATACCACAACCTTACTCCATTAATTATGTGCAAAATAAAAACTGCAGCTAATATTACTTCAATTACTCTTACTATTGGTTTAAATGTTTCCAGAGTTCCGGCATAACTCATAAATGCTTTTTCGCCCCAGAATAAAGTAAGGTTACCTATTAAGTGTAAGATTATAAAAAGAATCAGTAAAACGCCTGTAACAGCCATAAATATTTTTTTACCGATTGATGAATTGAAGAATTTCCAAAACCAACCCATTAATTTTCTCCTTTAGAAAACTGTTTTAGAGAAACACCAATCCTTGAAGTGTAATTATAATTAACCTTGTTGGAATTTAATAATCCCCTTCTATTCTGTTCGGTATGTTTTATATAGACAAGCTTCAAAGGTCGGAAACCTAAGATAAAGAATTCAACAATATTTTTGCGTGAAACTTATTAAATAAAGTTTATAAAATCAATTTAAAGTGATTTAAAATTCTTTACTTATAAATAAAAGCTCAAATCAATTAAAAATACTTATGGTTGAATTCAATTTTAATTTTATTAACTTTGTGCAGTTCTTAACAAAATTTACGGTGTCCCGGTAAGAAACGGGAAGAATAGGGAAGCCGGTTAAAGTCCGGCGCTGTCGCGCAACTGTAATAAGCGATAACTTGCAGTTCAAAGCCACTGTCTATTATGGATGGGAAGGCATTGTAAGTTGCTTTAAGCCAGGAGACCTGCCGTAAGATATAATTAATCAGCCTTCGCGGGAAGGGTTAGATTAACGAAGTTTTCATTCGTTTAAGCTTTCCTTTTAACCCACGAAGTTACAGCCTAAAAATTTAATTTAATCTACAGGAGTAACTTCAATGGATTTAAAAAAAATTGTTTTTCTTTTATTGTTTTTTCTTCTCCCCTTTTCCTTATTATCTGCGCAAATTAAAGACACTTCAAACGTATACCGCCTTTCGGAAATTGTGGTTACTGCGACAAGAACAAAACTACCGGAACTTGAAGCTGCAAGTTCTATTTCCGTAATAGATTCTAGTCAAATTGCAGAAAGCTGCAGGCAGTCCGTTTTCGGTTTATTAAAAGATCAATACGGCTTAAGCTTTACTCAACAAGGTGCGCCCGGCTCCTTATCAAATATTTACTTAAGAGGTTCCGATGCAAGCGATACACAGGTTCTAATCGACGGAATCTCAATGAACATGCCGAACGATTTGAATAATGTTTTTGATTTTGCCGATCTCCCGGTCGATAATATTCAGAGGATAGAAATCCTCCGTGGACCGCAGAGCACTTTATATGGTTCCGATGCACTCGCTGGCGTAATTAACATCATAACAAAAAAAGGATATGGCAAACCAAAATTTTTTATTTCAGGCGAAGGAGGATCTTACAATACATATAAAGGATTACTCGGATTAAACGGAGCAATAAATAATTTTAATTATTCTCTTACCGGAAGCAGATTCAGCACAGGAGGATTTTCTTCAGCATCTAAAATTTATGGAAATAACGAAAAAGACGGAACAACAAATTATAATTTTTCCTCAAGATTAGGTTATAATTTTAATAGAAATTTTGAGTTGAATTTTTATTCAAGGTATACAAAAGCAAACACAGATTTGGATCAGCACGGAGGACTTTATGGCGACGACCCTACTTACAAATATAAACTGGAGGAATCCTCGTTCAGGTTAGAAGGCAAACTTTCGTTGTTCGAGAATATTTGGTCACAAATCATCGGAATTAATTTTATGAGAAATGCAAGAGAATATTCTTTTGATTCTACATCTATTTTTAATCCCATATCTTCCTCAAGTATTTATGATGGTAATAAATTTAAGTTAGAGTGGATAAACAACTTTAATTTTTGGGAAAAAAATACAACCACATTAGGGTTCGATTACGGACGAGAAAAAGCCATATCAAATTACTTTGACTCGAGCCCTTTTACTAGTTTCTTCCCTTCACAAAAAGATGAAATAGCCGGGGTATTTTTGCAGCAGCAAATTAATATTTCAAACCGTTTTTTCAGTTCTTTTGGAATACGATACGATCACCATAACAGGTTTGGCTCTGTTATAACATACAGGATTGCCCCGGCATATTTAATATCTGAAACCGGTACAAAGTTTAAAGCGACATACGGAACAGCCTTTAAAGCTCCTTCATTATTCTATTTATTTGATCCATCATTTGGAAACCCTAGTTTGAAACCTGAAAAAAGCTCGGGCTGGGATGCGGGCATTGAACAATATTTTTGGCAGGAAAACTTAGTCTTAGGTATAAATTATTTCAGCACTCAGTTTAAAGATCTTTTTAGTTACGATGGAAATACTTTTAAAGAAATTAATTTGAATAGTGCTCAATCTAACGGCGTTGAGGTATATTTAACTTTAAATAATTACAAAAGAATAAATCTTGCTCTCAATTATACTTATACTAATACTAAAGATAAAAGCATCGGATCGACGGATTATAATTTACCGCTTCTTAGAAGACCGAGGAATAAATATAGTTTAGATATAAATTATAGTTTTACTAATAAATTGAATGCGGGTGTTCAAATTAGTTATATAGGAAAAAGATACGATGAAGATTTTTCTTATTACCCCGCACAACGAATAAAATTAGGCGGTTATACACTTGTTAATTTGTCAGGATTATATCATATTTCAGATATGATTGAACTGTATGGGAGAGTTAATAATTTGTTTAATAAATATTATGAAGATATATTCGGTTATGCAACACCGGGACTTTCTGCATATGCAGGCGTTAAATTTAGTTTTAAATAAAAGTCGATTTTTTTAATTTAAATTTAAAAAGATAAAAGGAAATCCTTAAATAATTAAAACTTAAGTCAGAAATTAATAATAATTACATAACAGATATCAAGGAGAAAAAATGAATAAAAAATTATTAAATCCTCATTTCCTGGCAGTTACAGGCATGGTTCTGTTTGCAGCTGCACTTAGGCTTGTTCCTCACTATCCGAATTTCACTCCGATAGCTGCAATGGCTTTATTTGGAGGAGCATATTTCTCTAATAAAAAATTAGCGTTTATTGTCCCGCTTGCAGCTATGTTTATTTCGGATCTTATAATAGGCTTCCATTCTACAATGTGGGCCGTTTATTTAAGCTTTGCAATTGTAGTTCTAATCGGATTTGGATTAAGAAGGAGTAAGAAAATTTCCAGCATATTCTTAGCCGTAGTCTCTTCCTCTGTTTTATTCTTTGTTGTAACAAACTTTGCGGTTTGGATGAGCGTTACAATGTATCCAATGAATGCTGCTGGTTTAGGCGCATGTTACGTTGCAGCTATTCCCTTTTTCAGCTATTCAGTTTTAGGTGATCTTTTTTATGCCGGAGTATTCTTCGGTTTATTTGAATTCGCTAAATACAAATTACCTGCACTTGCGGAAGTAAAGGCATAAACTAATTAAGATAGATTTTCATAAAAAAACATGAATGTCACGGAAAGCTCCGTGACATTTTATTTAAATAGTAAATTATATTATAAAGCTTATTTATATATAGTGGCTGAAATAAATAATATCCCGGTATTAATCGATTTTGACGGCATTTTAAGGCTTGGCGATAAAATTGCCGGCGATGCCAATGCTTTTCTAGAATTTTTGCAAGACAAAAAAATCCCATCTTACATAATAAGCAACTCAACCTTAAATTCTTCTAACGATATCAAACTTTTCCTTAAGAAGAATGATATTACTTTTGATATTAATGTAATGACTACAGTAGATGCCGCATTGCAGTATATCCGAAAAAATAAGTTAAAAGTAGATGTGTACTGTGAAAATAAAATAAAAGAATTATTTAAGGGATTTATCGATGAAACAAATCCGGATGCAGTTCTAATTGGAGATATAGGAAATGAATGGTCATATGATACCTTAAATAAAATTTTTAAAACGGTAATGAACGGTGCAGATATAATTGCAATGCAGAAAAATAAATTCTGGAATCCGGATGGTAAAGGAGTTGTTCTTGATGCAGGAGCTTTCATATCGGCAATCGAATATGCTTCATCAAAACAATCAATTTTAATCGGGAAACCTTCTCCGATTTATTTTCAATCTGCACTTAATAAACTGGGATATAAATACGGGGATAAATTTATTATGATAGGTGATGATCTGGAAACAGACATAAAAGGCGCGCAGGAAATAAACGGATTGGGCATTCTTGTATTTACCGGGAAGACAAAATTTCCGTTAAAAGATGATACATCTATTAAACCTGCTTATACTGCCAACAATTTAACCGAAGTGATAAACATACTTCCAAATATTTTTAATTTAAGCCGATAAACAAAATACTGGTTTATAAATTTTTGCCTTTAAGTATGTATCTGCTGCTTCATTCAATCTGTTTTGCCAAAATGATAATTGAAACGAGGTTATAACTTATTCCTTAAAATGGAAATTATTTTAAATGAGAACTTGGATTTAACATCACGGCTAGTAGGTGTATCTAATAAAGGTAACTAAAAAAGACCGCTCCTTTTAATTTAGGGAGCGGTCTAAATCATTTCTCTTTACTTTTCTGATGGAATCCTCATCCCGTAGAACGATCGCCGTACAAAGAATAATGCGATCAAAAGGAAAATTACACCGACGATCGGGGCGGCATGTCTAAACGATGGAGTGATAGCAATTTCCATAGCAAGCAAACCGAACAATGTCGTAAACTTGATAATTGGATTTAGAGAAACCGAAGATGTATCCTTATAAGGATCACCAACAGTATCGCCTACTACTGTGGCATCGTGCAGAGCAGTGCCTTTCTCTTTCAAATCAACCTCGACTAGCTTTTTGGCATTATCCCAAGCACCGCCGGCATTAGCCATGAAAACAGCCTGGAACAGACCAAATGCTGCAATCGCAATAAGGTAAGAAACGAATAAGCTTACCGGCTCATTGCTGCCGGCAGGGGCCGAAAGACAGGCAAAAGCCAAAGCGAAAGAAAAGATTGCAAAAAAGATGTTCCACATACCTTTCTGGGCATACTGGGTGCAGATCTTAACTACTTCTTTGGAATTTTCAGTGGATGCCTTTTGACTGGCATCAGTATCGAGATGGATGTGCTGTTTTATGTAATCCACCGCTTTATATGCACCGGTAGTTACGGCCTGAATGGAAGCTCCGGTGAACCAGAAGATTACTGCGCCGCCGGCCATAAATCCAAGAATGGTGAACGGATTAAGCAGGTTGAGTATAGTTTCCGGTTCAACACCCAGTGCTTGTTTAATTAGCAAGATCAAACTGAAAATTAAAGTGGTGGCACCAACCACTGCTGTAGCAATCAATACCGGTTTAGCAGTAGCTTTAAAAGTGTTGCCAGCTCCATCGTTGGCTTCAAGGTAGTGCTTGGCCTTTTCGAAGTCCGGATCGAAACCGTAGTTGTCATGAATCTCCTTTTTAATATTAGGAATGGTTTCAATCAGAGAAAGTTCATAAATAGACTGGGCGTTATCGGTTACCGGGCCGTAGCTGTCAACGGCAATAGTAACAGGGCCCATACTTAGGAAACCAAAGGCAACAAGACCGAAGGCGAAGACTGCAGGATAGAGCATGGTTCCGCCGGGGAAGAAGGTGCTTGCATAATAACCTATGAACATCAGCAGCATAATTACCGAGCCGATCCAGAAGGCGCTGAAATTACCCGCCACCAGACCGGACAGGATGTTCAGTGAAGCGCCGCCTTCCCGTGAAGCCTTGACGACTTCGGACACATGGGCAGACTTTGTACTGGTAAAGATTTTGACGAATTCCGGGATCAGAGCAGCACCAAGGGTTCCGGAACTCATAATGATCGACATCAGAAGCCAGAGATTAGGAACTTGAGCACCTACATCGGAAGCCGGGCCTATCTCGAAATAACTAACTATAAAAACGGCTATGATCGATATAATGGAAGCGAACCAAACCAAGCTGGTAAGCGGTTCCTCAAAATTAAAATCCTCCTTGCCGGCAAACCTAGCTCTGCTTAAGGATTTGTTAACGTAGAAAGCTCCTATGGATGTTATGATCAGCACTATGCGAATTATAAAAAGCCATACTAGTAGGTGGGTTTGAAGAGCTGGTTGCACTGCCAGTACGATAAATGTAATCAGAGCTACCTGTGTAACACCGAAAGTTTCAAAACCATCCGCAGTTGGTCCAACGCTGTCGCCTGCATTATCTCCTGTACAGTCGGCAATTACGCCAGGATTACGAGGATCGTCCTCTTTAATTTTAAACACGATTTTCATCAAATCTGAACCGATATCGGCAATCTTGGTGAAAATACCACCTGCAATACGCAATGCACTTGCACCAAGTGACTCGCCAATGGCAAAGCCAATGAAACTGTCGCCTGCCAGGTTTCGGGGAACAAACAACAAAATGATCAACATCATAATCAGTTCTATACAAACCAGAAATACTCCAACGCTCATACCTGCATCGAGAGCCACATTCACAGTCTTTAGTGGTTTACCCTCCAGACCGGCAAATGCTGTTCGTGCATTGGCGAGAGTGTTCATACGCATGCCATACAGAGCCACGCTGGATGAACCAAGAATACCTAATACAGTCCAGAGAAGTATTAGCAGCACACCGCCTGCGTCAATATGTGACAATACACCAAAATAGAAGGCGCTGACAATTCCGATAATGATAAACAGCGCAAATAAGAACTTGCCCTGTTGCCGGAGGTAAGTCTTACAAGTTTCGTAGATAGTGCCTGCCACTTCCAACATGGATTCGTGAGCCGGCATATTTTTAACTCTCCTAAACTGGTACAAGCCAAATAAGATTCCCAGAACGCAAACAAGCAAGCCGTAATACAACAAGTTGTTTTGTGCTTGGTTAAGCGGTGGAATCGCCAGATTAGACTCGTCGGCAAGGACCAGCATCGGCGAAAGCAATACCACTAATATGCCGAGCAATCCGACAGGTATCAACTTCTTCATAAAAAAACCACCTTTCTTTTCAAATTGATTAAATGATATAGGCAATCATTCCCCTCCTAAAACCCCATATTCTTTGATTAATATTATTGCCCGAAAATGTAATGACACGTGGAAGGTTGTCCAAAAAACCGCTGTATAATAATGATAAGTTAGATCTTCCAGGTAAAATTTTATTATATAAGACGAAAAAGGTAAAAATTCCCTTTTGGACAGGTTGGAGGATGACCAGAGAGGTCTCACGGACTTTATTCCTAAATTCTTTAGCCAATCTGTATTATAAATACTTTTTTGAAAACCCTCATAAATGGCGATTAGTCACCGGGCTAAACTATTAACAAACACTTGTTTGCACCTATTACCTTCAGATGACGCCCGCCTTCTAAAAAGTGGGAGTCTAGGTATTAGATCGGGTTAGTATGTGCCAAATTTTGGAGGTAAACTTAACAAATTGTATTAGTAGTGTCAACTTATTTATATGATTTTAGCTTTTATGGTTGAATTCTGTATTCAAAATGTGTTTGAATCCGGAAATAAAGAGATCAATCAAAAAATATATGCCCAATGCAGAAGTTTCTTTAAGATTAGAATTTGAAGCTCCAATTTTCAAATTCAATATTTATATTCAAATAATTTAAAAACAGAGTTACATCGTCGGTTTTTAATTTTGAAACATACTAGTGTGATTAACATTCTTCGTTTAAAATATTTTCTTGGTAAAAGAAATTGATTTGAATAGCATCACTCCGATATACTTAAACATTAACCATATTTAATTTATAGATGAAATCAATTTAACTCAATAATTATCTTTTATGAAAAAATTTTTTAGTAAATTTTATGAATTACTAACTTATAAAAGCGATAACTTCCAGTTCGCTTCAAACAGAATCCTTTCTAAAAGATCAATCAGATTCCTAATCTGGGTAAGAATAATTTCCAAAATTTATATGTGGCTTCTTGCACTCTATTTAATAGCTCACTTCGCAATTTTTATTAGCCGAATTCTTATCCCGTAATTTTTTTCATCTTTAAGATCAGATAAAATAAATTTACATTTCAGCTTTATTTCTTCCGTAATATCTTTAATAAGTATTTTAGGAAAGCCTGTGAATTTTTCTAAAATAAAATATTACGTGACGAGGCACACCCATTTATTAATTATGAAAACACTAATTAGTTTGTTTATTTTCAAAAAATTTTAATAATGATTTTTTTTCAAGATTTAAGGATGCTTTATGAATAGTCTTGATGTATTCGACCTTATCGTTAAAGGCGGATTTGTAATAATAATTTTAGCGATTTGTTCTTTAATTTCAATAAAGGTAATAATTGAAAAGTACATTGTTTTTAAAGGGATAAGAGAAAAAGCCATCTCAAATTTTATAAATAAAATTTTTGACAGTTTGAAAAAGGAAGATATAACTTCTGCCATTAAGGAATGCAAAAACAATTCACTCAACTGGCTAAATATGAAAATAAAAATTCCTATTTCCAGTCCGATCTTGTACATACTAGAACACCATGATGATGATAATTCCGAGCTTGAAAACGGAGCTTATACTCAGCTTGATAAAGAATTAGCCAAAATGGAAAAAGGTTTGGGAATACTTTCAACTTTAGGAAGCATCTCACCCTTCATAGGTTTATTTGGAACCGTCGTAGGCATAATTAAATCTTTCAACGTGCTTTCTTTGAATAATACGTCAAATTATGCAATGGTTATGAGCGGAATTGCCGATGCATTAATTGCAACTGCAGCAGGTTTAGTTGTTGCTATTCCGGCTGTTATGTTCTATAACTATTTTATGAAAAGATTAAAATTGAGCATGCCTCTTTATGATGAAGCAATTCAAGACACAATTAAACATTTAAGAATTTCAGATTTGAGTAAGGAACATGAGGCGGTATAAACTAGACGATAAAGAATTTTCCGAAATTAATATTACTCCGCTGACGGACGTAATTTTGGTAGTTTTAATAATTTTTATGATTACAAGTCCGCTGCTTATTACCGGGGCATTAAAAGTAAAACTGCCGAAAGCATCTTCAAGTGAAACAACAATTAACAATGATATCCAAGTATATTTAAATGATAAAGATCAGATCTATTTAGATGATAAATTAGTCGATATAACGGAACTTCCTGCAGATCTGCAGGCAGATTTTATTCATAAGAATAATAGAGAAGTAATAATAAAAGCCGACAAAGATGCGGTTTACGGCAATGTAGTTGCGCTCCTTGATGCAATTAAAACTGCAGGTGCTACCAAACTTTTAATGGCTGCCTTAAAAAAATAATCTTATCTGTTTTGAATTATAAGTAATTAAAAAAATTATTATTTAAAATTAAATGTTGATAAAGAAGTAACAGTAACCCGATCTAAAAAATGATGTAATGAAACTGTTGAACATTAAAAATTTTTCTTCAATAACTTCAATATTATTTCACGTATTGATCTTTTTCATAATTATTCTTTCACTTAATCATAAAATCGAAAAGCAAAACCCAAAATATGTTGATATAGGATTTGCCGGAATAGTCGAATCAAATTCACCCGGCTCTCCCGGCAGCGGCATTATTAACCGGCCGAAAATAGTTAAACACGAAAAGGTCATCAAAAAAAAATCAATTAAAAAAAATGCAGAGATTTCCAAAAAATCTAAAGTTGAAAAAAAACCTAAATTAAATACGGCATCCAATGATTCAGCGGCTGGATCGAACAATTCAAATCAAAATTTATCCGGTAATAATTCCGATAGTACTTCCGGAACCGGTAACGGCCAAAATGGTTCCGGGCCGGCAAAAAAAGGCACACCGGATCAAGAAGATTTCTATCATGTTGCAGTAGACCAGATGCCTGTTCCTATCGGAGGAATTGAAAGTATTCAAGCAAAAGCATTTTATCCTACCCAGGCAAAAGCTAAAAATATTCAGGGTACTGTTTATGTTTTGGCTTACATAGATGAAAATGGTTACGTTCGAAAGACTTTATTATTAAAGGGTATCGGATACGGGTGTGATCAATCTGCTGTTAAGGCTGTAAGAGAAACCAGGTTTAGTCCCGGATTATTGCATGGTGTACCTGTAAAAGTACAATTAACTATTCCGGTAAATTTCGCACCTCACTAAAAAATATTTTTTACTAATTTTTATGATGATTATTAATCCGCGTAAGTTTTCTTAGGTGAATTTTTATGTTTAATATATTCAATAAATCCCGGGATAAGAGAAATTAATATGATTACAATTATAGCAATGGAAAAATGATTTTTTACAATTGCTATATTACCGAAGAAGTATCCCCCGTATGTGAATAATGCAACCCAGAGCACACCGCCGATAACATTATAAGTTATAAATTTAGGATAAGTCATGCTTCCGACTCCTGCAACAAAAGGCGCAAATGTTCTCACAATCGGAACAAACCTGGCTAGTATAATTGTTTTGCCGCCGTACTTTTCAAAAAATTTATGTGTTCTTTCAAGATATTCTTTTTTTAGGAAACGAACTTTTTCTTTCTCAAAAACTTTCGGACCTACGTAATGACCGATCCAATAATTAGCAGTATCGCCTAATACTGCTGCCAAAGCTAATAAAATAAAAAGGAAGTGTACATTGAAGGATCCTTTTGCAGCAAAAGTACCGGCAGCAAATAGAAGGGAGTCTCCGGGCAAAAATGGAGTTATCACAAGCCCTGTTTCCCCGAAAATTACAATGAATAAAATTATATAAGTGATAGTACCGTACTGGGCAATTATTTGCTGAAGGTGAACATCAAGATGAAGAAAAAGGTCTATTAGATATTTTATGACTTCCATAAATTATTTAACTTTTTTTCTCCTTTTCCAGGCAAAATCAATAATTTTTCTTAATGCTCTTTCATAGGAATAACCGGCTGCTTTAGCCGATCGCATGAAGCCAACTCCCTCGGTTAGGTCGGGATTAGGATTTACCTCAAGGACATATACTTCTTTGTTATTCTTTAACCGCATATCTACTCTGGCATAATCTCTGCAACCCATAGCATGAAAAGCGGATATTGCAATGTCTCTTACTTTAGCTTCAACTCTTTTTGATAACACTGCCGGACAACTTGGTATGGTTTTATGATAAGCTTCATGCTGCGGATCCCATTTAGCTTGATAACTAACAATGTTATGTAGATAATCGGGCATCTCAGTAAAGTCAATTTCACTTATCGGAAGAACACGAGGATTCTTATCTCCTAAAACAGCCACATTTAATTCTCTTCCTTCAATAAACTCCTCTACAAGTACGGGTTGTACAAAATATTTTAATACGTATTCTATACGTGCTTTCAATTGTTTTGAATTATGGACGATGGATTCATCCTCAATACCCACACTTCCGTCTTCAAATGCTGGTTTTATAATTAACGGATAGTTGAGTCCCCTGTTGTACTTTTTCGCAGCTTTTCTAATTACCAGAAACTTAGGTGTTTTTATTCCCAGAGAATTTAAAATTCGTTTTGCCAAAATTTTATTCTGGCAATTAGCTAAAGCCATAGGAGGAGCACCGGTATATGGAATTCCTAGAAGTTCCAACAATCCTACAACATTCATTTCCAAGCGGGAATTATCCTTAAAAATTTCTATAAAATTAAAAACCACATCGGGTTTATTTTTTCTTAAATCATTAAGAAGTAAATCCAGATCATCTTTTATATTTAAAGAATATGCCTTACATCCTGTTTTTGTAAGCCTTTTAGCAAGTAGTTCATACTCCTCTATGGGTGTAAGATCCTCGACTTCAAAATAAGGGGTGAAATTCAGTTCTTTGGATTCATTATCAGCCGTTTTAACATAGAAATCGGGATTTGCTTCGTTAAAAATTACCGCTACTTTTAAATTTTCATTCATATATCATTTTAAAAATAAATAAAAACTGTCACTCGGCAAAATTTACTTGATGATTTAATCAATTCTATTAATTAAATTAAACGTTAAAAATTTAAAAGATTATGAGCTTTTATCCCCAGCCATATAAATATCAATGCGGACCTTTCGCTCTTAAATATGCTTTAGTTATGTTGGGCAGATTTGAGAATGAAAGGGAAATCGGTAAAAGAGCCGGCAGTACTTGGTGGTACGGTACTGATGAAATCGGATTGGCAAAAGCTGCGAAAAGTTTTGACTGTAAAATGAAATATTTTCGACGCGAGACTCCGAATGAAGCTATTAAGGTTTTAAATTCGCATTTAAAACTAGGCCTGCCCTGCATTCTAAGTGTTGACAACTGGGAACACTGGTTTACTGTTATTAACGAACAGCAGGATAAATTTATTGTTGTCGACAGCGGCTTTGATAAAGTAATTGTAATATTGTCTAAGAATCAACTTGTGAAAAGATGGCAATATGTCGATGACGAAACCGGCTACAAAAGTTATGACGGTTATGCACTTACGCCTAATATTAAACCCTCGACTAAGGCAAAATTTTCTCTTACCAAGGCAAAATATGTAATGCGGGACAGGAATAAAGAGTTAGCTGAAAAATGGGATACTTATTTTAATGACCTAATAAATATATGCAGACCTCGAACTCCGGTTTCAAAAAGGACTATATCATTCACAGAATTTTTAAGAAGGCATGAGAACTTGATTATAAAACAAGTAGCAAATTGGCACGGTACACCAACATACCAGGAATTGAAAAAAATATTAAAGAACATGCAGTTTGTAGCAGAAGTATATGATCTGGTTATTTATGCAGAAGATCAAAAAAAGGCTTTAATTGATTTAACCTCTATTCTAATGATGTATGCATGCGGAAAATACGGAATGGATCCTATTTATTAGAAATATTTATCAGGAGATTTTATGGATTTGACAATTGAAAGAAACAAGAAAATTTTAGCAAGGGAAAAGACAGCATTACTTTTAATTGATATTCAGGAAAAAATACTTAATGTAATGAAGGATCCGGACCAGGTTATCCAAAACTCATTAAAACTTATTAAAGGATTTAAGACTCTTAATATCCCGATTTTTTATACTGAACAATATCCCAAAGGTTTAGGTAATACCGCAAAGTCGTTATTAAAAGAACTGGAAGGTTTAAGCGCGATACAGAAAATGAGTTTTAGCTGTTCAGGAGCAGGGAATTTTTTTAACAGGCTTAAGGATAATAAAGTTTCCCAGGTTGTAATAGCAGGGATTGAATCTCATGTTTGTGTACAGCAAACAACTTTAGATTTGTTAGCAAACGGATTTCAAGTAGACATTGCTGCCGACGCAATCTCATCAAGAAAGGAAATAGACTACAAAATTGCTTTGGACAGAATGAGAGCACATGGTGCCGATATTACAACTTCCGAATCGATATTATTTGAATTACTTGAGGTATGTGGTACCGATGAATTTAAAGCAATTTCAAAAATCGTTAAATAATTTCATTATCATTTTTTAAGCATATGTCACCATTATTTTCACCTTCCAAACTCAACACCATTTCTTAAAAAGACTTAGTCGTTTCCAAAAACTTTTTAAATAAGATTTATCTTAATAAAGAGTAAATTCTACGATAATTTAATGTAAATATTACCTTATCATACATTAAAAGTATAAATAATCCACTTATTTCCTATAAAAATATTCTGGCACATCGGTTGAAACAATGAGGAAAAATAAAAAATAAAAGCATAATTATTGATTTAACCGTTAAATGCTTCAAACAAATGGCAGCTTTATGAAAAAATATTTTCACTTTTAGACGTTGCTGGTTTGATTTTTAAGGAATGTTCCGATTGAAGATCTAAGCCTATGTTTAAATTCCGGACAACCAACTAGTCGAATAATATTTCTTGTAATAAAGTTTCTGCGAAGACGGATAAAGAACACGATTTAAATACAGCAAGACAAGTGAAAATTTAGAATTGGGAGAATTAGGTGTTAAAGGTACAGTCATTGATCATTTTTCAGATACGGCTGGACTAAATAATTAGCGCATAAACATAGTACATCTTTTAAATATAGTATTAAATGAATAATTCGAAAATTAATGCGGGAGAAATGTGGACTCTTTAGAGCAAAAAAGGAGAAGGTTCTTAGATGATTTATTAAAAAATTTTTTTAATGAAGAAGATGCAAAAGCCTTTAAGAAAAATTTTTTAAGTTCAAAAAAGACCTACGAAATTTCCAACCTCAATGCTTTGAATAAAAAACAAATCAGTTTAAATATTAATGATTTGTTTAAAATAATATCTAAGCTTGATTTATTAATCACTTTCTCCCAATCAAAATTATCCGTAAATAAATATCTGGAATTTCTTCTCCTAATCGGTAAATTCACAATTACCATTGGAGAGGTTTCAGCATCGGTTTATATTCATGAAAAAATTCTTAATGAAACCAAAGATAAACCGAAATTAATAAATTTTTGTGCTACTTCTGCTTTAACCTTGGCAGAAATATACAGCAGACAGGCATCCTGGGATCTAAGTTTTAAATACATTAAACAGGCTAAAATCCTGTTTAAAAAAGACAAGGATACAAAAGGGCAGGCAAATTGTGAAAATCTACTAGGCACTATATACGGAGATTTTGGAGAACTAAAAAAATCAAAAGAACATTTTGAAAGAAGCCTTGCGCTTTTAGAAAATGATGCCGACAGTGCTCTAAAAGGTACATTGGAAATAAACCTTGGAATTCTTAATAATATACTCGGAGAATTTGAATCCGCTCTTTCTTATTATCGAAGAGCTCTCGTTTTGTTTGAAGGCATGCATAATCTGAAAAGGATAGTGGAAATACGGCATAATATGGGAATGCTTTATACTAAAAAGAATCAGCTGAATTTGGCAATAAAAGAATTTGACCGTTGTATCTCTGCTGCTCTTCAAACCAGCTATTTACCTTCTGTCGGACTGGCATATCTTAGCAAAGCATATATATATACCCGGCAAGATGATTTTGTTGTGGCAGAAGCATTTGCCGACAAGGCTTTGGAAATTTGTTACAAAACAAACGATAAATTATCCGTTGCAGACATTTATAAAATAAAAGGAATTATTTATACTAAATTAAAAAAAAATCAAATTGCCGAAGACTACTTTCTAACCAGTCTTAGAATAAACAAAGAATTGAAAAATGAATTGAATTACTCCGAAGCAGCAATAGAATATGGTAAGTTATTAATAGAAATAAAGAAAAAAGAAGAAGCCATATCCTACTTTCAAAGCGCACTTATGTATTTTAAGAAAATTAAAGCTCCTTTTGAAATCGAAGAGATAGAAAGTTTCCTATCTAAAATAGAATAAACCGATCTATTTCCCAAAAAACTATCAGACCATTCCCAAAAACTTAATTGATAACGGAAATCTTTTTCCGAAATCCTATTAAATTACTAAACAATAAAAATTTGTATTTTGTTTTTATTTTTTATTTTAACTATTTATAAAACGTTAAATTTTTATAAATATGTTCAGAACTCTATTTACAACACTTAGGGCAAAGATTTTAACGGGATATATAGTTGTTATCTTCATAATGATCTGCGTTATGATTTGGAGCCTTTATAATTTCAATCGCCTTAACGAATCTTTTAGAGAAATTATAGTTCAAAATTATTCCAGTATTGTAGCGGCTGATAATATGGTAAGATCGCTGGATAATCAAATTAAGGGATTATTTTTAATTTTCAGCCATGAGGATCCGAAGAAAGGCGATCAGGTATTTGAAAACGCCAAGCAGGACTTTTATTTCTGGTTTGAGAAAGCGAGGATTGCTTCAAATACGGCAGCTGAAACAGCAATACTGGATAGTTTAAATGATCAATATAGAGTTTACTTAACGGAGATAAATTATTTAATTAACTTCCCTACCAACTACCCTTCAAATATTGAACATGAAGATCAATATTCAAAAGCAATTTCTCTGATATCGGTAATTAAAAACAGATGCTACGAACTTTTTGAAACAAATCATAATTTTATAAAGCGCGCTGAAGAAAGCGTACAATCCATAACAAGAATAGCAGCATTCACAATGTTGTTTCTAGCTATTCTCGGAACAGTGTTGAGTCTAATATTCAGTACAAAATTTTCAGAATTCATAGTTAAACCTGTTAAAGATCTAACCAAATCGGTAAAGCATATTTCGGCCGGAAATTTCGATCAGGTGATCCAATCCAACGATTCCGATGAAATAGGAATATTAGCCGATGAATTTAACAGCATGGTTGGAAGACTAAAGCGTTACGAAAAATTAAATATCAATAACTTGCTTTATGAAAAAAGAAAGTCGGAGATAATAATTGAAAGTATTAACGACCCGGTTTTAATGGTTGACAGTGACCTACATGTACTTCTTGCAAATAAAGCTTTCAATATAGAGTTTGCCAAACCGCGAAGCGAACAAACTATGTTAAATGAAGTAATTAAAGATAAAAAGGTTTATGAAGATATAAAGGCTTACATTGCGGGAGATGAAACGGAGGATCAGGAAAATATATTCCAAACCCATGATTCCGAAGGGGCGCTTAGATATTATAAACTAAGATATTCCTCAATTAATTTACCCGAGAATGACATAAATGCTTCACTAATTGTATTCAGCGATATTACCCAATACGAAGAATTAGACAGGTTGAAGTCTGAATTTGTAGCAAAAGTTTCTCATGAATTAAAAACTCCCTTAACCTCTATGGGAATGGCCGTGAGTATCCTGGGTGATGAAGTCGTCGGAGAACTTTCGGATAAACAAAAAGAACTTATCTTATCTATGCGGGAAGATTATAACCGCCTAAATAAATTGGTAAAAGAAATACTGGAATTATCGCGTATCGAATCCGGAGGAATTCAATTAGAATTCAAACTTACGGATATCGGTCAATTATTAAAAGAATGCATAAAAACATTTTCTCTTCAATGTAAAGAAAAAAATATTAAACTAACTTACATTTCAAACGGCGATACTCCTTTAATATATGCAGATTATGATTATCTTTCACGTGCAGTTGGAAATTTTATCGGCAATTCAATTAAATTCATTGATAAAGGCGGCGAAATAAACTTAAGTGCTGATTCAAAAGACTCAAATTTAATTATTACAATTGCCGATAACGGCCCGGGTATAAACCCTGAATATCTGGATAAAATTTTTGATAAATTTGTACAAGTAAGCGGTACCAAACCCGGCAGTGTAGGCTTGGGCTTAACCATAGCAAAAGAAATTATCGAATTGCACAACGGTACTATAAATGTTTGGAGTAAACCAGGGCAGGGCAGCAAATTTGAGTTAACGATTCCGGTAAAGCGAAATGAATAAAGGCAGAGTTCTTGTAATAGACGATGAAATAAATATTTTAAAAGTTATTGAACTTTCTTTAAGTTCAAAAAATTTCTTGCCAGAAGTTTTTAGCAATCCTGTTGAAGCTTTAAAAAGAGCTCAGGAAATTTATTTTGATATGGCATTTATCGACTTAAAGATGGAACCCATTGACGGGCTTCAGACACTTGCACAATTAAAAAGCATTTCTCCGGATACTACTTCGGTATTAATGACCGCTCATGGTTCGATTGAAACTGCGGTTGAAGCAATTAAAGGCGGTGCATACGACTATATTACAAAGCCGTTTACCCATAAAGAATTTATCCATTTAGCCGAAAGAGTTTTTGAACATCATGTTTTACTTAAGGAAGTAAAGGGATTAAGAGAACAGGTAGAAGAAGAATATTCCTACGGTGAAATTATAACTCACAACTTTCAGATGAGAGAAATAATTAAACTAAGTAAAGATGTTGCCGACAGCGATATTCCGGTACTTATCGAAGGAGAAAGCGGAACCGGGAAAGAGATGCTTGCACGATTTATTCATTCAAACAGTAAGAGAAATGTAAATCCTTTTGTAACGGTGAATTGCGCTGCAATGCCCGAGAGTTTATTTGAAAGTGAAGTTTTCGGACATGTTAAAGGTTCTTTTACCGGGGCTACTAAAGACAGGATAGGCCGGTTTGAAATGGCAGACCAAGGCACCGTTTTTCTTGATGAAGTTGGTGAGGTTTCAAAACCTATGCAGGTAAAATTATTGCGATTTCTCCAGAGTATGGAATTTGAGCGTGTTGGTGAAAGCATAACCCGAAAAATAAATGTTAGAATAATAAGTGCTACAAATAGAAACATTGACGAGGATATAAAATCCGGGGAATTAAGAGAAGATTATTATTATAGACTGAGCGGCGTTAGAATAAAACTTCCACCTTTACGGGAACGAAAGGAAGACGTTCCTTATCTAGCGGAATATTTTCTAAATAAATATTCGCCGGAAGTCGAAATTACAATTTCACCGGAAGCTTTAAAATTGTTAAACGAATACTCCTGGCCTGGAAATATTAGGGAACTTGAAAATGTAATAAACAGAGCTATCGTTCTTGCAAAAGACAGAATTATTAAACCGGATTATTTACCGGGAGAAATTTATAACAGCAGCGAGCGACAACTTACCTCTTTAATGCCTTCGTTGAACGATATAGAAAAGAATTATATAATAGAAGTTCTTAAAACACATTCAAATCCTAAAGAAGCAGCTCAAATATTAGGAATATCCTTAACTACTCTCTGGAGAAAAAGAAAAGAATTCAAAATTTAAGTTACTGCTTATATTCAAAATGCAATCAACTAATAACCCTATTTCATTTTGAAATCTCCGTAACTCCTTTATTTACTTAAAATTTATAAAGATACATTTCATTTTGAAATTATATTTAAAAATCTTCTGTCTATTTTAATTCCAAGCTAAATTTAAATACGGGTAATTTAGCTGAAAATCCAAATAAACATAATGTGAAATTTTAAAACAATAAGACGGCACATTGTTTGACAGTAATATAAGCGTTAAATAATTAACAGTTTATTAAATTAAACAAAATGGAGACAAACAACCCATGAAACAATCTGTGTTCATAACTATCTTAACTGTTGTAGCCTTTGCTATTGGATTGGCTATTTATATGTTCGTTTTCGGTAATCCTGCGAATTTTATTGATACTACTGCCCGTGAAAGACCTGCAAATTTATTAGGAATGGTTTATACAGGCGGTCCTCTCGTATCTCTTTTAATTACTTTATCAATTATGGATGTTGCCATAATATTTGAAAGAATTTTTTCACTGAAAAAAGCCGGCGGAAAAAGAACCATTTCAAACTTTTTTAGAGACGTAATTGCTGCCTTAGATAACAGCGAATATGATACTGCAATTGAAATTTGCGATGCTCAGAGAGGTTCTGTTGCGAACGTTATTAAAGCTTCTCTTTTAAGATTTAAAGAACTAACAGCCGGAAATAAAAACATGGAAGCTGAAAAACAATTAGCTGAAGTTCAGAGAGCTGTTGAAGAAGCAACAATGCTAGAAACTCCTTTATTGGAAAAGAATTTAATTGCGCTTTCCACAATTGCATCAATTGCAACAATGGTTGGATTATTAGGAACAGTTATAGGTATGATTAGAGCATTCAGTGCTATGGGTAGAGCCGGTGCACCGGATGCAATTCAGCTTGCTATTGGTATTTCCGAAGCACTAATTAATACTGCCGGTGGATTAATAACAGCTATTATGGGTATCGTTGCTTATAATTTCTTTGTTAATAAAGTAGATAACTTTACTTATTCTGTAGATGAAGCAAGCTATAACGTTATTCAAATATTAAAATCTAAATAGAGTGGGGCTTAAAAATGCCAAAAATTAAAAAAGCAAGAGTTAATGTAAGAGTTGACATGACACCTTTAGTTGATGTTGCATTCCTGCTTCTTACATTCTTTATGATGACGACTCAATTCCAGCCTCCGGAAACGGTAAAAATTGAAGTCCCCTCATCACATTCAGCCTTTAAGTTACCGGAATCGAATGTGATGACAATTTATATAAGCAAAGAAGGCAAAATTCTTATGGGTGTTGATCAGCCTGCGTTAATGGCTTCATTATTCGGCCAGGCTGCTAAAGATCAAAAGGAAGTTGAAATAAAACTTGCAGATCTTCCGGATCTTTTAATACATGCCCGTATAAGCAATCCAAAACTTCGTACAGTAATAAAAGGCGATCAGGATGCGGATTACGGAGTAGTTGAAGATGTAATGACTGTTTTGCAAAAAACTCAAATTACCAGATTTGCTATGATAACAAATCAAATTATAGATAAAAAGAAACAATAAACATTAAAGGAATTTAATTATGGCTGGAGCTGATGCAGGCGGTGGTGAGAGCCACGGCAAATCAAAGCACCAAAAGAAACATAAAAAAAGAAGGATGGGTGTCAGAATTGATATGACCCCATTAGTAGACGTTGCTTTTCTTCTTTTAACCTTTTTCATGCTAACTACGGTTATGAGAAGACAAGAGACTATGCAAATCAATCTGCCGCCGAATAATAAGACCCAGGTTGACATTGCAGAATCTAATTTATTGACAATGTTTGTCGACCAGAATGATTCCGTTTATTACAGTGTTGGAACAGAAAAACCGCAGCCTATTGCTTTCGATAAATTGGAAAAATTCTTTGTAGAGAAAGGCCAGCAGAACTCTAAATTAGTTATTCTGCTTAAATTTAATAGAAAATCTAAATATCATATGATGGTAAATGTTATTGATAAACTTAATCTCGCAAAATTAGATAGATTTTCAATAGCACCAATGACAGATAATGATATTAAAATATTATCCAAGGTATCATCTTAGAATGAGGAAATAAAAATGGAAGATAACACATTTGTAATGGGAAATAATTCTGAGTACGGTGCCTTTGAACTAAAGAAGCTATATCCGAAAAATTTTGGAATGGGATTGACCATTGCGATTTTAATTCACTTGTTCCTTATCGGGACATATATTTTCATCCAGGCAATTACAAAAGACAATGATAATGATATTGCTACTGTAAGGATATTAAAATACAGTGAACTTGGTCCCCCGCCTTCACTTGATAAGAATGTAGCTCAACAAATTAAGGTACAGGCACCTACAATAAAGCCGAATATCGGAATTCCTAAACCTGTTCCTGATGCACAAGCACCTAAGGAACAAACAATTGCAACTCAACAGGAAATGAATCAAGTTGCCGCACCGGTTGGCGAAGGATCCGGCGGTAATGTTAAAATCACTCAGGATTTAAAGGTTCAGGCTCCTACCGATCAAGAACCAGGTATAAACGAATTTATTCCTGTTGAAAAAGAGCCGCAAGTTGTTAAGTCCGTACAACCGGTATACCCGGAATTAGCAAAAAGAGCCGGTGTAGAAGGAACCGTATGGGTTAAAATATTGGTTGACAAAAAAGGCAAACCTTTAAAAGCGGTAGTAATAAAAAGTGATTCCGACGTATTCAACCAACCGGCAAAAAATGCTGCAATGCAGTTTATATTTACTCCTGCAATTCAGCATAAAGCACCGGTTATGGTTTGGGTAGTTGTTCCGTTTAAATTTAAATTAAATACCAATTAGTTGAATAAACGAGGATTCGACTTATGAAAGTTATGAGATATATTGCATATTTTGCAGCAATATTATTCATTATCTTCGGTATTGCTATACTTGCAGGCTATTTCATAAAAGAGAGTATTCCCGAACAATTCCGAATAATGGCAGGCATCGTATTAATTTTATACGGTGCCTTCCGGTTTGTCACTACTTTTTTCAAGAAAAATCAAAACAATGTTTAAATTGATTAGAGCGCTGGTACTGACCTTTATTATCCTTTCCGGTTGTCAAAATCAGGGTAACAAAATGTCTCCTACTATAGGATATGCAGAAGTAGAAGTCGATCCGGCTGTGTATCCTATTTTAATTAAAGAAAAAAAAGCATTCGATTCTCTTTATACCAAGGCTAAAATAAAACTAAAAGAAACTGCCCCTTTACAGGGTGCAGTTGATCTCTTGAACAACAAGACTAAAATGTTAGTCAGCCCGAGATATTTTAACAGCAAAGAATTAAACTTTATGCATAGTCAAAAATTAGATGTACAAATATTTAAATTTTGCTATGAAGCAATTGCAGTTATAAGCTCTCCCCAAAATAATACTGATAAAATAAGAGTTGATGAAATAAGGGATGCCCTGTTGGGAAATTCCAGTCGATATTCTTTTATTATTCCTCAAAATAATACAAGCACATACGAATATATTAAGGATGAAATTCTCAACGGTAAAGATCCTAAAAATGCCGAAATAGCTCCTAATGACAGTTCGGTATTAAAAAAGATCGAGGATAATAATTATAAGTTAGGAATAATAAGTTTTAATATAGTACAGGATTCTTCAAAAGTTAAGTTTATTCAAGTTGGAAAAATTCAAAATAATTCGGATACAACTAATACTACAGGAGTGTCCGTCGACTACTTTACTCCCCACCCGGGATATGTATATAAGAAATATTATCCTCTTACACAAACGGTATATATTTTTTTACATGAAATTGATTTTAGTCCGGCGTCCGGATTTACAACTTTTTTAACTAGTTATGAAGGACAGAGGATTGCTCTAAATGAAAATTTAGCGCCGGCAGCTGTTCCGGTCAAAATTAATCAACTATAATAATTTGGAAAAAACAAATGAAAGCTACTATCCTTTTAATATCATTTTTAATTCTAACAGGATTAACCTTTGCACAAAGTGTTGATCAGGCTAACAATTTTATAAAAGACAAAAAATTCGATAAAGCTTTGGATATTGCAAATGCTTTTTTAAGCAAAGATTCCACCGACCAAGCAATTAAAATATTCACTGAAATAACAAACCAAGACTCTACAAATAAAAATGCATACATAGGCTTAGGAGACGCTTATAATAAAATGGGTGTAGAAGTACTTGCGTTATCAAATTACAAACAAGCGGAGAAGATAGATTCTCTGGATATTCCCTTGAAATTTAAAATTGCGGATGTATTGTACAAACAGCAGGAATACACTGCGGCTGCAAATATTTATCTTAAAGTTATATCAATTGATTCAACAAACTCACAAGCTTTCTATAAAGTCGGCGAATTGCTCTATTATGCTCAGAAATACCCGAATGCCGCATTCTATTTAACAAAGTATATTAACTTGGATAAAAAAAATAAAAAAGCTTTCTTTTTTGCGGCTAATGCCTTTTACGTTATGAATAATTTTGCAAATTCTGTGAAAATGGCAGAAGAAGGTCTGCAGTATTTCCCCAACATGATTGATCTAAAAAAACTTGCTGCATTATCATTAGCCTTTGATAAAAAGTACGATGAATCTTTAAACTATTTTAACCAGGTTCCAGACTCACTTTTTTCTCCTAAAGATTTTGCCCGTGTTGGCCTGGTATTTCAAAATGGTCAACAAGATTCCCTTGCAATAATATTCATGCAAAAAGCTTTAAAGAAAGATTCAACGTTAACATATTTATATGAAGACGTAGCTAACATGTACTTAACCGAGGGACATTATCAGCAAGCATTGCCCTATTATTCTAAAAAGATACGAATAGATTCAACACAAGCTATAAGCGCTTATGTTAACAAGGCATTATGTTATATTCCTTTAAAAGATTATAATAATGCACGAATCTCTTTAATTGATGCTATAAAGCTGAAAAGCGATTATACTTTCGCCGTATTATGGCTTGCCAGAACTTACAGATATATGGATTCCTCGGATGCAGCGGTAGATACTTATAGTAAATTAATTCAGTTAGTGAAGTCCGATACGAGTAAAGGTAATAATAAATTATTAGGTGAAGCATATAGTACAATAGGCGTTACATATCTCGTTAAGAAAAAATATCAGCGCGCCATTGAACCGTTGAAAGAAGCAATTAGTTATGAACCTGATAAGGCTGAATATCATTTATGGCTTGCACAAGGTTATGCTTTAACCACTAAAAAGAAAGAAGCGATCAGGGAATATAAAAAAGTATTAGCTCTTGATCCTAAAAATGCAGATGCTAAAAAAGGCTTAAAAATTTTAGGTGAATAATTTAGGAGAAATCATATAGATGAGAAATACAATCATCCGAGAGTACTTGTCTATCCCATGGATAAAGTTTCTTTTCTGGATGGTAGTTTTGGGAATAGGACTTACGCTTATATGGATTTTAGCGGAATATTTAACAAAGGTAGTATTTAATTTTTAATTAACATGAACGATTTTATAACTAATAGAAATTTGATATGATGCAGAATAACCCATGGCACTCAGTTAATATAGGAGAAAACGTACCTTCAATTGTTAATTCTATTATAGAAATTCCAAAAGGCTCAAAAGCTAAATATGAACTCGATAAAAGCAGCGGTTTGTTGAAATTGGATCGCGTATTATTCTCATCGGTTCATTATCCGGCAAATTATGGTTTTATTCCTCAAACTTTTTGTGATGACGGAGATCCTTTGGATATCCTTGTGATTTGCTCAATCGAAGTTGAACCGATGTGTATTGTAAATGCTAAAGTAATCGGGGTAATGCGTATGCTTGATGAAGAAGAATACGATGATAAAATAATTGCCGTTGCTAAAAATGACATGTCTGTAAACTACATTAATACAATTGAAGAGCTCCCTCCGCACACGGTGGTTGAATTACGAAGGTTTTTCGAGGATTATAAAAAACTTGAAAATAAAAAAGTAATCGTAGACGGTTTCATGGGGAAAGATCAAGCTTTTAAAATAATAGAAGACAGCATCGAGCTATATGCAAAATCAGAATTTAGCTACTAATTCATCACGCTAAAGTAATTTGTCTTATAATTACTTTAGCGTATATATTTTTATAAAAATCATCTCTTTAATTAAAATTAAGTTTTCGCGAATAAATTCTTCAACACATTTTAATTACTCCTTAAAACTTCTTCAACAATCTTTACCAAATCCTGTATTAAAAATGGCTTTGCCAGATAACGACTCATTCCTTTAGATAAAAATTCTTTTTTATCCTCTTCACCTGCATAGGCAGTAACTGCTATTATCGGAATATCTTCATATCCGGGTATTTTTCTTATTATCTGCGTCAGTTCAATACCGTTCATGCCCGGCCCCAAGTTTATATCCATTAAGATTACATCATACTTTTGTTCCTTAACTTTTGATAACGCTTCTTCACCATCCTTTGCAGCTTCGATATTATAATATTTTGATAGCGATATGTTTATCACTTCTATTGATGTATCGTCATCTTCTACACACAGAATCTTCTTTTTTTGATTTTGTCCTTCGTTTTTTATTTCGTTATCGTTTTCCAACATCCGTTCCGTAACTTTTTCATTTAACTCAATTTCTATTTCCGGAAGTTCCAACGTAAAGGTTGAGCCACTGCCTTCTTTACTCTCAAGAAAAATTTTTCCTCCCAATAATTCCGCATACTTCTTTGATATTGACAGACCAAGTCCCGTACCCTGGTAGCTTCGTGTAGTTCCCTCACTTGCCTGGCGAAATTCTCTCCAAACAAGTTCCTGCTTCTCCGTAGGAATTCCTATGCCCGTATCGGCTACTTTTATTATTAGTAACTGCTTTCCTTCCTTACTCCGATTCTCAGCATATAAATCTATCCCGCCCTTATTTGTATATATTATTGCATTACTTATCAGGTTGTTTAGTATTTCCGATAATAAAATTTCATCCGTATATATGAACGGTTCGCCTACGTTCACATGAGTATTAAATGAAAGATTTTTCTTTACTGCTGCTATGGAGTACTGCTTATAAACACTGCTTAATAATTCCTTTATATTCACTTTCCTTGGGAAAGTCTGAATTTCATTTACCTCCAATTTTGAAAGGTCTAATATCTTTGTTAATGTATCTTTCATCCTTATTGATGTTCTTAAAATTCCTTCCGCCATTTCCTTAGCTTCCGGATCCGTCAATGTTTCTGTTAATAGTTCGGCAAAACCCATTATCCCCACAAATGGTGTACGTAGTTCATGACTCATATTTGCAAAGAATATTGTTTTTACTCGATTCATTTCTTCTGCTTCTTCCTTTGCCTCTATAAGCTCCTGAAGCATTTCTTTCTTCTCGGTAATATCCTGTTTTACTCCTAAATAATTTATAGTTTTTCCTTCTTTATCTTTAAGCGGGGATATAACAACATCTTCCCAGTATAGTTCACCGTTCTTTCTCTTGTTCAACAACTCACCCCGCCAGGTATTACCGGATTTAACTGTTGTCCAGAGTTCACTATATCTTTCTTTCGGAACTTGACCTGACTTTAACACTCTGGGATTTTTATTTACTACTTCCTCAAATTTATAACCTGAGACTTCTTCAAAAGTATTATTTACATAATTAATATTCCCGTTCAGGTCGGTTATTATTATTGATGCCGGACTCTGCGATACAGCTTCGGAAAGTCTTCTTAATTCATTTTCCGATTGTTTCCTTTGGGTTATATCTACAATTGTACCTCTATAACCTATTGTTTTTTTATCCTGTATTATCGGTGATATAAAGGCTAAAGCAGGAAAGGTTGATCCGTCTTTGCGGCGCATTTCAAATTCGTTTTCATATGAATATAATTCCTTTAATACTTTTTGCATATTTTCAACAGACTCAATTTTATATTTTTCTGAAACCATATCCATTATATTTATACCTTTTACAATATCCTCATTTGAATATCCAAATGTTGTTAAAGCAGTTTCATTAGCAAAAATAATTTGTCCGTTCAAATCTGCCTCAAAAACTGTTTGTGGCAACAAGTTTGCCAATTCTTTAAACCTTCTTTCACTCGTACTAATAATTTCTTCATTACGTTTACGCTCGGTAATATCTCTTGTTACAGTTAATATCGCCGTTGGCTTAAGATCTAAATCTCTTAAAAAAGATGCAGTAAGCTCAACCCATATAACCGTACCGTCCTTGCGGTATTCCTCAAGTTCCAGCATTACGGTTCTATTCGGATCGGCATTTCTGTCTGATTCCAATTCTATTTGCTTATCAAAAACTTTACTTACAATTTCGAAAGATTTAGGTGTTAAAATTTGATCTAATGTTTGTTGAAGCGACTCTTCAACTGTATAACTGCGAAGTTTAAATACTGAAGGGCTCATATATATTGGCTTCAAATTCAAATCGAACACAGCAATCGTATCAACAGTATTTTCAGTAATGATACGATAACGTTCTTCACTTTCTCTTAGAGCTTCTTCAGCTTTTCTACGCTCGGCGCTGTTTCGCAATACAGTTATCCCAAAAGCCAAATCATCCGCTAGTTCTGCCATAAGTTTAATTTCATCCGAAGTGAATATATTTTTTTCAGATGAATAAACAGCCAAAATTCCAAATGGTTTTTGGTTCTCATCTTTCAAGGGAAATGCCATCACCGAATTGTACCCTCTTTGTATTGCAGATTTGCGCCAAGGCTTCATCTTTTCATCAGTGGAAATATTTTGAGAGTAATTAATCCTTCCGGTGCGTACTGCTGTTCCGACAGGCCCCCGTCCATATTCAGTTTCTTCAGACCAGCTAATTTTTGCCCCTTTAAGATAACCTTCTTCAAATCCGTAGAATGCAACAGGATTAATTGATTTATATTCATCATTCATTATATAACCAACCCAGGCAAATAGATAGTCTGCTTCTTCACAAATGATTCGGCAAACTTCATTCAATAATGTCTGTTCATCATTAACCCGCAAAAGAGTTTGGTTACAAGTGCTTATTGCACGAAGTTCTCGATTAAGCTTTTCCAAAACATCTTCAGATAACTTTCGATCCGTAATGTCGTATAATGTACCGGTAAATTTAATTATTGCTCCCTTACTATCTCGAAGAACTTTATATGTGGGTAGAAAATACCTGACTGGACCTAAATCTGTACTAGTTCTTAAAATTTTTATTTCCGATTCAATACCATTTGACATATTTTGAAGGACTTTATTTATATATTCCCTATCTTCTTCATGAATGTGCTCTAAATATATATCAAAGGAGGGGACTTCTTTAAATTCTTCGAAACCAAGCATTTTATACATTTGATTCGACCACCAGCCTTTTTGATTTACTACGTCAAATTCCCAGCTGCCCAGATTTGCATCTTTTTCGGCTTGTTCAAGTCTTTCAGCATAAAGCTTAAGAAAATTTTCTGCTATTTTTCTTTCCGTAATATTTATTGTTGCTAACAATGCCCGCTTTAAGCCGGATTTATATTTGTCAACCTTCAATTGCAGCAAGACAAATAATTTTTCTCCGGTCAATGTTTTGGTTTCTACTTCTGCTTCATATTCCAATTTACCGGCGGAAATTGCAACTAATTCTTCTATTAGAATATCGTATGATTTTTCCGTAAAGACTTTTTCCAGATTATTTAAAAGCTCTTCTTTTGTTTCAGCTTTATACAATTTTACTGCTTCTTTATTAACATCCAGAATTTTTATTATACTTAAACATTTTTTTAATTCAGCCGGCTTTTTGTCAAAATATTTTCGTAAATCCTTTACTCCCTTTTCTTTTAATTTTTTCAAATACTTATTTAGATCGGTAAAGTCTTCTTCCCAAAGCGGTGTGGGAGAATTATTAAATAATCTTTCATAATGATTTATACTTAAAGGCATGTCATCTTTTTCAGAAGATCTCTTATTCCGATCCTTTAATTCGGACAATTCTTGGCGAATTATTTTAGGAAGCGTATTCATACTCTTCTTAAAAAGAACATTAGACGCACCTTTTTTAATAATTTCAACAATCCTATCGGATTCTTTGTTAGAAATAATTACAATAAATGGAATATCCTGCTTGGAATTTTTTAAAATTTCCAGTGCGGAATTCGAATTAAATTTAGGAAGTTTATATCCGTAAAGTATGATATCCCATGAGTTTTCTTTTAATGCCAGTTTAAATTTCTGCTTTGTTTTGATTTGCTTGGCAGTGACATTATAACCGCCTTTTTGCAATGTTTTTATATAAATGGCAGCATTATGTTCGGAATTATCAATTATTAATGTATTTAAATTTTTTCCCATAATGTTCTCCCATTTTATTTTATTAAATGAGAAGAAAGCCAGTGATGTAGTTTAAGATACGTTTCAGTAACGGCCAGCAATCTGAATTTTTCCGGAATATGTATATTCCCCGAGGAATGAAAAACGGTTCATTTAAAATAATGAGGGTCATTCCTTCATTTTTAATATTTATATCCATTTCTTGTATAATAAGTTAATTTCTATAAAGTTTATATACAACAAGAAAATATAATTTAGTAAATTATTATCGAACAATTTTCGTTAAAGTAAATAGACATCTTTTAAATTATGAATATAAAACGCAGTCCATAAAATCTTTCATAACCGAATTATAACCGTAAGTTTTTCAATAAAATTGAGAGTGTTTGGTATTTATGGCATAGAATATTTAGCAGAACTATAATATTTTAATACTCGCTGCATGTTCCGGTTTGAAGTGTAGTACGAATTTATTAACCGGCAAAGTATTCTTAATAAGCGTAAATTTTCAAACTTTATAAATAAAACTATTTTACCGATGTATATTAAAAAGGATAATTACGGAACCTACATTATAATTCTTACTTTAAAGAAATATTTGGAAATAGGAATTGGCAAGCTCGGAATAATTAATTTCAAAGCTGGCTGTTATGCATATGTTGGTTCTGCTTTTGGCAGAGGCGGTTTGGAAAGCAGGCTTAAACACCATTTAAAAATTGCTCAAAAACCCCATTGGCATATTGATTATTTTAGAAAATATGCAAAAATAGAGAAGATTTGGTTTACAAATTCACAACATCGTTTGGAACATGAATGGGCAGAAACATTATCTTTAATGCCTGGAGTAACTGATCAAATAAATGGATTTGGTTCATCCGATTGTTCTTGTATAAGCCACTTTTTTTATTTCAAAAAGATACCATCTATTTTAATATTTAAAAGAACGGCTCAAAGAAACAAAAATTACGACACCTTTGAAATCGATTTATCTAAACGTAAAGACTTAAGCATGTAGAGTTACAATATTCAAATTGTTAATTTCTCTCTTTTAATTTTCCCAATTCCTTAAAAACAGAAGTAATAATAAATTTGGCTATTAAGATTAAAAAGAATTTTTTGCTATTTTTGCAAAACTTATTGAAAATATATCCTTTGAGAAAAAAATGAAATACTTTGATTCGGATTATTTTACTTATAAAAACGATAATCTATACTGCGAAGATGTACTTGTTTCGGAAATTACGGAAAAATTCGGCACACCAACTTATATCTATAGCAAAAACTATTTAATCGACAGATATAATGAGTTTAATGAGGCATTTAAAGATATCAAACACACTATTTTTTATGCATGTAAATCAAACTTTAATATATGTATAATTAAAACATTTGGTGACTTGGGAAGCGGCGTTGATGTAAATTCGGAAGGCGAATTATTTAGAGCGCTTAAAGCAGGAGTTAATCCCGAAAAATTAATATTGTCGGGCGTAGGTAAAACGCCGGAAGAAATTAAATTAGGAATTGAAACCGGTGTTTTAATGCTTAAAGCGGAGTCGTTTGAAGAAGTAGATTTAATAAATCAGATTGCTGCATCTATTGATAAAATAGTTCCGGTAGCCCTAAGAGTTAATCCAGATGTGGACGCTAGAAGCCATCCCTATATATCAACCGGATTGGCAGAAAATAAATTCGGTATCGAATCTAAAGTTGCCCTGAATATATTTAAAGAAAATAAAAAATATAAAAACATAAAATTTGTAGGAGTCGATATGCATATCGGCTCTCAAATAACAAAGATTGATCCTTTTATTGCAGCAGTTGAAAAGTTAGCCGAACTTTATTTTCAGGTAAAGGCGGAAGGTGTTCCTCTGGAACATTTTGATATTGGCGGCGGAATTGGTATTCCTTATAATCACGACAGTATTTTCAGCTTGAATAACTTTGCATCAGCATTGAAGCCGCATCTTAAAAAAATTAACGGCGACATTTTTTTTGAGCCCGGACGATTTCTTACTGCCAACGGAGGAATTTTAGCAATTAAAGTTTTATTCACCAAACAAAATCACAATAAAAATTTTATAATTGTTGACGGGGCAATGAATGATCTTCTCCGTCCCAGTATTTACGGAGCCTATCATCATATTCAGCCAATGGAAATTCATAAGGATAGAAAGATTATAAAGACTGATATTGTCGGTCCGGTATGCGAAAGCGGCGACTTTTTAGCAAAAGATAGAGAATTTGTAGAAAGCAGACATGGTGAATATCTTGCAGTAATGTCCGCCGGCGCCTACGGAATGACCATGGCTTCTAATTATAATGCAAGAAGAAGACCTGCAGAAATTTTAGTTGACGGCAGCGATTATAAAATAATCAGAAGCAGAGAATCTTTTGATCATCTTTTTTATGATGAAGTAAAGTTTAACTAAACCAGGTAAATCCGGTATTGTGGGTTCTTTTTCCGGTTCGTAATTTTTATTGGAAATTCCTATTGTTTACGGAATGGCTTTTTGCCATATTACTAACAAATAAACTGCACATTTGGGAATTTAATCATAGATTAATAAACCGGCTCAATTAATAACTTTACTGAAACCTCCGGTAACTTAAATCGAAAGGAATAATATGAAATTGAAATCATCATTATTAAATTTATTAATTCCGGTTTTAACTATTGTTGTATTTGACGGATGTCTTACGTTTCATAAAATTTCTTATGTTGTTAAATTAACAAATCCGACTGAAGGTACTGTTGCATTAACTGCTTACGACATCAGATCGACTGCTAAAAACACCAAAGATTTTGAGCAGGATGAGAATAATCTCTTTCAATATATGTTAAAAAGCAAACAGTTCCTTAAAGATCAGAAAACACAGGGAAAAGATATTCTCGCAAGAAAATTGTTCGTCGAAGATGGAAAACTAATAGGAAAGGGAGAATATAAATTTACGGAAATTAAAAATGTGGAGGGAATGAAGTACGAGGGAGGATTTCATTATTTGAATTTATCTCTTGACGATAGTGTTATATCAACCAACGGAGAAATCGTAAAATCAAAAACATTTAAAAGAATAATGTGGGACAGTACCTATACTGAATTGAAATTTACTATGCTGGGTAATACATTTCAAAGCGGCGGCCCTTTTAAGTCGCTTGCTCCATATTTTAATATGAAGGGAAAGAAATAAATTTATTATAAGAAAATTTTGTATTTTCTTTAAAACTAAAAAATCAAAATATGTATGTCGAAGTAGTCTTTCCTCTGCCTTTTAGAAATTCATTTACTTATTCTGTTCCTTCGGAATTTGAAGCTCTTGTTCAAATAGGAGTAAGAGCCGTAGTACCGTTCGGTAAAAGAACTCTAACCGGTTTCATTATAAATAAAAGCGAGACATCAGCCGTTAAAGAGAAAATAAAACCGATTAACGATATTATCGACGACCGGCCGATATTCAATAAAAAATCCTTAAAATTTTATAAGTGGCTTTCCGAATATTATTTATCTTCTTTAGGAGAAGCTATGAAGTTATCGGTTCCATACGGTTCGGTAGTAGAGACAAAAAGAAAGATAATTATCGATGGAGATGTTTGTAACGAGCTTCTTTTAAAAGAAAAAAACAAAAACTCCGTTAAAGCTCAAATTTTAAAAGTGCTTTCGGAAAGAGAAGAAATAAATTTATCCTACCTTCAAAAAATCGTTAAGAAGAAAAATATCTATTCTTCATTAAGAACGCTGGAGAAATCCGGGGCATTGAATATTCTTGATGAGCTTGATGAAGGAAAAGTAAAAGTAAAAAAATTAAATTATGTTAAGCCGGCAAAATCAATTGCCGAAGTCTATACTCACCTGCCTGAATTAGAAAACAGATCACCGAAACAGCTTAAGATTATGCTGGAATTAATTTCGAGAAAAAACAAATCTATTTCTCAAGCTGAATTGCTTAAGAAAACGGAGGCCTCGCAGTCTTCCATTGAGTCGCTCGTTAGTAAAGGATTGATAACGGTCTTTGAAAAAGAAGTTGATAGAAAATATCAAGAAGAATATAAAGAAAGCTATAATCAATTAACTTTAACTAGTCAGCAGCAATTAATAGTAGATGAAATAAATAAAGTTTTATCTCAGGGAATATTTGATTCTTTTTTACTTCACGGTGTTACCGGAAGCGGCAAAACCCAGGTTTATATTGAGCTAGTAAAAACCGCCTTATCTTTAAATAAAACAGCTTTAATATTAGTCCCGGAAATTTCATTAACTCCTCAAATGACTTCGAGATTATATAACAATTTCGGAGAGTTCGTGACGGTAATACACAGCCGGATGTCGTTAGGTGAAAGATTTGATTCATGGCGGAGAATTTTAAAAGGAAAATCCAAAGTTGTAATCGGTGCACGTTCGGCATTGTTTGCCCCTTTAACCAACATCGGAATCATTGTAGTTGATGAAGAACATGACGCGAGTTATAAACAGTTTGAATCTGCACCAAAATACAATGCAAGAGATTCCGCTATAATTCTCGCTAGAATAAACGAATGCCCGATTGTTCTTGGTTCCGCTACTCCTTCAATTGAAAGTATGTATAATGCAATTTCAGGAAAATATAAGCTACTTTCTCTTCCTGATAGAATCGATAATGCTAAATTACCTAAGATCAGCCTTATTAACATTTCGATTGAGCGCAAAAAGAAAAAGATGGAAAATGTTTTTTCCAAAGTACTGCTGGATAAAATTGAGGATAGGTTAAAGAAAAAAGAAGGGATTATTATTCTTCAGAACAGACGAGGATTTTCAACACAAATTTATTGTGAAGACTGCAATGAAATTGAAACATGTGACAATTGTTCGGTGCCGTTAATTTATCATATCAATCAAAATATTCTGCAATGCCATTACTGCGGTATGACGAAGAAAGTCCCTAATGCATGTACACACTGCGGCTCCCTTTCAATAAAATATTTCGGCACGGGAACAGAAAGAGTTGAAGATGAACTTGAATATTATTTCCCGGGTGTGAAAATAAAAAGAGTTGATTCGGATTCTATTTCGAGAAAATCTTCTTTAAGCAAAATTTTATTTGAATTCGGTAAAGGAGATGTAGATATTCTTGTGGGAACTCAAATGGTTTCCAAGGGATTGGATTTTCCCAGGCTTACTCTCGTCGGTGTAATCTCGGCGGAAACTACTTTATGGCTGCCGGATTTCAGGGCTGATGAAAGAACATTTCAATTATTAACTCAAGTTGCCGGACGTGCAGGAAGAAGCAAAGTTGAAGGTGAAGTAATTATTCAAACCCAAAATGAAAAACACTTCGCTTTACAAAAAGTACTTCTAAATGATTACACAGGATTTTACCGAAAAGAGATCATCGACCGTGAAAAACTAGGTTACCCTCCTTTTACTAGAATTTGCTTAATAGAGACAAAAGATCCCGAAGAAGAAAAAGCCAAAGGCGCTATTAATGATTTTTTTAATGAACTTTCAGCCTATAGAAAGTGGCTGAAGATCTCAACTCCCACCTCTGCTATTATTGCGAGATTAAAAGGTAATTATCGTTTCCATATTTTAATAAAAAGTGCGAAAGATGTTGATCCGGGCGGGGCAATTTTAAGAAAAGCTGTTTTAACATCTTTTGCAGAATTTAACCGCAAATCGAGATTTAGAGATGTTAAATTAATTTATGATGTCGATCCACAAAGTATAATTTAATAGTAAAAGGCCCGCACTACAAGCAGGCCTAAGCAATTATATTACATTCCGAATCGTAAAAATGGAACTGCTTTGCCGATAAAGAACAATATTAAGCTTCCGAAGAACCAGATGCATAAAACCGTTACGACATATTTAGTAGTATTTTTTGATTTAAACATTTTAGCTAAACCAATTCCGAATACAACAAACACCCAGATACTGATTATGTTTAATTTATCTAAAATGAAACCTATAAATGTAGATTTATCCGAATCCAAAATTGAAGCCAGGCTGATATCTAAAAAATACCTGTTCATTAAAAAGGCCAGAATTGTAGCGATAACAACTCCAATAATTGCAATATAAGACACCAATCCATAGGGTACTAAAACAGATAAATAATTCCCCTCTCCCTTTAAAACAAATCTGGCAAATAAGAAATAAATTCCGGCTAAGATAAAAAACAAAATAAATCCGCCGACAAAAATGCCAACCATGGCAATAACCATTTGAATACTTCCTCCCCCCATAAATTTCCTCATCCTATCCATTTGTTCATTCGCTTGATCTTGAGTTATGCGGCCTGCTTTAACTTCAGCATTCAATCTTTGTTCAACTTTAGCCATAGCTTTTTCGGTAATTGAATATCTAATTTCAGCGTTATTCATTAAAACAAAATGACAAATAGCCGTTATAATCAAAGCAAGTAATATGGGAAGCAGCCAGTCAATTGTTTTAACCGGGTGCTGAGCAATGTTCTCAAAAGTCTTACCGGGTTCGGTAAATATACCAACCAATTTATCCGAATGACTGAGTTCTTCTTCGGGTTCTTGAGGTATATCTTCATTCGGTTGGGAATCGGGTGTGGTACTCGAGGAATCAAAATTATCCATACATGTCCTCCTTGTATTATAAAATAATTAGAATTACTCAAAAAAATTATTCAATGTTTATCCAAAAGGCAATAAAAAAATTATAAAATTTCAATTTGTTGTTTTGCAGCCGTTTTTTTAAGAAGTTTAAAACATTAAAATGTTCAATTAATATGGTTAACAATACCGTAGCAAGTTCCCTTCTTATTACAAATATTTAGGGAAAATAGTTTAACTAAAATTTAGTGAAGGACAATATGAAAACAATTATCGAACCTTTCAAAATAAAATCTGTGGAACCCATAAGGTTTACGACAAAAGATGAGAGAATTAAATTAATTAAAGAAGCCGGTTACAATCCTTTTATGCTTAATGCGGATGATGTTTTAATTGATTTACTAACCGACAGCGGAACTTCTGCCATGAGTTCCAAACAATGGGCGGGAATTATGGACGGTGATGAATCTTACGCCGGTTCTAAAAGCTTTTACCGGTTTGAAAATGCCGTAAAAAAAATTACAGGGATGAGTTATATTATTCCGACGCATCAAGGCAGGGCTGCTGAAAAAATTCTATTTTCAACATTAGGGGGAGAAGGAAAATATTTCCCGAACAATACGCATTTCGATACTACTCGTGCAAATATAGAATTTACCGGTGCAGAAGCTGTCGATCTATTAAATGAAACCGGCAAACATCCTGAAATTCGTGCAGACTTTAAAGGAGACATGGATGTTGAAGCGCTTGATAAATTTATTAATAAGGTTGGTAAAGAAAACATACCGCTATGCATGATTACCGTTACAAACAATTCGGGCGGAGGTCAACCAGTATCGATGAAAAATATTAGAGAGGTAAAAGACGTTTGTAAAAAATATGATATTCCCCTTTTTCTTGATGCATGCAGGTTTGCAGAAAATGCATACTTTATAAAAAAGAGAGAACCGGGTTATGCGGATAAACCGCTTTTGGAAATTGCACAAGAAATGTTTTCTTATGCGGACGGTGCAACAATGAGTGCTAAGAAAGATGCACTTGTAAACATAGGCGGATTTTTAGCTTTAAATGATGAAAAACTAGCACAACAGTGCAGGAACCTTCTAATAGTTACGGAGGGCTTTACAACTTACGGCGGACTTGCAGGCCGCGACCTGGAAGCAATAGCGCAGGGATTGGAAGAGGTACTTGACGAACATTACTTGCAGTACAGAATTAGAAGTATCGAATATCTCGGTGAAAAATTAATTTCCGCCGGCGTACCTTTAATTGAACCGCCGGGCGGTCATGCGATTTATATTGACGCAAAAAGATTTTTACCCAATATACCTCCGGAGCATTTTCCGGGACAATCGATTGTTTGTGCATTATATGTTGAAGGAGGAATTCGCAGTGTGGAAATAGGCAGTGTAATGTTCGGCAAGTATGATAAGAACGGTAAATTAATTCCTCCGACGATGGAATTGGTCAGACTCGCTATACCCAGGAGAGTTTATACACAAAGTCATATTGATTACGTTTTAGAAATAATTCTCGAAGTTTATAAGAATCGAAATAACCTAAAAGGTTTTAAAATTGAATATGAAGCGCCGATGCTCAGGCACTTTACAGCAAGGTTTTCGGAATTAAATTAAAGATATAAATGCCGGATGAAAATAAAAAAAGAATATAATTACACGAATAAAAGACAGATTTGGCGCCTGCTTCCTACAAAGTCAAATAAATTAGTTATAGAAGAAAGAGATACCGGTACGAAGGAAGTCTTTTTCAATTGTATAGATATAATTTCAGGTGTCGACATATTTAGAAACTTTCAGCTTGATGAAAAATACTGGGCCGGTATTGAGATAATTCATGACGACATTATACTATTTCATAAATATCCTGACAGAGATATGCCAGGACACCGCGGAATAATCACATACGATATAAATACTCAAAGTATTTTATGGCAAAATGATGATTACATTTTCCTCTTTATCTGGGAAGATAAGATTTACTGCTACCAGAATTTATTTGAAGGGAGAAAATATTATAGTGTTGACATTCAATCCGGTGAATATATTGAAGAACTGGGAGAAGATTCTGATTCAATAAATATTTTAAGAGAAAAGTCATTCGATTCGATCAGCTATGACGGTTATTTATTTCCTGAGACTTATAGCACATCAGTAATAAAGAATAATTCGAGCCTGTCGGATTTTATGCAGGAATTCATGCAAAATCATGTTATAGTTGGTGAGATTGAATTTATTCTATTGGATAATTATATTTTATTAAACTGCCACGGGCCGCTGAAGAACGGATATCTTAAGAATACATTTATGGCTATTGAAATTTTATCTAAAAAGATTATCTTTAAAGAGGAATTAAACTCTCAGGCTAAAGCTTTCGTACCGGATTCTTTTTTTATAAAAGATAATTATTTATTTCTTCTGATTGAAAAGAATAAGCTAACGGTTTGTTCTATAAACAAAACATAAGAAAGAAAATATCATGGAACTTACGGAGAAAGCAAAAGGTGTTTTAATGCTGGCTGCAAGAGATTCTATTCGCTCCCTATTCGGGGATAAACTTCCTCCCATTATTGATTTCAAATATTACCCTGAATTAGAACAAGTAGGGACAGGCACTTTTGTAACATTAACGCTGAATAATCAATTAAGAGGATGTATTGGATATATTACTTCGGATTTAACATTATTTGAGTCTGTATGCGAAGCAGCTAAACAAGCGGCTGTAAATGACCCGCGTTTTTATCCGGTAACGGAAAATGAATTAACTGAAATTAATATAGAAATTTCAGTGCTTTCCTCTTTATCTCCCATTTATAGTTACGATCAAATCCAATTAGGCATTCACGGATTGGTTCTAGATGATGAGTACAACCGGGCTGTTTTACTTCCGCAGGTTGCAGTCGAAAATAATTTTGATCTGCCCCAATTTTTAACTGCGCTTTGTGAAAAAGCAGGATTAGATCCTTATGCATGGGAAACGGACATGTTAAATATCAAAACATTTACCGCAGTTGTTTTTTCCGAAATTGACAATAGGAAACGGACATATGAACACGGTTAGGAAACCTGTCGTAGCAGGAGTATTTTATCCGGCTGAGCAAAAAAAGCTGCAGGACGAAATTGATTTGCTTTTATCATTATCAAAAAGCGAGATTAATTTAACGAAAATTTTCGGAATTGTAGTTCCACATGCAGGATATATTTATTCGGGAAGAACCGCAGCTTTCGGATTTAATTTGTTAAAAGATAAAGGTTATAAAAATGTTATTATAATTTCTCCGAGTCACAGAGAATATTTCCCCGGTATTTCAATCTATGACGGGCAGGCTTTTGAAACACCTTTAGGCTCCATTCCTATTAATAATCAATTAGCTGAAAAATTAACTATTGGAAGTAATACTATATTTAAAAGTACAACCGGGCATAAACAGGAACATGCTGTAGAAGTTCAAATACCTTTTCTTCAAACTGTTTTAAAAGATTTTACGATTGTCCCTGTTGTAATGGGAGATCAAGGCAGAAGTTTCGTCGATGAACTTGCGGTAAAAATTTCGGAAATAATAGACGATAATACAATAGTTGTCGCCAGCTCAGACCTTTCACATTACCATACCAAATATGAAGCCAATCAGCTCGATTCTATTGTTGAAAAAAGAATTCTTGATTTTGATTTTGACCGTCTCCAATACGATCTTGAAAGCAACACATGCGAAGCATGCGGCGGAGGACCTATTGTAGCAATGATGAAGGCTGCTTTCCGGTTAAAAAAGAATAAATCAATTATTCTTAATAGAAGCGATTCCGGTGATACATCGGGCGATAATAATGAAGTTGTGGGATATCTCTCCGCCGCTGTTTACGGAGACTGATTGCCGGAACATAAAAAAAATATAGCTGTAATCGGTGCAGGTAAAATTTCCTATTCTTTAGGCCATGCATTACAAAAAAGCAAGTATAATATTACCATAGTAGTTAGTCGGCATTTAACTTCCGCAAAAAAACTTGCAGACAAATTCAGAATAAAAAAATATTCCGATCATTTAAATGATATCCCGGAAAACTGCAGATTGTTTTTCCTTGCCGTACCGGACAGTCAAATTAAAAATGCAGCCGATGATTTATCCCGGCTGAAATTAGATTTTAAACATTCATTATTTGTGCATCTTTCCGGTGCACATGATGTATCCTTGCTGAATTCACTAAAAAACAAAAATGCAAAAACGGCTTCATTTCATATTATGCAAACATTTCCTACTAAAAAAGTTGTAAACATCAAAAACAGTTTCGTTGCTGTTGAGACCGAAAATAATCAAGTAAAACGTGTTTTATTTCAACTTGCCGAATCTCTTGGGCTTAATCCATTTGAATTAAAAAGTGAAAATAAAACCTTATATCATGCCGCCGGAGTTTTTGCATCAAATTTTTTGACATGTAATATTTTTAATTCCGAAAAACTATTTAAAGAAAGTAAAATCTATAATTCCAATTTCTATGAAATTATACGGCCCATTATATATACTACATTGCGGAATATTAAAAGAGAAAGAACCATTAAGGCTTTATCAGGGCCTGTTGAAAGAGGCGATTTGGAAACAATTAAAGGTCATTTATCCGGTATAAAAAAGGAAAACAAAAATAAATTTTCTAAAATATTTTTTATGAATTATATCATTCAATCTTTATCCCTGCTCGATATAGTAAATAGTAAATACGGAAATTTGAATAAAAGACATTTGGAAATTAAAAAGTATCTCATGCAAGAATTAAAGAAATATTCTTCATCCAAGATAATATAGAACCGCTGCAAATTTTAACTTTAGGTATTTGAGAAAAATTATTAGACCGGAATTTCCTTCCTTTTTACTATATTTGTATTCAATTTTGAATTATAATTAAGGAGCAGTCGTCATCAAAATGCAAAAAAATAATCAGAATGATGTAATTGATAAAATAGTTTCTCTTGCAAAGAGAAGAGGATTTGTATTTCAATCGAGCGAAATATACGGCGGATTAAACGGATGCTGGGATTACGGCCCGCTCGGAGTTGAACTTCTTAAAAATGTAAAAGAAGAGTGGTGGAAATTTATGACATTTCGAGAGGATGTTGAAGGACTTGATGCCTCTATTTTAATGCATCCGCGTGTTTGGGAAGCTTCCGGTCACGTTGAAAATTTTACAGACCCGATGATTGACTGCAAACAGTGTAAAGCAAGGTACAGAGTGGATGTTTTAGGCGATATGTTGAATGACAAAAAAAAGCAGAAAACTTTGGAAACATTGCAAGAAAAAATAAAGGATGATGCTCAATTAAAGGAGAAATATCAAACTATATCGCAAACATCAGAAGATCTCTTTACATCGCTTTTAGAAAGCCAGGAATTCAGCAAATTATTATTAGATGAAATTAATTGTCCGCAGTGTGGAAATAAAAATACATTTACGCCTGCGCGGCAATTCAATCTTATGTTCAAAACATTTATCGGACCGGTAGAGGATTCTGGTGCCGTAGTTTATTTGCGGCCGGAAACTGCCCAGGGGATTTATGTAAATTTTTTAAATGTACAAAATGCATCACGACAAAAGCTGCCATTCGGTATTGCTCAAATCGGTAAAGCATTTAGAAATGAAATAAACACAAAAAACTTTCTATTTAGGACAAGAGAATTTGAGCAGATGGAAATGCAGTTTTTTATTAAGCCTTCAGACGATAAAAAATGGTATGAGTATTGGAAACAGCAGCGATTAGAATGGTATTATTCCTTGGGAATGACAAAAGAAAAGTTAAGATATCATGATCATCCTAAAAATAAGTTAGCTCATTATGCCAAAGAGGCTACCGACATAGAATATGAATTCCCTTTCGGATGGGGAGAAATTGAAGGGATACATAATAGAACTAATTTCGATTTAAGCCGGCATGAAGAATATTCGGGAAAATCATTAAAGTACTTTGATGAAGAGTCAAAAGAGAAATTTATTCCGTACATTATTGAAACATCAGCAGGTGCCAGCAGGTCGTTTATGGCTTTTTTCGTTGATGCTTATTATGAAGAAGAAGTTAAAGGAGAGATGAGATCGGTTTTAAAATTCAATCCTAAACTGGCTCCTATTAAAGCGGCAATATTCCCTTTGGTTAATAAAGACGGCATGCCGGAAATTGCAAGAAGCATTGAAAAAGATTTAAGAAAAAACCTGCGTGTATTTTATGATGATAAAGGTGCGGTAGGAAGAAGGTACAGGCGTCAGGACGAAGCCGGAACGCCGTTTTGCATAACCATCGATACCCAGACTTTATCAGATCATACCGTTACTATTAGAGAACGGGATTCAATGGAACAGGTTAGAGTTTCTTCCGATAAAATATTAATGTACTTGCTGGAAAAATTAACAGCCGGTTAAGTAAGAGATTTTTTAATTGCCGGTGAATGAAATTGAGAAGATTATTTATTATAGTTTTATTTTCTTTCTTTGCCGTAAAGGCATTCCCGCAAAAAACCGCTTTTGATTCGACTGTTGTTTCCGGTATTAAAGAAATCTATAATCTTCAGTTTACCGGAGCTGATACGATTTTCAACAATATAATTGCTTTATACCCGAACAAACCTCAGGGAAAATTTTTTCTTGCCATGATTGATTGGTGGAAAATTCTAGTTGATGCCGACAACGAATCTTACGATGATATTTTCTACAAAAAAATTGAAGGTGTAATAAACCAATGTGATAATATTCTTGATAAAAATCCTGATAATGAAGATGCACTTTTTTTTAAAGGCGGAGCAATAGGTTTTAGAGGAAGGTTAAGAGCTTTTAGGGACAGCTGGTTTAAAGCCGCAAATGACGGAAGAGAGGCTCTGCCGTTAGTAGAGAAAGCATGGAAATTAGATCCGAAGAATATTGATGTTCAGCTTGGATTCGGAATTTACAATTATTACGCTGCTGTTATACCTGATGATTATCCTTTAATTAAACCGCTGATGATTTTTTTCCCTCCGGGCAATAAAGAAAAAGGAATAGAACAATTAAAAAATGTGGCATGGAACGGATTATATGCTAAATATGAAGCCAGATATTTTTTGATGACTCTGTATTTTAATTATGAGAAGAATCCTTATAAAGCAGAAAAGTGGGCTAAAATGTTAACCGCCGATTTCCCTGATAATCCTGTGTTCGAAAGATGGAGCGGAAGAATAGCTGTTAAAAAGGGAGACTATTTTGCAGCTGATTCAATCTTTAAAGACATAATGAAGAAAGCAGATAAAAATTATTACGGATATAATAACCCGAATGCCAGACGAGAAGCAGCATATTATATTGCCTTTAAAGCTAAAATGATTGGCGATCTTGCAACAGCAAAAAATTATTTTGAACAATGTGTGAAGTATTCACAGATGGTCGATAAAAAGGAAGCTTCAGGATTCATTATTAATTCCTATTTATATTTAGGAATGATAGACGATTCACAGGGAAAGAGAAATGAAGCAATTAGTTACTACAAAAAATTATTGGATTTAAGAGAATTCGGGAATTCACATAAACTCGCAGAAAGATACCTTAAACAACCTTATAAATAATTATTTAAGAATTTCATTTTATTAAAGAGAGGTAGAAACACTAATTCTATGCAGTCCTCCGACTAAACCCATCGAAGAAAATCCGTAATCGAATTCATAATTTGATATAATTGCACCAATACCCACATTAAATCCGGCCAGGCCTGCAAAAGAACCAATAGTTAAATCGTTTCTGACAGAATTATTGTATCCAAATCTTAAACTAAGTACCCGGCTTAAATAAAACTCAGCTCCTATACTAAAAGCATCAAATTTTTTAAAGAAGCTGCCCGTATTGGCATTAAGATTGTGAAAATCGAGTGACAAACGCAAAGGTAAATGTTCCATCTTTTTTGAAACGCCCAGAACAATATCAAACGGAAGATCTTCTTTAGTAGAATAATATTCGGTAATTTGTGTACCGGCATTTAATATTGCAAAACCCACATCCGTCAAAGCCGACGGAATAGCATAATGTAAACCCAAATCAAGCGCAATTGCAGTTGATGATCTATCTGCAATTGAAGAATATATAAACTTTACATTTGCGCCGTAATAATAGTCATCACCCAAAGAATTTGAATAACCGAGAATAAAGGCAGTTTCTCCTGCACCAAATTGACCGGTTTTATTTCCATTTTCATCGGCTTGAGTAAAAGTTCCGTAATTTATATAACTGACTGCAGCGCCTATTCTGCCCACTCCTTTCCATTCTGTGGAATAGGACAGACTTGCTAAATTAATATCTAAAAGATGTTTTACAAAAGAAAAAGAAATCGGATTTTTCTTAAGCAGACTTAAACCGGCAGGATTATAAAAAATAACATTTGGGTCATCGTTATTGGCAACGAAAGTGCCTCCCAAAGCGGCTGCTCTTGCACTTAAATCTAGATTTAAAAATTGGTAGGTTTGGCTGAAAGAATTACTGAATAAAAAGAATATAAAAAATGTTGTAATTAAAATAAGTGATGATATTTTCTTCATAAAAATCCTAAATTTCCCGTTCTTATTTAACTATATTAATAAATAAAGACAAGGCAAATGTTTTAATCAAAAAAAAACAATTAGGACAAAAATAAAAATAATCTATATACAAATCTAAAGTTTTCTAATTTTAATTCCGGCAATTATTTATTCAACATATTCCTTGTTAAACGAAACTTCATTTCTTAATTTTATCTTATAAGATATTTAACTTTGGAAATAATGACTGATTTACTTTTAGCGTTAAAATAGACCATATTAAAATATTATAATAATTTAAATAATCGGGATTTATATTTCGGCAGCGGAAAGGTGCAATAATTATAGAAATATACATGATGTATGAATAATAATTTTCAAATTCCCAAGTTATATAAGAAAAGATTAAATTTTTTTTTCATCTTATTTATATTCTTTTCAACCGGACTTACCCATAGTCAAACAAAAAGCAATTTAGAAGTATTTTATTCACTTATTGATTCGGCGGTAGCTTCAGCTTCTAAACAAATTCCTGCTGATAAAAAAGATATTAAGTTGAATTTAAGTCTCGGAAATTTATATTCTATTTTTGAGAACAGGATAATTTCCGATCTTTCAAAAGAAGGTAAAAAAATTATACCAGCGGATTCATCAAAATCAATTGCTTTAACTTTGAATTTTACTTGTGAAAATGCCGATGTAAATTACGGAAAAATGTACAGAGACGGATTATTCGGTGCCTTTCATGTTAGGAGAACCGTTTCTATTTCCGGTAATTATATTTTCCCGTATTTAAAAGCGAAATTGCAAAATTATGACTTTTCAATTAGCGATACTGTGAAAGTAAGCGAAATAAAAACAATAGAAAATAATTCTTATCCGTTTACAAAAGGGCCAATCCCTTCTCAGCCTTTTTTACCCAGCTTAGTTGAACCTGTAATTGCTATCGGGGCTGCAGCTATAGCGGTAATATTATTCTTTACAGTTCGCAGTAAGTAGCAATATTTACCTTTGATAGGGTATAGAATTTAATTATTATTGTAACTAAAATTTTTGAAAAAACAACACAAATACGGAATGAAATATTTAATTCTAATATCAATAGTCTTATTAGGATTGTGGGGATGTGGAACTACAGTCAATACGGGGCTAATGGGACCCGGTCAACGGCTTGATTATGCAATGAAATTATATAATAATAAAGATTATCAGGAAGCTCTTAAGGAATTTCAGGCAATTGTCTTACAATATCCCGGAAACGTTGTAGTTGACAGCGCACAATATTATATAGGTGAATGTCATTTTCAAAGGGGGGAATATATTCTGGGCGCTTATGAATTCAGCAGGCTTGTTAAAAATATGCCGGCCAGTAAATTCGTACCGGATGCTCAGTACATGCTGGCGGAATGTTATTATAAACTATCTCCTTATTACGAATTAGACCAAACATATACAAAGAAATCAATCAGTGAATTCCAAGCTTTTATAGATTTCTTCCCGACAAATCCTAAAGTACCGGATGCTGAGAAAAAAATTGCGGAATTAAATGAGAAATTAGCTCATAAAGAATATAATACTGCGTATATATATACCAAGCTTGAAGATTATATTGCCGCTAGAATGTATTATGATTTCGTATTAAATACTTATCACGACACAAAATATGCACCTTTAGCCTTATACGGGAAAATCAATGTTCTTGTTATAATGAAAAAGGATAACGAAGCTTTAGAAGCAATAGCGCAATTTATACAAAGATATCCGAACAATTCACGTGTTAAGGAACTGGAAAAACTGAAATCCACTCTTGAAGAAAAAACATCAGCCGATAAAAATGGCTAAAGCAAAAAAAGTAAGTGAATCAGTAATTACAAAAACAGAATTAGTTTTACCAAATAACACTAATCAATTAGGCAAGCTGCTTGGCGGTCAATTAATGCACTGGATTGATATTTGCGCAGCATTATGTGCAGCAAAACATAATAACAGAATATGTGTTACAGCCTCAGTGGATAAAATAAATTTTCATCATTCCATAAATATCGGCGATGCTGTAACTTTAACTGCATCAGTAAACAGGGTATTCAATACTTCAATGGAAATAGGTGTAAAAGTTTACGCCGAATCATTTAGAAAAGGTACAAGAACTCATACTAATTCTGCATATTTGACTTTTGTTAGTCTTGACGAGGAAGGCAGACCGGTTAAGGCTACGGAAGTAATACCTGAAACAGAAGATGAAAAAAGACGTTATGAAGAAGCCCTACAGCGAAGAAAAAATAGGCTTAAGAATAGAGTTTAACACAATTAGAATATTATTGCTTGCTTTTTTCTTATCAAAAGAAATTTTTTCTCAAATTCCGATTAACGGTTTCTGCCGGTACAAAAGCTTTAGCGTTGAACCAGATTTCAATAGTCTTTTGTCTTTAAATTATAACAATGATTCGTATTCGGATCTTATTTTATATAATCCGCAATTGAAAAAGCTGGTTTCTCTTTCAGGCAAACCAAACGGATCATTTGATAATAATTCTTCATCAAAAATACCTTTTGAAATAACTAATGTTCAAAACCTGGTTGAAGAAAATAAAAATATAAAAAGATTTGTTTTCACAAGCAGGCAGAATCACAGAGTGGGTATTTATTCTATCAGAAAAAACGGTAAAGTTTTTTTAACAAATATTGTTAAGTTCAATTCTTATCCTGAAAATCTCAGCACCTCCGATGTCAATCATAATGGAAAAGACGAAATTCTTATAAGCGGTTCGGCCTTTAACGGGTTATCAATAATTTCACAATACGGCAGATCATTAAAAGTAAAAAAGATTGTTGAAAATGTAAGTTTTTCGCAAGCTGTTTTTGCTGACTTAAATAGCGACGGCTTTAGCGACATAGCCGCTTTTAATGTATTAAACAATAACCTCGTCTTCTTTTACAATGACGGTGTCGGAAGGTTTAGTCAAGTGCGAACGATACAGATGGATCAGGCGGTATCGTCGCTTCATGCCGTTGATATGAACCTTGACAGCTACACCGATTTGATTTTTGTAAAAGGTAATTCCATTGTTATAATGTACGGCGACTTTGCTTCGTCTTATGATTCGGTAGTTACAATCCAGACACAATATCATCCCGATCAAATTATTACAGGTGATTTTAATAAAGACGGCAAAATAGACATAGCTTATATTAATAAGGAAGAAGGAATTCTTTCAATAATTTATTCAAAAGGTGATAAAAGCTTTTATCCCGAAATGATATATTTGAAGAAGGATAAAATAAGCAATCTCATTCCGTACTATAGCAAATTTATTAATGGAATTGCTTTAATTAGTTCTGGTGGTAATTTATATACAATAACTAATCTGCAGTCAATTTCAAACAATATAAATATTTCTACCGGTGCAGAACCTTCCGCAATTACATTTTTTGACAATGGTAATAACGGTATCTACGATATTTGTTATATAGATAACTTTACCAGAACACTTAGTTTTATAATCAGAAATACATCAGGCATACCCAGCTTATTTTATTCCTATCCCCTATTTCAAGATCATAAAAAAATCCTTGTCGATGATTCTGATCCGCATACAAAAATATTCTTTTGTTTTTCTCCCGGTAAAAAACTGATCGAGATTTTAAGAGTTAACTTCAAACAAAATAAATTTGACAGACAAACAGTTTATTCTCCCGGCCAAATAGAAGATTTAAAAATAAAGCGAACCCAAAATATTTTTGATAATATTTATATTTCTTACATAAAGAACGGTTTATTAGGTTTAAGTATAATGGAATACAGGGATTACCGGTATTTATTTACAAATTATTCAAATTTAGCCTCAAATGTTTATTGTTCTAATGTAACTTTGCAAAACGGACCAGGCGTTGTTTACTGGAGAAATGACGGTAAATTTATTTTAATGCAGCAAATAATAATAGGAGACCAGGTTAGCGGTAATAAAACTATATACTTAATGAAAGCAACGGATAGTCTTTCAATCTTTTCCTATACTTCACACCTTTATAATAATGCTCAGGAATCTACAATTAGCTTTTTTAACAAGGTGAGCAGGAATTTCGCATTAATTTCAAATTATAAAAATCCGATTAAAATAAATAAAAGTGAGTTTTCGGATAACTTTAAAGTCGACAGCTTGGCTCAACTCTTTTTCGGTGCAGCACAGATAAATGGTATGAATAAATTATTTATATATCTTCCCGGTAAAAACGCAATTTTAAGATTAGATTTCTTGAACAAAGGCAGGAATTTAACTGCAACGAAAATTGTTTCAGCTGATAACGTTTGCAACTACTTTATTAAAAATATGAGCTTTAATCGTTTCTTTTTAGTTTATACAGACCAAATTGATAACTGCATAAAAATAAAACAATTATAAATATGAAATCGATTCTTACTCTACTTCTAATACTAATTCTTTTTCCATTTACCAAAGCTCAGGATTTGAGCCGGAATCAATTAGATTCTCTGTATAATAAATTTTTGCAAATTCGAGGCATTAAAATTTATAATAACAATTTAATGCATGTTTTAAATAACAACAATGTTCATATAAAGTGCGGTTTCGGTATTGCTAACGAAGTTAGGATGAACTATAACAAATTTACTACGGAACAAAAATCAATTTTAAAAACTCTGCTTAACCGCCCCACTTCCGATACAAGTTTTGTGACACCTAACGGATTCTTTAGAGTTCATTTTACTAAATCCGACTTTCCCAATTATATTCCGCCCAATGTATTAAATACTATTACGCCCGGTCAGTTGCAAGCTTATAAAGAAATATACCTTGATTCATTAGCAATAGCTTTGGATTCAGCTTATAATTTTGAAGTTAATTTTCTTGGCTATCCTCCCCCTCCTTCCGACAACGGAGACGGAGGAGATAATAAATATGATATATACATTTCCAACTCCATACCGGGTGAATACGGTGAAACCGACTTGGATACTCAAATTCCCGGTACAAATAGATATTCAAGTTATATGATTATTAATAGTAACTTTACAGGATTTTATACACAGGGTATTTACGCTGCACGTGTTACCGTAGCTCATGAATTTCACCACAGTATACAGATTGGCGATTATATTTACCGATATGATTCGGATGAATTTTTCTACGAACTTACTTCTACTTCGATGGAACATTTTGTTTATCCCTCTATACACGACTATTACCAGTATTTACCTGCTTATTTTAACGACACACAATTTTCACTCGGCAGAAATTTCGGATATAATAATCAAGAATACGCTTTGGCAATATGGAATATTTTCCTTCAAGAGAATTTCGGATACGGCATTATAAAAAAACAATGGCAATTAATGCCGCAAATGCGGGCTCTTCAAGCAATATCAAACAGCCTTATTGATTATAATACAAGTTTTGGAACACAATTTAATAAATTCGGGACGTGGATTTATTTTACAAATTATCGCGCAACAAACGGATATTTCGCTTCTGCAAAAGATTATCCCATTGTAAAGCCGGTATCTACATTACAAATTATACCGCCGTCTAAAACCGTACAAATGTCTACGTATCCTGTTACAAATACCTACATAAGATTTGTGAACCCGGCAAACAACGATACGCTGGTTAGCCTTATTACAAATGCGGATATTGCTCAAGGTATTGACAGTGTTAATAATATTCTCCCTTTTCAGTATACACTTTATGCGCAGGGCAGTGAAAATTTTTCTTACAGCGACAAATTCAGTGCGGCAAAACCTGCCTTTTGGCTGGTATCCGGTTTTTTGAATAATAAGCCTTTCGAATCTGGAAAATATTTTGTTGAAAATAATGATTTTGCATTCCCTGCTCCCTTTTATTACAGCAAGAATTCATATATTTACATTCCCGTTAAGCCGGATGCATCCGACAATGTTAATTTAAATATATATTCTATAAGTATGAATTTGGTATATTCAAAGCTGCAAACTGTAGGTACTCCTGTCAACGGCAAATATGTAATAGTTTGGAATGCATTAGATAACCAAGGTAAAAAGCTTCCTACAGGCGTTTATATATACGTAACAAAATCGGGCGGAAATACAACTAAAGGTAAATTGGTAATATTTGATGAATAATTATTCTTTAGAGGCAATTGAATTAAATAAAACTTTTGGAAGAAGGTTAATTTTTAAAAATCTTAATTTCAAAATACAAAATGAAGGAATACTTGGTATTTCGGGTGCAAACGGCTCCGGTAAATCCACGTTAGTGAAAATAATTGCGGGAATTAATTCGCCTACAGAAGGGAAAATCATTCACCAGGAAAACGGGAAAGAAATAATAGCCGAAAAGCTTCATAATTATATCGGTTTTGTTTCACCTTATCTGGTTTTGTACGAAGAATTTACAGCATGGGAAAATTTAAACTATTTTGCTCAAATTAGAAGAGTTAAGTTTAATAAAGAAAAAATAGAAAATTTACTCAGTGAATTTCTAATATATAACAGAAAAGACGACCTGGTAAAAACATATTCATCAGGTATGAAACAGCGTTTAAAATTTATTTTTGCATTAATGCATTCCCCAAAATTACTTATATTGGATGAACCAACTTCCAATTTAGATGAGGAAGGAAAACAATCCGTTTATAATATTATCGAAAATGAGGGAAAAACTAACATAGTTATAATAGCCTCAAACGAAAAATCCGATCTGCAGTTTTGCAGCCAAATTTTAAAATTAGAGGATTTTAAGAACAGTCTTAAATGAATTTGGGCGGCATAGTTATTGCTTCGTTACAACTGTAATTATTATATCATTTAATAATTGACTCAAAAGTCAATTACTAAATTCTTGATTTTTCATTAAAAAGACTATTTTCATATATTAAGAAATCTTAATTATTTTTAAGTGTAAATAATAAAAAACAATCATTCCCAAAGCCGAGAATTATGTAATGAACTTTAGTGCATATGCATTATATAAGAAAGATTTTCATTCTGAGCTAAGAACCAGATACGCAATAAATTCGCTGGTTATGTTTATTATAGTGGCGATAAGCGTAATTCTCTTTTCTATCGGTAATGAAAAAATTACACAAAGTTTAACCGACGGATTATTTTGGGTAGTAATATTTTTCTCAGCAATGTCCGGATTAGCCAGAGCCTTTGTTTCGGAAGAAGAAAGAGGTACAAGTTTAACGCTTCATTTAATAGCCTCTCCTTCAACGGTATTTTCCGGAAAATTATTATTTAACTTGATTCTCGTTTTTTGCATGAATATTATTATTGCTTTACTTTATGCAGCGCTTTTTGATTCTTTTATAATTAGAAATTTTGCATTATTTACGGTTGCTTTTATACTTGGAAATATCGGTTTGGCTGTCGCTTCAACTATAATTGCGGCTATAATATCCAAGGCTGGCGCAAAAGGAACTTTGTATCCGGTACTTTCTTTTCCAATTTTACTGCCTTTAATTTTAACTTCTGTTCAGTTAACTTTGCTGTCCAATCAAGGAGCCAGTTTTGCGGATGCAAAGGTAGAGTTGGCAATTGTGTTTTGTTACGATGTCATAATGCTCACAGCATCATATATGTTGTTCGATTTTGTGTGGAAAGATTAGTAAGTTTAATAATTATCAGGTAAATGAATATGGTTTGGAAAATCTTTTTATTTTTACTGTTGGCATTCGTCTGTGTTGCAGGAATTGCATTCCCGATTGTGCCGGATCCTCATGCGTGGTATCAATTTCCATTAATTCCCGGATTAAAAGAAAATGCAAAAATAATTTTCTTTCACGTCCCTACGGCATGGCTTTCGGTAATAGCCTTTTTAATGTCGACTATTTATAGTATAAAATACTTACGTAAAAAAAATCTTGATGATGATGCAAAATCTTATGCTGCTGCACAATTAGGAATAATTTTTACTATTTTGGCTACTATCACCGGGGCAGTTTGGGCAAAATTTGCATGGGGTGCATTCTGGAGCTGGGATCCGCGTCAAACTAGTATATTTGCTTTATTATTAATTTACGGTGCATGGTTTGCGCTTAGATCCTCAATTGAATCAGAAGAAAAGAGGGCTACTCTCTCGGCTGTTTACTCTATTATTGCATTTTTAACAGTACCGTTTTTCGTTTTTATTATGCCTCGCATTATGAGAGGTTTGCATCCGGGTTCATTGGGCGATTCAAATTCCGGGCCTGTTATAGATTTTAAGATGAATGCTAATATGGAATTAATATTCTTCTTGTCGTTAATCGGGTTTACAATACTTTATTTTTGGATGTGGAACATTGGTTATAAATCAATAATTTTAAAGGACAGAATTAACAAACATTCTATTAGGGAGTAAATTTGCAAGGATTATATCAGTTCCTAAATAAAAATGCGATTTATATCGTAATGATAATTGTACTTATCGTTTGGGCGGGAATATTCTTATATCTGTATAACCTCGATAAGAGAATTAAGAGCGTTGAAAAAGAAATGAATGGAGATAAAAATGAAAAATAAATATTTATTCGGCGGATTTATAATTGTAGTATTTCTTGGTTTTATGGTTTATCTTTTTACACAAAGCAATATTAAATATGAAAGTAATTTTACAAAGGTAATGTCCCAGGATAAAATAGTTAAAGCCACCGGCAGCTGGGTTAGAGATAAAAATTACTCAATAGATAAAGTTAATAGAACGTTCTCCTTCTATATAGCGGATAATAACGGCAAACAGATGAAAGTTATATACGACGGTATGATGCCTAACAATTTCGAATCGGCACGCAGCGTTGTGGTAACAGGCGAATACAAAGACGGATATTTTCATGCTACCAGTATTTTAACGAAGTGCCCCAGTAAATACGAGGGTCAAAATCCTCAAGGTATGAAAACATCTAAGCTATAATTTTCTCTCATCGTTTAAAATTGCATTCCTTTAACTGATTTAAAAAGTTAAAGTTATTCAACTTATGCAAGCATAGTATATTTTTATATAATTATATGAATCTATAATTAGAAATTTTTACTAGTTATAAAGGTATAATGAGGAACAAATGATTGGAAGTATAATTTTATCAATCGCTCTCGCAAGCAGTCTTATTGCGATGGTCATGTATTTCCTTAGTTACAGAGGTTATGCCAACACGCTTAACTACGGAAGATTAGCCTATCATTTAACTACAATGCTGGTAATCGTTGCAGCAGCATTGCTGGAATTTTTAATGTTGACTCACCAGTACCAGTATAGATATATTTATGAATACAGCAGTAATCATCTTCCTAAAGGATTTTTATTGGCTACATTTTGGGCCGGACAGGAAGGCAGCTTTATGCTGTGGCTGTTATTAACTTCAATTATCGGTTTAATTCTTCAATCATATGCTTCCAAACGCGGCGACCTTGAACCGAGAGTAATGTCGGTTTTCACCCTCGCTACAACGTTTATTCTGGTTATGGTTTCACCTTTGTTTAAGAATCCTTTTGTTTACATTTGGAGTGAGCCTGTTTTTATCAGTATAAAAAATATAAACGCATCGCTGATTCATTTACCTTTTTTACAAAACTTCCTTTTCAGTGACGGTTCTTCCGGACAAGAATTCGTTAAAATGAGTTCAAATCTTTTCGGCGTTCTAACTGCAAATCATATTCCCATTAAGGAATTTATTATTGATGGAAGAGGTCTCAATCCGCAGTTAACAAATTTTTGGATGCAAATTCATCCGCCGATTCTCTTTACCGGCTTTTCAATGGCAACGGTTCCATTCTGCTTTGCTATGGCAGCAATGATGAAAAATGATTACAGAGATTGGATAAAACAAGCTTTCCCATGGATTTTAGCTGCTGCAGGAATTTTAGGATTAGGTATTATGCTCGGAGGGTACTGGGCATACGAAATGCTGGGATGGGGCGGTTATTGGGCATGGGATCCGGTTGAAAACTCAAGTCTAATACCCTGGCTTGTAGGAGTTGCAAGCATACATACACTTTTAGTCCAAAGGAAAAGTCAAACTAAAGGAGAAACAGTTGGGAGATATGCCAAGACAAATTTAATTCTTGGAATAATGATGTATGTGCTGGTAATCTACAGTACATTTTTAACAAGAAGCGGCGTACTTGGAGATGCTTCGGTGCACTCCTTTGTAAACCCGGGTACAATGGTTTATTTGTTCCTGGTTATTTTTGTAGGAACATTTTTATTCTTAGGACTTGGTACATTAGCCTACCGCTGGAAATATTTAACTCTTCATGAAAAAAATGAAGGCGGAATTTTATCAAGGGAGTTATCTTTATTTACGGCATCTATTGTGTTATGTGCTTCCGCAACTATTGTCCTTTTAGGAACTTCTGCTCCAATCTTCGGGCATTCTGTTGATGCGGCTTTTTACAATCAGATTCATATTCCCATTGCTATTATTATAGGTCTTCTTAACGGAGGCAGCCTTTTATTAAAATGGAAATCCACCAAAGGGCAGGATTTATTAAAAAAATCTTTATTCTCAGTTTCCGCATCGGTAGTTCTATCGATTATTATTATTCTCTTTGGCGGAGTAAGCGATATAATGGTAATGCTGCTGATATTTTCCACTATATTCGCTTTAATAGTTAACCTTGAAATTGCAATTAAAATAATCCGCGGTAATAAAAGTATGCTGGGTGCTTATATTTCTCATATAGGCATTGCATTATTTATTCTTGGAGTTGTCAGCTCATCAATTTACAGCAGAGAAAAAGATATCGACCTAATTAAAAATAAAACCAAAGATGCATTCGGCTATCAGATGACTTTTACCGGCTACAGGTCGATTGACAACAATACAAAATATGCCTTTGATATAAACATGAAAAAAGGCAATACGGATTTTACAATCAGCCCAATAATGTACATAAGCGAATTCAATAACGGTTTGATGAGACAACCTGCCATTTTATCAATGATTACAAAAGACTTTTATGTATCACCGTTAGGTTATGACAACGGAACATCAAATCAATCCACACAGGGGCAAACTTTATCCCTTAATCTTGGAGATCAAACCAACTTCGACGGTGCAAAAATAACTTATACTAAATTTGTTGCTCCGGATATCAGCGTAATGCAAAACGGCGGCGATTTCCAGATGGGTGCAAACCTTACAATAATTAAGGACAATAAAACCTATAAAGTTGAAGCCTTGATGAAGAAAGAAGGCAGAAGCGTTCACTTTGTTCCGGTAGAATTAAAAGGAGCTAATCTTAAAATTCAGCTTGAAAAAGTGGATCCGGCTACAAAAAATGCTAAAATAATTTTCAGCAAGCTTGATGAGAATAATAAAGCTTCAACAAAACCAAAAGAGATTCTTTCAATTTCTGCCAGCACTAAACCTTTTGTGAATCTTGTTTGGACAGGAATATTGATTATGGTTTTCGGATTCTTTATTTCAGTTGCCAGAAGGTTAAAAGAATCATTTGTATAAATATAATGATCAGTGAAATTGAAATTTACTCTATGCTTACTGCCCTACCACACTTATATGTAACATCGGCTTAGGAACAAAAATATTAAGCAACGATAACGGTGAAATAAGATTTTCCGCAAATGATGATTTAGACCAAAATACTAATATTCAGCATAACATTTCCGATTCATATATTCAGGATATAAGAACGAATGTACAGGGAAGATATTTTCTTCTTTCATTTATTTATAATATAAGATCGTATTAATCATAATTTAAAATTTTGAACTTGCCATTAATTTTCCGGACAATAAAATAGTCTCCTAAAATACCAGATGGGAATTTGGTTGTTATTCCTCTACTATCTTTTGCTTTAAAATAAATTTTAATTGTACTTTTTGCATTATGCAGAGTTATTGAACCTGAATAAAAATTATTTTCTATCTCTTTCATTTTATAAGTTATTTCTTCGGCCCCATCATTTTTTAAAACATACATTTTTACACTTGATTTAACCAAACCATAACTGCTGAAAGCATATGTTTTAATTTCAAGTTTATTGTTATGATTAATTAAAGAAGGAATATTTGAAAATGCGGGGCCATAAAATGAAACAGCTTTTTCAGCATCTAGTACACCCCAGCCGTATAAACTATCCGGATTGTTGGATTTAGAGGAAGTACTTTTAATTGAATTTATTACTTGTTCATTGGAAAGTTCCGGATGTGCGGATAAAACAAGTGCTGCAATGCCTGCAGCTATTGGTGCCGATAATGAAGTACCGTGATTCCAGCTAAACACAGGTAATAATTTTGGTAAATAATTTGCAGTCCATACTCCTTCCCCGGGAGTAACAATATCCGGTTTAATTCTACCGTCAACTGTCGGCCCGCAGGAACTGAAAAAAGAATGATTTAGATTTTTATCAATAGAACCCACCGTCAGAACCTTAAATCCGTCTCCGGGAGGTTCAATTATTCTCCACTGCTCTTCATAATTATTTCCGGCTGAACAAACATAAATAACTCCAAGATTGACAAGACTATCCGCTGTTCGTGTTATTCTTGCCGTTTTACCGTTCATTTGATACGGAAAGTAATAATTCGCATTATCGAACTTGTTAAAACTTAGTGAAGTTGTTATAATATTAGCTCCGCTTTGAAACATCCATCGTGAAGCTTTTACCGCGTTATTTTCTTCTTCTTTTAACCGGTCCGTTGAAATATCCGTCTTTGCTAAAATAAAGTTTGCATCATAGGCAATTCCAATTAATTCGTTTACTTTATACCCGCCTACCACTGAAAAAACATTAGTACCATGATCCATTCCTTTTATATGTTCAAAATTTGCTGTAGTCCGCTTCTTAGTGACAAAATCAAATTCTTTAACGATTTTAGCTTTTTTAAAAACAGTATGCTGGGTATAAAACCCGGCATCTATTATACCAATTGTAATTTTTTCCCCTGTAATACCGTACTTATGCAGACGAATTGTGTTTACTAGTTTATTTTGCCTGTATGAGTTTCCATATAAATATTCATCGGAGGATTTATTTAATTCAAACAAAAACCATAATACCACGGATAATAAAAGAACCGATAATATTATGATCCTAATATTTTTCATAAATAAAATTAATTTGAATTCGTATAATTAAAAAGAATTCTTATTTATAAAAATTAGGAATTTTATCAAAAGAGAAATTTAAGCAAGAACTCTTTTCAACTCTCTGGTATTTAATTCGGTTGGAATTCCATCCTTTCTCCAATGTTTTTTACAGCCGCTGTAATCCAGTAAAACACATTGTGCAGGTACGCCGTATCTCTTTAACTCCCAGCCTCCTTCTACAAGAGTTGTTACACAAGCCGATGCAATTATTCCGCATCTCTGTTTCCCTTTTTGCGGAGCCCATAAAGAAAGATCGGAAGCGTGCGGTATTATGTAAACATCAAAATTTTTCTTAAGTCCCATAACTCTTAGCCGGTTCACTCTGCATTTAGGCTCACAGTCTTTACACCTTAATCCTTTTTGTTCTTTTTCAGCTTTACAGTTTTCGTCATTGTGAGTCCTCATGCAGCCGGGTAAGAGTAACGCTTTTGTATCGGTGTCAAAATAATCTTTTCGAAAAGCGCGGTTCATTAATTCAGCCCCGACCATATTAAGGTGATATTCAAGGCGGCTTCGAGTGCAGGAAATTCTATCCTCCCTCCAGCGGTATCTTTTTCTCGTATTAGTAAGAAATCTTTCTACATCCTTTGTATATTGACCAAGCACTTCAATAGAACGTTTTGCAAACCATTCGTTAAATTCTGCAATTGATTTAAAAATGTTTGAAAGTGTTTCAGCATCCAAAGTTCCCCAGTATGCCCGCCATCTTACAAATCTAAGAGCTTGTTCTCTAAATTCTCCGGTAGCTTCAAACCAAAGGCAGACACGGTCAATATCTAATAAACTTGGCGGAGAGGCTAATTCCTTTTTAGGTCTTTTGGGCAAAAGAACTAATGTTATTAGAATCCCTCTAATAAAATCGATTAATGGTTTAAAACGCTGGTGCTTCTTTCTCCATTCACCCATTTGTGAAAGAGTTACAAAAGGAGCAAATTTTACCTTTAATGCAATAGGTCCGTAAGTTTGCCACAAAATAGCAAAGCTTAGCAGTTCGAGGACATATTCTTCCGGTTCTCTTATTTCTTCAAGGTTATAATTGCTTAAGTATTTAATATATGATTTGACAATTGAATTTATAGAATTATCAGCCTGGATAAGAACTTCATCAGTGAATTTTCTGACATCCCGGTAATAATTTTCAGAATTGATGCTGTCTAATTTTAATGAGTAAGTTATTGCTTCCATGATGCACTTATTAAATTATGTGCAATTTTAGGATTCCCTTTTAATTTCAGCTTTAAGAGCTATGACAATCTACAATTTTTTAATAACAATTTCCAAATTAGAATATCATGCAATCAATTTTATTTGAACAAAAGCTGAGCAAATTCATGCAGATAATCACGCCAATTATTCCAGGTATGTGCACCGGCCGATTCTTTAAAACTAACATTAAAATTATATTTTTTTAATAAATCTACTGTAGCTAAAGAAGTTTTCAAAAGAAAATCATCTTTCCCTGTAGCAAACCAAACTTCTTTTAATCCTTTTTTCAGTTCATCATTTTCTAAATATTTTTTATTTTTCTTTTCCCAGGTTGACCTTACATTTTTGCCGAAAGAACTTCCGCTAATAATTCCAAGAACACCGGAGCTGAAAACTCCGATATAAGCAAATTCATTAAGATGAGGAATTGCAATATTTAATGTCTGCGATCCGCCCATGGATAAACCGGCTATCGCGCAGTCTTCCCTTTTATTAATAATTCTGTAATGATCATCTATATAAGGTTTAATATCGTTGTTGAAATCAACTACAAATCCGTCTTGATTATCAACCGTAGCATTGAAAGGCATACCAAAACGGAATGGACCAGTGTGCCCGTCCGGCATAACAACAATCATTGGAACGACTTTTTTCTCTGCGATGAGATTATCAATAATGAAACCCGCACGTCCGACAGTCGGCCAGGAATCATCACAATCAAAAGCCCCATTTAGTAGATAAAGCACAGGGTAACTTTTATTATTTTTATCATATCCGGGCGGAGTGTAAACATGCATTCGTCTAAATTTCTTTAAAGAGTTTGAATAATATGTAACTGAAGAGACTGCACCATGCGGAACATTTTGAGTATCCATATAAGCTTTACCGGGAATATAAACAAGACTCCATGCGTTCATATTGGATTCGCTGACATTTGGATTTCGCGGATCAAGAACCGAAACTCCATCAACATTAAAATTATAACGGTAAGCACCAGGCTCTATAGAATCAATAGTTACTCTCCAAACACCATCGTCTAGTTTTGTCATCTTTCCTTTATGAAACAGATCAGGTATATCGCTTCCGCCCAGCCAGACTTTCTCAGCATTTGGTGCATAAATTTCAAATGTAACACTATGATCCGGATGAATAACAACTGAAGTAAGTGTGTCGTTGGGTGATAATTTAAAATTTTGGGAAAATAAAAAAGATGAAATAAACAAAACTACGGCGACAGTTAATACCAGTCTATTTTTCATAAAACTTACTCCCGAATTAGTTATTAATCTGATTACAAAAAAAATAGCAGAACCAAATTAAATATCTCACTTTTATTATATATGAAAAAACCGTTACCTTTGAAATAAAATATAATTAATTTTTTTTGTAAAAGCTTAACAACCAATTACATTTTTACATAAGTATATGAAATCATTTTTAAAATATTTAAGTATTGCTTCTTTTCTTGTTCTTCTTTCCTTCTTAAACATTAAAACATTACATGCCCAACAAGAAAAAATAAACTCATCAATAAATTCACAGTCAAAATCACCTAAAGATTCAGTTACAATCTGTTTTATTAGCGACACGCAGGAGCCAATGCTGGTAGAGAGGATTGTACATAAATATAACAACAACGACAGCGCTCGAAAAGTTTTATTCAATAAAATTTTAAAAATATCTCCGAAAGCAGTTTTCCATTTAGGCGATATTGTGTCTATGGGTTCAAGTAAAAGTGAATGGGAAAGAATAGATACATTTGTTAATAAATTATCATCAAAAGGTATTTCCTTTTATCCTATTCCCGGAAATCACGAATATCTGCTCTTTTCTAAATCAGGTATTAAAAATTTTTCAAAACGCTATCCTTACGCTAACACCACCGGTTATTCAAAAGTAATTGCAAATACTGCTGTTGTATTATTCAATTCAAACTTTAACAAATTATCAAAAGAACAATTTAATCAGCAGTTGGATTGGTACAAGAATACTTTAAAACGATATCAATCCGATTCTTCAATAAGCTTCATAATTGTCGGATGTCATCATTCTCCCTTTACAAATAGTAAAGTCGTTTCTCCTTCAAAGGAAGTTCAAAAATATTTTCTGCCGGATTTTTTCAGCAAACCAAAATGCAGACTCTTTTTAAGCGGGCATGCACACACTTTTGAGCACTTTAAAATTAAAGGGAAAGATTTCTTAATCATTGGAGGAGGCGGCGGCATACAGCAGGAACTGTATACCGGCTCTAAAGAAAAATACGAAGACCTTTTTGATTCTAAATCAGAAAAAAGGATGTTTCATTTTATAATTATAAACATTAGTGAATACAAACTTATTGTCAGATTAGAAATGTTGAATAAAGATTTTAAATCTTTCAACAATTCATATAAATTTATATTGCGTAGATATTAAGGAAATTAAAAAAACTTATACTTGTTTTTCTCAGCCTCTGAAAACTATTTATTATTAATTTCTGATAAATAAATTTATATTTTGTAAAATTTTAAGATTATTTTAAAAGGATCATTTTATTTGCAGATATAAACTTATTTTTCACTTCCAGCCTGTAAAAATAAACTCCGCTTGCCAAATTACCGGCGTCAAAAATAACTTTGTGATTACCTGCATTAAGGTGTCTGTTAATAAGTTCTTTAACCTTCTGTCCCAGGATATTATAAACGTATAATTTTACATCTCCTTCTTCTTTTAATCCGAATTGTATTTTTGTTAAAGGATTAAAAGGATTTGGATAATTTTGAGCAAGAAAATATTTAAAATTCATTTTAAATGGCGGTAATTCAACAGGCAAAACATAAGGATCTTTTCCGAACATAATTGCAAGCGGAGAACCGAAAAGCGGTCCTCCATCACCATTATTATGATAGCTCAAGCCTTCACTGCCGTCATGGTTTTCAATTCCAACAAGAGCATTACCATCTATAGATTCGGGTGCTGGGACAATACTTTCACTGTCGTTAAACTGAATTTTTATGTTTCCGTTTGAATATAGAATTATTTGAAATGTTATATAATCAGAATCGGAACCTTTATCGTAAACATGCCAATAAGTAACAACAAATTGAGAGCCGGTACCATGGTAATAAACTTTTGAGTCAGATTTACCGCAGTCCAAATCCATAGCACAGCCGGCTATAAAATTATTCGGCTGAATAGAGGAAGGAATAAAAGCATATTCAGCATTATCAGTGGAACCGTTAGCAAAAGTTAAATACCCGTTTGAACCAATAAATACATGACTATAATTTTGCTCGAAGAATGAGAACGTCATTCCAAGATCAGCAACCTGTAGATAACCATCATCGTTATTCCCCGTAGTCCACGAAGTTATTTGGTTATGATTCCCTGCAACCAAATCAATCCATTCATATGTAGGTTGACTCGGCATGCTACCCGCTTCATCATCTGAAGTAACAAAATAGTATCCGCCGGTACCGGTACCTCCGCCTCCGTATTGATAAGAGTGAACACGATTAGTAAGATATTTATTATCATAAACCATATGATAATTACCATCGTTATCCATCTTTATTTGGAATCGATCTGCATTTTCAATATCACAATGTTCGAATACACCGGAAGTGTTTTGTGCATACCTAAAAATACTGCTGCCGTATAACGGTGTGTAAAGAATGTGCGCTTTACCTGAATTATCTAAATCCAATGATGTACATCCGCTGCCCCAGCCGGTATCTATTTCGGATATATTCCATACAGCACCGTTTTTAAAAGCATATTTGTTGTATCCGTACTGGCCGCCGAGGTAACTAATATGGGGATTATTTAAATTGTCTGTTACTATTGATGTCATCATGCCTTCCATTTGTCCGCCGACGCTGTCAACTATTTCCGGAGTACTCCAATTACCAAAATTCCCCGAAAGATATGCCAGGCCCTGCAAGGGCGGATCATTTCCCAAAATATCCCAACTGTAAAAACTAAAATGGACTAGATTATTATTATCAACTGCCATTGATGCATGATCGTATACATTGCTATGTATTATTTCTGATTCCCACGTACCGGAAGTATTCGTAAAATAATATAATGAACCGGACGAAGCTACATTTGCAGTTAAGAATGCTATGTGCGCTTTCTCATTATTATCTATATCTAATGCAACCGGCTGGATATAAGGAAGTTCTATTAATTCTACCGGCGATTGCCATGTCCCTACAACATTATTAGTATAGTATAATTTATAATTCTCATCCAGAGGATCTCCGAATGCACTGGTTCTTGTGAAATGTTTTACATAACATATATGTTCATGATTCGATCCATCGACTGCGATCAAAGAGCTTTCACCATTCCAAAGATCATAAGGAGGATTACCCAAGTCTATATGATTATCGGCAATACCGTTGTAAATTCTATGACTTTCCCAAACACCTGTTTTATTTGTCATATAAATAATATCCGTACCATTATTGGGATAAAACTCTCCTTCGCTGGTACAGCTAATGTGTGCGATTCCGTAAGAATCAACATCAAGAGATAAATCTTCAATATCTCTTGAAAATGGTACTTTATCTACAGTGTAAGAAGTGATATGTGTTTTGGAAGTATAAGAATTATTAAATGTAATTAAATCCGATTGATCGGCTGATACTACAGAAGTATTATGTGCATAACCGGTATCCCGAGGAATAACAACAATGTTAATTGTAACAGAATCTTTAAAATCAATATTGCCAAGGTTACAAGTAACCACTCCGCCGGCATAACTACAAGTGCCCTGGCTGGATGATGCGTAATAAAATTCTGTTTTAGAACTTACAGTATTGGTTAAAACAACATTGGTTGCATCATCAAAACCATAATTGCCAACAGTGATAGTATATGTTAAATATCCATTCAGCATCTCGGGATCCGGATGATCTTTTTGAGTTACATATACATCTGCACCGGGTGGACGAACAAAATCCAAATAATAAATATCCCAGTTGCCGCTTGATGCATCGTCCCAAACAATTCTGTTAGACCAAATGGACGGGTGCTCTTCGGAATAAGCGCTGGTCATTACCGGAACTACGGCTTCCGAAGCAAACTCATAAAAATAAATATCATGGTTTCCATACATATCAACCAAAACATCCCAAACAATTCCTTTATCGGAAATCTTCGGTTTTGAATGTACTGTAATCTGATCAGTAATTAATTTAACATTATGAGTAGTTAAGTCTTCCATATATAATGAACATCTGCCGTTCCTATAGTCGAGCCATACAACTGTATCTCCGTGTATGTCAGGTGCGTATTGGTCGTAAGGATCGGAAGTAAGCTGTTCTCTATTTCCCGAATCAAGATCAAATAAAAATATAGAATTAGATGAGCCGCTGTACTGCGACCAGACAATCTTATGCCCGGATATTCTAGGTCCTTCATCATTCTGTATTGAACTTGTTTCAGTACTAACCCTTGCTTCGGATCCATTGTGAATATCATACATATAAACATCATATTCCCATGATGCTCCGTTTCGCCTATCTTTCCAAACAATTATGCTGTCGGATACGTCAGGATATTCTTGATACTCACTGTTGGTTGTAACCTGAGTTTCAGTACTCGTGTTTATATCATACATATAAATATCTCTGTTTCCGTTGCGAAGATCGCTCCATACTATAATATTTTTCCAAATCTCCGGATGACTTTGATCTTTTGTACTTATATTAATACGTTGTTCAGGTCCTGAAGGTAAAGTATACATATATGTATCATAATTTATTGTAAGACCGGTCTTATTTCTTTCGTCCTGCCAAACAATCCTATTGCCCCAAACTGAAGGGTATAGCTGATATTTAGTATTTGCGGTTATTTGAACCGGAATAAATTGCGCATGAATGATTATCGGGAATAATAGAGAAAGGATTAAAATCATGCGAAGAATAAATAACTTATTTTTGTCTTTCATTTTCTTCTCCCGTTTTTGTAAAAATTTTTAGACAATATTTTATCTTTTAATCAATTCTACTCTTCTATTTAGTGCTTTCCCTTCTTCAGTATCATTAGATGCAATTGGAGATAATGGACCTACTCCTGCCGAGGTAATTCTATTTTTATTCACACCGTATTTTGATGTAAGAGTATTGACAACTGCTTCTGCCCTTGATTGGGATAGCTTCATGTTATAATTAAAATCTCCAGTATTATCTGTATGCCCGACTACGTAAAGATTTAAAGAAGGATTTTCTGAAAGCAGTTTGCTTATTTCTTTTAAAGCAGGTTCTGATTCAGATTTAACATCCGATTTGTCGAAATCGAAATAGATCCCATAAAGCGCAATATGTCCTTGAGAATTTAAATCATTTAACATTGCTTTTGCATCAACAACGATATCTTGTTCCATTTTTGCTTCCTCAACAATCCATACCTGATAACTTCCGGCATCACGATATGATTCAACTCTTACCCATGTGACTTGATTGTTTTTCTTCAATTTTAAGTACACATTACAACAGCCTTCTTCTAAAATAACAGAACCGCCTACTTTCTTAACTGCGTTCATATAATTTCTCAAAACTTGCGGGCCTGAAGCTTTTTTTTCTCCTTTCTTAATACCATATTGGAAATAATAAAAATGTCCCTCAACAGTCATTTTCTTTCCATTTTCATTTCGAAAATTTTTATAAACATCAAAATCCCGGTTCTTGTAATGCATTATACGATACCCAGGCATTCGGTTGAACAACGGATGGTCTTTACTGCCTTTAATATCCTCTTGAGAGAATGTCAAAGAACAGAAAAGTATTGAAACAACAAAAAACAATATTAATTTCATTTTTTAACTCCTATTTTATTTTAGTAACAACATTTTTTTAGTTTGAATATAATATCCTGCTTTAAGCTGATAGAAATATACTCCGCTTGAAAGTTTTGAAGCATTCCAATTTATTTCATAATTACCCGCTTTTTCTTCTTTGTTGATTAATGTTTCTATTTCTCGTCCTAGTATATCATATACTTTTATTGTTACAGAGGATTGTTTTGGAATAGAATATTTTATCTTTGTTGTTGGATTAAAAGGGTTCGGATAATTTTGAAGAAGTAAATAATCATTAGGCAATGGTGAAGAGGATTCCTTTAAATCCACACCAAAAATTCCCCCGCTGTTACTTGTATGCAAAATTGTTCCTCCCTCTCCTACTATCCAGCCTGATGCGGTATCAATAAAAAATACGGATGTTAGAGTATTGGAAGCAACATTACTAAATTGATATTCCCAGGTAAAACCTCCGTCACTGCTGCGTGCAACTGTGCCTTTTTCACCCACTACCCAGCCGTTGTTTTCGTCTACAAAATATATTGACATTAAACTTTCCAAACCTTGGATTTCAATCTGCTGCCAATTAGTTCCTCCATCAGTTGTTTTAAATATTCTGCCTAAAATTGATGAAATCCATCCGTAGTTCTTGTTAATAAAATGAACTGAAGTAAACCTGAAATTTTGAGAAGAATTGGCATTCTGTTCAATCCAGTCTTCGCCACCGTTTGTAGTACTAAGTATAGTTGAAACATCCCCTACTGCCCAGCCTGTATTTTCATCTATAAAACAGACTCCCAAAAAATTACCTATTGCCGGGTTGGATTGAGAAGCCCAGGTTGTGCCTCCATTAGTTGTATGAATAATTTTACCATAGTCTCCGACTGCCCATCCAAAATTTTCATTGACAAAACTTAAAGAGTTTAAATCCGAAGTAGTCTGACTTGTCTGTGAATTCCAGGTCTCTCCGCTATTAATAGTATGAATAATTACTCCGTTTTTACCAACAGCCCACCCTTCATTAGTATTCACAAAGTCAACATCATTTAATAAAGCCGGAGCATCTTGTTTTTCCCAGTGAAGTCCGCCGTCTGTGGTATTTAAAATTAAACCCTCATTGGTTCCCCATAATAAGTCCCCGCCTACTGCCCATCCATGGTATACATCAATGAAATCTGCAGATTGTATCCAATGTTGTGTTGCATTATTTTGTTTTATGAACTCAGATCCAAATCCTGTGTTTCTGAATATTACTCCATAATTAGCAACTGCAAAAATATTGTGGTATAAAGCCTGCCAGGTTACATCAAAAATGGTATAATTAAATTCTGTATTTAAATGATTCCATGTTATGCCATAATCCGAAGTTTCTAAAATTGTTCCTTCGGATCCCACTGCATAAGCATAAGCTTCTATTCCTTTGGTATCAACATTATACAATGTAAAACCGAGTTCTTCATGTTCAACTTCCCAAGAGTTTCCATGATCGGTTGAATGTATAATAATACCCGACTCACCACAGGCACGATAATATCCTGCTTCAACAAGATCAATTGAATATAGGGTCCATGAAGTTTTTGATGGATGAGAATTCCAGGTTGCTCCGCCATCTGTTGTACTGATAATTACGCCCTGCTCACCCGCTATCCATGCTTCATCGCAATCAAAGTGATCTATACAATTAAATCTTATTGTAAAAGGCAAGTCAAATAATTCCCATGTCTCCCCGTCATCAGTAGTTTTCACAACTGTACCATTGCTGCCGCACATCCAGGTACAAGCCCCTTCGACAGAAGAGACAGAATAAAGATTTTCGGCAGTTCCACTGTTTTGTTCAATCCATGTTTCACCCCCATTATCTGTATAAAATATTTTACCTTCATTTCCTGCAATCCATCCCTTATTGGTAATTCCATTCATTACAATGCTATTTAAATTTACTTTGGTGTTTATATTAACTATTGACCAATTATTACCTTCATTTGTTGTATGAATTACTGTACCGAGATCCCCCACAGCCCATCCGACTGTTCCATTCATAATAATCGACTTAAGTGTGTTTCCCTGCGGTGTTGGATGCTGCCATTGCCATCCGTGTTGAGCGAGACCAATATTTATAAATAAAACTATCATTCCTATTAGAATAAATATTTTCTTCATTACGGTAACCTCCGTTGTTGAAGTTATTCTTAAAGAATTGTGCCTATTTATATAAGATCAAATTTTAGGGGAAGAATTTCTCGAATAGAATATGACTAGTTCAATATTTTAAAAAGACCCCTTTATAAAATATCTGCTTAACATTTTAAAATTTTCTGAAACTAAAGTCAATTATTAAGTAAAAATTTAGCGGGAGGAAACAATTTACGGTTATTAATAAAAATTTACATCTCTATGATAATCTTTAACGGATTTCCTTCATCTTCTGGTTTAATAAAATCATTTTGCCAAATATTCTCGGTAATGTTATTAAATTCATTTTCATAATTTAAAAGTTCATTGAAATAAGTTTTATCATTTAAAACTTTTTTTGCAGCTTCATCAACCGGTTCAGGATTTATTTTTTGCAGTAAATTATAGGTGATATCATAATGATCTCTAAATCCGCATGGAGCAATTAAATTATGTACTTCTTTGCCTTTTTTCTCAAAACCATATTCTCTCTGCCACTTGCGAATTTCCACCATAAGATCGGATTTTAAGGTATCATTAATATTCCCGCCTTTAGCGTAAATCTGATTTATATTTAACTTTGAATAAGGATAGAAAACACACGGTGTAACATTGCCGTTCCAATCAATAGATATGTAGCCTCCGGGCCTTCCTCCGGCCAGACAGCCGCTTGAATAAATTCCTCCGTTCCAGAAGTCAGGCAAGAAAATATTTTTATCATGAATGATTTGTTTTTCTCTCTCAAACATCCATTTCCTTTGCTCGGGAGTTACCATTAGACTGAAATTTTTATCGGGACCAATCGGCATATATTGGAAAATCCATCCGTACAGAGCTCCCAATTTTTCAAAAAAGAAATTTAGGAATTCATCCGACAGAATTCTTTCAGCATTAGACCGGGTAGCGGTTAAAGCGATTCCAAACGGTACACCGGCTTTTCTTAAATTATCCATTGCTTCCAGAATTTTTTTAAAGACACCTTTTCCTCTTCTTTCATCCGTATCTTTTTCAAATCCTTCAAGTGAGACTGCCAGAGTAATGTTGCCTGCTTCAGCAATCCGCTCGGCCTTTACCTTATTTATAAGAGTACCATTTGTGTAAATCATAAAATAATTTTCAGGATGAGCACAGCATAGGTCAATAATATCTTTATCATTAGAATGCCACAAAAACGGTTCTCCGCCGGAAATTACGGTAAAGAATGAATCCCATAAATCGGTTTTTTCTTTTATTATTTTATTAATAGTTTCATAATCGAGCTTTTCGGCTGCATTGGAGCTATTCTTAACAAAGCATCCTATACAATTTAAATTGCATTTTTTACAAGGATTGATTGTAATAAATCCAGGAGGTTCGCATTTAAACTCTTCAACGAAGTCATCCCGACTTTTATTTCTGTTTTTAAGCATAATACGGCATATAAAAACATTAATTATTTTCTTTTTTACATTCGGGGAAATATTTTTATCGGTCAGAGCTTTTTGAAGGATAATAAGCAAGTCGGATAATATCTTATACCTTTCGTACCGGATTTCTTTAGTATAGAGGCTGCTTTTTTCTACTATTTTTTTATAAATATATGTATCAAAATTATAGGCAGTAACTTTTCTTAATATGTAATTTCTTAATAAGAAATTAAGACACGAAGGAATTCTCTTCTTAAACTTACTTCTAATATTATTCATAATTAGCCTCCTGTTTTTGCAAAACAACGACGGCTTTTTTTATATTATTTTTCAGTTTAAATTTAGTTATTAACCAATGTTTATGTCACTATCTTCTGCTTAACTGTATTCAAAGTGTTTTTATCATATAGCCAATAAACTATTCAAACAATTAGAAATGATTATTGTCTAAGTATTTCAATTAATCGGAAGATCCTTTTTATTTTATATCTAATTACCTAGATAAATTTTCAAAATTAACATTCTATTTAAACGAAAATTCCTGCCGATTATTTAACTGTAATTTATGGGCAACACTAGGATTACAGAAAATCTTACACCTTTGTTTTTTTTGCCTAATTAATGAATCTTGATGTTGAGGTAGTATAATTTTATGAAAAAAAATGCAAAATCGGGGTTTTTCCCAATTTTTATTAATCTAAATAAATTCCCTTGTTTAATAGTAGGCGGCGGAAAAGTTGCTTACAGGAAAGTACTATCCCTTCAAAATTTTAACGCAGATATTACCGTTATTTCCCCCAAAATTTGTAAGCAATTAAATGAATTGGCAAAAGTTAATAAAATAAGAATTATTAATAAATCATATTCAAAAGAACATATTAAGTATTTCAAAATAGTTATATGTGCTACAAATAATGAAAAAACAAATCAAACTGTATACAACGATTGTGTTAAAGAAGGTATTTTAATAAACGTTGTCGATGCTCCGGCTTTATGTGACTTTATTATGCCTGCTAATGTAAAGCGGGGAGATCTGACAATCGCAATTTCTTCTCAAGGTAAAGCCCCGTTTTATGTTAAAGAGATGAAGAAAAAACTGGAAGCAATTATTTCGCCCAAATATAGTGAAATTATCCAATTGGCAAGTCAATTCAGAAATCATTTACTGTCAATCGGAAACGCAAAATCAGCACAAACTAAGGCAAAAATGTTCAGAAAATTTTCTTCAATTAACTGGGAAAATATTTTAACCGAAAAAGGGAATAAAAATTCATACAAAGAAGTAGAAAAAATCTTAAATGAATTAGATTAATTATCTCTTAGAAAGAAGGGTTATGGAAGACTCTAAAAAAATATTACGGGGGAAAATAATTTTTTCTTTTGTTGTAATATTAACTCTAATCCTTGGCAGCGGCGTTTTAGGCTGGATATTAACGCAACGAATTGAGACAAGTAATAAAATAATAGATACAACCCATTTGTTCAAAGAAGCAGAACTTCAGCTAAGACGAGAAGAAAAAAATCTTTTAATCCGCGGATACTCAAGCGAAAGGTTTTTACAATGGCAAAAAGCAAAAGAAGATTTCCATCAAAGATTCGGTGAGTTAATCGGATTAAGCGCTCTTTCCAAGGATGAAATAAGCAAAATAAAGATGAATAATACGATAATGTCTGAAACATATAATAAATTCTTCGATGAAATTAAAGCTGATAAATTGAATGATAACGGGAAAACTCAATATGATGAACAATTTAAGAAAATCGGCAGAGAAACTCTTAATATTATAAACAACATATTATCAAAGGAGCAGGCTGCTGCTTCTAAAAATGATTCAGGGACTGACATTTTAATTTTGGTCTTTCTTGTAATATTTATTTCTACTGCTACTTTTTTAATAATTAATGTACTTAAGCATTTGTAGATATAATGTAAAATATTTTAAAAAGAGTTATAAAAATGGAATTTGGTAAAGTTTATATAATAGGTGCGGGCCCCGGAGACCCGGGACTTATAACCGTGAAGGCTTTGGATAAATTAAAACAGGCTGATGTTGTCGTGTACGATAGATTAATAAATAATGACCTTTTATCGTATAGCAAAAAAGACTGCGAAAAAATTTTCGTCGGCAAAGAATCAGGTTTTCATTTAATTGAACAGGAAAACATAACTAATATCTTAATTCATAAATCAAAACTTGGTTACACTGTTGTAAGATTAAAAGGCGGAAATCCGTTTGTCTTCGGTAGAGGTTCCGAAGAGGCAAGCGCTTTAAAATCAGCAGGAATTGAATTCGAAATTATACCGGGAATAACTTCAGGACTTTCAGTTCCTATTTACAGCGGAATTCCGATAACGCAAAGAGGATTAATTACGCAATGCGTGCTTATTACCGCTCATGAATGTCCGGATAAACCGGAAACTCAAGTCGACTGGGAGATGCTGGCAAAGTTAAAAAACACATCTCTTATAATTTATATGGGTGCATCAAGAATAGAAAGAATTTCCAGTGAGCTGATAAAAAATGGAATGGACCCTGCAATGCCTGCTGCTGTTATGGAAAACGGTACTCTTCCAAATCAAAGAACAATTACGGCAAGGCTTGACTCAATTGCAGAAGAATATAAAAAAACAAACCTGCATCCTCCGGTAATTATTATGATAAGTCCTACCGTATTATTGAGAGATGAAGTTTCATGGTTTGAAAAAAGGCCTTTGTTTAATAAAAGGATAGTCGTAATAGGTGAATGGGATAAATCTACTGAATTAAATAATGTTATTTATGATTCGGGCGGAGAAGTATTAACATTTCCGTTTAATCCTAATCCTGAAAATACATGGGAAACCGTTTCATCATTTAATGGGGCAAAACCTAATTACAAATTTCCAAACACTAATAGTGAATTTGAACATAATTTAAAATATAAATCAAATGGATACAATTTAACGACTGAAATTTGTAAGGATATTAATGATGAAATACCGGGACAAGCAAGCACTTTTAATTATGAAAAAGAAAGTGAGCTCATAAAAGATATCGGGGAAAACGGCGCAGATGTTTTTATTTTTACTTCAAAACATGCTGTTCAATATTTCTTTAATGTTTATGGATCTGAAATTGTCATGCTGCATTTAAAAACCAATTTATCTTTAGCATTAGAAGAATCCGCAGCCGATGCTTTAATTAAAAAAGGATTAATAAAAGTTAAACTCATTTATGATAACAATGTTAAGGGAATCTACGACTCTATCTGTAATTCTATTAACCAAAGTAAAGAATGAATATATTTAGCATTTATTTACCTGTTGTAGGAATTCACTTTAATATTTTGTTATTAATTTTAATTGGATTTTGTGTGGGGGTTATAGCAGGATTTTTTGGTGAAGGAGGGGGTTGGTTTGTTACACCTGCATTAAATATTTTCGGATTTCCGATGGCTTTTGCAATAGGGACCTGTCTTACAAATATTTTCGGCCAATCAATTGTAGCGGCAAAAAAACATCATAAGATGGGAAACATTGATTGGAAATTAGGTATTATTTCCATTACTGTTTCCATTATAGGCTTTCAAATAGGTTCTGAAGTTGTTCTTGCTTTGGAAAAAACAGGAAATGCAGGAATAATTATTAGATGGTGTTACGTTTTGTTTTTATTCGGTCTGGGCGGATTTATGTCATATGATTATTTTGTTTTACAGAAGAGACAAATTGATGATGAGATAAATTCTGACGACACTCAATTATCCGAAGTAAAGCCGTACAGGAATAAAATCGCAGTGAGATTACATGAAATAAAAATTCCTCCGATGATATCATTCCCTATCTCGCAAATCGAATCCGTTTCACTTTGGATTATCATATCAATTTTTTTATTTACCGGTTTTTTTTCAGGATTACTCGGCATAGGCGGTGGTTTTATAATTATGCCTACACTTATTTATTTAATCGGTCTTCCAACTGTAATTGCAGTTGGAACAAGTTTAATTACAGTTTTATTTAGCTCTGCGTACGGATGTCTTATTTATGCAATTAACGGCAGAGTGGAAATATTAGCGGCATTTATTCTGTTAATCGGTGCTTCCGTTGGAGCTCAAATCGGTGCAACGGCAGTCAGGTACATTAAAGGTTACGGAATCAGGCTGCTATTTGCCTTCATGATTGTGTTTGCCGGTTTATCAGTAATAGCAGAACAATTTTTTAAGATGACCGGCCGAACACTTTTCCAAACTTTTGCGGAAATTATTTTAATGGGTACCGCAGTTATAATGACTTCTATAATTATCGGCAAACTAATTATAGAATCAAAAAAGAAGGTAAAAAAAGGCTAAATCAAAGAATTTAATTAACTGATTGAAATATGAATATTTTTAATATTTATTTACCTGTTGCAGGAATTCATTTTAATTTATTGTTATTACTTTTAATCGGCTTCTGTGTTGGTGTAATCGGAGGATTCTTCGGCGTTGGGGGCGGTTGGTTGGTAACACCGGCACTAAATATTTTCGGCTTTCATATGGCTTTTGCAATTGGAACCGGCCTCGCAAATATTTTCGGACAGTCTTTCGGAGCAATAAAGAAACATCAGAAAATGGGGAATATAGATTGGAAGTTGGGGCTTATATCAATTGCTACTTCTATCATCGGCTTTGAACTTGGTTCTAGAGTTGTAATTGCCCTAGAAAAAGCCGGTGACGTAGGCACTATTATCCGGTGGTGTTATGTTGTTTTTTTAGCGGGACTCGGGATATTTATGTTTTACGATTATTTCGTATTATATCAAAAAAGACTTAAACAGTTAAAAGAAGAATCATCAGGTACTAAATTAAAAAATAATCATAACGGAATTTCTGAAAAACTTCATAATATAAATATTCCGCCAATGATTTCTTTTCCTTCTTCAAATATCGAGGCTGTTTCTTTATGGATTATCTTATCTGTCTTTTTATTCACTGGTTTTCTTTCCGGTCTTTTAGGTATAGGCGGCGGATTTATTATTATGCCTGCACTGGTATATTTAATTGGGCTTCCAACTATAATTGCGGTAGGAACTAGTTTAATAACAGTCTTCTTTAGTTCGGCTTTCGGATGCCTTGTTTATGCTATGGATGGAAGGGTCGAATTACTTGCAGCGGCCGTCATGCTAGTGGGATCTTCAATTGGGGCAACAATAGGAGCAACTGCAGTAAAATACATCAAGGGTTATGGTATTAGATTGTTATTTGCCATTATGATAGTCTTTACAAGTTTTTCAGTTATTACCGAACAATTCTACAAAATGACTACTAAACCTCTTTTTCAATCTTTTTCGGGAATCATATTAATTGGAACAGCATTAACTATGACGGTGATAATTATTGCTAAACTGGTAATCGAGTATAAAAAGGAAGATTAAATAAAAGTTTTATAATTAAAAGGGAACATTTAACAAAAGTACAAAATGAACTTGTTTAATATTTATTTACCTGTTGCCGGGATTCAGTTCAACATTATCTTGTTAATTTCGATCGGATTTTGTGTGGGAGTTTTGGGCGGATTCTTCGGTGTAGGCGGCGGATGGATAGTTACACCTGCTCTAAACATTTTCGGTTTTCATATTGCCTATGCAATCGGTACAGGTAATGCAAATATTTTCGGGCAAACAATCGGAGCAGTGAAAAAACATCACAAGATGGGAAACATCGATTGGAAACTGGGTTTCCTTTCTATTATTACCTCTGTTATCGGATTGGAAATTGGAAGTGATCTAATTATTGATTTGGAAAAAATCGGCGATGTAGGTTTAATAGTTAGATGCACTTATATAATATTTTTAGTCGGACTCGGTTCTTATATGCTCTATGATTATTTTGTTATTCGATCCAGGCAACTTAAAATTCTTCAAGATGAAACCGATAATTCCGCAAAGACAAAACAAAAAATAGAACGAAGCAAGCTTGCAGAAAAACTTTATCAGTTAAATATACCTCCTATGGTCTCTCTGCCTACATCCGGAATTGAGGGAGTATCATTATGGATTATTTTATTTATTTTTTTGTGCACCGGTTTTATATCCGGATTTTTAGGCGTCGGTGGCGGTTTTATAATTATTCCCGCATTAGTTTATTTAATTGGGCTGCCGACAGTAATTGCAGTTGGAACAAGCTGTATGATTGTACTTTTCAGTTCGGCATACGGTTGTTTAACTTATGCTGTAAAAGGGCGTGTGGAAGTAATTGCCGCAATGATTATGTTAATAGGCGCTTCTATAGGTGCACAAATCGGAGCAACTGCAGTCAAATACATAAAGGGTTACGGAATAAGGCTTCTTTTTGCAATTATGATAATATTCGCAAGTTTTTCTGTTGTAACTGAACAACTTTATAAAATGACTATGAAACAATATTTCCAAAACCTCGCCGGTATTGTATTAATGGGAACAGCATTAACCATAGCATTAATAATTTTCTTTAGACTAATAATTGAATCGAGACGGGAAAAAAACGAAAATAAAATAACCATAAAGAATTAAAATCGTATGGACATTTTTAATATTTATTTGCCGGTTGCAGGAATCGAATTTAACGTACTTTTATTAATTTTAATCGGCTTTTGTGTAGGTGTTTTAGGTGGTTTTTTCGGCGTAGGCGGCGGCTGGATTGTCACCCCTGCATTAAATATATTCGGATTCCATATGGCCTTTGCAATAGGAACCGACTTATCAAATATCTTTGGTCAATCTATCGGTGCGGTAAAAAAACATCAAAAGATGGGCAACATTGATTGGAAACTCGGACTTATTTCTATTGTTACTTCAATCATAGGATTGGAAATCGGGTCAGATCTAATTATGGAACTCGAAAAATTAGGAGATGTCGGTATAATTGTTAGATGGTGCTATATGATTCTTCTTTCTTCTCTGGGCTGTTATATGCTTTATGATTATTTTGTTCTTCGTCAAAAACAATTAAAAAATAACAATAATAATGATAAAAATAATCCTGGAATCAAGCTTAAATCAAACAGAAGTAAATTAGCCGAAAAGCTTTATAAATTAAATATCCCTCCGATGATATCATTCCCTGCTTCTGAGATTGAAGGTGTTTCTTTATGGATTATTCTTCTGATTTTTTTATTTACAGGTTTTCTTTCAGGATTTTTAGGAGTAGGCGGAGGCTTTATTATAATGCCTGCTCTGGTTTATTTAATCGGCCTTCCTACTGCAATTGCGGTTGGGACCAGTTTAATTACTGTTCTTTTTAGCGGTGCCTACGGATGCTTTACTTATGCCGTTAAAGGAAGAGTTGAATTAATTGCAGCATTTATTATGCTGATAGGTGCTTCAATCGGTGCTCAAGTCGGTTCTACCGCTGTTAGATACATAAAAGGATACGGTATTCGTTTACTCTTTTCTATTATGATCATCTTTGCAGGCTTATCCGTAGCAACAGAACAGTTTTACAAAATTACCATGAAACAATTTTTTCAATCTTTGGCCGGGATTGTTTTAATGGGAACAGCCCTAACAATGTCATTGGTTATAATAGTTAAACTTATGATAGAATTTAAAAAAGAAAAAAAAGAAAAAGAATCATTTAATTCATTAAACTAACAAATAGAAATAAATATGGATATATTTAATATATATTTACCTGTTGCCGGAATTGAATTCAATATTCTATTATTAATTCTAATCGGATTCTGTGTTGGTGTTTTAGGAGGATTCTTCGGCGTTGGCGGAGGTTGGATTGTAACCCCGGCTTTAAACATTTTCGGATTTCACATGGCATTTGCAATAGGAACAGATTTATCAAATATTTTCGGCCAATCTATTGGGGCTGTAAAAAAGCACCATAAAATGGGAAATATTGATTGGAAACTTGGTTTTATATCTATTATTGCGTCTGTAGTTGGATTGGAACTTGGTTCCCAAGTAATCTTAATATTGGAAAAAGAAGGTGATGTCGGCTCCATTGTTAGATGGTGTTACCTTTTCCTTATGTTCGGACTAAGTATTCTTATGTTTTATGATTATTTTAAATTAAATCCTAAAAAGGGGAAAAAAGCTAAAAATAAAACCTCGAATGAGGAAAGAGAACCTGTACGAACCAAGAGTATAATTGCCGAAAGACTACATAAAATCAATTTACCTCCCATGATCTCATTTCCTGCTTCCGGGATCAAATCTGTATCTTTATGGATTGTTTTATTTATTTTTCTTTTTACCGGTTTTCTTTCGGGTTTTTTAGGTGTCGGAGGAGGTTTTATAAGAATGCCTGCTCTTGTCTATTTAATCGGAGTACCTACTGTTATTGCAGTTGGAACAGACCTGATGAGTGTATTGTTTTCCGGGGCTTACGGCTGTTTTACTTATGCGGTTAAAGGAAGAGTTGAATTAATTGCGGCTTTCTTTATGCTTATCGGAGCTTCAATTGGTGCTCAAATAGGCGCTACAGCAGTTAAATATATTAAGGGTTACGGAATAAGATTATTATTTGCCATAATGATAATATGTGCAGGCTGTTCAATTGCGCTGGAACAAGCTTCTAAAATAACCAATCTCGATATTCTCTCGACAATTGCAGGTATTGTATTAATGGGAACAGCTGTTTCTATGACTTTGATAATTATAATTAGTCTTGTGTCCGAATTTAGAAAAGAAAAAAAATTGAGTTTATAAAATCTCAATTATGAATTAAATTTGAATTAAGAAATAATTAATAAATAAAATATGAAGGAAGGATAATATGTCCGCAAAAAAGTTATTAATAATTATATTTTTCTGTTTTATTTATATAAACATGTATAATTATAGTTATGCTAATGAAGTCGGCGGCAAACAAGAAACCGCATTAAATAATAAAATTGATACCAAAAATCTTTCTGGCGTTGATTTAATAATTGTAAATTTATACAATGGCGACAGAATACTTTATGCAGTAGTTGTTACTTTGGTAATGGCATCTTTGGGATCGATCATGGCATTTGGAACAGACCTTGTATTGAAATTTTTCGGAATGAGTGTGTCAAAGATTTCCCACAATGAATGAATTTTATCCGTGAATCTTTAATATTCTCATTTAAAACTCATAGAAATTAAAAATTCATGAATAATATACTTGAAATGACTTCTAAGCAAAATTAAATTAATGTTGACAATTTAAATTGATAAATTAATTTAATCACATTTTTATAATTTCCTAACCGTATAATCAGATTATTGAAAGATTGAATAAATTGAAAATAATTGAAAGATTAAAATATTTAAGTATATCTTCTCGCATTTCAATCTTACTCGGAATAATTATTCTGTTAACAATGGGAGGATTTTCTACATTCAGTCTTATTAAACAGGAAGATGCGGCAATAGATGCCATAAGCCATAATGCAGAGCAGCTCAGCAAAACAACCGAAAAGATATTAAGATTAAGCATGCTTAAAAATAGACGAGATGAATTATCCATGGCTGTACATGATATTGTCGGTAAAGAAGGAATAATATCTGTTAGAATTTTAAATCATAAAGGAGTTATTAAATTTTCATCAAATCCTTCTGAAATAAACGAACATATTTCACAAACCAGTCCTGAGGGAATGGCAACAAACCAACTATGCAAAAGCTGCCATAAAAATGAGTATAATAAGTCAGAATACGATATTAAAAATTTTTCACAATATAAGATTGTTAAGAAAGATAACTTAATTTACAGTTGGCAGCCAATTTATAATGCCCGGAGCTGTTATACGGAAGCATGCCATTCAAGTTTTGAAGAACCTGTTATAAAAAGAGCAAATAATTTAAAGACCGGTGAAGCATACTTGCCGGTACATGATTCTTCTCAAACTATACTTGGATTCATTGATATTGAAGTATCCACTAAGAGAATTAACTCAAATCTTGCCAAGACACGTACACAACTTATTTTATTTACTATTATTTTTGCGTTAATTGCATCAATAATAACCTATTTATCGATCAAATATCTTATTGGCAAACCTATAAAAAATTTAGTTGACGGTACTAAACGAGTAGCCGAAGGAAATTTTAAAGATGAAATACCTCCTGGTAAAGCAGAATTAAAATTACTTGCCGAATCATTTAATAAAATGCAGAGACAATTATTATCCACCCAGACTCAATTAATCGAATCCGAAAAACTTGCATCCGTCGGCAAACTTGCCGAAGAAATTGCAAACGAAATCAACAATCCTTTAACCGGTATAATTATACATAGTGAAAGCTTAATTGCGGAATCAAAATCTAACAATAACAGTATAAATGATTTTGAAACTATTAAATTGGAAGCATTAAAAATTAGAGAAAGTATAAAGAATATTTTATCTTTTACAGGCGGGAATAAACCAGAATTTAGAATTACATTTATTGGCGATATAATTAATCATGCAATTTTAATTGTGAAGAAGTTTTCTAATTTTCAAAATATTAAGATTATTTCTGAAATTCCTAAAACTCTTCCGAATGTTTCCGTAGACCCTGCATTATTAGAACAAGTGTTCTTAAATCTTCTTTTAATTTCGTCCGAATCCATGCCGGCGGGCGGGATTTTAGATATACTTGTTAATTATTCTGACATTAAAAAGCAAATAGAAATCGTTTTTTCCGATACAGGAAAGGGAATTTCCGAAAATATTCTTCAAAAGATTTTTAATCCTGTTAATATTCCGGAACTTGAAAATTTTGAAAAGACAGGAATAAGTCTAGTTGTTTGTAAAGATATTATAGAAATGCATAACGGAACGCTAAAAATAAATAATACAGGTTCAGGAACTGTTGTTTCTATTGCATTACCGGTTTAGGACTTATGAAAAATTTAATTAAAATACTGGTTATTGATAAAGAAGAAATTATTCTCAAATCAGTAAAAAAAGCTCTTAAAAATAACGACCATACGGAATTTGTAATTACAACATGTAACACTGCATTGGAAGGTTTAAAATTAATTAGAACTGATAAGTTTGATCTTGCTTTAATTGATCCAATTCTGCCGGGAATGAACGGGAATGAACTAATAAGGAGAATAAAAAATATTTATCAGGATATGCCTATAATTATTATGTCGGGATATTCGTCTGTCGGAACTAACCAATTCGAATTTGTTACTGGGCAGAACGGATTTTCTAAACCAACAGTAGACATTTTAAAAAAACCTTTTACGACGGAGGAGATAAATTCCGTTATCGGTAAGACATTAAGAAATTATTTAAATATAAATTAAAAAACATTTACAGATCATGAAATTTTTTAGAAATATTTTTAAAAAACAGGAAAGGGAGACAATTTCTTTTAAAGAAAAGCTTCACCACTTTCAGCGTCTTTTGTTTTCAAACGATGAAGCTTTAAAACTTATGGGCGGTTTAAGTGAACTACTTGTTTCAGGACATCCCTTTTCAAGAGGAGAAATTCATAGAGTTTATTCCGAAATAATGAAAAATACGCAGGAAGTCACTGAACATCTTTCAATCATGTGCGATGGTAAATATAAAACTCTGATCGGCCAAGTAAAAAAAATAAAAAGTAAATGCGAGAAAGAACTTGCCCCGGGTTTTTTCTGTACCATTAGATGGAACTGCAATAAAACAGATTGTACGGACTGTGAGGAAATTAATAGGCATGTAAAGGCTCCAAATAATCAACCATATTCTTATAATGTTGATGAAATAACAATTGATAACACAAGAGAAGTCGGCGGTAAAATGAGCCGTTTATGCGAGGTACATAACAGGCTTCTTATTCCCATACCGGATGGATTTTGTCTTACAACAAAATGTTTCAACGAATTTTTATCTCAGGGCGATTTGTTTGAACAGATTGATAAAACTATATCCTCCATAGATTATAATGATAATGAACAAGTTCAGCAGGCCAGCCAGGTAATTCAGGCCCTTATCATTTCTACCCCTATTCCTTCTCTTATTGAGAAAATAATACTCGATAATTATGAACATCTTACAACCAAACACGGCGACGTATTACTATCCGTAAGGTCAAGTGCAGTTGGTGAAGATGATTTGCATTTTTCATTTGCAGGATTACACTATACGGCATTAAACGTAAGCAAGGTTAATTTAATCGATGCATGCTTTGAAGTGTTAATTTCTAAATATTTACCGCAGTCAATCATATACAGGTATCTTACAGGTCTGCGCGATGTGGATATGCCTATGAGTATCGGGTGTATGCAGATGATTAATTCGGAAGTCAGCGGCGTATTGTTTACAAAGGATCCAATGGGGATAAAAGAAGGAATCATTATACACGCTGTTTGGGGTTTGGGAACCAAAGTAGTTGACGGAAGTGTTACGCCGCAGGAATTTATTGTGGATAGAAATACATGCAAGATTAATAACTATAGGGTCGGAAATCAAAAAATTAAAACAACTCTAAGATTAACCGACGGATTACAGGAAGAAGAAATCCCTGAAGATATTTTACATAAATCATGCTTAAATGAAAATCAAGTTAAAATAATAACGGAATATGCATTAAAAATTGAAACTTATTTTAATACGCCTCAGGATATTGAGTGGACAATTGATAAGAACGGAAAAGTATATATTTTACAATGCAGACCGTTAGCCGTTACAAGTGCTGCAAATGTTCAATCATCGGAAAAAATTTCTGCAGATGAAGAAAGATATGACTATCCGGTTTTAATTGGTAAAGGAATATGTGCCAGTCCCGGTATCGGTGCGGGAAAAGTTTTTTTGCTGAATAGGTTTAAAGATCTTATAAATTTCCCTTCAGGGGGAATACTTGTAGTGAAAAAAACATCGCCTGAATTAACACGAGTTTTACACAAAGCCGCCGGATTAATAGCAGATATTGGAAATACAACCGGACACCTCGCTATCATTGCACGTGAATTGGGAATACCGGTTCTTGTAAATACGGACAATGCAACTGAAACATTAAGCAGCAACCAAATGGTTACGGTAGATACGTTAAAAAATAAAGTTTATATGGGGGAAGCTAAAGAATTGATAGATAAATACGGCAAAGATTCAACTACCGAAAATATATTTATAAAGAGTCCTATGTTCAGGATTTGGCAAAATATCTCGGAATTAGTAATCCCCTTAAACTTAACCAACCCGGATTCATCAGATTTTACACCGGAAGGTTGTAAAACGCTTCATGACGTTACAAGATTTGGTCATGAATATGCAATGAGAGAGATGTTTTCTTTATATGAGTCTGCACAATATGAAGATAAACATGCTTTCCCCTTAGATTTTTCCGTACCGTTAGATATACATATAATCGACCTCGGGAACGGTTTAAAAGATGTGACTGGTAAAAAAAGAGTAAAGCCTGATGATATTATTTCCCAGCCGTTTTTATCTTTAATAAAAGGTATGACTGCCCCGGGTATTAGATGGGCAGGTCCATTGCCAATTGATTTAAAAGGTTTTGCCAATCTTTTAATGTCAAATGTAATTGATTCCAGCAGAAGCGACAGAGATTTGGGAAGCAGGAGTTATGCAATAATTTCAGATTGCTATATGAATTTCTTTTCCAGAATGGGTTACCATTTTTCAAGACTCGACGCTTACGTAAGCGATGAAATAAACAATAATTATATTAACTTTAATTTCCGCGGCGGCGCTGCAGATCCGATTAGAAAAATGAGAAGAGCGAAAATAATTACCAAGGTTTTGGAAACATTAAATTTTTCGGTTTCCTTAAAAAACGATCATGTTCTCGGAACGATTAGAAAAATTCCGTCTTCATTAGTTCTATCTTTATTAACTGAAATCGGAAGATTAATGGGTGCGGTAAGAAATGTTGATGTTACACTTACTAATGATGAAAGCATACAGCAGTTTGTAGATGCTTTTATTAAAGGCGACTCTTCCCCTGCGTTAAGATTTGTAGAAAAACACCAATAATACGGTTCTTATATAGAAGCGGCTACCTGGGTTACATTAATATTTTTTTTCTCTACTTCTTTAGCTTTACTTTTGACTGCAGCAACATAAATTGCAAGGGGACGGTAAAGTAAATGACTCCATTTTCCAAAGGGCACTTCCACAAATAACATTGGTACTACAATCATCATATGAATCATATACATTACATAAGTTTCCATCGGCATATTTGTTACTCTAAACATATGAAGTAATATGCCTGTTAATGCAGCAAGAAAGAGCATAATCGGGAACAACCAATCTGAAAAATGACTGAATTGATGCATGCCGGTTCCCTTTTTTATCCTATCAATAGTAATCCAGACTGTAGATATTAATAAAACAGCAGTTGCATAGTATCCTAAAAAGCTGGTCCAGTGTATGGTACTATCCTTAATTTGAAACCATGGTAAGAATACCACGACAAGTGTAAACATTATTGCATAACCGCTGACTAAAAATAGATGACGAAGCCAGTTTTTTAATGTCTCATTGTTGTTACATTCTTTCCATCTCTTCTGTGTAACTCCTTGTATAATAAAATTGGGGATCTGTGTAATATACAAATGGAATGGTATCTTTTCTCCCCGTGTTAAACCGGCAAACATACGTGCAGCGTTGGAAAGAAGTAAGACTCCCAGTAAAACAGCCAGAATCCTATCTCCCACATCGGCAATACCTACAGGGGCAAACCGTTCAAGCATTACTGTAGACAACGGCGCTGATCCGGAATGGTTTAATAACCCGAAACCAAAATTGTTGGGAACCGTAAACATCAATGCAACAGCAGCCGCTACTATAGCTAAAATACCGATTTCCCAGTATACAGATTTATATAATAATCGAGATAATCCCGTCCAATCATATAGCGACGTGAGATATCTGCGAAGCGCCATCATTGTTTCGCCGGGATTAACATTTCTCGGACATTTTTTAGAACAATCGCCGCAGTAAAAACACAGCCAAGGTCCTGGATCTTCCATCAGCTGATCCTTCAAACCCCATTGCGCAATCAGCATTTGTCTACGGGGAAATCCATTTTCTTCCGTAGATAGCTGGCATACCGATGTACATGTAGAGCATTGAAAACATTTTTTAACATCTTCTCCGCCGTTTTCCTTTAAATCGTGAATTAATTTTAAATCCGGGTTAATAATTTTTCTTTCGCTCATAATCAGAACTTCTTATTTCTTTTCTTTTTTTAATTTCATTGTCTTTTCTCCAAAAAGACAAAATTTCAACCATTTAAAACCAAAAATTAATAACTCTTTATCATCAAATTTTATTTTTTCCAAAACATCTTCATCTACATCAAACCTTTTTAGAAATGTACTTTCAAAAACAAATTCTCTAAACTTATCAATGTTATAACAAACCGTATAAAACATCTCTAATTTTGCAGGATCCAATTTTTTCCCTTCTCTGAAGAAATTATGCAACGAAACCTCTTTAAATAGTTCTCCTATTTCCGAATACTCTTTTACTTCCTGCTCTTTCATCCATTCATCAATAGTCCGGTTTTTATCTTCATAATAGCCCTGACACACAGGCTCTTCAATAACAAAATAAAATTCTTCTTCATTATCTTTAAAATTTGTTTTAGGCGAAGCAACGCCAAGCGGATACATCCTGCAAGACCACGGCCTGTCTTTATAAACTGTGCATCCTTCTTTACCGACAAAGTGACAGGATTTGTTCTCGTCATTCTTCATTTTCAACATTACCACAGGATGGTTCTGATTCTCATCAATGGGGAGAAATGAATATTTATCTAAAAATTCCTGCGATGTTATTTTCAGATTATTTTTCAATCTGATAATATCATAAGGAGTTAAAAAAATATTAACATCGCTGCAGCATTTATTAAAGCAGCTTATATCCTTGTGACAATTGAATTTAAATTTGTTTCCCTTATTTAATCGGGGGTATTCTTTTAATATTGTTTCTTTTAGTTTTTCCAATTCATCAGTCATAACTTATCCTTAACTATAATATTTGGGAATTTTAATCGAATATAAAATTTTTCATTGCATCTTTAGACCAAACGGGCAGCGGGCCCGATTCGCCGTTGAACGGATTAATTCTGTATCTATAAGAAATATTCATGTTATATTTTTCTTTCATCCATTCCCAACCATTAACAAAGTACGAACACTCGTCATTAAAACATGCATATTGATATTCAACACCCCAAGATGATTCCGGCGGGCATTTCCATTTTTTTAAAGGCTGGTTACAATGCGGGCAAGTTAAAATTTTTTGTTGTTGCATAATGTTTAACCAAGTTTAGCATACAAAACAAACATTAGAGGAATAAGGGAATCCTATTTTAAAAGGACTCCCTTTGAACTTATAGTTTAATTAAGTCACATTAAAAAAGTAAGAACTAATTCACTATTGAAAGAATCGGCCTGGTAAATACATCCCACTTATCGGCCTTCGGGTCCCATTTCATATTTACGAATACCTTCCAGTCTTTTTCATCCATTGAAGGTTTATCGGCACGGTAATAATATCCCGGCCAACGGGTTTCTTCTCTGAACAAGATAGCTCTTACATGTGCTTCAGCCTGCCACATTCTGTGAACATTTTCCCAGCATCTCATTAATTCATGCAGATCGGAAGCAGCCAGGTTTTTAGAATCCTCTTTAAGATATTCTAAAAGCTCAAGTCCTTTTTCCAATAAGCCTTTACTTGTCTTAAACTGCGAGGATACACCGCCGGCATACTCATCCATAATTTTTTGAAGCCTAAACATGAACATTTTAGGTTTAATATAATTTGGATTAACCTCAGGATCGCTTGAAGTCCCGCTATATTGATCGTAGATATCGAGGGGTTTTAGAATTTCCTGCTTCAGTGCATCTATTGCAGCATCATCATATTTCGGCGGATTTGGATTATCAACTATATAATCAATAGCTCCTTTTGCAGCGATACGTCCTTCTGCGTGAGATCCGGATGAGAATTTATGACTTGAAGCTCCTGATGCATCACCGGCGCAGAATATACCTTTTATAGTTGACATATTTGAATAGCCCCAGAAATATTCTTCCGGTGCCAGATCTTTCGGGCCGCTTACCCATGCACCTGATGCACCTGAATGCGAGCCAATAAAATACGGTTCAGCAGCAGCAATTTCGGAAGGTTTTTCTTCAGGTGCTGTATTTGTACCAGCCCAAAGGATTGCCTGTGAAATCGTCATATCCAGAAAATCTTCCCATGCTTCGGATTCCAATTCTTTTAATTTTTTCTTAGCTGCTTTTGCATCGCCGGATTCGGAAGCAATTTTATTTATTGCTTCGTCGGTTCTCATATAAATAGGACCTTTTCCTTCCATAACGTCGAGCATCATCAGCCAGTTACGTAAGTTAGCAGGAACAGGTTTCACTTTACCGTAAGGAACCCACTTTTCAAGTTCATCACTTCTTTCAACCATATAATTTCCGCCTAGTCCATTGGTAGCGCGTGATTTGAATAATAGGAACCATGCACCAACAGGGCCATAAGCGTCTTTAAATCTAACAGGAATAAAACGAACTTCCTGGCATGTCATTTCGGCACCTGCTTTGAGTGTAAAATATGCACTTGAACCGGAATTCCATGGCGGATACCAAGCACGTCCCAAACCTTCACCGGAAGAACGGGGTTTAAATACATGTACAGCTCCGCCCATTGCAACCAAAACCGCTTTAGATTTGAAAACGTAAAATTTTTCTTCTCGAACACTGAATCCTACTGCACCTACACAAACATCACCGTCCATAATAGGTCCAACAATAAATACTCTTTCGTAAATATTTTCTGCTCCGATAGCATTTTTAGCAGCTTCAGCAACAATAACTTTATAGGATTCTCCGTTAATCATTAACTGCCATCTGCCTTCATGAACATAATTACCATCAGCATCTTTCCAAATAGGTAATCCCCATTTTTCAAATAAGTGAACGGTAGAATCGACATGGCGGGCAATATTATATACTAAATCTTCGCGGGTAATCCCCATTAAATCGCTTCGGACGTATTTTACATAATCTTCTACGGTATTTTTTCCGTCTTTGATTCCGACATATTGATTGATAGCCGACAAACCCATAGCAACGGCACCGCTTCTATCAACAGATGCTTTATCAACCATAGCAACTTTTAGGCCGTTTTTCTTAGCCCAATAAGCTGCTTCAACAGCCGCACCGCAAGCTGCCATCCCTCCGCCTATTATCAATAGATCGGTAGTTACTTCTTCAGTTTTAAAATTTGACATTGTATTTCCCTTCTTTCTAATTCTTTATTGTGACTACTTCAGGAAGACCTAAGGATTCCGGTTCTGTAAATAGAACATTGCTCTTAAGGTCATTATTATTAGTGCTCCAACCACCATCGGGCAAAGCTTTACCTTCTTCAGTTGTACGAATCGGGAATTTGAAACGTTTTAAAGTTCCATTACGGAATTTGACAGTCCACATAATGGAGTCGGTGCTTCTCATAGGCGTTACAGTGGCGCCTAAGGGTACAAAGTCGGCGTAACCACGTACTTCAATTGCCTGGTTTGGACAAATTTTAACACAATTGTAACATTCCCAGCACATTTCAGGTTCGCGGTTAAATGCTTTCATAGTATTATTATTTAACGCCATAAGATCATTAGGACAGATATACTGGCATGCAGTTTTATCAAGTGCCTTACATCCATCGCACTTATCCGATATTACATAACTCGGCATTAGTTTATCTCCTTTATTTTTAAATTAAATAACAAATGGCTAAAGAGTTTAATTTTCATAAATTTATTTTTTATTATTTGAAGAAATATCACCGGTTGCAAACTGGTGCATTTTAATTTCAACTTTTTCTTCCAAATGAGCATAATAATCTCTAAGTATAGCCAATACTTCGGGTCGGCTGAATTCAGGAGGCACATCACCGCCTTCGGAAAGAGCTTTTCTAAGAGCCGTACCGCTTAAGAACAGTCTATCTTCCTTTTTGTGAGGACATGTTTTCATGGAAGCCATGCCGCCGCATTTGAAGCACCAGAAAGTCCAATCAATCGGAAGAGGCTTAAGTAATAATGCACCTTCAGGTATTTCATAAAATATTTTTTGAGCGTCAAACGGTCCATAATAGTTTCCAACACCTGCATGATCCCGGCCGACAATAAGATGTGTACATCCGAAATTTTGCCTGAATACACCGTGCAGTAAGGCTTCTCTCGGCCCGGCATATCTCATATCCAGCGGATATCCGCCGCATACGACTGATTCTTTTATGAAATAATTTTCTACTAAAATGTCAATACACTTTGCTCTTACTTCTGCAGGTATATCGCCTGGCTTTAGTTTTCCTACTAATTGATGAATATAAAGTCCATCACTAACCTCTAAAGCAATTTTAGCTAGAAATTCGTGAGATCGATGCATTGGATTACGAAGCTGCAATGCTGCAATAGTCCGCCATCCTTTTTCAGCGAATATTTTCCTGCTTTCTTCAGGCCTTTGATATAAACTCTTAAACTCTTTCGGGAAATAACTTTCGGAAAGAACTTTAACCGGTCCGGCAATATTCCAATCCTTTTGCTGCATAACCATTTTTACACCCGGGTGTTCAGGATCGTTTGTCGTAAAGACATGTTTACATTCAAAGTCTTTATCGATCTGGTACTTTTCTGTAACTTTCATCGTACCCATAATTTCTTTTGTCTCGTCACTTACCAGAGTTATTTCTTCATTAACATTCAGAGACTTTGCATCTTCATTGGAAACGGACATTGTAATAGGAATCGGCCAAAACAAACCATTGGACATCTTCATATCCGTACAAACGCCTTTCCAATCATCTTTGCCCATAAACCCGTTAAGGGGTGTAAAACCCCCAATTCCCAGCATTATTAAGTCTCCGGTTTCGCGACTTGTAATCTGAATCTTTTTAAGTTTATCCGCTTTTTTTAATTCTTCTTCTTTCTCTTTTCCGCTAAGAAGAAGAACGTTCAACTTATCACTCCCATGAGGACGAATTAAGTTTGTTGCACTCATATCATCTCCTCGAATTAAAATATTTGTTTTATTTATTTAGATTTTTCTTATAGCATATTATTAAATCATCAATAAAAACTTATGCCGATATCATAGTAAAATCAACGCGATTAAAGATTCTGTAATCAACTTGTTGTTCATTTATAATGAAGTTTTATCTATAAAAAGGACTAATTCTCCCAATTTATTTCAGGCAATAAAATCTTGAATTTTATGTCATTAGAACTTTTACATTCCCTTATAAGGATTCGCTCCTATTTCATTAATTTCTTCCACAAATTCGTTAAAAATTTCCGGTATTTTTACATACTCGTCAATTGAAAGTGTAAGAAGCTTAACCCTTTCCGGTTCAAGAACAAGCTGTTTCAATTTTTCCTGCACATTGCTCATCCGTTTATTTGCAAGTTCGCTTCCTCTTATAAAATGACATTGATAATCATCGCCGTATTTACATCCAATCATAAGAATACCGTCAAATCCTCTTGAAAGAGCATCGGCAATCCAGACAGTATTTACAGAACCAAGACACCGAACAGGAATTACACGAATATTGGGATCATATTGAATCCTGTTCCTGCCGGCAATCTCAAGTGAAGGATAAGCATCATTCTCACAAAGGAAAGCAAGTATGCGGGGTTTTTCTTCGTCTTCATCAGGTATTTCAATTGCTTTAATCATCGAAGAAACCATGTTGATTGAATAATCTTTAAATGAAATTATTCTTTCCGGACAAGCGCCGAGACAAATACCGCATCGGCGGCATCTGGTTAAGTTAGGCAGCGGAGTTCCTTTTTCATCTTCATCTAATGTCCCAAACGGACATTCTTCAGTACATCTCTTGCATTGTGTACAACGTTGAAGGAAAAACTCAGGATAGGACTGATCCCCGGACCTTGGATGAACAGCTTTCCCCTCTTTTGCACTGTACAATACTTGAATAGCTTTTAAAGCTGCTCCATATGCATCTTTAATACTGGACGATATATCCATAGGCGCTCTTACACTACCGGCGGCATAAATACCGGTTCTTCGAGTTTCATAAGGGAAACAGATATAATGAGATTCAGGAAAACCGTATTTTAATGTAGGTAAATCTGTTCCCTGGCGGTAAGTAAGATTTAATATTTTAGCACCGACTTCTGCAGAGGCTGCAGCCTTTTTCCCGTCAAGTGTTTTTGTTTCTTCAACAGGTTCCGTAATTTCAGATTCAATATTGCCGACCAATGTTGATGGAACCATTCCGTTTGCCAGCACAACAATATCTGATTCAATCTGAATTTTATCTCCTAATAGAGTATTATCAATATCAATTTTAATCGAATCACTTCCGGACTGACTTACATTAACTACATCTCCTTTTGTCAAAAAGACATTTTCTTCATTTTGAACTCTTTTATAAAACAGCTCATATTCGGCAGGAGTGCGCATATCCCTATAAATAATATAAATCAGTGCATCGGGATATTTCTCTCGTATATATAATGCCTGCTTTAAAGAATTTGCACAGCAAACCGTTGAACAATACGGTAAATGTTTTTCATCTCGAGACCCGGCACATTGAATGAAAGCTATGCTTTTTATTTTTTTACCGTCAAAAATACTTCCGTTTCCATTTCCATTTTTGAAATGTTCTTCCAATTGAATACTGGAAATTACATTTTTATATTTTCCATATCCCCAGTCACCAAGATTCTTCGGATCATATTCTTTAGCACCGGTAGCCTGAATTATAGCCCCAACAGTCAATTCTTCATTCTGTAATTGGTTAATATTTAACTTTACCTTAAAGTTGCCCGGTTCTCCGGATATTTTTTCAATTAAACAAGATTTAAAAACTTTTATTGTTTTATTCGATTCAACTTTGGAAATCAGTTCATCAACTTTGGAATTTTCCGGCTCTAAATACGGTGAATGAGTTGGTACAATTTTATAATATTTATTAATCCAGCCGCCGAGCTGACTTTCCTTTTCAACCAGCACTACAGAATAGCCGGCTTCTGCCGAAGCAAGGGCTGAAGTTAATCCTGCAATTCCTCCGCCTACGACTAATATTGTTTCATTAATTTCTTTTTTAAATGGTTCAGGCGGTTCACTGTTTCTTACTTTTGCAATTCCCATGCGAAGGTAATCTTCGGCAAGCATTTGCGTATCTTCATCATTTGGTTTATGCGTCCATGCAACATTTTCTCTTAAGTTAATTCTATCCGTAAGGACACTCTGATCGAATTTGAAAATATCTGTTAAAAATCTTTGCGAACAAGCGCCAATAATTACGCGGTTTAATTTCTCACCTTCAATATCCTTTTTAATCATCTCTACATTTTCTTCACTGCATAACCACGGACTAACTTTACAGATTGGTACTTTATTCTCTTTAGATGCAACTTGAACGAGTTGATCAAAATCCAGAGTTTCGCCAATACCGCAACCTGAACATAAATAAACTCCGACTTTCGTTTCCAACGCCATAATATTAATTCCTTCCAATAATTTGAATAGCTTTTAACACCGAACCTGTTGCTTCTTGAACCACGGAAGCAACATCCTTTGGTTCGGTTATTACGCCACAGCCAAATTGGCCAGTGGGATTAATTCTTGCACTACCATTAATACTTATAAAACCATTTTTATCAATTACCGACTTATCAACAGGTAAATTGTCGGATGCCGGCTGCATGCCTGTCGCCAAAACTACAAGTTCTACTTCATTGAATAATTTTTTACCGGTTAAAGTGTCCTCAGCTTCAACTATTAAATTACCAGTCGAATTATTTATAGATACGTTACCGACTTTCCCCCTATAAAAATGGACTTTCTCATCATTTTGTACTTCATGATAAAATTCTTCCAAAAGCCCATTTGAACGAACATCTATATAATGGATAAAAATTTCCGCATCAGGATATTGTTCCCTGATATACCTGGTTTGCTTAAGAGAAGCCATGCAGCAAACAGAGGAACAATATTCCAAATGATTCTCGTCCCTTGAACCTGCACATTGAACAAAAGCAACACTATTAATTTTTTCTTTTGTTGATGGTCTTAATATTTGACCTTTAGTCGGACCGTCAGGCGATGCAAGTCTTTCCATCATCACGTTTGTTATAACATCCGGATATTTTCCATAACCAAGTGTATCAAGCTTTTGAGCATCGTATGGATTCCAGCCTGTTGCCCATATAATTGAATTCACCTCTACAGAAAGAAGTCTTTCCGGTTCATCAAGATCTATTGCTTTATATTTGCATACTTCCACACATTTATTACAACTGCTGCCTTTACATGTAGTTTTATCAATAACATATTTTTGCGGATAAGCATTTTCATACGGGATATAAATCGAAGTAGTTTCATCCATACCATAATTAAAATCATTCGCTTTTTTTTCAGGACAAACTTTTACGCAATCACCGCATGATGTACATTGATTATTTATATACCTCGGTTTCAATTTTATATCGACTTTATATTTCCCCGTTTCGCCGGATACCTTTAAAACTTCTGCCAAAGTAAATAATTTAATTAATGGATTCGTGCGCAGTCTTCGAATATTGATTTCCAATCCGCAACTTGGCGGACATAATTTGGGGAAATATTTATTGAATTGAGTTACCTTTCCTCCTATGTAAGGATTTTTTTCAATTAAAATTACTTCGATTCCTGTTTCTGCTGCCTCAACTGCTGCGGTTATTCCTGCAATTCCGGCACCAACAACTAAAAGTTCAGCTTTTTTTTCTATCTTATTAGATACATTAATATTATCAATCATCATTAACTTCCTGGTTTGATTTATTCATAATAACTAACTATTGATTTAATAACCTTTATATTTTTTACACCTTCTACCTTTGACAAGACGGTTTTAATATCACTTTCCCACATTCTTGCTCCTACTTTAGGGCAATTTCCTGTTATGGTTAATGAACCCGAATCAAAGTCTGCTTCTATCTCTACCTCATCACCTTTTGTGCGGGGAGACTGCTGTAAATAAACATTAGCTTTAGCGGCAAGATGCAAATTATTTAAAGTTTTAATGGTAATTTCATTTGATTGGAAATCTTTGTATGAAGAAATATCTACTACAAGATTTGCAGCAAGATCAATGTTTATCCTCTCCAAATTTAGAACTAGGTCATAGTAAGAAGGCTCTTTCCAATTAACACCATATAAAAATTGAGACCATTTCTGCCTCCTATCATCAATTAATTTTATGTGCGAGGTAACTTGTTCTCTTGACTTATTACCTTCTTTCATAAGTGTTTGAATTCTATATTCGGTTGGTGCAGTTAATAAAACACGTAATACAAACGGGATTTTATTTAACAGGAATTGTGCAAGGTGGCCATGGTAAATTATACTTCCTTCAAGCGCAAAATCTAATAAAGCAGTTTGAAAACACGATAGATAGTGTTTTTTTCTATCGCTCATTTTATCCCATATTGTCGGTGATTTATCAGTAAATGATAAATCGCCTAATCCTGTTTCCCCTATTCCGTATTTTTCTGCAGCTTTAATAACATCTTCTCTGGTAACAATACTGCAGTTAAGTTTCTCCGAAATTTTTTTTGCAAGTGTTTCAGTTGCACTTAAGGAACCCCTTGAAATTGTTATTATATTCATAAGACCTCCCGTCTCTATCTCGCTTCCTGATTAATTTCCATATCTGTTTTGGTTGTTTTAATTTCAGATATAATTATTGGTTTAATCCTATGGAGAAATGTGCGGGAAAATTTATCCAATAATTCAAACTCATCCCTGGAGAATTGCAGTTTAATATCATCTAATAACTGTAAACGAATAGTTTCAATTTTTTCATTTAATTGATTTGAACAAATGGCGGAATCAGATTTGCTCCATGCTTCAAATTCAGAGGCTTCATTTGAAATAATTTTCTCGGCTTCAGGTAACTCCAAAGCAGTCTCCTTTTTTTGTTCATTCAAGTATTTTTTTAATCCTTCTATATCAATTAATTCTATATCTTCACAAAGTCCTGTTATATTAATATCATGCGGTACTGCCATATCAATTAATAATTTAGGAAGCTTCACCTTCATATAAATTTTATTAATCATTTCAGAGTTAATTATATACCCCGGAGCGCCGGTGCAAGTAAATACGCATTTTGAACTAATCATCGGTTCTTCAATATAATCCAAGCTAAATGCAACTCCATTATATTTATCAGCCAGTTCTTCGGCTTTATGAAGAGTTCTATTCACAAATATAAGATGAGAAAAACCCGACCTATTTAACTTTTCGGCAATGATTTTCGTATTCTGATTTACACCAACTATAGTTATAACGTCTTCTTTTCTCAGTCTCTCTTTTATGATGTTAAATGCAACTCCGCTTAAGGATTGATTACATGAACCTATACTTGTTTTACTTCTTACAGCTTTTCCTGCACGAAAAGCAGCATGAAACAGTTTATGAAGAATTTTATCTGCGGTACTTACGGAACATGCTAAACTGTATGCATCTTTAATTTGTCCCTGTATTTGATATTCCCCCATAAGCATCGAGTCCAAACCGGCAACAACTTTGAATAAATGTTTTACCGCTTCTAATCCATTATACTTGTAAAAACTATGGGGATTTAGGGGAGCATTTATAATTCCATTAATGCAATAATAGCCATTAATAATTTTGAATGGATCTATTCCAGGATTAATTACTAAATAAAATTCCAAACGGTTGCAAGTAGAAATTATTACAATTCCTTCCAATCCCTTTATTGATTTAAAGTAGTCTAATGCCTTATGCAATTCTTTTTTGTTAATTTGAAATTTCTCACGTTCGGAAACCGTTGATGTTCTGTGACTAATTCCAATTACAACAATTTTTGAAATTTCAGTATTCATAATTTTTTTCGGCGCATCCGTAGTATTCGCTTATTTTATTATATAACAGATTGCCGCCGCCTAAATATGAAATATTTTTATATCCGTAATTCATGAACATTCTTGCAGCTTCATAAGATCTGGTGCCTTTTTCGCATACAAACATGATGGATTGGTTTAAATCGAATTTATTCAGGCTTTGGCGAATATTAGATAACGGAATCTTTATGGATTTTTCAGGAAATACAAGTGCTTCAACTTCATCAGGTTCCCTTACATCAATAAATATCCCTTCAAAAAGATTAAGCTCTAAAGGGCTGAAATTTTTTACATTATCCTGTTCCTGGTTTATTGCCATATAGCCAAGATAATTTAACGGCGAAATTGGCGATGAATTAGAAGGGGTATATCCATGTTCAATATCAATTAAATCTTCAACTTTTTTGCTTTGAAATAACAATTCGGAAAAAACATCTATATATCTTGTCACTTCTCCTTCGCCGACTAACTGCAAACCTAAAAGCTTATGTTCATGTTTTTCATAAATTAGTTTTCCTAATAGATTTTTAACTTCAGGATAATAATCAGGCCGATCATACCAGCAGCCGATTACACTGCCTGTTTTATAACCAAGCTTTTTTGCCTTATTTTCAGTGAGTCCGGTTGTACAAATAATATTATCAAATAATTTTAATGAAACCGTTCCAACTGCACCTTTAAACGGTAATTGATTCAATTTATTAGAAACTGATGCAATAGAGTCTGCGGCAGCTCTGCCCATTCTATTTGATAAAGAACCTAAAGGGAAATAATCAGATTGACATGTAACTAAATTATTAATTTCCACACAATCGCCGGCTGCCCAAATATTAGGAATATTTGTTCTCATCTGTTCATCAACAAGAATACCGCCAAGTTTGCCGACTTTAATATTTGATTTTTGAGCAAGTTTGGAATTCGGTTTTACCCCAAGACAATAAATTACATAATCGGAAGCAATTTGCCGTCCATCATCTAAATAAACAACCGGTTTTTCGTCCCCATTAATTTCAATTTTCTTTACTTCTGTTGAAAGGTACAAATGAATTTTATCTGTAGAAACACAGCGTTCTACAAAACCGGAAATTTCCGGATCCAGAATCGCAGACAATAAATATTTTTCTTTTTCAATTAGAAAAGTTTCAATTCCCCAAAGTGAATTTAATGCTTCAATCATTTCACAGCCGATAAATCCGCCGCCGATAATAACAGCTTTTTCAATTTTACCTTTTTGAGCGGCCTGCCTAAAATATTTTGAGTCTAACGGATTATGAAAAGAAGAAATCAGCGGCGATTTAGGAAAAGGGAAAGGCGGTTTGATCGATTCAGCACCTGTAGCTAAAATCAAATAGTCATATGGTAATTCAAACTCTTTATTCTCATCTATATTATTACATTTAACAGTATTTTTTTCAATGCAAATTTCTTCAACTTCAGTCTTTATTAAAACCTTTACGCCTTTAACATCACGAAAAAAATTTTCATCTCTTACAATTCCGTAAGAAGTTTTATATAAATCGGATAATTCATTAATTTCACCGGCCGCATAATAAGGCATTCCGCAGCTGCTAAACGATATAAAAGAACCTTTCTCAATTATAGTGATATTATAATTTGATGACAGCCTGCTTAATCTTGCAGCGGCTTTACATCCTGCTGCCATTCCGCCTATTATTAAAACATTATACATTTGAACAAATTATATTTCGATTTCTTTTCTGACCGAAAGAGCAATCTTGTAAAAAATTGTTATTAAAAAGAATCCAAAAGCCCAAATTCCAACGGAGATTAATGTTTCGGGAATTGTAGGCCAGTATTGCACTACTTTTCCGAATGGATTTGGTATGAATCCGGTTATAATTAAACCCAGACCTTTTTCAAGCCATATAGATACAAACACCATTAAACAAGTTACAAACAGTATTTTGTGATTCTTACGGGTTTTAGGTATTATAAGCAGTGTTAATGATATTAATGCAAGTAATGCTGAAGTCCACATCCATGGTACTAATCTAGTACTTCCATCAATACCAAAGTAGAGATACTGCATATGAGAAACATCGCCGGGTATACCGCTATAAAATGTGGTAAAAAATTCCATCAAGATAAAAAATACATTTACACACATAGCATATGTAATAATCAGTCCCAGCTTCTTTAACGCTTCATTACCGGGATCAAATTTTGTATACCGTTTTACTATCAAGCAGAAAACCACCAGCAAAGCCGGACCTGCTGAAAATGCCGACGCTAAAAATCTAGGCGCCATTATTGCAGTTAACCAGAAAGGCCTACCGGCTAAACCTGAAATTAAAAAAGCTGTAACAGTATGTATGCTAATTGCCCATGGAATTGAAATAATGATAACGGGTCTGATCCACTTAGGAGGTTTTATCGATTTATGCTCTGCACCTAATGTTACACGCGTGATTATTACATTTATAACGAGATAACCGCTTAAAGCTAATACGTCCCAAAACATTAGAGAATGAAATGTGGGATGTAAAAAAATATTGGCAACTCGAAAAGGCTGACCCAAATCTACAGTAACAAACATTATACACATTACTACAGAGGCAATTGCTAGAAATTCCCCTAATATTGTTACTTTTGAAAATTCTTTGTAATTGTGCAAGTAATAAGGAAGAACTACCATGACTGCCGAAGCAGCGACACCGACAATGAAAGTAAATTGGGCAATATAAAGCCCCCAGCTTACACTTCTGCTCATGCCGGTTATTCCTAATCCATAATTAAACTGTTTTATGTAGAAATAAAATCCTACAAGAATTATTACCGCTAGAAAAAAAAGCCAGCTCCAATATTTTTTATTTCCTTTTAATGCATGTTCTAACATATTATAAACCTTATACGAGATAATAAACTTCAGGGTTAGTTCCCAAACCGGGTTTTCGCCGGATAGAAAAATTGTCTTTTAATAATTTCCTCACTTCCGATTCCGGATCATCAAGATTACCGAAGACTAATGCTTTTTCAGTACAAGCCTCAACACAAGCAGGCGGAAGACCTTCGGCTAATCTTTCATCACAGAAAATACATTTTTCAACAACTCCTCTCATACGAGTCGGAAAGTCGGGATTTATATCTTTTATGAATGGCCTCGGATCCCGCCAATTAAAGCTTCTTGAACCGTAAGGGCAAGCAGCCATACAATAGCGGCATCCAATACAGCGATGCCAATCCATCATTACTATCCCATCTTCACGTTTAAAAGTAGCTTGTGTGGGACATACCTCAACACAAGGGGGATTATCACAATTGTTGCAAAAGAGAGGTACATTTTTATTCTTAAATTCTTCCGTTAAATAAAAATTTTCATGATCAAGGAAAGCATTTTCATAAGGCTCTTTCCATATCCATTTAATTGCGTCTTTAGATTCGCCGAAGTCAGGAATATTGTGGGTCTTATTACATGCATCGATGCACTTTGTACATCCGTTTTGAGAAACACATTTTCTCAAATCAACAACCATAGCTAATCTTTCTTTTTGCACAACTTTTGACTTTACCGTTTTCTTCCCGGCATCTATTGTCTTCTTTATAACTTTCTTTGCGGTATCCTGGGCATGTGCGTCAACAAATTTATCGGCAGTAACACCAAGAGCCGCAATCCCGGCTATTTTTAAAAAATTTCTTCTACTTTTATTCATTATTTTTTCTCCGGTCCTTGATTTTCAATATGGCAATCCCAGCAATAAGGAGATTCTCCTAAATAATTATGGCATTGATCGCAAAATTGTTTTGTGTCTGTATGACAATTAAGACAGGTTTTTTCGAGACTCATATTATAAGTTTTATTATTAAATGATATATATTTTCTATTTCCTTCCCTGACTACTTCATTTCTCCAATCATTCAATAAGATCATATGATTATCACGCATAAATTGTTTGGTACCGACACACTCCTTTTGGCTCTCAAGTTTTGGCAAAACCAGCTCCGGTTCTTTAAGAGCTGTCTTTCCGTTTGATACATCATACCAGATTGGTGAAGTAAAAAATCCTACAAAGATTATTAAACCTATTATTATTTTTCCAGCATCATACATTTTCAATTCCTTTTTCTCAAAACTGTTTCTCGATACTCGATTCTTGATACCCGATATTTTCAGATTATTTTTTACTTAAATGTTGTTGTTCTACACTTTGAATAAAGTTGTTTAATTTTCTACCAAGTTTATCCAATTTTCCAATTAATTTATCAAATAGAACCTCCTCGGTTAAAGATTTGGTTTCAAACAGAGTTTCAAGATGATCAATGGTTTCATCATTTGATGACAAAGCATAGTTTAAAAATTTCAAAAAGTCTTGTTTATATATCCTTCTTCCATAACCTTCAACAATTGTAGACTTTACAGTTTTTGATGATTTTCTTATTTGACTCCCTTCTTCAAACATTTCAAACTTCGGTAGTTTTTTAAGTGTCATTTCATGAATTTCAATTACTGCTTCTCTTGCTAACTTCCATATTTCAAGATCCTTATAATTCATTATTCCTTTCGATAAATTTTCTCATATGTATCGAGCATCCAGTATCGAGTATCAAGCACCCAAATGCCCTGCCATCGACTCTCCACGCAAATCAGTTGTTCTTTCTTTTTCGCCTTTCATAATTAAAGCATTTCCGACCAGCTCATGGATACCGCCGACATCAACGCCCCCTACCCAATAATCCATGAGAGGTGGAAGTGTAGCTTTGTCTATTGCACAAATACAACCGAGGAAATTAACACCGTTTTTTTCTTTAACATATTTAACAGCATTAGCACGAGGTAATCCGCCTCTCATTCTCATTTCCAAATTTTCATCCGTACCGAGTCCGGCTCCGCTTCCGCAGCAAAATGTCTGTTCTTTAATTGTATTTTCCGGCATTTCAAAGAAATTATTACAAGCGTTTTTAATTATATAACGCGGCTCTTCAATTAGTCCCATAGCACGGGCGGGATTACAAGAATCATGAAATGTTATTCTTCGGTGGTCATTGCGGCTTTTATCTAATTTAATTTTATTATTTTTTATAAGATCGGCAGTAAACTCACAAATGTGAACCATTTTTGTTGATCTTGTATTCTCAAACTTTGTTCCTGTTACCGGTGAAACCGGGACTTCAAGAAAATCGGCTGGTCCGTTCATTGTATCCATGTATTGATTTATTACTCTCCACATGTGGCCGCACTCTCCGCCTAAAATCCATTTTACTCCCAGCCTCTTTGCCTCAGCATACATTTTTGCATTCAAACTTTTCATCAAATCGTGGGAAATAAATGAACCAAAATTTCCTCCTTCTGAAGCATAAGTACTCCATGTATAATCCAGGCCGATTTCATGGAACAATGCTAAATACCCGAGTAAAGTATAATAGTGTGGTGTACCAAAATAATCTGCTGAAGGTGTTATAAATAGAATTTCCGCACCTTTCTTATTTATAGGCGCATCGACTTTAATTCCAGTAATTTGTTCCAGTTCATCAACAGCAAAATCAATACTGTCTTTAAATCCGTGCGGCTGAATACCTAAATGATTCCCGGTTCTGAAACTGTTTGCAACCGGGGTTACTATCCAGTCAATATTTACACCAATAAGATTAAGAAGTTCTCTCACCAATATTGTTATTTCCGCATTATCTATTCCATACGGACAAAAAACCGAACAACGGCGGCATTGTGTACATTGGAAGAAATAATAAAACCATTCCTTAATTACATCAACCGTAAGTTCTCTAGCGCCTACAAATTTTCCTAAAATTTTTCCGGCAAGAGTAAAATCATTTCGGTATATAGATCTTAAAAGCTCTGCTCTTACAACAGGCATATTTTTCGGATCACCTGATCCGATAAAGTAATGACATTTATCCGCACATGCACCGCAGCGTACACAGATGTCCATGAAAATTCTTAGTGACCGGAATTTATGTAATCTGTCTTTAAGTCCTTCAAGAATAATTTGTTTCCAATTTTCCGGCAGTTGCCAGTCATTATCAGTCGGCTCCCACTTTCGCGGATTCGGCTGCTTTAAATATTCAACACTTTTAGGAACTCCGCCAAAATTAAAGACACCACGCCTAAATTCAACTGACGGATTTAACCAATCCTTTTTTTCAGGCTTATAATTAATTTTACTTATAATTTCTTCTGGTTTTATTTTCGCTTCAGACATATTTATTCCTTTTCTACCGGTAAACCTACATCTTTCATTTTTTCTCTGAATTCATCTTCATACTCTGCATAAGTATGTACACTTACAGGATAATTCCACGGATTTACATGCCTTTTAGATCTATTATTATTAGCTAAATTTCTTGTGGGTGAAAGAAAAATTCCAGGCATGTGAAGCAGTTTACTAAACGGGATATATGCTATCAATGTGCATACAAGAAACAAGTGGATATAGAATAAAACTCCTATTCCTTCAGGAATAGACGGATGAAAACTAAATAAACCTATTGCCAGTTCCTTTACTTTAACTATATCGACACGATCAAAATATCTCATTAAAATTCCTGTAGTCACAATACTTATTATTAAGAATAAAGGGAAATAATCGGATGCCAGCGATAAATATCTTAATTTAGGATCGATAATCCTTCTGAAAAGTAAATATAACAGGGCAACTGAAATAAGCACATCCGTAACATATAATATCGGAACACCTATTTGAAAAAAACCGTCTAAATTTTGAAGTGCAAGTACAAATGAAGGAATAGGCTCCATGAAAATTCTGAAATGCCTTAAAAAAATAATTAGCAGAGACCAATGAAAAATTATTGCACCAAGCCATAAATACTTGTTGCTGCCGTAAGCCAACTTTGAACCGTTATGTAATTCTGTTTTTGTATTTCTGAATAAAGTTCGAAAAAATAAAATCTCAAGAGCCATTCTTCCTATTACACCTAATGTTGTACTTGGATTTTCCAGCTTACTGTTTTTAATCCATGGAAGAGATTTTTGCTGGCCTGCTACTGTCGGTATACGAAAAGGGACAGGCGACTTAGCCCATTTAATTACTTGAGAGACTATTCCGATAATAAAAGTTGTAATTGCAGCATAGGGTATAATAATACCAAAAATAAAATCTAATCTAATTGTGCCTGCGCCGATTATAGCAACTGCAATCAGCACAAGAACCGTAATCAACGAAAAAAGAATGTTCATCAAAATTTCCTTCTTTCAAAATGCATTACCAAGCTTTAATGGGAAACAACAAAACAATAATTATTATGACTGAAGTTACATTTGATAAAGTACATGCTACAGCTGTCAAACAAATTTAGAAGAGTATATTACTAAATAATATTATTCCCTATGCAAAAAGAATAATTATGCAACTTCAGCCATTAATATTTAGCGACCTCGATTTTATTTCATTTATTCGAATCTGAAATAATTTTTCTTTTGCTTCCATATACAAATCAAAAGCTGCCATAGCTACCTGATCAATTTGAGATTCAATTAGTGCAAGTTCTTCAAAGATATTTTCATTCTTTATTTCTGCCTCTAATTCCGAAATTATTGAACTCCTTAGAAGAAAAACAAAGGCAACGGCTTGCGAAGGTGAAAAATCCTGAACTGCTCTAATTTTAATCAGATCCTGTAAATCGATTTTTATTTTATCTAAATCAAAGTTTTCAATTAATTCATTCAAAATATTTTCAGCGGAAACAGTTATTGCATGACCAACCGGATTGCTAAATCTGTTTTTTTGATCTCGTAAAAAATTAGAGGTCTCCGATGGATATGTTGCAAAGATTGACTGGATCCAATTATTCACAATTGTCGATTTTTTGTCTGCTATTAGTTCTTTAATCATAATCTTTCCATTTATTCAATAATAATTAGACAGAACTAAGTTTTGATTTCCAAACATCTCTTAAATAATGATTCCTCTTAATAATTCCATATCTATAGGTAACCTGCACTCTAATAGGAAAACAAGATTTTAATTTGCTTCTCTATTATTTGGAAAACAAAGTTCAACAAAGCGAATATTTTATACACAGCCTGTCGGCTTGGTTAAGCCTGCAACTTTGCATGCACCTTTAGCTGGTCCGGATGGATATAATTCATATATTTCTTTCAGAGAAAAACCTGTTTCCTTACACACTTTCCGAATCATTGGTGCAATACCGAATTTCTTATAATAATCACGCAGGTAATAAACAATTTTCCAATGCGCTTCAGTCATTTCTGTTACGTCTTCAGTTGTAGCTAATGCTTTAGCTACATCTTCGTTCCATTCTTCAGGCTTCTGCATGAAACCGTCTTCATCGACTTCAATTTTAAGAGTTTCATATTCAAAGATTGGCATAATTTTTTCCTATTTATTATAGTTAAATAAGTATTTAGTTCTTTAATGTTTATTTCATTTCAATGTAACCGCACGGACAGTTCTCGGCACATTTTTTACAGCCGTTACAAAAATCCAATTTGAATTTATATGTCTCGTGCTTTACGACCGGTTTTACAATTGCCTGGTCCTGGCAATAGCTCCAGCAAGTTCCGCAGTCAAAACATGAACCGCAGCTCATGCATCTTTTAGCTTCTTCAATAACCTGTTCCTCGGTTAATGTGGAAGTAATTTCAAGATTTAAATCTTTCAGCCTTTCTTCAGGTTTAAGCTTAAATGGTTCATTCCTCAGCTTGCTTTCATAATAGCTTAATATAACTTTGTCATGTGTAATTACAGGAGGCTTATATTCGGGCTCAGGCTGAATATTTTGGAATCTGTTATGAATCGTCTCTGCAGCTTTTCTTCCGTTAAATATTGCTATAGTTACTAACCCAAGTTCAAGGTCGTCGCCTCCCGAATAAGTATTGGGAACCTTTGTTAAAAAATCTTTATCAGTTTTAATCCAGTCCTTTCCTTCATGAAGAATATCCAATCCGTCAAAATTCGGTTCTTGACTAATGGCTGCGATTACCGTTGTCGCATCCAAATAAAAATACGAATCGGGAATCGGAACAGGTCTTCGTCTACCCGATTCGTCAGGCTCTCCCAATTCCATTCGCTGGCATTTCATCTTCGTTATTTTTTCCCCTTCCTTTTCAAACTCAACAGGGGCAGCCAGAAATTCCAGTTTTACACCTTCTTCTTCAGCGCCGACAATTTCTTCTTCAATGGCGGGCATTTCTTTTCTTGTTCTTCTATATACAATAGTAACATCCGCACCTAATCTTCTCGAAACGCGGGCAGCATCTATTGCCGTATCTCCTCCGCCAATAACCAATACCTTATCCCCGACTTCAATTAGTTCACCGCAATTAATTCTATTTAGAAACTCGGTTCCCGTTAAAACATTAGAAGCATCTTCATTTGGTATACCCAGCAATTTTCCCTTATGAGCTCCAATACCTACAAATATTGCATCAAAATTTTTCTGCAGATCTTCATAAGGAATATCTTTACCGATGATCTTATTACAACTAATTTCAACTCCCAGGTCTTCAATTCTTTTAATTTCTTTATCAAGTACGTCTTGCGGCAGTCTGTAATCCGGGATGCCGTATCTCAGCATTCCTCCCGGTTTACTAAACGCTTCAAAAACTTTTACCGTATATCCTTTTCTTGTTAGTTGATAAGCACAAGATAATCCAGCAGGTCCTGCACCAATTACAGCGACCTTCTGGGGATAATTATCACCATTAACACGTTCAAATTGAAAACTATTTTCCAGAGCAAAGTCTCCGACAAACCTTTCGAGATTATTAATACCTACGGCTCCGTCCTTATATGTTCTATTACAATTTTCTTCGCACGGATGAGGACATACTCTTCCGCAAGTTGAAGGGAAAGGATTTTTTTCGGTTAAAATATTCCATGCTTTTTTAAATGATTCGCTGTAAGACCTTCCGGTATCTTCGGATTGACTAATCGTTGTTAAAAATTCTCTTATGTTAGTTTCATTAGGACATCCATTTGCACATGGCGGCGTTTTAACAACCTGAACCGGCCGCAATGGTGAAGTTTCAACTGATGAGCCGCCCGCAGAGTGAGATCCCAAACCTCCTAGAGATCTTTTTGCTTTTTTTACAACTTTAGCCATTTAATATTCTCCCATATCATTCTATTTCAATTTTTTTAATCTTTTAATATAAAATCAGGCGTAAGGATAAATTCCCGATTTTACATCTTCCATTTGAGCCAATATCTCATTATGCTTTTGTTCATCAGTCATCAGATAACCGAGTAAATATCGAATGACAAAATTTTTACTATTTTTCCTCGCCTCTTCGGCAAGTCTAATAGTTTCTTTTTCAAGTTTGATATGTTTATCAACCATTCCCCATACTTCACCCAATTCTTCAGGTGTTAATGTAATTGCCTGTTTTTCAAAGCTGTCAATAATCAGCTGCTGAATTCTTTTGTGCATTGCAGAATCCTGACGGATAATTTCCATTATGTGCTTAACAATAGGATTTTTTGTTTTAGCCATGATATCTGTAGTAGATTTAACAGATTGATCTTCAACAACCTGCCACTCTTTCAAAATTTTAAGTAAGTTTTCATTTAATTCTTTTTGTTTAGCCATTACCTCACCTTTAAATTATTACTGTATAACAGGTATTGTTTTTTTTGAAGCTTTGAATTTTTGCGCACTTTTAATTATGCCGTTAACCCATTGGGGTGTTGCTAATGCATGAACATGGATGTAACTGGCGAAAACATTTTTATATATTAATCCGTCTCTTTTATTGAAGCATCCAACGCCGCGGCTTAATGAAAGCGACGTTTTTAAATTAGTATCGTATTCATAAATTTTTGAGTAATGAAACTCATGACCTTTTATTTGCTCTCCCGATTCATAAAAAGGATTATCGCCGTCAACAACAGCTTCGCAATAACCGTGTCCTTGAGGTTTATCATTCATTTGAATTCTTATAGGTAAAACTCCGGTTAGCGAGTATTCTTTTCCTTTCCACACAATATCTTTTGCAAGATAAATTAGGCCTCCGCATTCGGCATAAATCGGTAAGCCTTCATCGGCTAATTCTTTTACCGCTTCGGACATTTCTTTTTTTGAAACTAAATCATCAAGATTCATCTCGGGGAAACCGCCGCCGATATAAAGCGCATCAAGGTTATGTAGATCTTCATAGTTGGTTGAAGAAATTGGAACCAGTTCTGCGCCGGCTTCAACAAGCATTTCTAAATTTTCAGGATAATAAAATGAAAAGGATTTGTCTTTAAAATATCCTATCAATATTTTTTCTTGAGTACGGTCATTTCCAGCATATTTATTTAACGAGTCTAATCCGGATTTTTTTTCTTCAACTGCGGGTTCATAATCGATTGAAGGAGCATTAACGGCCAGCCTCATAATCTTAGAAACATCAACATTGTCTTCAATTATATTTTGCATACCCAAGAGAAAGATAGATTTTTGTTCAAATTCGTCCGGCATTATCAGTCCCAAATGTCTCTCAGGCAAAATAAATTTTTTTGAAAGTTTGGGAATAATACCTAAAACCGGTATACCCGTTTCGCCTTCTATTGCATCTTTAGCTATTTTAGAATGACGATCGCTTGCGGCTCGATTTAAAATAACACCTGCAATATTTAAATCATGTCCCAGGTTCACACAACCTAAAATGGAAGCTGCCGCGGTGCGGGTAACTTTTGAAATGTCTTGGACAATAATTACAGGAGCTTTAAGCATGGCTGCTAATTCTGCTGTACTATGAGTCCCTTTGTTGTTCACTCCATCGAAGAGTCCCCTATTACCTTCAATGATATTTATTCCGTTTTTGTCGGCACTTTTTAAAAAAGATTTTTTAAGTTCGGGAAAGCCCATCATAAAAGAATCAAGATTCCTGGCCGGTTTACCCGAAGCTAAACTCAGCCAGGCTGCATCAATGTAATCTGGTCCTTTTTTAAAGCCGGTTACATTTACTCCTCGACTTTTAAAACTTGAAAGGAGTCCGCAAGAAACAATAGTTTTACCTGAATCTCCAGATAATCCGGCAATTACAATCCTCGAAAAATATTCGTGTAACATAAAATCAACCAATGCAATCAGTCAAACTAATTCTCTGCCCCTTCTTTATGGGGTATTTCTATAAAGCTTCCGCCGAAATATGTATAAACACATTTACCGCTTTCAATTAAATCTCTGATGGCGGATTTAGCCAAAGCTTTGTCACATCTTTCGCCGAACAATTCGTTCACAGCTTTTGTCAAGTCGGTAGCTTTCCATTTTTTTTGACCCATACTATCTTTTATCATCTTATACATAGCATCGGCAACTTCTTCAACTTTAACTTGCTCAGCCATAACTAGCTCCTTTTAATAAGTTAAATGCGCTGATCTCTTAAACGTTAAACCAGCATGTTTGAAATCGTCAATATGTTGTTTCTCAAAAGGAATACCGGTGAGTTGGAAAAATCTAGGCCATCCGATTCGATTTACCCATTCACCCATTCTTTCATACGGTCTCGCATTATTAGCCCAAACTTCCACCAGATTTTTTACTGCATCAACCACTTCAGGCCATCTTGGGGGATTATTTGGAATAAACGGTATTGCCAGCTTTGAAAACATGGGTTCGCTTCGCGCATTAGATACTTTACCGCCAACCCAAATTGAAACTCCGTCATTTAAAGGATCGTTAAGAGGCATAGCCGGACATACTGTGTAGCAGTTTGCACAAAACATACATCTTTCTTCCGTTACTTCTACAGTCTTTTTTCCATTTACGGTAACAGGCTTTATAGCTGCAGTCGGACATGCCGAAACTACAGACGGTATTTCACACATTGCGTTTAGATTATCGCGATTTACTTTAGGCGGGCGTCTATGAATACCCAGGATTGCAATGTCCGAACAATGAACGGCACCGCACATATTCAAGCAGCATGCTAATGCAATTCTAAGCTTTGCCGGCAATTTCATTTCGGTAAAGTATTCAATCAATTCGTCCATTACGGATTTAACTATTCCGGAAGCATCCGTAGCTGCCGAATGACAGTGCACCCAGCCTTGAGTGTGTACAATACTTGAGATTGAATTTCCCATGCCGCCGACCGGATGTCCTAATGCTTTCAGATCGCTGATTAATGGTTCAATTTTCGACTCATCAGTGAGCAAGAATTCTACATTATGACGGCTGGTAAATCTTAAATATCCGCCACAATATTTATCGGCCAGGTCTGCATATTTTCTTATTTTATCTATACCCAGCAGCCTTGGAGAACCGGCACGTACAGTAAAGAGTTTCGCGCCGCTTTCCGATACTGTAACCATTACTCCCGGTTTTAATATTTCATGATATTTCCATTTACCGTAGTTTTCCTTGATTATCGGTGGTAAAAATTTTTCATAATGAGGCGGACCAATATCGGTAAGCCTTTTCTTTTTCTCTTCTGCCATTTTTAGATTCCTTATTGAATGTAATTATAAATTTTTCATTTTAACTAATAAATAATAATTACTTATCTTCTTCAATTTCATCAGATTCTTCCGAATCATCTTCAAAATATTCTTCATAGAATACATATGGGTTTTCTCTCGGATGAGCGACCATCTCAGGAATCGGTTCAACGCCGATTGCCTCAAGGAAGTTGCCCATACCCACTCTTTGAATAAATTCACCTACTCTTTCACGGTTCTTTCCGTTTTCGGACCAAACGTCATGTATTTTTTCAACTAGATCCGTTATTTCCTTATACGGCGGTTCCAGTTTAATAAAAGGAATTAAAACCGATGAAAGCAAGGCACCTTCAACTATAGGTGCTTTTGCGCCAATTAGTATACATGCACCGCGTTCTTTTCCCGGCGCAAGTGCCTTCGGCATAGTATTAATACAATGCATACATTTAACGCAAGCTTTGTTATCAATTTTTATTTCCTTACCGTCCCATTCCATACATTTAGACGGACAATTACCAACTACATCTCTTTGAATATTTAATCCTGCTTTTGCATAATTTGTTACTTCTTCTTTATTGATCTGAATATCATCTTTCCATGTGCCGATTATCGACATGTCGGACCGTGCAATTGAAGCAACACAATCGTTAGGACATCCGGACATTTTAAATTTCCATTTGTATGGGAATGCCGGTCTATGTAGCTCATCCTGGTAATGCATAGTTAAGAAATAAGTCAAAGCCATTGTATCGTAACATGCCCACTCACAACGGGCTTTTCCGCAGCAGCAGCTTGGAGTTCTCACATCCGAGCCCGAACCGCCAAGGTCAAATCCTAATTCGGTCAGTTCGCTGAATACCGGTTCAAGTTCTTCTGTTCTTGTTCCTAGAAATACCATATCACCGGTAGAGCCATGCATGTTCGTTAAACCCGAACCGTGTCTTTCCCAAATATCACAAAGTTTTCTAAGGATATCCGAGGTATAAAACCATCCTGCCGGTTGATTAATACGTAATGTGTGGAAATGAGAGACGTTTGGAAATTTCTCAGGCAGATCGGAATATCTACCGATAACACCGCCGCCGTATCCAAGAACTCCAACTATTCCACCATGTTTCCAGTGCCCGATTCTTTCTTCATAAGAAAGTTCAAGTTGACCCAATAAGTCATTTGACATTGGATTTTTTTCGGCAGCTGTTTTAATTTCCTTGACGAAACTAGGCCAAGCACCTTTTTCAAGTTCATCCAACTTTGGTGTCTTGCGCTTATTATCAGCCATTTTTACTCCTTTTGTAGAATTTAATGTGCACTATTTATTTATTATCTAAAGTAAATTAATGTCTAAATAAATTTTGTTTACTCAAATTTTTAAAAACTTTTGCTTAACAATCACGAATAAACTTAAAAAAGCAGTGAGGCTAAAACAATATGAAATTCGATTTTGTAATCTATGTGTTGTATAAAAAGGAGAAGAAAAAATCTATGGAACGATAATTTTTCTTTTTTATTTGACGGGAATCTGCAATGCTCTAACTGCAAGTTCTATAACAAACGTCCTCATTTCTTCACTATCAATATCGAGTTTTAAAGGAGTAGGTAAAGTACCGCAATTAAAATTTTTAAACGTTGTTTTACTCGGATGTTGAAGATAAAGCGACAGCCTGCTGAAACCTATCGGAAGCGGTGCAAGCATCCACCATGCTATCCAGCCGTTTATTATCGGTAGCGGGTCATATTTGATCATATGAAATTTTTCAAATCTTTTTTGAAAAGCTTTTAATAGTCCTTCGAATCGTGTATTGGATCGTTTATTAATTCTTTCCTGAAGCCTGTTTATAAAATACCCCCTGGAGTTCAGGACAATTTGTCTCATCCTTTTATCTTTAAATACTACCAGATAATTTTTTAACTTGCAGGCCTGGCCTATTTTGTAAGCATTGATTGCTTCAATAATTAATTCCCTAATATCCGGCGAATAGAATAATTCTTTTTTCAATTGTTTGTCGTAACAGGTTCGCGTATAATTAATAAACGTTGTTGCATATGGAAAAACAACCTTTATTGCATCTTCAATTGTTTTAAATCCGTATGACATAAAAGTGGGGCAAGAAAATCCCCTGCAATTAATTCTATCCAATAAGCGAATCCAGATTTCCTTTGAATCTCTTCTTCCGAGTTCGAAACCAACTACTACTGTAGATAATGCATCTATTGCCAAAGCAAGATACATTGAGTGTTCATTATCATTTCCCATTTTGCATTTAAATTTCTTTCCTACCAGATGAATTAATCTTGATTCATGCTTAGGAGTGCATGCATCAAGATATTCTTCCCATGAAGAACAGCCTTTTAAATATTCTCTGATTTTTTGATTAATTCTAATCGGCGAGCTATGATAAATTGAACGTAGGTCCCTGTAAGAATAACCGCTTAAATATGCCTCCGTTAAAGTTCCGATATCAGGTGTTTGTTTAGGTAATTTATTTTGTACCCATGTCTTATGGCAATACATGCATCTGTAGCGCTGAATATTGGCGGAAGTTTTTCCATGTTTAATAATACTGGTACTATTACAGAAAGGACAATTAATATCTACTAAATTCGGTTTATCGTAAAACATAAAGATTTATTTCTCTTTATTTTTATTACGCTAAACTCAAAATACATACCATTAAATAATTTCTGAATTGCAACTATTTATATAGAATAATAACAAAATTTTTCATTTTTGAAAATTTATTTTCCTATGTTGAGATTGATAAACAAGAATAATTTATTGTTAAATGTTCTTACTTAAGAGGAAATAATTATTAATAAATATCATCTAATTTTATTTTTACATAAAAATATATTTGAATTAAAAATAATTCTTAATTGTAAAAAGTTTATGATAAGATTATTTATTTTTGTCCGATTGCTCTACGTTTACTCTTTCCTTACTATTTAAATTAGGTATAATTACATTATTAAAATGCGGGACCGTGATATTCCAATTAAGTCCTGTTGTTAAATAATTTTGAAGGTGAGTTTTATGACATGTTGAACAAAGTGCAAGTTTTGGTTTGTCCTTTAATTTTTTTGATTCAGCTAAATGACATGATACACATAAATTATGCATCGCATCCGTATATGAAAGCGCATAATATTTTTTAGAAGATCCACCTTTAATAGCTTCAAACTTATATGTTGGATGACAATCGGTACACTTCTTAGCTGATTGCGCGCTTCTATTAACTCCAGCTTTATGACAGTTGTCGCATTTTAAATTGGCTCCTTTAGTTGATGCATGCCAATCATGTTGAAAAAAATCCACTTGTGCATACATATTAGTATGGCATTCCCAGCACTGACTAAGTTTTTCACCCGGCAAATTAAGATGATGACATGTCTTGCAGCTATCATTGCCATTAATCAAAATTCCATGTGTTCTTATCCATTTAATATGAGCCTGATGCGGAAATTTTACAAACTGATCATCCCTGTTACCGTTGATGTATAATGTATCAATTCCTGTAGCAGGTTTTACTTTTATATTATCAATTCCTTGGTTATGCAAATGTTTACCCGGCATTAGAAACATTCCAATTGCAAAACTTAATATAAATGCCAGAGAATGTTTGGCTGTACCAGAAATTTCCGGCGTTCCAAGCCAGGTCTTTGTTGTGAAATCAAAAGAAGGGGGAGCATAAGGAAGCGATTCTGCGTCTTTCGGCTGTATTTCCCAAACATTAAAGTTTTCTATTACAAATAGAAAGATTAATGCAGCGGCGGATACAATTCCAAGACTTATAACAATTTCAGTCCATGCCGGTGTATAGTTATCTCCGGTCGCACCGAGCATCACTAAGCCGCCTACATCAATTCGGTTCAGTAACATTCCGAAAACCACCATAATAGAACCTGTCCATTGAATTTTAATGTTCCGGCAAAGTCTTGGAAATGAGAATAATAAACCCGGAATAACAGTCGATATCAATACTTCAATAATAAAAAGATTACTTTCCCAGCTTCCGTTAAAAATCAATCCGAATTTACCTGTCGCAATGATATCTGTAATTTTTACTATAAAATACAATAAGAGTATCCAAGCAGTAACTTTACAGAGTTTAGCTACAAGATTTGTTTCCGGCTTACGTTTGTACAGCCAGTGAGAAATTAAACTTTCGAAAGCAACCATCATCAAACCTAAAGAGATTGCCGATATGAAAAATTGTATAGGCAAAATATTTGAATACCAGAGAGGATATAATTTAAAAGGCATTATCAAAAACAAAGTACCCAAAGAAGATTGATGAAGCGTTGAAAGCATTATACCGAGAAGAACAAACGGAAACCGGAATTTCATCAGAAAGTTTCTAATTTTTGCATACCTGCTGAATTTTTCCATTGGAACCGGACTGAATTCGATCAGCAATACGGTTGTATAAAGCATAACGCACCAGCCGACTTCAAACAGAGGAGAATGAGGATTCCAATAAATAATCATATGCCAGATATTCCATGGTAATCCGAGGTCTACAAACAAGCCGAAAATTACGGCAAGATAGCCGAGAAAAGCGGTTAACACAGCAGGTTTAACAAGAGGATGAAATTCATCCCGTTTCATAATATAGAAAATTGCCGTAATTACAAATCCTCCTGCAGCTAAAGCTACACCTCCCATTACATCAAAACCAATCCATAATCCCCAGGGTGTTCTGTCGGTTAAATTTGTAGTTACACCTAAACCAAAAATATATCGATTCAATGCAACAGCAGCAGCAAAGCCTGTAAATAGCCATAAAATTAATTTGGCAGTTTTAACCCTATTCATCAGCAGTTTCCTCTTCCTTACCATTTTTTTTGCTCAATTCCATCCTCCGGCGGATAATCCAATTTAAGCCCAGCATTACTCCGCCCATTCCAACAAAGGCAAAAGGTACGGATTCCATTGCCGGTTTGGTTCTTTCCGGTAACGGTTTTGTTCCAAGATGAGTTTGATATGATAGAAATCCCAAGTCTATATCGGAAAGATACATAACGGAAGTTCCACCGATTTCATGTTCTCCCCAGACTTTATTTATATACTTCCCGGGATTTTCTTTTATCCTTTTATGAGCAATATTTAAAAGTTTTTTTCTATCTCCGAAAATTGTTGCTCCAGTCGGGCAGGCTTCCGTACATGCAGGCTGTTTGCCGGCTTCAAGTCTATCGTAACAAAGAATGCATTTTTCAACGTGGGGAACCGTTTTATCCCAATCATAGCGCGGAATACCAAACGGACATGCCATCATACAATACCGGCAGCCTAAACATTTACCGCTGTCATAAACAACAGGGCCTAATTTAGTTTTATGCATTGCTCCGACAGGGCATACGGAAACACAAGCCGGTTCAACACAATGACGGCATTGTTTCCGTACGTAATGATTATCGGGCTTTTGTAATATTGATGTCCAGTTATCAGCCGAAAGTCCGTCATTTTTCTGCCATATTCTCGGCACATCCAAAGGAAGATCATGAGCTTCTTTACAGGCTGAAACACATTGAAGACAGCCTATACATTTAGTTACATCGGTTAAAATTCCTACACTCAAATCCGGGCTCCTTTTTTATTAAGTGTTGTACAAATTGCATCATCTGTTTCAGGCGGAAAACTCCAGGCCAATCCGCAAACAATTTGTGATAGAGGTGCAAGCACGCAATGTGCTATTTTTGAAAAAGGTATAAGTACAAATATTAGTTCACCGGATAAAATATGGATAAGCATAAAGAAGTGATAATTATACGGACTAACATTTAAATTGGCGCAAATAAATCCGGTTGCAAACGGAATGAGTAATAAAATAAGCCAGAGATAATCCTGCTTTTTGCTTAATGCCTTTATTGGCTTAACTACAATTCTTGAGAATAACATAACAATTAAAAATATTATAGTACTTATAGTTAACCAGAATGCCAAAGTGAAAGGCAGCGACGGCCATGATATTCCTGTTGACGTTTTCCAAAGTTCAATATGAGCAAACAAAAATATCGGTACTAAAATTAATCCGACGTGGAAAAGTATTGAAATAACCGAATATACTTGAAAATTATTCTTAATTCTTTTAAAAGGAAAAATCCATTCCCACGATCGACGGCGAATTAATTTCCACGGTATTCTTTTATCACCAGCTTTTCTCCAAGCTTTATATCCATTCCAAATATCAAGAGTAAAAATTCTTAGCAGCCCTAGAATCATTATTGCAAAACAAAGTCTAAATAGAGGGCCCTTCACAAAATCTAGAAGAGATTCCATCATCCTTTTCCCTCCTTTTCTGCTGAATTATCTTTATCTGCCGGCTGTTCCTCTTTCTTTTCAATTAAAGATTCATCAAAAACAATAGCCTTGTAAATCAGGTCGTGCAATCCGACTATTTGGCAATCTATTTTTTGGTCTTCAACTAACTCTCTTAACTGCTTTTTACAATTGGCACACGGCGCTACTAAAATTTCACACCCGGATTTTCTTATTTGGTCAGCTTTTAATTTACCGCCGACTGTGGTTCTATAGGGCCTTATTTCATCAATAGAAACGGTACCGCCGCCGCCGCCGCAGCAAATATTATTGTCGCCTATAGGAGTCATTTCTACATAGTTTTTACAAAATGATTTCAGTACTTCACGCGGCTGGTTTATTATCCATCGGTTTCTTGCAAAATTACACGGATCGTGATATGCAACCTTCTCCGTGATAATGTCGGGATTTAATTTGAGTCTTCCTTCCTTCCAAACTTTATGGGTATATTCCAGAATACTTACAACAGGCAAAGCATTTTTGCCACCGCAAAATGTAGGTATAAAAGTTTTTGCTGTTCTTGAAGCATGCCCGCATTCGCCAATTAAAATATTTTTCCCGTTTAACCTTCTTGTTTCCTCATCAACTTTATTTACAACTCTTTCTAAAATTCTATCACTGTAAAACAATCCGTAATTTATCCCGTCATAATAACCGGTACCGATTGTCCACTTATCTCCGGTAGCTCTAAATACAGCGGCAATACCCATCAAAGTTTCGGCTTCCATAAGAAAATCACTCACTGCAGGGAAAAAGACATAATCGCTGTCTTCAACATCTAAGGGAAATTTTATTTTAACCGATTTCTCTTCAAACATATCATCTTCAAGGAATTCAAGTGTATCTGCTAAAGCCGGGACCGGAATTCCTGATGTATTTTTTGAAGCTCCCTCAAGCTGCTCCCTGGTGCTTATAACTAATGCGCGCGGTACAATTCCTATTTCGCTTAAAATATAGCGGCCAAGATGTGTAATTAATCCGTGATCAATTCCCATGGGACATTCAAGAGCGCATCTTCTGCATGCTGTACAATTCCAAAAGCTTTGAGCCATTTCTTGAATTTTTTCATCCGTAAGATAACCGCCTCCCGAAATTTTTCCTTTTAACATTCCTCCAAGAGTAAAATGACGTCGATAAACCTCTAATAAAAGCTCGGAACGGTGACAAGGTATATCTTCGGGATCTCCTGTAGCTTGATATATTTGACATGCAACGGCGCAGCGCGAACATCTTGCACTCATTCTGGCAAAATGATCTAATACAAATTTATAATTGGAATGTTTAAGGATGGCGGCAAAGGCTTCTAAAAAACGGCGGGGACGATCATCTGCATTAAATTCTTCTATATTATAACGAACATTTAACTTTTGTTTTTCCAATACTTCCGGCTTTACAGAAGATTTAAAAGCCTTTGCCCTTTCTTCATCTGTTATTCGTGTAGTTTTCATTTATTTTCCGTTTTTTCAGTACGGAAATATTTAAAAATGAATGATGAATAAACAAGTTTATAAATTTATTTGTAATCTAAATGTTGTTCACAATCTTTTTAATTTCATTTTAATAAACTCGAGAAAAAGTTGTTTATCCGGCCTGAATAACGGATAAACACAAGCCCAAGTATCAAAGATACCACCGACATCATTTGAATTAATTATAGCTATCTTAATTTTATATTAAAATAATTTTAAATAGGCTGTATCTTTTTTGTTGTTATTCGCCGATTATATTTATTGTTTTCTATTTGAATTTTGAATCAACCTTATAATTAATAATTTCGTTTAATCTCTTTGGAAAAGCAGACTTTACACTTAAAAAAAGAATTTTATATTATCACACATTTGTTGGCTTTTGTAAAAACGTATAAGTATTCCCGCCTTTTATATACGTTCTGTTGAAATTATCACACTATTTTAGCATTGTATTTTTAAATTACGTAGAGTCCGGCATATCTACAGAGCCCGACAACTTTCGCTTGTAAAAGAAAGGTTTATTTTAGTTTATAACTAATTATTAGTCATTGAATCTAAGTGATATAAAATAATAACTTAACAATTATTTAGAAAAAATTTTTTATAAGGATAGAATAAAGTGAAAGGATCTAGTTATGGAAGTAAAAAGTATCGGGACGCTGCCTTCAAATAAAGGACCGGAAGATTGGTTTACAGGAACGGTAATAATCAATCCATTATTTCAAATAAAAGCTCCGGCAAGAGTAGTATGCGCAAACGTAATGTTTGAACCTGGTGCAAGAACTGCATGGCGCTTCTCCCGAAATAGCAATATCACACATAGCCATACAAGAACAGCTTGATGGCAAAGCAGTTGACTGGTTGGAAAAAGTATCGGATGAACAATATTCAAAACTTATAAGTAAATAAATATATTAAACAAGAACTTATGATCTTTTTCCGTTATTAATTATTTTCATATGTTTTACAAATATTTAATTGATACTTTTTAAAAATGATAAATATATTTTTCCCTAATCAGAGTTAAGATAAAGTAATGGCAAGAATATTTAATACCGGATCAGCAGACGGGCTTGGGCAACTATCGGCCAAATTGCTGGTAGAAAACGGGCATAACGTTGTATTGCATGCGCGTAATTCAGATCGTGGACGTGATGCACTGAAAAAAATTCCCGCAGCAGATAATGTATTAACAGGAGATCTTTCAAGCATCGAAGAGACAATTAAGCTTGCAGATCAAGTTAATGCATTGGGTGCCTTTGATGCCGTGATTCATAATGCTGGAGTTTACCGGGCTTCGGCAAATGAAATTTTCAGTGTAAATACCTTAGCGCCTTATATTCTTACGTGCCTGATACAAAAACCGAAACGGTTAATCTATCTTTCTTCAGGAATGCATTTACACGGACAATCAAGGTTAGAAATTTTCAAAAATGATATCGACCGTATAACTTATTCCGACTCAAAACTTCATAATCTTATGCTAAGCAAAGCTGTAGCGCGATTATGGCCGGATGTGTATTCCAATGCAGTTGATCCCGGCTGGGTTCCTACAAAAATGGGTGGTTCTGGTGCACCGGATAATCTGCAAAAAGGATATGAAACTCAGGTGTGGCTTGCAGTTAGCAATGATGAAAAAGCATTAGTTACAGGCAAGTATTTTTATCACCAAAAAGAAAAACGCTATAATCACGAAGCTGACGATATCGCACTTCAGGATAAGTTTTTAGACCTATGTAAAGAGATTACAGGTGTTTCATTTACTTAAACAGGAATTATATCTGCTAATGAAATCAACATGGATTATTGAAAAAGTAATTTGCAATGAATTGCTATACTGTTTTGCAATTTAAATTTACAATCTACCTGACATAGGCTGCTTAAAATAATAGCTGTAACTTTTAAATTTGAATTAAACATTAATAATATTAAAATATACAAAACTTCATAAGGTAAAAATATATTAATCTCCGGCAGCCGCCGGACTTCACCATTGAGCAATACTTTCCTTACATATTTTCTTCTATTGTGCAACTTTAACTCTTTTTCTCTTTTCATTGCTTCAGCTCTTGTTGCAAATTCTTCATAATGAATTAATTCCCATGACACATATCGTTTAGTTGATTTTGATAGTCCATCATTATGTTGTTTAAACCTTAGTTTAAGATTATTGGTATGACCAATATATATTCGATCATTAGTTGGGGAGTAAATGCATAAGTGTAATACATATTAAATAAAAAGCCCATCAATTATTATTGATGGGCAGCATATTGACCAAAATAATTTATTCTGAATGATGGCAGACTATTTCATTAGCACCAGTTTCTTAATTTGCACGAAATTCCCTGCCTGCATTCTGTAAAAATAAACTCCGTTTGAAAACTTCGCAGCATTCCATGTTACATTATAAGTTCCTGCGGATTTTTCTTCATTAACTAAAGTTGAAATTTCTTTTCCGAGAATATCGTAAACCTTTAAACTCACAAATTGCCTGCTGCTTATTGAATACTGAATTTTTGTACTCGGGTTAAAAGGATTCGGATAATTCTGGGATAAATAATAATCAAATTTAGCACTTGAAGGATCTTTTACATCTACAGTATTGGTTAATGTTAAATCATCGATATAGAAAGCCGAGCCAAGGTGCGGAAACCCGCTCTTTGAATTTATCATTGAAAAAGTAATTTTTATTAGATTGGGCATTAAAGTATTATTCGAATAATAAAATTCTATATCGAAAGGAATAAAATTTGGGCTATGGGTTAATAACGTAGGTGCTACTCCAACGATTGTCGTATCTGTGGCGGAAATATTATATAAAAATATAGATATATAAATATTATCATTTGTATCTGCTGCCGTAAATTTATAATAGCCTGTTAAATATTTATATTTTTCCGTAATTGTAAAACCTTTACCGTCTGACCCGGCATATAACATTCCGCTGAAAACCAAACCGTATTTTTCCATAGTAGTATTTGCCAGTGAAAAGCTTCCGTTTTTACAATCTGTTGATTTGGATATAAGTATGCTGCCTGTAGAATTATTTGTTTTCCACCCGTTGGGCTCGGTACCGTTCCAATCTTCGAAGCCCCCATTAATTATTTGAGCAAATGTACCGGTAAAATTTAAAAACAAAAAAAGAAGCAAAAATAATAACTTCATTATTTTCTCCTAATTTATTTTTTGATTGTATTAAATATTCCGGAAAAATTTAATTATAAATTTTTATATGCTGATGTTCTTCGCATTCTAAAAGGATGAATAAGGATGCAAAATTAAATAATTATATTGAGGTAAAACCCGGTCAATTATTTCTTAGTTTCATCTCTTAAACCCTTTTAATGCCGAGTAGTTAAATTATTTTGAAGAAGATTTTCAAACAAGAAAAGAGGACTGTAATTTCGCTTTTATTAACATATTATATTTTTATTTTTTTGTCAATTAAATTTGTTAAAAAAAATTAATATGAATATTTAATATCAAATCGTTATTAAGAAATTATGAAAAAATAATTTGTTAAAAGTCATTTGTAGAATAGAATTATTTGAAATTTTAAATTATAAAAGATTTGGTTTGAATAACCATTCTCTTTTGCAATGCGAGTCGTTCGTCAACTGACAGATCTTCCGAAGGAATCACTTGGTAAGAACCTGCAACTTTATTGTTATTTCTTTCTCACCAACTCTCATACAAATGCACAACCTCTGTTTGACTTTAACTCTTTCTCTATTTTCATTGCTTCGGATCGTGTTGCAAATTCTTCATAATGAATTAATTCCCATGGTACATATCGTTTAGTTGATTTTGATAACCCATCATTATGTTGTTGAAACCTTAGTTTAAGATTACTGGTATGACCAACATATATTTGATCATAAGTTGGGGAGTATAATACATAAGTTTAGTACATATTAAATAAAAATCCGACTTGTGTCGGATTTTTTGCTCCGCGAGCAGGACTCGAACCTGCAACCCTTCGGTTAACAGCCGAATGCTCCACCATTGAGCTATCGCGGAATATTATTTAATTCCTTAATAAATGAATAAATTTTCACATAAAAGGAAACCAAAAATAAGGACAAATGCCATATTTGTCAAGCTTTATTAAGTCTTGTAAAATTTATTTTTTATTTAAAAATACAACCTTCTGCGAGAAGAAAAATTAGCTTTTAAACTGCAAAAATTGTTGCTCATTTAATTTGTGTACTGGGATACATCTCTAATTTCTCCATTAAACTGTAAAAATATTAATTCTGTCAAAACATAAAATAGAAAAGATATTAAGTTCAATTAAAACGTGAGTTAATAAATTTTACAGTAATTGTTGATCAAAATTTTTAGGAAATACATATATGAAGAAAAAAATAATTTTAATAAGCTCTGCGGTAATCATTATAGTGATTGCTGCATTTATTTTTATTAAAAGTAAAGACACACCCGCATATAATTTTAGAACAGCAGAAATCAAGAAAGGGAATATTGATTTGACTGTAACGGCTACCGGACAATTGAGCGCAGTAACAACGGTTGATGTCGGAACTCAAGTTTCCGGTACTATTGTAAAACTTAATGCCGATTTTAATTCTAAAGTACATAAAGGAGAAATAATTGCCGTACTCGATACAACTACATTGTACGCAAATGTAGAAGACGCAGAAGCTAATTTAAATCATATTAATGCTCAAATAATTGCAGCAAAAAGCAACTTTGAAACCGAGCAGGCTTTATATAATAAAAAATTAGATTCACAGACTAATTATGATTTAGCTCTTTCAAATTATAAATCTCTTTTAGCGCAAAAGCAGCAAGCGGAAGCCGATTTGCAAAAAGCTAAAATAAATCTGCGTTATGCAACTATTAAAGCTCCGATAAACGGAATTGTAATTTCACGGAATGTGGATGTAGGCCAAACAGTTGCGGCAAGTTTGGCTGCACCTACATTGTTTTCAATTGCAAACGATCTTAAAAGCATGCAGGTACAGGCTGATGTAGATGAAGCCGATATAGGTAAAGTAAAAGTAGGCCAAGATGTAAGCTTTACGGTTGATGCATATCCAAATAAAACTTTTGACGGAGTAGTTTCCCAGGTAAGGTTAGCTCCGCAGGAAATACAAAACGTTGTAAACTATACGGTAATAATTAATGTTAATAATGATAAACTGCTGTTAATGCCAGGTATGACTGCAACAGTTTCAATTAATATATCTCACCAAGACAACGTTTTAGAAGTGCCCGATATAGCATTTTATTTTCAGCCTGCTCAAAATATGATCGACCAAACATTTCTGCAAAAGAGAAAAGAAAGTTCTTTTAGATTCAAACATTCTTCGCAGGAAACGAATAAATACGCAGCAAATATACATTCGGCTTTTTCAAAGTTTGGTCAATCATCATTTCAACAAAATTTAAAAACAATCTGGCTGCTGGATGGAAATAATAAAATTTATCCTATAAGAGTTAGAACAGGTCTTGACGATGGAACTTATACACAAATAGAAAGCCGTAGAATAAAATCCGGTGATCAAGTTGTGCTTGGTACTTTAAGTACAAATGTTCCTCAGACAAAGAATGTTAATCCGTTCCAGCCTCAAAATAGATTTAGAAGAAGAAACCGTGGAAGATAAAATTATGGAATCGAATAATATGAACAACATTATAAAAGTTGAAAATCTAACTAAGGTTTATAAAGTAGGTGAAATTGAAGTTCACGCAATAAGAGGGGTTTCATTAGAAGTAAAGAAAGGAGAATTCGTTGCCATAATGGGAGCTTCGGGTTCGGGTAAATCAACATTTATGAACATTCTCGGCTGCCTTGATGTTCCAACTTCAGGCAGCTATACTCTTGAAGGAACTCAAATCAGTCAGCTTACAAGAGATCAACTAGCAAGAATAAGAAATAATAAAATCGGATTTGTATTTCAAGGGTTTAATTTGCTGTCACGAACTACTGCTGTGGAAAATGTAGAACTCCCGCTTTATTACAAACGTACCGGCACTAAAGAAAGAAGAGAATTGGCAATGGAAGCTTTGGAATCCGTCGGATTGGCTGATAGAGCCCACCATACTCCCAACCAGCTTTCAGGCGGACAGCAGCAGAGAGTAGCCATTGCCCGTGCCCTTGCAACAAACCCATCTCTTATTTTAGCCGATGAACCTACAGGAAATCTTGACAGCCGTACTTCAATTGAAATTATGGAAATATTTCAGAAGCTAAATGAAAATGACATTACCATTGTTCTTGTAACACATGAAAAAGATATTGCCGAGTTTGCTAAAAGAAATGTTCATTTTAGAGATGGGAAAATTGGTTCGGATATTATTGTAAATCCAAGGAAGATTGCAAGCAAAGTTTTGGAATTGCTTCCGGTAAATGTTGAAGAGGAAATTGTATGAGTATTTTAAATGTATTAAAAGTCGCTATGATATCATTGGGCAGAAATAAAATGCGTTCCTTCCTTACAATGCTGGGAATTATTATCGGTGTTGCTGCGGTAATTGCAATGCTTGCAGTTGGTCAAGGAGCTAAAGAAGCAATACAGACACAGATTCAAAGTTTGGGAACGAATATGATTATTATTTTCCCTTCTGCTGTTTCATCAGGAGGCGTTAGTAATGGTGCAGGAACAAGCATTAAATTAACTCCGGATGATGCAACTGCAATCCAGGCCGAATGTCCTTCGGTGGAATATGTATCGCCGGTAATTCATACTTCGGCCCAGACAATCTATAAAAACATGAACTGGCGAACAGAGATACAGGCCGGAAATACTAATTATTTTTCAATTAGAAACTGGACCTTAAAAGAAGGAAATTATTTTTCCGAGAACGATATTAAAAGCGATGCAAATGTCTGCGTGCTCGGTCAAACCGTAGTGCAGAATTTATTTGGTAATGTTAATCCGGTTAATAAATTAATTAGAATAAATAATCTGCCCTTTAAAGTTATCGGAGTATTAAATCCCAAAGGTCAGACTGCAATGGGGAATGATCAGGATGATATTATTATTGCACCTTTCACTACCGTACAAACAAAAATGCTGGGATGGACCTGGGTAAATGTTATATTAGCTTCCGCCCAATCTTCAGCAGCAATAAATGATGCAGAACAGCAGATAACCGAGGTACTTAGAGCCAGGCATCATCTGCAATCCTGGGAACCGAATGATTTTACGGTAAGAACGCAGACTGATATTGCAACGGCGGCAGAATCCACATCAAGAGTTTTGACAATACTTTTAGCAAGCATAGCTTCGGTTTCGCTTATTGTCGGAGGTATCGGTATTATGAATATAATGCTCGTGTCCGTAACCGAAAGGACAAGAGAAATCGGAATCAGGATGTCTATAGGTGCACGGGGAAAAGATATTCTTTATCAATTTCTTGTCGAAGCAATCGTATTAAGTTTGTTAGGCGGATTGATAGGAGTATTGTTGGGAGTAGCATCCTCGGATTTAATTTCTTCTCTAGCAAAATGGACTACGTTAATATCACCGGAGTCAATTATTCTATCATTCGGGTTCGCAGGTGCTGTTGGTATATTCTTTGGCTTTTACCCGGCAAGAAAAGCCGCACTTCTGAATCCTATAGATGCTTTACGATACGAGTAGATAATACTGAATTAGAAAAAGCAACCTTATTAAAAAGCCGTTTTAAAATTGTAATTCCGCGCCCAAACGGAATCTAAAAGTGCATGTAATTGCAAAAATGTCCTGAATAAAGATTGCCTGCTGCAATCAAATTCAGAGTGATAGATTAAAGATTTTAAGGCGGCTCATTATTAAAAAAGCGGAATGTAATTATCATTTCTAAAATATTACCTATCCAATTATAAAAAAATATATTTGTGTTAAGATTTAAATAATTAGATAAGTTTATTGAGGGAATAAAAGCAAAACTAGGTTTCCGGTCAGTTGTTAATATGAATGTTCTCAATTATCCAATGATAGAATATCAACTAGTTTGTTAAATGAAAATATTGAAAATAGACTATTATCTAAAAGATCAATTAAAGTTTCTCATTGTATAAAGTTGATTAAAATTAAGGCTGTTTTTTCATACCAATCTTCAATTCTATAACTATCACAATCCTCATTAACCAAATTTGAATTACTTGGCTTTTTAGGTAAATTTGTACTTATTTTTTAAAATTATTGAAGAAATATGCGCTATCCTTTTACCGAAATAGAATCTAAATGGCAAAAATACTGGGAAGAAAACGAAGTATATAAAACCGATCTTTCCAAAACCGACAATAAGCTTTACTGCCTGGTGATGTTTATTTATCCTTCAGGTGCAAAATTACATATTGGTCACTGGTATAATTACGGTCCAACCGATTCATGGGCAAGATATAAAAGTCTGAAAGGATTTAATGTCTTTGAACCAATCGGCTACGATGCATTCGGACTTCCTGCAGAAAACTACGCAATTAAAACCGGGATTCATCCGTACGACAGCACAATGACGAATATTAAAGATATTCATGAGCAGTTAAAACAAATGGGCTGTATGTATGATTGGAATGCAGAGTTAATGACTTGTGCACCCGAGTATTACAAATGGAATCAATGGTTATTTTTACAATTGTATAAAAAAGGATTAGCATACAGAAAGAATGCACCGGTTAATTGGTGCCCGAATGATAAGACCGTACTAGCAAACGAACAGGTTCAAGCGGACGGGACATGCGAAAGATGCGGAACTGTCGTAATTCAAAAAAATCTTACTCAATGGTTCTTTAAAATTACTGATTACGCAGAAGAATTATTAAAAGGCCTTGATCAGATTAACTGGCCTGAAAAAACAAAGCTGATGCAAAGGAACTGGATTGGGAAAAGCATTGGAGCAGAAGTAAATTTTAAAGTTGACGGCCATAATGAAGAAATTAAAATTTTCACAACAAGGCCCGATACATTATTCGGAGCTACGTATATGGTTCTCGCTCCCGAGCATCATTTAGTTGATGTTATTACAAAAGACGAATTTAAAAATGCCGTTGAAGAATACAGAAATTCAATAAAATCATTGTCGGAAATTGACAGGACTTCAACCGTAAAGGAGAAAACAGGTGTTAATACCGGTGCTTTTGCAATTAACCCTGTTAACAACAAAAAAATTCCGGTATGGATTGCTGATTATGTATTAACAACCTACGGTACCGGCGCAATAATGGCTGTTCCGGGACAGGATGAACGTGACTGGCAGTTTGCAGAAAAATTTAATCTTCCCATTATCAGAACAGTTCAGCCTCCGGAAAATTTTGAGGGCAAGGCTTTTACTGAAGACGGGCCGGCAATCAACAGCGAATTTTTAAACGGCCTTTATGTTCAGGAAGCTAAAGAAAAAATTGTAAAATGGCTAGATGAAAAAGGTATCGGGAAAAGCAAAATTAATTACCGCTTAAGAGATTGGTTAATTTCAAGGCAAAGATATTGGGGAACGCCTATACCGATTATTCATTGTCCCAAATGCGGTGAGGTCCCGGTTGAAGTAAAAGACTTACCGGTTGAACTTCCTTATGATGTTGAGTTTAACCCCGGCGGAGAATCTCCGTTAGCTACAAACAAAAAATTTATTAATGTTAAATGTCCTAAATGCGGATCGGATGCAAAAAGAGATCCGGATACAATGGATACATTTGTTGATTCTTCATGGTATTACTTCAGGTATTTAAATCCGAAAATACAAGAAAAAATATTCGACACTTCCCTATCCGATAACTGGGTGCCTGTTGATATGTACGTCGGCGGGGCTGAACATGCAACTATGCATCTATTATATGCCAGGTTTGTGCATAAATTTTTAAGGGATATGGGTTATTCAAAGTCGGATGAACCGTTTTCAACTTTGGTTCATCAAGGCACTATTACTAATCAAGGCGCTAAGATGTCGAAGTCAAAAGGCAACGTTGTAAATCCGAATGATTTTACTCATAAGTTCGGCTCCGATGTTTTTAGAATGTATTTAATGTTTATGGGTCCCTATGAATTGGGCGGCGATTGGAGCGACAAAGGGATTGCCGGAACGGATAGATTTGTTCAAAGAGCTTACGAGTTATTTAATAAATTCCCAAAAATATTATTGAATACGAAAGCAAAAGACAAATACAAAATTGAATTTTTAAATAATGAAGAGAAAATTGTCTATCGAAAAATTAATCAGACAATCCAAAAATTCGACGAAGAAATTAATAATTTCCGGTTTAATACTGCTATTGCTTCTTTAATGGAGCTTATTAATGAGTTAACAAAAAACATAGAAAAATGTTCGGATGAATTGAAAACATATTCATTAATAAGATTCGGAGTTTTATTAGCTCCCGTTGCACCTCATCTTGCGGAAGAATGTCTTGAAATAATCGGTAATAAAGAATCTATCTTTCTAAAACCGTTTTGGTTTGAACCTGATCCGGAAGCATTATTAGAAGACAAAGTAAATATAGCGGTGCAAATTAATGGAAAGCTTAGAACAACAATTGAAATGCCTTTCGACAGTGATCAAGTTGCGGCTAAAAAATTAGTATTTGAAGATGAAAAAGTAGTAAAAAATATTGAAGGTAAAACGGTCGTAAAAGAAATTTTTGTAAAGAACAAGATATACAATATCGTCGTTAAATAAAGATTTTAATGGAACGCAGATTATTATGATAGTTATGATTTTTTATGATAGGAAATTGGAAAGTTTTAATGAATTAATATAAAAATCATAATTAATCTTAATAAATCATAAAAATCAGCGTTCTATTTTTAAACCGGACAATATGAAAATTATAATTTTTTATGAAAGAAAATTATAAATATTCCGATATTACTGATCTGATTATCAAAGCATATTATAAAGTATACAATAAACTTGGATACGGATTTTTAGAGAAAGTTTATGAAAACGCAATGATGATCGAGTTATTAAGTTTTAACTTGATCTGTCAAAGACAAAAGCCAATTTCGGTATATTATAACGGAATGATAATCGGAGAATATTTTGCAGATATTGTTGTAAATGATGTTGTTATAATTGAATTGAAAGCTGCAGAAAGTCTTTGTCCGGAACATGAATGCCAATTGATAAATTATTTAAAAGCTACAAATATTGAAGTTGGATTGCTCCTAAATTTTGGAAAGAAACCGGAAATTAAAAGAAAAGTTTTAACCGAAGAATATAAAAATCATAATTAATCTTAATAAATCATAAAAATCAGCGTTCTATTTTACCCTAATAATAGAACGCAGATCATTATGATGGCTATGATTTTTATGATAGGAAATTATAAAGTTCTAATGAATTATAAAATAAATCATAACAAATCTTAATAAATCATGATAATCAGCGTTCTATTTTTCCGCTGAATAAGGAGAAAGAATAACACATGCTCGACTTAAAATTTATAAGAGAAAATCCTGAGTTAGTAAAACAAGGTGTAGAAAATAAAAACGAAAAAAACAGAGTTGATGAACTTTTGGAAATCGACCGGAAACGACGCGACATCATTGTTCAGGCTGATGAATTAAAGGCCAAAAGGAATCAAGCATCGGCACAAATACCTCAAATGAAAAAAAACGGGCAGGATGTTAGCAGCATTCTTGCAGAAATGAAAAGAGTATCCGATCAAATAACGGAACTTGACGCCGACTTACGGAATGTTGAAACCGATTTAGAAAACTTATTGATGTACATACCTAACCTGCCGCATTCTTCAGTTCCTGTAGGTAAATCAGCTGAAGATAATGTTGAAAAAAGGCAATGGTATCCCGAGGGATTTTCTTTTGAAAATAATGAAAAAGTCTTAGATCATATCGAACTCGGAAAGAAATTAAACATTCTTGATTTTGAACGCGGAGCAAAATTATCCGGTTCCGGTTTTCCGCTTTACATTGGTAAAGGAGCTACGCTTGAAAGAGCACTGATAAATTTTATGATCGATTATCACTTGCAGAATCACGGTTACAGCGAAGTCTTTCCTCCTTTTTTAGTAAATCGTGATTCAATGAAAGGCACGGGGCAGATTCCCAAAATGGAAGAAGATATGTATTTTATAGATAAAGATGATCTTTTTCCTATCCCGACAGCTGAAGTGCCGATTACAAATATATACAGGAGTGAAATTTTAAATGAAAAGGATTTGCCGATAAAATATGTCGGTTACTCCGCTTGCTTTAGAAGAGAAGCCGGATCATACGGCAAAGAGTCAAAAGGATTTTTAAGAGTTCATCAGTTTAATAAAGTGGAAATGGTAAAATTTGTTAAGCCGGAAACTTCTTATGATGAACTGGAAAAGTTAGTAAATGATGCGGAAGATATTCTTAAAGCTCTTGAAATTCCTTACAGGGTTCTGCTGTTATGTACAGGAGATTTAAGTTTCTCCGCGGCAAAATGTTATGATATTGAAACCTGGTCGCCTGCCGAAAATCACTGGCTCGAAGCTTCTTCGTGCAGTAATTTTGAAAATTTCCAGGCAAGGAGAGCAAATATTCGCTTTAGAAACGAAGCTACAAAAAAACCTGAATTTGTTCATACACTAAATGGATCGGGATTGGCAACAAGCAGATTAATGGTGTCCATCCTGGAAAATTACCAGACTCCCGAAGGGAAAATTATTGTACCTAAAGTCTTGCAAAAGTACACGGGATTCAATATTATAGACTAAGAATTGCGCCTGGTCTTGTCAGGTTCTTATCTTTTTCCTTATCTTAAAGTAATGCGGATTTAAATTACTTTAAATTAAAAATATAGATGATAAATCTTTTAAAATTAAAAAAATATTTTGCACGTTATAAAAAGAAACTGTTTCTAGGTATAATTTTCATTATACTTTCAAACGCAGGATCGGTTTATATCCCGCTAGTTGTAAAAAATGCCATAAATGCAATAGATACTACAACTACATCTCAACAATTAATTTATTATGCATTGATTATAATCGGTGCAGCGTTATTTGCAGGTATTTTCAGGTTTTTAATTAGAGAAACAATAATTGTTGTATCAAGGGAAATTGAATATGATTTAAGATTCGATTTCTGGGATCATATTCAAAAACTGCCGTTAAGATATTTTCAGAATAACTCTACCGGCAATATAATGGCTCACGCTACCAACGACATTACCGCTGTAAGATCATTTATCGGGCCTTCGGTAATGTATTCGGTTGATACTTCCATACGGCTTATCATGGTTCTAGCTATAATGATTTCACTTAATCCGTTACTGACTCTATATTCATTAATTCCATTACCCTTCCTATCGATTCTTGTTTATAAAATCGGAAAGCAGATTCATGAAAAGTTTACATTAATCCAGGAAAAATTTTCCGTACTAACCACTAAAGCGCAGGAAAATTTCTCAGGTATCAGAGTTATTAAATCTTATGTTCGTGAAGAAAACGAAATAAAGGAATTTAAAGAGCACAGTCTTGATTATCTTAACAAGAATATGGATATGGTTAAGTACCAGGCTTGGCTTCAGCCTGTCTTATCTTTGATATCGATGTCCACAATTTTAATTATCTGGATCGGTGGAATAAAAGTAATACACGGTACAATGAATCTCGGTGATATTGCAGCTTTCATTATTTACCTTGGAATTTTAACCTGGCCTGTCATTGCTTTCGGATGGGTAGTAAACATGGTTCAGCAGGCGGAAGCAAGTATGAAAAGATTAAATAAAATTTTTGCAGAACCTTATGAAATTAATGATTCCGAAAATACGGATAATTCAATCTCAGAATTAAAAGGTAAAATTGAGTTTAAAAATGTTTCATTTCAGTATAATGAAAATTTGCCCCCGGTTTTAAAAAATATTGATCTTACAATTCCTCAAGGCTCTACCGTTGCAATTATGGCTTATACAGGCGGAGGCAAAACATCTTTAATAAATCTTATACCAAGGCTTTACGACTGCACGGAAGGCGAAGTGTTAATAGACGGCAGAAATGTGAAAGAAATTCCCTTAAATGTTTTAAGAACTAACATTGGATTGGTACAGCAGGAATCGTTTTTATTCTCCGATACGATATTAAATAATATTTCCTACGGTCTAAGAGAAGTAAGCAAGGAAAGAGTTCTTGAAGTATCAAAAATAGCGGCATTTGATAAAGATGTTGAAACATTTCCAAAGGGTTACGATACAATAATGGGCGAAAGAGGAATCACACTTTCGGGCGGACAAAAGCAGAGAGCAAGCTTATCGAGAGCTTTGGCGATAAATCCCAGGATACTAATTCTTGATGATTCTTTTTCTGCTGTGGATACGAATACCGAGGAAGAGATTTTAAAAAACCTGAAATTGTTCATGAAAAATAGAACAAGCATAATCATCAGCCACAGGATTTCTACCGTTAAAGATGCCGATAAAATTCTTGTTTTATCGGACGGCAGGATTGCTGAAGAAGGTACACATGATAAATTAGTATCGTTAGGCGGAATTTATGCGGATCTTCATTATAAACAGCTTCTCGAAAAAGAACTAGAGGAGTTGAATTAAAAACATGGCAAAGAATAAAATTATTTTTTTCGAAGTTAATTCAAAAGAAAAGAAATATTTGAAAAAGAAATTCGATAAGAATTATATGGTTTCTTTTAATGAAGAAAAATTAACCGAAGCTAATTCAAATCTAATAGGAGATTTTGAAATAGTTTCACCTTTTATTTATTCCGAAATTACACAGAAGGTTTTAAATAAAGCAAAAAAGTTAAAATTGATCGCAACCAGAAGTACGGGATTTAATCATATAGATATTAAGACAGCTAAAGCAAAAAAGATTTCGGTGGCTAATGTTCCATATTACGGCGAGAATACTGTTGCCGAACATACGTTTGCTATGATTCTTGCGCTCTCAAGAAATATACACCGCGCTTATGTAAGAACTACCAGAAATGATTTTACTTTAAATGGTCTGCAGGGTTTCGATCTAAAAGATAAAACATTAGGAATTATCGGTGCAGGAAGTATCGGTGTCCATGTTATTAAAATTGCAAAAGGATTCGGCATGAAAGTAATCTGCTACGATACCAGACCGAATCATATATTAACCGAACTGCTTGATTATAAATATGTTGATCTTGACGAGATATTAAAATCTTCGGATATAATTACGCTGCATTGCCCGTATAATGAACAAACTCATCACTTAATAAATATGGGCAATATTGAAAAAGTTAAGAAAGGAGCTTTGTTCATAAATACCTCACGTAACGGGATTATAGCACCGAAAGCTCTTTACTATGCAATCGAAAAGGGAATTTTCGGCGGCGCCGGACTGGATGTCTTTGAAGGCGAGGAATTAATAAAAGAAGAAAACCAGATGCTCACAAAAAATGTTTCAGTAGATCACCTTGAAGCTATTTTAAAAAGAAATATATTGTTAAGATATGAGAATGTAATAATTACACCTCACATGGCGTTTGATTCTGCCGAAGCAGTTGAAAGAATTTTAGATACAACGGTAGATAATATTAAGGCTTTCAGTGAAGGGAAAAACTATCATAAAGTTATTTGAGTTTCTTACACTTGAACTTAAACTTGAACTCATTAATTCTCCGCATATCTACATTACTAGTTCAAGTTCAAGTGTAAGTTCAAGAGTACATAATATAATAGGACACGGATTTACATATGGCCAACGATTATAAAAGTGAAGACGAAGTATTAGGGAAAGCGTACGATTCCAAGTTGATGCGACGCCTGCTTACTTATATAAAACCATACAAGAAGTATGTAATAATTGCTATTATTTTGAATATTGTAGTTGCCGCTTTGGGACCTCTGCGTCCTTATTTAACTAAAATTGCAATCGATAAATACATTGCACATTCGGATTACCACGGTCTGTTAATTATAAGTTTGCTTTTTTTAGCAAGTTTATTGCTTCAAGCCGTAATACAATATGTTTTAACTTATTATACACAATACATAGGCCAAAAAACTATTTATGATTTGCGGGTTCAGCTTTTTACACATACGCAAAAATTAGCATTAAAGTTTTTCGATAAAACTCCTATAGGAAGAACAGTTACAAGAGTAACAAATGATATAGAAGCTCTTAACCAGCTTTTTTCTTCAGGTATTGTAATGGTCTTTAGTGATGTTTTTACAATAGTATGGATACTGGCTTTCATGTTCTTTATGGATGTAAAATTATCTTTGGTAACTTTATCAGTTTTACCCGTACTTATTTACGGAACCTTTCTTTTCAGAAAAAAAGTGAGGGAAAAATATCGTGACGTACGGCTGCATCTTGCCAGGTTAAATTCATATATGCAGGAACATGTGTCCGGGATGAATGTTATTCAGATATTTCGTAAAGAAAAAGAAGAGCAAAAAAGATTCTCCCAAATAAATAATGATTACAGGGTGGCCAATATAAAAGCCATTTTTTATTATGCAATATTTTATCCCGGGGTTGAATTGGTTAGTTCAATAGCAATCGGTTTAATTATCTGGTACGGCGGCGGTGAGATTATCAGAAGCTCGTTAACTATAGGTACTCTTTTTGCATTTATTCAATTTAATGAACAATTCTTCCGCCCGATTCGTGACCTTTCTGAAAAATATAATATTATGCAGACTGCAATGGCTTCATCGGAACGGATATTTAAATTATTAGATAACAAAACTTTTGTTAAAAATCCGGAGAATCCTGTTCATTTGGAAAACATAAAAGGTTCAATAGATTTTAAGAATGTTTGGTTTGCATACAACAGCGATGAATATGTTCTTAAAGATATTTCATTCAGTATTAATCCCGGTGAGACTGTTGCAATAGTAGGACAAACCGGTGCAGGCAAAACAAGCTTAATAAATATTCTCTCAAGATTTTATGATATTAACAAAGGTTCAATTCTGTTGGATGGATATGATATAAAGGATATTGATAAAAAAGATCTTCGAAAATATATCTCCATTGTTTTGCAGGATGTGTTTTTATTCTCCGGTACAATCAAATCAAACATAAGCATGAGCAACGATGACATTCCGCTTGATAAAATTAAAGAAGCTGCAAAAATTGTGGGAGCCGAAAAATTCATAGAATCACTTCCGGATAAATATGATGAAATTGTAAAGGAAAGAGGCTCAACTTTAAGTGTCGGACAAAAGCAGTTAATATCGTTCGCCAGGGCACTTGCATATGATCCTAAAATTCTCATATTGGATGAAGCTACTTCGAGCATCGATACCGAAACGGAAATATTAATTCAAAAAGCAATTGAGAACCTTTTAGTCGGTAGGACGGCAATTGTAATCGCACACCGTTTATCGACAATTCAGAATGCGGATAAAATAATTGTAATGCACAAAGGCGAAGTAAGAGAAACCGGGAATCACCAGGAACTGCTTGCAAAACGCGGAATTTATTACAAATTATATCAGCTGCAGTATAAAGACCAGGAAACGGTAAAAGCTTCTTAAAACCTAAATTATAGTTAAAAGATGACATCTTCACTGATTTTTAAAGCTCTTATCAAATTTCCTGCTTATTTAAATTTGAAGATAATTTTTCACGATAATGATGTCTATTAAGAAAAAAATCAATAGACATATTACACCCTTAGCAATTTTTTTTGCTCTATGGTTTTTGGGCTCGCTTTCTGGGAGTAACCAACAACCTCAATTATTTCAGCTTCATGTAATCTTA